>Ga0308169_10000013_pt1 | contig 546629 bp, 516 predicted proteins | sample PhyBR1_2_FD_202139 | JGI IMG/M metagenome (GOLD analysis project Ga0308169, IMG submission 202139) | Phyllosphere microbial communities from UC Gill Tract Community Farm, Albany, California, United States - DLSLSB.R1 | ecosystem: Host-associated > Plants > Phyllosphere > Unclassified | place... | reverse complement strand
TCTGTATGTAAAACCGGTATCAGAATTCTTTAGTGTGACCCCTCTTACAATAAGAGAGTTAGGATTTACAGTGGTGACTGCTGCTATTTCTGTTTTGTGGTTTGAGCTTTATAAGCTTATAAAAAGGCGCCTGAAAAGGGAATAAAAAATTGATAACCACTTTTACAGGGTTGCCATATCATTTCAGTAAACTTGAGATTTAAACGGAATTTATTGATGGTAGCTGCTTTGATTCATTCCAATTAGGGTAAGGGAAATAGATTAATTGTAATCTACAATACTAAATTTTAGATCATTGAGATTCATTAAGAATTTATAAATAATAAATAAAAAATCAGCTCTCATTTCTGAGAGCTGATTCTATTTAAAAGTAATTAGTTATTATGATACTATTCTTTGATGAACTTCTTCTGGACCGAAGTTGGGCCATCCTGAATATCGATCACATACATTCCGTTGATCAGCATATGAACATCTACTTTGTTGTTTAAGATGATGCCGCTCGTGATCAACTGTCCTGCTGCACTATAAATCTTATAGTTAGCTCGCTTGCTGATATTCTTAACATTCAATACTGTACTTACAGGGTTAGGATAAATTAAGATATCATTCTGATTCAACAGATTAGTAGCCGATTTCTTAGTAATTCTTACCGTGTAATCTTCCACTTCTCCACTATCAAAGTTGGTACAGTTGACAGGAATTCCTCCTTTCATTAATGCCACTCGCATCACCACATACATATAATCTGCATTGCTCACAAAGGCATCTGATGGGACACTGAAAGTAGTGGTTGCTGTCGCTGCACTGTTAGGTCCGGATATCAAGATTCTTTCATTGATATCAAATTCTCCGTTTCTGTTAAAATCAATCCAGGCTACCACTCCTGCATCTCCTGTTACAACTTTATCAACCGTTAACTGGTTGTTCACTGAACCCTGAATCAATTCGATCTGAGCAAGCGGATCTGCAGTATAATCGGTATATTTTGAATCTGCTGAAACTTTTATCATCTGTGGTTTTCCATTAGGTACAACCGTCACTTTAGAAATATACTCTCCTGATGTATTATTAGCTCCCATCTGGCAATAGATTACCGTAGGCGTAGTGAAATAATATGGTAAAGTAAAGTTACCCGGAGTACCGCTACAAACGTTGGCTACCTCCATTTCATATTTTGTCAGTTCCAGTAAACCGGTAAGAGTATAGGTATTGTTTGATACCTGAACATTCGTCCAACCCGGAATTCCAACTTTTCTGTATCTCAATACATATTTACCTGTTGCATCTGGTCCTGTGTAAGGATCCCACTGGATTTTAGCGCTTGTTGGTTTCAATTCAAGAATCGTTAATCCCGGTGGCGCAATATCACAGGTTCTTTCAGTAGTAAATCTCGCTAAGCTTGACCATGGGTTAGGCGTCGTCGAATTGACACATGTGCTTCTTACCTGAACTTCATACTGTGTATACGGTGTTAAAGTATATCCTGCTGAAGGAAGTGAAAAAGTATTCGCAGGCGGATTTGGTAAATTAATCGGTCCAATCCATGTTGGATCACCTACTTTTCTCCACCAAATTTGATAGGTTGCACTAGCTGCTAATGGTGACCAGTTCACAACTGCTGAAGTAGCTGTAATATTCGTAAAGGTTACATTCGGTGGAGTAGGATCACATTTTGTGGTAAACTCATTGTGAGAATAGGTTCCAACATTCACGGTATTACAAACTGCAGCCACTTCTACTTCGTATAACGTCGCTGATAATAACGGATAATTAGGTGCTTGAAGATTAAAAGGCTGAGGAGAACCAGCTGCTATATCTACCCCTGTCGGCGAAGGCAACCATTGGGTAGAACCAACCGGTCTGTATCTCAATTTATAAGAAGCACCTCCAATATCCTGCGGCCAGCTAATCTGAGCTGAATTATGCGTAATAGAAGCTGGGATTACTGTAACAATAGGTGTAGCTGTACTACAAACTCTTAGTACAATATTATCAACTGCTGCCGGTGGCTGTGTTCCCAAGGAATTATCATTATACCATTCAAATACTAAACGCATTACCACACCTGCATAATTGGTAAGATTTAAGCTGGCATTGGAATAAGAATTCCAGGTTGTTCCGTTCAAATTATACTGTCCTACCTGAACTCTTCCCGGTGCTCCAGGTGTTCCTGTTGCAGCGGTAATCTGAGTTCCCGGTGTAGGCATAAAAGTAGCCGGTACCAACCATACTCTTAAATAATCAAACGAGGAACTCTCACCTTGGGCTTTCCAGTCAAAAGAGAAAGTAGCTAGGCTGGTTGCGGGAGGGATGTAAATATCTCTATAAGCCTGTACTACACTTGTGGCACCAGAAATTGTGTAAGCATTTGTTACTCCACCATCATTTGTAATATAGATTGACTTTCCGGTATTTCCGGTTGCAGAACCATAGAACCATTTATTGGTTTGCGTTCCGTTCAATAATCCTAGATCATTCGCTGTTTCAAAATTCTGAATATAAGGAAGCTGAGCCGGAATCTGTGTGGTCATAAAAGTAGGGCCTTGTATGATATAGCTGCTGTCCGTAGGAGAGCAAATTGCCTGTACCCACCAGTAATACGTTGTATTCGGAGCTAAATTAGGAGGCAAAGACACAGAATTTGACGTTGCCGTTCCTGAAGGAGCTGATCCTGGTATAGGAGGTGTAGGAGAAGTAGAAATATAATATATATATCCGCCGGCTGGAAGAGGTGTTGCCAAATTCCAACCGATTGTTGCTGAATTCCCTGTAATTCCCGATACTGCTAATCCTGTAGGTGGATAACAAGTAGGAGGCGCTACAACAGCCAATGTAAAGTCTACATAATTTCCGTAGGGTGCCGGTCCACAAGGGGGAACTGTTCCGGTCCAAGAAATTGAACATCTTACCCTATAATTTCCCAAGGTAGTCCCTGCAGGCACCGGTATCGTTCCCGACAATGTTGATGCAAAAGAAGTATTTGAAAGTACAAGTTCTCCTGGATCAGCAAAAACTCCGTCTTTATTCCAGTCTACCCATACTCTATAATAATAAGTACTGGTTGGCACTGAAGAGGCTAAACTAACGTTCACATTGTTTCCAGGAGAAGTTAATGCGGTCATATTAGAATTAACATATGCATTGTAAGATGATGCAGTATAGTTAATATTTGACCATGCTCCGGTTGTAACAATACTATTTATGTAATAGGAAGTGGAAGTACCTCCGGCTGTTGGTGTACAATAACACTGTATAGGAAGGTTTTGTCCTACAGAAATGATATTAGAAGTACTGCTCTGGCTTGTATTGGTACAGGTAACAACACAACGATAATCGGTAGCTATTGTTTGGCTTGCAATTGTATAAGTTGGTGTGGTAGCACCTGCAATTGCCGTAAAAGTACCTGCACCGGCTGGGCTACTGTACCATTGATAAGTAATTCCTCCTCCAATGGTATAACCTGTAAGTGCAACGTTAAAGGGTACACCTACACAAGCATTAGTCGTAGTAGCAGATGCAGTACCCGTAACAGGAGTCCCCGTACAAGGAGTACCAGGAACAACAGTAATATTATAATCCTCAGTTTCACCAGAACCGAAATTGGTACAAGCATCTGTAGGAAGATTTTGATTCGCATTTCCTCTGGTTCGGATACGCATACGGGTAATTCCCTGAACAGCTGTTACCGGAATATTCACAGGTACTGTTACCGTTGTTCCGGCAGGAATACCTGCAGAACCACTTCCTGGCCCCACGTAAAAATGTTCTGTAGAGCTTAATGTTCCATCCTGATTCCAGTCAATCCATACTGAAGTGATAGCTCCGGTATAAGTTCCTGCAGGCCCTATCGTTACACTTAGATTCTGAGTCGTTCCCATCGTTACAGTAGTTGTAGCAGCAGGGTAGTACGTGTAATAAGGAGAAGCCGTAGGCTGAGAAGTTGAAGAATCATTATTAATAGCACCAAACTGTACTTTATTAATTAATGTACCTGTCCCTCCGGAACTCACAGCAGCGCAATAATTAAGGCATGCCGTACCTGAGTTTTGTCCTACCGCAACTATACTGGAATTTTGTGTACTACCACCGTTGGTACAGGTTACAATACAACGGTAATCTGTAGCTGCCGTTTGGCTGGCTACTGTATAAGAAATGGAAGTAGCTCCCGTTATATTGGTAAAAGTATTGGCTCCGGCAGGAGAACTTTGCCATTGATACGTAATTCCGGTTCCCATCGTAGCACCGGTAAGCGACAAATTAAAAGGAACATTGGCACAAGCATTAGTAACAGAAGCTGTTGCTGTTCCTCCTGTCACCGCGCCTGTACAGGCAGCCGCAGAAGTATGGGAAAATGAAATGAATGGTCTTCTGTAATTGGAATTGCTTAAAGAAGCGCCCAGTCCTCCTGTTGCATTATTAATATACTTGGTCGTATTATTGTTGGTTGTAACCACGCAAGGAGAAGTATATTCATATTCCCAGGTTGTATTCACTGTATTTCCCGTATTCGTATATTCCATCAAAACCATAAGGTTCTGCGCTCCTGAATACGTGAAATTATTGGAAAAACTAAACTGCTTCCAACCTGCTGCTCCTACCGATGCGGCTACAGGGTTAGAATCGTACACCAAGGTAGCTCCCGTAATAGTAGTTGCCCAGTCAATGGCAGCTGCGCCAAAATCCAGACTTGAGGTTTCTTTTAGATATACTTTAAAATTAGGAGTTCCGGTCATATCACCTGTGGTGATCTTTTTAAAGTATATGCCGGTTAAAGCCTGGCCGGCTACGCCTGTAAGCTGTGTAGCAGGATAAATTACAGCAACTCTGCTTGTAGCCGTGGAGGTAGCTGTACTGTACATAGGCCCGTACGTATTGGTTCCTAAGGTCATTGTACAAGTACCTGCAACCTGATATTGCTGGGCAAAGCTTTGTATTGATAATAAAACTGCTAAAAAAAATAAGTAAATTTTCGTCATAGTATACAATTATTAATTAAACAATAACTTGATTAGATGTATTTATCAAGTTTTTTAAATGTTATCTATCTGATAAGAAACGGGTATTAATTTAAGTTTCATTTTCGTATAGATGAATGATTGGTCTGTAACACTGTATGTGTTGATAATGTTAAAAATTCGTCATAAGCAATAGTTTTTATGTTAAAATAGGTTTGTTAAAGATTAGATATTTGAAAAATATGTGGGGAAATAAATTGGTATCTCAAAAACACCTCCCAAAATTTAAGGGTCTAGTTTAAAGAAGGAAGGTGTAACTATAAGCATATTTTTCAAATCTGAACAAAAACCTGTTCATTATATATTGTATAGTAAATTCAGAAAACTCCTATGTATCTGTATAAATCAATCGAATTTCTGAACTAATTTCAGGGGTGTATTATCTTAACTAATTAATTTTTCAGACAGAATATTTGTCCTGATTATCAGCTTGGATATTTTCTGATGAACTCATCTTAATGATCCAACAATCATTAATCTTATGTTACGATTAACTACATTTCATTAAAAATGGTCAAAATATCTCCTCTGTATAGTGCTTGTACAGACTCATTAGCAGGTTTTCCAAAAGATTGTTGTTCATGAATGCTTACTGAAATAGAATTTTCAGAGAATGGAAAATAGCTTGAATAAAGAAAAAAAGAGAAAAAAATAAATTTATATATCATGTATTTGTGGTTAGGGTGTTAATTATTCAAATATAGTTAAAAAATACTTTGAATATGATAAAATTGGAAACTTTCGCACTTTTCTAATGGAATTAACGCGATTATTGGTACGCTGTTGCTATATTTTATACAGTAATACATAGTGAATTATTTTTCTATGGGTTATTTTTATTTTGAAAATAGCATATTATTTGTAGCCCTTTTTAGAAAATAAACAATATGGAAAAAGGAAGTAAAAAAAAGATTAGACCTCAGCAGAAACAAGATCGACCGGGATCACAAACAACGATGATTCCTGTTCCTGAAACGGATCCTTTACAATATCCGAAAGAAGGAAAATTAAAAAATAAGGTAGTACTCATTACAGGAGGAGATAGTGGAATAGGAAAAGCAGTGGCTTTGTTATTTGCAAAAGAAGGAGCAGATATTGTTATTGCTTATCTGAGTGAAACAAAAGATGCTAAGCAGACTCAGAAGGAGGTTGAAGCCTTTTCTGGAAAATGTACTTTGATAAAAGGGGATTTGGGAAAAGAAAGTCATTGTAAAAAAGTCATAGCAACCTGTATAAAAAATCACGGGAAGATTGATATTATTGTCAATAATGCAGGGCTGCACTGGGAAGCGGAATCTATCGATAAAATTACTACAGAACAATTGCTGAAGACTTTTCAGAACAATTTCTTCTCCTATTTTTGGATCACAAAATATGCAATACCTTATCTTAAGAAGGGAGCAAGTATCATCAATACCTCTTCCGTCACTGCCTATAGAGGAAGTCCAAAATTGATTGATTATTCTGCAACAAAAGGAGCCATCATATCTTTTACCCGTAGCTTGTCTGCCAATCTTGTAGATAAAGGAATCAGAGTCAATGCTGTAGCGCCCGGTCCGGTATGGACTCCATTAATTGCTTCTTCATTTAAACCGAAAAAAAACTCCGAATTCGGTAGCGATTCACCCATGAAACGGGCAGGAATGCCTAATGAAATTGCACCTTGCTTTCTGTTCCTGGCTTGTGAAGATTCACGGTTTATAAGTGGTCAGGTTTTGCATCCTAATGGAGGGGAAATTGTAAATGGTTGATCTTTATGAATATATAGTACTACAAAAGATGTTTAGGAAAGGTTGTATGTATCCTGATACAACAGTCTGGTAATAAAACTTATGATTATGATCATAAATTTTGAGAATGTCTTTATCTATTTTTGAAACTCGATAAAGAAACGTTATTGTTGAGTTAATCAACGTTTGCATACTGCATAGATGCAATTCTAATGTTTTGTTTTTTATAATTAATAATAAAACTTTTAGCCTTCAAAAATGATATTTAATGAAGAACTTTTGCTTTCATTAGGAGCAGAAATGCAGACTTATAAAGCAAATGAGGTAATATTCACGGAGGGTGGACAGCCTAATTATTTTTTTCAAATAAAACACGGAAGCGTAAAACTGAATAATTACCATGAAGATGGGAGAGAATTCATCCATAGTGTACCCTTCAAAGGACACTGCTTTGGAGAAACGTTCTTATTTTCTGAAGTTCCATATCCTATTAATGCGATTGCTCTTGAAGATTCGGATATCCTAAGACTTCCCAAACTTAAATTTCTGGAATTTTTAAAAAAATGTCCTCAATCCTTGTGGGATTTATATATGTATACCGCAGAAAGAATGTATTACAGATATATTATGCTGAACAATCTTTCGGTAAGTAACCCTTTAGATAGAGTGAGGCAGGTGATGGATTGTTTAAAGGCTTACCATCAATATGAAGAACCCTTCTCCTTTCAGATCCCATTCACAAGACAGCAACTGGCTTCACTTACAGGGCTAAGAATTGAAACTGTTATCAGGGTAGTAAAAAAAATGGAAAAACAAAAAATGGTAAAAATAGAGGTTGGTAAGATCTTCTACTAATTTTTTCCAAAATATAAGCTTTAAATTAATATCTTATTTTTAATCTTTCATTTTTTACCCGGTTTTTATGATCTAGATCATAAAATAAATGAATATAAATGTATTAAATTTGAAAATCACCTCATAAAATTTAATATTATGAAATCTATTATATTCTCAGATATACCTTGGTTATACTATTGAGCCAAAAACACAATAGGAACACATATGTTCAGGATACCTATTACTCCCGGTACTATATAAGACTATGGTACTTCGGGATATATCTACTTTAAACTGGATTATCCAAAAATTCAGTTATTGATAAAACTAAGAAGATAGATCGATTTTTTATCGGATATTTTTTGAGATTTTATCTAAATCTTAGCCTTTATTTTAAAAAAATATTATATAACTTTATTTAATTATTTGACTTATATTTAGTTATGTTTATTTAGTGATTTTGAGGTTTTTGATAAGGGTTACTGGTAATGAGCCATTTTTTGTATTATTTTCATGTTTTTTATCGTATGATTTAACTTTAATTAACATTTTAAAGGTGCAATATTTGTACTCGTCCTCAGAAAGTTCCCAATAAATATTAGTAAACGTTAGAAATCATTAAAAGAACTGTTATGGTTATTGAAGAAAAGCTGTTGTATTCAATGGGAGCAACTACTAAAACATATGCGATCGGTGAGACGATCTTTCTAGAAGGAGAGTGGCCCGCATTTTATTATCAGATTATAAAAGGAGAAGTAAAACTTAATAATTACAATGAAGAAGGTAAAGAAGCCATACAGATTATCATTGAAGATGGTCAGAGTATAGGAGAATCCTTATTATTTATGGAAAAATCTTACCCTATGAATGCAATAACGATCACAGAATGTGAAGTGATAAAGCTTCCGCGAAAGGCATTTATCAGTTTATTAAAAGAAGATGCGGAAATTTCCTACAAAATGAATAAGTGTCTTTCTCAAAGATTGTATTTTAAGTTGATTATGACTCAAAACCTTTCATCGCAAAATCCAATGTTAAAGCTGATTGCTCTCATGGATTATCTGAAAAGTTTTGCAACCAATCAGCAGCAATATTCTTTTAAGATTCCTCTTACAAGGCAGCAAATGGCGGGACTTACCGGGCTTTGTGTAGAAACCACCATACGTACGATAAAAGGAATGGAAAGAGCGATGATGCTAAGAATAGAAGATCGTAAAATCATGTATTAAACAGAGAGAATTAAAAGTCAATTAAAATTAAAAGTCAAATAAAAAATTAATAAACCAGAGAATGAAGACAAAAAGCTGTATGAATATTGAAGAATCTCTTTTATATTCATTTGGTGGAGAGACGAAAACGTTTAAAAAAGGAGAAATAATCTTTAGAGAAGGAGATCAGGCTTTGTATTATTTCCAGATCGTCGAAGGAAAAATAAAACTTAACAGTTATAACGAAGAAGGCAAAGAATTTATTCATAATATTTTGGGAAAGAATCAAAGCTTTGGAGATTCGCTCATTTTTTTGGATAAGCAATATCCGATGAATGCAACTTGCTTATCTCCAACAGAAATCATAAGGCTTCCTAAAAATAACTTTTTTGAATTGCTGGAACAAAATCCGGACATTTCAATCGAAATGAATCATTGCTTATCCCAACACTTGTATTTTAAAATGGTAATGATTCAGAATATAGCCTCCTCAAATCCTTCAGTAAGATTGAAAGGGCTATTAGATTACCTTAGAAGTTTTAAAAATGACGACTGCGAACATTGCTTTCCCATAGAACTTACCAGACAACAGATGGCAAATTTAGTGGGACTTCGGGTGGAAACCGTTATAAGAGCTTTAAAAAAAATGGAAAAAGAAGGAGGCATCAAAATTCACAACAGGAAAATTTTATATTAAGATACCAATATGACTGCAGTCATAAAACAGTGAATTATTAAGCTGTATCTTTAGACTATCATTTTTATGAACTAAACTTGATACACACCACTTAAATATAACAAAGTCATATAGGTTGTATTCTATATGGCTTTTTTTCTGAATCTTAACCAAGAATACTTATGAATAAAGAATCTCAAAATATAATGAAAAAATTAAAGCAAGATTGCTTTAAAGAAATTGTACACAATGGAATTTTGTTTGACGAAGGAGCTTCTGTCTATGCAAAAGAAATTGATGAGAATATTTTCTTGGTATTTACCATAAAAGAAGATGTTGATCCGGAAAATGTTCAGGCATTTATTGCAAAGTTTGATTCTTGGGGAAGTATAGGAAAAAAAGAACCTATACAGATGATGTTTAGCCTGTCCATCAAACATAAAGATGATCTGCATTATTTCGAGAAGTTTATAAATGTCTCAAAAAACTAATGCATTGATAGCTTAAACAAATAGCTAAGCCCAATTAATCACTAAAAAAAAGAATGCGATGGAATTTCATAAAAAACTTCTGGAATATATCGGTCAGTCATTAATGACTGCCGGAGAAACAATTGCGGTTGCAGAGAGTGTAACCTCAGGATGTTTACAGCTTGCTTTTTCTCAGATGCCCAATGCATCACTAGTTTATAAAGGAGGAATGACAGCCTATACCTTACCCATGAAAGTAAAATTACTGGATGTGGATAAAAAAGAAGCCGAAAAATGCGACTGTGTTTCGGAACATATTGTGGAAACAATGGCTTTGAATGTTTCAAACCTCTACCAAACCGATTGGTCAATCGCAACAACGGGATATAGTACCCCGATCAGAAATTCATCCTACAAAATATTTGCTTTCTTTTCATTTTCTTACAAAGGCGAGATCATTTATACAGGCAAGCTGGAACTTCACCCAAAAACCCAGGCTCTGAATGCCCAATTATATTACACTGAATTCATTTTGGGCTGTTTTAAAACAGAACTCAATAAAAATGCTGATTTCAGAGAAAAGTTAGAATTGAAAATAAATAACGATGCAAGAATTAAAGCCAGCTTATAAATCGGTTCTCAATTGTTGATAATGGAATTTAAGTAACATTTAATTATTTTGGAAAGAATTTTGTATTCTACCCTGTAAAAATATAAAATATGAGAGCGATCTGGAATGGAGCAATAGGTTTTGGATTGGTAAATATACCGATCAAGCTGTACTCGGCCAGTGAATCGAGTACATTAGATCTGGATATGCTGGATAAAAAAGATCTCAGTAATATCAAATATAAAAGGGTAAATGAAAATACCAACAAAGAAGTTGCCTGGGAAAATATTGTAAAAGGCTACAAAATAGAAGATAAATATATCGTGTTGGAAGATGAGGACTTTGAAGCGGTAAGTCCTGAAAAATCAAAAATCCTCAGTATCATTCAGTTTGTAAAAGAGGAGGAAGTAGATCCCGCTCTTTTCGAAACTCCCTATTTTTTAGAACCTCAAAAAAACGGCGAAGCTGCCTATAAATTATTGCTTAAGGCTTTAATGAAAACCAAAATGGCAGGAATAGGCTCCTTTATTTTAAGAGAAAGAGAAATTCTATGCATGATTCGTCCTTATCAGGATGAAATTCTTATGGTAAACAGAATGAGGTATCCGGAAGAAATGAGAAACTACAAAGATCTGAAAATTCCATCCGGAAAAGCACCGAAAGCCGAAGAATTGAAAATGGCTGAAACTTTAATTAAATCATTAGCCGAGACTTTCGACCCTTCAAAATATACCGATACCTACAATGAAGACCTTCTGAAAATCATACAACAGAAAGCAAAAGGTAAAAAAATAAAAACTAAAGAAACCAAAGAACCTGCCGGAAAAGCAACAGATCTCATGGCGATGCTGAAAGCCAGTCTCGAGTCCGGAAAAAGAAAAGCAGGATAAATTTTCGTTTAAACTTTAAATTTTTTTAAGATGCCATTAGAAGAATATCATAAAAAGAGAGACTTTAAGGCAACTTCCGAACCGGAAGGCAAAGAAAAAGAGAGTCAGGCAAAATTAAAATTTGTTATCCAGCGTCATGCAGCAACCCGTCTGCATTACGATTTCCGTCTGGAAATGGAAGGTGTTCTTAAAAGCTGGGCGGTTCCGAAAGGTCCATCCCTTAATCCTGCCGATAAAAGATTGGCGATGATGGTGGAAGATCATCCTTATGAGTACCGCACGTTTGAAGGAAGCATTCCCGAAGGAAATTACGGAGCCGGAGAAGTCGAAATATGGGACGAAGGAACCTATGAACCCATAGAAAAAATAAAAGGCAAAACCGATGATTTGACTATGCGTGCAGAACTCCACAAGCAATCTCTGAAATTTATCTTACATGGTAAAAAGCTGAAAGGGGAGTTTGCATTGGTAAAAATCAAAAATTCTACAGAAGAAAACGCATGGTTGCTCATTAAGCATAAAGACCGCTATGCAGTTGATGAAGATTATAATGCCGAAGAACATACCTCTAAAAATTCTAAAGTCACAGCTTATCTTCAGGAGAAAAGCACTAAAAAAAAAATGATACCACCGAAAGCCTGAAGCACTATAAAAATTACGCAAAAGCACTTTCCAAAGAAAAAAAACTCCCCGATTTCATTAAACCAATGCTGTGCAAAACAAGCGAGAAACCTTTTGATGACAAAGATTGGGCTTTTGAAATAAAATGGGATGGCTATAGAGCCATTGCAGATCTAAGAAATGATGAAATCCGGCTGTATTCAAGAAACGGACTGGATTTTTCCAAGTCATTCAAAAAAATTGCCGATGCACTCAAAATTCAGACTCATGAAATGATTGTGGATGGTGAAATTGTGGCTTATGATGATAAAGGAAAACCGAATTTTCAGTGGCTACAGAGAATCGCAGAAAAAAACACGGATTTGGTTCTCATCTATCAGGTTTTTGATTTGTTGTGGCTGAATGGACATTCTACGGAAAATCTTACTTACCTGCAGCGAAAAGAACTGTTAAAAGAAGCGTTAGTAGAAAATGAAATCATCAAGTATCACGACCATATTCTTCAAAACGGGAAAGATTTTTTTCAGGCAGCAGAAAATATGGGACTGGAAGGAATTATTGCTAAAAAAGCAGACAGTGAGTATAAAGAAAATACAAGAAGCTCAGAATGGCTTAAAATAAAGATTCATAAGAGTGATGAAGCTGTGATCTGTGGATTTACAGAACCGAAAGGATCAAGAAAGCAGTTCGGATCACTTATTTTAGGAAAATATCTGAATGATGAACTTATTTTTTGTGGCCACACCGGAACAGGTTTTACAGATAAAAGTCTTACAGAAATATATCAGCAAATGCAACCCCTCATCAGAAAGGAATCGGCATTTAAAATAACTCCCAAAACCAACACCAAAGCTACATGGTTACAACCTGAACTGGTAGCGGAAATAAAATTTACGGAACTTACCAAAGATCATATTTACCGACATCCTGTTTTCTTAAGATTAAGAGAAGATATTGATGCGGTTGAGGTAAGGTTTAATACAGACACACATGAAAAACAGCCGGAAATGAAACAGAAAACACCCACAAAAAAACAATCTGCAAAAGACATCGTAAAGAAGATAGGAAAACAGCAGGTTACCCTTACCAATCAGAATAAGCTGTATTTTTCTGAAGATGGCATCACTAAAGGAGATGTTATAGATTATTATCAAAGCATTTCCAAATTTATTCTGCCTCATCTTAAAAACCGCCCGCAGTCGCTCAACCGTTTTCCGAATGGGATTGAAGGACTTAGTTTTTACCAGAAAGATGCAGACGAACACACCCCAGACTGGATAACATTACAGAAAATATTCTCTGAAAGTAATGACAAATACATCAATTATATCATTTGTAATGACAAAGAAACATTAGCATATCTGAATAACTTAGGCTGTATCGAACTGAATATCTGGACAAGCCACATACCGAAAGTGGATTATCCGGATTATTTGGTATTAGATCTGGATCCTTCCGAAAAAAATACATTTGAGGACGTCATAGAAACGGCATTAGCAGTAAAAGAAGTTTTGGATAAAGCAGGTATTGTTGGTTATCCTAAAACTTCCGGAAGTTCCGGTATCCATATTTACATTCCTATGGGAGGAAAATATACCTATGACCAGGTAAAAGATTTCGGACATGTACTGATGCAGTTAGTTCACCAGGAGCTTCCGGAACTCACCACCTTGGAAAGAAGCCTGCAAAAAAGAGATAAAAATAAAATCTATCTGGATTACCTACAGAATAGGAGAGCACAGACTTTGGCAAGTGCATATAGTTTGCGTCCTAAACCAGATGCAACGGTTTCTGCCCCTTTAGATTGGAGTGAAGTGAAAAAAGGGCTTCATCCTACAGACTTTACTATCAACAATATGGCAGAACGGTTACAGGAAAAAGGAGATTTGTTTAAACCTGTATTGGGAAAAGGGATTGATCTTTTAAAAACCTTAAATAAATTAGGGGATTTAGAATAAAATGAAGTCCATAATAAAGAGAATTTAAATATTCTTTTGCAGAATCATTGAATTAAATGAATAGAATCCTGAGTAAAAATATACTTCTGTGCCTCCGGAAAATAATTCTTGGTATCTAGTCCCGTAAATGTACTGAAAGCCGGTAAAATCAATTGATGCTCTGTCACAATATAACAGGGGAATTTTAATTTTTTTGTTGATGATTGTAAAATCACTCCGGGATGAAGATGTCCGGAAATTACAAACTGATTTTCATTTTTTAAATCTTCATGGCTGAAGATCAATTCATTTTCCTGATAAACAGTATAAATATCAGAAATTCCCAGCTCCAAAAAATGTTTTTCTGAAATCCGGTCGTGATTTCCTTTCACTAAAATGATTTTTAAAGCCGGAAACTGCATGTTCCAGTGTTTAAAAATTTCAAATTCTGAATTTTTTCCGGCGTGAAGAAAATCGCCGACAATAATTATTTTTTCCGGGTTGAAATGATGAATTAAATTTGATAATCTTTTTAAATCTTCCAATATAATATCTGAAGGTAAAGGAATTCCGTTTTTTCTGAAATGGGTAGTTTTTCCCAGGTGTAAATCAGATAAAATCAATGCAGTAGCTTCTTTCCAAAACAAGGCCCGTTGATTGGTCAAAATAAAATTTTGTTCTTTAATAGAAATAAGTTTTTCTATAATCTTCATTTTTTTCTGTTTTTCTTTTTCAAATTTGCTTCTTGCATTTTATGGATTCTTGATGCTAAATCTTCACTGGATAAAGATTGTCGCAAGCTGTCTACTTTTATAGGAAAGCTAAGCGGAGTAAAGCGGTCGGAATGAACGTAGATGATTTTACTTTGATGAATCCTCTCAAAAGCAGCTGTTAATCTTACTTCCTCCAATTGCTGATTAAAAACTTCAGTATACGCTTGCCGAAGTAATAAATTTTCAGGATCATAATCTTCTAAAACAGAAAATATGATCCCTGAAGAAGATTGTAAAGACTTGTTATTTACCTGTCTTCCCGGCATCGTTTGTATCACCATTCCGGAAATCACTGCAATATCACGAAATTTTCGCCTTGCCATTTCCGTTGAATTAACACTACTGATTACATCTTGCATCAGATTTTCCCTGGACAGAATGTGATGCAGTTCAGCTTCGGATAATTTGATTTCTTTGTCTGAAAATAGCTCAAAGCCATAATCATTCATTGCCATCGAAAAACTAATAGGATATAATTTTGAAATTCTGTACGCCAGCAAAGCGGCCATTACTTCGTGTACTAAACGCCCTTCAAACGGGTAAAAGAATAAATGGTACCCTTCTCTTGTTTTAATCTGTTCCACCAAAAATTCATTCTCTTTCGGAATATGTGAATTTTCATTTTGATTGACTAATAAAGGGTGTAAAAATTTCAATTCCTTTTCTTTGGAATGGGGAGTTAAAGACTCGGCTAATTTTTTTCTTAAAAAGAAACTAAGGTTGGAAGAAAGCGGTAATCTCCCGCCTAACCAGCTTGGAGTAATGGCTTTACCGCTGGATAATCTTACATAGACCGTCATTTCTTTCAGCATTACATATTCTAAAATCCGGCCTGCCAAAACAAATTTATCTCCTTTATGGAGTTTTGAGATAAAATATTCTTCAATCATCCCAATGTACCCACCCGACAAAAATTTTACCCTCAACATAGAATCACTGACGATAACGCCGATATTCATGCGGTGAAGCATGGCAATTTTTCTTTTTTCAACAATCAGTTTTCCGTCATCTTCTTTGACAACTTTATGAAATTCTTCATAATTTTTGCCTGTTTTTCCGCCTTGCGTAATGAAATAAATGCACCATTGCCATTCTTCTTCTGTGAGCTCAGAAAAAGCATAGGTACTTTTAATGACGGGAAATAATTCATCAGCATAAAAACCTCCTCCTAAAGCTAGAGTAACAAGAAACTGGACCAAAACATCATAAGCCAAAATGAAAGGCTCCCGTTTTTCGATCACTTTATATTTTACCGCTTCTTTTAACGCGGAAACTTCGATGAGCTCCAAAGAATGGGTAGGAACGAAATAAATAGTAGACGTTTCAAATGGAGAATGTCCGCTTCGTCCTGCACGCTGCATAAACCGGGCAACTCCTTTGCTGGAACCAATTTGAATCACCGTATCAACAGGCTTAAAATCTACCCCTAAATCTAAAGACGAGGTAGAGACCACTGCTTTTAACGCACCAGAAGTGAGATTTTCTTCTACCCATTGCCGCAAAGGCGCTTCAATGGAACTGTGATGAAGGGCAATTTGCCCCGCAAAATCAGGATAGGCTTCTAACAATAACTGATACCACATTTCAGCCTGACTTCGCGTATTGGTAAAAACGAGAGTGGATGTCGATTGAAGAATAATAGGAACTACTTCATGTACCAATTTTCCTCCTAAATGTCCTGCCCACGGTAAAATTTCAACTTCAGGAGGATAAACGGAAAGAATATCAATTTTCTTTTGCTCTTTGGCGACTACTTTTGTTCTTTTTTTAGGATCAGGAATCAGTACTTCTAGAGCTTCGTCAAGATTTCCGATAGTTGCAGTGATGCCCCAAATTTTGATCTGACGATTTCGGTGTTTTAAAACAGCCAATGCCAATTCTACCATCACACCACGTTTAGTACTAAGCAATTCGTGCCATTCGTCAACTGCAATACATGTTACATTTTTAAAAAAACGCTGATTGTCTTTTTGAGCCATTAAAAGATGTAAACTTTCGGGAGTTACAAGCAAAATATCCGGCATTGTTTTGCTTTGTCGTTGCTTTTGTTTGGCATCGGTATCTCCGTTTCTTGCTTCTACTGCCCAGTCCAATCCGATTTCATCAATGGCCTCCTGCATGGCTCTGGCTAAATCTTTAGCTAATGAGCGGAGAGGAGTGATCCAGAGGAGTTTCAATCCTGTCTTATAGTGTTCAGGGTGATTAAAAAAATCGATAAGAACGGCAATAAAAACCGAATATGTTTTTCCAAAACCTGTCGGTGCAACCACCATTCCCGAATAGCCGTTGGAAAAGCGTTGCCACGTCTCTTTCTGAAAAGAAAAAGGAGACATACTTTTATCATTCAGCCATTTCTGAATCAGCTGAAAACCTTCGGATTGCTCAAATTCTGATCTCACGTAATGAGTTTTTTGATGTCTTCAATATCATCTATTTCATCTGCTTTCTTATCTTTTCGCCAACGTAAAATTCGAGGAAATCGTAAGGCTACTCCTGATTTGTGACGACTGCTGTATCCAATGCCTTCAAAAGCGAGTTCAAAAACCAACTCTGGCTTTACAGTTCGTACAGGGCCAAATTTTTCCAGTACATTTTTAGAAATAAATTTGCTGACTTCTTGGATTTCTTTATCTGTTAAGCCTGAATAAGCTTTGGCAATGGTAACCAGTTTTCCTTCTTTTTTTACTGCAAAGGTATAATCCGTATAATACGCACTTCGCCTTCCACTGCCTTTTTGAGCATAGATGAGAACCGCGTCAATAGTTAAAGGATCGATTTTCCATTTCCACCAGTCCCCTTTTTTTCTACCTGTGTGATAGGGGGAATTATGATTTTTCAGCATTAAACCTTCACTGTTGATTTCACGGGATTTTTCCCGGATTTCAGGAAGCTGATTCCATTCTTCATAAGATATGATAGGGGAAAGATGGATTTTTTGAGAAGGATTATTTTGTAAAAGTTCTTCCAACCTTTTTCTTCTTTCAATGAGAGGTTCATGTCGATAATCTTCACCTTCAAATTCTAAGAGATCATAGGCAAAAACGACAATAGGAATTTCTTCCAGCATTTTTTTTGTTAAAGATTTTCTATTTAACCTTTTTTGTAGTTCATTAAAATTGAGAACCGTATTGTCTTTAAATGCCAGAATTTCACCATCCAGTACAAAATTTCCTTTCCAGGTTGAAAGTTCCTCTTCGATTTCAGGAAACTGTGGAGTCACCAATTCTTCACCCCGTGACCAGATAAAAATTTCATCATTTCTTTTTATCAGTTGTCCACGGATTCCGTCCCATTTATATTCTATCTGCCAATCTTTAACTGATCCTAAGTCATCCAGATTTTTTTCCAGAGAATAAGCAAGGCAAAAAGGGTAGGGCTTGGATAAATTGGTATCGGTGTATTCACCTTTGATTAAGGAATCGAAATCCATTTCCTGGGGATTCCAGCTTCCCATAATGCTATGTGCAACGGCAGTCGCTTCTAAATGATAATGCTTTGCTATGGTATTAATTAATGTTTTGGATGAGACTCCAATTCGGAAGCTTCCACCCAGTAATTTATTAAAAATAAAGCGTTCTACCGTATTTAAGCTTTTCCAGGATTCCAAAACGAATTGTTTTTTTTCCTCTTCGGAACAGTCTTTTAAGGCAATGATTTTAGTCATCCACTCAGAAAGTGAGTGTTCTGTTATTTGTTGAGGCTCCGGAAGTAATAATGAAATGGTTTCGCCGAGATCTCCCACGGAAGAATAACTCTCCACAAACAGCCATTCAGGAATATTGGCTTCTTCCATTACCCATTGTTTCATAAAGGATGAATTGACATTTCGTTTGGGCTTTTTGCCTGTAAACAAGGCCAAAAACCACATTTTATCCTGTGAATTTGCTTCTTCCAGGAACCTCAAAATAGCTTCCTGTTTCAAAGAGGTTTTGTTGGTGCTGTCGAGCGCATTAATTAAGTTGGCAAAATCTTTCATTCAGGATCAAATTCTGTGGTTTCTTCGTCATTTCCGTATTCTGTTTTTACTTCATCAGCGGAAATACCTATTTCATTTAAATATTTTGAAAAAACGGCAGTTTGCCCGTGGGTAATATGTACTTTTTCGGCTTCTGTAGCTTTAATCGCTGAAATTAAACCTTGCCAATCTGCATGATCACTTATGGCAAAACCAGCATCTGCGCTTCTCCAACGTCTTGCTCCACGAATCTGCATCCATCCCGAACAAATAGCATACGCCAAATTCGGAATTTTTTTCATGGCGGGATTATCAATAAGCGCAGGGGGAAGAATCACAATTTTCCCATCCAGATGTTTTTTGTCTTCACGCAGATCAATAGTTTTATAATCTGGCAACTGTACTCCTACACTATCATAGGCTTCGTTAAGCTTGGCAATAGAGTAATGGACATTCAGTTCATCCAAACCTTCCAATGCTTTCATAATTCTTTGTGATTTCCCTAATGAATACCCTATAAATACGGAAGTTTTCCCGTTGGTTTTATTTTGCTCCACCCAATTCCGCATTTGCTTTTCCTGTTCTTCTACGGAAAGCCAGTTGTAGATAGGGAGCCCAAAAGTACTTTCAGAAACAAATTCATTACATTTTACAGATTCGAAAGGAGTGGAAATTCCATCATCCTGAATTTTATAATCCCCTGAAATTACGGAAACATAGCCTTTATATTCCATCCGGATCTGGGCAGAACCGATGATATGTCCTGCCGGATGTAAAGAAACTTTTACCCCGTTAATATTCAATACTTCACCATATTCAACACTCTGACATTCGATTTCTTTTCCGATTCTGGAATGCAGAATGGGTTTGGTGAAATGATGACATAGATATTTTTTCATTCCGCTTCGGGCATGATCCGCGTGCCCATGGGTAATAACTGCCAAATCCACTGGCCGCCACGGATCAATATAAAATTTTCCCGGAATACAGTAAATACCTTTTTGGGTGAATTTAAGGAGCATTCAAAATGTTTTTTATGATTAAAAAAGGAATAATCAGATTTCTAATTTTCCTTCTATACCTCCATCTTCAATAGATTTTCCTGTGATGGCGGCAAAAATCATTTTAGACATTGCTATCAGTTTATTTTCTTTAGTTTGATAATAATATCCGTCGTTTGGAGTAACTTTTATAACACTAACGTCAGGATCATCTTTTCCGTCGAACCATGCATTGGCAAAATTGGTCCAGTATTTTTCAATAAGTGCTTTATCTTGTGATATGGTAGCTTTCCCTTTAATGAACATATATTCGTATTTTGAATTATTCATAAAGTAGAGTTCTACATCCGAATCTGAGGTGATTTCGTGATTTTTATCGCTGTTTACATCGCTTAAAAACCAGAGATTTCCTTCAGCATCTACTTCCTGTAAAGCCATGGGGCGACTATGGGTGTTTGCATTTACGCGGGTGGAAAAAAAACAAGTTCCTGCACTTTCCGTAATGTTTTTGATTTTTTCAATCGCAGCAGAGCCGCTCAAATTTTCGTGAGGTGAAATAGCGTTTGACATAATAATAAATTTGTGATTAGTTCTTATTATTAATCAACTATTATGCCTTCTCTTCTTAAGAGTCTTTCAAATTCTACTGTTTTTTTGATTTATATTACCGGAGAACTTTTATTATATAATGTGTAAAATCCTTTTCCGATTTTTCGGAAAAGGATCATTCACTAAAATTAAGAAAAGTCTAAACAATAAACAAAGATGCTATCGCTTGTGCATCACTTCCTGTAAGGATTTCATCATAAGCTGCAGAGCCTGCTGCAGCTCCGAAAGCTGTAGAGGTATTGAAACCTGCCTGATTGATATTGCCTTCTCCGGCATATACAGGATTGGTTGCTGAAGGCATATTTCCACCATCTGCTAGTTCTATCCATCCTTTATTGGCTCTCATTCTTCTAACCTGTGAAGCGTGTCTTGCTTCTACAGAATGTATTTGTAAGGCAGCTTGCAGAACAGCTTTGTTAGACATTACATTTCCTGCCTGTCCCTTATAAGCTCTTACTCCGGTATCTTCGAAAGCCTGGGCAAGAATTAAAAATTGATTATAATCTGTAAAAGGAGTGAAGTTACCTCCTGCGGTAAAATCAAAAGTTGGCTTTGCACCCGGAGTTACTCCCAACGAAGTCAATGTATTTTTTAAAAAGGTTACATGAGCTGATTCATGTTTTGAAATCTGCATAAAAACAACTCTGTCTGCACTTGGAATTAATGTTCCTGCAGCTAAGCCTAAAGCATAATATTCATTCTCCAGATACTCTAAAACGAGTGCCAATTGTAATGCATCCGTTAAAACAGATTTAAAGAATGTAGTATTGGTAGTTGTTGTCGTTTCGGCTTTTGCCGGAGTTGATAGTAAAGTCCCTAATCCCAGAGGAACAGAAGCAACGGCTGCTTTTTTTCCAAATTCCGAAATATGGGTTAATGTTTCTAATCTTGTAGCTTCCGTAGTGAAGAATTTATCATTTGAAAGTTTATCGAGTAATTTAAGAATATTCATAATAGTAGATTTTGAAGATGAAAATTAATTGATTCCCTGTTCTTTCCAAGTGAAAGGTGTTTTGATAAACCCTCCAGCGGTCATTACAATATCTTTGGGCTCTTTGGCAAGATCCAATCCGTTAGCGTCTATTACATCATCTCCCGAAAACGCTGCGGTTCCGGGATTGATTAAATTTCTTATAGCTGAAGCATGTCTCGCCTCTACGGAAACAATTTTTCCTGCAATCACTAAATAATCGGGATTGCTAATGTATTTACCGGCTCCGTTATAAGCTGCAACTCCAGTATCTTCAAGGGCTTTTGCTGTTGCTAATACAGAATTTCTGTCATTAAAATTTACATTCGGATATTGGAATTCCAGTTTGGGAAGTACATTCGTGGTTGCTCCACTTATTGCAGCTTTGAAGAAATCCCTGTGAATCACTTCGTGATGGTAGAGATCTGTGAACAGGTCTTTTTCGATGCTTGAAATTCCGGAATAGAAGTTATTGACAACTTTGGTATAAAAATCAGCCTCAAGCTGTTCCAATGCATAGGCATAGTTCAGAACACCTACATCGCCGGAACCTAAATCAAATACATTATTATTGGTCATATAGTCATAGTCGTTATTATCACAACCAATTAATGTAAGTCCTGCCACTGCTAAGCCTATACCGCTGAGTTTTAAAAAATTCCGTCTGCTGGTATCAAGAGTAGCTCCCTGATTAGAAACATGAATAGTGTTTTTCATAATAATTATTTTTTGTGTTAGATTATATAATGAAAATTGGGTATCTAAGATTTTTACCAAAAAGGAAAAACAGCATATAAAAATATGCTGTTTACACCACAAAACGTCTACGGCATCAATACCGTATCGATTACATGAATCACTCCGTTTGACTGATTAACGTCAGCAATCGTTACTTTTGCATTATTTCCTTTTGAGTCTTTTATATACAGGTCTTTTCCTTTTGTCCAGAAAGTAAGATTTTCACCTTCAACAGTTTTCATCATACTTTTTCCGTTTCCTGCTTTTACTGCTGCCCAGATTTGTTTAGCATTGTATTTTCCGGCAAGAACGTGATAGGTTAATATCTTGGTAAGCATTGCTTTGTTCTCTGGCTTTACAAGGTTTTCCACTGTGCCTTTCGGTAGTTTTGCGAATGCTTCATCCGTTGGAGCTAATACTGTAAAAGGACCTGCTCCCTGCAAAGTTTCTACTAAACCGGCTGCTTTTACAGCTGCTACCAAAGTTTTGTGATCTTTGGAGTTTACGGCATTTTCAATAATGTTTTTAGAAGGGTACATGGGTGCACCACCTACCATTACTGTTTTTTCTTTTGACATTTGTGCAGCTGCATTTCCACTGAAAGCAAATGATAATGCCACCATTCCTAAAACTGCGATTTTTGATTTTGTGTTCATTGTTTTGATTTTAATTGTTATTGAATTTAATTGTGTTGTTAAAATCATCTACGACTTTGGTTTTTATTTAGATTTAAAAATTTTATTTTTTTTATTAAATGACTGTAATTCAGTATGTTAATTTTTGTAATATTTTATTTTTTTAAGTTTTATATTGAAAAATTGGTGAGAAAATTCAATAAATATTGAAAAATGTATATCAAACTGTATAAATCAATTGATTTTTAAATATGATTTGAAATAGATCTGATATTTATTTTATTTTATTACATTTGGAAAAAATATCCGCTATTAAAACAACCTATTCGGAAGAACAACTTATCGTTTTACTGAAAGAAAGAAACGAAACTGGTTTTCATTATTTATATGATAACTATTCCGGTGCGTTGTATGGAGTCATTCTACGGATTGTTCAGTCTAAAGAATATACCGAAGAAATTATTCAGGATGTTTTTGTTAAAATCTGGAATTCTATTCATCAGTATGATTCATCTAAAGGAAGGTTCTATACCTGGATGATCAATATTGCAAGAAATACAGCGATAGATTATCTAAAATCAAAAAGTTTTCAAAACGAGCTTAAAAACCAACCGCTTCCGGATTTCGTATATAATTCTAAGGAACTTTCAACGACTAACGACTCATCAGATTACATTGGGTTTAATAATGTACTTGAAAGTCTGGAAGAAGACAAGAAGGAACTTATCGATCTCGCCTATTATCAGGGATATACTCAAAATGAAATATCCGATAAACTGAAAATACCGCTGGGAACGGTGAAAACCAAAATGCGAAATGCGCTGATAAAATTAAAAGACTTGTTAAAAGATTATCAATAAATTGAATACTAAAGAATACATATCATCCGGAATAATAGAATCTTATATTCTAGGTCTTGCTTCTCCTGAGGAGGCAGGTATTTTGGAGTGTGTGATGAAAAATAATGCAGAAGTAAAGACAGCTGTTGAAGAAGCTCAAAAAACATTGGAAGATCTTGCGACTGCGCAGTCTATAACACCTCCGGCAGATTTAAAATCAAAGATCTGGAACAAGATTCAGCAGGAACAGACTGTTGAGGAAGTACGCTCTGTGAGGTCAGCAGATATTCCTTCTGCAAAGTCTCAGGAAGAGATTAAAATTCAGGGAAATAATAATTGGAAGACTTTTGCAGTTGCTGCATCAGTACTGTTTTTAGTGAGCGCGGCAGGAAATCTTTTCTGGATGAATGGCCAGTCTGAAACTAAGGAAGAGCTGGCAAAAATGAAGACCGAAAAGAAAAACCAGGATCTTGCAATGCAAAAAATGCATGAAAAAATGGAGATGGTTTCAAATCCTGATATGAAAATGGTAATGCTGAAAGGGGTAGAAAAGCATACTGATTCTAAAGCAATGGTTTTCTGGAATACCAAAACAAAAGAAGTCTATCTGAATGCAGATAGTCTGCCTAAAGCTCCTGAAGGAATGCAGTATCAATTGTGGGCCATCGAAGACGGAAAACCTGTGGATGCAGGAATGTATACGGAAGATAAAGACAGTAAGATAGCGCTTGCCAATATTCCTAATGCGCAGGCTTTTGCAATTACCTTAGAGAAACAAGGCGGAAGCCCAACTCCTACTATGGAAAATATGTATGTAATGGGTGGGGTATAGAGCCCTTTATAAATTCAGGCAGAATATAAATTATTAAAAACTAATTAGTTTTATAAAATCGTTCAGTGGTATATTAACTACTGAACGATTTTTTTTTGCTCCCAAGCCTGTAATATTAATTTTTATTTAGATAAATGGATTAATAAAATAAAAAGAATATTTATATTCTTTTTATTTTATTAATTAGTATATTTGTGTACTAATTAATCCGTATATGCACTATTCTATTGTAAAAGATGTTCTCAACTTACTTGAAAAATTTGAGATAGAAAATGAAAGGAATGCTTATGTTCCGGATATAGAAGGTTTCAAAACATGGTTGTGTGCGAAAGAATCTTCCGGATGCAAAAAAGAGAGTGAACCTTATTGGGAAGGTAAAGAAGAAGGAAGAAGTCCGGAAAGTGTAATAAGCACTTCATTGGTACACCTCAACAGATATGCAAAATCATATTCTAAATCTGCGATCTGTGATTCAGACTTTGCAACGCAGGAAGATTTTATATATCTGATTACGCTCAAAACGTTCGGGGAAATGACTAAAATGGAACTCATTAAAAAGAATATTCACGAAAAACCGGCAGGAATGCTGATTATCAACAGGCTTATCAAGCTTGGATGGATAGAACAAAAGGAGTCTGAGAAGGATAAAAGAACAAAAGTTATAAACATTACTGATGCTGGAAGAGTCTCGCTGGAGAATCAGATGGGCAAAATAAGAATGGCTACGAATATTGTAGCTGGAGATCTTGATCATGCTGAAAAAATGGAACTAATAAGAATTCTCGAAAAATTGGAAAAATTTCATCATCCGATATTCAGTCGCCATATAGAATCCAAAAACCTTATTGATACTATCAGCTCAGAATATTCATTCCTAAAAAATTAATCATGAATAAAAAAATAGCCATTATTGGTTCGGGATTTTCCGGTTTGTCTTCGGCTGCTTATCTGGCAAAAGAAGGCCATGAAGTACACGTGTTTGAAAAAAACAGCAAAGTGGGTGGAAGAGCCAGACAATTTAGAACTGAAGAAGGCTATGCTTTTGACATGGGGCCGAGCTGGTATTGGATGCCGGATATTATTGAAGCATTTTTCGCGGATTTTGGGAAAAAGTCGTCTGATTTCTATGAATTGGTTAGATTGAATCCTCAGTTTGAGATGGTTTTTTCAGATGGAAGGATGAGCATTCCGGATAGTTATGAGGAAATGACAGCTCTATTCGAAAATATGGAAAAAGGAGCAGGAAAGAGGCTTGATGATTTTATGAAAGACGCTCAGGTGAAATATGAGGTCGGAATGAAAGATTTCGTGAATAAACCATGTCATTCATGGCTTGAGTTTGTTTCTCCAAAAATGGCGGCAAATGCATTAAAGCTGGATTTGCTGAGTAGTTTTAGCAGGTTTGTGAGAAAGTATTTTAATCATCCAAAACTTATTGTGTTAATGGAGTTTCCAGTTATTTTTTTGGGAGCAGCACCGTCAAAGATTCCGGCTTTGTATAGTCTTATGAACTATGGAGGATATAAATTGGGAACCTGGTATCCCATGGGTGGTTTTTCAAAAGTCACTGAGGCTATGATGCAGGTGGCAATAGATCAGGGCGCCCACTTTCACTTTAATTCAACTGTTGAAAAAATTAATGTTGAAAATGATAAGGCTCATGCAATACAGGTAAATGGAGAAGAGCAATATTTTGATATTATTATTGCTTCATCAGATTATCATCATACGGAAACTAAGCTTCTTCCTCAGAATAGCAGAAATTATACCTCTACTTATTGGGAAAAGAAAACATTTGCTCCTTCGTGTCTCATTTATTATTTAGGGATTAATGGGAAAATTCCTACTCTCAAGCATCATACTCTTTTCTTCGAAAATGAACTTGAATTACATACTCACGAAATTTATGACGATAAAAAATGGCCCACAAAACCATTATTCTATGCCTGCTGCCCGTCCAAAACTGATCAAACGGTTGCTCCTGAAAACTGTGAGAATGTATTTCTTTTAATGCCTGTAGCCCCTGGAATAGAAGATTCTGAAGAAATAAGAGAAAAATATTTTCATGAGATGATCAGAAGATTGGAAGCCCATACCGGAAGTTCTGATATCCTTTCAAGAATAGAGTATAAAAGAAGTTATTGCATCAATGATTTTAAAGAGGATTATAATGCTTACAAAGGAAATGCCTATGGTCTTGCCAATACATTATCCCAAACGGCAGTTCTAAAACCTTCCATGAGAAATAAAAAAATTAAAAATCTGTTGTATACCGGGCAGCTTACAGTTCCCGGTCCGGGAGTTCCTCCATCTATAATTTCCGGTAAAATAGCAGCCAATGAAGCCAGCAAAATAAATTAACTATGAAAAAATTGTTTGACAACCTTTCTTATAAGGTAAGCCGAGAAACGACCAAGCTGTACAGTACAAGCTTTTCTCTGGGAATAATAGCGCTTTCCCCCAAACTGAGAAATCCGATATATGCTATTTACGGATATGTACGGCTTGCCGATGAAATTGTGGACAGCTTTCATACCTATGATAAGCAGAAGCTTTTATCAAGATACCAACACGAAACATTTCAAGCGCTGGAAGATAGAATTTCACTGAATCCCATCTTGCAGTCGTTTCAGGAAACAGTGCACAAATATAAGATTGATTACAGTCTCATTCACCAGTTTCTGAAAAGCATGGAAATGGATCTTCAAAAAATTGATTATAATTCAGATTTGTATAAGGAATATATTGTGGGATCTGCTGAAGTGGTAGGGCTTATGTGTCTTCATATATTCACAGAAGGAAATACGAAAGAGTTTGATAGACTGAAACCTTATGCAATGATGTTGGGATCTGCATTTCAGAAAGTCAATTTTCTTAGGGATATGAAAGATGATTATCAGATCTTGGGACGTTGTTACTTCCCCAATGTGGATATTTCTTATTTTGATAATACTGTGAAAGCTCATATTGAAAAAGAAATAGAAGAAGAGTTCCAGGTAGCGCTGCAAGGAATTAAAAAGCTTCCCAATTCTTCAAGGTTCGGTGTTTATCTGGCTTTTAGATATTATACTTCACTTTTCCGGAAAATAAAACGAACTTCTGCCAATGAAATCATCAATCGGAGAATAAGAATATCCAATGGGAAGAAGCTATCCGTAATGATGAGCAGTTATTTGCAATATAAAACTTCTTTTTTATAGCATAAATACCATAGCAAAATATGATACATACAATTTATAAAGAACAGCAACTGAATTGTAATATAGATGAAGCATGGAATTTTTTTTCTTCAGCTAATAATCTTGCGATCATCACGCCTCCTGAGATGAACTTTACGGTGCTTACTAAAATGGAAGATGATGAGATTTTTGAAGGGATGATCATTGATTATTATATTTCGCCGGTAGTGGGGATAGAAATGAAATGGAAAACCGAGATTACCCATGTTGATTTTCAGAAAAGCTTTACTGATTTTCAGAAAAAAGGACCTTATAAACTTTGGAATCACCGTCATGAATTTATAGTCAATGACAACGGTGTATATATGACAGATCTGGTGAAATATGAGCTTCCTTTCGGATTTTTAGGTGAAATTGCCCATAAAATATTTGTTAGAAAAAAACTTGAACATATTTTCAATTACAGGAATAAAATCTTAGAAGAGCTGTTTAATAACTCCCAAAAAATATGAATTTTCTTGTCGTATTAAGTACATTTTTCATCATGGAAGGAATGACGTGGTGTATTCACAAATACATTATGCATGGTTTTCTGTGGGGTTTACATAAAGATCATCACGATCATAGTAATCACGGTCCTATGGAGAGAAACGATTATTTTTTTCTAATCTTTGCTCTCCCCACTATAGCGTTGATGTACTACGGAACCTTACAGAATTTTAATTTCTGGTTTTATATAGCAGTAGGTATAGCATTGTATGGAATGGCTTACTTCTTTGTTCACGATATTTTTATCCATCAAAGACTGAAGATCCTACGAAATACGAAAAATCCCTATCTGCTTGCCATAAGAAGGGCACATAAGCAGCATCATAAACATACCGGGAAAGAAAAAGGAGAGTGTTTCGGTTTTCTTTGGGTTCCTATACAGTATTTCAAAATGTATTTTAATAAAAGTAAAGCCTGATCATGCAGCATTATACCTATCTTTTAATTAATTTTTGTACGGTAATCATCTGTTTTATTTTTTCATTCCATCCGAAAATAAAGTTCAACAGACATTTTACTGCCTTTTTTAAAGCTTCTTTCATAGTGGCTTTCGTATTTATAATCTGGGATATGTGGTTTACCGAAAGAGGAGTGTGGTGGTTTAATGATACTTACCTTTTAGGGATTCGGATATATAATCTTCCGGTTGAAGAGCTGCTGTTTTTTTTCTGTATTCCTTTTTCTTGCATTTTCACCTACTTCTGTATCGATAAATTTTTTACGTTAGATTGGAATCCTTTACCTGAAAAAGCTTTTGTTTGTGTGTCTATTATTTATTCACTGATCATAGCTTTTTATTTTCACGATAAAATCTATACTTTAGTAACGTTTGCTTCCACTGCAGTTAGTATTTTCATCCTTTATTTCATATTAAAATCAAGATGGATTGGTAAAGCATCACTTGTCTATCTTTTTCTGATGCCTGGCTTTTTTGCGGTAAACGGAATCCTTACAGGAACAGGTCTCGAATCTCCCGTTGTCAATTACAATCCACAGGATTTCTTAGGCATCAGAATGCTTACAATTCCCATTGAAGATACCGTGTATGGGTATGAAATGATTTTGTGGAATATCTTTTTATTTCAAAAATTTAAACATCATGAGTAAGATTAATATTTTCTGGTTTAGAAGAGATCTTAGGCTTGAAGATAATGCAGGGTTGCATCATGCTTTAAAATTAGGTTACAAAGTGCTGCCTGTTTTTATATTTGATACAGAAATTTTAGACCTTCTTCAGGATAGATCAGATAAAAGAGTAGATTATATTCAGCAAGTTTTGACTGATTTAGATAAAGACCTTAAAATGTATAAAAGCGGTCTTAAAACATATTACGGAACCCCTCTTGATATTTTTAAAAAACTGATCGGTGAATTTGAAATTGATACCGTATTTTGTAACAGAGATTATGAACCACAAGCGATAAAAAGAGATCATCAGGTAGCCGACTTACTCAAAAAAAATGCTGTACATTTTTCGCAATTTAAAGATCAGGTCATATTCGAAAAAAATGAAATCCTGAAAAGTGATGATTCACCCTATACGGTTTTTACTCCCTATTCAAAAAAATGGAAGCAGAATCTAAAATCTATTGAGGAATACAATTCAGACTTCAATAATTTTTTTGAGTTCAAATCTTCTTCGGAGATTCTCAGTCTGGAGGATATTGGTTTTAAAAAGACAGGAATCAGCTTTGCAAAACCATCACTTGATACAAAAATCATTGATTCTTATCAACAGTACAGGGATTTTCCTGCTTTAGACCATACTACGCATCTAGGAGTTGCCCTTCGTTTTGGAACGATTTCTATAAGGAAATGTGTGAATTTTGCCTTACAACACAGCGAGACATGGCTTAATGAGCTGATATGGAGAGAATTTTTTATGCAGATCCTGTTTCATTTTCCTTATGTTGCAACTCATTGTTTTAAGAAAAAATACGAAAACATCAAGTGGAGAAATAATGAAGAAGAGTTTAAAGCCTGGTGCGAAGGTAAAACAGGATATCCTATTGTAGATGCGGGAATGCGCGAACTTAATGAAACCGGCTTTATGCACAATAGAGTCCGGATGATTGTAGCAAGCTTTCTTACCAAGCACTTATTGATTGACTGGCGATGGGGAGAAGCTTATTTTGCACAAAAGCTATTAGATTATGATCTTTCTGCCAATAACGGGAACTGGCAATGGGCTGCAGGTTGTGGGTGCGATGCTGCTCCTTATTTCAGAATCTTCAATCCTGAAGAGCAAACCAAAAAGTTTGACAAAAATCTTGATTATATAAAAAAATGGCTTCCAGAGTATGATCAACCGGAACCCATAGTTCAACATAGATTCGCAAGAGAACGGGCATTAGAAACGTATAAAAAAGCCCTTACTTAATTTGATTAAATAAAACCTTTAAAAAGAGGTAATGAGCTTATGATTCAGATCATAAAACTCAATCAATGGAATACATATCTTTGGAACAATAAATTTTTTTGTTGGAGGAAAACTCTGATTAGACAGGCACTCATTAGAGTGCTTTTTTATTTAATGGCTCTGCAATATCCCATATCTTTTATATTTAAAATAAAAATAAAATACCTCCTCTAATGAGGAGGGTAAATAATGCTGGAATAGATATGAATGATGAAGTATAAAGATAAACAGAGATCATAATATCATTTATGATTTGAGTCATAAACAAAAGATAATTAAAGAAATATCTTTGAGAGAGTTTCCTGATTAATAGGGAATTAATTAATAAACTATTTTTTAAATAACAGACAAAAACCATGTCTTTATTTCATTGTATAACTTTAAAATTTTTTGATTATGAGAAGTATATTATGGTTAGTGGCAGTCATTTGTATTGTCGTATGGCTTTTAGGAATGTTAGGAATCATTCCGGGAATAAGCACAGGATATTTAGTACATGTGTTACTGGTAATCGCAATTATTGTGATTTTATATAATATCATCACAGGAAGAAAACCACTTGATTAAACATTATTCCGTAAATATGGATGATGTTTATTACAAAAAATCAATCTAAAACGTAAGCAATTATTAATGCTTCAATTTCAAAAAATCAGAGCTTAGTTTGATTTCTGAAATGAAGTATCATGTAATTGCAATCCACCTTTCACCACTTAAAATTATAATATGAAAAAATCAACGTTAATTCTTTTATCAGCCGTTGCTATGATGGCTTGTAAGAAAAAAGAAACAATGACTGTTAATCAGTCTACAGACAGTTCATCGGTATCCGCTCCTGTAGAATCAGGAATGACCACTACAGATTCACTTAAAATATCTAATGATCACGATGTAAAAAATGTGCTGAGTGAAGAGGATAGAAAATTTGCGGAAAATGCTGCAAGAGGAGGGAAAATGGAAGTTATGTTGGGAAAACTGGCCGCTACAAATGCAGGAAGTGATATAGTAAAAGCATTAGGGAAAATGATGGTTAGTGACCATACCAAAGCTAATGAAGAACTTACCAAATGGGCTTCAGGAGTAGGATATACATTACCTACAGATTTAGATGAAAAAAAACAGAAGAAATATGATGAGCTGAAAGCCAAAAAAGGAATGGAGTTCGATAAAATGTACACCGATTTTATGGTAAGTGATCATAAAGAAGATATAAAAGATTTTAAAAAACAAGCTTCAGACGGCTCCGATTCTGCATTGAAATCTTTTGCAGGGAATACAGTTCCTACCTTAGAACATCATTTGATGGAATCTGAAAAGGCAAAAGATGCAGTAAAATAGCATTGTCTTGCAAATAAAAATAAAGTTATTCTGAGAATAATTGACGTTGTAAAAAACTGATATTTTTCCGGAATAACTTTTCTTTTTTAATATCATTAAATACTTCTTCAAGAAAATTGGAATATACAGATAAACCATTGTTTATATTTTTATTCATGTAGCTTATATTAAGTTTTCTTTAAAAATAAAGTCAGCCATTCTGTAATCTAACGTATTTTCATAATTATGTAAAATGAAAAAGATGAAGAATATATTCTTAATAATCTGTGCAATAATTTTGTCTCAAAATGTACTGGGACAAAATAAAATAGTTTCAGAATTAGAAAATAATAAAGTAGGGTTGCCAAATGGTTGGACATTAACACCGGTAGGAAAGCAGGTGGTATTGGGTGATCTTCCCCTAAACCTGGTTATCAGTCACAACAAAAAATGGGCTGCCGTTACAAACAACGGACAAAGTACACAGACTATTGACCTGATAGATGTTGGGCAGCAAAAAAAGGCAGATAGTATTGTCATTGCGAAATCCTGGTATGGATTGGCTTTTTCTTCGGACGATAATGTTTTATATGCTTCGGGAGGACACGATAATATGATTAAAACCTATTCTGTTAAAAAAGGGAAGTTAGCATTGCAGGACTCTATTGTTTTGGGGAAACCTTGGCCTGAAAAAATTGGAGTTGCAGGGCTGGATGTGGATGATAAAGTTCAAAAACAGCTGTATGTGGTAACCAGAGAAGATAAAAAGCTGTATGTAATCGATCTTAATAATAAATCAGTAAAATCAACAGTTGATTTGGGAGCTGAAGGCTATACTTGTAAGCTATCACCCGATCTTAAGCAACTCTACATCAGTGTTTGGGGAGCCGAAAAACTGCTGGTTTGGGATGTCATTGCTAAAAAAATAACAAAAGAAATTGCCGTGGGAAATCATCCCAACGAAATCTCTTTTAGCAAAAACGGGAAGTGGCTGTATGTTGCCAATGCCAACGATAATTCTGTATCTGTAATCAATACAAAGGAAGGCAAAGTAGTAGAAACTCTGAATGCAGCGTTATATCCTAATGCACCAAGTGGCTCCACAAGTAATGGGGTTGCCCTTTCTGAAAATGGAAAAACTTTATATATTGCTAATGCAGATAATAACTGCCTTGCCGTTTTTGATGTAGCAAATCCCGGAAAATCAACATCTAAAGGATTTATTCCTGTCGGATGGTATCCTACGAATGTCAAAGTGGTTGGCAATGAGATTTTGGTGACCAATGGGAAAGGCCTTTCCTCTAAAGCTAATCCTCGTGGGCCGAATCCTACAGACAAAAAAGAGAAAGTTGACCGTCATGCCGGAGATGCCAATAAACCGAAGGAAATACAATATATTGCAGGATTATTTAAAGGAACTTTAAGTTTTATAGATAGTCCGGAGTCGGAAAGACTCGCTATTTACTCTCGTGCTGTTTATCAGAATACGCCTTACTCAAAAGACAAAGAATTAAATGCAGAAGGTGAAGCAGGGAATCCCATCCCAATGAAAATAGGAGAAAAATCTCCCATCAAATATGTTTTTTATGTCATTAAAGAAAACCGTACCTATGATCAGGTTTTAGGAGATCTTCCACAGGGAAACGGAGATCCTGACTTATGTTTGTTTGGAAATAAAATAACTCCGAACCAGCATAAAATTGCCAATGAATTTGTACTATTAGATAACTTCTACGTGGATGCCGAAGTAAGTGCAGACGGACATAACTGGAGTATGGGAGCCTATGCAACAGATTATCTTGAAAAAACGTGGCCTTCAAGCTATGGAGGAAGAGGCGGAAGCTATGGCGGTGAAGGAGAACGGGAAATAGCCAATAATAAAGGAGGATTCATCTGGGATAATGCTAAAAGACATAATGTAACCTACAGAACCTACGGAGAATTTGCAGATAAAGGAAAACCGAATGTAAAGTCACTCGAAGGGCATGTAGCAACAGGTTACACAAGTTATGACTTAAGTGTATCGGATACAACCCGTGTCAGACAATGGAAAGAAGATTTTGATACTTTGATACGAAACGGAAAAATGCCTCAGTTAACAACCATTCGGATCAGTAATGACCATACAGAGGGAATGAGAGCCGGTAAAAAAACACCTTTTGCACACGTTGCCGATAATGATCTGGCAGTAGGTCAGTTTGTTGATTATATCAGTAAAAGCCATATCTGGAAAGAATCTGCCATTTTTATTCTTGAAGATGATGCCCAAAACGGCCCCGATCATGTGGATGCACATAGAAGCCCTGCTTATTTGATAAGTCCCTATGTGAAAAGAAAATCAGTTGACCATACCATGTATTCAACAACAGGAATGATTCGCACGATAGAATTAATTCTCGGAATGAAACCCATGACTCAATATGATGCCGCTGCAGTTCCGATGTGGCGATCATTTAGCAATCAGCCTGATTATGCTTCATTTGATCATGTTCAGGCTACTATAAATCTTAATGAAAGAAACCCGGAAAAAGGTAAATTAGCAGAACTGAGCGCAAAGTTTGACTGGTCTAAAGAAGATGCAGTTCCCGATTTGGTATTTAATGAAATTCTTTGGCAGGGAATTAAAGGAGAAAGCTCGCCAGCTCCGATACGCGCTGCATTTCTGAAAATTAATGAGGATAAAGACGAGGATTAAAAATTCTATGCCTTGTATTATATGATCATTTTAATAAAAACTATTTATTAATGTTATCCGTATAAATTCTTTATAAAATATTTGCATATTCAGATATTTTATAAAGAATTTTTCATTATTAACTAAATAATGTCATATTTTCTTTGAATAATTTAAATTTAATAGTGCTTAGTATAAGACAGGTGTTAAAAATTATTTTTATAAATTTACCGCCATGTATTTATTCAGATTGCTTTTAACATTCTATTTCGTGGCGTTGTCGATTATGCCATGCAATGATGTTGCCGCTCAGCAACTGAATAATAATACGAACTTTACTTATGTAAATAACACACAGGAAGATTCTCATGCAAGTAATGATGCATGTTCTCCGTTATGTTTTTGCAATTGTTGTCAGATTGCAGTAACTTCTTTCAAAATTGAACCTATTATTACTTTTCCGGAGCAGGTTCGTAGTTACTTTTCCAAGAAAATATTTTTTCAAAAGAACGATTTTGCCTACTTGGTGTACGATCAGATTTGGCAACCTCCTAAGATTTAATTTTTATTGATTTTTTAATGAAAGGCTTTTGCCTTTCATCAATTCGTTATGAAATCTTTGCAATTCCATTGCATGGGGTTTCTATTCATTTTTGTCATTTCGTTTAATGTTGTTAAACGGAGAGACATTCAATAAAAATTATATTCAATGTTAGATAAAATCATAAGATTTAGCATCAGGAATAAAATTGTCATAGGAATTATGACCTTGATGTTAATCATTTGGGGGACCTGGAGTGCCACAAAATTGCCAATTGATGCCGTACCCGACATCACCAATAATCAGGTGCAGATTATTACAGTGTGTCCTACGTTTGCAGGGCAGGAAGTAGAACAGTTAGTCACATTTCCCATAGAACAAAGTATTGCTAATATTCCCGATATTGAAGAAACGAGAAGTATTTCAAGATTCGGATTATCGGTCATTACCGTTGTTTTCAAAGAGAACGTGGATATTTATTTTGCGCGACAATTAATTACCGAACAGCTTAAAAAAGCTTCTGAAGAAATTCCGAAAGGAGTAGGAACTCCGGAACTGGCTCCGGTAAGTACAGGTCTTGGCGAAGTCTATCAATATCTTCTTCATCCTAAAAAAGGAAGTGAGAAAAAATACAGCAGTAAAGAGTTGCGAACGATGCAGGACTGGATTGTCCGAAGACAGCTTAACGGAACTCCCGGAGTTGCAGAAATCAACAGTTTTGGTGGCGAGCTAAAACAATATGAAGTCTCCATCAATCCGGATCGTCTGAAAGCTATGGGAATCAGTATTACCGATATTTTTACGGCTTTAGAAAAAAATAATCAGAATACAGGAGGAGCTTATATCGATAAAAAACCGAATGCCTATTTTATCAGAGGCATCGGTATGGTAACATCAATAGAAGATATTAAAAATATTGCCGTAAAAAATGAGACAGGAAGTGTCCCTATTTTTATAAAAGATGTTGCCAATGTAGGGTTAGGTCATGCTGTTCGTTATGGAGCTTTAACTTATAATGGGGAAGTAGATGCAGTAGGAGGTGTCGTGATGATGTTGAAAGGAGCCAATAGTAATGAGGTTGTTCAGAGAATTAAAGATAAAATTCCGACGATTCAGAAATCGCTTCCTGATGATGTGATTATTGAACCTTTTCTCGACAGAACGGATTTGGTGGATAGAGCGATGAGTACGGTAGAAAAAAACTTAATTGAAGGCGCTCTTATTGTCATATTTGTTCTGGTAATTTTTCTGGGAAATTTCGGAGCCGGATTAATTGTGGCTTCTGCGATTCCGCTTTCCCTTTTGTTTGCCTTAGGAATGATGAATGTTTTCGGGGTAAGTGCCAATTTAATGAGCTTAGGAGCGATCGATTTCGGGCTTATTGTAGATGGAGCAGTGATTATCGTAGAAGCTACTCTCCATCATTTAGGATTAAAAAAAACAACAAGAATCTTGACTCAGGCTGAAATGGATGAAGAAGTCTTTTTATCAGCTTCAAAAATCAGGAGCAGTGCCGCTTTCGGTGAGATTATCATACTCATTGTTTATATCCCTATTTTAACATTGGTAGGCGTAGAAGGAAAAATGTTTACACCTATGGCAAAAACAGTAGGATTTGCCATTTTGGGAGCATTAATTTTATCACTGACCTATATTCCGATGATGAGCGCATTGTTTCTATCTAAAAAAATATCCCATAAAGAGACTTTTTCCGATAAGATGATGAACAGACTGCAAAAGATTTATCAGCCATTACTGGAAAAAGCTTTACAAGTAAAATATGCTTTAGTAGGTGGAACAATCGCTTTATTTGCTGTTGCGATCTTCATATTTGGAAGAATGGGAGGCGAATTTATCCCGCAATTACAAGAAGGAGATTATGCCTTTCATTGTATTCTTCCGCAAGGCAGTTCGTTGAGCCAGAGTATTGAAACCTCAATGCAGGCTTCAAGAATCGTTAAACAATTTGATGAAGTAAAAATGGTTGTCGGGAAAACAGGATCCGCAGAAGTTCCCACAGATCCGATGCCACCGGAAGCTTCAGATTTAATTATTGTTTTAAAGCCAAAGTCGGAATGGAAAAATAAAAAATCCTATGATGAATTGGCAGATGAGATTTCCGAAAAATTAGAGACCATTCCGGGAGTGTTTTTTGAAAAAAACCAGCCGATTCAAATGCGTTTTAATGAGTTGATGACAGGAATAAGACAGGATGTGGCGGTGAAAATTTTTGGTGAAAATCTGGATTCATTAGCAATATATGCAGATAAAACGGCAAAGATAATCTCGTCTGTTAATGGAGCAACTTCACCACAGATTGAGCGTGTAAGCGGCCTTCCGCAAATTAATGTAGAATACGACAGAACAAGAATGGCCAACTACGGATTGAATATTGAAGAGGTAAATAATGCTTTAAGTACCGCTTTTGCAGGTCAATCCGCAGGTCAGGTTTTCGAAAATGAAAGAAGGTTTGATCTGGTTGTGCGTTTGGACAGTCTTCACAGAACGAATATTGATGATGTGAATAATTTAATGATTTCTACCAATTCCGGAGCGCAGATTCCGCTTTCTCAGGTAGCCAATATCAGCTATAAATTAGGGCCTGCTCAAATCAGCCGTGAAGAAGGCAAACGGAGAATTGTAATTGGATTTAATGTAAAAGATCGTGATGTGGAAAGCGTTGTAAAAGATATTCAGGCAAAACTGGATACAATGAAATTACCATCCGGATATTACTTTACCTACGGAGGTCAGTTTGAAAATTTACAGAAAGCAAGCCAACGACTGATGATTGCAGTTCCTGTATCCTTATTTTTAATTTTTATGTTGCTGTATTTTACGTTTCATTCATTTAAACAGGCAATACTAATCTTTACAGCGATTCCGATGAGTGCGATTGGTGGAGTTTTCGCCTTATTGATGAGAGATATGCCTTTTAGTATCAGCGCAGGAATTGGTTTTATCGCTTTATTTGGAGTAGCAGTTCTGAACGGAATTGTGTTGATCGGAACTTTCAACCAGCTGGAAAAAGAAGGAGAAACTAATATTGTAAAACGTGTAATAGAAGGAACAAAAACAAGGTTACGACCTGTATTGATGACGGCAACAGTAGCTTCTTTAGGATTTTTACCGATGGCGATTTCTACGGGAGCCGGAGCAGAAGTTCAAAAACCTTTGGCAACGGTGGTAATCGGTGGTTTGGTTACGGCCACTTTCCTTACGTTATTTGTTTTACCATTGCTCTACATTATTTTTAATTCTAAAATTAATCGTAAAAACATTAAAAATACACCTCTTACAGCAGTTGTTATTTTCTGCTTTTTATTGTTTGGACAAACATTCAAAGCGCAACAGGGGAGTTCTTTAACGGCTGAACAGGCTGTTCAGATGGCATTGAGCAATAATAATCTCATGAAGTCTAAAGATTTAGATATTAAAGCAAGTGAAGCATTGAAACCTACGGCTAAAGAGCTTCCGAAAATGAATGTAGATGCACAATTGGGACAGTATAACAGTAAAAAGTTTGACCAGTCTTTTTCGATCTCGCAAAGTATTCCGTTTCCGACTTTATTTAAAGCCAGAAAAGAGCTGATTGCCGAAGAAATTAAAGGGAAACAGATTAATAAGGAAATTTCGGCTAATGAATTGGCAAAACAAGTGAGAACTTATTATTATCAGATTGAATACCTGCAATATAATCAGTTGAAATTAAAAAAACTGGATAGTCTGTATCAGGATTTTATAAGAATTGCGACCGTACGGTTTAAAGCTGGAGATATTAAAAAAATAGAGATCAATACGGCAGAAACCCAAAAAGGGGAAATCAGCTTATTATTAAATCAAAATGAGGTATATCTTGTGAATGCCTATAAAAATTTAAAAACATTGCTGAATACCTCAGAAACTTTTGCTATTCCTTCCGCTAAAAACTATTATCCTTTAAAAGCAGATGATGTTTTAGACAGTATATCCATTGCTAAACATCCTACAGTAAGAGCTTTCTATCAGGAAATGGAAATTGCTGAAAAAAATAAAAGTGTTGAAAAATCTCAGGGACTTCCGGAATTCACGATAGGATACACCAATCAGTCTTTAATCGGTTTTCAGACCATCAACGGAATGGAACAGTATTTTAATGGTGGAAACCGGTTTCATTCAGGAACAGTAGGAGTTTCTATTCCTTTGACTTTCGGGGCGACAAAAGCCAGAATGCAGTCTTGGGAACTTCAGAAACAAATGGCAGAATCTAATGCGAAATTACAGGAAAAGCAATTGGAAACGCGGCTGGAAAATGCTTTCAACCAATACCTGCAAAATGTAAAGCAATATGATTATTATATGAATCAGGCTATTCCGAATGCGGAAAAGATTATAAAAGCAGGACAATTAGGCTATAAAACAGGCGAAATATCGTACGTGGAATATCTTTTTGCTCTGCAAACCGCTACTAATATTCAGTTAAAATATTTAGAATCTATTCAGCAGGTGAACGAATCTGTAATTACCATCAACTCAATAATTAATAAGTAAAATGAATATCAAATATCATATTATAGCTCTTGCCTTACTTTCACTTTTTGTTGTAAGCTGTGGAAAAAAAGAGGCTGCTGAAAAACCAAAAACTGAACAGGCAGAAGAAAACCATGAAGAAACTGCCCAAACAATTGCTGAGCTCACGGAAGAACAAATGAAATCAGTAGGAGTTACTTTGGCAGCTATCGAAATGAAAGAACTTACCTCAACCATTAAAGCGAATGGCTTATTGAGAGTTCCGAACAACAGAAAAGCGACAGTAACTTCCTTATATGGAGGAGTGATTAAAACCATCAATGTTCAGATCGGTGACTTTGTGAGAAAAGGTCAGGTTTTGGCTACAATAAGCAATCCGGAATATATTCAGTTGCAGGAACAGTATTTAACCATCAACAGCAGAATAACGTATGCACAACAGGAATACAGAAGACAGAAAGAGCTTTTTGATAATGATGCAGGTGCCAAAAAGAATCTTCAAAGTGCAGATGCAGAGCTAAAAAGTTTAAGAACCCAAAGATCATCTTTGCAAAGACAGCTTCAAATGATGGGAATTAGTCCGGGAAAAGTAGCAAATGGTAACTTACGGTCTGGGTTGGTCATTACGTCTCCAATTAACGGAACGGTCAGCAATATCAATGCACAGATCGGAAGTTATGTGGATGTTTCTTCTCCGGTATTGGATATTATTGATAACAATTCGATTCATCTTGACCTTCAGGTGTTTGAAAAAGATTTACCCAAAATGAAAGTGGGGCAGATTGTCCATTTTAAATTGACCAATAATCCTGAAACAGAATATGATGCGAAAATATACAGTATTGGTTCTTCCTTTGAAAACGAAAGCAAAACGATCTCCGTTCACGCCAACGTTACAGGAAATAAAGAAGGATTAATCGACGGAATGAATATTACAGGAATTGTAAGTCTCGATAAATCGGTGACTCCTGCTATTCCTAATGAAGCGATTGTAGAAGCAGACGGAAAATATTATGTTTTTGTACAAACCGATAAAAAAGCAGAAGCTCATAAAGAAGAGAGTAGAGACACCACAAAAGACAACGAAAATCCCAAGAAGCTTGCCAAAACCATGAATTTTGAGAAAATTGAAGTGATAAAAGGATCAACAGATATGGGATATACGGCAATCACTCCGGTAAGTGCAATCGCTCGCGATGCAAAAATTGTGGTAAAAGGAGCATTCTTTGTCAACGCGAAATTATCCAACGCAGGAGAACACGAGCATTAAGTTTTGTAAATATTTTTAATTTGATATGCACCTATTTAGAAAAAAGTTAACTTTATTAATAAAAATAAGAAATAAATAGGTGTACAAGAGTAGCTTATAATTTTTCATGTATTATTTAAAAGATTACTATGATCGAATTAATAACCATAAAATAAACATTATGCCTAACCAAATCACCAAACGGTATTCAATTTTTTCACAATTACTGGCAGTTTTTTTTGCATTTCTAGTATTGCATTCCTGTACTTCACCCAAAAATGAAAGGGCAGATACAATCTACATTAACGGAGATATTCTTACCATGACAGGGGATCATGCAAATTATGTAGAAGCATTGACGTTAAAAGACGGCAAAATAACATTTGCTGGTGACAAAAAAACAGCCATGTCTTATAAAGGAGATTCTACCCAGGTAATTGATCTTAAAGGCAGAACGCTGATGCCCGGCTTTATTGACGCGCATGGTCATGTTACTCAGGCGGCTTCATTTTCTTTTGCGGCCGATTTAAATCCCGAACCCTATGGTAAGGTAATGTCAATACCAGATCTTCAAAAGACGTTGAAAGAGTATATTCAGAAAAATAATATTCCGTCGGGTATGCCGGTTATAGGAAACGGTTATGATGATGCCATTATGAAAGAACATCGTCATCCTACCGCACAGGAACTTGATGAAATATCTTCTGTTAATCCAATATATATACTCCATACTTCCGGTCATATGGGAGTGGCAAATACTCGTTTGCTTAATGATATGAAAATCACATACGACACTCCTGATCCGGTAGGTGGAGTGATAGGTAAGAATACCTCATCTAAAACACTTACTGGAAAAATGCAGGAAAATGCGAATATCAACACTCTTCTTTTTGCTATAGGAAAACTTCCAAAATCAACAGAAGAAGATAAGTTTAAAGGATTATTAAAGGCAGAAAAGGAATGGTTTGCCAATGGGCAGACAACGATCTGTGATGGGCGTTCTATACCTGAAAACATTAGTTTAGTAATGGCAGCCAATAAAAAAGGATTACTAAAGGGGGATTTTATCGTTCTTCCTGACTATGATACCAATGCAAACGGTCTGGATTCTTTAAAAAAATATTATCGAAAATATGATAATCATTTCAAAATAGGAGCTATAAAAATGACTTTTGACGGTTCTCCACAGGGAAAATCGGCATGGCTTACGAAACCTTATCTTGTTCCTCCAGATGGAGAAGGAAGAGATTTTAAAGGGCATGCTATTTACAGCCATAAGGCAGCATACGACGGACTTAAAAATATTCTTTCGCACGGTATGCAGGCTCATATCCATTGTAATGGAGATGCGGCAATTGACGAAGGATTAAATCTATTGGATACTTTAAAAAAAGAAGGTCTTCTTACTTCAGATATGCGTTGTGTACTTATCCATAGTCAGGTTTGTCGTCCCGATCAGGTTCCCCGATTTAAGCAGATAGGAATTATGCCAAGCTGGTTTCCAACCCATTGTTATCTTTGGGGAGATTGGCATTTAAACAGTGTTTTAGGGAAAGAAAGAGCCTCACATATAAGTCCGCTTAAAGAAGGTCTAGATAATGGAATCCGTTTTACAATTCACCATGACGCCCCTGTAACTCCTCCTGATCTTCTTACGGCTGTCTATGCTGCAGTGAACAGAAGAACCAGATCAGGTATTATATTGGGTCCAGATCAGCGCATTTCGCCATACGAAGCACTTAAAGCAATTACAATAAATGCTGCATGGCAATGGAGTGAAGAAAATGAAAAAGGAAGCTTGGAGAAAGGTAAAAAAGCAGATCTTGTTATTTTAGATAAAAACCCGTTGAAAGTAGATCCATTAACAATTAAAGATATAAGAGTAATGGAAACGTTCAAAAATGGAAAATCTGTATTTAAAAGAAATTAAAAAATATATATTTGTCTTTATAAAAAATACCTTGAGGCTTTCCTTAAGGTATTTTTTAATTAATGGAATAAATAAAATATTTCTAAACATAACTTAATCATCATTTGATTTAGTATTAATTTTCAGAAATTTGTCACCCACATTTTTAACAGCAGTTGTCAGTAATGGAATTATCAGGAGAATATACACTATTCAATACCAATATCAGTACGCTTTCCGTATATGATTTGCTGAAACATGCCCAAAACGGAAGTTTTATGGAAAACAGGGACTTCCAGAATATTCATCCCATTGCCATTGAACTGAATGTTGGAGTGTTTACTAAAAAGAATTCAGCGGTTGATTTTCCAAGAGTTTCAGTAAGCCAGATTGGAAATGATATTATTTCATCCTGTTCCTGTGATCATGATGATCAAAAATTATGTGTGCATCAGGCTGAAATCATTTACTGTATTCTAGAGCAAAAAGATTTCCGTATTTTTTTTGATGGTTATCTTCGCCATAAAACATTATTACAACCTGCTAAAAGCTACGGATTGGAGAACGAATCTAATCTGGATTTCTATTTTCAGTTAGAGTATACCGAAGGAAAACTTAGGATAGGAACTAAAGTAAAAGAACTGCTTAAAATAGATGAGCAGACTCTAAAAAAAGAACTGATTCCTCAGCAACAATCCATCATTAAAAAACTGGCAGTTCAGGATACAGATAAAAAGCAGATTCTTGTTATTGGCAGACATCGCTACTACAATCAGTTGAACTTTTTGCTGATGGAAGCTGATATTACCCAGACAGGAAAAATTAAAAATCCTGTGAACAGTGTAGATCCGATGAAGGTAATATGGAAAACAGAAAATCTTTTAGAAATCAAATTTTATACTGCCCTTGTCGTTTTCCAGAATAAATACAATGAAAACAATACCGAAACAGAACCCGATATTCTGCAACAGATTATCAAGAATCCGCTGCAATTAGAAGTCTATTTTCACGATAGAGATATTTCTGAAACCATTGCTGCAAAATCCCTAATTCCTGTTCATTTAAAGGCCTTACAAGCAGAAATGAAGCTGACTGTTTTCAAAAAAGAGCCCTTTTTTGAGATTACAGGTGAGCTTGTATTCAATGATGCGTCACTTCCTTTTAAAAATGTAGTGATCAAAAATGAACATTTTGTTTACCATCAACAGACTTTTTACCTTGTAGATCATCCCGATATGCTTCGGGTACTTAAATTCTTTAAAGCCAACAACGAAATTTTACTGGTTCATGCTTCCAAATACGAAGAATTTATCCAGACTGTACTTTCTCCGTTGGAACAGCTTGTGCATATTAATTACAGCTATATCCGTAAGGCAACTTCCACACAGCTTGCCGAGAAAAATTTTCAGGTAGAACGTATTGTATATCTTAATCAGGAAGGGAATTTTATATCCATTATTCCCGTAATGAAATATGGAGAGATTGAAGTTCCGGTATATTCCAGAAAACAGATTTTCGATACCGATCAAAATGGGAATGAATTTAAAATTGAACGTGATTATGAGGCGGAAATTTCACTCACTTCAGTGGTGATGAACCAGCATCCTGATTTTAGTGAACAACTACAAGGACATGAATATTTTTATCTGCATAAAGATAAATTTTTGGATGACAATTGGTTTCTGAATGCTTTTGAAGCGTGGCGAAATGAAGGCATTACCATTCTTGGATTTAACGAAATTAAAAATAATAAGCTTAATCCTCATAAAGCTAAAATAACAATAGAAGTCAACAGTGGCATTGATTGGTTTAATGCTAAGCTGAAAGTCCATTTCGGGAAAAAGAAAGCCACTTTGAAACAGGTACATCGTGCCCTCCGAAACAAAAGTAAATTTATACAGCTGGATGACGGTTCCCACGGAATTTTACCCGATGAATGGATCGATAAAATTACCCGCTATTTTCAGGCAGGAGATATAGATGAAGAATTGCTCAAAATACCGAAGATTAATTTTACTGAAATATCAGATTTGTTTGAAAAAGAGGTGTTAAGTGAAGACGTACAGAGCGAAATTATTACTTATCAAGAACAGTTTTCAAAAGTAAATAGATCAGAGGTCTCAATTCCTGCCGAATTGAAAGCAGAACTCAGAGATTATCAGCGGGAAGGAGTGAACTGGCTTAATTTTCTGGATGATTTCAACTTCGGTGGATGTCTTGCCGATGATATGGGATTGGGAAAAACCATCCAGATTATTGCATTCATTCTATCTCAAGGAGAAAAATACGGACATACAACCAATCTGGTGGTAGTTCCTACCTCTTTATTATTCAACTGGCAGGAAGAAATAGAAAAATTTGCCCCTTCGCTAAAGGTATTTACACATTATGGCGCAGAAAGAGAGAAAAGCATCACAAAAATGAATGAATATGAGATCGTATTAACCAGTTATGGAATGCTCTTATCCGATATTCGCTTTCTGAAAACCTTCCGCTTCAATTATATTTTTCTGGATGAATCACAGGCAATTAAAAATCCGAATTCAGAAAGGTATAAAGCTGCCCGTTTGTTGCAGTCGAGAAACAGGATAGTACTTACAGGAACCCCTGTTGAAAATAATACATTTGATCTGTACGGACAGCTTTCTTTTGCCTGCCCCGGACTATTGGGAAGCAAACAGTATTTCAAAGATATTTATGCCATTCCGATTGATAAATTTGAATACAGCAAAAGAGCTTTAGAACTTCAACAAAAAATAAAACCTTTTATACTCAGAAGAACAAAAAAGCAGGTAGCCGGTGAATTACCCGAAAAAACAGAGATGGTCATTTATTGCGAAATGAATGCAGAACAACGTAAAATATATGATAATTACGAACAGGAACTGCGTGAGTTTATCTCCGCAAGCAATGATGATGAAATCGCCAAAAGCAGTATGCATGTTTTAACCGGTTTAACGAAACTAAGACAGATCTGCAATTCTCCTGTACTTTTGAAAGAAGGACATTCGGGAGATAATGCGGTGAAGATTGAAATATTGACCGAACAGATTGAAAACAAATCTAAAGAACACAAAATATTGGTGTTTTCACAATTTGTAGGGATGCTTGATCTGATTAAAACCGAACTGGAAAAAAAGAATATTCCGTTTGAATATCTTACAGGACAAACGAAAAATAGAGGAGCCAAAGTACAGAATTTCCAGACGAATGATGAGGTTCGAGTGTTTTTAATTAGTTTAAAAGCAGGCGGAGTAGGATTAAATCTTACCGAAGCCGATTACGTTTACCTTATCGATCCGTGGTGGAATCCAGCGATCGAAAATCAGGCCATCGACCGAAGTCATAGAATCGGACAGACAAAAAATGTAGTGGCTGTACGATTGATCTGTACTAATACGGTAGAAGAAAAAATCATGAATATGCAAAAGAAAAAACATAAACTGGCTCAGGATTTAATAAAAACCGATGCTTCTTTTTTTAGCAACCTGTCAAAAGACGAGCTTTTGGAAATTCTGTAATATTTAGTTTCCGTTAAAAATATAGTTTTTCTGCCTGTATAATTTTTACCTTTGTTTCTTAATTTTATTGTTTTGAGCAAGATATTAATCATCGACGATGAAGAAAAAATCAGAACCCTTCTTTCAAGAATTATTGAGTTGGAAGGTTTTGAAGTATTTCAGGCTTCTGATCTGAAGAGCGGGAAAAAGAGACTGGAAAATACTGATATTGATGTTGTCATCAGTGATGTAAAACTTCCGGATGGAAGCGGAGTAGATTTTTCAAAAAATATTAAAGAAAATTATCCCTGGATCGAGGTAATCCTTCTTACCGCATTCGGAAATATTCCGGATGGAGTTCAGGCGATAAAAAACGGAGCTTTCGATTATATTACCAAAGGAGATGATAACAATAAAATTATTCCTCTTGTTTATAAAGCGACAGATAAAGTCAGTTTAAACAAAAGACTGTTACAGCTTGAAAAACAATTGGGAGATAAGCAGTCTTTCGAGAACATCATCGGAAAATCAAAAATACTGCAAGCTGCCATACATTCTGCAAAAAAAGTAGCTGTAACAGATGCAACAGTGCTTTTAACAGGAGAAACCGGAACCGGAAAAGAGGTTTTTGCACAGGCAATTCATAATGCAAGCCACAGAAACAAACAGAATTTTGTAGCGGTTAATTGTTCCGCATTTAGCAAAGAGCTACTGGAAAACGAATTATTCGGACACAAAGCAGGAGCTTTTACAGGGGCCATAAAAGATGCTAAAGGAATCTTTGAAGAAGCCAATAACGGAACCGTTTTTCTTGATGAAATAGGAGAAATGCCATTAGATTTACAGGCTAAATTACTTCGTGTTTTAGAATCCGGCGAATTTCTAAAAGTTGGTGACAGCAAACCTACCAAAGTGAATGTAAGAATCATTGCAGCTACCAATAGAGAGTTACAGAAAGAAATCGACAATGGAAATTTTAGGGAAGATCTATATTACCGCATCAATATTTTCAATATCATACTTCCTTCTTTGCGGGAAAGAATTTCTGATATTGAAGAGTTAGCCTATTTTTTCTTAAAAAAATATGGACAGAGCGTAGGAAAAAAGATTACAGCAATTTCTGACGATTATCTGAAGGTATTAAAAAAACACTTTTGGAAAGGAAATATCCGTGAGCTTAGAAATATTATAGAGAGAAGCGTTATTTTAGAAGATAGTCAGGAGCTCTCTATAAGCAGTCTTCCTTTTGATATGCAACAGGTTTCGACGGCTGAACCTTCTACAGATAAAACATTGTCAGCATTTTCTATGGCAAGTGCAGAGAAACTTCATATTCAGAAAATCCTGAATTATACAAACGGAAATAAAGCAGAAGCCGCCCGTTTACTCGAAATTGGGATTGCAACGCTTTATCGTAAAATTGAAGAGTATAAAATATCCTAAACGATTATCATATTGATAACGAGCCTATCATTTTGATAGGCTTTTTTATTGCTGTAAATCAGAAATTAAAATATAACTTTTTGATTTATAGTTTTTTAAATATTTTAAATCTAAAAGGGAATATAAATTGGCATTTATGATTCAAATAATTCTAAAAAATGAATCATACAGAAGCAATGCAGGAAATCGTTAAAGTAGTTCCTGAATCAGAAGAAGAATTCAAAGAAACATTCAGAACCAAAAATTCTTTTATGGTGATCAATGTTTTCACGAAGCAAATTCAGAAACTCATTCGTAAAAAAGATCAAAAAGTTCTGATTACGTGTCTTAACAAAATGAACGACATGTATAAGAAAGGCGATCAGGCATTGAGAAATGCAATAGAATCGGTCTTTATCTATTCTTTAGATAGTCTCACATTTACTTGCGATAAGGCGTACAAAAATCTAATTTTTGAAAAAATCCCTTTGCCTTTAAAAAATGCCTATCTGCATCAGGTTTATAAATCAGGAATCTAAATAACATCACTATGAAAGTAAGAAAACAAGGAAGCTGGAAACAGTGGAAGTCGTCTAATGACAGACATAATCTTGAAATTTTAGTCATCAATGCAATAGTCATTCTGGGAGTATTTGTAGGAGCAGCAATCATTCAATTTGTATAAAAATATAGAAATGAGCACAATTTTAATTTTTACAGGAGCAGCACTTTTTGCTTTGTTTTTTCTAATCGTAAAATACTTTGAAAAAATATGATCACATTATTTATTATAGCCGTTGCCGTTTTCGCGTATATGTGCTATGTGTTGGTAAAACCGGAGAAATTTTAATCTAATGAAAATTAAAAAACAATCTGTCAATTTTCAACTTTAAATAAAAACAATGAACTCAGAAATTTTAGGAGTAGTATTGATGTTCGTTTTGGTGGTAGGTCTTGCAATACCATTAGGAAGATACATCGGAAAAATATATAGCAATGAAGAAACCTGGCTGGATAAGATTCTCAATCCGGTAGATAAAATCTTCTTCAGGTTTGCAGGAATTAAATCTGACACAGAAATGACCTGGAAACAGCATTTGTTAGCTTTATTAACGATCAATCTGGTTTGGTTTTTAGTTGCCATGTTTATATTAACCAATATGGGCTGGCTTCCGCTTAATCCGGATCATAATCCTTCCATGAGCGGAGATTTGGCATTTAATACAGCCATAAGTTTTGTAACGAATACCAATCTTCAGCATTACTCAGGAGAAACCGGAATGTCTTATTTGGGGCAGCTTACCTTAATGCTATGGCAGTTCATAAGCGCAGGTTGTGGAATGGCTGTAGCCGCAGTCGTCTTCTTTGCAATGAAAGAAAGGACTACAGAAAAATTAGGTAATTTTTACTTCTTTTTTGTAAGAAGCTGTACCAGAATTCTTTTGCCTATCGCTATTGTAGTGGCTTCATTATTAGCATTTAATGGAACACCGATGACATTTGAAGGGAAAGACTCAATTACAAATTTACAAGGAGATAAAATTGAAGTGAGTCGTGGTCCGGTTGCTGCATTTGTGGCTATAAAGCATTTAGGAACAAATGGAGGTGGTTTTTTTGGACCTAATTCAGCGCATCCTTTGGAAAATCCTAACTATTTTACCAATATAGTAGAAATGGTAACTCAAATGCTGATTCCTTTGGCTATGGTTTTTGCCATGGGATATATTGTCAAAAGGAGAAAGCTGGCTTGGACAATCTTTGGAGTAATGACCATAGGTTTTTTACTTCTTACCATCCCGACAGTAATTACCGAAGTTAATGGTAATCCTGCAATTTCTCACATGGGAATTTCTCAGACAATGGGAAATATGGAAGGAAAAGAAGTGCGCTTCGGTTCTGCTGCTTCAGCTTATTGGAGTATTGCCACAACAGTAATTTCTACAGGAAGTGTCAATTCTATGCACGATAGTTTTATGCCTTTAAGTGGAATGAATCAATTGCTGGGAATGATGGTGAACTGTTTCTACGGAGGTGTGGGAGTAGGATTTTTAAATTTCTATATTTTCATCATCCTTGCCGTTTTTATAAGTGGACTGATGGTAGGAAGAACGCCAGAATTTTTAGGAAAGAAAATTGAAGCGAGAGAAATGAAAATAGCCATGATCATCGCCCTTCTTCATCCTCTTTTAATCCTTGCAGGAACAGCCATTGCAAGTTATACATATGCACATAATCCGGAAGCTTATGCAAGCTGGCTGAATAATCCGGGCTTTCATGGTTTCAGTGAAATGCTGTACGAGTTTACCTCATCAAGTGCCAACAACGGAAGTGGTTTTGAAGGATTGGGAGACAATACTCCTTTCTGGAATATTGCCTGCGGAATAGTAATGTTAATGGCTAGATACTTACCTATCATTGGTCCGGTTGCTATTGCTGGAAGTCTTGCTGCTAAAAAGTACATTCCTGAAAGTGCAGGAACTTTGAAAACAGATACTTCAACATTTGGACTTATGGTATTTGCAGTAATCGCAATTGTAGCCGCATTATCATTCTTCCCGGCATTGGCTTTGGGACCTATCGCGGAATATTTTTCTATGTATTAATTATAAAAAAATGAAAGGAAATAATAACAATTTGTTTCAGGCTGAACTGGTGAATGAAGCATTGAAACAATCTTTTATAAAATTACACCCTGCAAAAATGCTCCGTAACCCGGTCATGTTTATGGTGTATATCGGAACTTTGGTAATGACAGGAGTTTGTATATGGATTGCTGCCGGAGAAAGCACCCAGGGAAGTCTGATTTATAATATCATTGTAACAGCAATATTATTGATCACCCTTCTTTTTGCCAACTTTGCAGAAGCAATTGCAGAAGCAAGAGGAAAAGCTCAGGCAGACTCTTTAAGAAAAACGAGAGAAGAAACCCCTGCAAAAATGCTTTCATCAAACGGAGAAATTGCAATAGTACCTTCCAATCAATTACGAAAAGGGGATGTATTTGTTTGTGAAACAGGAGATATCATTCCTTCCGATGGAGAAATTATTGAAGGTTTAGCTACTATTGATGAAAGTGCAATAACAGGCGAAAGTGCTCCGGTAATTCGTGAAGCAGGTGGAGATAAAAGTAGCGTAACCGGAGGGACGAAAGTGCTTTCAGATAAAATTAAAGTAAAAGTAACCACAGAACCGGGCGAAAGTTTCCTAGATAAAATGATTGCCTTAGTTGAAGGAGCATCTAGACAGAAAACACCTAATGAAATTGCTCTGACGATTCTTTTGGCCGGATTTACATTAGTTTTTATCATTGTTACCATTACCTTGAAGCCATTTGGTGATTATGCCAATACGCCGATTACTATTGCTGCATTTATCTCATTATTTGTTTGTCTGATTCCTACTACAATTGGAGGGCTATTATCCGCTATCGGTATCGCGGGAATGGACAGAGCTTTGAGAGCAAATGTGATTACTAAAAGTGGTAAAGCAGTAGAAACAGCAGGTGATATCGATGTATTATTACTCGATAAAACCGGGACAATTACTATCGGTAACAGAAAAGCAACCCATTTTTATCCGGCGAACGGAATTGAGGAAAAAGCTTTAATAAAAGCAGCCGTTCTAAGTTCTATGGCAGATGAAACTCCGGAAGGAAAATCTATTGTAGAGCTTAGTGAAAAGTTAGATGAAAAAGGGGTTTTAAAGCAAGAGTTATCGGTTCTTACTTCTAACATCTCACCAGAATACATCAACTTCACGGCAGAAACAAGAAGTTCGGGGATTAATTATGAAAATACACGAATCAGAAAGGGAGCGACTGACGCAATTAAAAATATTGTTACACATTCGGGCAATATATTTCCAGCAGAAGTTGAAGAACAGGTCAGAGCTATTTCGCAAAACGGAGGAACACCGCTCGTGGTTTCAGAAAATGAAAAAGCTTTGGGAGTTATAGAATTACAGGATATTATTAAACCGGGGATTAAAGAACGTTTTGACCGTTTGAGAAAAATGGGAATCAAAACCGTAATGGTAACCGGAGATAATCCTCTGACTGCAAAATTCATTGCTGAAAAAGCGGGTGTAGATGATTTTATCGCAGAAGCGAAACCTGAAGATAAAATGAATTACATCAAAAAAGAACAGACCGAAGGAAGGTTGGTTGCCATGATGGGAGACGGAACCAATGATGCGCCTGCTCTTGCTCAGGCAGATGTTGGGGTTGCAATGAATAGCGGAACCCAGGCTGCAAAAGAAGCGGGAAATATGGTGGATCTGGATAATGATCCTACTAAGCTAATCGAAGTCGTAGAGATCGGGAAACAATTATTAATGACTCGAGGAACGTTAACTACATTCAGTATTGCGAATGATGTGGCAAAATACTTTGCAATTGTTCCTGCATTATTTATTGCGTCCATTCCGGCATTACAAGGACTGAATATTATGAATCTTCATTCCCCGGAGTCAGCCATTCTTTCAGCCGTAATTTTCAATGCAATCGTAATTCCGATGCTGATTCCTTTGGCTTTAAAAGGAGTTGCTTATAAACCAATCGGTGCAAGCGCACTGTTAAGAAGAAACCTTTTTATATACGGTTTAGGAGGAGTTATAATTCCATTTATAGGAATCAAAATCATTGATCTTATTGTAGCACTATTTATTTAAGTAAAAAGTAAAAAGCAGATTGTTAAACTTCTGACTTTTTACTTCTCACCTCTAACATTCATAATTATGAAACAGAATATATTACCAGCCATCAAATTAACCCTTTTATGTGCTGTGTTTTTTTCAGGAATTTATACCCTTTTTATCTTCGGAATTGCTCAGGCGGCACCCAATAACGGAAAAGGAGAGATTATTGAACATAATGGCAAAAAATACTACGCCAATGTAGGTCAGAAATTTGATAAAGACGAATATTTCTGGTCACGACCTTCTGCTGTAGATTATAACGCAGCGGGAGCAGGAGGAAGTAATAAAGGCCCGTCTAATCCTGATTATCTGAAAACCGTTCAGGAAAGAATAGACAACTTTATGAAACACAATCCGGATATTCAGAAATCAGAAATTCCATCAGATTTGGTAACAGCCAGTGGAGGAGGATTAGATCCGAATATCTCTGTACAGGCAGCAAATGTTCAGGTCAAAAGGATTTCTAAAATCAGACAAATTGATGAAAATAAAATTCAGGAATTAATCGTATCCAATACGGAAAAACCACTTCTGGGATTATTTGGAACTGAAAAAATCAATGTTTTAAAACTCAATATCGCATTAGACGGTTTGAAATAATTAAAAAAAGAAATTTTAAAAATGAAAAAAACAATTAGCTTGGCAATTACTGTATTATGCTTGGCAACCAGTCAGTGGGCTTTTTCTCAGAAAAAAACTACAGATTCTGTATCTATTGAAAATGTAAAAAAAGACTCTATAATCACCCCGTCAAAAATACCCTTTGAAGGTTATGATCTTTCCTGGATTAACGGGCAAAACAGACAAACCGATTTTCCACTTACTTTAAAAGATAAAGACGGCGAAACGATTTTAACAGGAGTTGCTTATGTTGATACCTATTTTAATTATGATTTTAACCGTCCTAAAGATAACACGCACAACGCTTCTGCAGCGATAGGACGTTCTAATGAATTTACCATCAATATGGCAAGTGTTGGGTTGGAAACCACTTATAAGAATGTGATTGGCCGTCTTTGGCTACAGTTTGGTCAAATGGGATCGATTGTACAGGATCTTGACGGAACTGTAAATCATGGCAAAAATACTTCTGCAAGTAATTTAAAATACATTCGTGAGGCTGCCGGAGGATATCATTTTGATGTCATGCACGGTTTAAATGTTGAAGCAGGGATTTTTATGAGTTATATTGGTCTTGAAAGTTATGTTCTTAATGAAAACTGGAATTATCAGCGAAGTTTGGTTTGTGATTTTACTCCTTTTTATTTTCAGGGAGCCAGAATTCAGGCATACCCTTCAAAAAAGTTTAAAACAGAAGTTTGGGTAATGAACGGCTGGCAAACGTATAATTCATGGAATACAGGATTGTCAATCGGAAACTCAAACTACTACCGTCCTAATGAAAACTTACAATTGGTTGCTAATTTTTACTTAAACGGAAAAGATACCCGGAATAATCCCGGAGTGAGAAGATTTCATCATGATAACAGTGTTGTCGCAAGATATTTTAACAGAAAAGACAGTAAAGGTATTTCTCAGGCTGCTTTCAGTTTAAATACTCATTATGGTTTTCAATCAGGTGCAGGTGTTAAAGCTAAGGACAACTATATGATAGGAACTTCTCTTGCCAATAGATTGTGGTTTAATCAAAACAAATTTGCATTGACTTTAAGAGGAGATGTAATAAGTAATCCTGGAGCTTATTTAGCTTTTGCGCCTTCTCCGGTTGCTAATAATGATTTTAATGATGCTCTTGCAGCAGGGAAAGATTTGAAAATGTTTCAGGGGACAGCAACTTTTGATTATATGCCCAATCAGTTTTGTACTTTCAGATTAGAATATGGATATAGAAGCAGCAATATTCCATACTTTGCAGGAAGAGAAGGAACGACAAGTCCGGACGGATGGGCAGATACAGCTGTTGAAAACTGGAGACCGGATTTGAGAAAGAGAGACAGCAGACTTACTTTGGCTGTTATTTTCAGGCTGTAATTAAAGCATATTTTTATTACTATCATACTTAAACTAAAATCAACGTTAAAAAATGAATAAAAAAATACTGTGTATATTTTTAATACCAGGATTTCCAATTTTAGATTTTGCACAGGAAAGTAAATCATTGAAAATTACAGGATATGCTGAATTTTATTATCAGTATGACTTTAATAATTCAAAAAACAATACAAGACCTGGATTTGTCTACAGCCATAGCAGAAACAATGAGGTTAATTTGAATTTAGGGTTTGTAAAAGCAAATTATGAAACCGAAAGGCTAAGAGCCAATGTAGCTTTGGGTGTAGGAACTTATATGAACGCCAATTATGCAACAGAATCCGGTGTTTTAAAAAATATTTACGAAGCTAATGTAGGACTGAAAATTTCAAAAAATAAAAATCTTTGGATCGATGTAGGAATTATGCCGTCTCACATAGGCTCTGAGAGTGCAATCAGTAAAGATTGTTTTACCTTAACAAGAAGTATGTTGGCAGACAATTCTCCGTATTTCGAGAGTGGTGCCAAAATCTCTTACACCAGCGACAACGGAAAATGGCTGATAAGCGGGTTAATCCTGAACGGATGGCAAAGAATTCAGCGTTTAGATGGAAATTCTACAGTAGCTTTCGGTCATCAGTTAACATATAAACCTAGTGAAAAAATTACGTTGAACAGCAGTTCTTTCATTGGAAATGATAAACCGGACAGCATAAAGCAGATGAGGTATTTTCATAATTTGTATGGGAGCTTCCAATTGAATAAAAAGTTTGCTTTGATTACAGGATTTGACATTGGAGCAGAACAGAAAGCTAAAGGAAGCGATCAGCATAATATTTGGTATTCTCCTGTAATTATTGCGAAGTATTCTCCCACAGAAAAGCTGAGTTTTGCAGCAAGAGGAGAATATTACAGTGATAAAAACGGAGTTATTGTTGCAACCGGAACTCCAAATGGATTTCAGACCTTTGGATATTCTCTGAATGCTGATTATTGGATTCTTCCTAATCTTGTTTGGAGAACAGAGATAAAAAATCTGGAGAGTAAAGATGAGATTTTTATCAACAGAGATAATATTCTCAAAAAAAATACCCTTACAGCAGTTACCTCACTTGCCGTAAGTTTTTAATGATTCAAATCCCTTACTGAAACTTTGGTAAGGGATTGCTAACTTTGATTTAGATAATCTGTTATGGATGAAAAAAAGCTTGCTCAGGATTTTTTAAGCTTAATTAAAAAATCAAGACGGGGAAAATTCAAAATCTACATTGGCATGAGTGCCGGTGTAGGAAAAACGTATCGTATGCTGCAGGAAGCTCATGCCCTATTAGAAAACGGCATTGATGTAAAAATCGGCTATATTGAGACCCATCATCGTAAAGAAACCCATGCTTTATTGGATGGATTACCGGTTATTCCACGAAGAAAGCTTTTCTACAGAGGAAAAGAGCTGGAAGAGCTGGATGTTCAGGCTGTCTTAAACCTCCGTCCTGAAGTGGTAATTGTTGATGAATTGGCTCATACCAATATCGAAGGCAGTAAAAACGAAAAAAGATGGCAGGATGTGATGGAGATTCTGGATTCCGGCATCAATGTTATTTCGGCGGTGAATATTCAGCATATTGAAAGCTTAAATGAAGAAGTAAAAAGTATTACCGATATAGAAGTAAAAGAAAGAATCCCGGATTCTATTCTTTCTATGGCAGATGAGGTGGTGAATATCGATTTAACAGCTGAAGAACTGATCAACAGATTAAAAGCTGGAAAAATTTATGACCAATCTAAAATCAATGCTGCACTCAATAACTTTTTTAAATCTGAAAGTATATTACAGCTTCGTGAATTGGCTTTAAAAGAAGTGGCGTCACAAGTTACCAGAAAAGTAGAATCGGAAGTCACCATTCATAAAGCGATAAAAAAAGAAAGATTTTTAGCCTGTATTAGTTCCAATGAGAAAACGGCTAAAAATGTCATCAGAAAAACAGCAAGGCTTGCAAATTATTACAATAGTCAGTGGTATCTTCTGTATGTTCAGATTCCTCGGGAAAGTTCAGATAAAATTGCCCTGGATAAGCAGCGTCATCTGATTAATAATTTTAAATTAGCTACAGAATTAGGAGCGGAGATCATTAAAGTAGAAAATACCAATGTCGCCCATGCTATTATGGAGCAATGTGAAGAACGGAAAATTACTACTGTATGTATCGGAAAGCCTCATTTGAACTTATGGAAAATCATTCTGGCAACAGATACCTTCAATTCACTCTTGAATAAGCTGTCACAGGAGAATATAGATTTGGTTGTATTAAGTTGAAAATTTAAAATTGAAATATGAAAAATCAGAATATATTAAAAGACAAGTCTTATTTTTTTGCCATAAGAATAGTTAAGTTTTATCAATTTTTAAAGGACGAAAGAAGAGAATTTATACTTTCTAAACAAGTACTAAGAAGTGGTACTTCTATTGGTGCAATGGTAGAAGAAGCGATGCAGGGAGAAAGTAAAATGGATTTTATTCACAAGCTTTCGATAGCAAATAAAGAAGCCAACGAAACAAGGTATTGGATAAGATTATTAAAGGATACTGATTTTATTGATGAAAAATTAACACAATCTCTTATTGATGATTTAGAAGAATTGATAAAACTTTTGGTGTCAATAATTAAAACAACTAAAAATTCTATTACAAAGTAGTTTCAATTTTTAATTTACATTTATCAATTTATTAAAGTGAAAATCAAGACAAAACTTAATATTGGTGTAGGCCTTTTGTTCATTATGATTATCGTGCTATCGGTTTTAAGCGGATGGTATATCAATCAATTGAAACGAGATACCAATAACATCTTAGTGGCCAATTACAATACGTTGGAATATTCCAGAAATATGTTGTTGGCATTAGAAGAAATAAACTCAGATCCGTTGGCTTTTGGAGTGTTTGAGAAGTATCTGGACAAGCAGAAAAAAAACGTAACGGAATCCGGTGAAAGAGAAGCAACAGAAGAAGTGATAACCCATTTTTCAGCTTTGAAAAAAGATAATCAAAATGCTTCATTAAAATCGGCGATAAGAAAAGATATTGCCGAGCTTATGCAGCTTAATATGGCAGCGATTCAGCACAAAAGCAGTATTGCCGATGAAACCGCCAAAAGTGCTATTACAGTGATTTCCATTGTGGGAATGCTGTGTTTTTTAATAGCTTTTACTCTAATGGTAAACCTTCCGTCAAATATCGCTGATCCCATCAGAATTTTAACGCAGAGTATTAAACAGATTGCCAATCAGAACTATAAAGAAAGAGTACATTTTAAAAGCAACAGCGAATTTGGTGAGCTGGCAAGATCCTTTAATACCATGGCTGAAAAGCTTCATGAATATTCAGAAAGTAAGCTGGAGAAAATTTTAAAAGGAAAAAAACGTATCGAGACCCTTATCGATAATATGCAGGATCCGGTGATTGGAATTGATGAAAATAAAAAAGTACTTTTTGTAAATGATGAAGCCTTAAATATTACAGGTCTTAAAAAAGAAAATTTTGTCGGAAAGCTAATTCAGGATGTTGCGGTTGCTAACGATTTAGTAAGAAGCATTATTAAAGATATCATTCATCCCGATGCGAATGCAGAAAATGAGCCTATGAAAATCTATGCAGACGGAAAGGAAAGTTATTTTGAGAAAAATAATATTGATATTAATATTGTGCCCACGGGAGAGCAGGACAGCCAATTTATCGGACAGGTAATTATGCTGCATAATATTACGCCGTTTAAAGAGCTGGATCTTGCTAAAACCAATTTCATCGGTACAGTTTCTCACGAGTTTAAGACCCCAATTTCATCCATAAAAATGGGATTACAGCTGCTTGAAAATGAAAAAATAGGAGACCTGAACGAAGACCAGAGAAACTTGATCAATGGAATTAAAGACGATGCGAACAGACTATTAAAAATCACAGGAGAATTATTGGATATCACCCAGTTGGAAAGTGGATCTATCAAATTAAATATCAAACCTTCCGAAGTATCAAAAATAGTTGAATATGCTGTAGATGCCAATAAAGCTGCTGCAGAGCAGAAACAGATCAAATTTATTGTGAATATCTCTCCTGAAACCCAAACTGTTTTGGCAGACAGTGAAAAAACAGCCTGGGTTCTTAATAACTTACTTTCCAATGCGGTCCGTTATTCCTATGAAAACTCCGAGATTGCCATAGATGTAAAAAAGCTGGATGACAAAATCATGTTTTCAGTAAAAGATACAGGTCAGGGAATTGAACCGCAATATGTTTCAAAAGTATTTGACCGTTATTTCAGAATTCCAGGAACTAAAAAAGAAGGAACAGGACTAGGATTGAGCATAAGCAAAGAATTTATCGAATCTCAAGGAGGCGATATTTTTGTGAAAAGTGAATATGGAGCAGGAAGTACGTTTGCTTTTATTTTAAAAGATAAGTAAAGAATGAATTTAAGTTTGAGTTGATTCATACATGAACGGACATTGCTAAAACAGAGAATTTCATCCTTAAATTTTATAGACAAGTTTAATCCGAATATTCTTTTAATAATTGCCTGTAGCTCATTAAAATTTTTGACTTAGAAATAAATCCAATGAATTTATTGGCATCATCTACTACGGGTAAATTCCAGACTCCTGTATCATCAAAGATCTGAAGAATTTCTAAAGGGCGATCTTCAGGATGAATGATTGCAGGAGGCGTTTTCATAATTTCAGTAATCGTTACTAAAGTTTCAACATTGAACAGATAAGGTCTGATATCATCTAATGTCAAAATTCCACGCAATGTTTTTTGGTCATCAACGATGGCAAAAATATTTTTATCTCCGTTTTTTACCAATTCAAAAAGGTCATCAATAGGAGCGTTTTCCTGAATTGTTTGAGAATACCGATCAATAAATTCTTCTGTTTTTAACGAAAATAATAGGTTTTTATCATGTTCATTCGTGAAGATTTTTCCCTGATCAGCCATTGATTTTAGCTCCGGAGAAATAGGTGAGAACCACTTGGCAATCAGGTACGATAAAATGGAAACAATCATTAAGGGAATGAACAGATCATATCCAAAACTGGCTTCGGCAATCAAAAAAATTGCGGTTAATGGAGCATACATTACACCACTCATTGCTCCTGCCATTCCTACCAAAACAAGGTTACTAATCGGAACATCTGTAAAACCTATTTGCTGACAAACAATAGCAAATAAATAACCCACCGTTCCACCCGCAAAAAGAGAAGGCGCAAAATTACCCCCGTTTCCTCCGCTGAAAATGGTAAAAGAAGTCGCAAAAGCTTTTAACAAAAGAACAAGGACAAGGAAAATGATGATGGTAAGATCTTTAATTTCGAAGTACCTGAAAAGACTGTTTTCAATGATTTTGTGGGTATCTCCGTTGGTGAAAGCTTTTACGGTTTCATAACCTTCTCCAAATAAAGGTGGAAAAAGCACACACAATAAAGAAAGAACAGCACCTCCAAACATTGCTTTTCTGAGACGCGATATTTGCAGACCTTTCATAAAATGCTCAACCTTTTGCGAAACAACAACAAAATATCTGGCGTATAATCCGGTAATAATTCCTAAAACAAGGTAATAAGGAACGTTGCGATAGTTAAAAGCTTCTCTTGTATAAAATCTGAATAACACATCTTCCTGAAGTAAAACCCTGGATAACAAACTTCCACAAACCGCAGCAACTACCAAAGGAATGAAGTCTGTGAATACAACGCCTGTCAGCAATATTTCAAAAGCAAACATAATTCCCGCAATCGGTGCATTGAAAGCAGAGGCGATCCCTGCAGTGGCTCCGGCTGCTAATAGAAGTGTGCGTTCTTTATAAGTAAGTCGGTAGGTTTGTGCATAATTGGAACCTATTGCTGCTCCTGTTACCGCAATCGGGCTCTCCAAGCCTGCAGATCCGCCAAGTCCCACAGTTATTGCACTTTGAACGATTTGAGAATACATTTTAACGGAAGAAACAATACTGGAGTTCTGTGCTATTTCATACAATATGGCTCCGATTCCTTTTCTGTCTTGTCCTTTAAATAGGGTAAGAACAATACTTGTCGTTAAAACAATTCCTAGAAAAGGAAAAACAATGTAAAATAAAATCTGATATTCAAAATGAACTTTACTGGTAATAAAATGATGAATGCTGTGAACCAACGTTTTTAATAAAACCCCTGCTAAACCGGCAGTACAGCCAACAAGAATTCCCGACAACACAAGAAACTGGTTTCTGCTGAGCCTGTTGTTTAACCAATGAAGAATGAGTTCGTAGCTGCGTGCTTTTTCAAGCCCAAACTTTTGAAAGTCTCTTTTAAACTTTAAAAAGCTTAGTAACTTTTTTTTATTATGAATTTTCACCTGCTTAAATTTGGGAATATGCAATCAATAGAACTGTAAATTTAATAAATTATATTTTTAATGATTGCTAATACTGAGTTTAAATCTAGAAATCTCCAAAATCAATAGATTTCGGAGTATAAAAAACTGCGATTAGAAAAATTAGTTAAGTGTATAGTTTAAAATAACCAATCTCAGAATAAAATGAACATAACTTTCTTCTGCTTCTTTTCTATTGATAAGCTTGTTTTTATATTCGTAGGATGACAGAAGCTGCACTGTTTTTTGATACATTTCAAAATCTTCCCCTTTTATTTTGATTCTACCGTTGCCGTCTTTAGTTTGAATAAGATTATTGTCTAAAGTTCTGACCTTGAATAAGACATGGTTAAGTTTTGAACGAGAACGCATTGAACCGGTATGTCTTTCAACAATATTCACTTTGAACGAATCAAATACGATGTTGTTAAAAACGATATTAGAACCGGGGTCCTGCGTATTGAGTTCAAGTGTATAATTCATAAATTTTACTTTTTGCAAATTTACATAGAAGCGAAAGATTTTCAAAATAAAATGGCTAAATCTATTCAGTATTTTTTAAAGTCAAATTTTAATTCCGGTGAAATTTTTTAATAACAGAATGCTGAACCCAATGATTTAACTTGTAAAATCAGAAGCTATTTGAGGTTAACTCTTCTTTTATCTTTTCAAAAAGAATGAGAGTATGTATGGAATCTCAACTTTCAAATTTTATAAAAGAAGTAAAACAATCAATGCAAAAACTCCGAACGAGCAATACGTACGCAGTACTCACTTCCCAGATATAAAGGGTTTCCATGCTTTTCAGACCAAAACCCATCTAGGATGTCCTTACCGATACAGCGATAAACAGCTACTCCTTTGTAGATCTTGTCATCTTCACCTTCATAATTAAAATTGAGAACTAAAATCTGGTCTTTATAAAAACCTGTACCGTTTTGTATATGGTCGCCAATAATCCATTGGGCAATGATTCTGTTATTTTCGTCAAGAGATAATGTTAACAGACCATCATAAGAAATAAGATTAGTTTCTTCCTGATTGCTGCCTTGAACAGAATAGCTGCCTACAAGATCTTTTACTGTCATTGGTTGATTTTAGCTCACAAATTTAAAAATCTTGTCCTGAAGTATGAGAAAATATCCCTTTTTTATTAAAATTATTCTGGTTTCTGAGTTCTTAATAGATTTTATTTTAAGTAGATAAGGAATTTTACTCTTAATATTAACTTTATTTAACGTTTAAGGATGTAACAAATATTCCCGTATTGGTGTCTTATAATTGGAAAACATCATTTTAATGAAAAATATTATAGCGCCAATCGCTTTATTAATGGGTACTTTAGTTTTTGCTCAGGCTGAAAAAGATACTGTAGAAACAAAAGTAAAAGAAATAGAAGCTGTAACTTTTGTAGCAAAAAAACCAACTGTAGAATCTAAAGTCGACCGTACTGTTTTTAATGTAGCGAATAGTTCAATTCTTGCAGGAAATACGACTTGGGATGTACTGCGTATGACTCCTTTGGTAAGTATTGATAATAATGACGCGATAAAAGCGGAAGGAGAAACTGTTACCGTTTATATCAACGACAGAAAAACAGTTTTTACAGGTAAGGAGTTAAAAGAATACCTAAAAACAATTCCTGCTGATAACCTGATGAAAATAGAAGTCATTACCAGTCCGTCTTCAAGGTATGAAGCAACAGGATCAGTCATCAATATCGTTTTAAAAAAGCGAGATGATGAAGGACTAAAAGGAAGCGTAACCTTCAATAACAGACAGAATACCAAAAATTCTCAGTATACCAATCTCAACCTTAATTATCATAAAAAGAACTTTACACAGACACTTATCGGAAGTTACAGTGACAATACCAATGTACAGAGCAATTCAAGTCTTTACACTTTGTATAAAGATAATTCAACAACTCAGATCAATTCCAAAACGATTGGAAGATATAAAAGTCCATCTCTTTCTTCAACTTCAGAATTTGAGATCAATAATAAAAATACAGTGGGAGTTATTCTGGAATATTACCAAAGTAATTCAACCTCTACCTCTGATGCAGAAGGATTGAAAAATATCAACGGTGATTTCAATAATTCTTATATACAGAAGCAGAGTTCAAATGGTCTTAATCGTAATGTAGGAACCAACCTTTTCTACAAATGGTATGATAAAGAAAAAAACAAAATTTTAGATGTAAACTTTGGAGCAAATTATTACGGTCAGTCAGATGACAGTTACTTTATTAAAGATATTCTTTCTCTTAATAATGGGATACCAACTAACGATACAAAAGATATAGGCGTCCTTACCGATACTGAAAACAGAAATTACTATGTTAAAATTGATTATACACAGCCATTAGGAAAATCTGGAGGGAATTTCGAAATCGGAGGTAAATTAAATTTTAATAATAATGTAATTCCAAATAGTTTGTATGGGAATAATCTGGTGGGTTTAAGTAAGAATGATATTTTCCATTATGAGGATAATATTAGTTCGGTCTATGCAAACTACAGTAAAACATTTTTCAAAAAATTAGAAACAAGAGTAGGACTACGTTATGAATATATTGACTATAGACTTCATCAGGATATTGCCGGAGCCTCAAGAAAAGATTCCTATGGGAAGTTTTTACCAAATATTTTATTAAAATATTCCTTCTCAGATAAATATGATTTGAGTTTAACATATAATAAAAACATCTGGCGACCATGGTATGCGGAATTTAATCCATTTTTAATGCCTAATAATGATGGGTTTTATAGTCGCGGAAATATTGACCTGGAACCCAATCCGAGCGATAGATTATATATGAAACTTGGAATTTTAAAGAAATACTTTATCTCTGCAAGATATATGTTTACCGATCAGGATTACTGGTCAGATTATGTAGAGGGGAGTATTAATGACGCTCAAGGAAATCCACAGAAAATTACCATTACCCAACCTTCCAATTTTGCAGGGAAGGTGCATAAATATTACGTATATGCAAATACAAACCAAACATTCTTTAAAAATAAATTTACAGTGAATCTTGGGCTAGGTTGGTATTATATCGATAATAGTGACTTTAATCAAAAAAATGGTCTTGAAGGCAACAAGTATATTAATTACCTAAGTGCTTCAACCAATCTTTCATACACCAATCTTTTTAATAAAAATATTAATTTGAGTGCGTGGGTGGAAGTTTCTAATCAAAATAACGGAAACTCCACAACCAATAAACCGAATATCTTCCATAATATTTCCGCAACGAAAATATTTCCAAAAACCCAAATGGAAATCAGTTTGCAGCTGATGAATATCTTCCAGAGGCCGAATTATGATGCTACAACTTTCATACAGGGTGGAACATATAGAAGTGCTTCGAAATGGGATTGGTATGGCGCTTCCATCTCATTTGTAAAACGATTTGGGAACCAGAAGGTAAAAGAAAATACCAAAACCGATGTTGAAAAAAACGGCGGTGGAGGAAAATAGTTTCGTATTTTTTAATGATAACGGATCGTGATATATTCACGATCCGTTTTTTTTATCTAACTATCTTTAATATTAATAAAATAGAAAAGCCCTAAGTTATTATTTTGAAGATTTTGAGGTAAAAAGCATATAGGATAAACCTAATCCAATGCCTGCAAAAATAGCCAAAGTTGTTTTCCTTGAAAGTACTGGAAACATGGTTTCACCATAAATTCGATGAGGTTCTGACGATGGAGTAAGAACATTTCCGGCGTCATCAGGAGCTTTTTTAACTTTCATCAACATTCTCATAGCTGCTGAAGCCGTGTTTATTACAGGCTTAGGAAATAACCCATACACATTTTTGAGAACCATAGAAGTGAAATCAGGGAAAAAATCCTTCTTAGGATGTTTTGCAAGCTGTACAATGCTTGCGGCCGTATCTCTCGGATCAGCGGCAAGTGGCGGTATTTTAAAATCCAATCCTGAATATTTTGCAGAATGCATGTTTCCGGTCGATCTTTGAATTTGCGGATAAATATTACAAATATGGACATTGGGGAAATCCGAGAGTTCTCCGTGAAGGCATTCCATCATTCCCCGGATTCCAAATTTTGCGGAAGAATAGGCTGCACTGTATGGAGCCGGCATAAAGCCTCCTATCGAAATATTATTGATCAAAATCCCTTCCTGTTGTTGTTTAAAAATAGGTAGAGCATTATAGGCACCATGCATATAACCAAACAGATTAGTTTTTATGACCTGTTCGTTCAGTTCCATAGGAATTTCTTCAAATTTTCCGCTTGCCATTACTCCTGCATTATTGACCCAAATATCAATTCTTCCGTTAAATTGTAAAGCCTTATTTGCTAGATTTTGAACATCTTCAGCTATGGAAACATCAGTGAGTACACTCATGGCAGCAACATCCAGATCTCTGCATAGAGTAACGGTTTCATCCAAACCTTCTTTTCCTCTTGCTGCGACAACAATGTTACAGCCTTCTAATGCAAAGGCTTCAGCAATAGCTCTTCCTATACCGCTACTTCCTCCAGTAATGACGACAGTTTTTCCTTTTAAACTTTTTTGTAATGGATCAGTTGATTTCATTTTGTGATTGGTTTTTGGTTGGTAATTAACATCAACCTATTATTATGCCATTCACTGTTGATACAATTTATCCATTTAAATAGATAAAGGGAGAGAATGAATATTCAAGAATATTTTTATTATTTTTTCTTAAATAATCTTAAATATTGCTAAAAAAAAGAGGTAAAGAATTTTTTGGCACAAAATTTTAATAACAGAATATAACTCATGTTTAATTTGAGTTTTCATGGTTATTAGTTTTTATCCTCAGAATTTCTGAGGATTTTTTTTGTTTATAGCAAAAGGTGGAAAATGTAAAAGAAATTGCTTATTTCTTTTTTATCCCAATCAGTCGTAAAGCTGTTCGGGTTAGATATATTTCATCAAGCGCAGTAAGGGATTCCACATTTTGAAAAGTGGAGAAATTAAGATCATTTTTATTAAATGACAGTTCAATGGAATTATTGTAAGCGGCAACTATTCTTACTCGGGAATAGCCGTTGTAATCTACTTTAAAATCTTTGAAAAGGCATTGTTGCTCGGCAGCCTGGTATATTCTGTATTCTTCAAATGCAGCAGTATCACTTGTTTCGCCTTTGCTGTTATGTTCCAGAGCTTTCCAGGAAGTGTAGTTTTTAGGTTCCTTTAAAACATTTCCTTCTTGGTCTACGGGAACAAACATTCCTAGACGCAAAGGTTTTTTTAAGAAATTAGCATAGTTCTTCATCAGTTTTAATGTTTGAAGATCCGCATATCCTTCATGAGAATAATATTCTAAGACGAACGTAGTCATCGGAATCAGCTTATGAGACGCATCAGGCTGCATAATTACAAGGGCATTTAAAAAAAATAAAATTAATATTTTTATTCATTTTATCAAATCTGATTAGTAAATAATAGTATATTTATTTTAATGTGTTGGTTTTTAGGTATTTATTTTTCTGTTCTAGCTTGTTCAAATCTGCATTATTTCAAAATAAAATAATCCCTATTTTTGCTGAAATCATTGGAAAATGAAGAATATACTAAGCTGGGTTTTAGTTTTATTTCTTACCGTTTCACTTTTAAACAATTGTTTGAGCAATAAAGCTCAGAAAGAGATTAATCAGAAGCAATCCTTCATGGCAAGGCTGAGGGAATTGTATGCTTCCGGCAATGCTTCAAAATGGCCTGTTCCGATGCTGGATGAAGAAGCTAAACCCTATTTTTCAGAAATCGGACATCTTCCCGAAATACAGTTTCCCACAGATAATCCATATTCTTCGGAAAAAGTAATATTGGGAAAAACCCTCTTTTATGATCCGCGACTTTCAGGTTCTAATCAAATTGCCTGCGCTTCTTGTCATGATCCTGAATTAGGATGGTGTGATAATAGAATGGTTTCTTTTGGACATGATAGACAAGTAGGAACACGAAATGCAATGAGTATCTTGAACACAGCGTATGCAACTTCTTTATTTTGGGATGGACGTGCTGCCTCGCTCGAAGAACAATCTCAAATGCCTATTCAGGATCAAAAAGAAATGAGTGGGCATATTGATATAACGGTAGGAAAAATTGCTAAAATTAAAGGATACGAAACTCTGTTCGAAAAAGCTTTTGGAGATAAAGCCATAACCAAAGAAAGAATTACCAAAGCGATGGCTACATTTGAAAGAACTGTAAAAAGCTCTCCAAGTAAATTTGATCGTTTTATCGATGGCGAAATCAATCTTTTTACGGATGATGAAGTAATGGGATTGCATTTGTTCCGTACCAAGGCACAATGTATCAACTGTCATAATTCCGGATATTTTTCAAATAATCGTTTCGAAAATATAGGAACTTCTTTGCTAAGTTCGGAACAAGAAGATGTAGGAAGATATTTGGTGACTAAAAAAACTGAGGATGTGGGTAAATTTCGTGTGCCTGGTTTACGGGAAGCTGTAAGAACTGGCCCATGGATGCATAACGGATCTTTCACATCGTTAACAGACATTATTCAGCTCTATAATAAAGGGAATCCGGAACCTTATAAAAATCGGACTACTATATTTAATGGAGTAAAATTGACTTCTCAAAAATCTGATATATTAAGACTGTTGGATTTAACAGATGAAGAAATCATGCAATTAGAGATGTTTTTAAGAACATTATCATCAAAAAATCAGAGGATTCCACCTCCGGTTTTGCCCCAGTAACATTACAAAAAATAAAACCCACAATCATAATAATTGTGGGTTTTTCGTAAATAAAATATATAATTAAGATTTGGGTGCTTACAATTTATAAATTCAAAATTTTTGTATTTATGTTTTATAAACTTATTTGTACAACACGTTGCAAATACTATGCCTGAAATCCCACGAATTTGTGATTTTTCGTACAATTAATTCATGAAAAATGCTAACATGTTCATTTACTGCTGAAAAAATATGTGATGCTTTAAAATTAATCCACTGTTTAAGAAGATCGTTTAGAAAATAAAGCAAGCCTTCCTGCTAGCAGAAAAGAAATAAAGAGAATACAGGCGAGCAGGCTTACAAAAATATTCCATGAAGTAGAATGCAGTAAATATCCCGTTCCGCTACCTAAGATACTGGAACCGAAATAATAAAATAACCAATACATGGAAGTAGCGGAGGATTTTCCGTATTTTGCACGAATAGCAACCATTTGACTGGCCATCGTATGAGCAGAGAAAAAGGATAAGGTAAATAATGCTAAGCCGGATATCAACAAATAGATGTTCTGTGAATAGAAAAGTAATAACGAAATAAACATGATTAAGATAAAGTACTTCAGGATATTTCTTTTCTCATAGTATTTTGATAGATAGCTGGTAAGCATGGTTCCGAAAACTCCGAAAATATACATTAAGAAAATTAACGCTATGAAATAGTGACTCAATGAAAATGGCGGAGCTTCTAGCCGGAAACTTAAGTAATTATATATGCTCACAAAAGTACCCATAATAAATGCTGCAATACAAAATAAAGATAGGAGAAAGGGATCCGAAAGAAATTTTCTCATCTGTTTTATCTTTAAAGAATAATCTATTTTTTGAGGATGAAAAAAACGGGAGTTTGGAAAAATTTTCCAGAAAGACAAACCCAAGATAAGACTTATTATTCCAATAATCATAACGGCAGTTTTCCAACCGTATTCTCCTGCAAGAATCGTAGTAGATATTCTTCCGCTCATTCCTCCGATTGTATTTCCACTCAGATACATGCTAATAGCAAGTGCTACAGAAGATATTTCCACCTCCTCGGTAAGATAGGCGAGAGCAACTGCCGAAACGCCGGATACTAAAAAGCCTTTTAAAAAACCAATTGCAATTAAAATTTCAAGACTGGGAATCCAGGTGGAAATAAAAGTCAAAAATGCAGAAGAAAGAAGAGAAAATACCATGAGTTTTTTTCTGGGATATGCATCTGCCTTAAAGGCAAAGAAAAAAAGCCCGGCTGCCATTCCGATAGTGGAAGAAGATACTAAAAGAGAGCTGTTTCCTGCTCCTGCGTTAAAATACTCACTTACTAAAGGAAGAAGCGGCTGAAAAAGATAAAGTTGGGCAAATACAGAAAGTCCGGATAAGAATATACCTATTTTAATGAGTTTGAATCTGTAACTTTTTCTGCCTGCTTTTTCTAAGTCGCTCATGACACTTGTGTTAGTAATAAATTTGAAAAGTACAAATTTCTGCTATTTTTTAATAGTAGAGTAATGAATTTTGAAAAATCCATTTAATAAAGTTGATTAAGATTTTAATTTTTGGAGAAAAACATCATCTAAGAAAAAGAGTGTTGTTACTGTGGAAAAAAATGTAAAAATATTTTTGTGAATTAAATGAAAATATATAACTATAAACCATATATTTGTCATAAATAACTCCACAAACTAATAACTAAAAATGAACATAGATTTTACATCGGCAACTTTCAAAGATTTTGAAAATATTCCAGATCTGGATATGATGGATCGAGCTGATGCCTATTATGATTTCTTGGATTATATGAAATCTAATGGACATCGTTATAGATTGCAAAATAATACGGGCTGCAGTTCCATAATGAGCGTTACTGCGGAAAATACGACCAAAGAGTTTATCAGCTTTGTTACCAGTGATTATTTAGGCTTTACACAACATCCTAAAGTGAAACAGGCAGCTATTGAAGGCATTGAGAAATTTGGTGCGGGTACTGCAGCTACCCCTCTTATTGGAGGATATTACTCTTATCATTATGAATTGGAAGAAAAAATTGCTAATTTTTTTGGGAGATCACAGGATGAAGCTGTAATTTTTACTACAGGATATACTGCAAATAGTGCTACGTTGCAGATTCTGCTTCAAAAAGAAGATATTGCCATTGTAGACATGGCGGTGCATGCGAGCGTATATGAAGGATGTATTTTAACAAACAGAAAAACATTTCCGCATAATAATCTGGAAGCTTTAGAACATATTTTAAAAACTTCAGAAAACCAATACCGTACAAAACTCGTAGTTATTGATGGAGTATATTCTCAGGACGGAGATACCGCACCAATTGAAAAAATATACCAATTGGTCAAAAAATATAACGCTTATTTAATGGTAGATGATGTACATGGAGTAGGGATTTTAGGGAAGACAGGAAGAGGAACTATTGAAGATACCGGTTTACTGGATAAAATTGATATTATTACAGGCACATTTAGTAAGACATTTGGAAATCTTGGAGGATATGTCATTGCTAATAAAAAGCTGACTAATTTTATCAGATTTCAATCCCGCCAGCAAATATTTTCGGCAACTACTCCGCCTCCTACCGCTACGGGAATCATTAAAGCTATTGAATTAATAGATGAAGAGCCCCATTGGCGTTTAAAATTGTGGAATAATATTAACTATTTTAAAAAAGGATTGGATGATATGGGATTAGATACCGGAACTACCTGTTCGGCTGTTGTGCCAGTGAAAATTGGAGATCCGCATATTACAGGAGATGTAGGAAAACTTCTCTTAGATCATGGGATTTATACCAACCCGATAATATATCCCGCAGTGGCGAGAAAAGATGCGCGTATAAGGATGAGTATCACTGCAACACACGAGAGAGAGCATTTAGACAAAACATTAAATGCGTTTGAGGATATCAAAAATAAATTGCATATTGCAAAAAAATAATAAAAATAAACATGCCTAGAAAAGTTGTACAAGGTCCTATCAGAGACAAAGAGAAGACCAAACAAAAACTATTAGCCGCAGTTGGAAAAATTTTGAGAGTGAAAGGATATTCAGGACTGAAAGTAAGTAAAATTGCTGCAGTAGCTGGATTTGACAAAAAACTTATCTATGAATATTTCGGAAGCACCGATAAGCTGATTGATGAATACATCAAGTCTCAGGATTATTGGAGCAGAGTAAATCAGGAAAATGTAGAAGTTGATATTTCCGACGGAGGTAAAGAACTGTCTAAAATTGCTATCTTGAGCCAATATGATAACCTGAAGAAAAATAAGGAACTTCAGAAGATTATTCTTTGGGGACTCTCTGAAAGTAAGCCTATCCTTAAGAAAATTGCAGATGAAAGAGAAGAGATGGGAGAGATGCTTTTTACAAATATTGTAGATCCTTATTTCGGACCAGAAGATTCAGTACGATATAGAGCAATTGCTGCACTCCTTGTTTCCGGAGCTTATTATTTAAATCTTTATACGGGGCATAATGCCAGTAAATTCTGTGGAATTGATTTAAAAACAGACGAAGGAAGACAGGAAATAGAAAAAGCTATCGTTGAAATTATTGATTTTGCTTACCAGAAAAAAGAAAAATAAAAACCGCTTTATTGAGTAAAGAAATAATTTTGTTGATAATTTGAAACCTTTACCCTTTCAGATTAAAACTTTATTTCTTATTTTTGACCAATGGAAAATTTTATTGTATCTGCAAGAAAGTACCGCCCACAGGAGTTTGATACCGTTGTTGGGCAATCCCATATTACAGATACTTTAGAACATGCCATTGAAGAAAACCAATTAGCTCAGGCTCTGCTTTTCTGTGGGCCGAGAGGAGTTGGAAAAACGACTTGCGCCAGAATTCTGGCAAGAAAGATCAATGAAAAAGACGGTTCCGTTTCAGAAGATGGTTTTGCCTATAATATCTATGAATTAGATGCTGCATCTAATAACTCTGTAGATGATATCAGAGAATTGATAGATCAGGTTCGCTTTGCTCCTCAGGTAGGTAAATATAAAGTATATATTATCGACGAGGTTCACATGCTGTCTTCTGCAGCTTTTAATGCTTTTCTTAAAACGTTGGAAGAGCCGCCTGCTCATGCCATCTTTATCTTGGCAACTACCGAGAAACATAAAATCATTCCTACGATTTTGTCTCGTTGTCAGATTTATGATTTCAAGAGAATTATCATTGAAGATATTCAGGGACATCTTAGAAATATTGCGCAGAAAGAAAACGTGCAGTATGAAGATGATGCCTTGTATTTAATTGCCCAAAAAGCAGATGGAGCTTTAAGAGATGCACTTTCTATTTTTGACAGGCTTTCCACCTTTTCCCAAAAAAACATTACTCTGGCTAAAGCCGCAGAAGTATTAAATATTCTGGACTATGACCAGTATCTTAATATTGTTGACTTGGCAAAAGAAAATAAAATTCCAGACGTTTTATTCTCTTTCAATGAAATTGTAAAAAAAGGATTTGATCCGCATATTTTTATTGCTGGTTTAGGAAATCATTTCAGAGATTTGATGATGGCTCAAAACGCATCTACGATTGAATTGATAGAAGTGGGAGAGCAGACAAAAATAAAGTTTGTAGAACAGGCTCAAAAATGGAATGCCCAGCAATTAATAGACGCTATTGAAATATGCAATCATGCGGATATTAATTACAAAAACTCGAAAAACCCTAGACTTACTGTAGAAATCGCCCTAATGCAGTTGGCTTCTTTATCGGCTACTGGAGACGTTGTAAAAAAAAAAAGTTTATAATATTAGCTCCGTTTCTTGAAGAAAAACAGGAAGTTAAAATTCCGGTTCCAGTACAATCCCAAGAAATATATGAAAAAAAAGCAGAAACTGTAGCTTCTGTAGCGGAGGAAAATGTCATCATAAAAACTTCAAAACCTTTATCAAAACGTCCGTCTACATCAGGATTTAGCATTAATTCTTTTCTAAATAAAGAAGAAAAGGTAGAAGTAAATGAGAATGTAGCGGTAAAAACCGAAAATCTTCCGCAACATCACTTCACAGATACAGATCTTCAGATGGAATGGAATCTGATGCTAAAACAACTGCAGAAGAAAGATTCTTTTATTTTCAATGCCGTGAAAACATTCAAAATGTTTAAATCAGATGAAAATCAGATTACGGTTTCCTATCCTTCAGATTCTGCCAAAGTGGAGTTTGATAAAATAAGTGGTGAATTTTTTAACCATTTTAAAAGAAAGGTTCATAACTATTCTATTGAAATTGAATACAAAAGAGACTTCGAAAATCTAAAGGTAGAAGTCATGACAAAAAGAAAGATTTTCGAAAAATTTACAGAAAAAAATCCTCTTTTAAAAGATCTTGATGATTTAATGAGGTTCGATTTGACATAAATTTTATATATTTGTCAAATATTTGAACGAAAAATCATTTTTCGACAAATACAAATCAATAAAGAATCGCTGAAAATAGACGCTTTAACAATGAAAAAATTGTTTACACCTTACCAGTCTACTTTTGCACCCGCTAATTATTTTAGCGGTTATTTTAGCTTTTCATTTATCTATTTTAGAAATTTCAGAAATTATTACCGATTTTATTGGTATTGCTAATCTGAATTTCTTTCTCAAAAAATACAGGAAAACTAAAATCTCTTTCATTTAAATTCCTGATTCCTTTAAAAATTTTAACGGCATTTTTTGAAAAGAATTATAAAGTAATTTTATAAGGCATTTCCTATGGATATTAATAAACAAACAAGAATAAAATAGAATAAAGATATGAACTTAAAAGACTTAAAAAACGAGTGGATTAATGACTTCGCTCAACCTATGATGATTGCCGGACCATGTAGCGCGGAAAGTGAAGCTCAGATGTTGGAGACAGCCAGGAGAATTAAAGAAACCAATGCACAGGTTCCCATTTTCCGTGCAGGAATCTGGAAACCAAGAACAAAACCAAACGGGTTTGAAGGAGTGGGTGTGATTGGTTTAAACTGGTTGAAAAAGGTAAAAGAAGAATACGGCTTCAAAACGGCTACCGAAGTGGCCAATGCGCATCACGTTTTTGCAGCGTTGGAAGCAGATGTAGATATCCTATGGATTGGTGCTCGTTCTACGGTAAATCCTTTTACAGTTCAGGAAATTGCTCAGGCCTTAAGAGGAACAGATAAAATAGTTTTGGTAAAAAATCCTGTAAATCCTGATCTGGCTTTATGGATTGGAGCTTTAGAAAGGCTTTTAGGACAAGGAATTACTAATCTGGGTGTAATCCACAGAGGTTTTTCTACTTACCAAAAAACAAAATACAGAAATAATCCGAATTGGCAGATTGCGCTGGATTTCAAAAGCCAATTTCCTAATATTCCTATGCTGATTGATCCTTCTCATATTTGTGGAAACCGAACAGGTTTGGCAGATATTACTCAGGAAGCTTTGAATGTTGGTTACCAAGGTGCCATTATTGAAACCCACAGCAATCCTGATGAAGCTTGGAGTGATGCTTCCCAGCAAATCACACCGGAAGTCTTAGCTGAATTGATTGGCAATTTAAAAGTTCGAAATACAGATTTAGCAGGCTTTGAAGGAGAAATGGGAAGACACAGAACGTTGATTTCGGATCTTGATTTCCAATTAATTGAATTACTTTCCCAAAGAATGAAAATTTCTGAGAAAATCGGTAAGCTTAAAAAAGAGAATGATATTGCAATCTTTCAGCCGGAACGTTGGAAGGTGATTACAGAATATGCTGTTCAAAAGGCATTGGAAACAGGAATGTCTCAGGAATTCATAGAAAAAGTCTTCAAAGCAATTCACGAAGAATCTATTGAAGTTCAAAATAATATTATGATCAACAGGTAATAGTTTTTAAATTTTAATAAGTAAGGCTTGGGATTTAGGAAATAGGGTATATAAAAACAATTCTGTTTCCCTACATTCTAAGCCTTATTTCTATCTCCTAATTGCTTATATTTGCAGCAATATTGTTTATGAAAGGAAAAGTCATTAAATCTACAGGAAGTTGGTATCAGGTTTTAGAAATGGAAACCGGAAAAATTTTTGAAGCCAGAATTCGTGGAAAATTTAAATTGATTAAAACCAGATTGACCAATCCGCTTGCTGTGGGAGATTTTATAGAGTTTCAGTTGGAGCAGGATGATATTGCCTGGATTACAAAAATAGAACCTCGCAGAAACTACCTGATCAGAAAATCTGTAAACCTTTCAAAAGAAGCTCATATTATTGCTTCGAATATCGATTTGGCATGCTTTATTTTTACTTTAAAGCATCCTGAAACCTCTTTAGGATTTCTAGATCGATTTCTTGCATGTTGTGAAGCCTACAATATTACCCCGCATATTTTATTCAATAAAATCGACGTACTCCACGAAGAAGAAATTGAAATTGTAAAAGATATAGAATTTCTTTACCATGAGATAGGATACGATTCTTTGGAAATTTCTTCCTATTCAAAATTAAACTTAGACCAATTACAGGATATTCTTAAAGACAAAACATCCGTATTTTTCGGACATTCAGGATGCGGAAAATCTACTTTGGTAAATGCTTTACAACCTGGATTGAACTTAAAAACTTCTGAAATTTCAGATACCCATTTAAAAGGAAAACATACCACTACTTTTGCTCAAATGCATTTTTGGGACTTTGGCGGAAATGTGATTGATACGCCCGGAGTACGTGAATTTGCTATGATTGATATTGAAAAAGAAGAAGTACAGCACTACTTCCCGGAAATTTTCAAAAAAAGAGAAGAATGCAAATATCACAACTGTCTTCATATTAATGAGCCAAAGTGTGCCGTTTTGGATGCTTTAGAGACAGGAGAGATTCAACATTCCAGATATTCTACCTATTTAAAGCTGATGGAGGAGGCAGAAGAAGCTTCTTTAAAATAATTTCACATTAAATTTTTTGATTTTTTATTATATTATTGCTTCTAAATGAATCAATTGTTAATTTATTGTATTTTAATTCGTTAAATTATTTATGAAATTGATAAAATAAACGGTTTTTTTTAAAGATATAAAAAAACCCAGCCGAAGCTGGGTAAAAACTAATAACCATGAAAACTCAAATTAAACATGAGAATCGGAATAGAATAAACAATTACTGTGCCAAAAAAACGATTGCGAATTCTTCAAAAAGTTAATTTTATGTTAAAAAAAAATTAAAACTAAAATCGGATATTTTTTTGTAATTTTGGTCACTTAAAAAAATATAAAATTTATGTCTAACATTACATTCACTATGATTAAGCCGGACGCTGTTGCAGACGGACATATCGGTGCGATATTAGGTAAAATCTCTGAAGGAGGCTTTAAAATCAAAGCTTTAAAATTGACTCAGCTTACAGTTGCTGATGCTAAAAAATTCTATGAAGTACATGCTGAAAGACCATTTTATGGAGAATTAGTAGAATTTATGAGCTCAGGACCAATCGTAGCTGCTGTTTTAGAAAAAGAAAACGCTGTTGAAGATTTCAGAACTTTAATTGGTTCTACTAATCCTGCGGAAGCTGCTGAAGGAACAATCAGAAAAATGTTTGCAAGAAGCATTGGAGAAAATGCTGTTCATGGTTCAGATTCTGATGAAAATGCTCTTATTGAAGCTCAATTTCATTTTTCAGGAAGAGAAATTTTCTAAGAAAAAAGATTTCAAAATAAAAAGTCCGGAGAAGAGTCTCCGGACTTTGTTTTTTATAGGCAAGTAGTGAATAAGGTAAAACATTATAAATTACTTTCTATAGCTTTTATTTTTTCACGGTATAATTCTACAGGCTTATCAAGTAAAACAGCAATTACAGTCATGTTTTTATCTAGTCTTTCTTTAGGGATATCAATATAAATAATTCCCGGTCTGTCGCTCCAGTAGAGTTTATTGTAAATATTATAATTGATCATAGATCCTTCTCCTACGATACGGATTCTTGAAATTCCATTTTTAATTCCTTTTAATGCGATGGGACCGGTTGGAGTTCCTTCCACAAAAAGATAGACAGTCTGTCTGTCCTTTGAAAGTACACTCATTCCTGAATAATGTCCGTCCGGCAACCCTTTTTCTGTTTCAAAAAGAGCTTCAGCATGTTTACTGATCCAATCTAAGGTTTCTCTATTGGTTTTTGGAGAAATAGGAATTTTCATGTTCAGCCCATCATTGGTTAGGCCTGAATGATTGAAAATATTTTTTCCTTCATGTAATTGTTCTGCTGCTTCATAAACAGAGTTTTCAGAATTTTTATCCTCTAAAATTGTTTGTAGAGAAAGATTGTCTTTTTTTATAGCTGCAGAAAAATTAATCTTTTTATTAAAATTAATCTCAACAACAGTTGCATCCTGGTCAAATATAACGTTTGAAAAATTTAACGTTATATTTCCATAATTGTCAGTTTTAAATTCAACTTTACCAATCTTGTCACCAATGATTTTTGCAGATACGGGTGTTGAATGTATGCCATAAATTTTTGTAAAATCTTTAGCTTCTTCCAGGTAAAGAAAAAGTCTTTTTCCATCTTTTGAAAGGGAAGATTTTCCTTTATAATTTTCAAATGGTAATCCTTTTCTTGTTTCATAGACAGCTTCTTTGTATTTTAAAGTCCATCTTCCTAGATTTTTCAAAATCTCTATTTGCTCTTCCGGGATACTTCCATCAGCTTTTGGACCAATGTCTAATAATAAATTTCCACCCATACTGATGACGTCTGCTAATGTTCTTACAATCATATTGGGGGTTTTATAATGAGTATCAAAAGGTTGAAATCCCCAGGAATCATTCATTGTATAGCAGAGTTCCCAAAAATCATTTTCTGGACGGATCACGGGAACGCCTTGTTCCGGAGTCTCGTAGTCACCGTGATTATTAAGTCTTGAATTGATAATGATATTGGGATTATATTTTTTTAGATTTTCAAGAGTTTCAGGAGCGTGCCATTCTGCTGAAGTATGTTCCCAGTCGCCATCAAACCACAAAAGATCAGGTTGGTATTGAGAGGAAAGTTCATTGAGCTGGGTTTGATAGTAAGTAATATAATTTTTCCAACGTTGAGTATCGTCTTTTAAATCGTATCTTTTTTCAGTTCTGGTTATAATGTCATAATAAGGATGACTCCAGTCAGGAAGAGAGTAGTAGAGACCGGTTTTTAAACCAGATTTTTTAAGTTCGGTAATGAAAGGAGTTAATACATCTTTTTTTGCTAAAGAATTCCGTGGAATTGTAGTTGCTTTTTCGGCTTTAGAATTCCAGAGAGCTACACCATCGTGGTGTTTTGTCGTAATGACTGCGTATTTTGCTCCTGAATTTTTAATCAATTTTACCCAGTTATCAGGTTGGTACTGAGAAGCAGAAAATCCGTTAAGCTGCTTCATATAGTTTTCATGATTGATATAATTATTGAAAAAAGACCAGGATTCGGAGATACCATTGACTGAATAAATTCCCCAATGAATAAAAATTCCCAGTTTAGCATCCTGAAACCATTCCATTTTTTTACTGTCAGATGAAGTGTTTTGAGCATGGATATGGGAAACAGCTAAAAATGTACTTAATAACAAGGCTCTGGTCATTTTATTTTTCACAGTTTATTTTTTTGCTAAAATAAGAAAAGTAGTCAGGTTGTAAAAATAGCTTGACTTAATAAATGAGTTAAATACCGTAAAAACACGGAGGATAATTTCCGTGTTTTTACGGTGTTTTTGTATTGGTATTTATTAAGACATTTACACCAGAATTATTCAGAAGTAATCTATAATTAATACACAAAACTAATGACGATATAAACTCTATTTTTTTGGGAATGACAAAGGCAACCGAAAGGTTGCCTCTTCATTTTATATGTAAAATCAATTTAGATTTTTAATAATTCGATTGTCTTTTCAGGGTTTTCAGTTGAAAAAACAGCATTACCTGCAACCAAAACATCGGCTCCTGCTTCGAAAAGTTTAGAAGCGTTGTCAAGATTTACTCCTCCGTCTATTTGGATAAGAGCTGTAGAGTTATTGTTTAGAATCAAATCTTTGGTTTCAGCGATCTTTTTGTAAGTATTTTCAATAAATTTCTGCCCTCCGAATCCTGGATTTACACTCATTAATAAAACCAGATCTACATCGGCGATAATGTCTTCAAGCATTAAAACCGGAGTAGAAGGATTTAAAACCACCCCAGCTTTTGCACCTAAGCTTTGAATATGATGAATGGTTCTGTGAAGATGCGTACATGCTTCATAGTGTACAGAGACTAAATCTGCGCCGTGGTTGATGAATTCTTCTACATACTTTTCTGGCTCAACGATCATTAAATGAACATCTACAAATTTTTTAGCATGTTGCTGGATTGTTTTCATCACTGGAAAGCCAAATGAGATGTTGGGTACAAATCTCCCGTCCATCACATCTACGTGAAGCCAGTCAGCCTGGGAATTATTCAGCATTTCAATGTCTTTTTGCAGATTCCCAAAGTCTGCAGATAATAGGGAAGGAGCAATAAGCTTCGTTTTCATTTTTACTTTTTATACTTTACTTTTATTTCTTTATGAATGATACTTCAGTTTCATTTCGGGTTGTATCTGCAGGAGTGTTTCATAGATCAACTTTATTACGTTTCCTACGTCTTCTTTAGAAACCATTTCTACTGTAGTATGCATGTAGCGCAAAGGTAGGGAAATTAATGCACTTGGTACACCACCGTTAGAATGGGCAAAAGCATCGGTATCTGTTCCTGTAGCTCTGCTTGCTGCAGCTCGTTGAAAAGGTATTTTTTTTGTTTTTGCAGTATCAATAATTAATTCTCTGATCGTATGATGAATACTTGGAGCAAAGAAAACAACAGGACCGTCTCCACATTTTTGATCGCCTTCTTTTTTCTTTTCGATCATTGGAGTAGTCGTATCGTGGGTAACATCTGTAACAATAGCAATGTTAGGTTTAATAGTGTCTGCAATCATATCTGCACCGTATAAACCTACTTCTTCCTGAACAGAATTGGTAATGTACAAACCAAATGGGATTGTTTTTTTGTTTTCTTTTAAAAGTCTTGCCACTTCGGCAATCATAAATCCTCCAATTCTGTTGTCTAAAGCACGGCAAACAAAATATCTGTCATTCATTTCAAAGAATTCATCAGGATAAGTAATCATGCATCCTACATAGATTCCTAGCTCTTCAACTTCTTTTTTGGAAATAGTACCACAGTCAATAAAAATATTTTCAATTTTGGGAGTAGGTTCGTTCTGATTAGCACTTCTGGTGTGAATGGCCGGCCAGCCGAAAACGCCTTTTACAATACCTTTTTCTCCGTGAATATGAACTACTTTTGATGGAGCAATTGTCTGGTCCGAACCTCCGTTTCTGATCACATAGATCAATCCGTCATCTGTAATGTAATTCACATACCATGAGATCTCATCTGCATGGGCTTCTATCACCACTTTGAATTCCGCTTCAGGATTGATAATTCCGTAGCAAGTACCATAATGATCAACCTCTATTTTATCAACATAAGGATTTATGTAATCCATCCAGATTTCCTGTCCTTTATGCTCAAAACCGGTCGGAGATGCTGTATTTAAATATTTTTCTAAAAACTTTAAAGATTTCTTTTCAAATTTCATAAAAAGGAACGATTTTTGTAAGTAATTTTTGTTCTAATAAGTGTAAAAATAATGAATTTTAATAAAATTATTTGCCTTTTTCTTTTCTTTTTAGGGGTGAATGTTTTCGGACAAAAAGATTCTTTAAGGTACATTCCTTTAAGTCAGTATCCTCCTGAACTATTAAAGGTAGATGAATTTGGCAATAAATATTATTATGATGAAAGGCAAAAGGCTAAGTTTTATGAAATAAATGGCGAAACAGTGGTGGTAATGGATGAGCTGACGCTATTAAACAAACCTAAGTTTAATAACCAGTTAGATAAAAACTATTATTACTTTCTTAATAAGAAACTATACAGGGTTTATCCGTTGTTTGTAACTGCTTTGAGCCAATATCGTGATATCCAAAAAGAAATGACTAATTTGGATACTAAAGCGAAAAGGAAATATGTAAGAGACAGGCAAAATATGCTGGCTGATCAGTATGAGAAACAATTGAGAGATTTAACAACTACAGAAGGGCAGGTTTTTGCAAAGCTTATGAATAGAGCTACTGGTCAGAATGTATATGAAATCATCAAAGAATTAAGAGGGGGGTGGAGTGCATTTTGGTGGAATGTAAAAGGAAAAATGGCAGATATTGATTTGAAAGATCAATATAATCCACATGTGAACAGAACAGATGAATTCTTAGAATCACTTTTGCAATCTAACTGGAATTCAGGTTTTCTTCAGCCTTATCCCGGAGCATATCAGTTCAAAGTAGGAAAGTAATAAAATCGAAAAACATAAAAAAATCCTGTATTTATTTACAGGAATTTTTCTTTTAGTTTATCAAATACGATTTTATCAATGGGTAAAGAAAACGGATTACCAGGCTGGTTGATATCAATCCAGTCTATTTTTTCGATACAAGGATCAAGAATCAAGAAATCTTCTTCATTAATAATGTTCACAATATAATATATAGTAAGCAACTGTTCGTTTTCTCTGAAGCGAGAAACTAAAAAGTCTTCCTGAGTATAAAAATGTTCTTTAATTTCAGCTTTTACATTGAGCTCTTCTTCAAACTCACGATGGAGACATTCTAAAACTCCTTCTCCGTATTCCAATCCTCCTCCCGGAAATTTCATTAAAGCTTCACCTGCATATTCTTCAAATAATGTTAATACTTTTTTGTCCTTAACAACGCAAGCATAAACTCTAATGTTGATCTTGTCTATCATATATAATAAAATAATTTGTATAGCTAAAATAAGGAAATTTATAGAGAAGTTACAGGTGACAAACTTGAAATTTGCTTAAAAAGATTAATTTTAACCTTAATGATTATACTATTATATAAGATTTATTAATCTCTACCTCTATAATTTAATGGCATTAATCATTTCCCTTTTTCCAGGGGGGCCTTGTTTCTTTTCTACTTTAAAATCAAGTTCTTGTAGGATTCTTCTTACACTGCCTTTTGAAGAATATGTTGTTAAAAGTCCGTTAACCGTCATTTTGTCAGCAACCATTTCAAATAAAGGTTTTTCCCAAAGATCTGGCTGTACTCTGGCTCCGAAGCAATCGTAATACACGAGGTTTATCTTAGGTAATATAATGTTTTTCAGTTCGAAAAAGTCACATTCTATCTTTTTAAGGTTAAATCCTTTAGTAATTTCTATTGATTTTTCCCATTCTGCATCATGAATTTTTTGATAAATATTTTTGAATTCTGGATTATCAAAAAGTTTAAAATAAGCCAAATCATTAATTTCGGATTCATTTATGGGGTATTTTTCCAGCGAAAAATAGTTGATGATATGATTTTTGTCAGTTTTTAAATATTCATTAATTGTTACTAAAACATTTAAACCTGTTCCAAAACCGAGTTCTAAAATATTAATTTCGCAATCATTTATTAAATTTAGTCCATTTTTAATAAACACATGTTCGGCTTCCTGTAGTGCACCATGGTGAGAATGGTAGTTTTCATTTAATTCATTGATAAACAATGTTTTGCTACCGTCGTTTGTTGTTTTAATTTCTCTTTTCAAGCTATTTTTTCACAAATTTACTCTAAAATTTTTATATTTAGAAAATTATGTTAAATTTGTAGAACATCATAAAAAATTTTAGAAATGATAATTCAAAAAACTGAAAACTCCAGAATTTCTACATTCGACCCAACTAATTTTTCTTTTGGAAATACTTTTATCGATCATATGGTGATTTGTGAGTATGAAAATGGGAAGTGGGGTGATGTGAAATTAGTTCCTTATGGTCCGATACCATTTACACCAGCAATGATGGGAGTAAATTACGGACAGGCTTGTTTTGAAGGTATGAAAGCCTACAAAGACAAAGATGGGCAGGTTTTCCTTTTCAGGCCTGAAAAGAATTTTGAACGTATCAACAAATCAGCGAAACGTCTTGCTATGCCTGAAGTAACGGAAGAAATGTTTTTGGATGGGTTGAAAGCTTTGGTGGATATCGACAGAGATTGGATTCCTCAGGGTGAAGGAATGTCTTTATATATAAGACCATTGATTTTTGCTACGGAAGAAGCATTGAAAGCAAGAGTAGCTGACAAATATATGTTTGCCATTGTAGCGACACCAGCTAAAATGTATTATACTGAGCCTGTTTCTGTGAAAATTTCTGATCATTATTCAAGAGCTGCAAATGGTGGAGTAGGTTCTGCTAAGGCAGCCGGAAACTATGCTGCCTCTTTCTATCCAACTCAGTTGGCTATTGAAGAAGGATATGACCAGATTATCTGGACAGATGATGCTACTCATGAGTATTTCGAAGAAAGTGGAACAATGAATGTGTTTGTAAGAATTAATGATACTATTCTTACGCCACCGACTTCTGAGAAGATCTTAGATGGTGTTACCAGAGATAGTTTCATTGCTTTGGCGAAGAAAAGAGGATTTGAAGTAAAAGTTGAGCCAATTAAAGTAAAAGATGTTGTAGAAGCTCAGAGAAACGGAACTTTGAAAGAAGTTTGGGGAGTAGGAACAGCAGTTGTAACAACGGTTTTTGAGGCTTTAGGACATAATGGTGAAAAATTAGAATTACCAAAACTATCTGCTGAAGAGAGCTATGCTGAAATTTTGAAAAAAGATTTAGTGGATTTACAGACAAACCTTTCTGAAGATACATTCGGATGGAGAGTATTGGTAAATCACGTACTAGAAACTGTCTAATTCAATTCAATAAAATCTATATGAAGTCGGGAGTATCTCCCGGCTTTTTTGTTTAAATAATTTGTTTTCGCTTCTGTCATTCAGAAAGGAACGAAGTGAATTGAAGAATCTTTAGTTTAAGGATTCGAGATTCTTCCTTCGTCAGAATGACAGTTAGAAAATAAAAGGCTGTAACAATTTAAAATTAAACTCTTTTAAAAGTTGTATAACTTTTATCTAATAAGTTCGCGAACTTTTGTAATTAATTCCCGAAATGTGTATTTTCGCAAATATTTATGAAAAAAATACTCTTCATATCGGTATTGGGCTTATTGAGCTGCAATAGAAATACACAACAGGCACATCCTCCTGTAGGCGGTGTCTTGAGTAAAAGTGATCTGGATATTTCAAGAGAAAGAATGAAAAATCTGAACACTTTAGAAAGAAACCAGATTCAGGACTGGATTGGCGGACAAACTGAAAAATTTTATCCCACGCAGCTTAATTACTGGGTAAATGCTGAAGGGTATGATAAAAGAGAAAGAAGACAAGATGAAAGTCTTATTTCTTACTCTTACAATCTTTATGATTTTGATCAGACCAAGATTTACGATCAGCCGGTGGAAAGGAAAGAAGCTAAATTCGGACATTTTGATGAATTAAAAGCGGTAGAAAATGCTTTACGTTTTATACATGATGGTGAGGAAGTTACACTTTTGGTTCCCTCTTCTCTGGCTTACGGAACTTTCGGAGATGAGAAGAAAATTGACAACGACATCCCTTTAATCATAAAACTAAAAGCTTTATAATAAATGAAATTGTTTAACAAGAATATAATTCTGGCAGCGGCAAGTATTTCGCTGATGAGTTGTACCCCAATTTATAAAAAAATGAACGTAGACAAAGAAACTTACGAAGGTCTTAATGACGGACTTTATGCCAATCTTCAGACGACAAAAGGAAACTTAATCGTAAAATTTGAAGATAAGAAAGCACCTGTAACTGTAGCGAACTTTATTGGTCTTGCAGAAGGTAAAATCGATAACAAAGCTAAAGCGAAAGGAGTTCCTTACTATGACGGAACTATTTTCCACAGAGTGATCAAAGATTTTATGATTCAGGGTGGAGATCCTCAGGGAACAGGAATGGGAGATCCTGGATATAAATTTGAAGATGAAAAAAATGACCTTAAACATACCGGAAAAGGAATTCTTTCTATGGCAAATTCAGGACCCAATACAAATGGTTCTCAATTCTTCATTACAGAAGTTGCTACTCCTTGGTTAGACGGAAAACATACGATTTTCGGGAAAATTGTAAAAGGTGAAGATGTGATCGATGCGATTGCAAACGTAGAAAAAGGGCCACAGGATAAACCTAAAACAGATATCGTTTTAGAAAAGGTTTCTGTTTTCAGTAAAGGTGATGAGTATAAAAACTATGATCCGGCAAAAACTTTCAACGAAGGAAAAGCTAAAATTGCAGAAAATAACAAAATTGCTATTGCTAAAGAAGAGGCTGATAAAAAGAAAAAAGAAGAAGAGTTTAAAGCAAACCAGGAGAAAATGGTTGAAAACCTAAAAGCTGGAATGCAAAAAACTGAATCAGGTCTTTACTATAAAATCACAAAAACAACTGAAGGAAAAGCTCCTAAAGCTGGAGATAATGTATCTGTACATTATGCAGGTAAATTGATTGACGGAACTGAGTTCGATTCTTCATTCAAAAGAAATGAGCCTATTGAAATTCCAATCGGAATGGGAAGAGTAATCAAAGGATGGGATGAAGGAATTCTTTTGTTAAAAGAAGGAGAAACAGCTACTTTATTGATTCCGCCTGCAATGGGATATGGAGAAAGAGGAACAGGAGGAGTAATTCCGCCAAACGCTTGGTTGGTTTTTGATGTTGAGCTTGTAAAAGTAAAATAATCGAATCTTAAAATATTCTGAAAGCCGTCCGTAAGGATGGCTTTTTTTGTTTAATTAAAAATCTATATTGTTGTAACGAATTGATCTGATGCTACGACAGATTTACAAAGATATAATCGAAAATTAACAATGATGAAAACCAAATCACTATTATTTCTGTTCGTTCTGTTGTCATTCATTTCTTTTGCCCAGACAAAAGGGAATACAGACGATGCTGCAATAAAGAAAAACCTTACTTATTTTATAAATACAATTAAAACTAAAAAAATAGATCAGGCAGTAAGTTACATTTATCCTAAATTTTTTACCATTGTTCCCAAAGAGCAAATGACTCAGATTTTGAATCTGACCTACAACAATCCGTTTATGAAGATTGATGTACAGGATTTAAAGTTTGGTGCCATTGAAAAGCCTGAATTAATTAATGGTGAGTATTTCTCTATTACCAATTATTATCTTAAGATGAAATGTAATGTGAGCTCCATGAATGATGATATGAAAAAGCAAATGAATGCGGCTTTAGTCAGTAAATATGGCGAGAATAATGTAAAGTATCTAGCCAACGAAAGTTCATATTTGATTAATGCCGGAATGAAAGCATGTGCAGTTTCAAAAGATAAAAAATATTGGAAATTTGTAATCCTTGAAAAAGAATATAAAACACAATTGGTAAAAATATTGCCCCAAAAAGTTCTGGATAAGATATAGATTTTAGTATCCAATAAAAAAGCCCTCTCTTGAAAATAAGAGAGGGCCTTTTTATTTTTATTCAATTTGATTCAGATAAGTTAAACTTGCTCCTGCTATAAATTCATCCAAAGAAGTATTTTCTTTTGCAGCCTTATTGGTAAGCTCAATTAAGTATAATATCGTGCTATTGATTCTCGTATCTTTGAAAGTTATTTTAAATCTTTTGGCTTTTGGATTGGAACTGGCCATTGTAAGTTCTTTTATGTTGGCCAATTTTACATTATTCACGTCAAAACTGGCACGAGGATCCTTTTGAAGTTTGAGGAACCTCTTTTGTGTTTTATCTTTGGTCTCACTCAGAAATTTTTCCATTTGATAATCGGTCAGCAATTGAGGATAAATAAGACCTTGTTTTAAAACAGAAGCTATGGTCTTATCTGATTTATCATAGTAAATAATTTTATCATCAAACTGTACTTGATTCTCTTTTACAGTTATTTTTCCTTCAAATTTTTTGTAGTTTTTCTTTTTATATTCAGTTTTAAAACGCTCCACAAGAACCTGATCTTTGGAACTTAATGTTTCTGTTTTTTGTCCGAAAGAATAAACAGATAATGATAAGCATAGACTTAATGATAATAACAGTTTCATAATTTCAAAATTTAATTTTTACGTGTTGTAAGAATTTCTACAAAATGTTTTTTAAACGCAGATATTGAATCAGCATGATGGTTTTAGCATCTTTAATACCACCATTGTCAATCAGATGAAGCGCATCCTCAAAAGAAAGTTCCAAAACTTCAATATTTTCACCTTCCTCTTCAAGTCCGCCTCCGTCAGTTATTTTCATTTCATTTGAATATTCAGCGATGAAAAAATGAAGGATTTCAGTAACCGAACCAGGCGACATATAAGCTTCATATACTTTTTTAACATCAGAAATTTTATAGCCGGTTTCTTCTTCTGTTTCCCTTTTGATACATTCTTCGGGATGATCATTGTCTAATAAGCCGGCGCAGGCTTCTATCAGCATTCCGTCAGCATTCCCGTTGATATAGGTTGGTAAGCGAAATTGTCTGGTGAGAATAATTGTTTTTTGTATCGTATTATAAAGCAAAATAACAGCTCCGTTCCCTCTGTCGTAAGCTTCTCTGCTTTGAACCTCTTCATTTCCGTCTTTTTTTTCTATACTGAAGGTCACTTTTTTTAAAGTGTACCAATTATCAGATAATATTTCTGTGTCTTTAATCTTTATTTTCGGATTTTGCATCTGTAATTTTTATCCTTTTTTTAATAATAAATCCTCTAAACTATCTTGTAAATTAGGGAATTGAAATTGAAAACCTTCATCCTGAATTTTCTTGGAAGAAGCCCGAGAGCCTTCTAATAAAGCATTGGCGAGTTCTCCAAAGATAAGCTTTAAAATAAAACCGGGGATATTCGGCATAAATAAAGGTTTTCTTACTGTTTTAGCTATTTGTTTTGTGAAATTTTCATTAGTAGTATGTTCAGGAGAATTTGCATTATAAGCTCCGTTTGTATGTGTATTTTTCAAAGCAAATTCATAGATGGAGCAAATATCTTTAATATGTATCCAGGGCATATATTGCTTTCCTGTTCCTAAAGGTGATCCTATACCATATTGTATGGGAGGAAGCATTTTTTTTAAAGCTCCTTCTTTTTCCGATAATACCACTGCTGTTCTTATTTTTACGACTCTTTCCGCTAGATTTTGTTCTTTAAAATCATCTGCTGCTCTTTCCCATAGAATTACCACTTCACTTAAAAAATCATTTCCGGGACCGTCTTTCTCTGTAAATATTTTCTCAGAAGTTACTGTTCCGTAATAATTGATTCCAGAGGCAGAAATAAACGATTTAAGTTGTATATTTTTTTTTCTTACAGTATCCAAAAGAAGCTTTGCTGAATCTACACGACTGGATATGAGCTCTTTTTTTCTTTCCGTAGTCCATCGTTTTTCAGAAATATTGGCTCCCGCAAGATGAATAATATGGGAAATGTTTTCAAAAGCCGATTCATCAATTGTACCATTTTTGATGTCCCATTCGTATTCATTATTATGTTTTTTACTTCGCGTCAGAAACCTTACTTCATAGTCATTTTCAATCTTTTTTGATAGTTCTTGGGCAATCAAACCGCCGGCTCCTGTAATCAGTACTACTTCTTTCATATAACAGCTTTTTTATCCTTGATTTTTTACTATAAGTATATAATTATCTTCCAGTATTTTATATCCGTAGTCATAAATAAATTTATACTCTGCTCCGTTTTTATAAACCTTAATATTGGTGAAATAGTTGAAATCAAAACCCAAGCCATCCAGCTTTGCCTTTGCTACTTTTGTTTTTCCTTCTGTGTTAATATCCGTCAGAATACGATAGTTTTTACGTAATTTATTGTTGACATTACGCATCAGATTATTAGAATCTTTATTCTGCTTATTATTGTAGGCGTTTCTACAAGCATCATTACAGAATTTTTTGTCGGATCTTCCGATGATTTTTTCACCGCATTCTAGGCAATTCATAATTTTTATTTTTTCATTTTGTGTGGATGTGAATGCTTTATCTTTAATAACTTTTTAAACCTCGTATGATTAGGATAACTTCTGTTAGGAGTTAAATTATTAAAAAATAAGGCAACAAGTAATAAAATAATACAACCGGATAAAACTGGAGATAAAACATACCAATATCCTAATTCCGGAATTTTTCCTGTGGAACTTACAGCAATAAGAGCTGTTGCTCCGCCTGGAGGATGTAACGTTTTAGTGTATTGCATTAAAACGATAGAAAAAGCGACAGCGAGAGGAGCTGAAAGCCAAATAATATCCGGAACAATCTGATACACCGTAACACCTACCAAAGCAGAGAAAACATGTCCTCCAATTAGATTCCTAGGTTGAGCTAAAGGACTTTGAATAGCCCCATAAATTAAAACACTGGATGCCCCAAAAGAACCGATAAGAAAAATATTTTCTGTTGCCGATAAAGTATGAGATTGTATAAAGGCAATAATCCCGATTCCAAAGAAAGCACCTAGAAATGACCAGAAATGTTCTTTGTAATCTACCAGTGTTTCTTTATATATCACATATTTTGAGACTCTTATTGTTCTTTTAAAGGTTTTCTTCACAACTTTCTTTTTATATGTTAAAGGTACAAAATATCCGTTTGCAAACGACTACAAATGAATTTAAATAATTTATACCCGACTCAACATACAGATTTCCACAATCTTTGCAACAGAGATTTGAGAAAACAGTGAGCATCTCTTATCTGATAGTTAAACTTAAAATAATAAAATTATGTCACTAAGAAACAAAGTAACATTAATCGGTTACACAGGAAAAGAAGTAGAAATTACAAACTTCGAAAACGGAAATACTAAAGTGAGTGTATCTTTAGCTACGAATGATCACTATACAAACGCAAAAGGAGAGAAGGTAGAAGAAACACAATGGCACAATTTGGTTGCATTTGGGAAAACCGCAGAGATCTTCCAAAAATACGTTGCCAAAGGAAAAGAAATTGCTGTAGAAGGAAAATTAACCTACAGATCGTATGATGATAAAGATGGAATAAAGAAATATATTACCGAAATAAGGGTAGATGAAATTTTACTTTTAGGAGGTAAATAATATTACGATACCCAATCATTAAATAATAAAAACACCAAATGAAAATTAAAGTTTTAAAAGTGAGAATTGCAGAAGAATTTCTGCGCACCGATCAAAAAAATATTGATCAATTTCTGAATGAGCATCAAATACTGAACGTTGAAACTGCTTTTGTACACGATGAAAATTTTTGGTCCGTTATCTTTTATTATGACGAAATTAAAAAACAAGTAAACAGCGTAAAAGATTCTAAACCTGTAAAATATTCCGCTGAAGATGAAGTCTTAAATGAAGGTGATATTAAAATATTAGATGCCTTAAAATTATGGCGATCCGAAAAAGCTAAAGAGCAGAATCTACCGTCTTATTTTATTGCTACGAATAAAGAACTGACCTCTGTGGCGAAATATAAGCCTGCTAAAAAAGAAGAATTATTAGACATAAAAGGTTTTGGAAAACATAAAATTGAAAATTATGGAGAAGAAATTTTAGAGATTTTAGAAAGTATCTGATTAAATATTGAAATTATAAGAATCAAAGTAAACACAATTGATGATTCGTTTATTTCCAGAGCCAAAGGATGTATTTCTTTGGCTTTTTGATGGCGGAAAAGTCTTTGCAAATGCTTACTTTTGCATACTCAATCATTTATCAACTATCAATCATCATCTATAAAATGAAACCAAGTTTAGCGAAGGGAACTAGAGATTTTACAGCTTTAGAAGTTTCCAGAAGAAGATATATCATCAATATTTTACAGAAAAATTTTGAATTATTTGGTTTTCAGCCACTAGAAACTCCTAGTTTTGAAAATCTTTCTACACTGACTGGAAAATATGGTGAGGAAGGAGATCGCTTAATTTTTAAAATTTTAAATTCAGGAGATTATACTTCCAAAGTAAATCAGGAAGATTGGGAAAATAAAAACCATCAAAAACTGACTTCTCAAATTTCAGATAAAGCTCTTCGCTATGATCTTACCGTACCTTTTGCAAGATTTGTTGCAATGAATCATGGAAAATTAACCTTTCCTTACAAGCGTTACCAAATTCAGCCGGTTTGGAGAGCAGATCGTCCTCAAAAAGGTAGATTCAGAGAATTTTATCAGTGCGATGCAGATGTAGTGGGAAGTGAAAGTCTTTGGCAGGAAGTGGAATTGATACAATTGTATTTGAAGTCTTTTTCACAATTAAATGTTTCAGTAACTATTCACATCAACAACAGAAAGATTCTTTCTGGTTTGGCAGAATACGCTGGAATTACAGATAAACTTATTGATTTTACCGTAGCTCTAGATAAGCTAGATAAAATTGGAAAAGATGGAGTCGTAAAAGAATTACTTGAAAGAGGGATATCTCAAGATTCGATTGATAAATTGGATTTCCTTTTTAATCAATCCAATGATGCTTTAGAAAACCTTCTTCAGCTAAAAGAAAAGTTCGTAGGTAACGAAACCGGATTAAAAGGAGTTGAAGAACTTGAATTTGTTCTGACACAATCTGTTAATTTAGGAGTAGACATTCAAAATCTTGTTTTTGATATTACTTTGGCAAGAGGTTTAGATTATTATACCGGAGCTATATTCGAAGTTAAAGCAGACGAAGCCCAAATGGGTTCTATCGGTGGAGGTGGTAGATACGATAATCTTACCGAAGTTTTTGGAGTGAAAAATGTTCCGGGAATAGGAATTTCATTCGGTCTTGACAGAATTTATCTGGTAATGGAAGAATTAAACCTTTTTCCTGAGGAAGCCACTGCAAATATTGAATATCTATTTGCTAATTTTGGAGGTGAAGAGACATTGGATGCTTTGAAATTAATTAATCAATTGAGAGAAAAAGGGATTTCTGCGGAACTGTATCCTGAAAATGCAAAATTAAACAAACAATTTACTTATGCAGAAAAGAAAGGAATTAAAAATCTTGTTTTCTTAGGAGAAGAAGAGCTGAAGAATTCGACGGTAAGATTTAAAAACCTAGAAACAGGTGAGCAAAAAACAATTGCTCAGCAAGAGTTTTTAGGATAGAAATAAATCACTTTTAATAAAATAAAATTCCGGTTATCTTCGTAAGAAGAATGCCGGAATTTTTTATATACTTTATTTACGTTTTACGATTTAAGAGAAGTGTTCATGAAATTTTTTTTCCATTGCCTGTTTTTTATCCAACAGGCTCTTACCCATTGCCTCAAATTTCCATTCATGATCTCCTTTAAGAAGCCTTCCTATAAGTAAAGTTCCTTTTTTGGCCGAATCATTATTATTGTGAATCTCAAATTGACAATATGTTTTGTTGATCTGCTGAGCACTTTCTTCATATATCTGAACTGTTACAAAAGGTATCAAAGAAAAATCTATTGTGTTGAGCTTTTTAGGATTAATATGAAGGTAAAAAAAGATTTGCTCAATTTCGCTATTAATCTTCTCTAGATTTATTTTTATTAATTTCTTATCCGAATTTTTTAAAGAAAAATTATCGTTTTCCTGATACCTAAAGGCATCATCTTTAGAAGTGAATTTTCCTAGTGGGAGATTATTCTGAATAAGCCAGCTGTTATATTTGGGAGAATGAATCCAGTCGACCCTGTCTCCATTTTTATCAAACATCATACAAGTTAATTCAAGGTCAATTTCTGTTAGCCCTTTTCTATTAAAAAGACTTAGATAAAAAGGCAGGGGCAATTTAGCTTCTCCCCAGCTAACTCCTAAGCAGAATTCAGTAAGATTTTGTTCGTTATTTTTTTTAAGAGCAAAAAAATCTCCCTTTTTTAAATTTAGCATGAGCACGGTTTGTTTTGAATAATGGTAATTTTAGTTTTATAAATTTTGGGTAATGGTGTTTGCCACAAATGTATATATTTTTTTGCTTACTAATCTGTGAATTTGTGTAAAAAAAATGTGAAATTTTACAATAGTTAGAATTTTTTTCATTAGATTGTGATATATTTATTAAAATAAATAAAATTGTATTGTAAATAGCGTAATGGAAAATTACTTAGAAATCAATAGAAAATCTTGGGACGCAAAAGTTGAATTGCATCTAAAATCGGACTTTTATTTTGTAGATGAATTTATAAAAGGAAGAACTTCTCTGAACTCAATAGAATTGGAGCTTTTGGAAGATATTAAAGATAAAAAAATACTTCATTTACAATGTCATTTTGGGCAAGATTCAATCTCTTTATCCAGAATGGGAGCGAAGGTAACGGGTGTCGATTTATCAGATAAAGCCATTGAAACAGCGAGAGATCTGGCCCAAAAATGTGGAACAGATACACAGTTTATTTGCTGTGATGTATATAGTCTCTCTAATTTTTTAAATGAAAAATTTGATATAGTTTTTACTAGTTATGGTACCATTGGTTGGTTGCCGGATTTAAGTAAATGGGCAAATATCATTAATTATTTTCTGAAAGAAAATGGGAAATTTATCATGGCAGAGTTTCATCCTGTTGTTTGGATGTTCGATGATGACTTTACTAAAGTTGCTTATAATTACTTTAATGAAAAGCCAATAATAGAAACCTATGAAGGAACTTATGCAGATCAGTCTGCAGATATTAAGCAGGAATATGTAATGTGGAATCACTCTTTGGAAGAAGTTATTCAGAATTTAATCAAAAATAATATTGAACTTCAAAATTTTCATGAATATAACTGGTCTCCGTATCCCTGCTTCAGACATGTAGAAGAATTTGAAAAAGGAAAATGGAGAATTCCTCAGTTCGGAAACAAAATCCCTTTAGTGTACGCTTTAAAAGCACAGAAAAAGCCATCATTATGATGGCTTTTTCTGTTGTGTATATGAATGTTAAATTGTGTTGATCTATTTAAAAGTTGGAATCCTGAACTTTTGCTTTAGTTTCCTCAACTTTATCCTGAACCTGAGAAGCTACCTCATTAGCTTTATTTTTTATGTCATTTCCCCATTTATTAAGATTATCTTTTGCAGAATTGATCTTATCTTTTACGGCTTGTTGCTGTTCGGGGGTAGATTTTTTATACTTCCAATATGCTAAAGCTCCTAAACCTAATAAAGCCAATAAGCCATTTGTTTTATTTCCCATGATTTCTGATTTTAGATGTTAATAATTAAGATTTGATATCAATATGTAAGTAAATTACGTGCCAAAATAGAATTGGATGTAATAAAATAATGTTAAAATTTTATTTTTCTTAATTAACAGAATTCTATATAAAAATTTAATCCATTTCCAATTTTTATAAGTAGTAAAAGCTATTACTCAAATTTAATGATAAAAACTTTTAAAATAAACAATAGAAAGTCATATATTTGAGAGACATCCAAATTTTAAAATTATAATAGATTTTGAAATACCTTTTTCTATGCTATTATTTCGAAATCGTTTGAATATGAATTCTGTTAAAACATATACTCTTTTTACGGATCACGATATTTATCTTTTTAAAGAAGGTAAACATTATCGCCTTTACGAAAAATTTGGTTCACATTCGGTAGAGAAAGAAGAGATCTCAGGAGTTTATTTTTCAGTCTGGGCTCCTCATGCGACAAAAGTTTCTGTGATAGGAGATTTCAACAACTGGAATCCAACAGATCATATATTGTATCCCCGATGGGATGAATCAGGAATATGGGAAGGTTTTATTGAAGGCTTGCCATGGGGAACTTTATACAAATATGCTATTGAAACGGCTCATGGAGAGATTTTGGAAAAAAGTGATCCTTATGCTTTGAGCTGGGAACAAAATATACAGGCTGCTTCTTTGGTTTCTACCAATTGGTATGAATGGAACGATCAGGAGTGGATGGAAAATCGCTGGAAGAGAAACAGCTTAGACCAACCGTTTTCTGTATATGAGCTACATTTAGGCTCTTGGAAGAAAAGTGAAACAAATTCTTATCTAAATTATAGAGATATTGCAGCAGAGGTGATTCCGTATATTAAAGATATGGAATTTACACATGTGGAATTCATGCCGGTGATGGAATATCCTTATGATCCGAGTTGGGGATATCAGATTACAGGTTTTTATGCTGCCACTTCACGTTTTGGTTCTCCTCAGGATTTAATGTATCTAATTGATGAACTTCATAAAAATAATATAGGCGTAATTTTAGATTGGGTTCCTTCACATTTTCCGGGAGATGCAAATGGTCTTCACAAATTTGATGGAAGCTGTTTATACGAGCATGAAGATCCCCGGAAAGGATTTCATCCGGATTGGAAATCTTATATTTTCAATTATGGAAGAAATGAGGTAAAATCATTTTTGATTTCAAATGCCATGTTTTGGTTAGATCGTTATCATGCAGACGGATTACGGGTAGATGCGGTAACTTCTATGCTTCACTTGGATTATTCAAGAAATGAAGGAGAATGGGAGCCGAATATTTTTGGAGGTAATGTAAATCTCGAAGCCAAAACTTTTTTACAGGAATTTAATACTGCTGTTTATAAAGAATTTGGAAACGGTATTGTCACTATTGCAGAAGAAAGTTCAGATTTTCCAATGCTGACCAAGCCTGTTCATGATGGAGGTGTAGGTTTTGGAATGAAATGGATGATGGGCTGGATGCATGATACACTGGATTATTTTGACGAAGAATTTGACAGTAGAAAATATCATCATCATAAGCTTACGTTTGCATCAATGTATATGTATAATGAAAATTATATGATGCCATTGTCACATGATGAAGTGGTTCATGGGAAAGCAAGTCTTATTTATAAAATGGTGGGTGATGAATGGCAGAAATTTGCGAATCTTCGAACGTTGTATGTGTATATGTATACCCATCCCGGAGCAAAGCTTCTGTTTATGGGAAATGAATTTGGACAAACCAGTGAGTGGAATTTTACTAAAAGTTTAGATTGGGAATTATTACAATATCCTGTTCATAAAGGATTACAAACGCTTATTAAAGATCTTAATCATATTTATAGAGAAGAACCTGCTCTTTATGAAAATCAGTATCAGAAGGAAGGTTTCGAATGGATAGAAGCAGATGATCTTGAAAATTCAGTGTATGTATATTTAAGAAAGGGAAAAAGACGGGATGATGTCTTCATGGTCATTTTGAATCTTTTACCTAAGGTGATGGATTATAAGATAGGAGTCGATGCAGGAACGCATTGGGAAGTGGTTTTTAATTCCGATGATGAAAAATACGCGGGAAGTGGAGTGGAGCCGGAAATATTTAGCGAGCAATATGAAGAATATATGCGACATCCGAAATCAATAAATTTAAAATTGCCGCCTCTTTCAGGAGTTATACTCAGACAGATAAAAGATAGAAAGTATAAGAATCACAGAAGTAAATTCAGAAAATAAGATTCTAATTATAGTGAGAGAAGAAATACATTTATAGAAAATATGACAATATATCATCTTAGCACAGAATGTTATCCGGTAGCAAAAGTAGGAGGATTAGCAGATGTTGTAGGAGCTCTTCCCAAATACCAGAACAAAATAGAAGGTGTTGATGCAAAAGTGGTTATGCCTTGGTATAATAAATCTTTTATTTACAATCATGAGTTTGACATAGTTTTTGATGGGTTCATTCACCAAGGCCCCAATATGCTTCAGGTTCAGGTATTGAGAGAGAAGTCTAATGTGTTGGGATTTGAATTGTTTATGGTGAAAATTCCCGGGCTTTTAGACCGAGAAAATCCTTATGGATACTCCGACGAGAACTTTCAGTTTATTGCTTTTCAACATGGTGTTTTGCATTGGCTAAGTGCAATGGAAATTCGTCCGGATGTGTTGCATTGTCACGATTATCACACCGGATTAGTCCCTTTTATGGTTGAACACTGTTCTGAATTTGCTTTTTTAAAAGGTGTTAAAACTATTGGAACAATACATAATGGCGAATACCAGGGAAATATGAGCTGGGAAATGACAAGATATATCCCATCATTTGATCATTATCAATGGGGGTTTTTAGATTGGAAAGGCCAGATTAATCCTTTGGCAGCGATGATTAAATCCTGTAATGCTTTTACAACCGTATCAGAAGGGTATTTGGAAGAACTGTTTATAAGTTTCAGAGGATTAGAAAGCTTGGTGCGTCAGGAATTTGGAAAAGCATACGGAATCATCAATGGAATAGATAATGAAGTCTGGGATCCAGAAACCGATCCTATGTTGGATTTTAATTACAGCATAAAAAACGCTGTCGAGCAAAAGAAAAAAAATAAAGCAAAAATCTGTAAAGAATACAATCTGAAACCTGAACTTCCATTATTTGCTTTTATAGGAAGATTTGCTGGAGAAAAAGGAGCGGATCTCTTACCTGATATGGTTTGGAGAAGTATAAAACAAAGTTACGGGGCATTAAATATTATCATTTTAGGATCTGGAGATTCTTATATTGAAAATAAATTAAAGGAATATGATGCTACCTATACCAATTTTGCATTAGATTTAGGATATAAAGAGCAATTGTCTCATAAAATATACGCATCGGCAGACTTTTTGTTAATGCCTTCCAGGGTAGAACCTTGCGGTTTGAACCAAATGTATTCAATGAGATATGGTACAATTCCCGTAGTGCGATATACCGGAGGTTTAAAAGATACTGTAGCTGATATTTCCACGGGAGGCGCAGGACTCAACTTTGCTTTTCCGGGAGTAGACGATATGATTCATGCTATGAACAGAGCTTTAAGTCTTTATAATCAGAAAGAATTAATGACTGAACTTATTCATGCCAATATGAGTTTTGATTTTGCTTGGGAAAAATCGGCCGAAAAGTATTTAAAATTATATAGTAATAGTTAAAAAATGCAAAATATATGAATCGTAAAGTAATTTCTATTGTTCTTGGTGGGGGAAGAGGTACAAGACTTTTTCCATTGACGTTTACAAGATCAAAGCCGGCTGTTCCTATTGCAGGAAAGTACAGATTGGTAGATATTCCTATTTCAAATTGTTTAAACTCAGGACTCAATAAAATACTGGTTTTAACACAGTTTAATTCAGCTTCACTTAATTCACATATTAAGAACTCATATCATTTTGACATTTTTAGTAAAGGATTTGTTGATATTTTGGCAGCAGAACAAAATGTGGAAAATGACAATTGGTATCAGGGAACTGCAGATGCAGTTCGCCAGTCAATGAAGCATCTGGAAAAATATGATTATGATTATATTCTGATCCTTTCGGGAGATCAGTTATATCAGATGGATTTTAAAGAAATGCTCGATTTTCATATTGAAAAAGGAGGAGATGTTACTATTGCAACGATTCCCGTAAATGCCAAAGATGCAACAGGTTTTGGGATTTTGAGTTCTGATGAAGAAGGAAGTATTACTTCTTTTGTTGAAAAGCCGTCTTTTGATGTTTTGGATGATTTAAAATCCGAAGTTTCAGAAGAAAACAAGCATAAAGGAAAAGAATATCTGGCTTCGATGGGAATTTATATTTTCACAAAAAGCATCCTGAAAAAAATGTTTGACGAAGGAGCAGGAGATGATTTCGGAAAAGATATTATTCCAAGTTCGATTTCGAAATATAAAGTTCTGAGTTATCAATATGAAGGATATTGGACAGATATCGGTACCATTGAGTCCTTTTATGAGGCTAATTTAGATTTATGTCAGGATTTACCGCAATTTAATTTATTCTCTACTTCTCCAATTTATACAAGAGCGAGAATGCTACCACCTTCAAAAATTAATGGTTCTTATGTAAGCAAAGCCATTTTTGGAGACGGATGTATCATTATGGCTGATAAAATTGAAAATTCAATCATAGGAAACCGGACAAGAATTGATAAAGGAAGTACTATTGTGAATTCCTATATCATGGGTTCAGATTTTTATCAGAATACAGAAGAAATTCTGATAAATAATAAAAAAGGAAATCCCAATATGGGGGTTGGAAAATATTGTTACATAGAAAAAGCAATTCTAGACAAAAACTCTTACATCGGAGATAATGTGAGGATTATAGGAGGAAGACATTTAAAAGATGGAGACTACGGAACCCATTCTGTTCAGGATGGAATTGTAGTCGTGAAAAAAGGAGCCATTGTAGCTCCGGGAACTCATATTGGATAATAATTCTTTAACATAAACAAGTGATCAAGCATATTGGTCACTTTTTTTATTTGTATTACATTTGTGAAATGCGTTTTTTTAAGATTTTAGCTGTAATTATTGTTTTTGTTGTGGGAGCTTACGCTTCTTCCATGTATTTTTTTGTAGAAGAAAATAAAAATTTCCAGATTGAAAAAGAGATTGATTACCCTTTAGATAAGGTGTTTTCTCAGTTCAACAACCTGCAGCATTTTACCCGTTGGAACAATTTTTTTACCAGTTCCAAAAACATAGATATTGACTACTATACGCCTTATGAAGGAAAAGGGAGTTCCATAAGCTATGTCGATACTAAAAATGACAGAGGAGGAGAAATGTTTATCCGCTACGAAAATCCGAACAAAACTTTAAAATATCAGCTTTTTGAGGGTAAAAATGAAAATCCTACGTTGGTAGATGTTAAATTTAAAGCTCTTTCTCCCGGAAGAACTCAAATTACTTGGTATGTCCATACACCAAAACTTTCGGTACTGAGAAGAGTGGAAAATTTCTGGACAGAAGATAGATTTGCGGAAAATATTGATAAAAGTATGGCAAATCTGAAAAATGTTTTAGGGAACAAAGTAGAAAAAGACAATCAAATGGCTGCCATAAAATATGACAGTCTTATGATTGAAAAAGAAGAAGAAAAAATAGTACTGGGAATCAATATCAGTACCTCCAATAAAAAAGATGCGTTGTATAAAAATGTAGTGATGAACTATAATAAAGTCTATAACTATACTACAATGGATTTGGGTAAAAAAGATGATGAATTTGGTTACCCTATTCTGATCACAGACGCAGACAATTACAAAGACAAAGAAGTGTCTTACTTTATCGGGATTCCATTATCTAAGAAAATAGGGATTACTGATAATAACTTTAGTTTTAGAACCATAAATCCTGCACAGGATTATATTATCTACTATAAAGGACCTTATGCCGGAAGAATAAAGGCGATTCAACAACTCATTCAAAAAGCCCAAAAAGATGAAATGCGTTTCGGGGACATTCGTCAGACGTTTTTGGAGCGACCCATGGAAGATCAGAATGTGAATATGAAGTTATCCTTATCAGTTTATAAGTAAATTACTGAAATTTATCACTTTTATAGTTATTTTTAATGATTTAGCACTGTTTCACATCGGTTTTTTTATTAAATTTGAGGATTAATTCTACAAATAAATTTTAATAATAGATAAACTGTAATAATGGACAGATTTTCATTCCTAAACGCAGCTCATTCTCAGTTAATTGAGGATTTATACCAACAATATTTAAAATTCCCGGACTCTTTAGAACCATCATGGAAAGCCTTTTTTCAAGGTTTCGATTTTGCCTTGGAGAACTATGGTGATGATGAAAGTATTCAATACATTCAGGCTTCGGCTCCATCTGCTCCTGCAGTACAGCAAATTTCCCAGGCAGCTGCCAATGGGGAAGTTCCTGAACATATCAAAAAAGAATTTAAGGTTGTAAACCTTATTGAAGCATACAGAACAAGAGGGCACCTGTTTACAAAAACAAACCCTGTTAGAGAAAGAAGACATTATACTCCGACTTTAGATATCGAAAACTTTGGTCTTGATAAGTCAGATTTAAATACAAAATTCAACTGTGCCGTTGAAACAGGAATGAAAGGTCCTGCAACTTTACAGGAACTGATTACACACTTAGAAAACATTTACTGTGATTCTATCGGTGTGGAGTATATGCACATCAACAACGTTGAAGAAAAAGATTTCATTAAACAATGGCTTCAGGTTAACGAAAACCATCCTAATCTTTCAGCGAATGAAAAAACGGAGATTTTATTAAAATTAAATCAGGCAGTAGCGTTTGAAAACTATCTTCACACAAAATTTGTTGGACAGAAAAGATTCTCACTAGAAGGAGGAGAGACTTTGATTCCTGCTTTGGATCAATTGATCTCAAGATCTTCTCAGTTGGGTGTCGATGAAGTGGTGTTGGGAATGGCTCACAGAGGTAGATTGAATGTACTTACCAATATCTTCGGAAAATCTTACAAGCAGATCTTCTCAGAATTTGAAGGTAAAGAATTTGAAGAAGATGTATTCTCAGGTGACGTTAAATATCACTTAGGTTCATCTAAAAAAATCAAAACAGCTTCTGGAGAAGAAGTTTCTATTAACTTAACTCCGAACCCATCTCACCTTGAAACAGTTGCTGCTCTTGTAGAAGGTATCTGCCGTGCAAAAGTAGACGATAAATATAAAGATTACGCTAAAGTTTTACCGATTATCATTCACGGTGACGGAGCAATTGCCGGACAAGGTATTGCTTACGAAGTTGCTCAGATGATGACTTTGGAAGGGTATAGAACTGGAGGAACAGTTCATATTGTTGTAAACAACCAGGTTTCATTTACAACTAACTATATGGATGCAAGATCTTCTACCTACTGTACAGATATTGCAAAAGTTACAGAATCTCCTGTAATGCACGTAAATGCTGATGATGCAGAAGCGGTAGTTCATGCCATCCACTTTGCTGCGGATTTTAGAGCGAAGTTTGGTAAAGATGTTTATATCGATTTATTAGGATATAGAAAATATGGTCATAACGAAGGTGATGAACCAAGATTTACACAGCCTAATTTATATAAAACCATTTCTAAGCATCCGAATCCAAGAGAAATTTATAAAGATAAATTATTGAAGGACAGCATTACTTCAAATGAAGTTATTGCTAAAATGGAAACTGATTTCAAGGCTCTTTTAGATAAAGATTTTGATGCATCTAAAGAGATCGAGAAAAACGTGATGGATCGTTTTATGTCAGAAGACTGGACCAATTATCCAATTGCAAAAAGAGGAGCTGTTCAGGACGCTGTAGATACAAAATATGACTTAGCTAAGTTGAAAGAATTGGCAATCAAAATGTCAACACTTCCGGCTGATAAAAAGTTCTTAAATAAAATTACAAGACTTTTCGAAAACAGAATCAAAGCTATTGAAGGAAACTCTTTAGATTGGGCTCTTGGGGAATGGTTGGCTTATGCTACACTTCTTGTGGAAGGTCACAACGTAAGAATTTCCGGTGAAGATGTAGAAAGAGGAACATTCTCTCACAGACACGCTGTGGTAAAAACTGAAGATACAGAAGAAGAATATATCCCGTTAAGACACGTTTCTGAGAGTAGATTTGATGTATTCAACTCTCACCTTTCAGAATACGGAGTTTTAGGTTTTGATTATGGGTATGCCATGGCTTCTCCTAATACATTGACGATTTGGGAAGCTCAGTTTGGAGACTTCGTGAATGGAGCTCAGATTATTGTTGACCAATATTTAGCTGCAGCGGAAGAAAAATGGAAAATTCAGGATGGTTTGGTAATGTTATTACCTCACGGTTCTGAAGGTCAGGGTGCAGAACACTCTTCAGCAAGACTGGAGAGATTCTTAACACTTTGTGCTAACGAAAATATGGTGGTTGCAAACATCACTTCACCTGCAAACTACTTCCATTTACTAAGAAGACAGTTGAAATGGTCTTTCAGAAAACCGTTGATCGTAATGAGTCCGAAATCTTTATTAAGACATCCAAGAGTGGTTTCTCCGCTTGAAGATTTCTCAAACAAAGAATTCCAACCTATATTAGATGATCCAACCGCTGATCCTAAGAAAGTTGAAAAATTAGTGCTGTGTTCAGGGAAATTATATTTCGAATTATTAGCTAAAAAAGAAGAATTGAATGCAGAAAACATTGCATTAGTAAGATTCGAACAATTGTATCCTTTACAAACAGACGCAATTGAAGCAATTTTTGCTAAATATGAGAACAGAAAATCTATAGTTTGGGCTCAAGAAGAACCTGAAAATATGGGAGCTTGGTCTTACATTTTAAGAAACTTCAGAGATACAGGAATTCAGGTAATTTCTCCTGTACCAAGTGGTGCTCCGGCTCCGGGAAGTCATAAAATGTTTGAAAAAAATCAAAATGCAGTGATCAACAGAGTGTTCGATAGAGATGATGCTCCTGTTAAAAGACCTGTAACAGCTTAATTTTAAATAATAATCAATAAAAAAATAAAAAATACGATATGTCAGTTTTAGAAATGAAAGTTCCTTCACCGGGCGAATCAATTACAGAAGTTGAAATTGCAACTTGGCTTGTGAAAGATGGTGATTATGTTGAAAAAGATCAACCCATCGCTGAAGTAGATTCAGACAAAGCGACTCTTGAATTGCCTGCTGAGCAAAGTGGTATTATTACTTTAAAAGCTGAAGAAGGTGATGTAGTGCAAGTAGGACAAGTGGTTTGTTTAATCGATATGGATGCTGCAAAACCTGCGGGTAGTGCTACTCCTGCTGCAGAAGCTCCAAAACAAGAAGAAGCTCCGAAAGCGGCTGAACCGGCTAAACAAGAAGCTCCAAAACCTGCTGCTGCACCTCAAACTTATGCAACTGGAGCTCCATCTCCTGCGGCTAAGAAAATTCTTGACGAAAAAGGAATTGATACTGCTCAGGTTTCAGGTTCTGGAAGAGACGGAAGAATCTCTAAATCTGATGCTGAATTGGCAGCTGTTCCTGCATTCGGAGGAAACCCGATCACAGCTACAGGTTCAAGATCTACAACAACCACTAAACTTTCAGTTCTTAGAAGAAAAATCGCTCAGAGATTAGTTTCTGTAAAGAATGAAACAGCGATGTTAACTACTTTCAACGAAGTTGACATGTCTGAAATCTTTAGATTAAGAAAACAATATAAAGAAGAATTTGCTCAAAAACATGGAGTAGGACTTGGTTTCATGTCTTTCTTCACAAAAGCGGTTACCAGAGCATTACAACTATATCCGGATGTAAATGCATCTATCGACGGAGATTTCAAAGTAAACTACGATTTCTGTGATATTTCAATTGCAGTTTCAGGTCCTAAAGGATTAATGGTTCCTGTATTGAGAAATGCTGAAAATATGTCTTTCGCTGGTGTTGAAGCAAACATCAAAGATTTGGCTGTAAAAGTAAGAGACGGAAAAATTACTGTTGATGAAATGACAGGTGGTACTTTCACGATTACAAATGGTGGTACTTTCGGTTCTATGTTGTCTACACCAATTATCAATCCACCTCAATCTGCAATCTTGGGGATGCACAACATTATCCAGAGACCAGTTGCGGTTGACGGGCAAGTTGTTATTCGTCCAATGATGTACGTGGCAATGTCTTACGATCACAGAATTATCGACGGTAAAGAGTCTGTAGGATTCCTTGTAGCGGTAAAAGAAGGTATTGACAATCCGGTAGAAATTCTATTGGGTGGAGACGAAAGAAAAGGTCTTGGATTATAATTTATAGAATTATATAATATTTTACAATCTCGCCTTGAAAAAGGCGAGATTTTTGTATCTAATAAATAAATTGAAAAAAATGTTCTCTAAAATCACATCTAATATCAAAGTTTCAGTAGTTCCTGAATATGATAGTAAGAACAGTTATCCCTCAGAAAACCGCTACGTTTTCAAATATAACATTGTGATTGAAAATAAGGGAGATTTTCCAATTAAAGTTCTAAAAAGAAAATGGCTGATTTTTGATGTTGGCTTTGGCTATACAGAGATTGTTGGTGATGGTGTAATCGGCTTGACGCCGGTAATAGAACCTGATGAAAACTTCGCTTATTTTTCGAATGTAATGCTTCGTTCCGGAGTAGGCAATATGAGTGGTAAATATCTGATAAGAAATGAACAGACCAAAGAAAATTTTGAAATTGATATTCCGAAATTTAATTTGTTGTCTGAGGTTTTGAGTAATTAATATGAAATTGATGCTCAATCATCGATGCAAATTTGTGTAAGCACTATAAATCAAAGTTTTTTGATCTTAGCTTTCATGTATTCCGAAATTTCTTCATTACTGGTGAGAAATAATTTTTCAAAAGCTAATAAAGATATTTTTGCACAAACCTCTGCATCGTCTCCTGCTCTGTGATGGTTAAACTTTATCTGATGGTATTCCGCCAGGTGTTTTAATCCATATCTTGGAAGATAATTCCATGATTTTTTAGCCAATTGAATACTGCAGAGATAGTTTAATTTTGGGGTAAACATTCCGTAATAATCTAAGCATCCGCGTAAAACATTGGCATCAAAACTTGCATTGTGAGCAATCATCAAGGTTCCGTACATCATTTCTTCCACTTCATACCAAATATCTTCAAAAGTGGGGGCGTTTTTTACATCCTGAGGTAAAATTCCATGTACATCAATATTTCTTTGATTAAAATAAGGAAAGCTTGGAGGTTTAATCAGCCAGGTTTTAGTTTCTACAACTTTTGAATCCTGTACAACACAAATTCCCAGCTCACAAGCGGAGTTTCGGTCAAAAGTAGCTGTTTCAAAATCTATTGCACAGAAATCCATAGTTTAAAATTGTCTTGTTAATGTATCAACCCTCTTTAAAAGAGTAGGGATTCGGAAATCTCCGTGCATATTTTTAATTAAATTATAGGCTGTTTCGATATCAATTCCTGCACTTGAAATGTATAAAGGATTTTCACTGTTTCCTCTTGTTAGTATCAGTTTAAGATTTTCGACCGTTGCAAAATTCGTTTTTGCAACACCAATTACAGGGATTTCATGATTTAATACGTCAAATAAATGCTTTCCCAGACCAGGTTTCATATCATCATCAAGATAAACAAAGCCATCAATAATAATACAGGAAATCTCTTTGATCTGAGCTTTAATTTTTTCTAAAAGGCTCAAAATACAAGGAAGCTCTCTTTTATAAAACTGTCCCGGAATATATTCTTCAACACCTTGTTTTACTTCGGAAAATTCGTAATCTGGAACTGCACTATCCCAATTTTCAAAAGCCAAGCAGATGGTATTGGCTTTGTCGTTATCAAAATAATAAGTGTCGAAAACTAAATTCATCAATTATAAAAAATGTTTAAAAATCAACCATTTGGATTGATAAAAGTTATTCTTCTGATGCTGTTGTCTTCGTTTCCAGGTTCCGGAAGCTTGAGCATAAAATCCAAAATGAGCTCTTACAACAGCCCAAAGGTGTGGAAAACCTTGTTTTAACCCAAAATAAATTCCGGCAATTCCATCCAAACATAATCTTAGAAAAATTAACCCGATCAATTTTGGAAAAGGTAAGTTTTTCAGCATCATAGAAAGGTTGTTTCTGATATTTAAATAGGTTTTCTGAGCGCTTTGCTTGTTTAAAGTTCCACCTCCCACGTGATAAACTTTAGAGTTTTCTGTGTAGAAAATCTTTCTTCCTGAATTGATTAATCTCCAGCAAAGATCTATTTCTTCCTGATGGGCAAAAAATCTTTCATCAAAACCATTTTGGTTCCAAAAATCTTGTGAACGGATAAAAAGACAGCACCCTGAAGCCCAGAATATTTCGGTTTCATCGTCATATTGTCCTTTATCTTCTTCCACCTGATCAAAAACTCTTCCTCTGCAGTAAGGATATCCTAAATTGTCTATGAAACCACCTGCTGCTCCGGCAAATTCAAATTTACTTTTGTCGTTGTATGATAAAATTTTAGGCTGAATTGCTGCAATGTCCGGATTTTTTTCAAAGAGATTTAAAACCGGTTCAATCCAGTTTTCGGTCACTTCTACATCCGAATTCAATAGACAATAATATTTTGTATCAATTTGCTTCAACCCTTCGTTATAGCCTCCTGCAAAACCGTGGTTTTTAGAATTAATAACAATCTTTACGGATGGAAAATTTATATTTAGAAATTCTACAGAATCATCGGTAGAGTTGTTGTCAATGACATATATTTCAGCTTTTTCAGAAAACTGGGTAACGCTCGGAAGAAATTTTTCCAACCAACTTTTTCCGTTCCAGTTTAAGATGACAACTGCAAGATTTTTAGAATTTTCTATCATTATTCGCCGTCATAAGTTTTTATAGAATCCTGATATTTCCATTTTCTGTGTGACCAAAGATAATTATCAGGATATTTATGGATTGTGTTTTCTAATAATTTGTGAAACTTTCTTACCACTTCATTTTTCACAAATTTTTCTCCATCCGGATAAATTCTGTGATAATTTACCTGATAAAAACCTCTTTTTACTTTTTTCATTTCACAATAAATGAAAATAAGATCCATTCTTGTCGCCAGTTTATCATATCCAATGAAAGCCGGAGTTCTTTGGTTAAGGAATTTCAAACCGTAATTGACGTGGGCAACGTGTGGAGTCTGATCGGCAACAAACATATATATTGATTCGCCGTCATTTTGATTTCTGAAGATATTTAAAATCACTTCATTGGCTTCCAACGCTTCGTTTCCGAATTTATTACGGACTTTCTTCATCTGATCCTCCCAAAAACTGCTGTTAACTTTTCTGTAAACCGGATGAGAATTTTTTTGAGGCGTTAAAGTGGCCAAAGCATTCATCCATTCCCAATTAAAGACATGACCTGCCATGAGAATAATATTTTTACCTTCTGCTTTAGCTTCATGAAATAAGTGTTGGTTGATATGCTGCATTCTTACCCGCGATTCTGTTTCGCTTATGCTGAAAGATTTTACGGTTTCAACCAAATAATCCGAAAAATTAAGATAGAATTTTTTTAGTATAGCCTGAATTTCTTCATCTGTTTTTTCCGGGAAAGAATTTTTAATGTTTTGTAGGATGACTTTCTTTCTGTAACCCACAATATAGTAGTTTAAAAAGAACATGATATCCGAAAAAATATATAATATTTTAAGCGGTATCTTTGAAATTAGGTAAAGTATTTTGATTAAAAAATTCATAAAGTATGCAAATTTAAGGATAATAAAAATATGGTTTCATTTTTGCAGGTAATAAGTATTATTTTTTTATTTTTATAGTATGAAAAAAGTGTCGTTAATAGCTTTTGTAGTTCTGAGCAGCATGATTTTGGCTCAGAATACAGAAATCAAAAAAACTCCTGAAGTAAAGAACGCTGGAGATAAGGCTTTGTTGGTGAAAAGTGATGCAGCAGAATTGGAAGCCAAGAAGAAAGCTGCGGCAGAAGAAAAGGCAAAACTGCCCAAACCTTATGATCCGAAAGCAGATGCACAAGCAGATATTAATAAGCTGGTAGCACAGGCAAAAAAAGAAGGAAAAAACATTATGATTCAGGCAGGAGGAAACTGGTGTATCTGGTGTTTAAGATTTAACCAGTACGTGCAGACAACTCCTGAATTAAAAAATCTTGTAGATAAAAACTATCTGTATTATCATTTAAATTATTCTCCAGAAAATAAAAATGAGAAAATTTTTGACGAATACGGAAATCCAGGTGATAAGTTTGGTTATCCTGTATTTATCGTATTGGATAAAAACGGGAAAATGATTCATGTACAGCCAAGTGATGTTCTGGAAGAAGGAAAAGGATACAGCCTGGAAAAAGTGAAAGGATTCTTTAGTCAATGGACTCCGAAAAAATCATAAAATAACCCGGGAAATTTCCCGGGTTTTATTTTTACATAAATCTCTTAATCCAGCTTAATTTTTTATCAGAATAAGGTGGATATTTAATATTGGGCTCTCCCCAGGTTGCTTTTTCCAAAATTGCTTTTTGATGGGAGAAGGTGTCAAAACCAAATTTTCCGTGATAACTTCCTATTCCTGAATTTCCGACACCTCCAAATGGTAAATTTTCATTTCCTAAATGCATAATGACATCATTGATACAACCACCGCCAAAAGAAAGCTTATTGATGAAGTTTTCTTTTTCTTCGGAATTGTTAGTGAATAAATAAGCGGCAAGTGGTTTTTCGTGTTCTAAAATTTCATTTAAAGCCACATTAAAGTCAGTAAAAGAAATCACAGGTAAAATAGGGCCGAAAATTTCTTCCTGCATTACGTCTTCACTCCAATTGATGTTATTCAGAATCGTTGGTTCTATATATCGTTGGTTTTCATTAAAGTTGCCACCCAGGTAAATTTTATCTTTATTGATTAACTTAATTAATCGTTCAAAATTCTTTTGGTTAATGATTTTAATATAATGATCAGAATCCATCTGATAGTCAAAATTTTCGATATATTTTCTAAGCAACTGTAAAAACGGTTCCTGGATCGATTTTTCAACTAACAAATAATCAGGAGCAACACAGGTTTGTCCTGCATTTAAAAATTTACCCCACACAATTCTTTTGGCGGCAACTTCAAGATTCGCTTCTTTAGAAATAATAGCAGGAGATTTCCCACCTAATTCTAAAGTAACGGGAGTTAAATTTTCTGCAGCAGCTTTGTAAACAATTTTTCCAATTTTTGTACTTCCCGTGAAAAAGATCTTATCGAATTTAAGCTTTAAAAGCTCTGTTGTCTCATCAATTCCAGCTTCATAAGCATATAAATATTCCGGTGGAAAATTTTCGTTGATGAGTTTTGACATTGCTTTCATTGTATTCTCTGCAATTTCGCTAGGTTTCAAAATACAGCAATTTCCGGCAGCTAAAGCGGCAACAACAGGGGAGAGTGATAATTGATACGGGTAATTCCAAGCTCCGATAACTAAAACGTTTCCTAATGGTTCAGAATGAATTTTGCTTTTCCCGATTTGGTTAACAAGATTCGTTCTGACTTTTTTAGGCTTTGAAAGGGATTTTAAATTTTTAAGATAATAGTTTATATCATTTAATATAAAAGAAATTTCTGTGGTGAAAGTATCAAATTTAGACTTGCCAAAATCTTTATCAATAGCTTCATATAAAAGCTCTTCATGGTTAATGATTAAATTCTTTAGTTTTTCAAGACACAGTTTACGAAATTTAATATCCTTCGTTTGTTGTGTTATGAAAAAATCTTTCTGTTTTAATATAATTTCGTGAATTTCCATAAAGTAGGGGATTTGTCCTTTAAGCTTTCATTCTTGTTACTTGAAAATTATAAATGATAAAATTACGGATATTTAAATTATTGATAAATATATTGTTAACATAATGAAAATATTTGCTATATCATTGTTTTGTGATAAATAATTTTGTAGATTTAGATACCCAAATTACCAAAATGAGAAAAATTGTACTTTTAATTTTCATTTTGATGAGTTATGTCTTACAAGCTCAATGTACGGGCTGTACAGTCACAAACCCATCTGATCCCAACTATCATTTTCCGGATAATGCAACGGTCTGCTTCACTTCGAATATGACTTTTAATAATCCCACTTTCGGAGCGAGTGTAAAGGTATGTATTGCTACCGGAGTTACTGTTGTATTTCAGAATAATATTTCCGGTATCAATAATGCAATGACTTATTTTGATGTTTACGGAACACTTCTTTTTAACCAGACGATCACTACAGTTGCCAATCTTAATGTGCATGTTTACAGTAGTGGAAATGTATCGATGGACTCAGGAAACGGAAATTTTACAATGAACGGACAACAAAACGTTATCCTAAATGAAGGTCTTATAGCATTGGGTGTTTTACAATTCGGAGATAATACCACTAATACCATCGATAATTACGGAACTCTGAATATCAATGGAAATATGAATATGAGTAATTCTGCCGTTACAAAATTTCGAAATGAATCCAGTGGTTTTATTTCTTTGACCGGAAATTACAGTAATAATGAAAACAGTATTTACATCAATTGCGGAACAATTATTTCCAATAGCGGGTTTAATATCAATGGTGGATCTATTTACAATACAGGAGTTTTTACAGCAGGAGGGGATATCAATATGTCCGGAAATTCCAGTGAGATTTATAATTTCGGTCTTTTTACTTCGACCGGAAATATGAATAATGCACCTTCGGATGCGGTGATTTATAATGAGGGAAAACTTTTTATTAATCAATATCAAGGAGGTAATGCTGCTATCACTGGTCCTTTATCATCGTCTAAAAAAGGATATATAGAAGTGAATAATGCCATTCAGGTAAACAATGCTGCAATGGGGCCTAATCTTGATTTTAAGAGAAGTACAGGAGTTTCAGATCCCAGTACAGTTTTTATGAATAGTAATCCTACTTATCTTACTAATGTGACTTTTGATTGTGCTTCTACCAATTCCTGTAGTGCTCCGCTTATTACCAATCCTGGATTTTGTACTACCATTAATGGGAATTTGCCTCCAATGGCTGTAGATGATACTTATACGATTCCAGCAGGAAGTTTTGCGGGGATTGTTTTAGATAATGATTTTGAAACCTATAACGGACCACAAGCTACAACTACCAATGTTGTTATATCTCAGATTTCGACTTCAAATCCTAATATTAGTTTAAATCCAAGTACTGGTTATGTTACAGTTGCTTCGGGAACATCGGCAGGAACTTATACTTTACAATATCAGATCTGTCAGCAAGCGAATCCGACCAATTGTGACACCGCAATTGATACTATAATTGTTCCCGGAGGAGGAACTGTTCCGTGTTATAAACCGGGGATAACTTCGGGAACATTGCTTTCTACCAATATGGGAATCACGGCTTTACAAAGAGCACAATCAGGTAATACGAATTGGCCGGGAATACGAAAGGGAGCCTGGATCGCTTTAGAGTCTAAAACGAAAGGTTTTGTTTTGAACAGATTGTCAGATGCGCAGGTTACAGCAATTCCCACAACAGATTTAAAAGAAGGAATGATGGTCTACAATACCACTCAGAATTGTCTTCAGGTGAATATCGACGGGACTTCTACAGGTTGGAGATGCTTTAATACTCAAACATGTCCGGATTAATTTTAAAATTAAATCAAATGAAAAAAATTGTTTTAATAATAAGTTTAATGGTTTCTGGTTTTATCCATTCACAGGTTGCAATAGGAAAAGCCACTGTTGAATCGGCGTCTTCTTCAATAGAGTTTGGTAATGCCAATCGTGGAATCGTTCTTCCCTGGGTAACAGATTTAGCGAGCGTACAAAATGCAGTGAACGGAACTTTGGTCTTTGATCTTTCAGATAAAAAAGTAAAGTCTTATCAAAATAATAGCTGGGCCGATCTTTCTATTGATGCTACAGGAGTTGTAGATTCAAGCTTGCAGGATCCTTTAAATGATAATCCGACTGCGAAAGTGGCTATTGGAACACCAACAGCAACTTCAGGAATTCTGGTGCTGGAAGACAACAATAAGGCGATGATTTTACCTAAAGTTGCCAGTCCGCATCTTAATATTATTTCTCCGGCAGCAGGAATGATGGTTTATGATACCGTGAAAAAGCAATTGGCTGTTTTCAATGGTTCGGTATGGACTTTTTGGGGGGAATAAGTTTTTTATTGGTTAGAAGTTAGAAGAGAAAAGTTTAGAGTTATTTGATAGTTTCTGTGCCCTTCCTCTTCAATTAAATATTCTTTTATTACATAATGTTTCTTACTGCAATTTTTACAGGATGATACAATAAAATGACAAATGCTGTAATTAAAGCTAGCCAAAATAAAGCTGTAAAAATTTCCATATTGGAGAGCAGAATTGCCTGTGCATTAATTTTAGCTTTAAAAGCTCCGGCTGCCATAGACAACGATTCGTTTACTGGAAGTTTAGCCATATTGGCTCCGAAGATTTGATTCCACTGAGAATAGAAAATAGGATTGGTATCTGTGAATTGGGAACTCAATGTATCCGAATGTTTTAACGTTAAAAATAGCATTAAATTCTGCATTAAAGCATATCCGATTGCTGTCGTCCAGAATCTGGTTGCGGTTCCTACTGCGGTTGCATTGGAAACATATTGTTCGGGCATTCCTGCGATTAAAAAGAATACAAGTGGTGTAAAAAGCAATCCCTGACCGACTCCTTGAAGAAATAAAGGTGGACAAATGGTCTGTAGGGTAGTATCGGGATAAAAAGTATAGGTAAACCACGCGCTATCGATCGCTAAAATTAGAAATCCTGTAAAGAAAACTAATCTTGATGACGCCCCTTTTATAATGCATAATGCAGATAGAAAGATACCTAGAAAACTTCCGGCAACATTCCAGTACTGAATTTCGACGATATAATCCCAAGGCCACTTCCAGACTGTTGCCATCACGCTGTATACGTTATTAATAGAAGCTCTTAAAATGTAAAAAATGAAAAAAAGAATAACGCCTACAATCACATTTTTAGAGCTGAATACTTCGAAATGGAAGAAAGGACGTGGCTGATTTCTCTGTTTTAGCATAAATAATCCTCCAAATAATAAGAAAATTAAAAAACAGAGAACAATGATATCAGATTCAAACCACATCAATCGTTTTCCGTAGATTAAAGCATATCCACCCGCCTGGAGGCAGACCCAAAGTAAGAACCAGCTTGTAACATCCAATTGATATAAAGGTTTCTTTGGGAAAAATCTGTTTTTATTAAAGATTGCAAAAGCAATAATCAGTACAAAAACATGGAAATAAACCATCATTAAAATCATGTGTTTGAAATCATAATCTTCAATGCTTGATTTTAAAAGAGAAGTTGTGAGTGTTCCACCCGTCAGAATGATGGTGTACATGAATAGGTAAGCAATTTCTTTGGCGTGTTTTGTTTTGAGTTCTGCTACAATTAAAGGTAAAAAAATAGCCCCTTCCATTACTCCAAAGATACCTTCCAAAAAACGGATTACTAAAATAATATGATAATCATTGGTAACAGAAAGTCCATATAAGATAAGAATTGAAACGGAAGACATAAGCAGAGTATAATATTTCACGCTGAAATAGGCCATAAACCGCTGTATAACTAAAAGGGTAACCACAAATGTCCCGTACATCAAAATCATTAGGTATTGGATGTCGTCTGAGTCAACATCCATAAAAGAAGATGTGAAGGCACTATTGGAATGCAGTAGTGACAACAACATCAGGTGGGGAAACAGCGCTAAAATTAAAAGCGGCAGTTTCAGCCATTGTGGTACCCATTTATGATAAATTGTATTGTGTTGCATGTTTTTTTAAGCAAAATCGTAAAATTGACGAAGTATAAGCTTGCAGTATTTTATTAATGAAAAGCGAAAAGACAAAAGGGCAAGTGTAAAAAAAGTAAAAGATAAAATGGCAAATATGCTTAAGAAAAAATTTGCAAATTCGCTATTTTGCCGTTCTGCCTTTTCGCTAAAAATAATGTAATGGTTTATTTTAAATTTGAGAAAGAGGAATTTGAAAAATTTAAATCTAAATACATATTCTTTTTCTACATCAATTCTCAATTCCTCAGTTTCTCAAACTTTATATCTTTTTGGCGCTTACCAGAACATTCATTCCGGAAAGTAATTTTTCGTTGTGCTGATTATGATCAAGGATAATCTTTACCGGAAATCTTTGTTCAATTTTTACGAAGTTTCCTGTGGCATTGTCTGGTTTTATTAAAGAAAACTGGGAACCGGAAGCAGGTGAAACAGATACGATCTTTCCTTTGAATTCTATATCAGGATAGGCATCTGCCGTGATAATCACTTCCTTATTCTGGTCAATCTGTCCTAATTGAGTTTCCTTATAATTTGCAATGATCCATTTTTCCTGGCTTACGATCTGAACTAAAGCCTGGCCTTCTTTAATCAACTGACCTTCTTGAATGGTTTTCTTACCCACCCAACCGTCATAAGGTGCTGTAACTACTGTATATGAAAGGAAAAGTTTGGCATTATTCAGACTTGCTGAACTTTGCTGAACCTGGCTTTTTACAGGAGCAACTCTCGTTTCCTGTTCGTTCACACTTGCTCTCACTGCATTTTTTTGTTGCTCTAAAGCTAAAAGATTGGCTTTTGCCTGTTCATACGAAGCCTTTATATTTTCAAATTGCTGTTCGGTTGCAGCATCTTCTGAAACCAGATTTTTATATCTTTTAAAATCCTGTTCGGTTCTCCAGATATCAATTCTTGCAGAAGCGATTTTGGCATCGATGATCTTGGTATCACTTGCTTTTGTATTTACGCCGCTCTCAATAGTATTGATATTTTTGGAGTTTGCATCAAGATTGGCTTCAGCCATTTTCACCTGATTAACAAATTCACGATTGTCGATCACAATTAAAGTATCACCTTTGTGTACAAATTGATTTTCGTTAAACTTAATTATCTTAATGAAACCTGAAACTTTACTGGAAACCGGAGTAATATACTGTTCGATCTGCGCATCGTTGGTCGTAACATTTTTTCTGGAAAAAAGATAGAAACTTACCATTCCCGTAATTCCGCTGATAATGAGGATCCAGGCTAATAAAGTAATCGTTTTGTTGATTCTTTTTTCTTTTTGTGTTAGTTGTTTCTTTGCCATAGTTCTTATAAGTTTCCAATCGTATATTGGAGTTGATAATATTTAAGTTGTCGGTTGATTTTTACGGAAATAAGATTCGATTGAGCTTCGAGATATGCATTGTCAGCATCAATTAATTCGGTAATTAAGCTTAATTTATTCGCATATTTCGTTCTTACAATTCGGTAGTTTTCTTTGGCCTGAGTAATTGCTTCTTCGGCAATTTTTACCTTTTGATCGGTTTCTTCAAACTTTTTGTAAGCTTCATAAACGTTGTGTCTGATGTTTTCTTCATTTTCCTCAATTTGCAGTTTTGCCAAATGAATGTTTTCCTTTGCTTCCTGCATTTTGTATTTATTCTTATACAGACTTTCGATAGGGTAGGTAAGATTGACTCCGATCATTCCTAAACGATAAGCATAAGGTTCGGGAGGAAAAAACATCATGTTCGGATATTTCATAAAATATTCTCCACCTGCTGTAATTTTAGGTAAATAATTCGCTTTCGTGATTTTTTGATCTAATTCTCTAAGCGAAAGATTTTTGTTGGCCATTTCAACAGATTCGTTTTGATGTAAAGCCGTTTCCGTTAATTCATCTACATAAGGGATTTCCGCTTTTTCTGAAATCAGATCTTCAGTGTCTACATGCATTTCCTGATTTTCCGGAAGTGAAAGAATTGTTTTGAGTTTATGTTCCGCAATCTGAATATTATTATCCAGTTCTGTCCAGCTCATTTTGTGATTGGATAGCTGTAAAGAAGTCCTTAAAACCTCATTTACGGTCACCACTCCGTTTGCTTTCAAAGATTTTACCTGTTTGATATTTATGGAATCTTCTCTCATTTTATCATTAATCAGACTTTGCTGCTCTTTTAAATGATGGATTTGAAGAAAAGCAGTGATGATTTCCATAGTCAGCTGTCTTTCATCCAAATGGGTTTTTAAGGAAGAAATTTCAGTATCAATTGCTGCTTTTTTCTCTGTATTTTTAATCTTTCCGCCCATATAAACAGGAATTGAAGCCGAAAGCGTGAAATCATACATTCCGTTGATGATATCGTATTTTGTTGCTTTTCCGAATACACCATTTTCGTGTTGGAAAAGATTGGTAACCTGATTGTAGCTTGTGTGGAATTCAATGTCCGGAAGCTTTTCCATGGCAAGATCTTTCTCTTTGGTTTCAGACATTTCATTTTTTAAATGGCTTATTTGAATGTTTTTATTATTCTTTAGTCCAATTTCAACCGCCTGTTGTAAACTCAGATGTTGGTAATCGATCATTTGTGAATAAAAAAGGTTGCTCATTAATAATAAGCACAACGCTATACAGTGATATCTGTGTGCGTCAAATATCATTTTCATAATTTAATTAAAGTTTTTTTGCTAAATTGATTTTGATACTGCAAAGTTACGGGGTGAAGCATAGGACACGATTTGTGAAAACAGAAAAAGATTTGTTCATTTACGCCAAATTGAAATTTTCTTCTTACCTTTATTTGATGAATAACAGTCATTTTGGAGCCGTTGAAGAAGAAGATGCCGCGTTTTACGTTTATCATGTGCTCACCGGAGATGTGAAAACAGAGATCCATCATCACAGTTCTGCACAATTAGTATATGCAGAAGGTGGTATTGTGCATGTTTTTACAGATTTAAAACACTGGTATTTACCGGCAAGATGCTTTATGTGGATTCCGGCAGGAACACCTCATTATATTTTTTCGACCAGTCCGAAAGTAGATTTATATAATTTTTATTTTAAAAAAGAAGAAAATGAAAGTGGCTTTTTTGATGAAATCAACATTTATTCCGTAAGTCATTTGCTCAGGGAAATGATTTTGTATACAAAAGAATGGGATGGGAAAATCACAAAAAATGACGGTTCTAAATATTATTTCCTTAAAGCCTTAAAAGGAATCTTGCCCGAAAAAAGAGACAAAAAATTAGCATTTCCGGTTCAGCATCCTTTTCCTAATGATGAAACTTTATTGAAAGTTGCCCAGTACATCCATGCGAATCTGGAAAAGCCTTTAACGATAGAATCTACCGCAAAAGAATTCGGAATGAGCACCAGAACCCTGTCTAGAAAATTTAAAGAGATTTTGGGGATGAATTATGTTCGCTTCTTACGAGCTTTAAGAATCACCCGTTCGTTGGAATTGATGTTGGAAGGGAAATATAATATGTATGAAATTGCAATGATGGTAGGATATAACAGTCTTTCGTCTTTTAGCAATATTTTTAAAAAGGTAATTGGAATTCCCCCTACAGAATATCTGCATAAGCTTAAAGGAGATGAAGCATAACTTCTAAGAAAGTAAGTGTATTATAAAAAGAAAAACCACTTCAATAGAAGTGGTTTTATATATTGAGAAAAACTCGTCTTGTGATTAGATTAAGCTTCTTCAGAAGGAGCTTCTACTTTTTTAGCAGGAGCTGCTTTTGGAGCTTCTACCGGAGCGTCAGATACGATATCGAATTCGAAGTTGTACTCAACGTTTCTGTGTAATCTGATGTTTGCAGTTACTTTACCAGTTCTTTTAATCGTGTTCCCTGGAATTTTGATGTATTTCTTCTCAACAGAAACTCCAGCTTTTTCTAGAGCTGCAGAAAGATCTGCATTGTTGATAGATCCGAATAATTTGTCACCAGAACCTACTTTTGCAGGAATAGTGATAGAAGTTTTCTTTAATTGCTCAACTACAGCGTTTGCAGCAGCGATTAATTTAGCTTCTTCTTCTTTTCTAGCTTCCAAAGTAGCTTCAAGAGCTGCTACGTTTTTAGGAGTAGCCAAAAGTGCAAATCCTTGAGGGATTAAGAAGTTTCTTGCATAACCAGGCTTTACGCTTACTGTGTCGAATTCAAGACCTAAGTTTTCTACGTCTTTTTTTAGGATAATGTTCATTGTTGTTGTCCTTTTTTAGATTTTAAGTGACTAAAATCAAGTTAGAATTAATAATGTATTCAGCAACAAAAGAAGAGATTGCTCTCTTCTTTTATTATTTTTTGTCTTATTTTAATAAGTCAGCTACGTAAGGCATCAAAGCAAGGTGTCTTGCTCTTTTGATAGCAGCAGAAACTTTTCTTTGATATTTTAAAGAAGTTCCAGTGTATCTTCTTGGTAAAATTTTACCTTGCTCGTTTACGAACTGTAATAAGAAATCAGCATCTTTGTAATCAACGTGCTTAATTCCGAATTTTTTGAATCTACAATATTTCTTTTCAGATTTTGTATTGATATCAAGCGGAGTAAGGAATTTTACTTCTGATTCTCCTCCAGCTGAGGCTTGTTTAGCCATTTCATCTATTGCCATGTCTTGTCTTTTTAAAAAATTGGGTTAATAATTAAGCTTTAGCTGCTTTTACTTTAGTTCTTCTAGTTACAGCGTACTCAACAGCGTGTTTGTCAAGTTTTGTAGTAAGGTAACGAATTACTCTTTCGTCACGTTTGAATGCTAATTCTAGATCAGCAACTACAGTACCTTCTCCTTTAAATTCGATTAAAGTATAGAATCCGTTCTTTTTCAATTGGATCGGATAAGCTAATTTTTTTAATCCCCAGTTTTCTTTAGCAACGATTTCGCAGTTCTTTTCTTTTAAAAGATCTACATACTTGTTTACTGCTTCCTCTACCTGTGACTCAGATAGAACGGGAGTTAAAATGAAAACAGTTTCGTAATTGTTCATAATGTTAAATGAATTTGTTAATTATTTCGAGGTGCAAAATTAGAAAATATATTTGTAATATGCAATATATGCAAGAATCTTTCTTGAAAATGTTATGGTTGATGTCTGTTATTTACAACATTTCTCATCTAAACAGATCAAAGACCTTATTTCTCTTCCTTTCTGATCTCTATGAGGAAATTGATCTTTATCACATCATATAAAGAATGTCTGCTTACCAAAATGGATGCTATAGAGGAAACCATTCCGGCTAACATGAGATGAAATATCAGAGAATGTCTGTCGGTCATTTCCAAAACAATAATGGCTGATGTAAACGGAGCTCTTGTGATTCCTGTAAGAAAAGCGACCATCCCGGCAAGAATAACAACATTGGTTTCGTTGGGACTTAAATGAATAAAACCGGAAATCACAGATCCAATACTTGCTCCCGCGGTCAAAGCAGGAGCAAAAATTCCACCGGCGCCTCCGGAAGTGAAGGATAGAGCAGGACCTAACATTCTTAAAACAGGAACATACCAATCTTCATGTTTATTTTTTGTGAAAAGTACACGCTCCATAATTTCTTTTCCTGAACCTAATATTTCTCTATTAATAAAGAAAGCAATGGAAGCTATAACTAAAGCGGAAATGATAAGAAAAATAACATTTGCTCTGTCAGTTTTTAATTTTCGTTTTTTCCAGTCGTTCATTTTTAACATGGTAACGGAAAGTTGGCTGGCTAGAATTCCGGCAACCCCTCCCACTAAAATAATGGGGAACATCACCATTAATGAGACATCGTTTGTTTTGGGGTATCCTAAATATAAATAGGAACCCGCCAAAGTCTGCGCGGTTAAACCTGCAATGATAACTGCAGTAAATAAAGCCGTTTTAAAGTAATTAATATGAGTTTTAGAAAGTTCCTCAACCGCAAATACAATTCCGCCCAGAGGAGTGTTGAAAGCAGCAGCCAATCCTGCTGCAGCTCCTGTCATGATCATATTTTTCTTTGATATTTTCGGCCACCATTCGGGAAGGTATTCATTCACTTTTCTGAAAACGGAACCTGCTACCTGAATGGTAGGACCTTCTCGTCCTACTGCGCCACCACCGATAACTAAAACCACTGATGATATCATTTTAAAAACAATGATTTTTAAACTTAAAAGGTTTCGGATTTTTTTATGTTCCTTTGGATTAGCTAGTTCTACAGCCGCCATCACTTGTGGTATTCCGCTTCCTTTGGCATAAGGCGCAAATTCTTTGACCAGCCACCACGACAATACAAAACCAATCGGAGCAATGATGAAAATCATCCATGAATGCCAGTCGAGAATAAAATGAAGAAGATTTTCACCCCAAGCAAAAAACTTAGCATACATTACGGCAACAAATCCGGTAATCACCGAGCCAATCCAAAAAGGAATGGCCTGAAGCAGATTGTATTTCAGTTGTTCGTTTCGGATGTTGTCGAAAGATTTTTTCAGAGATCTTCGAATGAGGGATAAAAATTTCAGCATTTGTTAATTTCGGAGTTTAAAAATACATCAATTTTGCGGATTTTATATTTCTTCTACAAATTTTGAGATGAGTATGGCATTTTCAGCTGTAAGTATTTTAGGTAAACCGAAACTTAAAATGCTATTTTTAATTTCAAGCTGAAAGTTTTCATCCGGAAAATTTTTAATACATTCTTTTCTCTTTGATGTTAAAAAAGCCATAGCTTTAAATTTATCACTCCCCAATACATAAAAATCTTTAAAATCTCGATCTTTAAAATTGATAGTAAAGTTGCTGAACATTCCTGCAATTTTATCTATTAATTTCTTTTTGGTAATGGAAATATATCCGAAATCTTCATGTATATCTTTTAGTCCCCACAGCTGCAAAGTGTCATATTCAACAGGCATTTTACCGCCTTTCCATGTTTTTTGAATTTTACTGACTACAAAAAGATAAAAAGAATGTTTTTTGTCTTTATCGGTGATAAAATAACAGATTTTTGGTATAAATAATGAAAACGGATTTTCGATATCTGAACTAAATTTAGGGTACAATGAGTCTTCAATGTTCACTACTGAAATATTGTAAAGCTCGAAAAGCTTATCATAGATTTCAAAAATTAATTTTTCCTCTTCTTTCGAAAAATCAAAAAGCTTATGAGAATCCAATTTCCTGAAGTCAAGATCCATTTTATCCATATTATTTATCTTAAATGTAATACTAATAACTTAAATTTCCAACAGGTTTTAATAATTCAAAATGAGCTTAATGATATTGTTGATTTGGTAAATAAAATTGATTTAATTTAAATTATATTTAATTTTTAAAATTAAATATTGGTGTTTTTTTTACTAAATAATTTAACGCTTACAACAAATAAAAATCCCAACTTTCATCAGGACTTTCTTGAATGAATTGAGATGCTTTAATTAATTCTTTTGGGTCATAAGAACTTCTATCTTACTGATCATATTTGTTGCATTCGCGTTTTGAGGATCCAATTCAAAGGATTTTTTGTAGTTCTTCAAGGCTAAAGGATAGTTTTTAGCTGATAGATAACCTTCTCCTAAGCTGTCAAAAACATCTCCGGATTGAGGATGTTCTTTCACATTTAATTCAAAAACTTTAATGGCTTCATCAGTTCTGGAGCTTCTCAGTAAGCTATACCCAATACTATTCAATAGATTTTGAAAGTTCCATTTTGAATTCTTTGATTTGATGCTGTAATAATTTTTTTCAGCATTTGGATTGTTCTTTTTCGAAAAATCAGAAATAATAGATTCCTCCGCTAATGAATAGCTATCTGCTAATTTTTTATCAATGATCCCCGCAATATGATTTACGATTTGATATTGTACCGGAAAGAAATTATATCCGTTTGACATCATAATTATGGTCATGTTGTTCTCAGGGAAAACTCTATAGGCACTTACATTTCCACCGGAAAAGCCATAAGAAAATATAGTATTGGTTTTTGTAATTTCCCATCCGTATGCAAAAACATTTCTTTTATTTCCGTACTCAAAAGGTTTCCACATGATTTCTTTTGTTTTGGGATCCAATAAATCATTTTTGCTTAGATGATTACTCCACTTCAAAAAGGCAGGAAGAGTGATGGCCAGTCCGTTTCCTGAATGCGCTCTCATTCCGTCATTGAAAGTAGATTTATCATATTGTTTTGTTATTGGGTTGTAGCCGTACTTCTGAACACGGTTAGGAATATTTTCAAAAGAATTTGATGAGAAATATACCTGGTCTTTTACATCGGAAAGTTGGTGGTTGATAATAAAATCATCGAAAGATTTTCCCGAAATTTTCTCAATGATCATGGTAAGCAACATATAATTCGTTTGATTATATCTGAATTCATTTCCTGTTGCAAAATCCATTTTTTCTTTACCTAAACGGTCAATAGCCTTATCATTTGGGGTTTCAGGTAAAATATCATTGTAAGCAACAACATCGGGCATCCCCGATGAATGGGTCAAAAGGTTCTTTACTTTAACGTGTTGCCAATCTTTCGGTAAATTTTCAATATACTTTGAGACATTGTCCTCCAAAGAGAGCTTTCCCTGTTCGATCAGTTGAAAAACGCCAACATTGGTGATTAATTTTGAAGTAGAATATACTCTGAACATTGAAGTTGGACTTACTTTTTTTGAATCTTCCAGACCTTCCTTGCCGTAATATTGCTCAAAAATAATTTTACCGTCTTTTAAAATTCCAAGAGCTAAGCCGGGAATTTCATTGTTTTTCATGGTTTCTTCTATATAGCTGTCAATTAGCTTGAACTGATCAGTTTGTTGTGAAAAAGCAATCGCAGAGATATTTAAAGTTAATACTGCTAAAATAATTTGTTTCATATTTGTGAAATTGAATTAGGGGTTTTATTTAAGACAGTTTGTCCATCTGCTTTATTACATTGTTTATTGGATTTTTGCATAAAATGTTACAGGTCTTTCAATAAAAAAACCTCCGAATATTCGAAGGTTTTATATGTTGAATCGGCAAAAATTACCAATTATTCATTATTTATATTTCCGTGTTTAAATCCCAGTTTTCAAGGTAGTCGTGAACATGTTTCAGCATCATTCCGCCTAAAGATCCGTCTACCACTCTGTGGTCATAAGAGTGAGACATGAACATTAGATTTCTGATTGCAATTACATCACCATCCGCTGTTTCAAGAACTGCAGGTTTTTTAACAATAGCTCCGATTGCTAAAATAGCAACCTGAGGCTGAGGAATAATAGGAGTTCCCATCAAGTTTCCAAAGCTTCCTACATTAGAAATTGTATAGGTTGCCCCTTGAGTATCTTCTGGTCTTAATTTTTTATTTCTTGCTCTGTAAGCCAAATCATTGATCGCTTTTGCCAATCCTGAAAGTGACAATTGATCTGCATTTTTGATGACAGGAACAATAAGGTTTCCGTCTGGTAAAGCGGTTGCCATACCGATATTGATGTTTTTCTTCTTGATGATGTTTTCACCATTTACAGAAACGTTAATCATTGGGAAATCCTGGATTGCTTTTACAACAGCTCTTACGAAAATAGGCATGAAAGTTAATTTTTCACCTTCACGTTTTTCGAAAACAGCTTTGTTTTTATTTCTCCATTTTACAACGTTGGTCACGTCTGTTTCAATGAAAGAAGTAACGTGCGGAGCAATGTGTTTAGCCTTCACCATATTTTCAGCGATGATTTTTCTCATTCTGTCCATAGGAATGATTTCGTCACCTGCTGCAACTGTGATGGTAGAAGCCGGAGCTGAAGTTGCCACCGGTTGTGGAGTAGAAGCTACCTGTACCGGAGCAGCTTGTGGAGCTGGCTGGTTTCCTCTGTTTTTAACGTAAGCTAAAATATCTTCTTTTGTAATTCTTCCTTCTAAACCGCTTCCTTTAATAGTTTTCAGTTCAGATTCAGAAATATTTTCTTGTTGAGCGATTGATTTTACCAGTGGAGACAGGTAAAGATCTCCCGAAAATTCTGTTGAAGCAGCTGGCTGAAGTGGCTGTTCAATTGTTTTTAAAGTTTCAGTATCTGGAGTTGTTGCCGGAGTTTCAGTTTTTACTTCTTCTGCAGCTGTATTTCCGCCTTCTCCTTCAATTTCTAAAATAGCAATAGCTTCACCTACTTTTGCAACTTCATCCTTCTGTTTCAAAATCTTTACAATTTTCCCGGAAACGGGTGTCGGAACGTCTGAATCTACTTTGTCTGTTGCAATTTCTACTACGGAATCATCTTCTTTTACATGATCACCTTCATTGAATAACCAAGTGATAATAGTAGCTTCCATAACACCTTCTCCCATGGAAGGAAGCAATAATTTGTACTCTGCCATTTTTAATTTTTAGATTTTGACAAATATATAAAAAAAATCGGTTTTTTTATGAAATGTATAATTTTATGAAAATTCGATGTAAATATTCTCTCCTACGTTCATTCCGAATAAGCTTTTTGCTCCGTTTTTTTTGCTTCCTTTATAGATCGTAAGCTCCAAAAGCTGGCTATCATTGAAGATTGCTGCAGATTGACCATGATATTCTGTTTCCCTTTCCCAGTCTGAAACGACTTCCGTGTGGCTGGAAAAAACTTTTGAGAGCGCTAAGTTTCTGAACTTGATCGTGAAGTTTTCATATCCGTTTCCTACGCTTTCAAAAAGATCTTTACTGATATTTGAAATTATATTTCCGAAATTATCAATATAAGTCACTTCACCGATAATCATCTTTTCGGATTCATTATATACAGGTTTCGGGAATAAAAGTTGTTTTGCAGTATCAATTTTTCTCCCGATTACTCCAGGAAGTCCGCCATTAGCTAAATGTACAGCGGCAGGAACAAAAACATCGGTCGACGTGAAATTAACGATATCGTCGAATCTGTTGTTTAAGGTGATTTCAAAAATTGCTTCGGGTTTAATGTCAAAAAATATCAAGCTTAAAAGACCATTATCCGCAGCAATAAAGTAATGACCATCTGCTTTGTAAAGAATATTTTTTCTTGATTTGTGCTGAAAACTGTCGACTGCAATGATGTGAATACTGCCTTTCGGAAAGTGTTTGTAAGCATTTCTTACAATATAGGAGGTCTGTATAAGGTTGAAAGCCTGAATATCGTGGGTGATATCAACAATATTAACCTTCTGATTCAGAGAAAGAATACTGCCTTTCACAGCGGCGACTCTGTAATCCAAATTTCCGAAATCTGAAGTAAGGGTAATAATTGACATTGATTGTTTGTAGAATAATAGAATTGCAAATTTATCTAAAATAAAAAGAAAGCCCGAAATATTCTGGAAAAGAATTTGATAAAAATTTCAAAAAAAGCTTTACATTTAAAATCTAAAAATAAAAATACTACATGTTTGAATTGACATATGATTTGGAAGATATCGACATGAAAATCTTCTATGGAGTTAATAACCAATTTTTCAATTTAATAAAGTCAAGCTTTCCGACTCTTAAAATTACAGGAAGAGACCATTTTATCTTTGCGATGGGGAATCAGGAAGCTTTGGATATATTTAAACAGAAACTTGATGATATTGTAAAATTTATTTCTAAGAATAACTCTATTGAGCTTAAAGACGTTGAAAATATCCTGAATTTAAAAGACGAAAATGAAAAACAGCTTGTTTTTGATCAGGATATCATTGTAAAAGGGGTAAATGGTAAAGTAATTAAAGCCAAAACTACCAATCTTAAAAAATTAGTAAAAGAAACTGAGAAAAAAGATATGGTTTTTGCGATCGGACCAGCGGGAACCGGGAAGACTTATACCAGTGTAGCTTTGGCGGCGAGAGCTCTCCGGGATAAAGCTGTAAAAAGAATTGTACTGACCAGACCGGCTGTAGAAGCAGGGGAGAGTTTAGGATTTTTACCTGGTGACCTTAAAGAAAAACTGGATCCGTATTTACAGCCTTTATATGATGCGCTCAGAGATATGATTCCTCACGAGAAACTGGAAGGTTTTATAGAGAAGAAAGTTATTGAGGTTGCCCCATTAGCGTTTATGAGAGGAAGAACGTTGGATGATGCCTTTGTTATTCTTGATGAAGCACAAAATACCACTCATTCTCAGATGAAAATGTTTTTAACCAGAATGGGAATGAATGCAAAATTCATTATTACAGGAGATCCAAGCCAGGTAGATTTGCCTCCAAAGCAGCAGTCCGGATTGAAAGAGGCTATGCGAATTTTGAAAGATGTTAAAGAAATTGGATTTGTTCACCTGACTGAGGAAGATGTGGTGAGACATCCAGTTGTGAAGAAGATTATTCTGGCCTATAATGAAGAAGAAAAAAGACAGAGAGATTAATTTTTCATAAAATTTTATAATTTCTTTATAAATCCATAAAAATTGATATATTTGTCCGCTAATTTTTTAGAAAAACAAATATATCATGAAAAAACTTTTACTAATTGCAGCAGTTGCTGTCATGGGAAGTAGTGCTTACGCACAGGAATTTAAATTTGGACCAAAAGTTGGTTTTGCAATGTCTACAATGAAAATTGATGAAAATCAAGATAATTTGGGAAAAAGAAACATGAGTCCAAAATATACTTTCTATATTGGAGGTATGGCAGAATATAAGATCAATGATAATTTTGGATTTCAGGCAGAAGTTTTATACTCTCCGCTTGGTGCAAAAGAAAAAATTGATGGAATAAATGCCGGAATTATGTTCGTAGGTGAACAGACTAAGGTTAATTTGGGAACATTATTGGTTCCGATTTCTGCAAAATATTTTATTTCAGAAGGATTCTCTGTAGCGGCAGGGGCTAACTTTGGAGTAATTCTTTCAGCTAAACAAAAAACGGTAATCGGTTCTGATTTTGCTGATATATCCGTTGAAGGAGATTCCGGTGAAGTAGATATTAAAAATGATATCAAAAAATTAAACATTGCTCCATTTGTAGGGGTAGAATATATGTTTGAAAACGGATTTTTCATCGATGGAAGATACAGTTTAGGGGTATCTAACCTTTCTAATGACGGAAGCGGAGGAAAAGTAACTAACAGCTTTGCTCAGATTGGAGTAGGTTTCAAATTTGGAGGTAACTAATACTTTTCTTTAACTATTTATAAATAAAGCAGGAATTTTATCCTGCTTTTTTCATGAACGGCATTGAGTTTGCATACCTAATTTTTTAACAACATTTTAAATTTTAAACAATGAAAAGATTATTATTACTAGGTGCTTTTGCACTTTTTGGTGGTATGGCTCAGGCACAGGAAGGCTTTAGACTAGGAGGTCACATCGGTGCTCCACTAGGTGATGCTGCAGACGCTGCAAGTGTTACAATCGGTATAGATGCTGCTTATATGTGGAATATTACTAAAGGATTAGATATTGGTGCTACTACTGGATATTCTCATTTTTTCGGGAAAGATCAGGTAGATGATTTCGGGTTTATTCCTATTGCGGCATCAGGGAAATATAAGTTTGCTAAAATCCCTCTTTTTGTAGGTTTGGATTTGGGAGCAGCTATTTCTACTAAAAACTATATCAACAGTGGTTTGTATGTGGCACCAAGAGTGGGATATCAAATGAAAAACACTGAATTGTATTTAGGATTCCAAAATATCAGCAGCAGATATAAAGATTATGGACCTTATTGGCATGATCAAAATTTCAACTTTGGTGCCATTAATTTTGGTGTAAATTTCTTTCTGAAATAAAAATTAAGAAATATTTATAAAAAAAACTTCGTCTTTAGGCGGAGTTTTTTATTTTCCGGTTAAATATATTTTAAGAATGTACCTTGTTTTCTGTAAAAAACATTTGTTTTTCTTAGGTGAAAAAAAATATATTTAGTTTATTATGTATTATTTCACGAAATCATAACAAAATCAACATTTAGGCAGGCAAAAAATTATGAAAAGCAATCTTTTTCCTTTTCTGATTGATAAATTACTGGTTTTTTATTCAAAATATTGTGAAAAAATTAAAATTATCCATTTAATGGAATTTATTTTGGGAAAACGTCAAATTTTAACAGTGATATTAATCATGTTAACAAATTTTAATATTAAAGTAGACCGGTATAAATTTGCACTCAGAAAGTATTAAAATTATTAAAATGAAAAAATTATTATTAGCAAGTGCTATTGCACTTTTCGGTCTATCTAATGCACAGATTGCTCAAGGAACAACATATTTGTCAGGAACTTTAAACTTTGCTGCAAGCGAAGATAACAACACTAATGTTAAGACAAGCGACTTAAAATTAGTACCTACAGTAGGATATTTCGTTGGAACTAACTTAGCTGTTGGGGTTGGAGTAGGTTATGCTTCAAATGTTAGAAAAAATGAAGGTGCTACGCCAGAAACTAAATCTACAGTTTCAGCTGTTGTAGTAGAGCCTTTCGTAAGAAAATACTGGACTTTAGGTGATAAATTCTATTTCTTCGGTCAACTTTCAGTACCAATGGCTTTTGGTACTGATAAAAACGAAGTTTCAGGATTTGGTTCTACTAAAGAAAACTTCAATTCTTTTGGAGTGTCTGTTAAGCCAGGTTTAGATTATTTCTTAAACAAAAACTGGACTCTTGAAGCTACTATCGGAGATTTTGGATATAGTAATTTCAAGTACAAAAACGCTAAAAGCGTAGATAACTATAATTTCGGTCTTGATTTAGCATCAGTTGGAATCGGAGTTAAGTATGTTTTTGCTAAATAATTTAAGCTAAACATTAAAAAAATAAAAGTCCTAAGTTTTCTTAGGGCTTTTTTCACATCATAAAACTTATCCATGAAAAAACTCATATTAGCAAGTGCTATTGTACTTTTCGGACTTTCTAATGCCCAAATTAATTCAGGAACGGTATATGTTTCGGGACAGGTAAGCTATTCTAAAGAGGAGAATAAAAACACTAATACTACAATTCAAGACTTTAAGATAATACCTACAGTAGGAATATTTGTAGCTAAAAACTTAGCCGTGGGAACCGGTTTGGGAATTGCCAACAAAAAGGAAGAATATAATGAAGTTTATAGTGGTGGTTCTTTTGCTACTATTGTTGACTACACAGGGAAGAAAAATGCTGTCGTAGTTGCTCCTTTCGTAAGAAAATACTGGAATTTATCAGATAATTTATATATTTTTGGCCAACTTGAAATTCCGATGGAATTTGGGAAAATGAATCAGGATGCTTTGGTTACTTATATGGATGGAATGTATGGGTATATGGCACAACAAACATTATCTGCTGAAAGAAAATATACCTCAATCGGAGTAAATGTAAAGCCGGGACTAGATTATTTCCTAAATAAAAACTGGTCTATTGAAGCAACAATAGGAGAGTTCGGTTACAAAAATTTTAAGTATAAAGAAGAAGATGCTAAAGCTCTTAATAATTATAATTTTGGGCTGAACTTATCTTCAATCACTTTCGGAGTGAAATATGTTTTTGCAAAATAATAACTATAATAAACTATATTTTTTAAATTAAATAAACATGAAAAAATTATTACTAACGGGTGCAGTGGCACTTTTCGGTTTGTCAAATGCTCAAATGAGTAAAGGTGATTGGGTAATCAGCGGAAATACAGGAATGGGATTCAACAGTGTTGATACTAAAACAAAAGTAGAAGGACAAAGCTATGACGGACCAAAAGTAAGCACTTTCTCTGTTACTCCTTCTGTTGGGTATTTCGTAATTGATAAATTAGCAGTAGGAATCGATTTAGGTTTTACAAGTATTACCACAAAAGAAGCTGGTGATAAATCAACAATTTCTAGTTTTTCTGTGATGCCAACTGCAACTTATTATTTTGCTAATAGCAGTAAGCTAGTTCCTTTCTTGGGAGCAGGTATTGGTTATGCATCTAATAAAACAAAAGATACTCATTCCGGAACTACAGACGAATATACTGCTGATGGTTTAGCGTGGAAAGTAAAAGGAGGAGTAACTTATATGGCTACTCAATCTTTAGGGATCAACTTAGGAGTTTCTTTTGATCAGTTTTCTAATAAAGATACTGTTATGGGAACAGAGTTTAAAAATACTGTAAACACTTTCGGTGTAAACGTAGGTTTTTCTTACTTCATCAAAGCTAAAGCTCAAAAAGGAGATAAATAAAATCAGCTGATTTTTTTAGCGAAAGAAAAAATCCGACTCAATTTTGAGTCGGATTTTATATGGTATAAGGTTTGTTAAATTATTTTCCAAACATTCCGCCCATTCCAGGCATATTTGGCATTTTGCTCATCATCTGCATCATTTGCTTTCCTTGTGGGCCTTGCATCATCTTCATCATTTTTCCCATTTGATCGAATTGCTTCATCAATTGGTTTACATCTTCAATTTTTCTACCTGCCCCTTTCGCAATTCTGTTTTTTCTCTGTGTATTGATAATAGAAGGTCTTCTTCTTTCGTCCGGAGTCATAGAATAGATGATCGCTTCAATATGTTTAAATGCATCATCGCTTATTTCAACATCTTTGATTGCCTTTCCAACTCCAGGAATCATTCCCATCAAATCCTTCATATTCCCCATTTTTTTGATCTGATTGATTTGTTTCAAGAAATCATCAAAACCAAATTCGTTTTTAGCGATTTTCTTGTGAAGTTTTTTTGCTTCCTCTTCGTCAAACTGCTCCTGAGCTCTTTCTACTAAGGAAACAACGTCTCCCATCCCCAAGATTCTGTCTGCCATCCTTTCCGGGTAGAAAAGATCTAACGCTTCCATTTTCTCACCAGTAGAGATGAACTTGATTGGTTTTTCAACCACAGAACGAATCGTTAATGCAGCTCCACCACGAGTATCACCATCTAATTTTGTTAAAACAACACCGTCAAAATTCAATACATCGTTGAATGCTTTTGCCGTATTTACAGCATCCTGACCTGTCATTGAGTCAACAACGAATAAAGTTTCGTTTGGCTTAATGGTAGAATGAACGGTTTTGATTTCGTTCATCATCTGCTGATCAATCGCTAAACGACCTGCTGTATCCACAATTACAATATCATGACCATTAGATTTAGCAAAATTAATGGCATTCTGAGATATACTTGAAGGATCCATTGAACCTTCTTCTGTGAAAACAGGAACCCCGATTTGTCCACCCAAAACTTTTAGCTGGTCAATCGCAGCAGGACGATACACATCACAAGCTACCAAAAGAGGTTTTTTATTTTTTTTCGTCTTTAAATAATTAGCAAGCTTTCCTGAGAAAGTCGTCTTACCAGAACCTTGAAGACCTGCAATAAGAATTACAGAAGGTTTTCCTGAAAGATTGATTCCTTCCTGAGAACCTCCCATTAAATCTACCAATTCATCATGAACTATTTTGGTCATCAATTGTCCTGGAGTAAGCGAGGTAAGAACATCTTGTCCTAAAGCTTTATCCTGAACTCTTTTAGTAAGATCTTTTGCAACTTTATAATTAACATCGGCGTCTACCAATGCTCTACGAATTTCTTTTACGGTCTCCGCAACATTGATTTCTGTGATCTTTCCACGTCCTGAAATATTATGAAGCGCTTTGTCTAATTTATCCTGTAAACTATTAAACATATTGATTGTAAATTATAAGTGTGCAAAAATAAGGAATTTTTTAGTATATCAACCTTTATAACACGTAATATTATATATGATATGAAATATTTTAAGCGTTAAATATATAATGATCGGGATGATATAAATCAAATTATGAAAAAATCCGATAGAAAAAGTCTATTTTTGCGATAAACTAAAATTAACCTAACCAATGTTAGGTGGAAGTAATTTAAAATGAAAGCTAATCCAAATATTCTGATCACGGTATTATTTTTTTTAACGTTTCTTATTCATTTCTCGTTATGGAAATTTGTTTTCCATCTGGATGAAATTGTTATTGTGAAATTTTATTTATTCCTAAGTGTGATGTTTATGATGATGATTACATTGGTTATTTTAATAAATAGAGTAGTACCACAATTCTTAGGAATGTCTGTAATAGGATTAATTCTTATGAAATTCGGCTTAATGTTTTTAATTAGAAAAAAATTGAACTTTGAAGCTATTCCAGGCTATAAATTTCATTTTATTATTCCCTATTTTGTCCTGACAGTACTGCTTACATACTACGCAATAACGCTAATTAATCATGATAAAAAACAGGAAAATTAATTATTGAAACTAGAAAAAATATTATATTTTTGCACAACGAAAAAAACCTATCAATGTTTAAGAAATTCGCAGTTTTATTTTACAGTATTTTTGTATTAAACCTAGTGTCTGCACAGCATGGTGAGGCTACTACGGGTGCCGCTCCAGCTAAAGAGCTTTCAGAGAAAGACAAAGTAACTAAAGAAAACAAAGAGTTCATCGATCATCACTTATTAGATGCACATGATTTTACATTGATGGTTGATAAAGACGGTCACCATATCGGTTTCCCTCTTCCTGTTATTTTTTATGATAACGGTTTCCACTCTTTTATGAGTAACAAAGAAGGGTTTATGCATGGAGAGCCTACAGAGGTAGATGGAGCTTTTTACGTATTACACCATGAAAAAATCTATAAAACAGATGCTAAAGGATCATTAGCTTTTGATAAAGATGGTTATCCAACTAACGAGAAGCCTTTAGATCTTTCAATTACTAAAAGTGTACTTATTATTTTATTGGTTGCGGTAGTAATGTTGTTGGTTTTCACGGGAATGGCTAGATCTTATAAGAAATCTCCGATTCCAAGTGGAGTTGCTAAATTCTTAGAACCTTTAGTAATTTTCGTTAGAGACGAAGTTGCTATTCCAAATATCGGGCACAAGTATAAAAGGTTTATGGGATATTTGTTAACAGTATTCTTCTTTATCTTGTTCCTTAACGTATTAGGTTTAATGCCTTTCGGGATTAATGTTACAGGTAATATTACGATGACATTCTTTTTGGCAATCCTTACGTATTTGATTACAACATTCTCAGCTAATAAAGATTACTGGAAGCATATTTTCTGGATGCCGGGAGTTCCTGTGCCAATGAAATTCATCATGTTGCCAATCGAATTATTAGGAACAATTACTAAACCATTTGCATTGATGATTCGTCTTTTCGCGAACATGACTGCAGGACACATCGTAGTAATGACACTTATTGGTTCAATTTATATCTTTAACAATTGGATCGCTGGAGTAGCATTCCCATTCTTAACATTAGTAATTTATTTGCTAGAAGTTTTAGTAGCATTCCTACAAGCATATATCTTTACAATGTTATCGGCTCTATTCATTGGAATGGCTGTTGAAGAGCACGAGCATGAACATCATGCAGCTCACTAATTAGAATTTGAAATTTAAAGTAAAAACAATTTTTTAAAATTATATATTATGGAAATCCCTAGAATTATTGGTGCAGGTCTTATCGTACTTGGTGTAGGTATCGGTCTTGGTAAAATCGGAGCTGCTGCTCTTGAAGCTATCGCTAGACAGCCTGAGCAATCTGGAAAAATCCAAACTGCTATGCTTATTGCAGCTGCACTAGTAGAAGGTGTTGCATTTGCTGCGTTATTCGCATCATAAGCCAAACAAACAAAAACATTGTTGTAGCGGTTGGCTGCAACAATGTTAATTTTAAAAAAAAGTAATAATTATTTATACATTTATATAATGGAATTAATTCATCAGTTTTCGTCAGGATTATTTATTATCCAGTCTGTTATTTTTCTAGCATTATTATTTTTGTTAGGTAAATTCGCTTGGAAACCTATCTTAAAATCTATCAATGATAGAGAGACTTCTATTGTTGACGCTCTTAACCAGGCTAAATTGGCTAGAAAAGAGATGGAAACTTTAAAAGAGGATAACGAAAGAATCATTCGTGAGGCTAAAATCGAAAGAGATGCTATCCTTAAAGAAGCTAGAGATATCAAAGATAGAATTGTAGCAGAAGCAAAAGATGCTGCTAAATCTGAAGGAGATAAAATGATTGAATCTGCTAAGCAGACTATCAATGCTGAAAAAAATGCTGCAATGGCAGATATCAAAACTCAAATTGGTACTATCTCTGTAAATATTGCGGAATCTATCCTTAAGCAAAAACTTGACAATAATGAAGCTCAAAATGAGTTGGTTCAGAATTATTTAAACAAATCAAATCTTAACTAAGAATGCTTACATCTAAAGTAGCTAAAAGATACGCGCAAGGTTTGCTTGATTTTACAAACGAAACAAGCCAAACAGCTACTGTATTTTCTGAAATGAAAGATGTAGTAAAGATCATGGTAGAATCTAAAGATTTGAATAAATTCTTCCTTACTCCTTACATCGATTCTAAAAAGAAAATAGAGGTAGCAAAAGAGATTTTCAAAAGTTTATCAGCCTCTTCGCAGAATTTGATTACACTGGTTATTAGACACGGCCGTGAAAATCAATTAAAAAATATTGCTCAGGAGTTCATCAACAAAGTTGAAGATATCAATGGCGTAGAAAGACTTACTCTTACTACGGCTATAGAAATATCTAATGCTAATATTGAAGAAATCCTAAAATCAAGTAACCTTGTAAACACAAGTGCCAACTTTGATTTAAAAAGAATTATTAAACCTGAAATTTTAGGAGGATATATTCTAAGAGTAGGAGATCAACAGATCGATGCATCTGTGAAAACTAAACTTAACCAAGTTAAAAAGGATTTTCAATTGAATTAATAACACAAAGATGAAAAAAGTTTTATTTGGTTTTGCATTAGCTATTTCTTGTCTTGTTTTTGGACAAGATGTCAAATTGAAAAAGGATGCAGTTTATGTAAATAATAAAGAATGTTTGAAAATAATCTCTAATAACAATAGAAATTTTTTATTTACAAATTTAAATAATGAAAAAATATTTTCCTTTGATTACATAATAACTGGAGAAGATACGAAAGGCTTTGCAAAAGGATATGTAAAAATTTATTTTTTTGAAACGAAAGATATTTTAACATTTCAAAATGATAGATTTACAAAAAAAATGTTCATTCAAAATCTTATAAGTGATAATATTATAGATAATTGTGCTTTAAATGTTGATAATATCAAAAGCTTTATCCAAAGATATGATGAACATTATGAAGAAAGTATAATAAGATCAAATTAAAAAAAGAAAAACAACCATACAATGGCAGAAATAAATCCGGCAGAAGTATCTGCGATCTTAAAACAGCAATTGGCCAACTTCGATACTCAATCTAATGTTGAGGAAGTAGGTACAGTTTTAACCATCGGTGATGGTATCGCTCGTGTATACGGGTTAGAAAACGTACAATATGGAGAGTTGGTGAAATTTTCTAGTGATGTAGAAGGTATTGTACTAAACCTTGAAGAAGACAACGTAGGTGTTGCTCTACTAGGTGAAAGTAAATTAGTAAAAGAAGGAGATACAGTAACAAGAACAAACAGAATTTCTTCTATTAAAGTAGGAGAAGGAATGTTAGGAAGAGTAGTGGATACTCTTGGTAACCCTATCGATGGTAAAGGTCCTATTACTGGGGAATTATACGAAATGCCATTGGAAAGAAAAGCTCCTGGAGTTATCTACAGACAGCCAGTTACTGAGCCTTTACAATCTGGTATCGTTGCTATTGATGCGATGATTCCTGTAGGAAGAGGGCAAAGAGAGCTTATCATTGGTGACAGACAGACAGGTAAAACTACTGTTGCGATCGATACGATCATCAACCAAAGAGAATTCTTTGATGCAGGTAAGCCTGTATATTGTATATATGTTGCGATCGGTCAGAAAGCTTCTACTGTAGCACAAATCGTTAAAACTCTTTCTGATAAAGGAGCTTTAGCATATACTGTAATTGTTGCAGCTAATGCATCAGACCCGGTTCCAATGCAGGTATATTCTGCAATGGCAGGTGCATCTATCGGTGAGTTCTTCAGAGACACTGGTAGACCAGCTTTGATCGTTTATGATGATTTATCTAAACAAGCGGTTGCTTACCGTGAGCTTTCTCTACTATTGAGAAGACCACCGGGACGTGAGGCTTATCCTGGAGACGTTTTCTATCTTCACTCAAGATTATTGGAAAGAGCAGCTAAAGTTATCGCTGATGATACAATTGCTAGCCAGATGAATGATTTACCAGAGTCTTTAAGACCAATCGTAAAAGGTGGTGGTTCATTAACGGCACTTCCAATCATTGAAACTCAGGCGGGTGACGTTTCTGCATATATCCCAACAAACGTAATCTCTATTACAGATGGACAGATCTTCTTGGAGTCTGATCTATTCAACTCAGGGGTTCGTCCTGCGATCAACGTAGGTATTTCTGTATCGAGAGTAGGAGGTAATGCTCAGATCAAGTCAATGAAAAAAGTTTCTGGTACACTTAAGTTAGACCAGGCTCAATATAAAGAATTAGAAGCGTTTGCTAAATTCGGTTCAGACCTTGATGCTTCTACTTTAGCGGTAATCTCTAAAGGAGAAAGAAACGTAGAAATCCTTAAGCAGCCGGTAAATGCACCACTTCCTGTAGACAGTCAGGTAGCGATTGTATATGCTGGAACTGAAAACTTAATGAGAAACGTTCCTATCAGAAAAATTAAAGAATTTCAACACGAATACATCGAATTCCTAAGATCTAAGCACCCTGAAACAATGGCTGCAATTAAAGCTGGAAAAATCGATAACGAGATTACAGGAGTTCTTAAGCAGGCAGCTAATGATTTAGCTTCTAAATACAACTAATTAAAAATTCAATGTTTAAGGTTTAGAATTTCAAAGTTTTAAACCTTAAACTTTAGACCTTAAACTTTGAACCTAAATTAATGGCAAACTTAAAAGAAATACGAGGGAGAATCAGTTCAATTTCATCTACGATGCAAATTACACGTGCTATGAAAATGGTTTCGGCAGCGAAACTAAAGAAAGCGCAAGATGCTATCGTAATGTTGAGACCATATTCTGAAAAACTTCAGGAGATCATCCAGAATGTAAATTCAAGTTCAGATCCTGATCAGGTTTCTATTTATGCTCAGAAAAGAGAAGTGAAGAAAGTTCTTTTTATTGCGGTAACTTCTAACAGAGGTTTGGCGGGAGCTTTCAACTCATCTATCGTAAAAGAGCTTAATAATCAGTTTCAGAATAATTCTCAGTACGAAATTGAGGTTCTTACCATTGGTAAAAAAGTTTTTGATGCTGTAAGAAAAAACAGAAAGGTATTTTCTAACGAAAGTGCCGTATTTGATAATCTTACATTTGACAGAGTTGCTAATGTTACTGAAGGGGTAATGAAGAGCTTCAGAGATGGTAAGTTTGATGAAGTTTATTTAATTTATAATAAATTTGTAAATGCTGCGACTCAAGAGGTAACTGCAGAACAACTTCTTCCTATCTCAATGCCTGAAACAGAAAAATCAGAAGTAGAAACTGATTATATCTTTGAACCTAATAAAAATGAAATTTTAGATAATTTGATTCCAAAATCAATCAAAACTCAGGTGTTCAAAGCAGTTTTAGATTCTGTAGCCTCTGAACATGGAGCGAGAATGACGGCAATGCACAAAGCAACGGACAATGCACAGGCATTGAAAAACGATCTTGTGATTTTCTACAACAAAGCGAGACAGGCTGCTATTACAAACGAAATCCTTGAAATCGTTTCCGGAGCTGAAGCTTTAAAGAATTCATAGATGAAATAGTATCTATAAAATCTATAATATAATAAGCATCGAATATTTTCGATGCTTTTTTGTTTTCAGGGAATTCACCCTATAAAAAATAGTTTGTTTTACGGATATACTACCTTTCATTTATACTGTAAATTTGAAAAATCAGAAAGAGTTATCTGAATAATAAAACTAGTTTTAGCTTAACAGAATAAAGAAGAAATAAGCCACCAAACCACATCAAAATAACATAGTTTCTTCAATTTATTAAAAAAAGGATCAGCTACTCAAACTTTATAGCTGGTCCTTTTGTCAATTATTATTGTGGTCAAAACTTCACCAAAAAATAAATTAAAACTTAATTAGATGGTTGTATTTCAGTAAGTAATAAATGCAGTGTATTCAGTGTTTTTAAGGTTTATAAGAAATACAGGGGGTTTAATTATATTATTTTGTATATCTTTGTATGATAAAATTTATATTAATTTCTAAATGGATTCGGACATAGTCAGGCTTTTGCTGGCCTTATTACTTGTTTTACTTAATGGCTTTTTCGTAGCCGCAGAATTTTCAATTGTTAAAGTTCGTTATTCACAAATACAGCTAAAAGCCGCGGAAGGTAATTCTATGGCAAAACAGGCAGAGCATATTATCAAGCACCTTGATGAGTATTTATCAGCAACACAATTAGGAATTACACTAGCTTCCCTGGCTTTAGGTTGGGTAGGAGAAAGTGCATTACACCATATCATAGCAAATATTTTTGATTCTCTTAGTATTAATCTTAGTGAGTCATCTATTACTTCGGTATCATTGGTGATCAGCTTTGTTCTGATTACTATTATGCATATTGTTTTTGGAGAACTTATTCCTAAATCGATTGCGATCAGGAAATCTGAAGCTACTACAATGGCAACAGCAGTTCCCCTGAGAGTTTTTTACACGATTTTCAAGCCATTTATCTGGTTGATGAATTCCATGTCGAATACTTTTCTAAGAATTGTAAAAATTCACCCGGCTTCGGAGCAGGAAATTCACTCTACAGAAGAATTGCAGCTTTTGGTAAAGCAAAGTGCAGACAGTGGGGAAATTGAAGAGGAAAACTATGAGATCATTAAAAATGCATTCGATTTTACAGATCATTCTGCAAAGCAGATCATGGTTCCGAGGCAGAATATCACATCTATTGATTTTGAGGAAGATATCAACGAGATTATCAACACAATTATGGATAGCGGATATTCCCGTATTCCGGTTTATGAAGATTCGATAGATAATGTTATCGGTATTTTATATACTAAAGAAATCATCAGGGAATTTGTAAAAAGAAAAGGTGAACTGAATCATGAAGATCTGAAAGAAATGATGCGTGATCCTTTCTTTGTGGTAGGAAGTAAAAAGATTTCAGACTTATTGAAAATTTTCCAACAGAAAAAACAGCATTTGGCTATTGTAATCGACGAATTTGGCGGGACTGAAGGAATCATCACCCTTGAAGATATTTTGGAGGAGCTTGTAGGGGAAATTCAGGATGAAGAAGATGACGAAGAAAAAGTTGTTGATAAAATAGGGGAAGATATTTACTGGGTTCAGGCAACTCAGCCTTTGGATGAAATTAACGAGTTTTTACCTAAGAAATTACCTCTTTCAGAAGAAAGTGAATACAATACATTAGCAGGCTTTATTCTTCATGCGTTAGAAGATATTCCGGAAGAGAACCAGGAGTTTGATCTGGATAATTATCATTTCAAAATTCTGAAAATGAATAATAAGAGTGTGGAGCTTGTGGAGTTGGTATATGAACAACCCAATAATACCAACGAACTGGCAGATAAGTTAGGTGAAGTTTAAATTAAATTGTAATATGTTTTTTCATAACCATATAAAAGATTACGAAGATCCGAAACGTCAGTATGAAGAAGAAGTTTTAGTACTGGAGGATTTAGATGAAGTGTACAAGCTTGTTTTACACAACGATGATATTCATACTTTTGATTATGTTATAGATTCACTGATCGAAATTTGTAAGCATACCCTAGAACAGGCGGAACAATGTACAATATTAGTCCATTTCAAAGGCAAATGCACGGTAAAAACGGGCTCAATGGATCTTTTGAAGCCTATGCACGAAAAACTTATTTCAAGAGAATTAACAAGCGAAATTGTGTAAGATTTTAAAATTCTTACTAAGTATAAAACAAAAAAGAGTTCAGGATATCTGAACTCTTTTCTATTTAGTAAAATTATTATAATTATTGATCGGTTATTTTGTCATTTCGACGAACGGAGAAATCTAATTCATTATCCAAAAGAATTATTTAACTCTAAGTTATTTGGAAGCTTTTAATCTATATACCTCTTCAATACTCTCTTTGCTTTTTTGAACAGAATTTATATCTTTTCCTTCTTTCGTCCACAGATAAGGATAAAATATAAAAGCTTCGTTTGTATTCAAACTTTTAAAATCTTCTTCCCAGTTTTTCCATCTCAAATCTTTATAAAATCCTTCGATATTTCCATTGAAGCAGAAATCAATAAAATCAGAATATGTAAAATCTAAAGGTTCAACCTCTAAGCTATCTGGTGCAAAATAATAAACTTTGCCTAAATCATTTCCCAAATCCCCTCCATTTAAAAGAAAGAACCCTCCAACTGCATCATCAGCAATGATTAAGTGACCATGTTGTTCGCTAAAGTTTTGAAAAGTTTTTCCTTTATTCCAATCAGAAAGACTTCGATTCAATTTATTATTTCCAGATCCATAAATTCTAAGCCAACCGTTATTAATTAAAATTCCTCCAGTATGGAAAACTATCGCACCCATTGGAGAACGGGTTGATATTTGTAAATTAAATAATGCTTCTTTTGATTTAAGAGAATCATTTTCTAAAATTTGAACTTTATTTTTGGCGTTTTCTTTCCACTTTTGAATCAAAGTTATTGCATCTTCATTTTTATTTATCAAATCTTTTAATTCCTTCGTTACTCTTTGAGCAAAAAAAAAGTTCATTATTAAAATTAAAGTTAAAATTGCACATTTCAGTTTCATACTTAATTTTGAGTATTTTACCAGTTTTTATCAACCATATAAATAAGCTGGGTCATTACCGTTGCACCGAGAAGTAATTCTCTCCTGTTGACTTTCTCAAAAGTGTCTTCTTCGGTATGGTGAATGTCGAAATATCTTTGGGAATCGGGAACAAGTTCTGCGGTAGGAACTCCCATATCTTTGAGCGGATAGATATCTGTTCCTGAATATTTTCCGTCAAAATCATAAGCACCATAAGGAAGGAACAGATTTTTCCAGCTTTGAATCTCTTTTCTCTTGGTTTCATCCATTTCCAGAGCAATTCCTCTTGGAGTAAATCCTCCTGCATCTGATTCTAAGGCAAAAATATGTTTCTCGTTGTTTTCTTTGGCTGTTTTTCCATATTGTATTCCGCCTTTTACACCATTTTCTTCATTCGCAAAGCAAACGACACGAATGGTATGATTATTCTGAATTCCTAACTTTTTAAATGTTCTTAAAACTTCAATACTCTGAACAATTCCGGTTCCGTCATCATGAGCTCCCTCACCGACATCCCAAGAATCTAAGTGTCCACCAACTACAATTACATTTTTATCTTTTTTACCTGTAATTTCACCAATAACAGAGTGGGAGAGTTTTTCCCCTTTCATTCCGCAATTGGAGTTTAGTTTTGCTGTAACCTTCTGAGATTTTAAAAGATTAGCCAGTTCATCTGCAACCGTATTTCCAATGGCAACAGCAGGGATTTTATTATCATTTTCATAACGCATCGCTCCTGTATGCGGAACATCATCAAAAGCTGAAGATAACGATCTGATAATGGCGAACTTTCCTCCTTTTTTAACCGTTAAAGAAGCTGCATTTACTCTGTATTTTGCGGCGTCGCTATAACCTTTAAAAGTCTCAACGTAAGATTGGCTGAACGGATAGTTAAAGAAAACGATTTTGTCTTTTACTTTTTCTGCAGGTAATTTTTCATATTCATCCAAAGATTTTACCATGATAATTTCTCCGGAAATATCTTTACCGCGTGTTCCTTCAGAATTTCCAAGAGAAAGCATTTTTAAGCTTTTCCATTTTCCATTTTCTGTTTTGATTTGTAAAGATTCTTTTCCTCTTTCCCAAACCGGAATCATAACCTCTTGCAACCAGACTTTATCGGCTCCTGCATCCCGAAGCTGTTGAGCAGCCCACTGAACAGATTTTTCATAAGCCGCAGAACCACTTAGGCGATGACCTATATTTTTAGTTAAATCCCTAAGCTCATTATAGGCTTTCCCGTTATTTAAAATTTCGGTTGAAATCTTGTTGAATTGTATTGAGTCTTCTTTAGTCTGTGCAATGAAGTTTAGACTCAAAAGTATAGTTGCTGTTGCTAGAATTTTTTTCATTTTTACCAATTTTGATCAATCATAAGTATCATTTGTGTCATCACTATTGAGCCTAAAAGAAGCTCCCGCTTATTTACTTTATCATAAGTGTCCTGAACAGAGTGGTGGTAATCAAAATACCTTTGTGTATCCACTACAAGTTCAGCCAGAGGAACGTCTAGTTTTTTCAACGGAGAAATATCCTGAATGGCATCCGTCTGATCAAAGTCATAAACCCCATAGGGAAGGAAATAGTTTTTCCATTCAAAAATTTGCCGTCTTCTTTGTGGAGACATATCCAATGAGAATCCTCTTGGAGAATACCCTCCTGCATCAGTTCCTAGCGCAAAAATATGCTTCTCTTCTTTCTTTTTTACATAAGACGCGTATATTTCCCTTCCTTGGCCACCGTTTTCACTGTTAGCATATAAAACAACTCGTATCGTATGGTTATTTTCATAGCCCAGAGTTTTCAGTGTTCTTAACACTTCAATGCATTGTACGACACCTGTACCATCATCAATAGCGCCCTCACCAAAATCCCAGGAATCCAGTTGAGCCCCTAAAAGAATTACTTTAGCGTCTTTTTTACCGGGGATTTCCGCAATAATATTAGGATTTACTGTTTCGCCTTTCGATTCTGCAGACATATTGATCTTTGCAGTAACTTTCTGTTTTTTTAGCAGGCTTTCAAGCTCATCCGCAGATTTTGTCCCAATCGACAAAGCCGGAATTCTGGCCTTATCATCTGGTTCATAGTAGACCATTTTAGCATGAGGAATATCGTTGTACGCTGTGGTTAATGATCTTATGATTAAAGCCTTTGCTCCTGTTTTAGCAATTACAGAAGCAGAAATTAATTTTGATTTTGCCGTAATTAAATAAGAATCGCTCGTATTAACGATGGTTGGGTCTAAAGGAAGGTTAACGAAAACAATTTTATCTTTTAACTGTCCGATAGATAAAGCATTAAGTTCACCAGTCGTATTGATAAGAACAATTTCGCCTACAAGATCTTTTCCTCCGGTTCCTTCAGAATTTCCGAAAGAAAGCATTTTAATACTTTTCCAGTCACCATTGGATCCTTTTATTTGTAAAGATTCTCTTCCTCTTATCCATACAGGAGCTTTTGCTTCCTGCTTCCAAGTTGTTTCAATTCCGATTTCTTTAAATTGTTTTTCGGCCCATTCCACCGCTTTTGTGTATCCCTGAGTTGCACTGAAACGGGGACCAACTCCTTTCGTAAGCTCACCAAGATTGTCATAGGCAGTACCATTGATCATAATCTCGTCTGAGATTCTTTTGAATTCAGTATGATAATTATATTTAGGCGTAGGAGTAGTTTTTTTTACCTGCTTCTTTTGAGAAAACAAAAATCCACCCAAAAAGAGTGGAAATATGATAAGTAATGATTTCTTCATTTTTATACTGACCTATTTCTTTTCAAAGCATAAAAATAGATAAAAAATTATGAACTAAGGCTTCATGTCATACATTAATAATGCAGTCACCAGTTTTGGTTCTATAAAGGTGCATTTTGGAGGCATACTTAATTTAAGATCTGAAATTTTGATCATATCATTGAAGCTTACAGGATAAATTCCGAAGCCCACTTTACCTTCACCATTGTCAACAGTTTCTTTCAGTAATTTAATCCCTTCAATATTTGACGTTCCTTTGATATAAGAAATCTTATCAGAACTATCAGAATCCGCAATATGGAGAATATCTTTAATAATAAATTTATCCAAAAGGTGGTGATCAAGATTTTCTAAAGACATTTCCTGGGAACGAAGATCATGCTTTACGTGAAGAGAATAAAACTTCCCGTCAAGATACATCGAAATGTGGAATTTCTGAGAAGGGTAATATGGAGTTTCTCCTTTTTCGTGGATTAAAAAATACTTTTCAATCTTTGCTAAAAATTCTTCAGCGCTCAAACCATTCAGATCACTGATGATTCTATTGTAATCGTGAATTTTTATAGACTGGTTGGAAACAATAAAGCTATATACAAAATTGTATGCTTCCGTTCCGTTGTGTTTTTTGTTTTTATCTTTCAGTCGTTTTGCATTCAAGGCGGTAGATCCTATCCTGTGATGTCCGTCTGCAATGTAAAAAGAGTCAATCTGATCGATCACTTCTTTGAATTGCTGTAACTTTAAACGGTTGTCGATTCTCCAGATTTTGTGACGAATTCCTATACTATCAACGTGATTGAAAATTGGAACATTTTTCTCCTCATGATTCATCAATAATTCTATTTTTGAATTGGAAGGATAGGTCAGCAATACAGGTTCTGCTTGTAGATTTACTTTCTCAAGATAATGTGCCAGTTTTTCTTTCTTCTGTGGAATGGTACTTTCGTGTCTTTTGATTTTCCCGCTCCAGAAATCTTCAATACTGCTTAACCCTAAAAGACCTCTAAATACCTGTTTATTAGGATATATCTGCTCATAAAGATAATAAGAGGAACTGTCTTGTACCAGGACTTTCTCATTCAGAAGCTCTTCGAAAGTAGAACGTATTTTCCTTAAATTCCTGTCAACATCTTTGGATTTACTTACAACATACGGCTTTATCATATTGATATAAGTATTTTCAACCTGTGCTTTTTCAGCAATTTCAGATTGAGTAAAATTGTCTAAAGGATGGGTAGGAAAAGTTGATTCATAATCTTTATGAGGTCTTATTCCACGGAAAGGTTTAAAAACAGGCATATTTTCTTTTATAGTTCGTTTTTTAACTTGATAATTTGTTCTGCAAGTTCGAGTCCAATTTTTTCCTGAGCATCTACTGTATTTCCTCCTACGTGAGGTGAAAGGGATAGAGCTGGATTCATTAATAATGGCAATTCAGGATTAGGTTCGTTTTCAAAAACATCTAAAGCTGCTCCTGCTACTTTTTCTGACTCAATAAAATCAATCAGCGCTACTTCATTGAGTACTCCGCCTCTTGCAGTATTTACAATATAAACACCATCTTTCATTTTTTCAAATTGTGGTGTGTCTATGATATATTCGTTCGTTTTTGGCGTATTGATGCTTATAAAATCTGCTTCCTTTAAGAAAGCATCCATATCGCTGGTAGAAGTAATCTCGAATTTCACCGACTGCCCGTCGAAGAAATTTAAGGTAAGAACTTCTGTTTGAGGCTTTCTGGTTAACACTTTAACCTTCATTCCTAAAGAAATTCCTATTTTCACTACTTCCTGTCCAATACTTCCAAAACCTATAACTCCTAATGTCTTTCCTGAAAGTTCATACGCATTGCTGAATGATTTTTTCATTGCATTGAAGTGAGTATCTCCTTCCAATGGCATCAATCTGTTAGATTCATGAAGAAATCTTGCTAAAGAAAAGAAATGCCCAAAAACCAATTCTGCCACCGATTTTGAGGATGCGGTCGGGGTATTGATAATATATTTCCCTTTTTCAATAGCATATTCAACGTCAATATTATCCATTCCGATGCCGCCTCTTCCGATAATTTTCAGATTCGGGCATGCATCTATAAGATCCTGCCTTACTTTCGTAGCACTTCTTACCAAAAGAACGTCTACGTTATTCTCGTTGATGAAATTGATCACATGATCCTGAGCAACCCTGTTGTCCAAGACTTCAATTCCCGCATTTCTTAATGCCTGTTCTCCTGTTTTTGAAATACCGTCGTTAGCTAAAACTTTCATGGTTTTTATTTTAATTTAAATATTCAAATGATGAAGTATTAAAAATTTAAATAGTTGCGCAAATTAAGAAAATTTAAAATAATACTCAATTGATATTTAAATATTTGAATTTTAGATATTTAACTATTTTATAGATTTCATGACATCTACTAAAACCTGCACACTTTCAATAGGTAATGCATTGTATAAACTTGCTCTATATCCTCCCAGGCTTCTGTGTCCGTTCAATCCGCTGATTCCTGCTGCTTTCCAGGCATTGTCAAACTCTTCTTTTTTACTTTCGTCTGTAATTTTGAAAGACACATTCATTAATGAGCGGTCTTCTTTTACACAGAACGTTTCAAATAAAGGATTGTTATCAATCTCGTCATATAAAAGCTTTGCTTTTGCTTCGTTTCTAGCTTCAGCAGCAGCAATTCCTCCGTTGTTTTCCAAATGCTGTAACGTAAGCAAAGAAGCATAAACAGGGAAAACCGGTGGTGTATTATACATTGATTCTTTAGCAATATGCTGAGAATAATCCAGGATTGAGAACATATTTTCTCTTCCTGTTTTACCTAAAATTTCTTTTTTAATAACCACTAAAGTTACTCCTGCAGGTCCCATATTTTTCTGAGCTCCAGCGTAGATCAAATCAAATTTAGAGAAATCCAACTGTCTTGAGAAAATATCTGAGCTCATGTCACAAACCATTAAAGTATCCACTTCAGGGAAAGATTTCATCTGAGTTCCGTAGATGGTATTATTGGAAGTACAGTGGAAATAATCATATTCTGAACCTACTGTATAATCTTTTGGAATGAAAGAGTAGTTTTCCTCTTTTGAAGAACCTACAACATCCACTGTTCCTACTTTTTTAGCCTCTTTAATTGCTCCTGCAGCCCAGGTTCCCGTATCCAGGTAAGCTGCTTTTCCGCCAACTTTCATCAAATTGTAAGGAACCATTGCAAATTGTAGACTTGCACCGCCTCCTAAATATAAAACTTCGTAATCATCTCCCAAATTCATCAATCTTTTTACGATTGCACGAGCTTCGTCCATTACCGCAACGAAATCCTTGCTTCTGTGTGAAATTTCAAGAAGTGATAATCCGATTCCGTTGAAATCTAAAATCGCCTGTGCCGACTTTTCAAAAACTTCCTGAGGTAAGATACATGGTCCAGCGCTAAAGTTGTGCTTTTTGCTCATATTTTTATTTTTTGATTTTGTAAACGTTTTGTTTACAGTTGTACTTTTAGTTTTACTTAGAATATTTGGTAAAAAAAACCGTCTCATGAAGTATGAGACGGCGTATATTATTCACCGTGTAAGAATGCTTTTTTATTAAGCAATGCTTCTTCAGATTCTACATGATCCTCATCCGGAACACAGCAGTCTACAGGGCAAACCGCTGCACATTGTGGCTCTTCGTGGAAGCCTTTACATTCTGTACATTTATCTGTTACAATGAAATACACATCATCACTTACAGGCTCTTGTGGTGCATCTGCATCTACTGTAAGGCCTGATGTTAATGTAACGGTACCTTTCAGTTCGGTACCTTCGGAAGCTTTCCAATCTACTGCTCCTTCATAAATTGCATTGTTTGGACATTCTGGTTCACAGGCACCGCAATTAATGCATTCATCAGTTATTTTAATAGCCATCGCTAATTTTTTTTAAATTTGCACAAAATTACAAAATATTCCCCAATTTAACCGTAATTATGAATATTGAAAATCAAGTTTTAGGACTTATTAGGCTTAGTGGATATCTGAAAGGGTTTTTATCAAAGAAATCGGAAGATTACAATGATGATGATACCGATTTTGAGTTATTATTAAAAAAGTCTGAAATAGAGAACCCATGGTTCACCAATGAAAATCAGAAATTTGCTTTACAGCAATGGGCAGATTTATTGACTGAAGAAAATATCAAGGATTGGCTAAAAGAATATTCTGCTTCTAAAATATCAAAAAGAGTAGGATTGATTTTGGCTGGAAATATTCCTTTGGTTGGACTTCACGATGTGATTTCTGTAGTATTGAGCAATCATATTCCTGTGATTAAACTTTCTTCTAAAGACAGATATATGATTCCGTTTTTATTAAAGAAATGGAATGAATTTTCAGAAGGAAATATTCAATTTGAATTTGTTGAAAAACTGGAAAATTTTGATGCTGTAATTGCAACAGGAAGTAATAATACGGCAAGATATCTTGAATATTATTTTAAAGACCGCTTAAATATCATCCGGAAAAACAGAACATCTATTGCGGTATTGAAAGGTGACGAAACAGATGAAGAGTTGCAATTATTGGCAAAAGATATTTTTCAGTATTTCGGATTAGGATGCAGAAATGTAACCCGACTGTTTATTCCGCAGGACTTTTTAATTGACCGCTTGTTTGAGAATTTTTTAAATTTTCAAGACGTAATTAATCATAATAAATATGCCAATAATTATGATTACAACAGAGCAGTTTATCTGTTAAACCAAGACAAATTCTGGGATAATAATTTTGTGATGCTGAAAGAAGATGATAAATTATTTAGTCCACTTTCTGTAATTAATTTCAGCAGATATTCTTCTTTAGAAGATGTGAAAAATTTTGTTGCGGAAAATGAAGAAAGTATTCAGTGTATTGTGGCAAAAGATGAATTAGGGTTAAACTCTGTTCCATTGGGTGAAGCTCAGAATCCGGGCTTAAATACCTATGCTGATAATGTGGATACGATGAAGTTTTTAGAAGTTATTTAATTCTTTGTATCTTCATCCTTTGAATTGATCAAATCAACAATATTATATGAAAAAAATGTTTCTGGTATTTGCTGTTTTTGCTATACAGCTTGGGTTTTCACAAAAGGTGACAAGTTTGAAGATTGAGAAAGGTGAGCAAAAAGAAAAGCTGATAGAATTAAGTAAAAGTCAGATTACTTCTTACAATAATAACTTTTTAAAATTCTTAGCGGGTTTGAAATCATCTGACCATAAAATAACGGATGATTTATTATCTGCTAAAGCAAAAGGAATTGTAAATGATAAGGTGTATAAAAAGTTATCTGATGATATTCATTTTAATAAAACGCTCGAAATTTTTAAATCGGGCTATAAACCTATGATCGATGGAAGTTCTTATCCGATGATTCAGTACAAATATTCTGATGATAAATCTGCAGTCCCTAATGAATTAGTTACTGTGGTGTTTGAGGAAGATGGGAAAATTCTTGGGGTAAAACCTTTTAAGAAATAAATTCAATATATTTAATTAAATAAAAACAAAAACTATATGATGACGGATACATTAGTCGCTCATTCTTCGGAAATAGAAAAAGCGAATTTTTACAAAAAAACTTACCTGCATGTTGCTTTATCCATCCTTGCATTTATTGGAGTAGAGACGATATTACTAAAGGTGGTTCCAGTAGAACTTATTGCCATGATGTTTGGGCAAAAATACACTTGGTTATTAATTATCGGTGTTTTTTGGCTGGCTTCTATGTTAGCGAATAAATGGTCTTTATCTCAAAGCCGTTCAACCCAATATTTAGGATTAGGATTTTATATTTTGCTTGAAGCCGTAATTTTCCTTCCGTTGCTGTATTTTGCAATAGGATATTCAGGAGGAGGCACGGTAATCTTTCAGGCTGCAATGCTTACTATTGCTATGTTTGCAGGATTGTCTTTGGTAGCTTTTACTTCAAAAAAGGACTTTTCTTTTTTAAGAAATATCATTATTATCGGTGGTTTCCTTTCTTTAGGATTAATTGTAGCCGGAGCAGTTTTCGGATTCAATTTAGGGCTTTGGTTCTCTGTCGGAATGGTGGTTTTGGCTTCTGCAAGTATTTTGTATGAAACAAGTAAACTGAAAAATGTATATACAACCGAGCAGTATGTAGGAGCTTCTTTACAGCTTTTTGCTTCTATTATGTTGCTATTCTGGTATATTTTAAGAATTTTGATGAGCAGAAGAAGCTAATTGAAATTGAAGAAATTTTATAAACCCAAAAAATCCTGATGTCTTTTCATCGGGATTTTTTTATTAAAAAATATAGGGAAACTTCGCGCGAAGTCTGTATTTTTAATGAATGATTCTTTCAGTTTAAAAAGAATTTACTTGTCAATAGATCCTAAAACCTTTTGAGCAAATGAGTTTAAAGCGTCCTTTTCACTCATTCCGTTTTGTACGTTGGCGTGAACTTCTAAAGCTCCGCAGATGTTGGTGATTAATTCTCCTGCAACATTTAGGTCCTCTTCACTTGTTCCTCTGAACTCACAGAAGCTTTCCAGTACTTCTAATGTTTTTTCAAGGTTTTCAGGAGTCTGATTTTGATAAAACTGTCTGATTACGGGTAACTTCATAATTACAATTCGTTAAATAAGTTAATTAAACTTTCCGCCTGATTAGACTGAACCTGATTGACCAATTCACCGTTTTTAAAGATGGCAAAAGTAGGTAAATTATCAACCCTAGCTAATTTTCTGCTTTCCGGTAATTTTTCTGCATCTACATACAGGAAAGGGATGCTGTCGTTTTCAGATGCCAGTTTCTTGAATTTAGGCTTCATGATTCTGCAGTTTCCACACCATGTAGCTCCATACTGTACCACAACTTTTTCATTGTCTTTTACAATATTCTGTAGCGTATCTTCTGTTAATTCTGTATACATTGTTGATTTTTTTATTAGGAAAATTAACAATGTAGCAATTTAATTTATCAATATAACCATGAGATTCTTCACTTCGTTCAGAATGACAAGAATTGTTACACTGTTAGATTGCTACATTGTTAGTTAATTTTGATTAGTTCTTAGCCAAATACTCAGCAGTAGAAGTTCTGTCAGCTTTCATAGCTTCTTTTCCTTCTTCCCAGTTTGCAGGGCAAACTTCACCGTGCTTCTGAACGTGAGTATATGCATCGATTAGTCTTAAATATTCTTTTACGTTTCTTCCAAGAGGCATATCGTTTACAGATTCGTGGAAAATTTTTCCAGTTTCATCGATAAGATAAGTTGCTCTGTAAGTTACGTTTGAACCAGTGAAAACTTCTTCACCTTCTTCATTGTATTCGAAATCCTGATCTACAATTCCCAACATGTTTGCCAATTGTCTGTGTGTATCAGCCAAAAGTGGGTAAGTTACCCCTTCAATACCTCCGTTGTCTTTTGAAACGTTCAGCCAAGCGAAGTGTACTTCGTTGGTATCACAAGAAGCACCGATTACTTTTGTGTTTCTTTTTTCAAATTCTCCTAAAGCTTCCTGAAAAGCATGAAGCTCAGTCGGGCAAACGAAAGTGAAATCTTTCGGATACCAGAACAAAAGAACTTTTTGTTGGTTTTCTGTAGCTTCTTGGAAGATGTTGATTTTAAGATCATCACCCATTTCAGACATTGCGTCTACTGTTACATTCGGGAATTTTTTTCCTACTAAAGACATAATTTTCTCGTTTTTATATTTAAATTTTCTGATGCAAATATATAAATATTTCATCTATCGAACAAATTGATTTTGATAAATAAAATCTATAATTGTTTTTGATTGAATATAAAGAAAAAAGCTCTGATTTCAGAGCTTTTATTGATATTTAGTATCCAAATATTTCGGTTAAACTAAGTTTTTTTACTTCACCCAGCTTTTTCATATCTGTTTCGTTTACTTTGTCTTGAGAAGCAACAATACAGTAGGTGTAACTTTTATTTTTCATTTCCTTATCATGGAAGTTGTTAATGTCTGTAAAAGAAAGTTTTGGAGCCTGATCGTACACATTTTTTCTTACGTCAGTATTATTGCCTAGTCTTTGGGCTTTCAGATAAGAGAAAATAATTCCATCCTGAGTAATTCTTTCGGAAGCGATCGTTTTTCTTAATCCGCTTTTTGCAGTTTCAAACAATTGTTCAGATTTAGGAAGTGTTGTTAAAAGCTCATTCATTGCTGTCGTAGATTCATTGAATTTATCAGCCTGAGTTCCTACATACGCTAAAACCATATTTTTATCCTCTTTTTTACTTGGAGGGGCAAAATAAGAGTATGTAGAATAAGCCAGAGCTTTAGATTCTCTGATGGTTTGGAAAACAATAGATCCCATTCCGCCACCAAAGTAATTATTAAATAAATTAACGGTTGGAGTTTCAGCAGCATTATACTGATCTGCATTTCTTACCCAGAATATTTCTGACTGTACCATGTCATAATGAGCAAATAATACTTTATTTTTATCGGTAGGAGCCTGTACAAAAGTTTTAGTTTTGGTCAGTTCTTTAAGATCTTTAGGAAGCGTATGGATAGGTTTCAGAGAAGCTACAAGATCGTTTCCGGCTTTTGGGCCATAATACAAGACTTTATGCTTATAATTAAATAAATCATGAAGTACTTTAATAAGGTCTTCTGCCTTTAAAGCATCTAATTCCGCATCGCTTAATACATTATTGAAAGGATTTTGAGCTCCGTATTGCGCATAGCTTCTCAATCCGGACATAATGACCCCTTTATTTTGTTTTGCATTAGCTCTTGCTTTTTTTAGCCTGATTTTATAAGTATCTAAAGCAGCCTGATCAGCCTGACAGTTTTTAATCAGATCTTCGAAGAGGGAAGCTGTTTTATCAAAGTTTTCATTTAGTCCTTCTAATGTAACATAAGTTTCTTCATTACCTGCACTTACATTGAAGCTTGAAGCCAGTTTGTAAAATTCTTTGCTAATGGTTTCAGAAGATTTGTTTTTTGTTCCTAAATACTGAAGATATTCTGCAGCCAGTGGAAGAATTTTATTATTCCATTTTCCGGAATCGAAGTGATAGTAAAGCCTGAACAAAGCATTGTCTGTATTTTTAACTGACAGTACATCGATATTTCCTAATTTATTTTTAGTAATATCTTTATCATAATTCAGCCATACCGGAGAAATGGCACTTTCCGGCATTTCATCAATCTTTTTAAGGAATGGTGATTGATCTTCTCTGTTTACGGATACTGGTGTAATCGTTGGTTTGTCAACTTTTACAATACTCTTGTCTTCTCCTTTTCTTTTATAGATAGCAACATAATTATTGGCTTGCAGATATTTTGCTGCAAAATCCATAATATCTTTTTTAGTAAGCTTAGAGATTTCGTCTACGTATTCCAGAGAAGCTTTATGATCGATATCGGAAGTAAATTCATCCATTAAAATACCGGCTCTGGAAGAATATTTTTCATCCTTTTGAATGATATTTTTCTTCTCGTTATTGACAATAGATTCAATAAGATCGTCTGAAAATTCTCCTTTTCTTAATTTATCGATTTCCTGAAGTAAAAGATTTCTAACTTCATCCAGCGATTGTCCTTCCGTAGGTCTTCCTTGTAATAAAAGAACGGAATAGTCCTTCAATACATAAGGGAAAGCATACGCAGCCAATAATTTTTGTTTTTTTACAAGATCTAGGTCGATTAATCCGGCTTGTCCGTTAGTAAGCATATTACCTACTAAGTTAAGAAGTCTTGCATCTTTCGTTGTTGCTCCCGGAAATCTGAATCCAAGCATTACGTTTTCAGGATTAGGCCCAACTACTTCCTTTACAATAGGAGAGGCAATAGGTTTTTCCTGTCCGATTTTGTATTCAGGAATCGATTTAGACTGCATATAAGAAAAAGCCTTGTCGATTTTGGCAATCATTTCATCGGGATTGAAATCTCCGGACATGATGATTCCCATATTGTTGGGAACATAATACGTGTTGAAATATTCACGAATTGCTTTAAGAGAAGGGTTTTTAAGGTGTTCTATGGTTCCGATGGTTGTTTGCTTCCCGTAATTGTTATTAGGGAAAAGGCTTGCAAACATCATATCATATACTTTGTCTCCGTCATCATCCAAAGATCTGTTTTTCTCTTCATATACGGCTTCTAATTCAGTATGGAAAAGCCTTAAAACAGGCTGTCTGAATCTTTCTGATTGTACCGCAAGAAATTTATCCACCACATTGGCCGGAATATCTTCTGTATAAACAGTTTGTTCAAAAGAGGTAAAAGCATTCGTTCCGTCTGCCCCCATTCCTGCCATCATTTTGTCATACTCATTGGCAATGGCAAATTTTGCGGCTTCTCCGGAAACTCTGTCTATTTCTTTGTAGATCTCTTTTCTCTTGCTTTCGTCTTTTGTAGAATTGTATTTTTCATAAAGCGCATCGATCTGATCCAGGATAGGCTTTTCTTTCGCCCAGTCTTTAGAACCGAATTTATCTGTTCCTTTGAAAAGCATATGCTCTAAATAATGGGCAAGACCTGTATGGGTTGCCGGATCTGTTTTACTTCCTGCTTTGGTAGCAATATACGCCTGTATTCTGGGATCTTTGTTGGTAGGGCTTAGAATAACGGTAAGTCCGTTTTTTAATTTATAATATCTTGCAGCAGTAGGATCATTCGTTACATACTTGTACGTATACCCGTTTGATTTGGCTTCCTTCCATTGGAAATCCTGTCCGTAAGCATATCCGACGAAACTTGCTGCAGCAATACTGGTTACAATACTGATTTTTTTGAATAAATTCATTTTTTGTATTTTTTGATGTTGTTTAATTGAGTGGGTCTAATAAGTTTTTAATACGTTTCATAGCTTCTCTCAAATCTTCTTCCGAAGCGGCATAAGAAAATCGGATACATTCCGGGCTTCCAAAAGAAACACCACCAACGCAGCCTACATGTGCATTTTCTAAAATAAACATGGCGAAATCATCAGAATCATTAATTTGAGTTCCATTTAAGGTTTTTCCAATATAATGAGAAATATCCGGGAAGAAATAGAATGCTGCTTTGGGCAATAAGACTTTAAATCCTGGAATTTCCTTCATTAAATCATACACAAGATCCCTTCTTTTTTTAAAGGCATCAATCATATATCGGTATTCGGAAGGATCTGTCTGTAAAGCTGTAATTGATGCTCTTTGAGCCACTGTATTGGCGCCGCTCGTCATTTGTCCCTGAATTTTTTCACAAGCTTTGGCCAACCACTCCGGGCATGCAGAATAACCGATTCTCCAGCCTGTCATAGCGAAAGCTTTAGACATTCCGTTGATTACAGCAGTCTGTTCGTAAACTTCGGGAAACTGTGCGATAGAAGTTGTTTTAGTTTCATAATTGATGAATTCGTAGATCTCGTCAGAAATTACCGTTACATGAGGATGTTTGGCAATCACTTTTGCTAACGATTTCAATTCATCATAGGTATAATATCCACCGGAAGGATTGCAAGGTGAGCTGAATAAAACAGCTTTGGTTTTATCTGTAATCGCTTCTTCTAATTGTTCAGCAGTAATTTTAAAATCTGTGACATAAGATGTAGGAAGCATTACCGAGTTTCCGCCCATCATTTTTACCATTTCATCATAACTTACCCAGTAAGGATTAGGTAATATTACTTCGTCTCCATCATTAAGAAGTGCTGCCAAAACATTTAAAATAGCCTGTTTAGCACCATTAGAAACACAAATTTGTGTAGGTTTATATTCTAAGTTATTGTCTCTTTTAAGTTTATAAGCGATAGCTTCTCGAAGTTCTAAAAATCCCGGAACAGGAGAGTAGTGGCTGTAGTTTTCGTTGATGGCATCAAAGGCAGCCTGTTTTATAGTATCTGGAACATCAAAATCCGGTTCTCCTAATGTTAAACTGATAACGTTTATGCCATTGGCTTTCATTTCTCTAGCCTTGTTAGACATTACGAAAGTCTGTGAGTAACCTAGCCTGTTTACTCTATCTGAAAGTTTGTTCATGAATTTTTTTTGAATTTTAACAAATATATATAATAAAATTCTCTCGGGAAACAGAAATAAGTCTGGATTAATTTTTTTTGAATTTTAATCACTAGATTTGGATCTATTTATAACTATCAGACAATTAAAATGTATAAAATCTTATTTTTAGTAATTACTTCCTTTTGCTCGGCTCAGAGCTATCGTTTTGTATATGAGTACAAGATGAAACCTGATCTGGCAATAGATTCTCTTGTTACAGATTATATGAATCTGGATTCAGATGGTAAAAAGTCTTATTTCTACAATGCTGCGAAATATGAAAGAGATTCTTTATACAATGCTACAAAAAATAATGCAGTTCTTTACAACGGTAAAAAATATGATCAGAATCTGGGATATATTGTTGCGAAAAATTATGCTCAAAAAACTATAAAGTTTTATGATAAATATAAAACCGCCAATCTCTTAGTAGTTGAAGAAGAATCTCAAAAATGGAATATTGAAAAAGAATTTTTAAAAATCAATAATATCAATTGTCAAAAGGCGACTTCCAATTACAAAGGGAGAGTTTGGGAGGCGTGGTTTAGCAACGAATATCCTATTAATGATGGACCTTACAAGTTCATAGGACTCCCTGGATTGATTGTAAGCCTTAAAGACAGCGAAGGTGATCATGTTTTTAATTTAATTCAGATCAAAAAAATCAAGACAGTTTTTGCTTTCCTGCCAAAGAACAGTAAGGAAATGAGCTGGAAAGACTACAGAAAAGCTATAATGACTTATACTCCCAATCTTGTTGATGATATAGAGAGCATGAGCATAGAAAAAAGCGTAGGAATAATGAATGTTCAGTTCAAAGACGGATATGTTGGGAAATTTGATCTTGATAAATTGAAAAAAAATGGCAATATGGATGCTGAGATTGCTAAAAGACTTCGCCGGACCAACAATCCTATTGAAAAAGATTAAAAATAAAAATAGGCTGTCTGTTATGGATAGCTTTTTTTTATGAAAAGATCTTAGGTGAAATTTAAATATTTGACCAAAGCCAATAAAAACTTATTTTTGCAGATTATAATAATTGATATGTCTACATCGTTAGTATTAAAATATTTCCCGGATCTTACTGAAAACCAGATTGAACAATTCACAAAATTGGAAGCTCTTTATAATGAGTGGAACGAAAAGATCAATGTCATTTCCAGAAAAGATATGGAATCGCTTTATGAGAAACATATTTTACACTCTTTAGGAATTGCTAAAGTGATGAAATTTGCACCGGGTACAAAAGTGTTGGATATCGGAACGGGAGGAGGTTTTCCGGGGATTCCTTTGGCAATATTGTTTCCTGAATCAGAATTTACCCTGATTGATTCCATTGGAAAAAAAATCAGCGTAGTAAATGCTGTATCAGAAGGAGTTGGATTGACAAATGTAACGGCTATTCACGGAAGAGCTGAGAAACTGAAAGAAAAATTCCATTTTGTGGTAAGCAGAGCGGTTACCCAAATGCCGGAATTCTTAAGATGGCTGAAAGGAAAATTTGAAAAAGAGCAGTTCAATACAAAGCATAACGGTATCCTTTATCTGAAAGGAGGCGATCTTGCCGAAGAACTTGCAGGGCTTAAATGTGAAATATTTAGCCTTAAAAACTATTTTGAAGGAGAGTTTTTTGATACAAAAAAAGTAGTCTATCTCTCAAAAGGTAATTTTAATTCGTAAATTTATATTTCTAAATCAAAATTAATAGAGTTGCTATGAAAAAGTTTTTAAATATTAGTGTTTCTGTGGTAATGTTAGGATTAATTTTGACATCATGTAATAATGATAATGACTATCAAACTGTAGAAGCAGTAGAAAAAGTGAAGATTGACAGTGTGAAAATTATCAATGACACGATGGACGTATTTACGGTTCAAAGTATTAAAACGTACTCTGTGTATCAATCTAATTGCGAAGGTTTTTACGGCTATGACTACATTCATGATGACAATGTAACAAGATCGGTTACTGCTTATAAATATAAAACCGACGGCGCTTGTCAGCCATCAACTAAAACATTTGCCAGTCAAATTAATTTCAGTCCGCAACAGACCGGAACTTACACCTTTAAATTCTGGAACGGAGGAAATACATGGATTACGAAAAAAATCGTAGTTGAATAAAGAAAATGGTGAAATTCATTGTTTTAATTTGTTTTTTATTTTCAGTTGAGGCGTTTAGTCAGAAAATAAGTTGGAAGGAAGACCGTAAACTTAAGTGGGAGAATTTTCAGAGTCCGGTTAGTCGGAAAGGCAATCCCGACGTTGTTGCTTATACTAACTGCGGATGGGAATATACTGTGGTAAAATCTTCCAATCCTAAAGCAGCGGTTGAGTTCAATATACAAACGATATTTAACGAAGATAAGTCCTGGAAAGATGCAAAAAAGATTAATGATTATTACCTTTTGCATGAACAAAAGCACTTTGATATTGCTGAACTATTTGCACGAAAATTAAGAAAAGAAGTCAAAGAAAAAATCAAAACCTCTTCTGATTTTGACAAATACTTTAAAGAGATCTATAGTACGATTTCAAACGACTATAGGAACTTTCAGATTACCTATGATAAAGTTACCGAACACGGTATCAATAAAGAAAAACAGGCAGAATACAACGAATTAATATCTTCCGAATTAGAAAATTTAAAAAATTTTAAAACCTCTTGAAGTTCCTCAACAAAATTATTCACGAATTATTAGCTCAAAGTTCTGATCTTTCTGAGTTTAATATTGTGTTACCCGGAAAACGTCCCATCGTTTTTATCAGAAGAATTTTAGAGGAAAATAACTATTCGGGGTTTTTACCCAATTTTTTTACGGTAGAAGAACTTATCAATCAGATTGCAGATAAACAGCTGATTCAGGGGATTTCGTTGTGGCTTTTTGCATTTGATGTGTATAAAAGTCTTAATCTCATTCCCAGAGATAATTTTTCTGAATTTTTAAAATGGTTTCCGACTTTACAGAAAGATTGGGATGATATTTTAAAATTCTCGGATAGCGGTGATCAGGCTGTTTTGCAGTATATGTTTGATGAAGAAAGGATTAAAGACTGGGCGCAGAATCTGGGCGAGGACGATGATGTTCCGAGAAAAAAGTTTTTGAATTTCTGGAAAAATATGAATGTTTTTCTTCCTGTATTAAAACAAAAACTGCAGGAAAAAAATTGGGCTACTTCCGGAATGATCCACGAAATTGCGAAAGCTGAAATTGATCATTTTGCTAAAAACACCAAAGAAAAATTTGTTTTTTGTGGGTTTAATGCTTTTACTCCGGTTGAAGAAAAGCTCGTAAGAAGTCTTTTGCAGTGGGATAAAGGACAGTGTTTTTTCCAAGCAGATCATTATTATTTTGATGATGAAAGACAGGAAGCCGGAAAGTTTTTAAGAAACCACAAAATCTGGAAAGAATTCAATGACAATAGAGCTTTTAACTGGATTGAAGATGATTTTAATCAGCCCAAAAATATAAAAGTCTATGAAGTTTCAGGAAATATTACCCAGACAAAGGTTTTGCCTGAAATCTTTAAAGAAATAGAAAATAAAACCTATTCCAATACAGCGGTGGTTCTGTTAGATGAAAATCTGCTTCCCGCAAGTTTGGATGTCATGTACGGAGTTCAGAATCTGAATATCACAATGGGGTTTCCCTTGAAAAACCTGTCGTTTTCCAATGCTGTAAAACAGCTTTTTTATCTTCAGAAACAATTAGAAAAAAATAAATCCTCTTATTATTACCGGGATGTTTTTCCTATTCTTGAAGAACTTCCGAAATCTACCGAAGACGAATGGGTTATTAATCAGTTCAGAACGAAAATAGAAGAACGGAATATTGTTTATATTTCAAAGAAACTATTACATGAACTTTTAAATAAACTCTCTTACTATAATTTGCTTCAGAAAGCAGATTCTACGAACGCTTATCTGGATGCTCTAATTGATTTTTGTAAGCAGGTAAAATGGCTGGAAATAGATGATATACAATATGAAAACGTATCTCACTTCGAGAATTCGTTTAGGATTATAAAAAACCAGTTGAGTCCATACGATTTTGAAATTACTATGGAAACACTGGAGGTTCTGATCAATCAGCATATCAATTCGGAGAGCATAGATTTTCAGGGAGAACCACTCAGAGGATTACAGATTATGGGACTTTTGGAAACCCGTTTATTGAACTTTGAGAATGTAATCCTGCTTTCTGTAAATGAGGGCAAATTACCACTTGGAAATTCTCAGAATACCTATATCCCGTTTGATATCAGAAAGTTTTTTGATCTTCATACGTTTTTAGAGAACGATAGTATTTATGCCTATCACTTTTATCGTCTGATCCAGGATTCTCAGAACGTCCATTTATTGTTCAATGCTTTAAGTTCTGGAGTAAATTCCGGGGAAAAAAGTAGGTTTATCACTCAGATTGAAATGGAAAGTTCTCATAAAATTGAACATCTGATCATAGAGAATTCATCTGAGCCAATTATTACAGAACCTATAGAATTTATTAAAACTCCTATTGTTCTGGAAAGGCTTGAAAAGTGGAAAGAAAAAGTTTCAGCGTCTCACCTTACAAGTTATCTGTATAATCCTGTTGATTTTTATCTTTCTAAAATTTTGAACACTTCCGAAAACGATGAAATTGAAGAAGAATTATCTGTTAAAAATTATGGAAATTTAGTGCATTACACTCTTCAAGAAGTATATGAGGTTTTAAAAGGTAAAACATTAAAGGAAAGTGATTTAAAAGTTTCAATTAAAGAAATAGATAAATATATTGATATCGCTATAGATAAGCTGAAACATCAACCTGAGTTCTATGAAAAGGGGATGAATTTTATTCATAAAGCCATCGCCAAAAAAGTAATTGAAAGCATTCTGAATTACGATCTGGATTTGGTAAAAAAAGGGAATAAACTTGAGATTTTAGATATTGAAAAACGATTTGAAAATGTAGATTTTTATCTGGATCAATCACAAAAAATATCATTTTTCGGGTTTATAGACAGAATAGACAGACTCAATGGAACACTAAGAATTATAGATTATAAAACGGCAAAAATCAAAAATCTTATCGTAAAAATCGATCAAGACAATGTGGAGGGATATTTTCATAACAGCGACCGAAAGCAGGCATTACAGCTATGTATTTATCAATATGTGGTACAGAATCTTCCCGAGTTTTGGGGACTTCCGATCGAAACAGGGATTTGGAGTTTTGCCGAAGCTAAAAGAGGAGTAGTATCTCTGCAATTCGAAAAAGGAGATATCGACGATGCTATGAACTCTATAAAAAGTTTAATTGAAGAAATTCTAAACCCGGATATTAATTTTATTGAAGAAATTAAAACCTATTCAAATTAATTAAACCATAGAGTTTTGTTTGTTTGTTTGTTTGTTTGTTTGTTTGTTTGTTTGTTTGTTTGTTTGTTTGTCATTCTGAATGAAGCAAAGCGCAATGAAGAATCTTTAAATAGTAGATTCCTCCTTTGTCGGAATGACATTTGGATAGAATTTATGATCAAAAAATAAAAAGCTCCCGATAAATTATTATCGGGAGCTTTTTATATGGTATACTTTTAATTTTAGAAGGCATTAATACCTGTAATATCTAACCCTGTAATCAACAAATGAACATCATGTGTTCCTTCATAAGTAATTACAGATTCCAGATTGGCAGCGTGTCTCATCATCGGGAATTCTCCCATGATTCCCATTCCGCCAAGAATCTGACGAGATTCTCTTGCGATATCAATCGCCATTTTCACATTATTCCTTTTTGCCATTGAAATCTGAGCTGGAGTAGCTTTGTGAGCATTTTTAAGAGTTCCTAATTGCAGACAAAGTAATTGCGCTTTTGTAATTTCAGTTAAGAATTCTGCCAGTTTTTTCTGTTGCAACTGATAAGAACCGATTGGTTTTCCAAACTGTTTTCTTTCCTTAGAGTACTGAACAGCAGTGCAATAACAATCAATTGCAGCACCAATTACACCCCAGGAAATTCCATATCTTGCTGAATTTAAACAAGATAAAGGACCTTTTAACCCTGTAACTCCCGGGAGTAAATTCTCTTTTGGTACTTTCACATCATTGAAAACCAATTCACCTGTTTTTGAAGCTCTTAAGCTCCATTTATTGTGTGTTTCCGGAGTGGTGAAACCCTCCATTCCTCTTTCAACGATCAAACCTTGAACTTTTCCTTCTTCATTTTTGGCCCAAACTACAGCAATATCGCAAAGCGGGGAATTGGTAATCCACATTTTAGCCCCATTTAAAAGATAATGATCTCCCATATCTTTAAAATAGGTCTCCATAGAACCCGGATCTGAACCGTGATTAGGCTCTGTCAACCCAAAAGAACCGATCATTTCTCCGGAAGCCAGTTGGGGTAAATATTTTCTTTTCTGCTCTTCAGAACCAAATTCATTAATCGGGAACATGACCAAAGAACTTTGTACAGAAGCTGCAGAACGAACTGCAGAATCTCCTCTTTCCAATTCCTGCATAATCAAACCGTAAGAAATCTGATCCAGACCAGAACCTCCATACTCAACCGGAATATAAGGCCCCAATGCTCCAACTTTCCCCAATTCTCTCATTAAGCCGGGAATATCTGTATGATTTTGTGCAGCCTGATCGATCTGTGGCATTACAAAACTTTCTACCCATTCTCTTATCGATTGGCGTATAAGTTTGTGTTCTTCGGTAAGTAAAGCATCGATTCCATAATAATCGGGAATTGATGTAAGAGGATAATATGACATTGTAATTTAATTTTTCTAAAAGTAATACTTTTCACTATTCCAGAAAAATTTTTTTTAATGCCTTATGATAATTGATTTTTTTAGCTTTATTCAATCATTAAAAGGTAGAATTATGCCTCATCATCCTTATCATTGGAGATAGGATATTGGTTGGGAGAATTATGAACCTTGCTTTTGAATTTGTATAGATAAGGGGCCTTGTTAGCGGAACCATCATAAAGCTTTTCCAGCCTGTCAAGAATATTAAGGCTCAGTATTTTACGCTGAAAATTATTTCTTCTGAATTTTTCTCCTAAAATGGTTTCATAGAGAGATTGTAAATCTTTCATGGTGAATTTTTCAGGAAGCAAATTACTGGCTGCAACCTCCGTATTGATGTTCATTCTGAGGTATTCAAGTCCAGTTTCTATAATTCTGTCATGGTCAAATGCCATTTGAGGAAGCTTACTCACCTCAAACCACTCACATGTTTCATTAAAAGCATCCGGAAATGTGTTAGCAAGGGAAAAATCAATCAAACTGCAATAGCCTACTGTAATGAATCTTTGGAAAATCCAGTGATCTTTAGGAATTTCAATTCCTTTATTTTGAAGCAAAATCTGGTGTACATTATTTTCTGTACGGTCTATTCTTCCAAATGTATGAAACTGTTTCAGGAAAATGTCTTTCAAATGTGTTCTTTCATATAAAACACGTGCTGCAGCTTCTCTGAGATCTTCATCATTAAATACAAATCCGCCGGGAAGTGACCACAAATTAAGGTCGTGGTACTTCAAAAGCAATACTTTCAGGATATTATTATGAAAACCAAATATGGTACAATCTACAGATACATGAGCCACAAAGTCTTTTGTATCAATAAGTTCCTGAAGGTTTTGTTTGTTTTTTGTGTCTTTGATTTCCATGGCAGTAAAAATAAAATTATTTTTCTAATGTTTTTCTACTCATCCTAAAATACAGTAAACTTATTGAAAATAAAACCAGTACAGCGAATAGAATATAGACTGAGTAATAGTTTAGTAAATGGTTTTTAAATAAAATTGACATCATAATAGAACTGACAGAACTCCCTAAAGATGAAAAAATAACGACCAATGAAGTAAAAATATTTACTTTTTGCTTATCAACTTGGGTAATCATTTTTGAATTGATAACAGGATAGAGTGGTGATAAGAAAAGACCAATTACAGGAAATAAAAACAATAAAATCCTGGAACCATCCGTACTTAGAAACTGTATTCCAATGATGATTGATACAACTGAAACAATCAGGATAAGACACAAAATATAATATTTTGATAATACAAATCTGTGGATGATATTGGAAGTGATCATCCTCCCTACATAAGAGAAAAGTGCCAGGAAAGAGGAAGCTTGAAGAGCAAAAAATGAATTGACTTTTAAATGGTTCTTATAAAAAGAAGGTAGCCAGGAATTAAAACTTTGTTCAACAAAAACAATTGAAAATAAAACGGCTAAAAATATTACAATCAGCGGACTAATAAACTCTGAAAGTTCTTTGATAAGATTTTCTTTTTCTTTTTTTACAGGTTCGGCAATTTCAACTCTTGAAAATAAAAAAATAGTGACAGCTGATAAAACAGAGATACATAAGAACCCAAATTTCCAGAATTGAGAAAACTGACTTGAAATAAGCCATCCAAATCCTGTGTTTACGACAAAAATACCGATCATAAAGGAAGCTTCTACGCTGTTCATCGTTTTGGCAAGGGATTTTTCATCAGAAATATTGTTACGGATTACTCCAAACACACATATCTTACCTATCGCAAAACAGGTCCCGATAATGGCAAACCAAAGTTTATAAAACCAGAATACTTCTACAAAAGGTAAAATAAGTGAACAGATCCCAACGATACTTAATGCTAAAATCAATGATTTTTTTGTTCCGAATTTGCTGATAAAGTTCACCGCGAAAAGTGAAATAAATGCAACCGGAATATCTTTAAATGATTCTAAAAATCCCAATTTATCATACGTGATTTTTGCCTCAGAAAGTTGTAAAATCACAATACCCATGCAGTTTAAAACCATTGAAAAAATCAGGAAAGTTAGTTTCAAGGGAAGAGAGATTTTGGAGATCTTGGTTGTCATTTCAGGGATTTATTTTGTTCTGTTTTATGAAAATTTAAGGTTTATTTTAAGAAAAATTATGCCTTTGAAGTCCCAAAAATAAACGAAATATTAAAATAGTTATTAATAAAATGTTAATTATTTAAAAAAAAATATATTTTTATTGTCTCAATTTGAGAATTAAAAAACTAACTGTATATGAATGTAAAAATATCAAGAAGTTTAGGACTGGTTGCAGTGCTGTATTTTACTGCCAATTTCAGTGCCCAAAACACCAAGAAAGATACTCTTCCCAAAGAGCAAAAAATTGAGGAAGTGGTAATGATCGGTTACGGTACTCAGAAGAAGAGTAATGTAACAGGTGCGATTTCGAGTATTAAAGCCTCAGATCTGGAAGATGTTCCTACAGGAAGGCCTGAACAAGTTCTACAAGGTAGGGCAGCCGGTATTTCTGTAATTTCGAATTCCGGGCAGCCGGGTTCTACCGCTACGGTCAGAGTTCGTGGTATTACCAGTTTTGGTGCAGGAAGTAATGATCCGCTTTGGGTAGTAGACGGAATTGTGGTAGACAATATCGAATGGCTGAATCAGGCAGATATTGAAAACATGGAAATCTTAAAAGATGGTGCTTCTGCTGCAATCTATGGGGTTGCTGCTGCAAAAGGAGTAATCCTGATTACTACAAAAAAAGGTGCAAAAGGAAGATTAAATCTTAGTTATAACGGGTTCTTCGGTGTAGGAACCGCAGCTCGTAAACTGGATCTTTTGAATGCAACACAATATGCAACGATCAGAAATGAGGCAAGTGTGAATGATGGAGGTTCTCCCATTTTTTCAAATCCGAATGCTTTGGGAGCAGGAACCAATTGGCAAGATGTAATTTTCAACAGTGCACAACGACAGTCTCACGAATTCAGCATCAGTGGAGGAAGTGATAAGTCTACATTCTTTACCTCTTTCGGATACTATGATCAGGAAGGGATTGTAATGAGAGACATTTCAAATTATAAAAGAATCAATGCACGAATCAACTCAACGCATAAAGTTTTTGATTTTTTAACAATAGGACAAACTTTTGCTTATACACATAAGAAATCTGCCGGAATCAATGCAAACGGAGAATTTGGAGGTCCTTTGAGCTCGGCGGTCAATCTTGATCCTACAACTCCGGTTTTGGTAGATAACATTTCAACACAACCTTTTCCAAGCGATTATTCAAATCAATATATTGTAAGAGATCCTGCTACAGGACTACCTTATGGAATTTCTCATTATGTAAATCAAGAAATGTCTAACCCACTTGCTTTCCAACAAACCCAATTGGGGAGATATAATTGGGGAGATGATTTAGTAGGAAATGTTTTTGCTGAATTAAAATTCTTAGATCATTTTAATTTTAAAACAACGGCTAACGGAAAATTATCTTATTGGGGACAACAAGGATTTACCCCTTTGTTTTATTTGAGCCCATCTTTAAAAAATGATACTTTCAACAGCTTGTTCAGACAAACTGAAAAGAAATTTGAATGGAGTACTGAAAACACAGTTACTTATCAAAATAAATTCGGAGGGCACAATCTAAGCGTATTATTAGGTCAAGGGTATTACGAATACAATATTTCTTCTGGACAAAATGTTACCTATACAAACCTTCCCGTAAATAATTGGCAGGATGCATCTTTCAATTTCGATATTCCTCAGGCTGATAGAACGACAGCAGCTTGGGACGGAAAAGAAACACATAAAACATCTTATTTTGCGAGGGTAGTTTATGATTATGAAAATAAATACCTTTTCACAGGAACAATGCGTAGAGATGGCTCTTCAAAATTTGCACAAGCTCACCATTGGGGTAATTTTCCTGCATTCTCTTTAGGATGGAATGTTTCCAATGAAAATTTCTGGCCACAGAATGATATAGTTAATAGCTTGAAATTAAGAGGAGGGTATGGTGTTTTAGGAAATGATGCTATTGATAATTTCCAGTTTGCAAACTTCTTAGTTGCAGGAAGCAATTATTCTTTTGGAGATAATAATATTCACATCGGTTATGCTCCTAGTACACTTGAAAACCCGGATTTAAAATGGGAAAGAACCTCTCAGTTAAACGTTGCTGCAGATCTTAAATTATTTAAAAACTTTGATTTATCTGTTGATGTCTACAGAAAGAAAACAACGGATATTTTAAGACAGGTTAATATTCCTGGCTATCTAGGTCTTACAAACAATCCTTGGAGAAATATCGGAGATATGAATAACAATGGTATTGAAGTAAGCTTAGGCTACAGAAAAAATTGGGGTGATTTTGGAATCTCAGCTAATGGAAACCTGGGATATCTGAAGAATGAAGTTATCAGGTTAGAAGATAATAAACTGTATGAAAATTTTGCATCATTTCAATCAATGGGTGCCGTTTCAAGATTACAGGTCGGTAGCCCTTATGGATCTTTCTACGGATACCAAAATATGGGAATTTTTCAAAATCAATCCGAAATTGATGCTTACAAAAATTCTAACGGGGCTTTAATTCAGCCTAATGCCAAACCGGGAGATTTCAAAAGACTAGATGCAAATGGAGATGGTAAGATTGATGAGAATGACTATGTATATTTAGGGAATTCCGTACCAAAGTATACGTTTGGTTTCACGTTAAATTTAAATTACAAAAACTTTGACTTAATGGTATTTGCTCAAGGACAGGCAGGTAACAAAATTTTCCAAGGGTTAAGAAGATTAGATATTGGTAGTGCCAACTATCAGACAGCGATCCTTGATCGTTGGACAGGTGAAGGAACTTCTGATTCTACACCAAGAGTAACAGTGACAGATCCGAATCAAAACTTTACAAGAATGTCTGATTATTATTTACAAGACGGAAGTTACTTACGTTTAAAATTGGTTTCATTAGGGTATACACTACCTAAAGAGGTTTCAAAAACGTTTGGAGCAAGTAAAGTAAGATTCTACGTTACAGGAGAAAACCTAGTAACATTTACGAAGTATACAGGTTATGATCCTGAAATTGCAGGTGGAGATACTTTTGGGATAGACAGAGCATATTATCCGCAAGCAAGAACTTTCCTTTTTGGTGCTAATGTTCAATTTTAATGTAAAGAAAAATGAAAAACAAAAGATTTATATATAAAGGTGTAGCTGTTGTATTACTAGCAGGGATCAGTTTTGGAGCTGTGTCTTGTAATAACAGTAATTTAGAAGATGTACAAAATACGGGAACTTTTGATACAGACAATTTCTTCAAAAATGAGGATCAGGCATTTGCCGGATTAGTTGCAACTTACGATCTGCTTAGAAAATATTCCGGAGGTTTTGAAAATTCAGTCACCTTCTTTAATGCCGCTTCGGATGATTGCTATTCAGGAGGAGGAAGTTCTACGGATGGGGCAGGAATTCAAGGTTTTGCTAATTATAGCATTAATTCGGTTATCATGCCTCCAAGCTATTGGAGAGATTATTATCAGGGAATTGCAAGAGCAAATCTTTTATTGGAAAGAATTCCCAATGCAACGATGAACGATAACACAAGAAAAATGTTTATAGCCGAAGCAAAAACGTTAAGATCTCTCTATTATTTTGAGCTCGTAAGAATGTTTGGAAATATTCCTTTAATCTTAAAGCCGGCAAAATACAATGATGACTATTATCATATTCCGCAGGTTCCAAAAGCAGACGTATACACTCAGATTGAAACAGATTTATTAGCAGCGATTAATGATTTACCGGTTATTCAATCTCAAAAAGGAAGAATCTCTCAAGGAACAGCACGTGCTATTTTAGGAAAAATTTATTTGTATGATAAAAAATATAGCGATGCGGCCGCTCAATTAAATTTAGTAAATGGTAATACTCCTGGAGGCGCGGCAAGTCAATACGGCTATTCACTAGTATCAGACTATAAAAAACTTTGGGAAATTGATAATAAATTTACTTCAGAGTCGGTTTTAGAAGTAATGAGCACAAACAAAGGAAACTCTGATTGGTCATTTTGGGGAACAGGAAAAGATGAAGGTAATTCCATTTGTGTGATGACGGCTATCAGGTCATATAGTGTAAAAACATTAGATCCGCCAGCTGTGAATGATGCTCCCAAAATTTATTCCGGATGGTCATTCAATCCTATTACAGAAAGTTTATTTGCTTTTATGCAGGGTGATCCACGTTTGAATGCTACAATTTTTAATGCTAAACAATTAGTACAAGACGGAAAAGTTACCTATTCAGCAGCTTACAAAGATACAGGGTATTTCCTTAATAAATACTTACCAAGAACTACAGATGTTTCTACGTTACCTGGAGCTCCGGAACTTAATTTCCGTCAGAATTACATCGCTATTAGGCTAGCAGATACCTATTTAATGGAAGCTGAAGCACTAGGAGGATCGGGTGCAAGAGCTCAACAGCTATTAGATGCTGTAAGAGCAAGAGTTGGTTTAGCTTCCGTTCCTGTTTCTATGCAGGCCATTAAAGACGAAAGAAGAAGAGAATTAGCTGGTGAAGGACACAGATGGTTTGACTTGGTAAGATGGGGAGATGCTCCTGCAGTATTAGGATCAAGAGGTTTTACAGCCAATAAAAACGAAATCTTACCGATTCCTCTTACTGAACTTACTAATACCGTGTTAAAACAAAATCCTGGATACTAAAATTAAAAATATGATAACTAAATATATTAATAAAAGCCTTTTAATAAGTGCTTCCGTTTTTTTCATGGCAAGTTGTTCTCCAGATACCGTTGAAGAAGGAAATGGCCTTACTCAGCCTGAAGTAGATGCAGCGTTTACTGTAACTAAAACTGCTGAAAACAGATACCATTTAAAAAGAGTAAATGATAATAATATTAATTTTATTAATTCTCAATGGAATATAGATTATGATGGTTTCGTAAATGGGAAAAATGAAATAGATGTTTTCCTTCCCGATGCGGGAACCTATATTATTCAGCATAGTGCGGTAGGAATTGGAGGTGTTTCTGGTGGGATGACAAGCCAGACCGTTGTAGTACCTACTTCAGATCCCGTTGCGGGAAATATTATCCAAGGAGGAAGATTTGATACTCCTGCTGAAGTTGCAAAATGGACCATTTTCCCGATAAGCTCTACAGGCGCACAATGGGTTTTTGCTAACGGAAAAGCTACAATTGTAGCTTCAGGCAGTAATCAACAAGCTTTTTATCAGGCAGTAAATGTGGTAGCAGGACAAAAATATTCAATAGATATGGTAGCTTCTTCGGCAACACCATTGGTAGATACTTGGTTTGAAGTTTATATGCTAGACAGCTTACCGGCACCGGGAAATGATCTAAGTGGAACCGTTTACAGAAATATTAATACTTGGGATGGTTGTGGTAAGACAGCCTTTGGAGGAAAGGTTTCTGCAATAGGCTGTAACAGTGGCAAAAATAGCGGAATTTATACAGCAACGTCTACAGGAACTGTTTATTTGGTAATTAAATGTGGGGGAGGAAATGTAAGTGGTTTAAGCGTTGACAAAGTTGAACTGAGAAAAACTACTTAATCTTCCCATAACTAAAATGATATGATTTCACAATATTCATATAGTTTCGTACTTAGAAGTGCTGCGCTTTGCGGTGTAGCACTTCTTTCTTTTTTAAACTGTAGCAGTTCTGATGTAGCCGGGAATGGTGACAATTCAGGCGTAAACGGAGATACTTCCGGAGATCCGGTACAGGTATGGTTGACAAAAGGAGATCAGTCGGTGAAACTACAACAACAGAGTGTAGCTTATTTTTCAGGGACTTCAAATACAGGAACAACGATTGAAGTGGATGCTTCGCAGGTGTTCCAGAATATTGACGGGTTCGGATATACGCTTACAGGAGGAAGTGTTCAGGTGATCAATCAGCTGAACGTAACTAAGAAACAAGAATTACTGAATGATCTATTCAGCAGTTCAGGAATTGGAATTAGTTATTTAAGAATCAGCATCGGTGCTTCAGATTTGAACAGCGAAGTTTTCTCTTATGATGATATGCCAACAGGGCAGACAGACCCTACACTTGCTCAATTTAGCTTAACAAAAGATCAGGCTGTTATCCAGATGTTAAAAGATATTTTAGTGATTAATCCCAATATCAAAATCCTTGCAACCCCTTGGTCACCACCAGTTTGGATGAAAGACAACGGAAACAGTATGGGGGGAAGCCTAAAACCTGAATTTTATGGAGCATATGCTCAATATTTCGTAAAATATATTCAGGCAATGCAGGCGCAGGGGATTAAAATTGATGCCATCACTCCTCAAAACGAACCATTACATCCAGGAAATAATCCAAGCATGTATATGACATCCGGAGATCAGGCAACTTTTATTAAAACTCATTTAGGACCGGCTTTCCAGACTGCAAATATTAACACTAAAATCATTGCTTACGATCACAATTGTGATAATCCGGCTTACCCATTGGCTGTTTTGAATGATGCTGCAGCCAATCCTTATGTTGACGGATCTGCTTTTCATTTATATGCAGGCGATATTTCGGCACTAAGTGCAGTTCATAATTTATTTCCAAATAAAAATGTTTATTTTACTGAACAATGGACAAGTTCTACAGGAGGTTTCTCCGGAGATTTGGATTGGCACGTAAAAAACGTTATCATTGGGTCAATGAGAAACTGGAGTAAGACAGCGCTGGAGTGGAATGTAGCAAATGATGCCTCATTTGGTCCTCATACACCGGGTGGTTGTACACAATGCAAAGGTGCTGTTACAATTAATAGTGCAACAGGGTACGATAAAAATGTTGCTTATTATATTATTGCTCATGCCTCAAAGTTTGTTCCTGCAAATTCTCAGAGAATTGCATCAACACAAGGCGATAATCTCTCAACAGTAGCTTTTAAAACGCCGGTTGGAAAAACTGTTTTAATTGTTCAGAACAGCAATTCTACAGATAAGATATTTAATATTAAATACAATTTGAAGACAGCTCCTGTAAAAATTCCTGGAAGTTCTGTTGCAACCTATATTTTTTAAAATAAAATCATGAAAAGAATTTATTTCTTATTAATATTTACAGCATTCGGATTCAATCTATTCGGACAAAAAACGATTGATCAGAAAGTTTCCGAATTGTTATCGAAAATGACTTTGGAGGAAAAAGTAGGGCAATTGGTACAATATAGTGGGTTTGAATATGCTACAGGTCCTCAGAATTCTAATTCTGCAAATGTTTTAAATGAAATAAAACAAGGAAAAGTAGGTTCCATGCTCAACGTGGCCGGAGCCGAAGAGACCAGAAAATTTCAGGAACTAGCCTTACAATCAAGATTGAAAATTCCTTTATTATTTGGTCAGGATGTTATCCATGGATACAGAACGACATTTCCGGTGAATCTGGGGCAGGCTGCAAGTTGGGATTTAGGATTAATAGAAAAATCAGAAAGAATTGCAGCAACCGAAGCTTCGGCTTATGGAATTCACTGGACTTTTGCTCCGATGGTAGATATTGCAAGAGATCCGAGATGGGGAAGAGTGATGGAAGGTTCTGGGGAAGATACTTATTTGGGAACTCAGATTGGTTTGGCTAGAATTAAAGGATTTCAGGGGAAAGGTCTTGGAAATCTGGATGCCATCATGGCCTGTGCAAAACACTTTGCAGCCTATGGAGCAGCAGTTGGCGGAAGAGACTACAACTCTGTCGATATGAGTTTGAGACAATTAAACGAAACCTATCTGACTCCCTTCAAAGCAGCAGCACAAGCTGGTGTGGCAACTTTTATGAATTCTTTTAACGATATTAATGGAATTCCTGCAACGGCCAACAAATATATTCTTAGAGATCTATTAAAAGGCAAATGGAATTATCAGGGTTTTGTGGTTTCAGATTGGGGAAGTATAGGGGAAATGGTTTCTCACGGATATGCAACAGACAATAAAGAAGCTGCGGAAAAAGCAATTCTTGCAGGAAGCGATATGGATATGGAAAGCCGTGCTTATATGGCCGAACTTCCCAAATTGGTTCAGGAAGGAAAGGTAGATCCGAAGTTTATTGATGATGCAGCAAGAAGAATTTTGATTAAAAAGTTTGAAATGGGATTATTCGATGATCCTTACAGATTCAGCAACGAAAAAAGACAGAAAGAACAGTTAAATAATCAGGAAAACAGAAAATTCGGAAGAGAATTTGGCTCAAAAAGTATTGTTTTGCTTAAAAATCAAAAGAATGTTTTACCCCTTTCAAGATCAACGAAAACGATTGCTTTAATTGGTCCTTTCGGAAAAGAAACTTCTGCCAATCACGGGTTCTGGTCGGTTGCTTTTAAAGATGATAATCAAAGAATCATTACTCAGTTTGACGGAATTAAAAACCAATTAGATAAAAACTCTACCTTATTGTATGCAAAAGGAGCTAATGTTGATGATCAGGACAAATCTATGTTTGCAGAAGCTGTAGAAACAGCTAAAAAAGCAGACGTTGTTATCATGACATTAGGTGAAGGCTCTGCAATGAGTGGGGAAGCAAAAAGTAGAAGCAATTTACATTTTACAGGTGTTCAGGAAGATTTATTGAAAGAAATTGCAAAAACGGGAAAACCGATTGTTTTGATGATCAATGCAGGAAGACCTTTGGTTTTTGATTGGGCAGCAGACAATATTCCTACAATTATATACACTTGGTGGTTGGGAACAGAAGCAGGAAATTCAATTGCAGATGTTCTTTTCGGAACAATAAATCCGAGTGGAAAATTACCAATGACTTTCCCAAGAACGGAAGGTCAAATTCCGGTTTACTATAATCATTATAATACGGGAAGACCTGCAAAAAATAATACGGACAGAAACTATGTTTCAGCTTATATAGACCTAGATAATGATCCAAAATTTCCGTTTGGCTATGGCTTAAGTTATACTCAGTTTAAATATTCTGATATCAATTTGAGTTCAACCAATCTCAAAGGAAATCAGACTTTAAATATCAGTGTAAATGTTACCAATACAGGAAAATATGATGGGGAAGAAGTCGTGCAATTATACATCAGAGATTTGTTTGGGAAGGTTGTAAGACCTGTGAAAGAGTTAAAGGGCTTTCAGAAAGTTTTTATTAAAAAAGGAGAAAATAAGACGATTACCTTTACTTTAACTCCTGAAAATCTAAAATTTTATGATGATGACTTGAATTTCGATTGGGAATCCGGAGAATTTGATATCATGATCGGAACCGATTCTCAAAATGTTCAGACAAAAAGAATAAATTGGTTAAAATAATATAAGTTTCAATACTAAGAGCAGGATAAAACCTGCTTTTGGTGGTAAAAAACATAAAATTTAAACGGTAGATTTGTCATTCTGAAAGTAGCGGAGCACACTGAAGAATCTATTTTAGATTATCATAGGGGGGATTGCTTCGTCAGAATGACAAAAATCAAATTTAAATCTTAAAATCATGAGAGTAAAACTCCAATATATTTTTTATTTGATCATTGGAACAACCCTGATCTTTTCATCATTGAACTGTGCATCAAACAAGCCTGATTCAAGCAAAAAATTAATCTGGAGTGATGAATTTAATTATAAAGGATTACCCGATTCTTCCAAATGGAATTATGATGTAGGAGGTCATGGTTTTGGAAATGAAGAGTCTCAGTTTTATACCAAAGAACGGTTAGAAAACGCAAGAGTAGAAAAAGGGAATTTAATTATAGAAGCAAGAAAAGAAAACTGGGAAGAAAGTAAATATACTTCGGCAAGACTGCTTACAAAAGGTAAATTTGCATTTCAGTACGGAACCATTGAGGTAAGGGCAAAACTTCCCAAAGGACGTGGAACATGGCCCGCCATATGGATGCTGAGTGAAGATTTAAAAAAGTGGCCCAACGATGGAGAAATAGATATTATGGAACATGTCGGTTATAATCAAGGTTTTATCCATGCTTCTATTCACACAAAGAATTATAATCATCTAAAAGCAACGCAAAAAACGGATACATTAAAAGTAAATGATGCCAGTGAGAAGTTTCATGTTTATAAAGCAGACTGGACTCCGGAAAAAATTGATTTTTATATTGATGACAAGAAATTCTTCTCTTATGAAAATGAAACCAAAACCTATGAAACGTGGCCTTTTGATAAACCCTATTTTCTAATTTTAAATCTGGCAGTCGGAGGATTGTGGGGCGGAATAAAAGGTATTGATGACAGTGTTTTTCCTCAGAAATATTATATAGATTATGTAAGAGTCTATCAAAACAAATAATGAAGCAGGCAGTTTGCCTTAAAATATAGAAGAAATTATGAAGAGATTAGTCGTAAGTTGTTTTGTAGTCGGGATGGCTTTCAATGCAACTGCACAAAATTACTGGAAAAAGAATGCAGGTAAAACAGCAAAAGTTTACCTTACCAACTCTAAGACCAATGAGAAAATGGCAGATAAAGGAACTCTGAAATTTGAAAAATTCGGACAACCTAAGGAAACGGATGCCTGTATTTTTGTAGATCCGGATTTTAAATATCAAAAGCTGATAGGAATAGGAGGAGCAATCACAGACGCTGTCGCTGAAACTTTTTATAAAATGCCCGAAAATAAACAGAAAGAAATCCTTGAGGCATATTATGGGAAAAATGGATTAGGATATACTGTTGTCCGTACCAATATGAACTCATGTGATTTTTCAAGTGATTCTTATACCTATGTTCAGGATAATGACACTTCTTTAAAAACATTCAATGTAATGCATGATGAGAAGTATAAAATTCCGATGATTAAAGAAGCTCAAAAAGCGATTGGGAAAGACTTTACCTTTTATTTTTCACCGTGGAGTCCACCAGCTTGGATGAAGTCTAATAAGAGCTTGTATAAAGGAGGAAGACTAGAAAATCAGTATTATCAGACCTGGGCAGATTATTATGTAAAATTCATTAAAGAATATGAAAAAAGAGGAATCAACATTTGGGGATTGACTGTTCAGAATGAACCAATGGCAACACAAAGTTGGGAATCTTGTATTTATACTGCCGATGAAGAAGGTGAGTTTCTTAAAAATAATTTAGGACCAACTCTTTGGAAAAACGGATATAAAGGTAAGAAAGTGATGATTTGGGATCACAATAGAGATTTAATTTACCAAAGAGCTACTACAACTTTAGGCGATCCGGAAACAGCGAAATATGCATCCGGAATCGGTTATCATTGGTACGAAACATGGAATAACAAAACACAGCTTTTCGATAATTTAGCTGAAACTCAAAGAGCTTTTCCGGATAAGTTTTTAGCTTTTACAGAAGGTTGTAAAGAACAATTTGACCTATCTAAAATTTACGATGTAAAATTAGGTGAACTGTATGGCAGAAATATGATTAATGATTTCAACAAAGGAACGGCTTTATGGACAGACTGGAATGTGCTGCTTGATGAAACCGGAGGTCCGAACCATGTTGGGAATTTCTGTTTTGCTCCTATTATTGCAGATACAAAAACCGGAGAAGTTCACTATACTTATGAATATTATTATGTGGGCCACGTTTCAAAATTCATTAAACCCAATGCCCGAAGAATCGGAAGTTCAACAAATAGAGTGGCTTTAACCTCAACAACTTTCATGAATGAAAACGGACAGCTGGTTACTGTAATTATGAATGATACAGATAATGATATCGATGCCAATTTGTGGATAGAGGGAATGGCAGCCAAACTTCCTGCACCGGCACATTCTATACAAACTGTAATTTTATAAATTAAAACTTCATATTAATATATTTTTTTATTTCGGCGGCACCAAAGGTGCCGCCGATTTGATTGCAGTAAAGTGTATCAAACAAAAAGCCGAAACAATTTGTTTCGGCTTATATTATTTAGAGAATAACTTAAATTATTCAACATCATATTTACTGATTACTTTCTGAGTAACTCCTGAACTGCTGAATCCACCATCATGGAATAAGTTCTGCATCGTTACTTTCTTCGTAAGATCTGAGAAAAGAGTAACGCAATAATCTGCACACTCAAGAGCGGTAGCATTTCCTAGAGGAGACATATCTTCAGCATATCCTAAGAAACCTCCGAAACCTTTCACACCACTTCCTGCAGTAGTTGGAGTAGGAGACTGAGAAACGGTATTTACACGTACTTTTCTTTCTCCCCAATAGTTTCCGAAAGTTCTGGCAATACTTTCAAGATAAGCTTTGTTATCAGACATATCGTTATAATCCGGGAACGTTCTCTGAGCTGCAATATAAGTAAGTGCCAAAATACTTCCCCATTCATTCATACAGTTCTTTTCATAAGCCACACGCATTACTTTGTGGAAAGAAACAGCGGAAATATCCCAACCTTTTTCCAACCAGTCGTAATTCATTTCTGTATAATGTTTTCCTTTTCTCACGTTAATAGACATTCCTATAGAGTGAAGGATAAAGTCGATTTTACCAAATTTTGCTATTGCAGCATCAAAAAGTTTTTCAAGATCTTCAACAGAAGTGGCATCTGCCCCAATTACTTCAGATCCGGTTTTTTCTGCTAAACCGTTAAGTTCGCCCATTCTCAACGCGATAGGAGCATTAGACAAGATAAACTCAGCGCCTTCTTCATGACATCTTTCTGCAACTTTCCATGCGATTGATTGTTCATTAAGGGCTCCAAAAATAATTCCCTTTTTGCCTTTAAGTAAACCGTATGACATAATTTTTTAATGTTTATTTACCTACAAATGTAGCAATAATTTGTGTTTAGAACATAATAAAAACGAAGCCTTCTGTAAAAAAGACTCCGTTTTTTTGAAAATATTTATATAACTGAAATTTTAATTTGTTTTCTTATTCCATTCTGCTTTTACATCTTCTGCAGCATCTTTGGTTTTTTCCCAGGCATCATTGGCCTTATCTTTAATATCATCCCATGCATCGGAAACATTATTTTTTACTCTGTCGAGCCAGTCTTCCTGTTGTGCTTCTTCATCATTGGATCTTTTTTCATTGATATAATCCTTTGCTCTGTCTGCCAGTTCTTCAACCTTCCATTTTGCATTGTCTGCAGCATTTTTTAGAGAGTTTTCTGTATTATTTACTGCATTTTCAGCTTTGTTATACTCTGAATTGTTCATAATGTTAATATTTAAGTGTTTGTTGTATGAATTAAACAATAACCATTCCTAAAACTATGAGACGATGTTAAATTTTTCATAAACTTTTTTTATCTTTTTACAATGAACAGTATCTTTAAGTTAAAAAAATAAACAATTATGGATAAAATACGTTGCGGGTGGTGCGAAAAGATGACTTATACAGAAAATATCATGATGAAGAATGGGGAAAACCAACATATGATGATGAAACAATTTTTGAATTTCTGGTTTTAGAAAGCTTTCAGGCAGGATTGAGCTGGTATACAATTCTCACAAAAAGAGAAAATTTTCGAAAAGCTTTCGATAATTTTAATTATAAAAAGATAGCTACCTATTCTGACGAAAAAGTAGCAGAACTGATGCAGAATTCCGGTATTATAAGAAACAGGCTAAAAGTATTGGCTACTATTACCAATGCCCAGAAATTTCAGGAAGTTCAAAAAGAATTTGGTAGTTTTTCGAAATATATCTGGGGATTTGTAGACGGAAAACCAATTGATAACAAGCCCAAAACGCTGAAAGACGTTCCTGCTACAACAGAGATTTCAGATGCACTGTCTAAAGATCTGAAAAAAAGAGGATTTAAATTTATGGGCTCTACTGTTGTGTATGCTCATATGCAGGCAACAGGAATGGTAAATGATCATGTGGAGGATTGTTTTTTGAGAAAATAATTCTTTGCAATGCATTAAAATTTATTAAGTTCGCACAACTATAATCAAATAGTTGTAAATAATTAATAATCATGACGAAATACTTAATTGTATGTGCCTTGTTTTTTGCTTTTTCTGCTTCTGCTCAAAAATCTGATAAAAAGAAAAGCGAATATGCCCCTATTGAAATTACGAAAACAGACGGAAGCAAAATGAATGTTCTTTTTAAACGAATTACAATGCCCGGACTTAGCAGTTTTCAAGAAATGTTCGGAGGAGCTTCTAATACTAATATAAAAATCGAATACAAGACTTCCGAAACAGGATCTGTGGAAAAAATGAATTCTAAAGATATTGAAAAAATTAAATTTTTAGATGAAGATCAAGATGAAATAGGAGGGTTTGAAAGACTAAAAATAAAAGAGTTTGATAGAAATAATGTACTGCAAGCTACCAAAAAAGTCATCTATATGCCCCAAATTTATGATGGAAAAATAGGCGTTTATGGAGAGCCTGTTTTTATATGTTCAACAACGTCCCCGAACTCCAAAGTAGTATTTGGATGTAGATATGCATACACGACTATTTATCTTAAAAATAATCAGGATAAATTTGCTGTAACTCCTTTAGATATTAAGGTTTTTAACATGAGCAGGAGTTTTGATAATTTCGTGAATGCTTTTAAAGCGACGGGAAAAGATTGTCCGGAATTTAATGCATACCTTGAGTCTTTCAGAAAAAAAATGGAAGATAAAGAGTTTCAGAAGAAAATGAGAGATGACATAACAGATTACAGAAAAGAAGTAAAAAAACAAGCCAAAGACCTGGATATGAATAGTAGAGAAAGAGAAGATTATTTGGCACGGAAAATGTTTTTTCATGAAGCACAACTTTATATAGGAATTGTAAAAGAATACGAAAAAAATTGCCCACTTTAATAAGAAAGGATTGCAAAAAGCAATCCTTTTTTACGTTGCTTATACTTAATTTTTGAGAAATTGGTTTATAGAAAAAGTAAATGTTTTTAATGAAAAAAATAACAAAATAAATTAATGTATCAAAATAATGTATTAAAAGCTTAACATTCGTAAATTTTCTTTATGTTTGATTTGTAATAAAAGGGAAAAACGTAACTCCTTAGTATTAAATTTTAATTCAATCAATAACTATGAAACTAAAACTTCTTCTTCTCTTCATGTGCATTATCAGCACAAAATTCTTTTGTCAACAATATTATGGGAAAAATAATGCAAAAGATCTTCCTAAAGTTGAATTTCTCTTAGCAGATGGCTCAAAAGTAAATGGATTTTTTGTGGGATATACTTATCCTAACGGAACTTATCCAGGTTTTTTTGACAAAGACGATATTTATAATTTTGTGTATAAAAAAACGAAGAGTTCAGAAGACGAAAAGTTCGGTGCAAATGAAGTTAAGTCAGTAAAAATCTACGATGATTACGATGATGTTACCAATGCTATAGAAAGACTTGACATGAAATATGTAAATAAAGACGGTGAAGTTACCGATAAAAAGAAGAGATCATTTCAACCGCTGCTGTATGATGGTAAAATACAGATTTTCGGATCAAATTTGAAAGTGTGCAGTTCTACATGTAATTATGCCTATTCTAAATTCTATATTAAAAACGCAAAAGATGATTTTGCTGTTATGCCGGTAGATTATGATAAATTAAGTCTTTTTAATGTAGGCTCATTATATGACAAAATGGTTGAAGCATTTAAATATGCAGGGAGAGACTGTCCCGAATTTCAAAAATATATGGATAGCTTTCAGGCGAAACTTGAAGATAAAAATTTCAAAAAGGAGATTAACGCAAAATTTAAAGGAATCAGAAAAAAGGCTTATGAAGATGGAAAAAAATCTAATTTGGGTTATAACGGAACTCAGGAATTAATAGGGGAATATATGCTTCAGGCATACTTGGAGTTTTATAGTGGTATCATAAAAGAATACGAAAAAAACTGCCCATAAAAAAGGGGATTGCAAAATGCAATCCCCTTTTTTATTTAATAATTCTCTCCAGCACCCATTCAATCAAATTCTTTTCAGAAGTATGATGGTCTGCCGAGAATTCGCCACGTCTTCTGTTGGCAATTACATTGTTTACAGTAATCGCTTTATGTCCTAAAAGCTTAGATAAAGCATAGATAGCGGAAGTTTCCATTTCGAAATTGGTAACGCCAAGATCATTTAAAGTTTCCAAAAACTTATCATCAACCGCTTTCAATCGAAGCTGTCTTCCTTGTGGTGCGTAAAATCCTGGAAAAGTCGCTGTGTTCCCGTGGTATTTTGCGTCTTTATATAGCTCTCCCAATTCTTCTGCCCAATCTGCAAAATAAAGCATTGGTTTGATTTTAGGATACGGAAACTTCTCTAAGAAATTTTTAGAAAATTCATTTTCAAACTCATAATCCTGGTAAAAATGCATTAATCCATCCAATCCGACAACATTTTGAGTCACCAGCATATTGTCAACCTGAACATCCGGATTTACACTTCCGCACGTTCCCATTCTGAATAATTGTAGCGCAGAATGTTCCGTTTTAAACTCTTTATTTTTAAGATCAATATTTACCAGAGCATCAAGCTCGTTCATCACGATGTCAATGTTTTCCGTTCCGATTCCGGTTGACATTACCGTAATTCTTTCTCCTCTTAGAGTTCCTGTATGTGTATAGAATTCTCTTTTATTTTTTTTGACTTCTACTTTGTCAAAATACTTTGAAACCTTTGCCACACGGTCCGGGTCTCCAACGAGGATGATCTTTTCAGCAATATCTTCAGGTAAAAGGTTCAAGTGATAAACACTTCCATCTTCGTTCAGAACAAGTTCTGAAGCCGCAAGTTTATTTAGCATAAATATGTTTTTATAGTTAAATTATGAATTGATTTGATTAACTTTTAAAATCCTCCCCAATATCCTTCATCATTATTTTAAAACAGAGATCAGTATAGAAATTGACCGTTTAGTAATGAATTTGATTTCGGGATTTAAAATTAGTAAAAAATCCTTGAAATTAAACGTAAACATTATTTAATTCAAACTTAAAATTATTGTAACGTCTCATTCACTTTCTGTCAATAGTTTTGCGCAAAAAAAATTGATGAGATTTTATCCTTTTGTGATTATCGTGCTGTTGTTTGGTTTGGCTGTAATGTCTTTTAATCCTGTTGATAAAGGAGTTGAAAGTGAAAATACCATGATTAATAACGGATTAGCTGATTTTAAAAATAAACTGGATCAACTAAAAACAGATGCTTATCAGTTTTCAGAAGATAAAATTTCCTTGGAGCAGCTTCAGGAATCTTTGAAAAATACCAGAAATTCTTTCAAAGAGATTGAGTTTTATGTTGCCTATCATTACCCGGAATTTACAAAATCAAAGCTTAACGCAGCTCCTTTATTTCATATTGAAGCGGCAGGAACAAAGTCTTATACGCTTCCTCCGGAAGGATTACAGGTTTTGGATGAATTGATATTTTCTGATGAAGCGAGAGAACAAAAAGATGAAATTAAAACCATCACAGATTTTTTATATAATAGCTATGCAAACTTTTATTTAAGCGCTGTTAAAAATGGCTTAAGTAAAGGAAATAATAAAACTTTACCATTAAGAATTGAACTGATCAGGATATACAGTTTAGGCGTTACCGGGTTTGATACTCCGGGTTCGCTTAATGTTTCTGAAGAAGCAGGTCATGCTTTTTTAGGGATGAAAAAATATATTAATGACGATCTCTATTTTAAAAACTATACTCTTGAAAAAACAAATACAATTCTGACGGCGGGGATTGATTATCTTTCAAAGAATACTGACTTTGAAACATTTGACAGAATAGAATTTTATAAGAAATATATCCAGCCTTTATATGAAGAATTCGGAAAGTGGGATGGGAGAAGTGATGACCTGAAAGAGTTTTCAGGTTGGAACGTCAGCAATAAAAACATTTTCGGTAGTGATTTTCTGAATCCTTATTTCTATACATTATTAAAAAAAGAAGAAGATAATGCTGATCTAAGAGAGTTAGGAAAGGAGATTTTCTATGATCAAAACTTAAGCAGCAACGGGAAAATGAGCTGTGCAACCTGTCATTTACCCGAAAATGCATTCACAGATTTAAAATCAAAATCCCAGAGTAATGTAGAAGGGAAAACAGTATTGAGAAATTCGCCATCTTTATATAATGCCGTTTTTGCAAAAAGATTTTTCTATGACTTAAGGGCTTTCTATCTTGAACAACAGGCAGAACACGTAATTTATAATGAAGATGAATTCAATACAAGCTACGAAAGCATTATTCAAAAATTAAAAACAAAAAAGGAATACAAAAAAGCCTTTAAAGCGGCTTTTAAAAACGGAGCTGTAAATAAAGAAAACTTTTCTAAAGCTTTAAGTTCATATGTTGCGTCATTATACTCCTATGAAAGTGATTTTGATCAATTCATGAGAAATGAGAAAGAGATTTCTTCTGATGTGAAAAAGGGTTTCAATTTATTTATGGGAAAGGCCAATTGTGCAACCTGTCATTTTGCTCCCAATTTTTCTGGCTTGGTTCCACCGTTTTTTAATGAAAATGAATCCGAAGTTTTAGGAATTACCCAAAAGTCGATCCATCAAAAACCTTTGGAGCTTGATGCAGATAAAGGAAGAGTGAATAGTCCTGTGAAAAAGGAAAATTCATGGATTTATGAAAATTCTTTCAAAACAGTCACGGTAAGAAATATTGCCCTAACAAAGCCATATTTTCATAATGGAGCTTTTAGCACACTGGAAGAAGTTCTGGATTTCTACAATGAAGGGGGAGGAGAAGGTCTTGGATTAAAAGTGAAAAATCAAACTTTAGCTTCGGATAAATTGAATTTAACACAAACAGAAATGAAGCAAATCATTGCATTTTTGAATTCTTTAACGGATGTGAGCAAAAAATAGTAATCAGTTATCAGTTTTTATGATCATGACGGCCTGTAGTTTTAATTTGAAATGCAGGCTGTTTTTTGTTTTAAAATTCACAATATATAGATTTAATTTAACACTCCGTTAATCTGATTAACATTAGGTTTTTGATTAATTAATATTTAGCAAGACTTATTTAAAATCCTATTAATAGAGGGTTCGAAGCAATAAAATAGCTTTGCAGTGTCTAAAAAATCGAAATTTAAAAATGAAAAAAAAATTACTAACAGTTGCAGTTCTTGCATTGATGACGGGTTCTGTGTTTCATGCACAAACTTTTGTCTTTAACAAAAATTCCGCTTGGAAATACAATGACAATAATACGACATTGGCAGACCAGTGGAAAGATACCAATTTTGACATTTCTGCCTGGTCACAAGGAAATGGTCCTCTTGGATATGGTGATCCGGTAACAACAACTACGAATACGGGTCTTATGACAGCTTATTTTGCTAAAGATTTTACGGTAAATTTGAGCGACCTTTCTGACACAATGGAATTGGGAGTGATGAGAGATGACGGAATCGTGGTTTATCTGAACGGTCAAGAAGTAGTTAGAGATAATATGCCAACGGGAGTAATTACATTCAGTACTTTATCCAGCACAACAATTGATGGGGCAGCAGAAAGTGTATATAACGTATTTTCTATTCCAAAATCCAAATTCGTAAACGGAAACAACAGAATCTCTATTGAATTGCATAACAGAGGTGCAACGAGTTCTGATTTAAGAATAGATGCTTACCTGAAAACGGTTGTATCAACAACACCGGTTCCATGTAATGCAAATCATATCAGTTGCTTTACTTCTATTGTTCCTACCGCTCAAACCAGTAAATTAATCATTCCTGTAGAGCACAACTATCAGTTGATTTTAAAAGAAGGAGACAACTATACAGAAGGAGGAGGATTAGTGGGAGGACAAAATGACTTCACAGCTTATGTTCCGAAAAACGGAAGTGCAACAAACGGATATCTTTCCGTAAATCACGAGACGAATCCGGGAGGAGTTACCATGGCTGAAATTAACTACAATGCTTCTACAAAACTTTGGCAGTTAACAAAATCAAGAGCGGTAAGTTTCTCTGATCCAAGTTTGGTTCAGACGATCAGAAACTGTTCAGGAGGAGTTACACCTTGGGGAACAGTCGTTACAGCAGAAGAACAAACAACTTCAAGTGATGTAAACGGAGACGGAATGAAAGATTACGGATGGTTGGTAGAGATTGATCCCGCAACAGTTCAAGTAGTGTCTCAAAATGCTGACGGTTCTAAAGGAAAACTTTGGCAGATGGGAATCATGAATCACGAAAATGTAGTGATCAATAATGCAGGAACAACTGCTTATTACGGTGAAGACGGAGGAACCCACATGGTATACAAATACGTAATGGATACTCCGAATAATCTTTCATCAGGAAATTTATTCGTTTTAAAATTAGACCAGGGATTAAGTAATGGAGATCCTGTTGCTACTACAGCAACTTGGATTCAGGTTCCTAACAAAACAAAAGCAGACCAGAATAATACAACGGCATTAGCACAATCTTTGGGAGGAACTTCTTTCAACGGAATTGAAGATGTGGATATAAGCCCAATTGATGGTAAAATCTACTTTACGGCAAAAGGATTGAATAAAGTGTACAGATTACAGGATAATGGGACTACAGCGTCTCAGGTTGAAACTTTCGTGGGAGGTCTTACAACCAATTATTCTTTCACTACGGCTCAGGGAACAAAAACTGAAGCTTGGGGAGACGGAAACGACAACCTTACATTTGATGAGCTGGGTAACCTTTGGGTACTTCAGGATGGTGGGAAAAATTACATTTGGGTAATTGCTCCGGATCATACACAGGCTAATCCAAAAGTAAAATTATTTGCTTCTATGCCTGCAGGTTCAGAACCAACTGGTCTTACTTTTACACCAGATCATAAATTCGGATTCTTCTCAGTTCAGCACCCTGATTCTACGATTTCTACAGATATTGATGCAACAGGAAATACAATTAATTATATAGGGAAATCTGCAACGATTGTAGTGGCTCTTAAAAATAATTTAGGGACTGCTGGATCTTTAGGAACAAGTGAAACACACGCGGAAACATCAGTTACGGTTGCTCCGAATCCTACTTCGGGAATCGTGAAGATCAATTCTCCGAAAGGATTGAAAAACATTGCTGTTACTGCTTACAGCATGGATGGTAAAATTGTTTTCAACCAGAAATTCTCAGGAACAAACAATGCATTAGACTTAGATTTTACAAAACAGCTTGAAACTTCAAGAGTGTTGATTTTAAATATCGAAGCTGATGGAGGATTCCAGAAAACGGTGAAACTTTTGAAAAAATAATTCTTAATAATTCTGAGCTGCCGGTAATTTATTACCGGTGGCTTTTTTTCTAGTATGAAAAAAATCTTTTTTTCTGTTTTTATACTTATACTTTCGCAGGCAAAAGCACAGATTGATCCTGTGAAATATCCGACTTATACTAACGTTGAAGATGCTCTGAAAAGTGGTAAGACTATTTATAGCATGAGCTTCAGAGGGAAAACAATGTTTAACCTCCCAGCTGAAATTCAAAAATTAAATTCAATTTTCTTTCTGAATTTAATGGAAAATAAGTTTGAGAAAATGGATGAGTCTATTTTTGCATTAAAAGAACTGACGATTTTAAATCTGAATGAAAACAGTATCAAATTTATTCCCGACGAAATCGCAGAACTTCAGAAGTTAGAAAGCTTTTCAATCAATTTGAACAGTTTGACAAGCGTTAATCCAAACTTGGCAAAGCTCCAGAAATTAAAAGTCATTCATTTAGACGCTAATAATCTGAATATTTTTCCTGAAGCATTATTACAGATTCCGAGCCTGGAAGAAATTAATTTGCAGGGGAATCAGATCAGTTTTATTGCTAAAGATTTGGATGGAATTAAAAACTTAAAATCATTAAATCTGTCTTCCAATCAAATCAAAGACTTAGGAAACTTAGAATTTCCGAAACAATTAAAATATTTAGAATTACAGCAAAATTCGATTTCAAAGCTTCCTGAAGATCTATTTCAGTCGAAGAATTTAGAATTTTTAAATGTAAGCCAGAACAATATCAAAGAAATTTCACACAAAGTAAAAGGGTTGAAGAATATAGTCAGTATGAATTTGGCGAATAATGCTTTAAAAGATCTTCCAACCGAATTTTCACAATTGAAAAATCTTAAAACACTAATATTAACAGGCAACCCAATGGAAAAAACAACCATTGAAAAACTAAAAGCCATGATGCCGGAAACCCAAATTTATTTCTAAAATTACCCGCCGACTCTTTTAGTTTTATAGCCCATTTCCTTAAGGATATTCATTATTTTATCACGATTATCTCCTTGAATAATAATCGTTCCATCCTTTTCAGAACCACCTATTCCAAGAGTGGTTTTTATTTTTTTTGAGATGTTCTTAAGCTCTTCCTCGCTTCCTTCCCAACCTTCAACAATCGTCACGGGTTTGCCGTTTCTGCCTTTTTTCTCAAACTTACATACCAACGGCTCTTTCTGCTTGAACTGCTCTTCAGGCATCTCAAAATCCTGCTCATCATGATCAGGAAAAAGGTTCTTTAATTGATCTCTTAAATCCATGAAACAAAATTAATAAAATTCTACATAAAGAAAGAAAAGATAAATAGTTCTGTTTTACTCTTTATGTTAATGGTATCCAAAGGTTATGAATAATATTTGGCTTTTAATAATTTCAAATTTTCAGGAAGCTTATTTCTTACCTCTTCATTAATTTGCTCCCATTCTTTATAGTTTTCAATATTAAAGTCTTTATAAAAAGAGATAAACTCTTTTATTTCTTTACTAATTGATTCTAAATCTCCATAAATTTTTTGAACAGCTAGATCATAAAAATCACCATAACCATATAAAAATGTATTTTCTAAATCAGTTAATCCATTATAATAAGCGACTTCATTAATTATTAATGAAATTTTATGCATATATACTCTTTCTGATTCTAAAAAATTTGAAAGTATACCAATGACAGCTCTCGAAACTATTTCAGTATTAAAGTGTTGAGAATTGCTATTCAAAATTGAGATGGCATCATTCATATTTGTTGATTCTGTTGCTAATTCAATGATAACATCATCAAATTCGTTCCGAGAAGCAAGAATTTCATCTGCCCAATTTATTATGAATGTAGTGTCTATTACAGTATTCTTCAAAAGAATATCATAAACTTTGAAAAGATTCTGATATTTAATTTCCATAGGCATAATTAGCTCTGAATTTATGAAATTATTCCCTTTCTAAAAATTTTAATTAAATATTAAATAATTATCTTTTTAGAATATGAAGAAAAAATAGATCTTTCAAATTCTTTCATTCATTTCAAAATAAATAAATTTGTAGTACAAAAGTTTACATAATGTCAAAAAAAGCAATATTAGCAATCCTTGACGGATGGGGATTGGGAATGAATCCGGACGTTTCAGCACTAGATAAAGCAAACACACCATTTATAGATAACTGTCTTAAAAATTTTCCTCACACAACACTTGAAGCAAGTGGTTTAGCGGTAGGTTTACCAGCCGGACAGATGGGGAATTCTGAAGTAGGACATATGAATTTGGGAGCGGGAAGAGTCGTTTACCAAAATCTGGTAAAGCTGAATATGGCGGTTGAAAACGGAACTCTGGGACAGGAAAAAGTTATTCAGGATGCTTTTGAATATGCTAAAAGAGAGAACAAAAAAGTACACTTTATCGGCTTAGTTTCCAATGGAGGAGTACATTCACATATCAATCACTTAAAAGGTCTTTTAACGGCTGCAAAAGAATTCGGATTAAATGAAAATGTTTTCGTTCATGCTTTTACAGACGGTCGTGACTGCGATCCTCTTTCCGGAAAAGGCTTTATCGAAGAACTTCAAAACCATATGGAAGCTACTACCGGAAAATTGGCAACAATTGTCGGAAGGTATTACGCGATGGACAGAGATAAAAGATGGGAGCGCGTAAAACTGGCTTACGATGCTTTGGTAGAAGGCGTTGGAGAGCAGTCTACAGATGCATTGGCTTCAATACAGCAATCTTATGATAATCATGTTACAGATGAATTCATTAAACCCATCATTTTAATGCACACCACTGAAACCGGAAATATCGTTCCGGTGGCAAAAATTGTTGATAATGATGTGGTAATCTGTTTCAACTTCAGAACCGATAGAGGGCGAGAAATTACAGAAGTCCTTTCTCAAAAAGATTTTCCGGAATTTTTTATGAGAAAATTGAATCTTTATTATGTTACGTTAACGAATTATGACAAAACATTCCAAAATGTGCAGGTAGTATTTGATGAAAATGTACTTGAGGACACAATGGGAGAGGTGTTGGAAAGAAACCATAAAACACAGATTAGAATCGCTGAAACGGAAAAATATCCTCACGTTACATTCTTCTTTTCAGGAGGTCGTGAAGAGGAATTTGTAGGAGAAAGAAGGCTGCTTTGCCCAAGTCCCAAAGATGTTCCTACCTATGATTTAAAACCTGAAATGTCTGCTTATGATATTACCAATGCTATTGTTCCTGAACTTGAAAGAGGAACTGCTGATTTTGTATGTTTAAATTTTGCGAATACAGATATGGTAGGTCATACAGGCGTTTTTTCGGCAGCAGTAAAAGCAGCAGAAGTTGTTGATTCATGTATTGAAAAAGTAGCTACGGCAGCTTACGAAAATGGCTATGCAGTTTTCATACTGGCAGATCACGGAAATTCTGATGTAATGATCAATCCGGATGGAACACCTAATACACAACACTCAACCAATCTAGTTCCGTTCATTGTAATGGATAAAGAGCATACTTGGAATCTTAAACCTGGAAAATTAGGAGACGTTGCTCCTACTATTTTAAAAGTAATGGGAATAGATGCTCCAGAGGCTATGACAGGAGATATTTTAGTAAGCTAAAAAAATAATATTATCAAAAAAATGCCGTTATTGTTTTAATAATGGCATTTTTTATGATTAATATCAGAAAGAGTTAACATAATATTATGTCTTAAATAATAAATAATATTATATCTTTGTAAATTAAAATCTAAATTTATATAATGTATCAAACGCTTGTAAGGAAAGAAGTCATGGGAATTTTGGGGAAGGAAGTTGGTTCTTTTCTAGATAAATTTTTAACGCCGATTGAAAAAATCTGGCAGCCCTCAGATTATCTTCCAGATCCTTCAAGTGAAGATTTTAAGCACGATTTAGAAGAAATTCAGACTTTTGCCCGTGAAATGCCTTACGATTTATTCGTAACATTAATTGGTGACTGTATCACAGAAGAAGCTTTACCATCATACGAATCTTGGTTAATGGGAGTAGATGGAATTGACCAGGAAGAGAAACAGGTAGGATGGGCAAGCTGGATAAGAGCTTGGACAGCTGAAGAAAACAGACACGGAGATCTTTTGAGCAAATATTTATATTTGTGCGGAAGAGTAAATATGAGAGAAGTAGAAGTTACAACTCAATATTTAATCAATGACGGTTTCGATTTAGGAACAAGCATGGATCCGTACAGAAACTTTGTATATACAAGCTTCCAAGAAACAGCAACTAATATCTCTCACAGAAGAGTAGGGACTTTGGCAAAACAGTCCGGAAACGGCAAATTAGCTAAAATGTGTGGAGTGATTGCTGCTGATGAAGCAAGACACGCTAAAGCTTACAAACACTTCGTTACGAAAATTTTAGAAATCGATCCGTCTGAAATGATTTTAGCATTTGAAGATATGATGCGTAAAAAAATCGTGATGCCTGCTCACATGATGAGACAATCTGGTCAGAAAGCCGGTGAACTTTGGGGGCATTTTTCGGATGCTGCACAGAGATGTATGGTATATACAGGACAGGATTATATCAATATTTTGAAAGATTTATTAGATGAATGGAAGATTGAACACGTAAAGGGTCTTAATGAAAAAGCTGAAAAAGCTCAGGAGTATTTAATGAAGCTTCCTGGCAGACTTCAGAAAATTACAGACAGAATTTCAACACCTGATTTACAATTTCAGTTCAATTGGGTGAAAAGTTAGTTCCATATTCATTAAATTATAAAGTTAAGAGTGCTAAGTATTTTTAGCACTCTTTTTATTTCTTATCTTTGCAAATCTAAATCATAATCGAGATGATGAATAATAAAAAAATTGCGGTTGATTTTGACGGAACTATCGTAGATGATGCATATCCGGCAATTGGAAAACCGAAAATTTTTGCTTTTGATACGTTAAAAAAACTTCAGGCTGAAGGATATAGACTTATTTTGTGGACATACAGACACGGACAGACTTTGGATGAAGCTGTAGAATTCTGTAGAAAAAACGGAATTGAGTTTTATGCAATCAATTCTAGTTTTGAAGGAGAAGTTTTTGATCATGCAACACAATCCAGAAAATTAGATGCGGATTGGTTTATTGATGACCGAAATTTAGGCGGTTTTCCTGGGTGGGGAGAAATCTATAATATCATTCAGGAAAGAATAGAGTTTCGTGTAGAAGGCAAAGAGGTTTTAGCCTATTCAAAACTAAAAAAAGAAAAGAAAAAAGGATTATTCTGGTAGAATTTATAGAAGTTAGAAGCTAGATTATTAGAAATTAGTTTTTAATGTTAAGCCATATAACTTTATATAGTATCCAGATAAAATTTTGGAATTAGAAGTTTTCAATTACACTAGCTTCTAACTTCTAATATCTAACAGCTAAAATAAAATGATTCAATTAAAAACAATAGACGAACTACGTCTTATGAAGCAAAGTGCTCAATTGGTTTCAAGAACATTAGGAATGTTGGCAAAAGAAATCAAACCGGGAATTACCACTTTGTATTTAGATAAATTAGCACACGATTTTATTAAAGATCACGGTGCAGAACCTGCGTTTTTAGGATATGGAGGGTTTCCGTATTCTTTGTGTATTTCACCTAACGAACAGGTAGTTCATGGTTTTCCAAACAAAGAAGAGATTAAAGAAGGAGATGTACTTTCTGTAGACTGCGGAGCTATTTTAAATGGTTTCGTCGGAGATCATGCCTATACTTTTGAGATCGGTGAAGTAAAACCTGAAACAAAAAAACTCCTTAAAGTAGCTAAAGAATCTCTTTATAAAGGAATTGAGCAATGCATCAGAGGAAAGAGAATAGGAGATATTTCCTATGCTATTCAGTCGCATTGTGAAAAAGAAGGATATGGAGTGGTAAAAGAGCTTGTAGGTCATGGGGTAGGAAGACAAATGCACGAAGATCCTCAGGTTCCGAATTATGGAAGACAAGGAAGTGGAAAAGTAATTAAAGATGGTTTAACCATTGCTATTGAACCGATGATTAACCTGGGAACTGAAAAAGTAAAGTTCCATAATGATGGTTGGACGGTGACCACTTTAGATAATCAGCCTTCTGCCCATTTTGAGCATGATATCGCTGTAATCAACGGAAAACCAGTTTTACTTTCTACATTTCAGTATATTTATGATGCTTTAGGGATTGTAAGTGAGGAAGAAAAGCCATTCCAATTGGATTTTTAATGAAAAAAGTAACTAAGCTTTTATTGAATAAAATTCCGCGTCCCTTACTTATTAAAATGAGTATTTGGGCACGTCCGCTTATTTATCAGTTTTTTAAAGGAAACAAATTTTATGATCCTATTGATGGTAAATCTTACCGGAAGTTTCTTCCTTACGGATACGGTAAACAGCGTGAAAATGCCTTATCGCCGGGAACTTTAAGTTTGGAAAGACATCGCCAGATGTGGCTGTACCTTCAAAATGAAACAGATTTTTTTACTAAGAACTACAAAGTTTTACATATCGCTCCTGAACAGGAATTTTTAAGGAAGTTTAAGAGAATGCACAATCTGGACTATATTTCTGCTGATTTATTCTCTCCGATTGTAGATGTAAAAGCAGATATTCTGGATCTTCCTTTTGCTGATGAAAGCTTTGATATTATTTTCTGTAATCATGTTTTAGAACATATTGAAGATGATGCAAAAGCCATGAGCGAACTGTACCGAGTTTTAAGACCTGGAGGATGGGGAATCTTACAGGTTCCGATGAAGAATTCTTTAGAGAAAACCTATGAAGATTTTTCTATAAAAGATCCCAAGGAACGTCAGAAACATTTCGGGCAATACGACCATGTTCGTTGGTATGGAATGGATTATTTTGATCGTTTGCGAAAAGCAGGTTTTGAAACAGAAACTAATTTTTATTCTCAGAAATTTTCAGAAGAAGAAATTAAAAAATATGGGTTAAGACATAATGAAATTTTACCCATTGTTTTGAAAAAATAAAATAACAACGGCTTCAAATTTTGAAGCCGTTGTTATTTTATAAGTTAAGCATTAATTAATGTGAAACTGCTTTTAATCCAACCACAGAGCCGATCAAAGTAACAATAAAGAAAATTCTCCAAAAGCTTACCGGATCTTTAAAAAAGAAAATTCCCACTAATGCAGTTCCTACAGCACCAATACCAGTCCATACTGCATATGCGGTTCCAATGGGTAGGGTTTGTGTCGCTTTAATCAACAATACCATACTAACGGTCATGGTGATCAGGAAGCCTGTAAACCAAAGATACATAGCGGTTCCTGTGGTTTCTTTTACCTTCCCTAAACATGAGGCAAATGCAACTTCAAATAATCCTGCGACAATTAAGATAATCCAATTCATTTTTCATTATTTTCTGCTGCAAAGTTCAGGATTATATTAGAGCTTACATTTTACATTTGTTAAAAAATATAATAAATTCGACCTCATTCAAAAATTTTATTTTATTTCTGCCCGGATTCGGCTCAAACTGACTTGTGTAATACCAAGATAAGAGGCAATATACCCCAATTGGACACGTTTTAAAAGATGAGGCTTATCTCTCATAAGATCTTTATAACGTTCTAATGCGGTTTTAAACTGTCTTGAAATGATTAACTCTTCTGTTTTTACAAGTTCTTTTTCTGCAAATTTTCTTCCCCAGTTCGCAATATGAATATCCTGATTGAATAAGTTTCTCAGATGGATGATTTCAAGCTTGTATAAATCACAATCTTCTAATGACTCTATGTTTTCATAACCAGGCTTGTCTTCTACATAACTTTTCATGGAAATAACAGTTTCGCCTTCGCTGCCAAACCAAAAAGTTATATCATTATCTTCTGTAGATGCATAAGCACGTACAATTCCCTTTTTTACAAAATAAATATAAGGAACCACTTTTTGAGCCTCCATTAAACAGGTTCCTTTTGAATAAGAAACTTCTGTAATATGTCTTTTTAAATTTTCACGGGAAGAATCCGGAAGTGGATAGATATTATTTATGATATCGTCAATATTCATTAGAAAAACAGCTTGTAAATTTCAAAAATATCAGTTTTTTGGAAAGAAATATTAATTTTTTTTAAATAATTTAAAGATAAACGTTTAATCGAAATTAGCCTATTTTAAAAATATTAACAAAGGTTTCCGGTTTATTTACCTAAATAGTGAATTTTTATTATATTTGTAAATAACTGTATATTAATTATTTAAATATTAAAAATAGCTATTTTTAAAAATTTGCGAAAGTACAATTTTTTTTTAAATATTCAAAGAAAATACCTATTGTTTATTAATAATTTAATCGAATATTTTTGTTTTTCCTTAAACTATATAATGAAAAGAGCTTCTATAAAAGATATCGCAAGAATCGCAGGTGTTTCCGTTGCAACAGTTTCTTATGTCCTTAATAAAAAAGAAGGAAGTAGAATAAGCCAGCAAACTAAAGAGAAAATCTTAGAAATTGCTGATTCTATCAACTATGTTCCTAATAAGATTGCCAAAAGCTTAAAAATGAGCAGAAGCAAATTGATAGGATTAATTTTGGCCGATATCTCGAATGGTTTTTATTCTACAATGGCACGTTGTATTGAAGATGAAGCCATAAAACTTGGATATACTCTTCTTATCGGAAGTTCGGATGAAAACCCTGAAAAATTTAAACAATTAACTGAACTTTTTGCAGAGCATCAGGTTGATGGAATGATTGTAGCTCCCATTATAGATTCAAATGATACTCTAAAAAAACTCATTAAAGATGAATATCCCGTAGTTACTATTGACCGATACCTTAAAGGGATTCATTTACCGGGTGTTTTGGTCAATAATTTTGAAGTGTCAGAGCAAATTTTTGATTTTCTAAAAGCTAAAAATTTTGAAGAAATCCTCTATGTAGGATACAATACTGAAGTTCCCCATCTTTTAGACAGACAATATGGCTTTGAAAAGCATTTTCCAGAAAGCGGAATCAGCTACAAAAGGGTGTTGGTAGGAATGGAAAACAGAAAAGAAGAAATACATAATGCTCTTGAAAAGCAGCTCGATCTTTCTAAACGAACAGCTGTATATTTTACCAGTAATAAATTAGGAATCGCAGGAATGAGCTATTTTATTAAGCATAATATCAAGGTTCCGGAAGATCTTTCGATGATTACTTTTGATGAAGCTGAAGCTTATGAACTTTTCCCGATCGAGCTTACTTATGTTAAGCAGCCTTTAAAGGATATGGCAAAAACGGTCATAAAACTCATTGATGATGAAATCACCAGTTATAAAAAGAACGGTGAAAGAGTTACCTTTAAAGCCAAACTAATCCATAAGGATTCGGTAAAATAGTTTATTTGTTACTTCATATACTTTTTGATTACACTATTTTAAACGGTTTTTGCAGAGAAGTTTTCTATTAATCGGGAAAGACGATTTTGTTTTAGTAACTTTGCAGTCCGTAATATAATTTTTATGCACAAAGCAGGATTTGTAAATATAGTTGGAAAGCCAAATGCCGGAAAATCTACACTCCTTAACCAATTGATGGGAGAGAAGTTGGCGATTGTTACCCAAAAGGCTCAGACAACACGTCACAGAATTTTTGGAATTTATAATGAAGAAGACCTTCAGATCGTATTTTCGGATACTCCCGGAGTTTTAGATCCTAAATATGGCTTGCAGGAAAAAATGATGGATTTTGTGAAAGATTCTTTACAGGATGCTGATGTTTTTCTTTTTATTGTAGATGTAACCGATAAAGCAGAACCTTCCGAGTTTTTAATTGATAAATTAAATAAAATTCCGGTTCCCGTTTTATTATTATTAAATAAAGTAGACCAGACCAATCAGGAAGGATTGGAAAAACTGGTTTCAGACTGGCATGAGAGAATTCCTAAAGCTGAAATTTTACCAATTTCTGCGCTTAATGCTTTCAATACAGATATTATTCTTCCGAAACTAAAATCGATGCTCCCGGAAAATCCTGCATATTATGATAAAGATATGTATACGGATAAACCAGAACGTTTCTTTGTGAATGAGGCTATAAGAGAGAAAATTCTTTTGAATTATGAGAAAGAAATCCCTTACTCTGTAGAAGTGGTAACGGAAATGTTCAAGGAAAAAGAAGGGATTATTTTTATTGATTCTATCATTTATGTAGAAAGAGATACCCAAAAGGGGATTATCATCGGACATAAAGGAGAAGCCATCAAAAAAGTAGGAACAGAAGCCAGAATTGATCTTGAAAAGTTCTTTGCTAAAAAAATTCATCTAAATCTTTTTGTAAAAGTGAAAAAAGATTGGCGAAAAAATGACAGAGATCTTAAAAATTTCGGATATAGATAGACTAAAAACCCAATATTCATCGTTATATTAAAAGATATTTTATTATCTTTAATTTAAATTAATATCAGATGAGCTACTCAAACTTGAAAACTAATCCTATCTATGTAGACTTAGTTTTATTGGTTGTAAGAATATTTGTTGGTTTTGCAATGTTATCTCATGGTTTTCCCAAGCTTCAACAATTGTTGGAAGGTGGTGATATCAAGTTTTTTGACTTCTTAGGACTTGGACCTCAGATTTCGTTAATTCTTACCGTATTTGCTGAGTTTGTTTGTTCAATTCTTTTAATTTTAGGGCTTTTTACAAGAGTAGCAACAGGATTTTTAATTTTTACGATGGCTATTGCAGCCTTTGTAGTACATGGAGCCGATTTATTTGAAAAAAGAGAATTAAGTTTACTATATCTATCCGTCTATTTATTGATTATATCTTTTGGAGCCGGTAAAATCTCTGTAGATTACATGATCGAAAAAAGAAAAAGAGCTTCAGATTGGTAGTTCATTACTTTAAAATATTAAGAAGCAGGAAAGTTTTCCTGCTTTTTTTATGTCATAAAATTCGTTAAATTCGTGAAAAATGAAATTATAATGAAGATAAAACTAACAATCTGCCTTCTTGCGTTCCTTAATTTCTACAATGCGCAAGAAAGTATTACCTATCAAAAACCATCGCCGGAAATTTTAAAACTGGCTGATTATGACCGGCCACCAAGTGTTTTGATGAACAGTAAGAAAGATTGGATTGTTTTCACATACCGCCCGACTTACAAAACGCTTGAAGATTTAAGCCAGCAGGAAATGAAACTGGGAGGACTGAGAATTAATCCTGTTACCAATATTTCCAGCAGTGTTACTTATCTGAACAATCTTAAAGTAAGAAAAACGAGTGACAAAAATGAAATTCAGGTAAAGAACCTTCCTTCAAATCCTAAAATTACGTATACTTCTTTCTCTCCGGATGAAAAAAAATTAGCTTTTACCAATACAACAAGTAAAGGAGTAGAGCTTTGGATCGTTGATCTGGAAACAGCTACTGCAAAGAAAATCACCTCGGATAATCTAAATGCTAATTTAGGCTCTCCTTATGTTTGGTATAAAGATTCTCAAAGTTTATTGATCAGAACCTTACCGCAAAACAGAGGAACTTTGATTGATTCAAGCAAAGATTTGCCAACCGGTCCTATTGTTTCTACAGCAGATGGAAAAGTTTCTCAAAACAGAACCTATCAGGATCTTTTGAAAAACCCTCAGGATGAAAAGAATTTTGAAATTCTCACGACTTCAGATATTTATAAAGTTGACCTCAATGGAAACTTGAATAAAGTAAAAGAAAAAGATATGTTTGCCGGATTGAGCTTTTCTCCGGACGGAAACTATTTGATGACAACCACTATTAAAAAACCATTTTCTTATATCGTTCCTTTAGGCAGATTCCCAATGACTACAACGGTGTATGATTTGAATGGAAAAGTCGTAAAAGTAGTTAACGAAACTCCGTTGAATGAAATAATGCCAAAAGGATTCTCATCCGTAAGAACAGGAAAGAGAGATATGGGATGGAGAAGTGATATGCCTGCAACGTTGGTGTATACAGAAGCTTTGGATGGAGGAGATCAATCAAAAACAGCTGAATACAGAGATGAAATTTTCACTTGGGAAGCTCCGTTTAGTGCTGCTCCGAAATCTTTCTTCAAAACAAAACAAAGATATGAAGATGTAAGTTGGACGAACGATCATTATGCGATTGTTCATGAATCCTGGTACGATACAAGAAATACAAAATCTTTCTTAGTAGACCTTAATACTAACGAATCTAAAGTAATTGATGACCGAAATTATCAGGATGTTTATAGTGATCCGGGTAATTTCAATACCACAAAAAATCAATTCGGAAGAACCGTTCTGGATCTGAAAGGGAATAAAGCCTATTTAATCGGAGATGGGTTTACAAAAGACGGTCAACATCCTTTCATAGATGAAATGGATATTAAAACGCTGAAGAAAAAAAGAGTATATACTTCTAATCTAAAAAATGAAAAAGAGGAAATAATTGATATTCTAGATCCTTCCAAAGGTGAAATTCTTACGATAAAACAATCTGCAAGCGAATATCCGAACTATTTTAAAAGAAATATAAAATCCAATAAAACAGAATCGGTAACTAATTTCGCGAATCCTTTTGAAAGCATAAAAGATGTGTATAAAGAAGTGATTACTTATAAGAGAAATGACGGAGTAACGCTTACAGGAACACTTTATTTACCTGCAAACTATGACAGAAAAGCAAAAAAAGAAAAACTTCCACTTTTAATTTGGGCGTATCCTACAGAATATAAAGATAAAAATACAGCAGGACAAAGTACCCAGAACCCGAATGATTTTACTTTTCCCTATTACGGTTCGTTCGTATATTGGACGACAAAAGGATATGCAGTGTTAGATGATGCTGCCTTCCCAATTATCGGAGAAGGAAAAGCAGAGCCTAATGACACTTTTATTCCTCAATTGGTAGCGAATGGAAGAGCAGCGATAGATGCAGTTGACAAATTGGGATATATCGACAGGAATAAAGTTGCTGTAGGAGGTCACTCTTATGGAGCGTTTATGACCGCAAACCTTTTAACTCATTCTAAAGACTATGCTTGCGGAATTGCAAGAAGTGGGGCCTACAACAGAACGTTGACTCCGTTTGGTTTCCAAAGCGAACAGAGAAATTACTGGGATATTCCTGAAATTTACAATGCGATGTCTCCGTTTATGAACGCCGATAAAATGAAAACACCATTGTTATTAGTACATGGAGATGCCGATAATAATCCGGGAACGTTTACCTTACAGACAGAAAGGTATTTCCAGGCATTGAAAAACCTGGGAGCTCCTGTGAAAATGGTTCTTCTTCCAAAAGAAGCGCATGGATATGCTGCCAAAGAAAATATTTTGCATTTGCTTTGGGAACAGGATCAGTTCTTAGAGAAATGCTTAAAAAAATAATAAATTGATAGAAAAACTCGTTCTTTGGGAACGAGTTTTTATTTTTGATCATAAAACTATAACCATCAAATGAAAATATTTTCTTTTTTAATATTTATTCCAATATTCTATTTTGGCCAACTATCCCCTAAGGTAAACAAACTGTATCAAAAATTATCCGAGAGCGATATGGTTGAATCACAGCAGGTCGGAGATTTTTTTGGAGAAAGTCCGGTTTATAGATGCTTTTTAGACATTAGTGATATTGCAACAGATAAAGAGTTGGAATATATGGCATACAATGGAAATCCGGTTGTAAAAACCTATGTTTCAAAAGGCATTTTTAGAAGAAAGCTTAAATCTTTAAATAATTTGTTCAATTATTATTTAAAACATAATGATTCGGTATCTATTCTCGAAGGTTGTATAGAAAATCATTCGTTCTTAGCTGATGAACTATACAAATATGCCTTTAGAGAAAAAATGAACATTGACAACATGAAATGGCGAGAAAAACATCGCGATAGCATAACTAAAGCTGGAGGAAAGTTAATTGAAGAAATTTACGAAAATAAAACATTATGGAAAGAAGAAGAGATTGATTCTTTACTGGTAGAATTTGAGAATACTATTCTTAATGATCAGTCATCTTCAAAACGTTTAGTGGAAATAGTAGCAGAATATAATTTTTATACAGATAAAAAAATTCCATATTTCCAAAAGTTGATTTATTTCGATGAAAAATATAATTCAGAAATGATAAAACAATATATTGAATTTTGTTCAAAATAAATTGTCTATTCTTAAGTTCTAATTTTTACAAATAATCTAAAATATCATTAATCCTTTCAAGTTCTATAAAATTGGAATGTTTTAAATCCAAATCATGCTGTTCGTGGGACCATGTTACATGATAAGGAATATGAGCAGCAAATCCTCCAATTTCTAAAACGGGTAAAATATCTGATTTAATAGAGTTTCCTAGCATTAAAAAATGTTCAGGTTTACAATCCAGATGCTTTAAGAGTTTTTGATAATCACTTTCTTTTTTATCACTCATGATTTCAATATGGTGAAAATATTCCTGTAATCCGGATTTTTTCAATTTACGTTCCTGATCCAGTAAATCACCTTTTGTAGCAACAACCAGTCTGTATTTCCCTTTTAAATTTTCCAGAGTTTCAGTTACTCCATCCAAGAGTTCTACCGGCTTTTGGAGAAGTTTATGACCTATTTTAATAGCTTTATTAATTATTTCCAAAGATGCAGTACCATTCGAAACTTTTCCCACCGTTTCAATCATGCATAACATGAAGCCTTTAACACCATAACCGTACAAATGGAGGTTTTCCATCTCTGTTTTAAATAGTTCCTGGGAAACAGAATGCTGCGGAAGATAATCTTCCAATAAAGTGCAAAACTCCCTTTCAGCCTCCTGAAAATAAGGTTCATTGATCCAAAGAGTATCATCTGCATCAAAAGCGATTGTAGTTATATCATTATTCATATTTAGTTTACTTTAGTTTTTGTAATTTTCGCCCACAAAAGTCAGTATAAAAAACAAAAAAGAAAAGGACATTTGTCCCCGGCAAAATATGTTACGTACGAATCAACCATTTTTAGATTATTTAGAAAAACTTTATGAGAATCAGGATCATAAAGAGAATATTGTGTTAAAATCATTCGAAAAAGGAGAAAAGATCTTGACACAAAATGAAATTTCCACTAAAATAATGCTTGTCAAAAGTGGAATTACGAAATGTTATTTCGTTGAAGAAAACGACAAAGAATATATTGTTGAATTCTTAGGAAAAGGAGAAATAGTCGGTGAAATAGAAGTCATTAAAAACGTTCCGTGTCTCTGTAGTATTGAAGCCATCACAGAAGTTACCGTATATTCGATGACAATTCCTTATTTTCAATCTTTGATTAAAAATGATCTGACGCTGAATAACTTATTACTCGATGTTTTTGCAGACCGTATCTTCAATACATCAAGCAGAGCTTCTTACCAGCAATTGCATACTACTGAACGTACATTGTCTCAGCTTCTTGAAGTAAAGTCTAAAGAAATGAAAATTTCAAAAGAGGATATGGCCGCTTATCTTGGGATTACGGTAAGAAGCCTTAACAGAGCTTTTAAAGAATTGAAAGAGAAAGACCGTGATGAATAATTAGCAGTAATAGAACGAAAATCTTCATGTATCTTTGCAAAAAAGGAGATCAAATAATGGAAGAATTGACGTTCAGAAATGCAAGTTTTGAAGATTTACCAAGAATCGTTGAAATCTATAATTCAACAATTGCATCCAGAATGGTAACCGCAGATACGGAAGAAGTTTCCGTAGAGAGCAGAATGAAGTGGTTTCAAGAACATAATCCGGAGACAAGACCTCTTTGGATGATTGAAGATCAGCGAAATAATGTAGTTGGTTGGGTAAGTTTTTCTTCATTTTATGGGAGACCGGCTTATAACGGAACTGTGGAAATGAGCATTTATATGGATGAAAGCAGCAGAGGAAAAGGATTTGGAAAGAAAGTTCTTCAATATTGTATTGACAATGCAGGAAAATTGGGAGTAAAAACGTTGTTAGGCTTTATTTTTTTGCATAATGAACCAAGCTTGAAGTTATTCAGACACTTTGGATTTAAAGATTGGGGAACGCTTCCTGATGTTGCAGTATTGGATGGAGTAGAGAGAACTTTAGTGATTTTAGGAAAAAGAATCGGATAATAATTTAAAAATAAAATATAAAAACTCGCTGAAAAGCGAGTTTTTTATCAATTAAACTTTGGTTCCTTATCTTTTTCAATATAGATATACCGGCTTTTTATTCCTTTTTGCAGCATAGCTTTCTTTTTATTGAGCTCTTCTAAAGATTCTACTGTTTCTTTTCCAAAGGTAGAGCCCCCATTTTTTACTCCATTAGAAAACATTCTTACAGGATCGGAATAGGTATCCTCAACATATTTATTAAATTTTTCATTGGAAATAGGTAATGCTGCTTTTCCGTAATGGGTTTCAACAAAATCTTTTGTTAAATAAGTCTCGGAAAGTTTTATGTTTTTGACAAGTTTATAAACGAAGTCTTTTTTATCGTCTTCTATAATAAAAATCAGACCGGGCAGTCCTCTGAATTTGTAAGGACCTTCTTTAATATCTACCTCTTTAGAAAACCAAGCCGTCCATTGTCTTCCTCCAAAATCAGTGGTTGCCTTTTGTAGTTTGTAACCATTATACATTTGAGTATCTAATAGCAGATTCCATTTCATCTCATCATTTGTTTTCACAACAAAGTATTCAAAAAAATCTCTGTACCAATTGTTTTTAAAAGAATTTGGCTGCCTTTCGATCACCTGATCTGTTTTTGTGCTGAAATGAGAATTACTCATTTGTGAACTTTTGTTGATAGAATCATAATCTGCAAAACCTTTATCGTAAAATTTAACAGATTTCGGACTGATATCAAGGTTCATTAAAGCTTTTCTGTAGTCTTGGGTAGTATCTGTTCTGAATTGCAGTTCATAGATAAACCTGTTCGTTTGCGATTGATAAAAAGATAATGTGCAAATGCTTAACAAGACAAGGATTTTTTTCATCGAATTATAAATGTTTTTTTGAATAAAACAAAAGTACAAATATCTTTTTAAGGAACAGAATTATAAAAAAAACGATCCTTATAAGGATCGTTTACTATTTTATGAATTTAATTTGATCTTTCTGGCAGACATATTCAGGAATCGTTTTACCAGAAACAATGCTGAAATGGTAAGACCTAAACCTAATGCGATCCACATTCCGAATGCACCCATTTTTAGGGTGACACAAAGGAAATATCCTAAGGGTATGGTAATAACCCAATAGGCAATAAAAGTATAGATGGACGGAACCTTTACGTCCTGCAGTCCTCTCAATGTTCCTAAAGCTGTCACCTGAATTCCGTCTGATAACTGAAATAATGCAGCTATAATCATAAGCTTGGAAGCCAGAGTGATCACTTCAATTTCTTCTTTTTTAGTAAAGAAAGTAGGAAGTATATTTCGTCCTAAAATAAAGACAATTCCACAGATACACATGAAAATAAAGGCTATTTTCAAATTATTGATCCCTACTTTTCTTAATTCCACATAGTTTTGTTCACCCAGTTTTCTTCCGATCATTACCGTAGAAGCAACACTGAATCCGACACATAAGTTGAAGGTGAATGAAGCCATACTCAAAGCAATTTGATGAGATGCAATATCGTGAGCAGAAATCAATCCGCAGATAAAGGCAGCTCCGGCAAAAGCAGTAACTTCAAAAAACATTTGCAGTGCAGTAGGAAGTCCTAGTCTCACCATTTTATCAAACATTTTTTTAGAGAAAACTTCAATTTTCAATGAAAAATCTTTGATATACTGTTTGGTTTTTGGTTCTTTCAATAACACAATATAAAGGAAAACGACCATGAAAATGCGGGCAATTAAACTTGCTAATGCGGATCCTTTTACACCCATTTCAGGAAATATCCAAAGTCCTTTAATAAAGACATAATTAAGAACGATATTAATCACGTTGGCAATAATAGTCGCCTTTGTTACTCCAATCGTATAAGATAATCCCTCAGAAACCTCTCTTAAGGTCTGAAATGCCATAAACGGAACAATACTGACCGCCATAATGGTTAAAAAATCTACGGTATCCGGAACAATTTTAGCAGGTTGCCCGGAATGGTAGAGTAGTGGCATACCCAGAAGCAAAACTCCCATCAAAATAATCCCTACCGACATATTAATAATAAATCCGTGGCTGAAAACCGAATTGATGGTCTTATGATGATGCTGTGAATGCGCTTCGGAAACCAGTGGCGGAATTGCAAACGAGAATCCCAATGCCAAAACAAACATCGAGAAAAAAACTGCATTGCCTAAAGATACAGAAGCTAATGCATCTGCTCCTAATAATTTTCCTACGATGATGTTATCAAATAAATTGACCGAGACTTGTCCTACCTGAGTCAACATAACCGGTAAGGCAAGTGTTAAAGTTTCTTTTGTATATTTTTTATTTAAAAAGCTCATAATTTAAAATTCATATAGTTTGTGTTTGAATTCAAAAAAAATTGCAGTAACAAAATGGTACTGCAATTTTTATAATTTATATTAAGTAATAATTTACATTATTTCCTTACAAAACTTGCAACGTCTTCGGCGGACACAGGGGTTCCTCCTAAAATAATCAACCTTTCTACAACATTTCTCAATTCTCTGATGTTTCCTGTCCATGAAAGAGCTTTTAAGGCATCAATCGCTTTATCATCGAATTTTTTTGTTGCGGTACCATGTTCATCGGCAATCATTCCGGAGAAATGCTCAACCAATAATCTGATATCTTCTTTTCTTTCATCCAATGGCGGTACATAAATTTCAATCACAGAAAGTCTGTGATAAAGGTCTTCTCTGAATCTTCCTGCTTCTATTTCCGTCTGCATGTTTTTATTGGTTGCCGCAAGTACTCTTACATCAACTTTTATCTCCTTATCACTTCCTACGGGAGAGACTTTGCTTTCCTGTAATACTCTTAAAACCTTTGCCTGAGCAATCAGACTCATATCTCCGATTTCGTCTAAGAAAATAGTACCTCCGTTTGCCTGTTCAAATTTCCCTTGCTTATCTTTGATAGCTCCTGTAAATGATCCTTTTACGTGGCCAAAAAGTTCAGATTCTATAAGCTCAGAAGGAATAGCCGCACAGTTTACTTCTATCATCGGACCTCTTGCTCTTTCACTTTGATTGTGAATTGCATGGGCTACAAGCTCTTTTCCGGCACCATTAGGTCCTGTAATTAAAACTCTGGCATCAGAAACAGCAACTTTATCAATCATATCCTGAATCTTCTGCAATCCTGCAGATTCACCAATCATTTGATATTTTTTGTTTACTTTTTTCTTAAGCGTTTTATTTTCAGTTTGAAGATTTTTGTTCTCTTTTTTAAGTGTTTCTTTAGTTAAAGCATTTTTAACACTTGTAATCAGTCTGTTGATGTCGATCGGCTTTGAGATAAAATCGTAAGCTCCTTCTTTTAAACAAGAAACCGCAGAATCAATATCTGCATGCCCCGAAATCATAATAAAAGTGGTTTCAGGCTTCAATGCTAAACTTTGTTTTAAAAGTTCAGTACCTGAAAGTTTTGGCATTTTGATGTCAGAAATTACTAATGCAAAGTCTTCTTTTTCTAGCTGTTTATAGCCTTCAAGGCCATCTTCGGCGATTACAAATTCATAATCAGTAAGTTCATCAGAGAGAATACTATGAAGAACTCCCGATATTGCTTTTTCGTCTTCTACGATAAGGATTTTTTGCATAGTTGCAAATTTAGAAATTTTTGATTGAATTATTAGCAAAAACCATACCTAAATCATCTATTTCGTATAATCTCTTCTTCCAAAAATTGCAGAACCTACTCTTACGGAATTGGCACCACATTCTATGGCAATAGGGAAGTCATCACTCATTCCCATTGATAAAGTTTCTAAAGATTCTTGCTCATTCAGTTCATCAAAAAGATTTTTTAATACCGAAAATTCTTTTCTGACCTGATGTTCATTGTCGGTGAATGTTGCCATTCCCATCAATCCTGTAATTTCTATATTTGAAAATGCTCCGTTCATATACTTTTGAAATAAAGCTTTAGCCTCCTCAATCTCTAATCCGAATTTACTTTCTTCTTCTGCGATTTTTACCTGGAGCAAAACTTTAATTTTTCTATTGTACTTGGCTGCTTCTTTGCTGATTTCTAAGAGTAATTTTTCAGAATCTACACTTTGGATTGTATCTACAAACTCAGCAATATATTTTACCTTATTGGTCTGCAAATGCCCGATCAGATGCCATTGAATATCTTTGGGAAGAAGCGGATATTTTTCCATGACTTCCTGAACTTTATTTTCTCCAAAGACTCTTTGCCCCAAGTTATAAACTTCCTGAATGGCTGAAACCGGATGTGTTTTTGAGACAGCAACCAATTGTACATGATCCGGAAGCTGGTTTTTGATATGGGTGTAATTTTCCTGAATGCTCATACTTGCAAATTTCTGAATTTTAAAAGCAAAAAACGAATTAATTTATAAATTTTATATATTGAACTAGTGTTTTGATAGTTTAAATATAAAATGCTTTGTCTGTCATTCTGAACGCAACGAAGTAGAGTGAAGAATCTTCTTGAGAATTATTTAAGTTCTGGGAAATAGGAGATTCTTCCTTCGTCAGAATGACAAGAAATATGATCAAGGATTAATTCAACACTTCATTAATTCGTGGATATGCTGAAATCTTTCTGAACACAAATCGATTGCTTTTTTGAAGTTTTTCAATAAATAAATCAAGCTCATTAATAGAGTCAGAATCTGTTAAATATTGATCATGAGTGAGAAAAACAAGATGTCTTGAAGTTTTTTCCAGATCGTTGAAAAAAATACTGTCCACTTTTTTCAGCATAGCTTCATGGTTTCCTTTTAATGCCATTTTCTGACCGGGTTTCCATTCCAGATCCCATCCGATCACTTTATATCCGGCTTCTTTAAGTTTGTTGGCAGCTTCTGTAGAGCTTTTAAGATCAGTCACATTCGTATTGTTAAGCCTCCAGATATTTCTACCGGGAGTTCTAGCTATTTTATCATATAATTTTAGGCTGTCTTTTGCAGTATCAAAATCATGAACAACGCCTTGTGGATTTTTATAGAAATCTGTGTATTTGTTGTTGGCATGCGTAAAGCTATGATTTGCAAGCTCTATCAACGGGTCTTTTTTAAGGAGTTCAAAATCATTCTTTTGTGTTTTACTTCCATAAACATGTTTTCCAACAATAAAAGCTGTTGCACAAACATTTCTCTTATTTAGAATTTTCAAAAGATTTATGGTGCCGCGATTAGGTCCGTCATCAAATGTAAGGTAGATAACTCTTTTGTCTGAATCAACATTTTCATCATCAATTTTAGGCATTGTTTTTGCGACGGGATGTTTTTGAGGAGCCTGTTTTTCTGGCTCTTTCTTGTCGTTTTTACGGTTGCAACCGTTGAATAAGATTGAAGTTGCACTCATCAATGCAAACATCCCTAGAAAAGTCTTGTTTCTAGACTTTTCCGCAAAAGTTTTTTTCATAAAAATTAAATGGAATTTAAATTGTTAAAAAAAGTTAATTTTTCCAAATTATTCTTAACAAAATATATGCCGATTTTTTATAAATTTCACTTTTTAAGGATATTTTAATAACATTATTTTTTATTCTTATTTTTCAAGTAATCCTTTTAAATATAAAGAGTTGTTAATGGCCGCCGTTCCCCATGTATTATTGAAAAAGATAAATGTTTTCTTTTTAAGATTTGTGATTTCTTCAGCCAAATTTTTAAGAAATTCTAAAGTATATTCCGATTTGTAAAGAACAGGTTTTCCGTGAAGCCTGTAATATAAAATTTCGGAATGATTAGTGACAATATCTTCAGGGAGATTTCCGGGAAAACTTACACCGGAAAAAATAATATTATGTTCTTTTAGAATGTTAAAAATCTCATCGTTCCACCAGGATTCATGACGGAATTCAATAACATTTAAATATTTAAAATTGATATTTTGAAGAATTACCTCAATATTTTCTTGTGTATTTTTGAAAGAAGGAGGAAATTGGTACAGAAAGCCGGACAGCTTATCTTTTAAATGCTCCTGAATATGGCTACAGAATTCTGAAATATCTTCTTTACAGTCTTTCAACCGTTTTTCATGGGAAATTGTTTTCGGAATTTTAATGAAAAACTTAAAGTCTTCAGGCGTTTCAATGCTCCATTTTAAAAGAGTTTTAGCCGTTGGTTTTCTGTAAAATGTTGAGTTGATTTCTACACAGTTAAATTTTTGAGAATATAAGGAAAGAAAGTCTTTACTTTTTGCATCTTCAGGATATAATGATCCTTTCCAATCGTTATTGTAAAAACCTGAACAACCTATGTAAAGACTTTCTTTTTTCATATTTACTTTATATTTAAATCGACTGAATTTAATCGTAGCGAATTTAAAATCACCGATAAGGAGCTGAAGCTCATCGCTGCTGCTGCGATCATTGGTGATAAAAGAATTCCAAAAAATGGATACAATAATCCTGCCGCAATAGGAACACCTAAAACATTATAAATAAAAGCAAAGAACAAATTTTCCTTAATGTTTTTCAGGAGTTTTTCGCTTAATAATTTTGCTTTGGCAACTCCAAGAATATCGCCTTTTAATAAAGTGATTTCAGCACTTTCAATGGCAACATCGGTTCCTGTTCCCATCGCTATTCCTATATTTGCCTGAGCAAGGGCGGGAGAATCGTTGATTCCGTCACCGGTCATGGCTACAATTTTTCCTTGTTGCTGCAGTTTTTTGACTTCATTTAATTTATCTTCAGGATGACAATTGGCTTTAAAATGCTTGATTCCTAATTCTTCTGCAACCGCCTTTGCAGTGTGTTCATTGTCTCCGGTCATCATCATAACCTCTATGCCTTCACTTAATAACTGCTGAACAGCTTTTTTAGAACTTTCTTTAATTTTATCAGTAAAACTAATGAATCCTACAACCTTATTTCCTTGGGCGACATAAGAAATTGTATGGGCTTTTGACTGAACTTCAATCGCTTTTTGTTTTAAATTTTCAGGAATTGATATTTGATGGGATGTTAATAAACTTTCGTTTCCTAGATAAACTGTTTCTCCGTTGATATTTCCTTTTACTCCTTTTCCTGAAATATTTTCAAACTTATCTACTTTTTCAGGAGAAATATTTTCATCTTTTGCTTTTTTAATTACAGCATTCGATAATGGGTGTTCTGAATTCTGGTTTAAAGAATAAGCTAATTTCAGAATTGAATTTTTATCATTATGTACCGTTTCAATATATTCTACAGATGGCTTTCCTTCTGTCAAAGTACCTGTTTTATCAGTAATTAGAACGTTTACTTTATTCATTTGTTCAAGTGCTTCTGCATTTTTAATAAGGATTCCATTTTTAGCACCTTTTCCAATTCCGACCATCAAAGACATCGGTGTTGCCAAGCCTAAAGCACATGGACAGGCAACAATTAAAACCGCAACGGCATTGACGAAAGCAAACAAACTTCTTTTACCTTCCGGTCCGAAAAACTGCCAAATAAGAAATGTTAAAACAGCAAGCAAAATAACAGTTGGAACAAATATTTTGGAAACTTTATCTGTTAATTTCTGAATCGGAGCTTTACTTCTGCTGGCTTCGTTCACCATTTTAATGATTTGCGAAAGTAAGGTTTCATCACCTACTTTCTCAGCCTTCATAATGAAAACCTGATTTCCATTGATGGTTCCTGAAGAAACTTTATCGCTGATGCTTTTCTCAACAGGAATAGGTTCTCCGGTAATCATACTTTCATCAACATAAGAATTTCCTTCTGTGATTTTTCCGTCAACTGGAATTTTTTCTCCGGGTTTCACTTTTAATAAGTCTCCGATTTTTACCTGAGAAAGTAAAACTTTCTTTTCTTCTCCGTTTACGATAAGATTCGCTTCATCAGGAGAAAGATTCATGAGTTCACGAATTGCATTTCCTGTTTTTTTATGTGCTGCAGCTTCCATAAGCTGACCTAAAATCACTAATGTTAAAATCACACAGACCGCTTCAAAATACAGCGGAATTTCATGATTATGACCACGGATTTCATGAGGAATTATATCTGGAAAAGCTAAGGCGACAATACTGAAAAGAAATGCTGCGGCAACTCCTAATGCAATTAGGCTGAACATATTTAAATTCCAGGTTTTGAACGAAACCCAACCTCTTTTTATTAAGAACCACCCTGAATAAAACAGAACAGGAAGTGTTAAAATAAGCTCAATAACTCCCTGAACTTGGTGTGAAAATGGAAAATCAATAAACATTCCTCCCATTGAAAGTATAAAAACGGGAATAGTGAACACTAAAGAAATAATGAATTTTCTTTTCAGAATGATATAGGTTTCATCTTCTTCGTCATCATTGGTATCGGGCATCCTTACTAAATCCATTCCGCAGATAGGACAATCTCCCGGTTCATCACGAATGATTTCAGGATGCATCGGACAAGTGTATTTTGCGACTTTTTTTTCTGGGTATTTTACCAGATCCATTCCACAAACCGGGCATCCCACATTACTGTCATATACCTTATCGCCTTCACAATACATCGGACAGTAATATTTCCCTGCCATTTCATCGGTTACTTTTGGAGTTTCATGATGGTGACTGTGATCATGAGAATGATGATGTGAGTGAATGTCAGCATTTTTGACTACATCTTCTGTAATTTCTTCCAAATGCATATGACAAACCGGGCAGTCACCTTTTTCATTATAAATTGTATCTCCTTCACAGAACATCGGACAATAATATTTTCCAATATTATCTTTAAAATTTTCGGGAAGATTGGTTAAAGAATAAGTGGGTTTATGATTGGGATCTTTTGCTAATTTTTCCTCAATCGGAACCAAATACATATTGCAAACCGGACATCTTTTTCCTTGTTGGAAATAAACTTTATCGCCTTCACATTCCATTGGGCAATAATAGACAGATGATGGCGAAACTCTGTCTTGTGGCTTTATAAAAGCCTTTTCTGGTGTACTCGGATCGTCTAATTTATAGTTTCCGATTTCTTCTAACGCTTGATTTAAAATATTTAATTCAATATCTTTTTCGGAAGTGATAGTAGCTGTGTTGGTTTCTAAATTGACATCAGCTTTTACTCCATCAATGCCATTCAGTTTTTCAGAGATCTTTTTCTGACAACCGGAACAGGTCATTCCGAGTATTTTATATTGTTTTTCCATGATCCTTTTATTTATAGTACAAATTTCCAAAATGCAACGGGAAGGTTGTTATAAATTTAAGGATAATGTTTATAGAATTTGGTTGAGTGAATTGAAAAGGATTAGAGTTTTGATTGTAATTATTTTCAAAACTCTAATATGCTTAATTTTCAGACAAAATCCAGTGGTTTTCTATTGTGAACTTTCAGTTTTTTGAATTCGGTAGGAGTGAAGCCTGAGCTGTTTCTGAATTGTGATGATAAATGCTGAACACTTTTGTAACCAAGCTTTCCTGCAATTTCTGTCAACGTAAACTCATTGTATAAAAGTAACTCTTTTACTTTTTCAATCTTTTGAAGGATAAAAAACTGTTCCAATGTAATATTTTCGTTTTGAGAAAAAGTTTTTGAAAGGGAACTGTAATCTTTATGAAGTTCAGATGTTAAAAATTCAGAAAGGAGAAAATTTTCATCAATGTCAAGTTCACTTATTTTTACAATGATCAGATTTTTAATTTTTTCTATAAGTTGATGGGCAGAATCTTTTATTCTTTCAAAGCCTGTTTCTAGCAACTGTTTTTCAATAGATTGAAGATCCTGTTCCGTAAGTTCTGATTCTATCTCTACTTCACCAAGACTAATGGATTTGATCTTCACATGAGCTTCATTGAAAATATTCTTAACGGCAGAAATACATCTTCCACAAACCATATTTTTTATGAAAATCTTCATGCCTGATCCTGATTGTTTAACAATCTGTCTTTTACAAATTCAACTTTTGTTTTCCCGTGTGCAGCTGGATTTCCGTCCTGATCTAAGTTGACCATTACAATTCTATCAACAGTAATAATGGTTTGATGAGTCATTTTATTTCGCACTTCACATCTTAATGTAAGGGAAGTGGAACCGAAAGCTGAAACTTCAATACCGATTTCTATAATGTCACCTTGTTTTGCCGAACTTACAAAGTTGATTTCTGAGATGAATTTTGTAACCACTTTTTTGTTTTCTAATTGAATCACGGCATATAATGCAGCTTCTTCATCAATCCATTGTAATAATCTTCCTCCAAAAAGTGACTGATTAGGATTCAAATCTTCGGGTTTTACCCATTTTCTAGTATGATAATTCATATTTTTAATAATTTGCAGCACAAATTTAGGATTAAAAACTTGTATTTACCGCGTATTAAGATTTAGTTATTAAAAAACCATAATTTGTTTTCTCAATTACTAATAAAAGCCTGATAAATATTATTTTATATAATTTTTTTTAACAAATTCAATATTAAGTGAGAATTAATTATAAAAAAGCTTTGATTTGTAATTTTTAATTGTAACTTGCAATCGTTTATATTTGGAATCAATATTTGTTCATTAATTTATGTTGTTTTTCTTTTATATGCCAAATTTTTATTAATTTTTTAATTTTATTTAAAATGAACATTTTTGTTTCAAACATCAATTACGCAACTAAAGAATATGAGTTGCACGATCTATTCGCTGAATTTGGCGATGTAACATCTGCTAAAATTGTAACAGACAGAGAAACTGGTCGTTCTAGAGGTTTCGGTTTCATCGAAATGGGTGACGAAGAAGGAGCTCAAGCTATTGAAGCTCTTAACCAAAAAGAACTTAACGGGAAAATCCTTAACGTGTCTGAGGCTAAGCCAAGAGAAGAAAAACCAAGAAGAAGTTTCGATAACAACAGAAGTGGTGGTTATGGAAACAACCGTGGAGGTAACGGCGGTGGTTACGGAAACAACAGAGGAGGTAACGGCGGTGGAAATCGTTGGTAAAAAATATAAGCGGCTTTTCGGAGCCGCTTTTTTTATGTCTTATATTTTATAAAGACTCAGTCTTTTTTCTTCTTCTTTTTCTTATCCTTGTTCTTTTTATCTTTTTTAGGATTCAGAATCTCTTCTGCATATTCTAGCTTAGGTTCTCTTACTTTTGCAGGCTTTAGTTCTATTTTAAGGTCAAAATATCTTTTCAAATCCTCTTGGGAAATCAAATTCTCACTGAACAAAAACTCCAAAACCTCTTTTCCTGAATTATTAAAGAAATTATGAGAAAGCTCTCTTAATAAAAATTTCCTGTATTCTTCCAGAGGTACGAGAACTGTATATTTAAAAATCCTTCCTTCTTTTTCGGTAGATAAATATCCTTTTTCAACTAATATTTTTAAGTAAGTGGAGACGGTATTCTGATGGGGTTTTGGTTCCTGATGCTGTTCCATAACATCTTTTAAATAAAAAGATTCCAGCTTCCAAAATAGCTTCATTAAGTTTTCTTCTGCAGCGGTGAGATGATTTATTTTCATAGTAGATTCTTAATGTTGAAATTGTATATTGCAATATAGGTAAATAAAAGATACCATAAAAGCAATAAGCGCCCCCATCAATACTTCTTTCAGAGTATGTCTCTTTAAAATAATCCTGGTCACGCCAACTAAAGCTGCAATTCCCAGCCATATCATTCCTGCAATTGAATTGATCACAAAAAACAAAGCCGCCACAAATATATTGAACGCAGTGTGCATAGAACTTTTAATAAAGAAATTGCTGATTTGTAAAGCAAAAAGAAGGATAAGAATGAATAACATGACAAAATCAAGGTATCCGTTTTTTATATAATTGAAAATAATATAAGTAATAATACAAACGGCAATAAATATATATAAAGTCTTTCTTTGTACCCGGTTCGAAACATCCATATTGGTATATCTTCCTGTTTTTACATTCCAGACCAACCAAACAATGACAGGAATCATAATTATCAATAATATAGGCAAAAAGTATAGTAAGGAATCTTTCAGTGTGTAATTCTTTATGCTCATATACAGAAAGAATATAAATAAGGAAAGTAAAGGATTAAAGAAATCGGAGATTATTTTTGATGCTTTAAGGATAAATGAAGGCTGTTTTTCTTCCATATTTTAGTTTGATAATGTAAATATAATATTATAAGTAAAAAAACAATTGGTATGTATACAATAAAAACAAAGTTTTTTTTATAATTTTGCTCAACTATTTCATAATAAATAAGCAAGAGCTCAACACATGAAAGAATTTTCTAAAGAGGTATACCTGAAGTGGTATGAAGATATGACTATGTGGAGAAGGTTTGAAGACAAATGCCGTTCTCTTTATCTAAAACAAAAAATCAGAGGTTTTTTACATTTGTACAACGGTCAGGAGGCTATTCCTGCTGGTTTTACGCATGCAATGGATTTAACTAAAGATAGTATGATCACTGCTTACAGATGTCACATCCATCCAATGGCGATGGGAGTAGACCCTAAAAGAATTATGGCAGAACTTTGTGGTAAAGCTACAGGTACGTCAGGAGGAATGGGTGGATCTATGCACATTTTCAGCAAGGAGCACAGATTTTACGGAGGTCATGGTATTGTAGGAGGTCAAATTCCTTTGGGAGCTGGTATTGCTTTCGCTGATCAATATTTTGACAGAAAAGCTGTGAATATTTGTTTCTTCGGAGACGGAGCAGCCAGACAAGGTTCATTACATGAAACGTTTAATATGGCAATGAACTGGAAGTTACCTGTAGTTTTTGTTGTTGAAAACAACCAATATGCAATGGGTACTTCTGTTAAAAGAACAGCTAACCACGAAGATATCTATAAACTAGGATTAGGTTACGAAATGCCTTGTCTTGCTGTAGATGCGATGGATCCTGAAAAAGTAGCTGAAGCTGCTTATGAAGCTATCGAAAGAGCAAGAAGAGGAGACGGGCCAACTTTCATCGAAGCGAGAACATACCGTTTCAGAGGTCACTCAATGTCTGATGCTGAACCATATAGATCTAAAGAAGAAGTAGCGATCCACAAAAATGACGATCCTATTGAATTGGTAAAGCAAAGAATTTTGTCAAACGGATGGGCTACAGAAGAAGAACTGGAAGCTACAGATAACAAATCCAGAGATTTCGTTGAAGAGTGTATAGAATTCATGGAAAATTCTCCATATCCGGATGCAGAGAAAGTTTATGAGTATGTATATGCTCAGGAAAATTATCCATTCTTAGATAAATTAGAAAACTAAAATTAATAATTAATTTGACATTTGAATTTGAGTTTCCCTAATCTCAAATCTCGAATCTCGAATATCAAATCAATATATATTATGGCAGAAGTGATTACAATGCCACGTCTTTCTGATACAATGACGGAAGGAAAAGTGGCTAAATGGCATAAAAAAGTAGGAGATAAAGTAAAGGAAGGTGATATTTTAGCCGAAATTGAAACAGACAAAGCAGTTCAGGATTTCGAATCTGAAATAGAAGGAACTCTTCTATATATAGGAGTGGAAGAAGGAAATGCAGCAGCTGTAGATTCTGTTTTGGCAATTATCGGTAATGAAGGAGAAGATATTTCAGGATTAACAGGTGGGGCTTCTGCTCCTGCTGCGGCTTCTGAAGAGAAAAAAGAAGAGCCAAAAACAGAAACAACTGCAGCCCCGGAACAAGCATCTGCTGAAGTTCCTGCAGGAGTAGAAGTGATTACAATGCCTAGACTTTCTGATACAATGACAGAAGGTAAAGTGGCTAAATGGCACAAAAATATTGGAGATACAGTAAAAGAAGGTGATCTTCTTGCTGAGATCGAAACAGATAAAGCAGTTCAGGATTTCGAATCTGAGTTCAATGGAGTATTATTGAAGCAGGGTGTAGAAGAAGGAGGTGCTGCTCCGGTTGATACAGTACTGGCAATTATCGGACCTGAAGGAACAGACGTTTCTTCTCTTGGAGCTCCAAAAGCGGCTGCTTCATCACCAGAAAAACCAGGTGAACAAAAAACTGAAACTAAAACAGAAGAAAAAGCTGCTCCGGTTGCGAATACTTTGTCTTCAGACCGAGTTGCAATTTCTCCTTTAGCTAAGAAAATGGCTCAGGATAAAGGAGTTGATATCAATTCTGTACAAGGTTCAGGTGAAAACGGAAGAATCGTTAAAAAAGATATTGAAAATTATCAGCCAGCTGCGAAACCAGCTGCTTCAGCACCGACTGCAAGTCCTGCTGCACAAGTTGCATTAAGTTTTGTACAAGGTGAAGATACAGAAACTCCGAATTCACAGGTAAGAAATATCATCGCAAAACGTCTTGCTGAAAGTAAATTCTCTGCTCCTCACTATTACTTAATGGTGGAGATCAATATGGATAAAGCAATTGAAGCTCGAAAAGAAATCAATTCTTTACCGGATACTAAAATTTCTTTCAATGATATGATTATTAAAGCGACTGCTGTTGCTTTAAGAAAGCACCCTCAGGTGAATTCAAGCTGGGCAGGTGATAAGATCATTCACAGAGGAAATATTAATGTGGGTGTAGCGGTTGCAATTCCTGACGGATTGGTAGTTCCTGTACTTAAAAATACAGACCAGATGAACTATACTCAAATTTCTGCTGCGGTGAAAGATATGGCTTCAAGAGCGAAGTCTAAAGGTCTTAAAGCAAATGAAATGGAAGGTTCCACCTTCTCGATTTCAAACTTGGGTATGTTCGGAATTGAAACATTTACAAGTATCATCAACCAGCCAAACTCTGCAATCCTTTCAGTAGGAGCAATCATCGAAAAACCTATTGTTAAAGACGGTCAGATTGTAGTTGGAAATATTATGAAGCTTTCATTAGCTTGTGACCACAGAGTAGTTGACGGTGCTACAGGAGCTCAGTTCTTACAAACATTAAAAACATATTTAGAAAGCCCATTAACTTTGTTACTGTAATTTTCTATAGTTTTAAATATAAAAAAACGCTTCTCGGTTTGAGGAGCGTTTTTTTATAATATCATGAGCTTAGATAAGGATGGCTTCGGCTTCGCTCAGTATGACAGTGATTCTTCAACAAGAATAATATGATAATTTTGAAGGTTTTATGGTGTCATGCTGAGGAAGCCGAAGCATCTCAAAGACACTTAAATTAATGGGGTGAATTATTAATTTATCATATCATAATTCGCTTTAAAATTATCTCAAATCTCAAATCAATTCACTATTTTTGAATCATGATTAAAGCAAAAAATATCCATAAATCATATGGAAATTTGGAAGTACTAAAAGGAGTTGATATCCACATAAAAATTGGAGAAGTTGTATCTATTGTCGGAGAATCGGGAGCCGGAAAATCTACACTTCTGCAGATTCTGGGAACTTTGGATCTTCCTACAAACTCGAAAAATTTTGATACCGAAATAACAATTGCGGGGGAGTCTTTCATTAATATGAATGATAAAGAGCTTTCTAAATTTAGAAATCAAAATATTGGCTTTGTTTTTCAGTTTCACCAATTGCTTCCGGAATTTACCGCTTTGGAAAATGTTTTACTTCCTACAAAAATTGCAGGAGCTAATGAAAAAGAGGCGATAGAGAAAGCTTATGCTTTATTCGAAGACCTGAAAATAGAGCAAAGATTACATCATAAGCCTAATCAGTTATCTGGAGGTGAAGCACAAAGAGTTGCTGTAGCAAGAGCTTTAATTAATTCCCCTAAAATTATTTTTGCGGATGAACCGACAGGAAATTTAGATTCAAAAAACGCAGATGATCTTCACCGTCTTTTTTTTGATCTAAGAGATAAATATAATCAGACTTTTGTGATTGTAACCCATAACCCTGGTCTTGCTGAAATTACTGACCGAAAATTGGTCATGAAGGACGGAATGATTATCGAATAACTTTCCTACAAATGATGAAACACTTTATTTTTTTATTTTTTCTCCTTATTTCTTGCTCAAAATTTGAATCTCAGGCTAATTCTACAGTTGACTATTTGCCGAAACCGAAAATTTTGGAAATCAAGAATTATATTAAAGGAAAAAATTATAATCAGGATTTAGCTGTTTTCATTAACTTCAAAATTCATTCAGGAAAGTACAGGTATTTCGTTTATGATCTTAAAAACAATAAGATATTGCAGAAGGCAATTGTTGCTCATGGTGACGGTTCAGTCGTTAGAAATTCAGAAAACCTTCAGTTCAGCAATGCAGATGGCTCCCATCAATCATCTTTAGGGAAATACGAAATAAACGAAAGTTATACCGGAAAATTTGGTAAAGCTTATCGACTGGACGGTTTAGATGAAACCAATAGTAATGCAAGATCAAGATCCATTGTTCTTCATTCATATTACTGCATTTCGGATAATGAATCTACAAGTTCCGCTTGTTTAAGTTTTGGCTGTCCGATGCTTTCAAAGAAAGCATTCAATGAAACCGCTAAATATATAGATCAGTCAGAGCAACCCATTATTTTATACGCTTTTTACTAAATTTATAACTATTTAAATTCTCAAAATGTCTATTAAATTTCTTGCTGAAGACGACAGACCACGTGAAAAGTTTTTATCAAAAGGTAAAAACTCGCTTTCTGATTCAGAATTATTAGCCATTATTATGGGAAGCGGAAATAAAGATGAAACGGCAATTGAGTTAGCCAGAAAAATTTTAGCATCAGTTAATAATAATTGGCATCAGCTGAGTTTACTTTCTTTAAAAGATTTAATGAAGTTTAAAGGAGTAGGAGAAGTGAAAGCCATTTCCATAATAACTGCTTTGGAAATTGGAAGAAGAAGAGCTGATCAGCAGCTTCCTGAAAAACGTGTAATTTCATGTAGTAATGATGCTTATCTTATCTTAAAAAATCATTTATCAGATTTAAGAACCGAAGAATTTTGGGCCATATTTCTGAATCAGAGTAATAAAGTTATTCATCTTACACAGTTGACACAAGGCGGAATAAACCAGTCTATTGTAGATATAAGAGTTTTGTTCAGAACCGCTCTTGATCATTATTCTACAGGAATTATCATTGCTCACAATCATCCTTCAGGAAATTTTAAACCCAGTATCGAAGATATTGATATTACTCAAAAAATAAAAGAAGCCGGAAATATGCTAAGCATTCAGTTACTGGATCATGTAATTATTACACAGAATTCATATTTAAGTTTCTCAGACGAAGGATTATTATGATTAGGAGGTTAAAATATGAAAGTATTGATTTTGATAAATATGCTGGATGTTTAGAAAGTTCTGAACAAAAAAATTGGTATGCAAAAAAGGAGGTTTTGGATGAACTTTCTGGAAATTGGGAAATTTTGATCTATGGGAATTATGAAGCTATATTACCTGTTCCATTAACTAAAAAAATGGGAATCAATTTTGTAATTATGCCTCTTTTCTGTCAACAGTTAGGAGTTTTCTCTTCAAAAGACAATTCTGAAATCAATGATCAATTTTTAAAAGCATTAAAAAGAAATTACAAAATATTTTACTATTCTTTTAATCAATATAATTCATTCTCTTCAATTCTTGAAAAAAGGAAAAACTATAAGATACCCATTTCTGATTATGAAATTTTAAGAAGGAAAAAATATTTTAAAGGAAGAAAATCTACGACAAAATGGGCTCAACATCTCTATTATAAAGAAGTTGAATTAAACCCTGAACATTTTTCTTTTATCGAAAATAATTTTAAAGGTCTTACTAAAAAAACAGATATCAAAAAATTTAATGACTATTTAAATTTTCTTAACAAAAGTAACTCTCTGAAACTCTGTGCAGCTTATCTGGACGAAGTATTAATAAATATTGCAGTTTTAGTTTCTGAAAAAACTGAATTTTCATTATTGGCTTTAATAAATAATGAAGCTTATAAAAAGGAAGATGGAGCCTCGTTTTTAATAGATAAAATTCTCAGTCATTATATCCATGAAAAAAGTTTTGATTTTATGGGAAGTAATATTCGGGGAATTGAACTTTTCTTTAAGAGTTTTGGTGCAGAACTTCATGACTATGGCTTTATTCAAAGTAAAATACTGAAGAAATTTTTATAAAAATTAAATCTCTTCGTTCTTATTACATAATCCTATGTTTTTCAAAGATAAATTCAGAAAATATTAGTAATTTTGCTACCTCAAATTATGACAAATTTTTCAGGATATCTGCCGTATGCATTTGCATTAATTATTGCAATCCCTTTCTTGGTTCTACTAAGACAGTTTGTATTTACTTACATCAGGCTTAAAGAGCAGGAAATCAAATTACTTTCTGTAAAATCAAACTCTGAAAATAAGACTCAGGCCTATGAAAGGATGACTTTGTTTTTGGAAAGAATAAAACCTTCAAACTTAGTGCAAAGGTTCAACAAAGATCTTGCTAGTCACGAGTTTATTTTCCTTACAGAAAAAACAATTAATGAAGAATTTGAATATAATTCTTCTCAGCAATTATATGTTACGAAAAATTCATGGCAAAACATTGTTGATTCTAAAAATGCCGTAATAGATTTGCTTCATAAAACATATGATGGATTGAATGGAAATACTAATCTTGAAGAATTTAAGACCATTTTCATCATGAATTATATGGAAAATGAAGATTATATTTCAATCACTATAGAAGATCTGAGAAAAGAAATTCTAATAATAGCTTAACTAAAAAATAAAAATTTTAAATAAAATGATTCCAAATTTTAAAGCACATCCATGGCATGGGATTTCTGCAGGGGAAGATGCGCCAAATGTTGTAAATGTTTTCGTGGAGATCGTTCCTTCAGACACTATTAAATACGAAGTAGATAAAGAAACAGGATTTTTAAAGGTTGACAGACCTCAAAAATTCTCAAATATTATTCCGGCATTATATGGTTTTGTTCCAAGAACCTATTGCGATACAGAAGTAATGAATTTGGCTGTTGAAAGAGGAGCTACAGATGTTACAATGGGTGATCATGACCCTCTAGATATCTGTGTTTTAAGTTCTCACAATATCCATTCCGGAGGTTTATTGATGGAAGCTATTCCAATCGGAGGATTCAAAATGATTGATGGAGGAGAAGCAGATGACAAAATTGTTGCAGTAATGATTGGTGATCACGCTTTCGGTCATTACAGAGACATCTCTGAATTGCCTGAAGCTGAAGTTAAAAGATTGATGCACTATTTCTTGACGTATAAAAATTTACCAGATGAGCCTGCAAAATGTAGAATCCAGGAAGTTTACGGAGCTGATCATGCTAAAAAAGTAATCAAAGCTTCTCAAGTTGATTACGCAAATAACTACGGAGGATAATATTCTCTTCTAAAGATAAAAGTAAAGGATAAATGAATTTTCATTTATCCTTTTTTATTTAAAATCAGAAATTAATTTCATTAACTCAAATATTTGATCATTAATTTTAAATAGTTATGTTTTTTAGCGAAATGCTTAGGAATTATTTATTATATTTAATTCTCTATTACCAAAAAAATATTAAACTATGGACTTATTTGTGTTAGTACCAATTTTTGGTATCATTGCTTTACTATATACCTTTATTCAAAGCAATTGGGTTAGTAAGCAGGATGCCGGAAATGAAAAAATGAAAATTATCAGCGGACATATCGCTGACGGTGCAATGGCTTTTCTAAAAGCTGAGTACAAGATTTTAACTTATTTCGTAGTAATTGTAGCCGTCCTTTTAGCGGTGATGGGAATGAGCAATGCCAATTCACATTGGAGTATAGGGATTGCTTTTGTTGTTGGAGCTATATTTTCAGCATCAGCTGGTTTTATCGGGATGAAAATCGCTACTAAAGCTAATGTAAGAACAGCCGAAGCTGCAAGAACTTCACTATCAAAAGCTCTTAAAGTTTCGTTTACAGGCGGTTCCGTAATGGGAATGGGAGTTGCCGGATTGGCTGTTTTAGGATTGGGCACTTTATTTTTAATTATCAAACAAATTTTTGCACCAGATGCCACAGTTGATTCTCACGAAATGGAAACAACGATTGAGATTTTAACAGGATTTTCTTTGGGAGCAGAATCCATCGCGCTTTTTGCAAGAGTAGGAGGTGGAATTTATACAAAAGCCGCAGATGTAGGTGCGGATTTAGTAGGAAAAGTAGAAGCCGGAATTCCGGAAGATGATCCACGAAATCCGGCAACCATAGCAGATAATGTGGGAGATAATGTGGGAGATGTTGCAGGAATGGGAGCCGATTTATTCGGCTCTTACGTAGCAACAGTTTTGGCGACAATGGTTTTGGGAAGAGAAACAATTTCAGAAGATTCCTTTGGCGGCTTTGCACCAATTCTTCTCCCAATGCTGATTGCCGGAACAGGAATTATTTTTTCTATTATAGGAACTTTATTTGTAAGAATTAATGACAATGAAGATTCATCTACTTCAAGCGTACAAAACGCATTAAATCTTGGAAACTGGGGAAGCATCGTTATTACAGCTATAGCTTCTTATTTTTTGGTAACTTATATCTTACCTGAGAAAATGGTTCTGAGAGGACAGGAATTTACTAAAATGGGTGTTTTTGGAGCTATCATGGTAGGTTTGGTCGTTGGTACACTCATGAGTATTATTACAGAATATTATACGGCAATGGGAAAAAGACCCGTTTCAAGTATTGTAAGACAATCTTCAACCGGTCATGCAACCAATATTATCGGCGGACTTTCAGTTGGGATGGAATCTACTTTATTTCCGATTATTGTTTTAGCAGGTGGAATTTATGGCTCTTACTTATGTGCAGGATTATATGGAGTTGCTATTGCCGCTGCTGGAATGATGGCGACAACTGCTATGCAATTGGCAATTGATGCTTTTGGCCCCATCGCAGATAATGCAGGAGGAATTGCCGAAATGAGTGAATTACCAAAAGAAGTTCGTGAAAAAACAGATATCTTAGATGCTGTCGGAAACACTACAGCAGCTACAGGAAAAGGATTTGCGATCGCTTCAGCAGCATTAACTGCTTTGGCTTTATTCGCAGCTTTTGTAGGCATTGCAGGTATTGACGGTATTGATATTTACAGAGCCGATGTTTTGGCCGGATTATTCATTGGAGGGATGATTCCTTTTATATTTTCTTCATTAGCTATTACAGCAGTTGGGCAAGCCGCAATGGCAATGGTAGAAGAAGTGCGAAGACAGTTTCGTGAAATTCCGGGGATTCTTGAAGGAACAGCACAGCCTGAATATGAAAAATGTGTTGCCATTTCTACCGATGCTTCCATCAGGAAAATGATGCTTCCGGGAGCAATTGCTATTATTTCACCTTTATTAATCGGATTTATTTTCGGACCGGAAGTATTAGGCGGATTTTTGGCAGGTGCTACAGTAACAGGAGTTTTAATGGGAATGTTTCAGAACAATGCAGGTGGAGCCTGGGATAATGCAAAAAAATCTTTCGAAAAAGGAGTGGATATTAACGGACAAACCTATTATAAGGGATCAGAGCCTCATAAAGCTTCGGTAACAGGAGATACGGTAGGAGATCCATTCAAAGATACTTCGGGACCATCCATGAATATTTTGATCAAATTAATGTCTATTGTTTCTCTCGTAATTGCACCTACTTTGGCAACCTTACATAAAGATAAAATTGAAGCCAACCGAAAAGCAAAAATTGAAGCTTTAACAGGAGCTTCTGGATTGAGTTCTACTGTAAGCACACAAAATGGATCTATTGCGTTAACTCCAAAAGAAATTAAAGGATATATCAATGAAAATGGTGATTTTGTGTATGATACAGGAAATATTCAGGAAGTTCAATTAAAAGGCGGAAAGAAAATTTCTATTGGTGAAGGAAGTCAGTTATATCAACTATATAATTCCGTGAAACAAAAAGACCAGAAAGTTTTAGATCCGAATAATTGGTACACTATCGAAAATCTTTATTTCGAAACGGGTTCAAGCGATTTAAAACCGGGTTCTGAAGTTCAGCTGTTAAATTTAGTTGAAATTATGACTGCTTATCCGGATTTGAAAATAAAACTGGGAGGGTACACAGACGATTCAGGAAATGATGAAAGCAACCAAAAATTATCCAACCTGAGAGCTCAAACCGCGAAGCTAAAGTTATTAGAATTAGGAATCGCAGCAGATAGAGTAGAAGCAGAAGGATATGGTGCTCAACATCCTGTTTGTGCAGCAAATGATACGGATGAATGTAAAGCAAAAAACAGAAGAATTGATGTAAGAGTGACTGCTCTTTAATCGGACTCTATTAAAAATATAAAGCACTGCGTTTGCAGTGCTTTTTTAATTTAAATTTTAAAGATGTATTCTTAAATGCTCTAAAGCATCAATAATTAAATCGTCTTTTTTTGCAAAACTAAATCTAATATAATCAGAATTGATTTTAGCATTATAAAAGGCAGAAACCGGAAGACAAGATACTTTTTTTTCTATCGTAAGCCATTTAGAAAATTCAACATCTGTCATGGTTTTGGATATATTTCTGAAATTCACAATCTGAAAAAAACTTCCCTGTGCCTTTTGCTCAACTTGCAAAGGGGTATACTGAATAAGTTCATTAAAAATATCCCTTTTATTTTGCATTGCTTTTCGATTTTCTTCAGGATCAAATACTTCAAGATATTTGGCAACGGCATATTGAGCAGGAGCATTGGTACTGAAAGAAATATATTGTTGATAGCTTCTGAAATTTTTTAACAACTCTTCAGCCGCAAGTAAATAACTTACTTTCCAACCTGTTGCATGAAACATTTTTCCGAAAGAAAATATACAAAAGGTTCTTTTCCTCAATTCCGGATGAAGAAATGAACTGTAATGTTCAATACCATCATAACAATAAATATCATAGATTTCTTCCGAGATCAGGTAAATTTCTCTGTCTTTAATCAGTTCATACAGCTGATTCCAGTCATTTTGATCCCAAATCTTTCCGGTAGGATTTTGAGGAGAATTTACGATAATCGCTTTTGTTCTTTCAGAAATACAGCTCTGCAGGTTATCCCAATTAATTGTAAAATTACATTCCAGATCATAATAGACAGGAACACCTCCATTTAGAACAATTGAAGGGGCATAAGTATAATAGGAAGGCTGAATAACAATCACTTCATCTCCTTGATTTAAAATAGATTTTAGAGAAGTATATAAAGCAAAAGTTGAACAGGGAACAATGTTTACTTCTTCTCTTTTTATTCTAACACTATTCTTTCTTTTAGCATTAAATTTTATGATATTATCAATCAGTAAAGTGTTTCCTTCAAGTGATTCATAGCTATGACTAATATTATCGGCAGACTCTTTCAGGTAATACCGTAACCGACTATCCACTTCAAAATCAGGAAGTCCTAAAGACAAGTCAAAACTTCCGTGCTTTCTTGAAAGCTCAGACATTTCTGTAAAAAAAGAATAATGATTAAATCCGTAAATCTCTACCATTCATTTTTGCATTTAAATCAAATATAATAATTTTTAGATTTCATTAAATAATAAATATAATTTTGCTATTTTTAAGAAAATTATTTTAAATGAGAAAGTTAATCATTCCATTATTAACCGCGGTTTTGCTTACAAGTTGTGGCGTTTCTAAAGCTTCCAAAGAAACAGCCGGTTCATCTGTTTCTTCTCCTAAAACATATAATAAAGTGTTTCAGTCTGCTTATAAGGAGATTAAGGCTGAAGATTTAAAGAAAAACTTATACGTTATTGCTTCCGATGAAATGGAAGGAAGAGATACGGGAAGTCCGGGACAAAAAAAGGCGGGTGAATACATGATTAATTATTATAAAAGTTTAGGAATTTCTTATCCAAAAGCTTTAGGATCATATTATCAGAAGGTTCCTGCAGATTTTATGAAACAAAGAGGAGGAGAAAATCTTCCAGATTCTGAAAATATCCTGGCATTTATCGAAGGAAGCGAAAAACCTGAAGAAATTGTTGTTATTTCCGGGCATTACGATCACGTAGGAACCAGAAACGGAATCGTTTATAATGGTGCAGATGACGACGGAAGCGGAACTGTAGCGGTTATGGAAATTGCAAAAGCTTTTCAAAGCGCTAAAAAAGCAGGAAAAGGGCCTAAAAGATCTATTTTGTTTCTTCATGTAACAGGAGAAGAACATGGTTTGTTTGGTTCAGAATATTATACTGATCATCCTGTGTTTCCTTTAGCAAATACAGTTGTAGATTTAAATATCGATATGATCGGGCGTGATGATCCGGAAAACAGAGGAAAACAATATGTTTATGTCATCGGTTCCGATATGCTGAGTTCCCAATTAAAAGTCATTAATGAAGCATCGAACAAGACAACAAATAATCTGGAATTAAACTATAAATATGATGATCCAAATGATCCTCAAAGATTATATTACAGATCCGACCATTATAATTTTGCCAAAAACAATATCCCGGTGGCGTTTTTCTTCGACGGAATTCATGAAGATTACCATAAGCCAACGGATGATGTTGAAAAAATAGATTACAATTTACTAGCCAAAAGAACCCAATTGGTTTTTGCAACCGCTTGGGAATTGGCCAATAGAGCAGAAAGAATTGTAGTAGATAAAAAATAATTTACAATTAGAATAAAGGACAAATTGTTAAAGGTTTGTCCTTTTTTTGTTTAAAACGCATACCATTTAATCATGAAGCAAGAAATACGTTCCGTTCGTCCATTTATAGGATCAAAAGACTTTGAAATCAGCCGCAGTTTTTATAAAGATTTAGGTTTTGAAGAAATTATTTTGGAACCTAAATTATCTCTGTTTACATCGAATAATATTGGATTTTATTTACAAGACGCCTATGTAAAAGATTGGATTGATAATACCATGCTTTTTATAGAAATTGAAAATGTTGAAGAATTTTGGGATGAGCTCCAACAATTAAATCTTGAAAAATATGAAGGAGTGAGATTGACTCCGATTAGAACGATGTCTTGGGGAAAAGAATGTTTCGTTCATGATCCAGCCGGTATTTTATGGCACTTTGGAGAATTCTTCACCCAATAATATTAAAAGAGATATGATTCAGATCTAAATTTTAGTAACCCTGATATATGTCAGCATGTTTTTATTTTATTAATTCTAAATAAATATAAATTTATATCAGCAAAATCACTGAAAACACATATCTAATCATATCCATATCAATTTTTGTTTTTTGAACCGACACCAAGCTGTCGGTTTTTATTTATTTCTGATAGAGAGACTTTCTGTATTCGATTCCCCACTTGGCAATTTCGTCGATAATGGGTTCAATAGTTCTTCCGTATTCTGTTACTTCATATTCTACGGTTACAGGTTTTGTATCCAGTACAGTTCGTTTAATAAGATGATTGATCTCCATATCCTGAAGCTCTTTGGAAAGCATCTTAGCGGCAATCCCGTCAACTTCCCTCAATAAATCCATAAAACGCATACTTCCTCCCTGTAATAGAGTTCCTAAAATATGGAATTTCCATTTACCTGAAAGAATCTCCATAGCATCTTTTATAGCATTCATTCTGTTTTTACAGACTAATGTTGTATTTAAATTGGCTACTTTTTTCATTCCTTAATTTATTTAAGTTCCCTTTAAAAATTCGAAGTTGTAAATGTATAAAAATAATTAGGTAGTTTCCTAGAGGAAACTAGTTTCCAAAAGGAAATTTATTGTGAAAATGTAATGATTAAATACTAGATTTGCACTCAATAGTAAACATGTATTAAAATCTTATCATGATTAACTACAAAATACTAACATTCTTGTTCCTTACTATAACTTTGGGCAGTTGCAAAGGACAGAACGATAAAAGTAAAAAAATGGAAAACAAAACTACTAACCCATTATTATGTGATCCTGTAACAGGAATTTGTGAAACACCAGGAGAAAAAATGGATAATGGGTATGCCAAAACCAATGAAAAGCCAGTGAAAGTTATTTATTTTACCGACCCCATTTGCTCTTCTTGCTGGGGAATCGAGCCTCAATTGAGAAAATTAAAATTAGAATACGGAAACAGCGTAGAAATAGAATACAGAATGGGAGGTCTTCTTCCGGACTGGAGCTATAACAGTGGAGGAATTAGTAAGCCTGCAGATGTTGCCCACCATTGGGATGAAGTTAGTGGATATTACGATATGCCAATTGATGGAGATGTATGGTTGAAAGATCCATTAGATTCTTCTTACCCGCCTTCAATTGCCTTTAAAGCTGCTCAGCTTCAGGATAAATATAAAGCATTGGATTTCATGAGAGAGCTTCGTGAAATGGTATTTTTAAAGAAAAAAAATATCGCAAAATGGGAGAATATTGCTGCTGCAGCTGAAAAAGTTGGTTTAGATACCAATACATTAAAAACAGATTTTGAAGGGAAAGCAAAAGACCTTTTCCAGGAAGATCTGAAATTGGCAAGAGAAATGGGAGTTCGTGGTTTTCCTACGATGTTTTTCACCAATGGAGGTGGAAACAGAGAAACCGTATATGGTTCAAAACCATATGCATTTTATGAAACTGCTATCTTAAAAATAAATTCAGATACAAAGAAAGCTGAATATTCTAAAAACTGGGAAAGTCTTTTCGCAAAATATCCTTCCCTTACCGCAAAAGAATTTTCAGAATTATCAGGAACACCAAGAGTTGAAAGCGAGAGACTTTTAAATGACCTTGCAGCTAAAGGCACTCTTGAAAAATTTACGACAAAAAATGGTTCAATCTGGACCTTAAAATCGTAATTAATTACAATCATATTAGCAAATTTTACCGGAGGTTCTTCTGAATCTTCGGTATTTTTTATAAAAGCTCAACTTAATATTCTAGAAACTTAAAAGTCTCTTACAAGATGGAATTCACATCTGGTTACATTCCCGGCCAATATAAAACATTGAATGCATGTCCGTCCGGATCAGAAAAACCAAATGTATATCCTTCTTCTATTTTGTAAGGTGGCGTCGTAATCATTCCACCGGCGTCTTCAATGGTTTTTACCCACTCAGTCACTTCCTCTTTACTTCCTGCAGAAAGGCTGAAAATGATTTCATTTCCTGTTTTTAAATCAGAAAACTTCATTTTAGTATTGGATTCAAGAATATCTTTCAGGAAAAAATTGATGATAAAATTATTTTCTCCGAAAGAAAAACTGATCAGCTCATTTGATTTTACAGAATTATCAGATTTGAAACCTAATTCCTCATAAAATTTTGTGGTTCTTTCCAGATCAGCAATCGGCAGATTGGCCCAAATTTGTTTTGTTTTCATAAGATTTTGATTTAGGGTGAAAATGAGATAATAAGAATGAAATTTTCAGACCAATTTCATTTTGGCTACATCAATATCCGTTTTGGCAACTTTAATCATTCTCAAAGTTTAGACTTTTGTCATGTAATTTTTAAACAATAAAAAAATGAAAACAATTTTCATAACAGGTGCCTCAACAGGACTAGGAAAAACAACAGCAAAATTATTTCAAAGCAAAGGATGGAATGTCATCGCAACGATGAGAAATCCGGACGCCGAAACAGAATTGAATCAATTGGAAAACGTAACGCTTCTGCCATTGGATGTTACGAATTTAGAGCAAATTCAGACGACAGTAAAAAAAGCCTTGGAATATAGTGATATTGATCTGGTATTTAATAATGCAGGTTATGGTTTAATTGGTCCTCTAGAAGCATTGAATGATGATCAGATCCTAAAACAGCTGGATACTAATTTATTAGGTGTCATTCGTGTGACAAAAGAATTCATTCCTTATTTCAGAGAGAGAAAAAGCGGAATGTTTATCACGACAACTTCAATCGGCGGGTTAATTGCATTTCCATTAGGTTCAACGTATCATGCTACAAAATGGGCGTTGGAAGGATGGAGCGAAAGTTTGGCGTATGAGTTGAATACATTCGGAATTGATGTGAAAACAGTTTCCCCGGGCGGAATTAAAACCGATTTTATCAGCCGTTCTTTAGATATGGGAACTCACCCGGAATACCAGACAATGATAGATACAATGTTCTCTAATACGGAAGCTATGATGGAAGGAGCTTCTGAACCTGAACTTATTGCTGAAGTGGTGTATGAAGCAGCCACAGATGGTAAAAACCAATTAAGATATGTTGCAGGAGAAGATGCTAAAGGATTGTATGCCCAACGATTGGAAATGGGGGCAGAAGCTTTCAGGGAACAATTCGGAAAACAGTTTATTTAATTTTTATAGTTTGAGTGTATCATCGGCAAGTTGATATACTCAGACTTGAATATAATACCACTTCTTTTTAATACCTTTAATTATGGAAAAAAAAGATCATTCTCCTCTAAAAATTTTATCGATTTCGGAACTCCATCAAATTCTGAACGTTCCGAAACCACTTCATCCGCTCATCAGTTTAGTGGATAATAGAAACATGAGCGTTGATAAATGTTATCTTGACCGAAGTTTTACACTAGGTTTTTATAAGATTTCATATAAATTTTCAGAAAACGGAAAGATGGGATACGGACAAGGATATTATGATTTCAATGAAGGCGGAATGATGTTTACAGCTCCTAATCAGGTGTTAACAACAGATGAAAATGCCGAATATTTTGGATATACTTTGTTTATTCATCCTGATTTTTTAAGGAATTATCCTTTGGCAAAAAGCATCAAAAAATATGGCTTCTTTTCTTATGATACCAATGAAGCCTTGCATCTGTCTGAAAAAGAAAAAACTTTAGTTGTTGGCTTATTGAATAATATTAATGATGAACTGAATACAGCTATTGATGAGATAAGCCAGGATGTTATCATTTCTTATCTGGAAGTTTTATTAAACTACAGCAATCGTTTTTATAAAAGACAATTCATTACGAGAAAAGTAGTCAACCATGATTTGCTTTCCAAAATGGAAGATGTTTTAGAAAGTTATTTCAATAAACAGGAAACATTAACGAAAGGACTTCCAACAGTAGAGTTTTTGGCTTCAGAGCTTCATCTCTCTACTCATTATTTAAGCGATATGCTCCGAAATCTAACGGGACAAAATGCACAGCAACATATTCATGAAAAACTGATCGAGAAAGCAAAAGAATATCTTACCACAACCAATTTTTCTGTATCGGAAGTCGCTTATCAGTTAGGATTTGAGCATTCTCAGTCTTTTAATAAGCTGTTTAAGAAGAAAATGAATGTAACGCCATTGAGTTATAAGCAGTCTTTTAATTAAAATAAAAGAATCCGTTCTTTAGGAACGGATTCAGTAGATAAATACATCTCATTTTTTTAATTAGACAACAATAAAAAAGCACAGCCGACAATGCTGTGCTTAAATTTTTATAAATTTAATTGCAATTTCAAAACTGAAAAAAGCAAAAATTGATTTCATTTCAGATTTATTACATAGTAAATGTAGTGATAATTTTAATACAAAATATTAATTTAATGTTAAAATTCACAAGTTATCAACATTTTTTTGTGGATAAATGTTACAAGAGAAATAGCAACTATAACATATAAAATAACAGATTACATATCAAAGCTTCAGTATTTTTTATCTATTTTATTGTGAATCAATCTATTTTTTATAAATTTGAAATATATTCACACATATGAGACAAATTTTCATTTTCCTATCTGTAATCTTCTCAACTTACGCGCTAAACGGTCAAACCACATTTCCCTACACCAGATTATGGGGAACTTATGTAGGAGGTACAGGAAATTTATTATATGATGAGTACAAAGTAGACACCAATGTATTTCAAGATTCTCAGGATAATATTTATACCAACTCACAAACTACGATGCAAAATGGTTATCAGAGCAATTATTATAATCAGTTTGTTTTAGGAGGGAATAATTGTGATATGTCTTCTAGTATTAATCTGTATCATGCGGTATTTGGGAATTCAGGAACGATGATTTTTGCTGGTTATAAAGGTTCTGACATAAGTACAAATAGTAATTTTGAAATTTTAAGAGGGATTGACCTTCAGAATAATAAATATATTTTAAAAGGATACAATGGCATTATCAACAATCTTTCTACTTCCGGGGTTTGGCTTACCCAAAATCAAAATTCTTCTTCAAACAAAACATTTACACTCTCAAAATACTCTCCTTCCGGAAGCTTATTGTGGACGACTTATCTTCCTAAAACATTGTCAACAAGAGGAATGATGCTCAGGTTTGATAAGGAGAATAGTATATATTTAGAAGGTTCTACCAATGAAAGTATTCCGGGATTGACTACTTCAGGTGTATTTCTTGAGAATTTTATTACTCATCAGAATAGTACAACAGCCGAACTAAACAGTTATCTGGTAAAACTTAACAGTTCCGGACAAAAGATATGGGCCACTTATTCGCCGGACATTTATGATTATGAAGTACATGAAGGTTATATTTATACTGTTTCCCAATATGATCTTACCATGCCGGGAAATTATACGGATTCAGGAACTTTTCAGCCCTCGATACCTGCTCAAAATATAATTACTAAAATTAATAGTATGACAGGACAAAAAGTATGGGGTACATTTTACGGAACCCCTATTTTACCAAATACTTATACGGGAAGCGGAATTTATGATATTGAAGTCAATTCTACTGGAATCTACGTATCAGGGCAAAATGAAAATACAAATTCTCCAACCTATTTTGCAACGAGTGGAGCGTTTAAACCACAGATGACAGGATCCGGAGATCTTTTCTTAAGCAAATTTGACTTTACAGGAAACAGAGTTTGGAGTACTTATTTTGGAACCAATGGATATGATCTTAATCTGGGATTCAGTAATCTGTCCGTTTTTGGCAACAAAATTATTATTACGGGGAACCAATATGGGGCTTCTGATAACATTTCTACTCAAAATGCTTTTTTAACTACTGCTCCTAATACGGCATCAAATTGGACAAACATGTATTTTGCTGAGTTTGACGATACCGGTGCAAGAATATGGTGTTCATATTACGGTGGACCGGGAACCAACTTTTGGGGAGAATACATTACACCAAAATTCTCATCTGACGGTTCTTTTATACTGTACGGAACAACAGGAGCAATTTCGGGTATCGGAACTTCCAACGGAGCGTTTCCATCCATGCTGAACCCTGCTGCTCAGCAACCTTTTGGCTACATTGCAAAATTTGTTTTGAAAGAGCAGCTTTCTACATCTGAAACTACGAAAACTACCGATCTTATACTTTATGATAATCCAAACAATGGGAACTTCTATTTAAAAGGGGATGTTCTTGAAAAACAACAAGTTTATATTAAGCTGTTAGATATTTCCGGGAGGTTGGTTACGGAACAAAAACTTGAGAATAACAAAATTAATTTTATTCAAATGAAAGGAAAGCTTTCTGCAGGAAATTATATGCTTCAGGTGCTTTCTGATCAATCAGAACAGATTAAAGTGTTTAAAATGACTGTAAAATAAGAATTTAGTAGACATACTATATAATAAAACAACAAAAAAGGAAGCAAATTTTGCTTCCTTTTTATTTAGATATGATGACTACAATATTTTCTATAACTTCTCAGCAACATATTTCGCTGTATGAGATTTCTTATTTTTCGCCAAATCTTCCGGCGTTCCGGCAAAAACGACTTCGCCACCGTATTTTCCTGCTTCAGGTCCGATATCGATAATGTAATCTGCACATTTAATAATATCCGGTTGATGTTCAATTACAATTACTGAATGACCCAGATCAATCAATGCCTGCAAAGATTTTAATAACTTCTGAATATCATGAAAATGAAGTCCTGTAGAAGGTTCATCAAAAATGAATAAGGTTTTATCCGTTGTAACTCCTTTTACCAGGAAAGAAGCTAACTTCACACGTTGCGCTTCACCTCCGGAAAGGGTAGAAGAGCTTTGTCCCAACTGTAAATATCCTAAACCAACATCCTGTAAAGGTCTAAGTTTGGTAACAATCTTATCTTCGTGATTGTCTTTGAAAAATTCCAGCGCATTATCCACCGTCATATGAAGAATATCTGAAATATTTTTCTCATCATATTTTACATCAAGAATTTCGTTTTTAAAACGCGTTCCCTTACAAACTTCACATTCAAGTTCAATATCAGCCATGAACTGCATGGAAACATTAATGACACCTTCTCCTTTACACTCATCACATCTTCCGCCATCTACGTTGAAAGAAAAATGTTTAGGCTTGTAACCCATCATTTTTGCGACTTTCTGTTTAGCAAACAAATCTCTGATATCATCGTAAGCTTTCAGATAGGTTACAGGATTGGATCTCGAAGATTTTCCGATTGGGTTCTGATCAATAAGTTCAATATGTTTGATCAGCTTTTTAGGGAATTCTACTGAATCATAATCTCCTTTTTTTCCTCCCATTCCCAACTGAATCTGAATGTCGTTCGTAAGAATTTCTTTCATTAAAGTAGATTTTCCGCTTCCTGAAACTCCTGAAATTACTACAAGGTTTTCTAAGGGAACATCTACATCAATGTTTTTAAGATTATTTTGACGTGCTCCTTTTATATAGATCCATTCTTTGGCTTTTCTACGCTTTTTAGGGACTTCAATCTCTAACCTTCCTGTCAGATATTTTGAAGTTAAAGTATCTGCATCTTTCAGCTCTTTATAATCACCGGCAAATACCAATTCACCCCCTAAATACCCTGCTTCCGGACCAATATCAATAATGTAATCAGCCGCTTTCATTACATCTTCATCATGTTCTACCACGATCACTGTATTACCTAAATCCCGAAGATTTTTCAAAACTTCAATCAGGTTTTCCGTATCTCTGGAGTGAAGACCAATTGAGGGCTCATCCAGAATATAAATGGATCCTACCAAAGAGCTTCCCAAACTGGTTGCAAGGTTAATTCTCTGACTTTCTCCACCGGAAAGGGTATTGGATGTTCTGTTTAAGGTTAAATATCCTAACCCAACTTTTAATAAAAATTCAAGTCGGGTTGTAATTTCGTATAATAATCTTTTGGCAACTTCCTGATCGTGTTCCGATAAACTCAAACCTTTTATTAATGGAAAAAGCTCGTCTAAAGGAAGTTCGATCATCGACTGAATATTATGTCCGTCTATTTTCACCCAACTTGTTTCTTCACGTAATCTCAATCCTTCACAAGTCGGACAAAGTGTTTTACCACGATACCTGGAAAGCATTACACGATACTGAATCTTATATAAATTCTCCTCCAGCATCTTAAAGAAATTATTTACAGATGGGAAAGTTCTGCTTCCGTCACCTTTCCATAAATAAACTCTCTGCTCTTTAGTGAGTTGATGATAAGGTTTATGAATAGGAAAGTCTTTTGATTTTTTGATGAAATCTTTTTTCCACTCGCTCATACTTTCTCCTTTCCAGGAAGCAACAGCATCTTCAAAAACAGATAATGTTTTATTCGGAATTACCAGATCTTCATCAATTCCGATTACTTTTCCGTAGCCTTCACAGGTAGGGCAGGCTCCATAAGGATTATTAAAGCTGAAAAAATGAACATTGGGTTCTAAAAATTCGATTCCGTCAAGCTCAAATTTATTTGAAAATTCTTTGGTTTTTCCGGTTTCAATATTCTTTAAAGAACAATATCCACGACCTTCATAGAACGCCATTTGAATAGAATCAGCCAATCTTTGCAGGAAACTTTCATCTTCTTCATAAGAAAAACGATCGATGACCAGGTTGATTTCCATTCCTTTTTCGGGAACAAAACCAAAGCTTTCCAAATCTTCGATTCCGGCAACATTGCCATTGATTTCCAATCGGGTAAATCCGGCTAATTTTAAAACGTTTAAATTTTCTCCGAAATTCGCGATGTCGTATTCATAAGGAGCCGTTAATAAAAACGAAGTATCTTTTTTAGAAGCTTTAATAAAGTCTACTACATCAGACACCGAATCTTTCTTCACTTCTTCCCCTGAAACCGGAGAAAATGTTTTTCCGATTCTGGCAAAAAGAAGCTTCATGTAATCGTAAATCTCCGTTGATGTTCCCACCGTTGAACGGGGGTTGGAAGAAATTACCTTCTGCTGAATGGCAATAGAAGGAGCTAATCCTTTAATATCATCCACTTTCGGCTTTTCCAGTTTGCCCAAAAACTGACGGGCATATGAGCTTAAGCTCTCAACATATCGTCTCTGTCCTTCTGCATAAATAGTATCAAAAGCTAACGAAGATTTTCCGCTTCCGGAAACTCCTGTGATGACAATTAATTTATTTTTAGGAATAAGTACGTCTATGTGTTTCAGATTATTAAGGTGTGCATTCTTAACAAAAATCTGTTTTTTTATATCTATATCTGTAGTTGAAGCCATAGTAAAATTAAGACTAACAAAATTACGAATTTTTATGGGAATATCATTACCTCAAAATTCTTAATTGTCAGATTGCTTTTTACTTTCAAGCTTACTTTTTTTAGCTTAAATCATTTAATTTTAATTATTTTTAAGCTGCATGACAACAATCATTTTGCGATGTAAGTAAACTCTGCTACTTTTGGAAACTTTTAAAAATGACCAAAACTAAAAGTAAATAACCGTTATGAGTAAGAAAATAGGCAGTCTTTTCCTTATTGGAGCTGTGTTTTTTGTAAAAGCCCAGGACAAAACCAATGATATTGAAACGATTGAAATTCAAGGAAAATTCATTTCTACACCCTATAAATCAGCCAATCAGAATATTACTGTAATTACAAAAGAAGAAATTGCAAATTCTCCTGCAAAAAGTATTGATGAAGTTCTTCAGCAGGTTGCCGGAATGGATATCAGAAGAAGAGGAGCGAATGGAGTACAGAGTGATGTTTCTTTCAGGGGAAGTTCTTTTGAACAGGTTCTTCTTCTCATCAACGGAATCCGAATGAATGATTCTCAGACAGGACACAATTCCTTGAATATTCCTGTTGACTTGGCGGATGTAGAAAGAATTGAAGTCATAAAAGGACCTGCAGCAAGAAGATTTGGGCAGAATGCTTATGCAGGTGCAATTAATATCATTACAAAAATCAATATCGGAAAAAAAGTAAAGATAAATGCTGAAGCCGGAGATTTTGAAAGTTACGGATTAGGATTGAGTGCTCATTTAGGAGGAGAGAAATTCTCAAATTCATTGAATATGAGCTCGAATTCTTCTCAGGGTTACATGCATAATACGAATTATGATATTCGAAATATTTTTTACCAGAGCCAACTGAAAATAAAAGATGGTGACATAAGATTACAGGCCGGTTTTTCTGAGAAAAAATTTGGAGCCAATGGTTTTTATTCTTCTCCGGCAGCTACAGAACAATATGAAGAAATGCAAGCTTCTATTATAAGTTTCGCTCACAAGCAGAGTTTCGGAAATTTCAAACTTAATTCTAACGTGTATTGGAGAAGAGGACAGGATATGTATCTCTTCAATCGCGAAAAGCCAGAAATCTACAGAAATATGCATATTGGTAATAATGTAGGAGGTGAAGTGAATTCCAGCTACACTTGGGGATTGGGAACAACAGGTCTTGGTGTGGAATTAAGAAAAGAATTCTTGGCAAGTAATAATTTAGGCGACAGAGAACGATTTGTTTCTCAGGTTTTCTTTGAGCACTATTTCTCATTCTTTGATAAAAAACTGAATATTTCTCCGGGAATTTCGTGGGCAAATTATTCTAACGCAGGAAATTTCTTTTATCCGGGTTTAGATGTAGGATATAATTTTAGTGAAAATAATAAAGTCTACGGAAATATTTCAAAAGTTCATAGAGTTCCTACCTTCACCGATCTGTATTATATGAGCAAAACAGAAAACGGGAACCCTAATTTACAACCAGAAAGCGCTTTATATGCAGAGATTGGATACCAGTATCAAACTAAAAATATTTTAGCAAAATTAAGTGGTTTCCTAAGGAACTCCAATGATCCGATTGACTGGACCAAAACATCTTTAAATGATCCTATTTGGCATGCTCAGAACGTGGGAGATATGGAAACAAGAGGAATAGAGATTGAAGTAAATCATCAGGTCTTGAACTGGCTGAAATATTCTGGAGGATACACCTATCTGGATAATGATTTTAAACAACAGAAAGATCTTGTTTCACGATATACTTTAGATAACCTGAAGCATCAGTTTATCGGAAAACTGGAAACAAAATTTCTGAAAAATTTCACGAACGAAGTTGTTTACAGATATAATGAAAGGTTAAATAATGGAAGTTATAATCTGCTGGATGAAAAAATAAGTTTCGCTAAAAAAGACTTTTCAGTGTATGTTTTAATCAATAATATATCCAATACAGAATATACTGAAACTTTTGGTGTAAAAATGCCAAAAAGATGGTTTCATCTTGGATTTACGTATAACATCAATATTAAGTAAATGTTAATTTATGATGAATTAAAGTTAATATTACGAAATTGTTAATTCAATTACATTTGCAAAAATTTTTTAGAGATGAAACTTTTTCTAAGTCTTAGTTTATTTTTAAGCCTTACCTTTATTAAAGCCCAGGAACACATTTCCGGATTTGGCGCACTGACTTTAACTTACAAGTTTCATCCGAAATTTTTCCTTTACGCTGAAGGTCAGGTGAGAAGTATTGATGAGTTTACTTATCCCGATTATTATGAAATAAAAGGAGGAGTGGGGTATAACCTTACTAAAAACCATAAACCTTTCATTGGGTTAGGAAGATATGCGACTTACAAGGATCATGCGATCAACAAAGAAGAATTCAGAGTATGGTTGCAGGATGTAATTGATATTAAAAAAGGGGTCGTAAAATTTGAAAACCGTTTTCGTGCAGAGAAAAGCTGGTTTTATGAGCCTCAGACAGATAAAAGTTCACAAAGAATGCGTTATCGTTACCGTTTGAACGTAAGTGTTCCTTTAAATGCTAAAGAAGTGAAAAAAGGAGCCGTATTTGCCAATGCATACGATGAGGTATTTTTTGTAAGCCCGATGAAGCCTACTTTTGCAAGAAACAGAGTGTATGGAGGATTTGGTTATCAGATTGATAATAATATCGGAATTGCTTCAGGATACCTTTGGCAAAGAGAATTTGAAGCAGCAGGAAACAAAAACCTACACTTTCTTTATCTCGCTTTAAATATTAATATAGACGGTACCAATCACCCCGTAAAAACGTTTGATTATCCTGGAGCAGATTAACTTGTTCAAATTTTTAAAACATAAATTATTAAGGCATTAAGAAATATTTCTTAATGCCTTAATAATTTAAAAGCCCTTTTAAAGCTTTAATACTTATCAATAAGATAACGGTAAGCTTTCAAATATTTATTGAATCTTTTAATATCTTTTGAAGTAAGCTCTCTGTTCACCCTTCTCAGATCCATATTATCCCGAAGATCATTCATTTTTACGGCTACAGCCAAAGGTGATCTTTCGGTTCTTTTAATAAATTCATCATAATCTTCTTCCGGATCATACTTCGTAAGGCAACTTACTGCAAAAATAATGTATTCAGGAAATCCTTCGTTTCTTAAATAATCCAGACTGAATTCAGAAGGATGATCTTCAACAACATCATGCAAAACGCCCACTATTTTTTCGTCGGTGGTTTTACCATATTCCATTACACGCATTACGTGAGCTATATAGGGAGCATGATATTTATCTGTTTGTCCTTTATGTGCTTTAGTAGCTATCTTAATTGCTTTATGAAGCAGTTCTTCTTTTGTCATTTCAATGAAATAGAGTACAAAAATAAAAAATGCTTTAACATATCGAAACATTTGTGTTTAATTTTTTTTCCTCAATTTCTCTACAATTTCTATAAAGATTTCTTTCGCTTATATTTATGTAAAAATTTCAAAATTATTCTGATGAAAAAGAGAGAAAACTTTCATCCTATAGAATATCAATGTTTTAATTAACATATTTGCAATTTAATAAACTATTCGTTAAATAAAATGTGTTAATTTTTTTATTTTATTTATAAAATTTTAGTTATTTTTATATAAAAACTTAGCCTATGGAACCTGTAAAACATATCCTGAATGATATTTGGGATAAGTATCCAGAAGTTTTATCTAATCAGCACGTTGTAGAAACTATTCCTGAAATAGAACGAATTATTGCCGAATTATTTACTTTAGGCCCGTTTTACTATTATACTTTGCATGTTGAAAACAGTACGCTTAGTAATTTCAGCGAGAATATCTTACCCATGCACAGCTTGAAGAGCTATCCTCAACATTTAAAAGATATTATAGATCTGATACATCCGGATGATTTGGCTTTTGTAATGGAAGCCGAAGCCTGGACGTTGGAAATGTATAAAGAAATTGGATTTGAATATCAAATGAATCTGAAGTCAGGTTATTGCTTCCGGATGAAAACAAAACAAAATACGTATGAATTGTTTAATCATCAAGCCATTCATACGCTGAAAGATAAAAACGGGAAACTCCTTCAGACTATAAATATTCACACGAATATTCAGCATCTTTCTCATGAAAATAATTATACTGTAACTGTTTCGGGTATTGGAACGAGACACGATTTTTATCAGAAAACTTTGCGTCCTGAGTTGTTTTCCCTAAATATTACAGACCGGCTTACCAAAAGAGAACTGGAAGTTTTTGTATTATTAATAAAAGGATACAGCGACAAAGAAATCGCAGAAACGATCATTATTTCCTACCATACAGTCCGTACCCATCACAAAAATATTCTGAAGAAAACCAAAAGTAAAAACAGCAAAGAGCTTATAAAAAAAGGATTAGTACAAGGGTTTTTATAAATTTGCTTAAATACAAGTCTATTTCTTTTTTGAAAGAAGTTTCATTTTTTCAGGAGATGTTGAGTTTAAAATTTTATATTTTGTAGTGTCTTTTCTTCTATCTTTCAGACAAACATACATTTCAGTGTTTTTAGACTTTGCAACGAGTATTTTATAGTAGTTTTTGGTTTCTCTTTTGGTAAGGTATTAAGGTTAGAAACTTTCATGTTCAATGTATCTTTCTTAAGCGTAAGAGAAGGCTCTTTTTTCTGCATGTTTTGAGCTGATAACGAAACGGAAATGCATATAACAGAAATAAATAATAATTTCATTGTGCTATGTTTTATATAATACAACTCAGGCGATACAATTATTACATTTAAAAATTAGTTTTTTTATAAACAGAAAACGTCCCATTTTTTGGGACGTTTAGAAATCAAATTTATATGTAAAAGACTAGTAAGCTCCTTTTTCAATATAGTGAGCAGCCACTTTTTCAGTTAATGCAACTACATTTGGATGGTTTGCATACTTCGTGAATCTTCTTAATCCGGAAAGCATCATTCTTTGTTCATCACCTTCAGCAAAAGAAACAATCCCTTCTTTTGCAGCTGTAATGATTTTTTCAACCGCTTTGTAGAGGTTTAATTGAGCCATTGCAGCTTCCACAGAATCAGCAGAGAAGTGTTTTTCAGCTCTTAAAATTGCAGATTCTGCCATATAGATTTGGTTAAGAATTTCAGAAGCATTTAATAATAAATGCTGTTGTTTCTCAATATCCATCATGTATTTTTGAAGTGCAGCTCCTGAAACCATTAAGAATACTTTCTTAAGATTGGCAATGATAGCTTTTTCTTCGCTCATAAATGCAGAATAATCTGGAACTTCAAATGAAGGAATTCCCATCAATTCTTTACTGATTGCCATTGCCGGAGATAATAAGTCTAATTCTCCTTTCATCGCTCTCTTAATCAACATTCCAACAGCCAACAATCTGTTGATTTCGTTCGTTCCTTCATAAATTCTTCCGATTCTGGCGTCTCTCCATGCAGATTCCATTGGGGTATCTTCTGAGAATCCCATTCCACCATAGATCTGAATTCCTTCATCTGCTGTTGTTTGAGTAAGGTCAGAAACAAAAACTTTAAGAATAGAAGCTTCTACTGCGAATTCTTCAACACCTTTTAATTCTGCTTGTTGGTGATCCATTCCGCCTGCAACCAATTCTGCAATTTTATCTTCAACATTTTTTGCTAAACGATAAGAACCCGCTTCACTTACGAAAACTCCAGTAGACATTTCGGCAATTTTCTTTCTGATTGCTCCGAAAGTTGAAATGGAAACTCCAAACTGTTTTCTTTCGTTTGAGTATTGAATCGAGTGGTTTAAAATTCTTCTTTGTCCGTCAAGGTTTGCGGCAGCCAATTTAATTCTACCAACATTTAATGCGTTTAAAGCGATTTTAAAACCGTTGTTTCTTTCTCCCAACATATTTTCAACAGGAACCTTCATATCATTGAAGAAAACCTGACGGGTAGAAGAGGAGCGAATACCTAATTTATGCTCTTCCTCACCGAAAGATAGGCTATTTGGATCTTCTAATTCCGAGCGGTTAATCACAAAACCTGTAATATTTTTATCGTCATCAATTTTTGCAAACAATGTGAAAGTATCTGCAAATCCTGCATTTGAAATCCACATTTTTTGTCCATTGATGATGTAATGTTTTCCATCTTCAGATAATTTTGCTCTTGTTTTACCAGAGTTCGCATCAGAACCAGCATCCGGTTCAGTTAAACAATATGCTCCGAATTTTGTTCCTGTAGCCAAATCCGGAAGATATTTCTTTTTCAACTCTTCACTTCCGTAAAGAAGAGTTGGAAGTGTTCCGATTCCTGTATGCGCTCCATAAGCTGTTGCTAATGAACCGTTTCCTCCTGAAACATAATCACAAGCCAGCATTGTGCTTACGAATCCCATTCCAAGTCCTCCGTATTCTTCCGGAACTGTAATTCCAAGAAGTCCCATTTCACCTAATTTACGCATTGTTTCTTCAGTCAATGCATAATCTTTTTTCTCAAAACGATCATGTTGCGGAACAACTTCTCTATCAATAAATTCTTTCGCAGAATCGCGAAGCATTTTTTGCTCTTCAGAAAGCTCTTCAAGACTGAAAATTTCGTTTGCAGGAATTTCCTTGATCAGGAATTCTCCTCCTTTTAATATATTGCTCATTATTGTTTATTTTAAATTTTAGATTATAAATTTTAAATTAGATTTCGGTTATAAATTTTCAGATGAAGTTTTAATAATTTTAGTTAAAATATTAATTAAACTTTCTATTTCCCTCAAATAAGAATCTGTTTCTATTTGAATCAAATTTGAAGATTGATAGAGCCTTAACCAATATCTTGTTTCTCTTGCCTCTTTATTTGCAATTGAAAGTTTTGAAATAAAATCTTTCTTCGATTGAGCTGCAATTGCTTCTTCTACATTTGCACCAATTGAAGTTCCGCAACGAAGAATCTGTTTAGATAAAATAAATTCATTTTGAGCTTTACATTGAATATAAAATTTAATAATTCTTAATGAAAACTCGAATGTCTTTATTTGAATTAAATTATCTTCCTTGAAGTTGGTCATCTAGAATTTATAATTTGAAATCTATAATTAATTAAAGTAGTTCGAAGATAGAAGCCGCTCCTTGTCCTGTTCCCACACACATAGAAACCATTCCGTATTTGTTTCCACGTTTTCTCATTTCATCAAGAAGTTGAACGGTTAATTTTGTTCCGGTACATCCAAGAGGGTGACCTAAAGCAATAGCTCCTCCGTTTACATTTAAAATATCAGGATTTAAACCTAATTCTTTTTTGATGGCAACAGATTGTGATGCGAATGCTTCGTTCAATTCGATCAATTCAATATCCTTTAGTTCTAAACCAGCTTGTTTCAAAGCTTTTGGAATGGCATAAATGGGTCCCATTCCCATAATTCTTGGTTCAAGACCTGCTGCTGCATAAGCGACTAGTCTTGCTTCAGGCTCTAATCCTAATTCTTTGACCATTTCCTCGCTCATCACCATTACAAAAGCGGCTCCGTCACTCATTTGAGAAGAGTTTCCGGCTGTTACGCTTCCCCCGTTGGCAAAAACAGGTCTTAATTTAGCTAAACCTTGCAAAGAAGTGTCTGCTCTCGGACCTTCATCTACCGAAAAATCAAACTTTTTAGTCTGCATTTTCTGGTTTTCATCCAGGAAATTATATTCAACAGGAATCGGAACAATCTGATTGGCAAACTTACCTTCCTGATTCGCTTTTAAAGCTTTCATATGAGATTCAAAAGCGAATTGGTCCTGTTCTTCTCTTGTAATATTGTATTGTTTGGCAACTTCTTCCGCCGTGTAACCCATTCCCCAATAATAATCAGGGTTTGTTTTAGCGATATCCGTTTCAGGAACCGGCTTGTAACCTCCCATCGGAATATATGACATTGATTCTGTACCTCCTGCAATGATACAATCAGCCATTCCAGCCTGAATTTTTGCAGAAGCAATCGCAATCGCTTCACTTCCTGAGGCACAATATCTGTTTACGGTAACTCCGGGAACTTTATCTGTATTTAAACCCATTAAGGAAATCAAACGTGCTACGTTTAAGCCTTGCTCAGCTTCCGGCATTGCGTTTCCTACGATAAGGTCATCAATTCTGTTTTTATCTAATTGCGGAAGTTCAGCCATTAATTTTTCAATAACTGTAGCCGCCATTACATCAGGACGAGTAAAACGAAGGGAACCTTTAGGCGCTTTTCCTACCGCTGTTCTAAATCCTTTTACTATATATGCTGTTTTCATTTAGTTGTATTTATGTATTTACGTAAAATGTATTTATGATTTTAAAATGTTTGAGTATTAAATTTTTGTTTCAATTTTGCCAACATATTTTGTATGTGTTTAATTCTGAATAAATAATATTAAAATCATCATTTTGAAAGAATCCCAAATCGTCAGCTATTAAGATTTGAGTTTCAAATTCAAATGAAGAACCTAATGCAATATTCAAGAAATGTGAAAATTGAGCATTCGTATCTCGACCTGCGCCTTCAGCAATATTAGAAGAAATTGAATATAAGCTTCTTCTTGACTGTGAAGTCAATCCGAACATTTCATCTTTAGGAAAATTACCCGAAGCCAAATAAAATATTTTACAAAGCTTCATCGATTTTGTCCAAACTTCTAAATCTCTAAAATTGTGCATCGTTAATACATTAATACTTTTTACATTTTACAGAAAAATCTAGTTTCTCAATGGTTTTCCGTTTTGCAACATATATTGAATTCTCTCCAACGTTTTTCTTTCACCACAAAGCTGTAAGAAGGTTTCTCTTTCAAGATTCAATAAGTATTGTTCAGTTACGACCGTTGGTTCAGAAAGATTTCCTCCGACCATTACGTTGGCTAATTTGTCTGCAATTTTCTTGTCGTGTGCAGAGATGAAGTTTCCTGTCAACATTTGGTCAGTTCCTACATAGAACATTCCCAAAGCATCTTTACCTAAAACTTTTACTCTCTGTTCGATTGGTTGAGTATAACCTTGTTCTGCTAATAGTTTCGCTACTTTTTTAGCTTCTGCAATCTGTCTGTTTTTGCTTACAGAAACAATGTCTTTTCCTTTTTCAAGGATTCCCATATCGTAAGCTTCGTAAGCTGAAGTTGCCACTTTACCCATTGCGATATTCATGAAAGCTTCACGAAGTCTGTTGTTTTTAACATCATCACTGTGGAATTCTCTAGAAGTTCTCAATGTCAATTCTTTCGTTCCACCACCACCAGGAATTACACCTACTCCGGTTTCAACCAATCCGATATAAGTTTCTGCTGCGGCAACCACTCTGTCAGCATGCATTGTCATTTCGCAACCACCACCAAGCGTCATTCCGTGAGGAGCAACAACTACAGGAATAGAAGAGTAGCGAACTCTCATCATGGATTTTTGGAAATAAGCGATTGCCATATTCAAATCATCCCAATCCTGTTCGATTGCCATCATTAAAATCATGGCTAAATTTGCTCCAACAGAGAAATTTGTCCCTTGATTTCCAACAACTAGTCCATCATATTCTTTTTCAGCTAGATCAATAGCTCTGTTTAATCCATCCAAAACCTCGCCTCCTAAAGAGTTCATTTTAGAACGAATTTCGAAATTGATAATTCCGTCGCCTAAATCTTCAATCGCAGCTCCCGAATTACTCCAAAGCGTTTTATTTTTTCTGATATTATCTAAAATAATGAAAGCATCCTGTCCCGGAATTTTGTTGTATTCTCCGGAGTTTTTATCTACATAAATGCTTTGCCCTTCCTCATTAACTTTATAGAAAGTTGCTACATTTTTCACCCAGTCTGAAACTTCATAACCGGCTTCTGTAGCCAATTCAATACCTTTTTGAACACCAACGGCATCCCAGATTTCAAATGGTCCGTTTTCCCAACCAAAACCAGCTCTCATTGCATCATCAATCTTGTAAACTTCATCAGAAATTTCAGGAACTTTATGCGAAACATAAGCGAATAATGCTCCTAAAGATTTTCTGTACAATTCTCCCGCTTTATCTTTTCCACCAATTAAGACTTTAAACCTGTCAATTGGTTTATCAATATTTTTAGTTAATTCTAAAGTAGGGAAAGAAGATTTTCCTTGAAGTTCATACTCTAAAGTATCAAGATTCAATCCGTGAATTTCAGATTTTCCTTCTGCATTTTTCACTTTTTTATAGAAGCCTTGATCTGTTTTTGAACCTAACCATTTATTATCAACCATTTTCTGGATATAATCAGGAAGGGCAAAAACATCATTGAAATTGTTAGCTTCGGCACCGCTTTGACGAACACCATTAGCAACCATTACCAATGTATCCAATCCAACAACATCTGCTGTTCTGAATGTCGCAGATTTCGGACGACCAATCACGGGACCGGTTAATTTATCAACTTCAGAAACGGTTAATCCTAATTTCTGAACGTTATGAAGCAAATCCATCATCGAGAAAACCCCAATCCTGTTAGCGATGAAAGCAGGAGTATCTTTTGCTAAAACGGTTGTTTTACCTAAGAATTTTGCTCCGTAATTCATATAGAAATCAATGATTTCCGGATTGGTATCATTCGTTGGAATAATCTCTAAAAGAGGAAGGTATCTTACAGGATTAAAGAAGTGGGTTCCTGCAAAATAGTGTTTGAAATCATCGCTTCTTCCTTCTACCAACATATTAATTGGAATTCCTGAAGTATTTGAAGAAACTAAAGTTCCCGGTTTTCTGAACTGTTCGATTTTTTCGTAAACGGATTTTTTGATGTCAAGTCTTTCAACCACCACTTCAATAATCCAGTCTGTGTTTTTTATTTTTGGCAAATCATCGTCAAAATTCCCAACTTTTATTCTATCCGCAAATTTCGGAGAATAGAGTAGAGCCGGACTAGCTTTTTTCAGTTTTTCAAAGTTTTCGGAAGCGATTCTGTTTCTCACCGCTTTATCATCCTTAGTCAAACCTTTTTTCTGTTCTGCTTCAGTCAGTTCAAAAGGAACAATATCCAACAGCGAAACCTCTACCCCAATATTGGCAAAGTGTGCTGCAATACCGCTTCCCATAATTCCTGAACCAAGAACTGTAACGTGTTTGATTCTTCTTTTCATTTGATTTATTATTTGTAATTGTTTTAATTCTTTTGTCATTTTGAATGAAACGAAGTGGAGTGAAGGAGCTTAATTAATATTTTAATTTAGATTCTTCCTTCGTCAGAATGACAGACGTAAAATTTATTTTCTATTATTCAGATCGGTAGCGATTTTCATGATTTCGCACATCACTTCTTTAAAAGTATCCAACTTTTCGGGAGCAATTTTCTCCATGACTCTTTTGTTGAAGTTGACTACAACTTCCTTAGACATATTTCTGGAGCTTAATCCTTTATCAGTAAGCTTAATGATCACTTCACGCTTATCTGTGGTCGTTTTTTCCTTATAGATATATCCGTTGTCTTCAAGAAGTTTGATGATTCTTGTGAGAGAAGTCGGTTCGATAGCCATTTTGGGACCTAAATTCGTACTTCTTGTTCCTTCTTTTGGATCAATTTTAAGAAGTGTAAGCGCCTGAACTGCCGTAGAATCATGTTCTTGGGCTAGATCTGTATACATTTTGGAAACAGCAAGCCAAGTTTGCTTTAAAATTAAATCTACGTTTTCTATTTTATCTTTATTATTATCCATCAATATTTTGTTGTAATGGTTTTATTCAAATTTAGCAAATATTATGCATGCATAATATTTATTAACGTTAAAATTTGTTAATACATTGATATTAAACGGGTTAAATTGTATGATAAGCATAATACTATGCATGCATAGTATGTGAAATATGTAAAGGAAAAAGGAGATTAGTAAATGGTTTTCACGAAATTAACGATTTCTTCAAAAGATTCACATTGATGTCTTGAAGAATTATTAGAAATTAACCAAAAGTTGTTCTGAAATTCGAAATTTAGATTAGAAAGGTCTTTTTGAAAGTTTTTTTGGAGTAAAGAATACAGCATTTCTTTATGAAAATCAGGTGCAGTAATTTTTGGAGCAACAAATTTATCATTAATTTGAAACAGGGAAGCATTCGTTAGTTCTTCATGCTGTAACAAAATATCTTCAACAATTCCGGAGTACAAATGATTGTCTTTTACATACCAGATTTTGTCTGCAAATTCTTTTGCCAACCGCCAATCGTGAGAAGAAAATAAGATTAGTTTATTCTGCTCCTGCGCTAATTTCCGAAGGGTTTTTAAGATAATGATCTTATTTTTTTCGTCTAAATGCGTTGTGGGTTCATCAAGAATGATGATAGGAGAGTTCTGAGTTAAAGCCCGTCCAATAAAAGCCTTCTGAAGGTTTCCGTCTGAAAGGTTTTTAAGGAGAGTATTTTTATACTGTACTAAATCAAGCTCTTTAATAATATGTAAAACTTCTTCGCGGTCTTCTTTTTTAAGCTCAAAATAGAAAGGATAATAAATATATTTCCCCAATGAAATCAAGTCTTCAACAGTATAATTCTGTGGAATAATAGATTTGGAAAAAACAACCGCTATATTTTCTGCTATTTCTTTAACGGAAAGATGCTGTACATTTTTATGATTAATATAAATTTCTCCGCTTAACAGTGGAATCTGATGTAAAATAGATTTGATTAAAGTTGTTTTTCCTACGCCGTTATTACCAATCAATAAGCCTACTTCTCCTAAATTCAAATGAGTATTTGCATTTGAAATTAAGGTTTTGTTGTAGCCAATGTTTGCTTGTTTGATTTGTAGGTGCATTTGTTTTTATGTTTCCCGCGTATTTCACGGATTTTCATTTTTTCTTATGATTCTCTTAAAGTTTCACTCATTCACTTTCATACTTTATTCTGTTTCAAAAGCATCATTAAAATTACAGGAATTCCGAAGACGGAACTAATTACATTGAGTGGAATCTGTGTTTTTTCTGCAATAATGGAAAAGAGTAACATGATTAGCATCCCTAAAAACATATTTAAAATCCATTGCTGCCAAAGCTTTGCCGGATTGTAAATTAATCTGCAAAAATGCGGAACAATAATCCCAATAAATAAAATAGGCCCTAAAAATGCTGTAACAGAAGCAGAAAGCAATGAAGAAGCAACAATAATAAATATTTTCAGCTGATTTAAATTGACTCCTAAACTTTGCGCATATGAATTTCCTAATGAATTTCCAATTAATGGTTTTATACTTTTAAAACAGATAAATAGCCCTATTAAAGCTAAAACTGACAATACATATACTTGATTTCTCGAAACCATATTATTTGCTCCAAAAGACCATAAAATATAGTTTTTCAGACTTTGATTTTCTGCATAAAACTGAAGCAAAGAGACAATAGCCCCTGCAAAGGCTGAAACTAAGAATCCAAAAATGATTAAATACGATTTGTCCTGAAATTTATTAGACATAGATAATAAAATCAGCATCAATAATAAACTTCCTCCAATGGCAGCTAAACTTAAAAAACTGTTTTGGAGCAATTCAGGAATCAAAATATCATGGGAAAAGAATATATAAAAAGCGACTGATAAACTTGCCACGGAAGTAATTCCCAAGATATCCGGCCCGGCTAAAGGATTCTGGAAATATTCCTGCATCAGAAAACCCGAAGTAGGAATGGAAATCCCAGCTAAAAGCATCACTAAAACCCGATTTACACGAATTTCCGCAATTTGACTATTCGCTGAATCCTGAAAGAAATCCTGAAGATGTAAACTTAAAAATCCTGTGTTCAGATTAATGATCGCAGTTAAAATAATAGCGAAAATTAATACTAAACACAGGATTTTAAATTTGCTTGACATTCTAAAAGCCTAAGCTTATTTTAGGAAAGAATTAATTTTATCATTTAACTGTTCTTCACTGATCATTCCAAGAGTTTCATCAGTTTTATCACCTTTTCGCATAAACGTAAACGGAATTGCATTTCCAGTCCATTGTTTAAAATTGCTTTTAAAGAATTTTTCATCCATAAGCTGCCCGTCTACAATAACGGTATGATCTTGAATTCCGTGTTCAGCTACAAAACGTGGAAGCTCTGTAGCCCATGCATCTTTCTGATCTACACTTACAAAAGTAATTTTTACAGGTTTTCCCTTTAATTCTTCAATTTTATTTTTAAAATGGGGAATTTCTTTTACACAAGGACCACACCAAGTGGCAAAAAAATTGGTAACGTACAATGTATCGTTTTTTTTGTTTAAATACTCGGAAACTTTATCCAGTGTAAGCATTTTCAATGGAGCGGCTGCAGAAACCGGCTCTGAAGTAGAGGTAGAATCTGTTACCATAGCAGTTTCATCATTTTTCTGGCTTTCTTTTTTACAACTTGCCAAGGCAAACAGAACAAGCGTGGATAAAATTATCTTCTTCATAAATTATTTTTTAGTTATTTTTGAATTGAAGTATGGAACAACAAATCTATAAAGGGAAACTGACACAGTTTCATTGGCTAAAAATAGCGAAAAAGGTAGAACTAACCAAAAATACTTTTTCTCTGGAGTTTGAAATTCCTGAGAATTTAAAGGCAAATTTTGAGTTTGAAGCAGGACAGTTTGTAAGTGTAAAATTTAAATCTCATGGTGAGGATGTTATCAATGATTATTCAATGACTTCGGCTCCTTATGAGAAGAAAATATCTTTAGGAATAAAAGTGAATTCTCCTGATGGAGCAACAGCACAATTATTCAAAAACTATAATATAGGTGACAAATTGTTGGTGAGCGAACCTAGTGGAAGATTTACTTTGGTTTCAAAACCAAGTGAGTTTAGAACTATTGTCGGTTTTGCTGCGGGAATAGGAATTACTCCTATTTTAAGCCATTTTAAAAATATTCTTCATAATGAGCCCCGAACAAGATTATTTTTATTTTTTGGAAATAAAAGCTCACAAGATTTAATTTATAGAGATCTTCTTGATAACCTTGCCAGAACTTGTGGTGAAAGGCTTCAGATTTTCTATTTCTTTTCACAGGAAAAAATATCTAATAGTTTCTTTCATGGCAGACTGGATGATAAAAAACTAGCTTTAATTATCAATCAAATCCTTCATCTGGATGATACGGATGAAGAGTCTACGATTTGGGATGCGGTAGATGATGTTTTAATTTGTGGTAAAGGTGAGATGATTAAAACATTAGCTAATGCTTGTTATCATCACGGAATTCCGAAAAAGAATATTCATTTTGAACTTTTTGAAGAATTTAATGATGATATTTATCCGGTTGAAAAAGAATTTCCACTTATCGAAAATATAGAAATGGAATTCAAAATACTGGGGCAAAAATATAAAGCTGAACTTCCAACCAATAAAGAAAAGATTCTGCAGCAATTGCTAGTTCAAAATTTTCCTGTACCTTATTCCTGCAAATCCGGAATCTGCGGAAGCTGTGAATGTATTTTGGAGGAAGGAGAGGTTGAATTGCTTGAAAACGAATATTTAACAGAAAAAGAAGAGGAAAGAGGGCACATTTTAGCTTGTATGTCTATTGCTAAAAGTAAAAAAATAAAGCTTAACTTTGATCTTAGTTGAGAATTCTAAAAAACATATTTAGACTTATTTTATCGTCAATAGAACTGAGTGTTTTATTGATTATCTTGGCGAATGCCTGGGTTTTTGCCCTTACCAATGGGAGAACCTATACCAAAATATCCAAAATACCTCCAAGAGAAATCGCCCTTGTATTGGGAACTTCACCTAAAATGAGATCAGGAGTTTCGAACCCTTATTTTACAAAAAGAATGGATGCAGCCGCATTGCTTTATCATCACGGTAAAATAAAGAAAATAATCGTAAGCGGAGAAAAAAGCAAAGGATATAATGAACCTGCTGCCATGAAAAATTATCTGATATATGAAGAAGGAGTTCCTGAAGAAATTATCATCGAAGATCCAAAAGGATTCAATACCTACAAAAGTATTTTACGTTGCAAAAATGTTTATAAGGGTAAGCATGTGATCATTGTATCACAAGGTTTTCACAATCTACGCGCATTATTTTTTGCAAGAAATAATAATATGAATGCCTTGGGATTTGATGCTCAGGATGTAAATAAACCGGAAAGTTACTACAGAAACCAATTCAGAGAGGTTTTCGCTAGAGTGGCTGCTGTAGTATATTATATTTTAGGGATTTCTCCGGATTAGAAAGGATAACCGAAACCAATATTGAATGTAGGTTTCAAAGGATTAAATTCTTTAAATCTCCATTTTTCTCCTTCTGGTTTATTGGGATCGTAGATTTTGTAGGCAAAGTCAAATCTAAGTTTGATATAGGCGATATTTAATCTTATTCCGACACCGCTTCCGACACCAACCTGTTTTAAAAATCTGTTGAATTTAAACTGATCATTAAATCCATTATCTCTTAAGCTCCAGATGTTACCGATATCTGTAAAAACAGCTCCTTCATACATATCATTAAAAGGAATACGATATTCTATATTGGTAGTCAGCTTCAGATTGTCCATAACGTAGGTACGTACTTTTTCATCAACCTGAGAATTTGCAGGTCCTAACCCTCCAAAAACAGTCCAAGCTCTGATATCATTCGGACCACCATTAATATATGAACGGATTACTGGCATTGAAGAAGAGTTTCCATAAGGAATTCCTATTCCCATAAACTGTCTTACTACCAATGTTTGCTCTCCAAACTTAAAATACTTTCTTATATCGAAGTCAAATTTTACAAACTGAGAATAAGGTACTCCAAATATAGTACGCTGCGGATTGGATGCAACGACACCGCTTTCTTCTCTTTTTTGATTAAAAATACTTGGAATATTGCCGGCAAATTCTACTTTTCCGTTAAAATAGAAAGGATTTTCATAGTCTTTTTTTCCAATTTCATTATAAATAAAATTGTAAATCATTGAAGAAATAATTACATCTTGCGTCTGTCTGTCTTTATTAATTAAAGACTGGTGAAAACTGCTCAGATTACTTGCCTGCTGTGTACCAAGACTGTTTTTATAATCGTTATTATTAATGATCATTCCTGAAACTTCATCCCCAGAAAGCAAACCGCTCTCATACTCTTGTTTTGTTGTTGGATCAAATAAAAAATAATCTTGAAATACCTCGTCTCTGATCTTTGCATCATTTACAAAGTAATCGTAATAGGCATTTTTATTTTTCGTTAAACTCAACTGAAGGTTGAATAAGGTTAATTTATGTGTGACTCTATCATTCACATTGGCTGCATAATTAAGCCCTGTATTAAAGTTGATTCTCCCCAGTCCAATATTATTTTGAATAGATGATCCTAAAAGAATAGAAGTAGTAGGAGTATAGCGTTTAGGAATCAGCTTGTAATAATTGAAAGGAACTAATAACCTGGGAAAAGTAAGTGCAACCTGAGCTGTTAATTCGTAAGCTAAAATTCTCTTATCTAAATTTTTAGGATTTTTAATAGAACCAAAAGTTCCCGCAACACTGGTTGATAAGTTTTCTGCTCCGCCAAAAACATTTCGGGTAGTGAGGTCTACCGACGGTGCAACCCCAAAATTCAAAAGAGGTGAATAATTAACATCTGTAGCCACTTTTATATCATACTTATCAAGTGGTTTTAAAACATAAAGAACATCAATGATACTATCATTCGGGGCTGTTCCGCCACCATGTCTTAAAGAATCTTTTGCTTTCAGAATACTGAAGTTATTCATTGACAGAATATTTCTCTTAGTCACATCAAGCTGTTTCTGATCATAAATGGACTTTGGAGTTACAATAATTGATCTCCATATTGCAGGGGTTTTATATTGTTCATTAATTTTATGAAACCTGATTCTTCTGAGGCTGTCTTTTTTTGTGTTTTTTGGAAAATCACTCATTTTGTCTACAATAGCAACATCTACATTTCCAAATGTTGCGATCTTATAAGGTGTATTAACCGAATCTTTATGAATTTCCAGAGTAAGAGGTACATTTTTAGTACTTTTCAGAGAATCTGCGACAAAGCCAACTTCTTCCCCGGAAGCATTAAATTTATAATACCCTTGATTTCTCATTAACTCATTAATCCTATTCACTTCTTTTTCCAGTATAGTCTGGTCAAGAATTTGACCTGATCTAATAAGGCTATTATGTATATTCAGCTGATAATTGCCTTTTATACCCGGATCAGGAATGTTATAGTAGTATTCTTTAATGAATGTCGGGTCATTATGAGCAATATAATAAATGGTCTGAGCCTTTTTGGATGTAGAATCAGTGATGTTTTTAAATTTCACTTTTGCATCCCAATATCCTCTGTAACCCATTCTGTTTTCGATGGATTCTGCTCCTTTTTCCGTTCTTGTAGGATCCAGAATGACAGGTGCCGATCCCCAATTGTGATATAATCTATCCCAAAATAAGCTTTTCCCGACACTGCTTTTCATATCATATTTCAAAAAAAGAGAATCTCTGAGTTTCTGATCTCTCATTTCGTTGGGATAACTCATATATTCATTAAAAAACTCATCATATTTAGGATCAGCAGCATTATAAAGCCATAAGCTTAATGGCATAAAAAGAAACTGCTTTTTATTGGGCTTTTGCTGTACATATCCTTTCAACTCACTGTCAAAAGGCTGTTTTGCATCCTCAAACTCAAAAGAGTTTTTAGTAAGCAAATATTCTCCATCCGGAACTTTTTTGGTGGTACTACAAGCATAAAGCAGACCTACAAATGTTGCAAATGATATAATTTTATAATATTTTTGAGGAGAATTCATAAAATGCTTACAGCTCATACAATAAAAATTTTACAGTCTTTAGATAAAAAGAAGTTCAGACAAAAATACAATTTGTTTTTGGTTGAAGGTAATAAAACCATTCGAGAACTCTTCAATTCTAATTTTAAAATTAAAGAAATATTCTCTACCGATCCACAAAAATTGGACCACAGCAATGTACCTGTTACTCATGTCTCTGAAAATGAATTGAAAAAAATAAGTTTTCTGATGAATCCTAAAGATTCTGTTGCTGTTTGTTGGCTAAATGGTGAGCCTAGTGAAATTGAAGACAAGAAAATTCAGCTTGTTTTAGATGGTATTCAGGATCCTGGAAATTTAGGAACGATTATTCGTTTGGCAGATTGGTTCGGAATAGAACAGATCATTTGTAGTGCAGATACGGTAGATTTTTATAATCCTAAAGTGATACAGGCAACTATGGGTTCATTTACGAGAGTGGATGTTGTTTATACTGATCTTACAGAATATCTTTCCCATACTAAAAATATCAATGTAGGGACAGATATGGTAGGAGAGAACCTTTATACGTTTGAAAGACCTGAGAATTTAAATTTAATTCTAGGCAATGAAGGAAACGGGATACGACCGGAAACAGAAAAATTACTCCAGAAAAACATTACCATCCCCAGATTCGGAAAATCTCAATCTACAGAGAGCCTGAATGTTTCTATGGCGGCAGGAATTATTTTAGGACAATTGTTTTCTAAATAAAGTTTAGATGCTTCGGCTTTGCTCAGCATGACATTTCTAATACTATCCGTTTTATAGCGGTGAATTTTGTTACGGTGTCATGCTGAGCGAAGCCGAAGCATCTCTAAGATTTTAAATAAAGCAACAAAAAAACCGCTCAAAAAGCGGTTTTAATTTATATAAGTTGTTCCAGACTAGAAACACTTTTATTTTTTTGATATTCTTCCAATTTTTTCCTTACCATTTTTAATGCAATAGGAGCAATATAGATTAAAGCAGCACCTATCAGTTTTTTCTTCCAATTAGAACTTCCCATATTCTTTTTGGCATAGTTTCCTACAAGAGCGGTGACTCCCAGCTTCACTATGCTATCCAAAGCATTTCCTTTAAATGCAGAACTGGCAATTCCCAATGCTGTATTTTTATTCATAAATACATCTTTAACCTCTGAGGCAAGTTGCTTTGCAATGACATCTTTTCTTAAAACAATCTTCTCATCCCCATCTTCATCTACTTTCTCCTGCAGATACTGATCCGTAAGTCCATTGGTAAATGCGCTTAAACTCTCTTTTGTATTTTTAAAAGTTAAAAGTCCTTCCAAATCATTAATCTCATTTTTTAATAATTTTTTCTTGATTCTTAACTCCTGTATGCTCTCATATTTTGCACTCATGGTTTAATGATTTAAAAATTTTATTACTTTATCTGCTACAGAATATACTATCTTTTGTTTGAAAGCTACAATGAAAATCATAATAACGAAATAAAATGCAGCAACAATTAAAAAACCGTAAGAAGTATTATCCAGTGCTTTTCCTATAAGAAATGCAATTCCAAAATTAAAAAGAATAATGAAAAATGCAAAAGCAACCAGCATGATGACAAGATAAGTAATAATACCTGCAGAAAGGGAAGACTTTTCTGTAGCTTCCAATTTTAGCAGATCTATCCTTTTCGACGCATATTCTTTAATAGTTTCTATCATTGTTTTTGTTTAAAGTTACAAAAAAAGGAACTTTCATTCACAAAGTTCCTTCTTATAATTTACCCAAAGAAATAAATTATTTATGATTTAAGATCATTCAATTCTGCTTCTACATCTTTTACAACATCTGTAGTTTTAGCAACAATTTGATCTTTATATTTGTCATAGCCATCCTTTACAGTATGAGCTACGCTATTTGCTGTTTCTTTAAAAGTAGACGAGATATTACTATACTGATCTTTTACCTTTTCAGAAACTTCTCCGTACTTGTTTTTAGCCTGATCTTTTAAATCATTGGCCTTATCTTTAATTTTCTTTCTTGTTTCTTTTCCTTCCTCCGGAGCATAAAGCATTCCTAAAATAACTCCTGCAGCAGCTCCTGCAAGAAGTCCTGCTAAAATTCCAGCTGTATTGTTTCCTTTTCTAGACATTTCTTGTTTTTTTAATAGTTAATAAAATTAGTTTTTACGATAAAAATAATTACAATTAATATACCAAAGGACAGAAAAGGGCTATTAAAAATTGTTAAATCTTCTCAATATAAGCAAGTATGCTCTCTATAGTCTGTTCTTTGGTAAGAAGACTGTTGTCTATGACAATAGCATCGTCGGCCTGCCTTAATGGCGCAATTTCTCTTTCACTGTCTATTCTGTCACGTTCTATCAGATTGTCCTTTACTTTCTGTTCCTCAGCTTCTATTCCCAGACCTATAAGTTCCTGATATCTTCTTTTGGTTCTTTCTTCTATACTTGCCGTAAGAAAAAATTTGTAATCTGCATTGGGAAGAACTACCGTTCCTATATCTCTTCCATCCATAATAATTCCTCCTTTTTCGGCTAAAGAACGTTGTGACTGCAATAAAAAATCTCTAACTTCTTTCTGTTTTGCTACCAAGCTTACATTGTCTGAAACTTCGTTGGTTCTAATAGGTTTGGAAATATCAATATGATTAAGAAAAAGCACGAGTTCAGTTCCTACTTTTTTAAATTCTAATTCAATCTGATCAAAAGAAGAAAATAATTCGCCCAGATTGATTGTACCATCTTCATTAAGGCAATTCTGAAGAGCAAACCATGTTACTCCTCTGTAAAGCGCTCCCGTATCTAAATGGATAAGCCTAAGTCTTTCAGCAATGACTTTAGATATTGAGCTTTTTCCGGTAGACGAGTACCCATCAATTGCGATTACAGGTTTTTTCATACTGCAAATTTCAAGAATTTTTCTTAAAAAGCAAGAACCCCTAAGAAAATTTCTTAGAGGTTCATCATATTTATTTTTAAAATTTCGAATACTAATTAATATCCTGCATGGCTTGTAAGGTCTACAGATATTCCTATCTGATTGACATTGGATGAATTGTGATATCTTACGTGAGCATAATCTATTCTGAATCTTGAAAGCTTAATTCCGAAGCCACCAGAAAGACCGGAAAAGTTTCTCTGATCGGCAACTGCCAATTCATTTCCTCTTTTCACATTATATCCTAATCTGATATTAAAGCTTTTTTCAGGGAAAAGTTCTGCTCCGATAGAAAAGTGATCGGCAATTTTTCTTCCGATATTTACTTCCTGACCGTCTATATTATATTGAGAAGAAATATCAAACTGTTGTACGTCATGAGCAGTGATGGTAACCGCCAAAGGAATAGTCTTTAAAATCCTTGTATACCCTAAGTCTATTCTGAAAGGAAGATTTTCTCTTGTACCATTAAATGATTTGAACTGATATCCGAAGTTTCTCGCCACCGCAGATACAACTTCTTTACTTTTTTTATTGTGATAGGTAATTCCTGCCGTTCCTGAAATCGCAGAAGAGGTATAATTATCAATTTTTGAAGTGATGAAATTTAATCCTCCTCCAATCGTCCAGTCTTCTTCAAACTGATAAGCATATCCTGCTCCGATGGCTACATCTGAGGCTGAAAATTCACCGTTTTCAAAACCGCTTTCATCTGTTCTCGGAATATTGCCATAGCTCATATAACGGGCATTGATGGTTGCCATATGACCATTGTCAAAGTCTTTTGCATAGGCAATCGTTCCATATTTTGAATCGGCCAAATAGGCTGCACCGTTCACGGAAAGTTGTTGATCTGAATCTTTATTTAGTAATGCCGGATTTGCTATTGCAAAGGAAACATCATAATCTCTTATCGTAATTGCATCTCCTCCTAAAGCTGCTTGTCTTGCAGATACAGGAATATTTAAGAATGGATAAATATTTGTTCCTGTTTGTGCATAAGAAACAATTCCTGACAGAAATAATGAAAAAATGATAATTTTCTTCAATTCAATTTATAATTAATGCAAAAATAATTCTTTTTCGTACGTATCAAAATATTTGGAACATTATTTACACCTAAATATTTTTCTTTTTGCAATATTTTTAATGATTATATTTGCAGCATCAAATTTAAAAGAATTTGGTTCTAGAATAAACTCTTAAAAATAAAAGATGAAATATAAAAGAATCCTTCTAAAACTTAGTGGTGAAGCCTTAATGGGGAACAGACAATATGGTATTGACAATGAAAGGCTGCAGGAATATGCTTCAGAGATAAAAAAAGTAGTAGATAAAGGATGTGAAATTGCTATTGTAATTGGAGGAGGAAACATTTTCCGTGGAGTAGCAGGAGCTGCTAAGGGAATGGATAGAGTACAGGGAGATTATATGGGAATGCTGGCAACAGTAATTAACGGAATGGCTCTACAGGGTGCTTTGGAAGATGCAGGAATCAAAACAAGACTTCAGTCTGCTATTGAAATGGATAAAGTGGCAGAACCTTTCATCAAAAGAAGAGCCGTAAGACATCTTGAAAAAGGAAGAGTAGTAATCTTCGGAGCGGGAACAGGTAACCCATATTTTACAACAGATACCGCTGCAACATTAAGAGCTATTGAAATAGGAGCAGATGTCATTTTAAAAGGAACACGAGTTGACGGAATCTACGACAGCGATCCTGAAAAAAATGAAAACGCTGTAAAATATAATTCATTATCTTTCGACGAAGTTTATGCTAAGAATCTTAAAGTAATGGATATGACAGCATTTACTTTAAGTCACGAAAATAAATTACCAATTATTGTATTCGATATGAATAAAGATGGTAATTTAGAAAGAATTGTTGATGGAGAGAATGTTGGTACTTTAGTAGATTTGTAATCAGTAGCAGGTAATAGATTTCAGGATTAAGTTTATTACCCCATTACTTATCGCTAATTACTTAAAAATGTGTAACTTATCAAATTTTTATTATATAATGGAAGAATTAGATCTTATATTAGAATCTGTACAACAGGACATGGATGCAGCAGTAAAGCATTTGGATCATGCATTTCAAAGAATTAGAGCAGGACGTGCTTCTACAACTATGGTTCAGGATGTAATGGTAGAATATTACGGAGCAATGACTCCAATCAACCAGGTTGCTAACGTTTCTGTACCAGATGCCATGACGATTTCTATTCAACCTTGGGATGCAAAAGCAATTAATGATATTGAAAAAGCAATTATCAATTCAAATTTAGGTTTTGCACCCTCTAACAACGGAATCAATATTATCCTGAATGTACCGCCATTAACGGAGGAAAGAAGAAAGGATTTGGCAAAACAGGCTAAAGTGGAGACTGAAAACACTAAGATTGTAGTAAGAAATGCAAGACAGGAAGGTTTAAAAGAACTTAAAAAACTAGAAGGTGTTTCTGAAGATGTTGTTAAAGGAACTGAAGCAGAAATTCAGGTACTTACTGACAAATATGTTAAGCTTTGTGATGAACATTTAAAAGCTAAAGAAGCAGATATCATGAAAGTATAACTTTCTGAAAAAAATATAAAAAAAGAGGTTTTCAATTGAGAGCCTCTTTTTTATTTTATTAATGTTTAAATCTGTCGAAAGTCTGCCAATATTTATCTTTATAAATATGATATTCTATTTTTAACCTATCAGAATATTTGGATATCGTTTCGTAGGTAATCCTGGACGAATCTCTAAATTCTCTGCATGCGAAAAAAATCTCCCGGAGGTTATCTGCGGTTTCTCTGCCAATATTCAAATAACCTTCTGTATCAATAAGAATAGTATTCAGTTCTTCTTCAAAAGCGTTCATCAGATGAGAGTCTTCAAGATTGGGAAGTCCGTGGTTGTCTTTTCCGTCATAATGGATTTCTATTTTTAAAACCCATGGATGTGAAGCTTTATGATCCCATTCCAGAATGGTGGTATTGGCAATCGCAAAATAGGGTTTTCCATTACTAAGAGCCGCTTCAAAACTTCCCCAATTATCTTTTTGAGCAGAGTATCTTTTGTGCTGGTATTTTTGTTCAAATTCACTTTCTCTCCATGCGAGATAATCTTTTAACTTGGCAATCGGAATAAGTTCGACATTATCAGGACTATTTCCTTTTATTTGTAAATGATCAATAATTGTAGCCGAAGATAATTCGCCGAGGAGATTATTGAGATAAATATAAACTCCATTGATAATTACCTCTTTCTCTGCTTCGTTAAATTCATCATACACTATTGTAAGATCTATTTCATCAGGATAACTTTCATCATGGGTTGCATAAAAAGACAGATTCTCAGCAGAAAAGGTATGATTTTCCATGTTTATCTGAAACCTGGAAATATTCACCTCAGGTTTTAATGCTGTAAATTTCCAGTTATCAATATCCGGAGCCGAATTTATAAGGTCTTCTACAAAAACAATATTTTTAATATTGGTATCGGCCGTCAGAATAAGTTCCGCAGTCTGGCTGTCATGCATTCCCGTAAGGAAATAAACTCCGTCTTTAACCTGATTTAATTTTGACATCATTTTATCAAAAAAGACATCCTCTAGCTTTTCTCCGTCATGTACTGTTTTCCAGAACTTTTTCTGGTAGGTCACAAACCAATCCCAAAAATCTTTATGGGTAACAATATTTTCGTACTTAGAAGGGAACATTCTACGTAAAAATTTCATCTATTGTGTATCTATTTGTATTGATACAAAATTAGGAAAGTATTTTTTAAAAATAATTCAGATTAAATTAAATTTTTAACTGTTTTTACTATTTTTTTTGTTTAATTTTTTAGAATATTGCTAGTTACAGGTTATTTTACCAACTGTTAAGTCCGTTTTCTAAAGCCTTTTTATAATTTTCTTCATCAAAACTATATAAATCCGGAGCTTTGTAAGCTCCTCCACGACGTTGTTCATCTAGTTTTCTCAGAATACCCAGGTTTTTGATTTTTCTGTAGAAATTTCCTCGATTCAGCTCTTTTCCTAAAATAGCTTCATATAATTTTTGCAGTTCAGGTAAAGTGAATTTCTCAGGAAGAAGATTATATCCGATAGGTTTAATAGAAATTTTTTCTCTTAAAGTAAGTAGGGCCTTTTCAATGATTTCACGGTGATCCATCGCTAATTCTATCTCAGGAAGCTCACTTAAATAAATCCATTCACAGGTTTCACTCATTTCATCAGCAACAGGATGCAGCTTTGTAGCATTATAAAGTGCATAAAAACCAATCGTGATAAACCTCTGCTTTTGGAACAATGTTTCATCAAAATCTTCAAAATAAAATTCGCTTCGGTTCTTTTTTCCAAAAACCCCAAATTCTTCAAGATAAGATACCGTTACACCCGCTCTTTCTTTCAAAAGTCTTACAATTCCTTCATCCAAATCTTCATCTTTACGAATATAGCCTCCCGGAAGCATCCATTGCTTTCTGTAGTTCATTTTAAGAAGCAGAACTTTCAATTCATTATTATCAAATCCGAAAATCACGGGATCCGTAGATAAATGGGGGAGAAAGATTTCTTTTGCTTCTAAAGATTTATCTAAAAATTGTTGTTTAGAATCCATACTAAATACTGGTATAATCTGAAGCACAAAGGTAAGATTTAATTTCAGAGATGATCGGGATTTTACTTCTATCCTTAGTGAAATTTATGTTTTTTACGAATTATATGCACATTTAATAAAAAGTTTGGGATTTAAAAGTATAAAATAAAATAAAAAGGAATTACCTTTAACCTCTTTTTATTTTAAATGAATGATTATGACGAATGAAGTAAAAACCAAAAGCAGGAATTACACTATTCCTCTTATTACCATTACACTTTTATTTTTTATGTGGGGTTTCATTACTTGTATGAATGACATCCTTATTCCTTATCTGAAACAGCTTTTTAAACTGACTTTCTTTGAATCGATGTTGGTACAGTTCTGTTTCTTCGGAGCTTATTTTATAGGCTCATTAATTTATTTCTTGATCTCAACGTCGAGCGGAGATCCTATCAACAAAGTAGGTTATAAAAAAGGAATTCTTTTTGGAATTTTTCTAGCAGCTTTAGGATGCATTCTGTTTTATCCTGCGGCTACTTTTTCTTCTTACGGGTTGTTTTTAGGGGCTTTGTTTGTTTTAGGATTAGGATTTACAGTTTTGCAGATTACAGCCAATGCTTATGTGTCGCTTTTAGGTTCAGAAGAATCTGCATCCAGCAGACTGAATATGACACAGGCATTCAATGCATTCGGAACTACTATTGCTCCTGTTTTGGGAGGTCATTTGATCTTTGTGTTTTTCTCGGCGGCAGACGGATCTTTCAGTGCTGTAGCAACAAGAATTCCTTATTTAATTTTTGCGGCAATTTTACTTTTAGTTGCTTTATTAATTTCAAGAGTAAAACTTCCGTCTTTCCAGACTGCAGAAGAAGAAACGGAAAAAGGTTTTGGAGCTTTCCAATTCAACCATTTGAAATTCGGAGTTTTCGCCATGTTTTGCTATGTTGGTGGGGAAGTAGCAGTAGGAAGCTTTATCATTAGCTTTTTAGAGCAACCTCAGGTAATGAATCTTAATGAAGTTGTAAGTAAAAACTACCTTTCTTTATATTGGGGAGGCGCAATGATTGGACGATTTTTGGGAGCAATTTCTTTAAATCAATCCATTAGCCAAGCAAAAAAAGCAATTTATATGTTGGGAGCAGCTACGTTGGTATTTCTAGTTATTTTCAGCATTGTTAATTTAACGTTTGCACAAATAAGTTTCTTCTTAGTATTTATCGTTCTTAATTTTATAGCTTTCTTTATTGGAAAGGCAGCACCGGCAAGAACACTGTCAATTTTCGCAGCAATTAATGTAATTCTGCTGATCTCTGCAATGGTAAATCATGGAGAACTGGCTATGTACAGCATTTTGGGAATTGGTATTTTCAACTCTATCATGTTTTCGAATATTTATACATTGGCCATTTCAGGATTAGGAAAATATACAAGTCAAGGTTCTTCCTTAGTGGTAATGGCGATTCTGGGCGGAGCAATTGTCCCTATTTTCCAAGGGTATCTTGCGGATCATTTTGGGGTACAACACTCTTTTATTATTCCTGTATTTTGTTATCTGGTGATTTTAATCTTCGGTGCATATTGCACTAAATATTTAAGTCATGTACACCACGATAAAAATACAAAATCCGGACACTAAAATTATTATTTATATAAAAAAGAAAAACCTGCTTTTAAGCAGGTTTTTTTTATTATTTATTGTTGAATGATTTTTTCAGTACTTATATTTCCTTTAGTATCTGTAATTTTTAAAGTATCGGCAGAGAATGTCTATTATTTCAAACAATATTATTTAGTTAGTGAGCATTACAATACAGCAAACTAGAATAAAATAAACCATTAAAAACAGAACTTTAATTGTTAATTCAGTTTCAATTGTATACAAATAAAAAATCCGGAAAACCCGGATTTTAAATTATTGATATCTTTTATGCTCTTTACTTTTTGAAAATCTTTTCGTAATAGGTTTCAGAAGAGATTTATACTTTTCAGCATCAAAAAGCTGAGAATCTGTAAGGGCTTTATAAGTCATCCAGACTCCAAAAGGAAACAAGATCATATTCGGAAGCCAGGAAGCCAGATATGGGTTCATTTTTCCTGCCCAAGCCAAATTTTCCATCCCTACGTTAATGATGTAGAAAATGATAAAAATAACGATCGCTATAATTACAGGTAATCCCATTCCTCCTTTTCGGATAATGGAACCTAAACTTGCTCCAATTAAAAAGAATATAATACAAGTGAAAGAATAGGTGACAATTCTTTGCTGGTACATCACTACTTTTCCAAAATATTTTACACTCGGATTTATTTCATTGTTTTTGGTTTCCAAAGTCGCTTTTAGATTGTCTAGCCTGTTATAAGCATTAGAAATCATTTCCAGCTTTTTCTCTCCTTTTACAGTATCAAGTTTTATTTGTTGTTTTGCTGCTATTTTAGACTTGCTTTTATCCATATAAGTAACAACCGTATTAACCTGATTCAGCACGTCTCCATTTACAGTATTAAAGTAAGATGCATTATCTTTTTTACTTTTCTCAATAGTTTTATTAAGTTGACTATAGGTCTGGAAACGATAATCATCCGTGATTTGTTCTTCCTCAATTGCTTTATTGATAAGCTCACTGACATCAAAGTGAGAAACTAAGGTATCAAACTTAATAACCTGATCTGGCTGTTTAAGTCTTGCACTCTCTCCTTTACCTGCAAAATTATCTTCAACTACATACCCATCATACAACTCAAGTTTTAAAAAGTTTTTATTCGCAGGAGTCACAAACTTTCCCTTTTTCGCGATAATCGTTTGCTGATTCTCGAATGTACTTGCTTTTTTATGAACAAAAACACCTTCTATATCTTTTCCGTCTTCGCCGTAAATCTTATCAAACTTCACCATATATCCCGGGAGCTGATCAATAAACTGACCGGGAGTGAAATTCAGTGCCGGTTTTGTCTGAGCAATATTGAAAAGCATATTTTTTGCCTTTCTCTGAAAATCGGGGATAATATCATTAGAAAAGAAGTAAAGCATAATCGCGAGTACTGTTGCGACACCTAAAAGAGGAGCCATCACTCGGGTTAACGAAATCCCAGCCGCTTTCATGGCTGCAAGCTCATACCGTTCTCCAAATTCTCCAAAAGACATGATACTTGCCAATAGTATGGTAAGTGGCAATACCATACTGATAACGCTTACTCCGAGATAGAACAGAAGTTTAACGATTTGAAAAGTGGTAAGTCCTTTTCCCATAAACTGCCCTAATTGCACCCAGATGATATTTACAATGAAGATAAAAAACAATACACTGAAAATAAAGAAAAAGGGACCAAAAAAGGTTTTTATGATATAGCGGTCTAATATTTTAAACATTTGCCAAAATTAAAAAAAAAGCCACAAAGTTGTTCTTTGCGACTTTATATATTTTATAGATATTACGATTACAATTCTGTGATGATATAGTTTTTGAACTTATTTTTATCAAAAACAAACATATTGGGATCTAAATTTTGATTTTCTTTGTATTCTTTAATGGCAATAACAGCAATGTCTTTATTATTTCCGTGCTGTTCTAGCTTTAACATTTGCTTTTTGGCAGAATTTACGAAAATGTATACCGCATCCAATCCGTTGTTCTTTACCGGAGTCAGTTTTATAAAATCAGCGTTTACTCCATCTACCATTTTTTTACCGTTATAAGTTACATTATAATCCTTTCTGTAGGTTGTCAAATAATTGATAGGAGAGAATAGAGCTGAACTTCCATTAGGTTTTGCAATGGTAACCTCCATATCTTCCGTATTAATGTTGTAAATCTTATTTCCATCGAAAATCTGTTCGGTTTCCATGATTTTCAATTTATATTTATCTCCGGCTGCATAATAGATTCCGGGTTCTATTTTGGTCACCTGCCCATTCACACCACTTCCAAAAGAAAACTTGAAATAAGAATTTTTCTTAGAATTATAATTTGCAGTTACATCATCCAGTATTTTTTTAGCTTTAGCATCAATTTTTTGTGCACTTGCTAATCCTACCGTTCCTACTACCAAACCACTCAGTATAATTTTTGAAATAATATTTTTCATTTTTTTATTTAATATATAGATATTTTAGAATTATAAAGGTTAAACAATCATTTTTCCTTTACTTACGCAGATCTTCCAAAAACTGTTCCAAAGAATGAAGATCCCCGATGATCACTTCTCTTGCTTTAGCACCATTGAATCCTCCTACAATACCACTTGCTTCCAGCTGATCCATAATTCTTCCGGCTCTGTTGTATCCTAATTTCAATTGTCTCTGAAGCATTGAAGTAGAACCTTGTTGAGTTGAAACGATAATTCTTGCTGCTTCTTCAAATAAAGCATCTTTTTCGTTCGGATCAAAGGCTCCCACTGTACTCGTTGACTCCTCAGAAACATATTCAGGAAGCAGGAACGCAGAAGCATATCCTTTTTGTTCCCCAATAAATTCCGCCAGTCTTTCCACTTCAGGAGTATCTACAAAAGCACATTGAAGTCTTAAAATCTCGTTTCCGTTGAAATAAAGCATATCTCCCTTACCAATCAACTGATCTGCACCAGTAGAATCGAGGATCGTTCTGGAATCTACACTTGAGATTACCCTGAATGCAGCTCTCGCAGGGAAGTTGGCTTTAATCATCCCTGTAATAACATTTACAGAAGGTCTTTGGGTAGCAACAATCAAGTGAATACCAACCGCTCTTGCAAGCTGTGCCAATCTGGCAATCGGTAATTCTACTTCTTTTCCGGCTGTCATAATCAAATCTGCAAACTCATCCACTACCAGAACAATATAGGGTAAATATCTGTGTCCGTTTTCCGGATTCAGTTTTCTTTCTACAAATTTCTTGTTGTACTCTTTCAGGTTTTTACAAAATGCATTCTTCAGCAAGTCATATCTTGTATCCATCTCTATACAAAGAGAGTTCAGCGTATTGATTACTTTATTGGTATCCGTAATAATCGCTTCTTCTGAATCCGGAAGCTTTGCCAGATAATGTCTTTCAATTTTTGAATATAAAGAAAGTTCTACTTTTTTAGGATCTACCATAACGAATTTCAATTCGCTTGGATGCTTTTTGTAGAGTAGGGAAGTCAGAATTGCATTGATCCCTACTGATTTTCCCTGACCAGTTGCCCCCGCCATCAATAAGTGAGGCATTTTAGATAAATCCGCCATGAAGATTTCATTGGAAATTGTCTTCCCAAAAACCACAGGAAGATCCATGTCCGTATTCTGAAACTTTTGAGAAGCAATTACCGAACGCATAGAAACCATCGTCGGATTTTTTCTTGGAACTTCAATTCCTATTGTTCCTTTTCCTGGCATCGGAGCAATAATCCTGATTCCTAAAGCAGATAAATTTAATGCAATATCATCTTGCAGTTTTTTAATAGCTGCAACTCTGATTCCTGCTTCAGGTACAATTTCATATAAAGTAACCGTCGGACCAATCGTAGCTTTAATCTCAGCAATTCCTACATTAAAGTTTTTCAGAAGTCCTACAATTTTATTTTTATTTTCTTCTAATTCTTCTTTATTGATAGAGATTTCTTCATTTCCATAGTCTTTTAAAAGATCTACAGGAGGCATCTGAAAATTGGCAAGATCTAACTTATGATCATATAAACCGTGTTTTTCTACAAGTTCCTGAGACTTTCTATCAGATTCATCCAACACATCAATAACCGGAGCTACTTCTACATTGAATTTAATATCATTTTGAGTTATCGGTTTTGAAGGTGGAATATCAAAAGCTTCTGCAGGACTTATAACAGGAGTCGAAGGCTTTGTATTGAGATTTAAATTAATGGGCTCGGTGATTTCTTTATCATTCTCAAATGAAGTTTGATTAGGGGTAGAGATTGTTTCAATTACCGGAGAAGAGGGAATTTCCGTAAAGTCTTTTGCCAGATCTACAGGTTCTTCAGGAAGTTTTGGAGCTACCATTTCCGTAACGGTGATCTTATTATTTTCTTCAATTTCTTCTTCCAATTCTTCATCTGCTTCGAAATTCTCAGAACTCGGCATCATAGATTTTACTCTTCCGATAGTATTTTCATTAATTTCACCCAATTTTGCTTTTACAGCACTTGGACGCAGGTTGAATTCCAAAATAAAATACAAGGCAATACTTGCTACCAATACCAACCACATTCCGACATCACCTATCAAAGCATTTAAAGAATCCATGATCTGATAGCCGTAAACTCCGCTAAGTACACCGCCTTGATTTTTTGTAAACGCCGCTCCAAAGAAGATAGGTAGCCAGCAAATGAAAAATAAGGAATGTCCAATCGTTTTCCAAGGTTTAAAATATGTTTTTTTCAGAATAAGAGTTCCGAAAACCAATACTAAAAATGCGATAATAAATGAGGCTATACCAATACTTTCAAAAATAAAAATATTGCCCAGCCAATCACCTACTTTCCCAAAAAGATTAGATGATTTTATGGTTTTATCAAGCATCGTTCCTGCCTGACTCTGATCTGCTTTCCAGTTCATCAAATAGGAAATGAACGAAAATGTAAGGATAATAGAAAATAGTATAAATACAAGCCCGAAGAATATACGCGGCTTCGATAATATTTTGCCTTTATCGGGCGATTCCTGTGTTTTTGTTTGCGTCTTATTCATAATATCAATGTGGGCAAATTTAATGTTTTTTGGACATTTAAAGATAATTTTGATTTCTAAATTTTGAATTGTAATTTAAAAGTAATTTCTCAGAAATAAGAGGTTTTTTTAGAGGAAATTCCGGAATGTATGCATCATGAATGAATAGAAAACCACAATAAAGCCTATAGTTTTTATAAATCATTACCGATAGGAAATTAACAATTAAATTTTCCTCAACATATTTTACGTTATTAAGAATGAATCAAAATAGTGTTTTATAGGCATCTAACTGACAAATGACAGTTTTTTTTATCAACCTTTTCATTAATCATCCTTATTTTTGCATGTCAAGTATATAACAACATGAAGAAGATCCAGGATATTCTTATTTCAACCAGAACAATGGCTGTATTGCTGCTGGTTTATGCATTTTCAATGGCCTATGCAACGTTCTTAGAAAATGATTACGGAACACCTACAGCAAAAGCACTCATTTACGAAGCAAAATGGTTTGAACTCATCATGCTTCTGCTTATTTTAAACTTCATCGGAAATATCGGAAGATACAGACTTTGGAAAAAAGAAAAATGGCCGGTGCTGGTTTTTCACTTAGCGTTCATATTCATCTTCATCGGAGGTGCTATCACAAGATACATCAGTTTTGAAGGTCAGATGCACATCAGAGAAGGAGAGACCTCCAACGAAATTGTAACCGACAAAACCTTTCTTAAAGTTCAGATTGAAGAAAAAGGAGATGTTCTTAATTATCAGGACATTTCTTATTTAATGTCTCCTTTACATAAAGATCTTGAAGCTACTTATGATTTTCACGGGAAAGAAGTGAAAGTGGTAGCAAAAGAATATATCCAAAGAAAGAAAGACAGCTTATTGGCAGATGCCAATGGTGCTGAATATCTTCACTTAGTTTCTACAGGAAATACAGGAAGACAGAATATCTTCATCAAACCAGGCGAAACAAAATCAATCAACGGTACATTGGTAACCTTCAACAGACCTATTGATGGGGCGGTGGAATTTAAAAATGAAAACGGACAGTTATTCATTAAAACTCCGGTTGATGCAGCTTATATGACCATGGCGACTCAGGCTACAGGAAGCACTGTAAAAGATCAGTTCCAACCTCTTGCTTTAAGAAGTTTATACACCATTAATGAATTAAAGCTGGTTGTTCCTGAAGGATTGAAAAAAGGAAGATTAATGGCCATTGAAGGGGATAGAAAGAAAGATCAGAATGTTCCTGACATGCTTACTGTTGAGATTCAGGGACCAAAAACAAAACAACTGGTAGATCTGTCTGTCGAAAAAGGAAATCCAAACGCCTACAAACAAGTGACTATGGATGGACTGAACATCATGGTAGGCTTCGGGCCAAAGATCTACAATACTCCTTTTGCCCTTAAATTAGATGATTTCGTAATGGAAACGTACCCGGGGAGCTCATCTCCAAGTGCTTATGAAAGTCATGTGAAAATCATTGATGAAGGTAAAGAAACTCCTTATAAAATATATATGAACCACGTTCTTAACCATAAAGGGTATCGTTTTTTCCAGTCAAGTTTTGATCCGGACAGAATGGGAACTGTACTTTCTGTAAATCATGATTATTGGGGAACTCTGATCTCTTATATTGGTTATACTTTACTATTTGGTGGAATGTTCTTTATTTTCTTCTGGAAAGGAACCCACTTCTGGAAACTTAATAAAATGTTGAAAGACGTTAATAAGAAAAGAGCTGCTGCTGTACTACTACTGTTTTTAAGTTTAGGGTTAAACGCTCAAAAAATTGAGACACACGGAACAACAGACGGAAGCAGAGAACATGTTCACGTGGAAGGAGATGCTCATAACCATGTTACAGCATCTGAAAAGGTTCAACCGCAAGGTCCACAACCGCTTACAAAAATGAAAATGGTTTCGGCAGACGAAATTATTGCGAGAAATAAAATCAGCAAAGAGCACGCAGATAAATTCGGATATTTATTGGTTCAGAATTTTGAAGGAAGAATTGTTCCAATCAATACTGAAGCCCTGGATGTTTTAAGAAAATTATACAAAAAAGATGAGTTTAAAGGAACTGATGGAAAATCATTAACCGCTAATCAATGGTTCCTTTCTGTCAATACCGATACGCCAAGCTGGACAATGGTTCCGATGATTAAAATCGGTCCGAAAGGAGGTGATGAATTAATGAAAAAGACAAAAGCTAACGAAGACGGCTACACTTCATTAATGAATCTTTTCCCTGCAGATGCCAATGGAAATTTAACATACATTCTTGAACATGATTATAACACAGCTTTCCGTAAAAAGCCGGCTGAGCAGACAAATTATGATAAAGAAGTAATTTCTGTAAACGAAAGAGTTCAGATTTTCAACGAGTTTTTCAGTGGTCAGTTTATGAGAATTGTTCCAGTAAAAAATGATGCAAATCATACTTGGCATTCTTGGCTTGATCAGAAATTCGAACCGGATATGGAATCTCAGCAGGTAATGGGGCCTTATTTTGCAGAAGTTTTACAAGCTCAGCAGTCAGGAAACTGGAGCAAAGCAGATGTAGAATTGGCAAAACTTTCAGCTTATCAACAGAAATGGGGAAAAGCTGTAGTTCCTTCAAAATCTAAAGTTGATCTTGAGGTCTTTATGAATGAAGTAAACCTTAACTTCAAATTATTAATTTTCTATACATTAATCGGAGGCTTATTATTAATCTTAGGTTTTGTTGAGCTATTTAAGACTAAAAAAGTTTTAAATAAGATTATTAAAGTAATCATTTATTTAGGAATTATCGGATACGTTTGTCACTTCCTTGGGTTGATTGCAAGATGGTATATTTCAGGTCACGCACCTTGGAGTAACGGTTATGAAGCCATTATTTTTATATCTTGGGTAGGTATTACCGCAGGTTTATTGCTATACAGAAATTCAAACGCATTAATTCCTGCAGCAGGATTCATGGTTGCCGTAATTATGATGGGATTTGCTCACGGAGGTTCAGCACTTGACCCGCAAATCACACCACTTGTTCCCGTATTGAAATCATACTGGCTGATTGTTCACGTAGCAATCATTACATCAAGTTACGGATTCTTTGCCTTATCTATGATTATAGCCGTAATCAGTTTAGTATTCTATATTATCTCGAATAAAGAAACATATAAACTTCATCACGATACCACATTGAAAGAACTGGCTATTGTATCTGAAATGTCTCTGACAATAGGTTTATTTGCATTAACAGTAGGAAACTTCTTAGGAGGAATCTGGGCAAACGAATCTTGGGGAAGGTACTGGAGCTGGGATCCAAAAGAAACCTGGGCATTTATTTCAATCATGGTTTATGCATTTGTATTACACATGAGATTAGTTCCGGGATTGAGAAGCAGATGGGCTATTCACGTAGCTACAATGTTTGCTTTCTGCTCTATGGTAATGACTTATTTTGGAGTTAATTATTACTTAAGCGGACTTCACTCTTATGCAGCAGGAGATCCTGTTCCGGTTCCGGCTTGGGTTTACATCGGACTTGGAACAATGCTCGCATTAGCAACTGTATCATATTTTAAATTTAAAGCGTTAAATAAAAAATAATTTATTAGCTTATCAATAAATGAATCCCGGGAATTTCTCTCGGGATTTTTTTTATAAAAAACAGAAACATTAAAGAAATTAATCCAGGAAAAATATAATTTATTTAAAATTTAATAATACCTTTATGATATCAAAATAATATCAAACTAAAAATCATATCATGGAAAAAGTTTTAAAACCAATGTCCGGCTACTTAGCTTTAGTAATATGCTTAATACTTTTTGTAGCCGCAATTTTTCTTTTTATAACAGGTGTTGACAGAAACATTACTTTTGTAGTCCTTTCTGTGCTCTGCTTTCTTACCTTTTGTTTCTTCTTAAAAGGATTAATGATTATTCAGCCTAATCACTCAAGGGTATTGAATTTCTTTGGAAAATATGTGGGAACCGTAAAAGAAAACGGATTGTTTTTTATCAACCCATTATATTCATCTCAAAGAATTAGTTTACGTTCAGAGAATCTTCAGGGGCAAACCTTAAAAGTAAACGACAAAATGGGAAATCCGATTGAGATTGCCGTTGTAATCGTCTGGAAAGTAGGAGATACTTATAAAGCGGCTTTCGATGTAGAACGTTATTCAGACTTTGTAAAAATGCAGAGTGAAGCAGCTGTTCGTCATTTGGCAATGAGCTTTCCTTATGATAACCTTGAAGATGACCATGCTCCAATTACCCTAAGAGAAGGAGGAGACAAGATCAATTTAATTCTGGAACAAGAACTTACAGACCGACTTTCAAAAGCAGGAATTGTCATTCAGGAAGCTCGAATTTCTCACCTTGCCTATGCTTCAGAAATTGCGGGAGCCATGCTTCAGAGACAACAGGCAACAGCCATTGTAGCGGCAAGAACCAAGATTGTAGAAGGAGCCGTTGGAATGGTAGATTTAGCTTTAAAAAAACTATCAGAAGGAAATATTGTAGAGCTGGATGATGAAAGAAAAGCTGCTATGGTGAGTAACTTAATGGTTGTTTTATGTGGGGAAAAAGCGGCAACTCCTATCTTGAACGCCGGAACTTTATATAATTAATCTGTCATTCGACAGAGAAATCTTTTGAAAAAATCTGCATTAAGTAAATCATTAGAAAATTTAAAAAATGAAATCAGATCAAACTCAAACTTCTTCCGAAAGCAAAAGCAAAAAATCTTTTGTAATAAGGATAGATGAGTCTACTTACAAACTTCTGGAAAAATGGGCCAATGATGAATTCAGAAGTGTAAATGGGCAGATTGAGTATTTGCTTCATCAAAACTTAGTCAATTCCGGAAGGAAGAAAAAAGAATAAATTTTATTAAGTATTGTCATTTCGACGAAGGAGAAATCTATTGAATCTTAAAGATTCTTCACTCCATCTTATTTCGTTCTGAACGACAGAAATAAAAATGTTTAACAAAAGAAAAAGCAGAGAAAAATTCTCTGCTTTTTACATTCATATATCAATTAAATTAATCAAAAATTGTAGTGAAATAATTGCTGATTACAGTCCAGAAATTTTTCCCCAGAAAATAAATAAGAGTAGAAGTGATAATTCCTTTCACCGTAAAGAATATAATTCCTCCAATTCCAAACTTCTTCACTAGGCTTTTCCATTTAGAATTTTTCTTTACATCTTCAGATTCTTTTGCATCTTTATTATTTTCCATTTCTGAAATTCAAATATTTACCTTACAAAGATAATCATGTTTATAATTAGTCCAAATAAGAAATAAGTTAAAAAAAATTAAATTTTGAGGTTCGCATAATATTTTTATCTTTAGAGAAAACGAAAAGTAAAATTTTTATGTCTAAAAAAATAAAGGATTTCGGAATCGAAAAAACACTGAAAAACTTAGGAATTAAAGAAGAAAACAAAGGAACTTCGGTAGGCGGAAAATATTTCGCATCAGGAAAAACGATAGAAAGTTTTTCACCAGTAGATGGTAATTTGATTGCAAAAATTAAGACTTCCGGAGAATCGGATTATGATAAGGTAATTGAAACGGCAGAAAAAGCATTTAAAGAATTCAGGTTGATTCCGGCTCCTAAGAGAGGGGAAATTGTAAGACAGCTAGGTCAGAAATTAAGACAATACAAAGACGATCTTGGAAAACTGGTTTCTTATGAAATGGGTAAATCCTTACAAGAAGGTTTAGGAGAGGTTCAGGAAATGATCGATATCTGTGATTTTGCAGTAGGAGTTTCAAGACAGCTTCACGGGTACACTATGCATTCGGAAAGGCCGGGACACAGAATGTACGAACAATATCATCCGCTTGGAATTGTGGGAATCATCACAGCATTCAACTTTCCGGTAGCCGTTTGGTCTTGGAATACGGCTTTAGCTTGGATTTGTGGTAATGTTACCATCTGGAAACCTTCAGAAAAAACACCACTTTGTGCTATTGCTTGCCAGAACATAATGAATGAAGTGATCAAGGAAAACAATCTTCCTGAAGGTATTTCAAGTGTATTGGTTGCAGACCATGAAATCGGGCAAAAATTAGTTGATGATAAGAGAGTATCTTTAGTTTCTTTCACAGGTTCTACAAGAGTAGGAAGAATGGTTTCTACCAATGTTGCCCAGAGATTCGGGAAATCGATCCTGGAATTAGGCGGAAACAACGCCATTATTATTTCTAAAGATGCAGATATCGATATGTCAATCATCGGAGCCGTTTTCGGAGCCGTTGGAACCGCAGGACAAAGATGTACTTCTACAAGAAGACTAATCATTCACGAAAGCGTTTATGATGAAGTGAAAAACAGATTGGTAAAAGCGTATGGACAATTAAAGATCGGAAATCCTTTGGATGAAACCAATCATGTTGGACCACTTATCGATACAGATGCTGTAAATATGTATCAAGAAGCGATTAAAAAAGGAAAAAAAGAGGGAGCAAAATTCATTGTTGAAGGTGAAGTTTTAAAAGGAAAGGGATACGAATCAGGTTGCTACGTAAAACCATGCATCGCAGAAGTTAAAAACTCTTACGAAATCGTTCAGCACGAAACTTTCGCACCTATTTTATACTTAATCAAATACAATACGCTAGAAGAAGCAATTGCCATTCAAAATGATGTTCCACAAGGTTTATCATCTTCAATCATGACACAGAATTTGAGAGAAGCTGAGCTATTCCTTTCTCATGCAGGTTCAGACTGTGGAATTGCGAACGTGAATATCGGAACATCAGGAGCAGAAATCGGTGGTGCTTTCGGTGGAGAAAAAGAAACCGGAGGCGGTAGAGAATCTGGTTCAGACGTTTGGAAATACTATATGAGAAGACAAACCAACACAATCAACTACACTGCACAACTACCTTTAGCACAAGGAATTAAATTTGATTTATAAACCTTTAATTTAATAACTTAATGTATTTAAAGATTGAGGATTTTGAATTATTCTGAATCTTTAATCTTTAAATATTTTAATTTTTTAATCACAAAAATATGGAACACACAACAATTGATATACAAGCAAATAAAGTAAAAGAAACCATAGGAAGACATGTTTTGGCAGATGGTTTTGATTTCGTCATGGATATTGAAAAATCTCACGGATCTTGGCTGTACGACAAACTTACCGACAGAGAATATTTAGATATGTTTTCAATGTTTGCTTCAGCTTCTGTAGGCTACAATCATCCTTATATCGTTGAGAAATCAGCTTGGTTAGGGAAAATGGCCGTTAATAAGCCAACATTGGCAGATGTGTATTCTGAAGAATATGCTCACTTTTTAGAAGTTTTTGAAAGAGTGGTTATTCCTGAAGAATTACAATATGCTTTCTTTATCGAAGGAGGAACATTGGGAGTAGAAAACGCCATGAAAGCATGCTTCGACTGGAAAACAAGAAAGAATTTTGAAAAAGGACTTACTACAGAAGCGGGAATCTGTATTCATTTCAGACAGGCATTCCACGGAAGAAGTGGATATACACTAAGCTTAACCAATACTTCTGACCCTAGAAAATATCAATATTTTCCGATGTTTGACTGGCCAAGAATCTTAAATCCTAAATTGACTTTCCCGATCACAGAAGAAAATCTGGAGGAAACCATCAAGAATGAAAGATTAGCCTTAATTCAGATTGAAGAATCTATTTTAATGAATCCTGATAAAGTAGCTTGCATTATCATTGAACCTATTCAGGCAGAGGGTGGTGACAATCATTTCAGAGACGAATTTTTATTAGGATTGAGAAAAATCTGTGATAATCATGACATCTTATTGATCTTCGATGAAGTTCAGACCGGAATCGGAATTACAGGAAAAATGTGGGCATTCCAGCATTTCACTGCAAAACCAGATATTATTTCTTTCGGAAAAAAAGCGCAGGTTTGTGGTGTTTTAGCCAATAAAGAAAAGTTTGATGAAATTCCGAACAATGTTTTCAGAGAAAGCTCAAGAATCAATTCTACCTTTGGAGGGAACTTTATCGATATGCTTCGTTTTCAATTGGTAATGGAGGTGATTGAAAAAGAAAATCTTGTAGAAAATGCAAGAATTGTAGGAGATTACTTATTGGAAGAACTAAAAAAATTAGCCAAAAAATATCCTGAAAAATTATCCAACGCAAGAGGAAGAGGATTGATGTGTGCTATTGACCTTCCTTCTGCTGAGCAAAGAGATGTATTAAGAGACGAGTTGTGGAATGACGGAATTATTATCCTTTCGTGTGGAGATCAGTCACTTAGATTCAGACCTCATTTAAATGTAACCAAGGAAGAAATTCAGCTTGCCATAGATAAAATAGAGAATAATATTAACAAAATTTAAAATCCGGATTTGGGATTTTAAAAAATTTGTCATATATTTAGATACTCAAACGGAACAGAATATGGAAAGAAGCACAAGAGTATCAGTTTTTGAAAGTGACAAATCTACAGAAATTCAGTTAATCAAATCTAAATTAGACGATGCACAAATTAGCAATGCGGTAGAAAATAATTATCTGACTTTTACGACAACGCCTACAGCAACTTCGTTAAAAGTAATGGTGGATTTGCAGGATGAGAAGAAAGCATTTGATGTAATAGATGCTTATCTTCAGCAAAATGAAAATCAATAAAAAAACAATTTCATAATTTTAAATTTTACTACTTCGAACCGAAAATTAATTTCAATTAGTTTTCGGTTTTTTAATTCAAATTTTTAAACTTTTATATTAAGATAATTAAAAAATTGAAAGACATAGAGATGCTTCGACAAGCTCAGCATGACATCTCTAATACTAACTGTTATTTTACATACTTGTCATGCTGAGCTTGTCGAAGCATCTCAAACACCCATAAATTGGATGTTTTTCAATCTTTTATTTAAATTTTCAGAGCAATGAATTCAGAAATTAAACTAAGAAAAGCAGAAATTGAAGACAGAGATACGATCTGGACTATTTTGCAGCAGGCAATTGAAAGAAGAAGGCAAGACGGAAGCTCACAATGGCAAAATGGGTATCCCAATTTGGATACGGTAGAAAGTGATATTGCAAAAAGCTTCGGATATGTAATGACAGTAGATGGAGAAATCGCAGTATATGCGGCTTTAATCCTGAATGATGAACCGGCTTACAGCACGATAGAAGGAGAATGGCTTAGCAATGGGGAATTCGTTGTAGTACACAGAGTAGCTGTAGATGAAAAATTTGCAGGGCAGGGAATGGTAAAAAAATTATTTGATCACATCGAAGAATTCACAAAATCAAATGGAATTCAGAGTGTTAAAGTAGATACCAACTTTGACAATATTGCAATGTTAAAAATTCTTGAAGGGAAAGGATATTCATACTGCGGGGAGGTTTGCTTGGCCGGCGGAATGAGAAAGGCTTTTGAGAAGATTATAATTTAATCAAAAAGTTAAATCATCTTTCATTGAATTTTTAAAAGACCCAATATCGAGAAACTCTATTGGGTTTGTTCGTTTAGTTCTGAACTAATTTTTACATTTGTTCAAATTTATATACCATGCATAAGAGTATAGAAATTGATGAAAAAATTTTTCAGGATGCTGTAAAGTTTTACGGCACCATTTTCAACGTACCTCCATTAGCTTCCAAAATTTATGCCTACCTGCTTTTTGATTATGAGAAGGTAGGAATTACTTTTGATGAGTTTGTGGAAGTTCTTTCTGCAAGCAAAAGCTCGGTTTCTACAAGTATTTCTTTATTACTGAAAGCCCAGCTCATTGTAGATCATAATAAAATGGACGAACGAAAACGGTATTTTTTCATCAATGATGAATATAAGAAGATAAGATTTGAAAAAATAGTTCAAAAGATGCAAGACGAATTAAAACTACTAGATGACTTAGATCAATTTAAAAAAAATCATGACGATGTGTACAACGAAAAAATGGGAGCTTACAAAGCTCTCTTAAATAAAAACATACTTAATATTCAGGAATCTCTTAATAAACTTTAAAATGAACAGTAAACTAGTTATACTTTCAATTGCAGCGCTTTCACTTACAGCCTGCAAAAAAGAAGCTCCAAAACAGGATGGCGCAAAACCATATCCTGTCGTGAATGTGGAGGTAAAAAATATAGTCGGCTATCAGACTTTCCCGGCAACCATTCAAGGTAGAGTCAATAATGATGTTCGTGCTAAAATACAGGGATACATTACACAGGTTTTGGTAGATGAAGGCCAATATGTTACAAAAGGACAGCCATTATTCCGCCTTGAAACCAATATTTTAAGCGAAAATGCGGCAGCTTCCAAAGCAGGAATCAGTGCTGCAGAATCTAATATTGCAGCCGCTCAGGCTTCAGTAAGTGCCGCTCAGGTGGAGGTGAACAAACTAAAACCACTTGTTCAAAAAAATATCATCAGTAATGTCCAGTTACAAACTGCTCAGGCAAATCTTGCTCAGGCTCAAGCTCAGCTACAACAGGCAAATGCAGCCAAAAGACAAGCTGTTGCTAATTATAAAGGAGTAGAGGCGAACATCGAATATTCTGTTATTCGTGCACCTATTTCCGGAACAATCGGGAAACTTCCTTTAAAAGTAGGAAGCTTAGTAGGACCTACGGATCAGACTGCTTTAACTACAATTTCAGATACTTCTCAATTATACGCTTACTTTTCAATGAATGAAAAGGAATATTTTGATTTTCTTGAAAAGTCTCCGGGTGCATCTTTACCTGAAAAAATTAAAAACCTTCCAATGGTAGAATTACAATTGGCAAATGGAAGTATCTATGGAGAAAAAGGAAGAATTGAAACGATAACAGGACAGATTGATGCTACAACCGGTACAATTCAGTTCAGAGTTGGTTTCTCAAACCCTCAAAAATTGTTGAGTAATGGTAACAGCGGAACAATCAGACTGCCAAAAACATATGAAAATGTTTTAGTAGTTCCGGAAAGTGCTACCTACGAACAACAAGGTATTGTTTACGTGTATAAAGTAGAAAAAGATACTGCTAAAAACGTTGTGGTAAATGTGATCGACAGAATCGACAATTTAGCTTTAATTAAATCAGGGATCAACAAAGGTGAAACAATCATCGCAGCAGGAATCGGAGGTCTAAAACCGGGAACAGCAGTGATCAAAAAACCTGTAAAAATGGATAGTCTTGTTCAATCAATAAAACCGAAATTCTAAAATGATTAAAAATTTTATAAACAGACCGGTTTTATCCACGGTAATCTCAATCTTGATTGTGATTCTCGGGGTTTTGGGATTGATCTCACTACCGGTTACCCAGTATCCTGATATTGCACCTCCTACAGTAAGTGTTTCTACAAACTATACCGGAGCCAATGCGGAAACTGTAATGAAGAGTGTTGTAGTACCTTTGGAAGAACAGATCAACGGGGTGGAAGGTATGGATTATATCACTTCTACAGCCGGAAATGATGGTTCCGCACAGATTCAGGTTTTCTTTAAACAGGGAATCGATCCGGATATTGCTGCGGTAAACGTACAAAACCGTGTAGCAAGAGCAACGCCTTTATTACCAAGTGAAGTTACACGTTCAGGGGTTGTTACCCAAAAACAACAGACAAGTGCCTTGATGTATATGTCTTTCTATTCTGAAAACAAAGATTTAGATGATGTATACCTTCAGAACTTCCTGAATATTAATATTATTCCAAATTTAAAAAGGATTAACGGAGTAGGTGATGCCAATGTTTTCGGAGGCAAAAACTATTCGATGAGAATCTGGTTAGATCCCGCTAAAATGGCAGCTTACGGAGTAACTCCAACTGATGTTACCAATGCAATTAATGAACAGAGTAGAGAAGCGGCGGCAGGTTCTATCGGACAAAACAGTGGGAGCTCTTTCGAATATATCATTAAATATGTTGGTAAATTCAACAATAAGGAACAGTACGATAATATTATCATTAAAGCTCTTCCGGATGGACAAAACCTAATGCTGAAAGATGTTGCCAAAGTAGAATTGGCAGGTCAGTCTTATACAGGGATTGGTGAAAACGGGAATAGCCCATCCATCAGTATGGGGATCTTCCAGACACCGGGTTCCAATGCTCAGGAGATTATTAAAAATATTAAAACTTATCTAAAATCTGCAGAAGGAAGTTTTCCTCAAGGAGTTAAATATACCTTTAACTTTGATACGAATGAATTCCTTGAGGCATCTATTGATAAGGTTGTTCATACCCTAATCGAAGCATTTATATTAGTATTTATTGTAGTATTTATTTTCCTTCAGGATTTCAGATCTACCTTGATTCCGGCTATTGCGGTTCCGGTTTCTATTGTGGGAACATTTTTCTTCCTGAATTTATTTGGATATTCATTAAACCTATTAACGCTATTTGCCTTAGTATTGGCGATCGGTATCGTTGTAGATGACGCGATTGTCGTCGTCGAGGCCGTTCACGCCAAGATGGAGCATGGTATTTCTGATGCTAAAAAAGCTACGGTAGAAGCAATGGATGAAATTACAGGAGCTATTATTTCCATTACATTGGTAATGGCGGCAGTATTCGTTCCGGTAACATTTATTACAGGTCCTACCGGAGTATTTTATCAGCAGTTTGGGATCACACTTATTATTGCAATCATCATTTCTGCAATTAACGCATTAACGTTGAGTCCGGTTTTATGTTCATTATTCTTAAAACCTAATCATGCACATCATGCAGAATATAAGAACTTGAATTTCCTTCAAAAATTCTTCTACAAGTTCAATATTGCTTTTAAATCAGCTACAGAGCGTTATGGAAAAGGATTTGTATTCTTGTTGAGACATAAGTGGGTTACCTTAATCATCTTTGCGGTTACAGCCGGTATTTTATATTGGGCAAGTTCTACCATGAAGAAAGGTTTCGTACCTACAGAAGATAGAGGGATCATCTTTACCGATGTTCAGCTTCCTCCGGGAGCTTCCATGGAAAGAACGTACAATGCTTTGAAGACACTTCAGGCAAAAGCTTTAAAAGTTCCGGGCGTACAAAACGTAACAATTTCTACCGGTAGAGGTTTCTTATCTGGAAACGGTAGTAACAACGGTCTTGCTTTCATTAAGCTAAAGCCTTTTGATGAAAGGAAAAAAGACGGACAGACTTCTGAAGATATTACGAAAAAATTATTCGGAATCTCAGGAGCCGTTCCTGATGCAAAAGTAGTATTCTTCCAGCCGCCGAGTGTACCCGGTTTCGGGAACAGTGCCGGTTTTGAGATGGTATTACTGGATAAATCTGGTGGAGAATATGCAGAGCTTGACAATAAGATGAATGAATTCATCGGTAAATTGATGCAAAGACCTGAAATCGAATTTGCTCAGTCTTCATTCAATACAAAATATCCTCAGTACGAAATGCAGGTAAACGTGCCATTAGCCAAACAAATGGGAGTTTCTGTAAGTGATATCTTAGCTACTATGCAGGGATATATCGGAGGGATTTATACCGCTGACTTTACAAAATACGGAAAACAGTTCAGAGTAATGGTTCAGGCTCTTCCTGATAACAGAAAAAGCATTGAAAACCTAAATGAATTGTACGTAAAAACCGGTTCTGGAGCAATGTCACCGATCTCTCAGTTTGTAACGATGAATAAAGCATACGGACCTCAGTCTGTAAGCCGTTACAACCTATTTACTTCAGTAAAAATCACAGGTGCAAACTCAGCAGGGTACAGCTCCGGAGATGCCATTACAGCTGTTCAGCAGGTGGCTAGTGAAACATTGAATCAAAATTATGATGTAGAATTCACGGGATTAACGAGAGAGGAATTGAATTCAGGATCTCAGACTTTATTAATCTTCGGATTAAGTTTGATTTTCGTTTACTTCATCCTTTCTGCACAATATGAAAGTTATATTCTTCCGCTTATCGTAGTAATTTCCCTTCCTCTTGGGGTAATGGGAGCTTATTTCGGACAAAAAATCATGGGCTTGGAAAATAATATTTATTTCCAGATTGCCTTGATTATGTTGGTCGGATTATTGGCTAAAAATGCCATTTTGATTGTAGAATTTGCTGTCCAGAGAAGACACCACGGTGAAACGATCGTTATGTCTGCCATTAATGCTGCAAAAGCAAGGCTAAGACCGATCTTAATGACATCATTTGCATTCATTTTCGGTCTATTACCTCTCGTTTTAGCAAGCGGAATCGGTGCAGTAGGTAACCGTTCCATTGCAACAGGTGCAGCAATAGGATTATTGATCGGTACAATTCTAGGATTATTTGTAATTCCGGTATTATATGTGATTTTCGAATATTTACAGGAGAAAATCAAACCAATCAAAAAAGAAGAAATCAATTTAGCAGAATAAATTTTAATTAGAGAAGTTAGAGGTTAGATATTAGTTTTCAATCTAACTTCTAATCTCTAGTTTCTAATTTCTAACAATAAAAAATGAAGAGTTTATTAAACATCATAAAAGGAATAACATTTTCAGTCGCAATTCTTGCAGCCGTATCATCTTGTATGGCAAGAAAAGAATACCACAGACCGGATAATGTTGTTGACGAAAAGCTGTACCGTACAGATATGCTTCCTGCTGACAGTACGAACATTTCGAATGTTTCCTGGAAAGAGATCTTCACAGATCCTATTCTTCAGGGGCATATTTCAAAGGCTTTGGAAAATAACCTGGATATAAGAATTGCTTTGCAGAGCATCAATTCTGCGGAATCTTATTTAAAACAAAGTAAAGCAGCTTACGAACCGACCCTAACTGTTGGTCCGGGTTACACTTTCCAGACTCAGTCTCTGAATACCCAAACCGGGCAGTTATTCGGACAAAGAAGATATATCAACCAGCTTGACCTTACAGCAAATATTGGTTTTGAAGCCGATCTTTGGGGGAAATTAAAAGCACAGGAAAAAGCGCAGATGGCAGCTTATTTAGGAACAGTTGCAGCTCACAAAGCGGTAAAAAGTGATTTAATTGCTTCCATTGCATCTGCTTATTATCAATTATTGACGTTTGATGAGCAGAAAAAAATCATCACGGCAACCATTAAAGTTCGCGAGCAAAATTTAGAAACCACAAAAGCTTTAAAAGTTTCAGGAACCGTTACAGAAGTTGCTGTTCAGCAAAGTGAAGCCTTAGTGTATAATGCAAAATCTTTATTAATCGACATCGATACGCAAATTCAATTGTTGGAAAATACAATAAGTTTATTGATGGGAGAACCTTCTCATTCCATTGAAAGATCATCTTTGGAAGTTCAGAATGTTCCGATTGATTTAAAACTAGGATATCCAGCTCAGTTATTGGCGAACAGACCCGATGTAATGAGAGCCGAATACAATTTAATGAACGCTTTTGAATTGACAAACTCAGCAAAAGCGCAGTTTTATCCAACCCTAAAAATCACAGGAAACGGAGGTTTACAATCGATGGATATTGATCATTTATTTAATGTAAATTCCTTATTTGCAAGTGTTGTAGCAGGTTTAGCTCAGCCTATTTTAAATAAAAGAACGATTAAAACCAATTATGAAGTAAGTTTAGCCAATCAGGAAACAGCTTATCTGAATTTCAGAAAAACGGTTCTTACTGCCGGAAAAGAAGTTTCTGATGCTATCCGGGTATTCTCGGTTCAGGATTCTTATATTGAGCTAAAACAAAAAGAACTGGATTCTTATAAAAAGTCTGTAGATTATTCTCAGGAATTGGTAAACTACGGGATGGCCAATTACCTTGAAGTACTGAATGCAAGCGTAAATTCTTTAAACGCAGAATTGAATATCGCCAATGCAAAATACAGTAAAATGAAAGCCGGAGTAGAGCTTTATCAGGCTCTAGGTGGCGGTTGGAAATAAATTCTAATATTTATAAGTAAGTAAAAACGTGTATTGATGAATTTCAATGCACGTTTTTTATTTCAAATTAATCATAACTCGAAAAAAAACATTCTCTTTGTCATTCTGAATGAAACAAAGTGTAAGGAAAAATCTCACTTTGCTTTACCTTGACCATTTAACCTTATATTAATTTAAATAATTCATTAACAACATGTTAAATATAATTTTTCATTTTTATTTGTATTTACGTAGTTAACTACGTAGTTTTGTACATAAATAAAAGATCATGCTAGAAATCAAAACAATAAACAATACCTATTCAAAAGCAGCCATAGATCTAATTCTGAATATCCAGCAAAAAGAATTCAATGTTCCCATCACCATAGAAGATCAGCCCGACCTTATGCAAATCGAGGAATTTTATTTAGCCAGTGGTGGAAACTTTTGGGGAGCTTTTATAAATGATAAACTTGTAGGAACCATTGCCTTGGTAAAATTTGATGAAAATGCTGCCGCCATCCGAAAGATGTTTGTCAAAAAGAAATTCAGAGGAAAAGAGTATACTATTGCCCAGAAACTATTGGAAATCCTAATCACTTACTGCCATGAAAACGGAATAGAAGAAGTATATTTGGGAACAGTATCGATACTCAAAGCTGCATTACGTTTTTACGAACGAAATCACTTTAAAATTATTGAAAAGGAACATCTCCCTGCAAAATTCCCTTTGATGAGTGCCGATAATGTATTTTGTTTTCTTGATCTAAAATCATAAGCTATGAATGTCATTAACGAATCCGGAACCCTTGCTTTATCAACGCGATTACAGCGTCTCAGTGAACAGTTGCGTAAGGATGGAGCTTTAATTTACAAAGAATTCGGGATAGATTTTGAACCCAAATGGTTTCCGGTCATCTTTACATTACATCATAAACAGACGCTAAGTGTTGTAGAAATTGCCAACGAAATAGGGTATACCCATCCTTCAACCATCAGTCTTTTGAAAGAACTTGAAAAACAACAAATGATTCAGTCTAAAAAAGATAAAACCGATGAAAGAAAGCGCTTGATAGAATTGGCACCTAAAGGAGTTGAATTAATAGAAAAGATGAAACCAGTTTGGGAAATCATCTCAAAAGTATTGGGTGAAATATCAGATAATGAAAATCACTTGCTGAAAGCAATTAATGAAGCGGAAGAAAAAATTGCCAATCAATCATTTTTACAAAGGGTTTTACAATTGAAGAATAAAGAGAACAAATAATTTCAGTAAATTATTCATAAAAAAAGAGTTACAATTAATTGTAACTCTTTTTAGTGGAGAATACGGGGATCGAACCCGTCACCTTTAGACTGCCAGTCTAACGCTCTAGCCAGATGAGCTAATTCCCCAATCCGTTTCTAATGTTTGCAAAAATAGAAATTATTTATCAACTTTAACTCATTTAATTGAATTTTCATAAAACTAAATTTTATGAATTTGATTATAATATTAATTGAAATTAACTCTTTCTTTAAGTACTGAAAAATAAACATTTCAAAAAGCCTAAGAAATTAAATTAAAATTATATATTTGCCAAATTCAAACTCAGCAAGATTTATTTCATAAAACTTTTATTAAACTATGAAGAAACTTTTTTTACTCTTATTAACAGCTTTTTTATCTATCGGATGTAACTCGGATGATAACAGTATTTATGACTTTATCGGAACTTGGCAGGGAACATATGACGGAAGTGATAAAGGAGTTTGGAATATTGTTGTAGCAAATGATGGGAAAGTGACCGGAACAATGCATTCTGATGTCAATCAGGAAAATTATAATATTTCCGGAACCGTTACTTCTTCCGGAGATATAAATGCCGCAGTAGGTCTTCCTTCTGATGGAGAATTCAGAGGTAATCTTACCACTGATAAAAAGGGAAGCGGAAGTTGGGTAAATTCAGTTCCTACGCCTGGAAGATCAGGAAGCTGGAAAGGCGAAAAAAATAAAAATTAAGATTTAAAAATATAGATAAAATCCGGAAAAGTAAATTTTCCGGATTTTTTGTTTTTGAGAAATAGAAAAATTGCTTTCACTCTGTTTAATTTAACAAATCCTAAATCATATATAATGTTCTAAATTTATATATTTGCAATACATCATTAAACAACCGGAAGCGCATGAAATTGGGATTATTTGAAAATCATTTAAAAATAAAACAACTAGCTGTTTTGCTGATTACGTCCTCAATTATCATTTCCTGTGGGAGCTCAAAAAGTGTTTCCGAAAAAAATTCGAAAAACAAATCCGTAACAAGAACCGAAAACCTTAGAAAGCTGGACTCTAAATTTGACGGTAAAGTTTCCAAATCGATTAATGATATTTTAAAAGATGCCGAAAAATATATCGGAACTCCTTATAAGTTTGGAGGAAATACTCCGTCCGGATTCGATTGCTCAGGATTTACCGTAAAAGTATTTGAAGAAAATGATTTTAAACTTCCCAGAAGATCTTCAGATCAGGCTGTAGCCGGAGAGAAAATTGATATTAGTGATGTAAAACCAGGAGATCTTTTATTTTTTGCAACAGCAGGAGGAAGCAGGGTTTCCCACGTAGGAATTGTTCATGATATCGGAAATGATGGGGAAGTTAAATTTATTCATGCTTCTACCTCAAAAGGAGTAATCATTTCTTCACTCAACGAAAAATATTGGAATAAAGCCTATCTTCATGCTCAAAGAGTCTTGTAAGTAACGATTGTATTAGATTGTTTTTTTCAATAATTATCATTTTAAAAAAGGCGTAAAAAACGACGGAATAATCAAATTTTTCTGGCTTTTGCGGTTCAGAATAAGATGAACTTTTTTGTATCTTTGGCGAAATAATTTTAAACAAGCAACATGTCGTTACAACAAACTATTGAAAATATCTGGGACAACAGAGAATTATTGCAGAATGAGGATAGCCAAAAGGCAATTAGAGAGGTTATTTCTTTGGTTGATAAAGGAGAACTTCGTACAGCTGAGCCTACAGAAAACGGATGGCAGGTAAATGAATGGGTAAAAAAAGCTGTCGTAATGTATTTCCCGATCCAGAAAATGGAAACTATTGAAGTAGGCCCGTTTGAATTTCATGATAAAATGCCTTTGAAGAGAAATTATGCTGAAAAAGGAGTAAGAGTTGTACCTCATGCAATTGCAAGAGAAGGAGCTTATATTGCTCCGGGAGTAATTATGATGCCTTCTTACGTAAACATCGGTGCTTACGTAGATTCAGGAACAATGGTTGATACATGGGCAACAGTAGGAAGTTGTGCACAGATTGGTAAAAATGTTCACTTGAGTGGTGGTGTTGGTATCGGGGGTGTGCTAGAACCGCTTCAGGCTGCTCCTGTAATTATTGAAGACGACTGTTTCATCGGATCAAGATGTATTGTTGTTGAAGGAGTTCATGTAGAAAAAGAAGCCGTTTTGGGAGCAAATGTTGTTCTTACAGCTTCAACAAAAATTATTGATGTTACAGGTCCGGAACCTATCGAGATCAAAGGAAGAGTGCCTGCTCGTTCAGTGGTAATTCCTGGAAGCTATACGAAACAATATCCTGCGGGAGAATATCAGGTTCCTTGTGCTTTGATCATCGGTCAGAGAAAAGAATCTACAGATAAAAAAACATCTCTTAACGATGCACTAAGAGAAAACAATGTAGCAGTTTAAAAACTTACAAAACTATGGCCATTCCTAAACAGATCTTTCAGACTTTTAAAACCGATAAGCTGCCTTGGCTTACGAAGTTTCATATTAAAAGGATGCTTAAGAAAAATCCGGAATATCAATATCATTTTTATGATGATAAAAGGATTACCGAATTCTTTAAAGATGAGTTTCCGCCTGAATATCTAAAAGCCTACAACAGGCTTACCATAGGAGCGGCTAAAGCAGATTTTTTCAGATATGCCATCCTGTACAAAAAAGGAGGAGTATATCTTGATATCGACAGCGGAATCAATATTCCTTTACGAAAACTGATCCGCGAAGATGATACTGCATTAGTTACGGATGAAGATCCGCCAACATATTATGTACAATGGGGTCTGGTATATGAAGCCGGACACCCATTTTTACAAAGAACATTAGAGAACATCCTAGATAATATTAAAAATAATCCATACCCTCATAACGTTCATAAAACCACAGGACCAACAGTTTACACAGACTCCATTAAAGAATGTCTTAAAGAAAATCCAAATATCCCTCACCGATTTTTGGGACCTCATTATGACAACAAAATGCAGTTTAAATATAAGCTTGGCAAATTCTTCCTTTATAAAGACAAATCCGAACACTGGAAAAAGAAACAATTGACCCAAAACATCATAAGACCCGAGAATGAAGATAGCTTATGATGCCAAACGTTTTTTTCATAACATATCAGGATTAGGAAACTATTCCCGTGATCTGGTTCGCATTTTATCAAAATATTTTCCTGAAAATGAATATGTTTTATTGCATAAAAATAAATCAGACAGAGGAGCAGATATTTTAGAAAATCCTAATGTTCATTTCGTTGAAACATCCAAAGGAAATATGTCCCGGCAATTTAAAATGGGGAAGGACGCGCAGAAACAAAATGCAGACATTTTCCACGGATTATCAGGTGAATTACCGTTAAAATGGGATAAAAAACCCATAAGAAAAATAGTCACTATTCACGATCTTATTTTTGTAAGATACCCTCAATATTATTCGTTTTTTGATCGAAAAATTCATTTTTGGAAGTTTAAAAAAGCGGCAAACTCAGCAGATAAAATCATTGCGATTTCAGAACAGACAAAACAAGATATCGTTCAGTTTTTGAAAGTTCCTGAAACTAAGATCGAGGTGATTTATCAAGGTTGCCATCAAGCTTTTAAAGAAGAACAGGCTCCGGAATTTATTCAGGCTACAAAAGAAAAATTTAACCTACCTGAAAGATTTATTTTAAATGTCGGAACAATAGAAGACCGCAAGAATCTTTTAAACGTTGTGAAAGGGATCAACGGAATCCAAATTCCATTGGTCGTTGTCGGGAAAAAAACAAAATATTTTCAAAGAATAGCTGGTTTTATTCAAAAGAATAAAATGGAAAAGCAGGTTCATTTTTTAGAAGGCGTTTCTATGGATGAATTGGCTGTTATTTATAAATTAGCCGATATTTTCGTTTACCCAAGCTTTTTTGAAGGCTTCGGAATTCCTGTAATAGAAGCACTTTTTTCAAAAACGGTTACTGTTACAAGCAATACAAGCTGCCTTCCCGAAGCCGGTGGTCCTGATTCTGTTTATATCGATCCGGAAAATTATTTAGATATTCAGTCGAAAATAAAATTTTTGTGGGAGAACGAATCTGAAAGGAAACGCCGTGCAGAAAAGGGTTTTGAGTTTGTTCAGAAGTTCAATGACGAGCCTATTGCCAACGAACTGATGAACCTTTACAAAAAAATTATTTCTTAAAATTCTTGGAGGTTTAAAAATAAGTCCTACATTTGTATCACAAAATTTCAACAATGAAACCTAATTTTTTAACAGTACATCATTATTATCATCATCTCTGCTAGACGGAATTGTTGATATATGACTTTGTTAAAAATCAAAATAATTAAAACCGTCTGAGTAAAATAGACGGTTTTTTTGTTTCTAAATTTATCCCGGGAAATTTTTTCAATTAACCATTTTTATTTACTCAGACACAACAAAAGTGAAATGAGTACATTAAAAATAGCGATACAAAAAAGCGGACGGCTTTACGAAGAATCTCTTCAGCTTCTCAAAGACTGCGGAATTTTCATCAACAACGGAAAAGACCAGCTCAAAGTTTCTGTAGACAATTTCCCGATGGAAATCATGTATTTACGGAATTCAGATATTCCTCAATATCTGGAAGACGGGGTGGTTGATATTGCCATTGTCGGTGAAAATCTTTTAGTAGAAAAGCAAAAGAATATTGAGATTATCCAACCTCTTGGTTTCTCAAAATGCAGGGTTTCTCTTGCCATTCCCAAAGAAATTGAAACAAACGACATCAATTACTTTCAGGGGAAAAAAATTGCAACGTCTTATCCGAATACCCTAAAAAGCTTTCTTCAGAAAAACAATATTTCAGCCGATATTCATATTATTTCAGGTTCGGTTGAAATCGCACCCAATATAGGTCTTGCCGATGGAATCTGTGATATTGTAAGTTCTGGAAGCACTTTATTTAAAAACGGATTGAGAGAAACAGTAACCCTTTTAAAATCTGAAGCTGTACTGGCAAAAACATCACAATTAAATCCGGAGAAAGTATCCATCTTAGAAAAATTTATTTTCAGAATTAAAGCGGTTTTAAAGGCTAAAAATTCGAAATACATCCTGATGAATGTTCCAAATGAGAAGATTGATCTCATATCAAAAACACTTCCCGTTCTTAAAAGTCCGACCGTAATTCCTTTAGCAGAAAAGGGTTGGAGCAGCATTCACTCTGTGATTGATGAAGAACGGTTTTGGGAAGTAATAGACGAACTGAAAGAAAAGGGTGCACAAGATATTTTGATAATTCCAATTGATAAAATGGTGATTTAGTATGAAAATTAATAGATATCCTCCAAAAGAAAACTGGTCGGAATTAGTAAAGAGACCCGTTTTACAAAGAGAAAAACTCACAGAATTAATTCCCGATATTTTTACAGAAGTCAAAAAAAATGGAGATCAGGCTTTACTTGATTTTAATAAAAAATTTGACGGAGCTGACATTAAAGACATCAAAGTCTCTGAAGAAGAAACAAAAAATGCCGAAAACCTAATCAGCAACGAATTAAAAAAAGCCATTCAGCAGGCAAAAGATAATATTACAACATTTCACGCTTCACAAATCACTGAAGTAGAAAAGATTGAGACGACAAAAGAAGTAATTTGCTGGAGAGAAAACAGGGCTATTGAAAAAGTTGGCATTTACATTCCGGCAGGAACAGCACCCTTATTTTCTACGGTTTTAATGCTTGCCATTCCCGCTCAATTGGCAGGTTGTAAAGAAATCATTTTATGTACACCTCCTGACAAAACCGGGAATATTAATCCAGCTATTTTATATACTGCCAAACTTTGTGGAATAACTAAAATTTATAAAACAGGGGGTGCACAAGCTATTGCTGCAATGGCTTTGGGAACGGAAAGCATTCCCAATGTTTATAAAATATTCGGACCAGGCAATCAATATGTTGTAGCCGCGAAAGAATTTGCTCAAAATTATAATGTAGCGATTGACATGCCTGCAGGACCAAGTGAAGTATTGGTAATTGCCAATGAACAGGCAGTTCCTGAGTTTTGTGCTGCAGATTTACTTTCCCAGGCGGAGCACGGAAGTGACAGTCAAGTGATCTTCCTGTCAACAGATGACGAGATTTTTAATCAAACCATTAAAGAAACAGAAAAACAGCTTAAAAAACTTCCCAGAAATGAGCTGGCAAAAGAAGCGTTGAAAAATAGTCATTTTATTTTACTGAAAACTATTGAGGAAGCTTTAGAATTCAGCAATTTATATGCTCCCGAACATTTGATTTTGGCTTTGGAAAACTTTGAAAAATATATTCCTAACATTCAAAACGCAGGATCAGTTTTTCTTGGAAATTATTCTTGTGAAAGTGCAGGCGATTATGCAAGCGGAACCAATCACACCCTTCCAACGAATGGATTTGCAAAGAATTACAGTGGAGTTTCTTTAGACAGTTTTGTAAAAAAGATCACCTTTCAGAATTTATCGAAAAAAGGACTTCAGAATTTAGGAAAAACAATAGAAATCATGGCAGAAGCAGAAGGATTATTCGCACATAAAAATGCCGTAAGTATCAGATTAAAACAAGAAAATGAAAGAATTTAATATCAATAATTTAGTACGAAAGAATATCCTGGAACTGCAACCTTACATTAGTTTTAGAGATAACAATGAATTTGAAAATCCTGTTTTACTGGATGCCAATGAAAGCCCGTTTGGAGAGCTTAACCGTTATCCCGATTCCACTCAGAAGAAACTAAAGCAAAAGCTTTCTGAGATAAAAAATGTTTCAATTGGTCAGATTGCGGTCGGGAATGGAAGTGATGAATTGATTGATTTGATCATAAAGATTTTTTGTGAGCCTAAAAAAGATTCAATTATCATGATGAATCCTTCGTTTGCTATGTATGGTTTTTATGCGTCTATTAATGAAAACCAGGTCATAAAACTTGATCTTAACGAAAATTTTGAGATTGTAAAAGACGATTTTCTTACAATTTCAAAAGACTTTAAATCCAAAGTTTTTTTCCTTTGTTCACCCAATAATCCAACCGGAAATTCTATTGAAGATATTGAGTTTTACATTAAAAATTTCAATGGAATTGTAGTCGTTGACGAAGCTTATATTGAATTCTCAGTAAAGCAATCATGCATTGAATTATTGGAAAAATATCCCAACTTGATTGTTCTGCAAACCTTTTCAAAAGCTTGGGGAATGGCGGGAGCCAGAGTAGGGATCGCTTATTCATGCGAACAAATCATTAAGTTAATCAATATGGTAAAAGCTCCTTATAACGTCAATTTTTTAAGTTTAAATAAAATAATTGAAACCATTAACAAACAAGAAGTTATAAAATCAAATACAGAAAACACTTTAAATGAGATTTCTTGGCTTAAAAATGAATTTCAGACGTTAAATTGTATCAAAAAAGTATATCCAACTGATGCCAATTTCTTTCTTATTGAATTTGAAAATGCAGAAATAGTATATGAGAAACTATTAGAAAATGAAATTTTAACAAGCAAAAGAAGTCCGCAAATTCCGAATTGCATCAGGATGAATGTGGGAAATCGGGAAGAAAATATTCAATTCATTCAGGTTTTAAAAAGTATTGAATTATGAAAAAAGTATTGTTTATAGATCGTGACGGAACCTTAATTATAGAACCGTCAACAGATTTTCAGGTAGATTCTTTGGAAAAACTGGAATTCTATCCCGATGTCTTTCAAAACCTTTCAAAAATTGCCCGAGAACTTGATTTTGAATTGGTCATGGTAACGAATCAGGATGGTTTGGGAACAGTAAGTTTCCCTTATGAAGATTTTATTAAACCTCATGAAAAAATGCTCGAAGCTTTTAAAAATGAAGGAATTATTTTCAATGATATTTTGATTGACAAGAGCTTTGAAAGTGAGAATTTACCCACAAGAAAACCCGGAATTGGAATGTTGGGAAAATACATTTATGGTGATTATGACCTTGAAAACTCTTTTGTAATTGGAGATCGGTTGACAGATATTCAGTTAGCCAAAAATTTAAACTCAAAAGCTATTTTTATTAATCCAATTCAGAATGAAGATGCAGAACTGACCACAGAAAGCTGGAATGAAATCTACCAATATTTAAAACAGATTCCACGAAAAGCCACAGTTTCAAGAAAAACCAATGAAACAGACATCGAAATTGAAGTCAATCTTGAAGGAAGCGGAAATGCTGCGATTTCAACAGGATTACATTTTTTTGATCACATGCTTGAACAAATTTCCAGACACGGTAATTTAGATTTAAAAATTAAAGTAAAAGGAGATCTGCAAGTTGATGAGCACCATACAATTGAAGATACAGGAATTGTCTTGGGAGAAGCTATTTTAAAAGCTATAGGAAAGAAAAAAGGTATTGAAAGATATGGTTTCCTGCTTCCGATGGATGATTGTTTAGCACAAGTTGCTCTTGATTTCGGAGGACGTTCCTGGCTGGTTTGGGAAGCTGATTTTAAACGTGAAAAAATTGGCGATGTTCCGACCGAAATGTTTTATCATTTCTTTAAATCGTTCACCGATTCTGCTAAATGTAATTTGAATATTAAAGCAGAAGGAGAAAATGAGCATCACAAGATTGAGTCTGTTTTTAAAGCCTTTGCGAAAGCTATAAAAATGGCAGTTAATCAGTCGGATCAGAATTTTAATGTTCCATCAACCAAAGGAAGTTTGTAGTATGATTGCCATAATAAAATACAACGGAGGAAACGTGAATTCCGTACAAAATGCTTTGAACAGATTAGGAGCAGAGTCGGTCATTACAGATGACTTTGAATTAATAAAAAATGCAGATAAAGTCATTTTCCCAGGAGTAGGAGAAGCCTCTTCTACGATGAAAAACTTAAAGGAAAAAGGCTTGGATCAGTTAATCCCGACCTTAAAACAACCTGTTTTGGGAATTTGTCTGGGAATGCAACTGATGTGTAAGAATAATGAAGAAGGAGATACGGCCGGAATGGGAATTTTCGATATTAATGTAAAGAGATTTCCTGCAAAGGACATTGTTCCACATATGGGCTGGAACATTATTTCGGATTTAAAATCAAGCTTATTTTCTTCAATTGAAGAGGAGAGTGATGTCTATTTTGTTCACAGCTATTATTGTGAGTTATCAGAGAGTACAACTTCTGTTTGTGATTATATTTTGCCTTTCAGTGCATCCTTACAAAAAGATAATTTTTATGCAATGCAGTTTCACCCTGAAAAATCAGGAAAAATTGGTAGCCAATTATTAAATAACTTTTTAAAACTGTAAGCATGAAAATTATCCCTGCCATTGATATTATTGACGGAAAATGTGTGCGTCTGTCGAAAGGTGATTACGGAACGAAAAAAATATACAACGAAAATCCGGTCGAAGTTGCCAAAGAGTTTGAAAGTTTCGGAATTGAATATCTCCATTTGGTTGATTTGGATGGTGCAAAATCTAAACATATCGTCAATCAAAAAGTGTTGGAAAATATTGTAAAAGAAACTTCTTTACAAATAGATTTCGGAGGAGGCTTAAAAACCTTACAGGATATTGAAATTGCTTTTCATTCTGGAGCAAAACAAATCACGATTGGAAGTATTGCCGTCCAAAATCCTGAGTTTTGCTTTGGTTTGATCGAAAAATACGGTTCCGAGAAAATAATTTTAGGAGCCGATTGTGAAAACAGAAAGATTAAAACTTCAGGTTGGCTGGAAGAAAGTAATCAGGATGTCATTGATTTTATCCTTCAATATCAGGAAAAAGGAGTTCAAAATGTAATCTGTACCGATATTTCAAAAGACGGAATGTTGGAAGGACCTTCGACTGATTTATATAAAGATATTTTAAACGAAACTTCCATTCAATTGGTGGCGAGTGGCGGAATTTCCTGTCTTGAGGATATATATCAGATGAAAGAAATCGGCTGTTCCGGGACGATTATCGGAAAAGCGATTTATGAGGGAAGAATTGAATTAAAAGAATTACAGAAATTTATTGAAAATGCTTAAAAAAAGAATTATCCCTTGTCTGGATATAAAAGACGGAACAACGGTAAAGGGAATCAACTTTGAAGGGTTGAGAAATGCCGGAAATCCTATTGTATTAGCAAAAATATATGAAGCTGACGGCGCAGATGAATTGGTTTTTCTTGATATTACTGCCACGATTGAAGAACGAAAAACCTTTATTGAATTAGTAAAAGAGATTGCCAAGGAAATCAGTATTCCTTTCACAGTTGGCGGTGGAATTTCCACGATTGAAGATGTCAGAAAATTATTAGAAGCCGGAGCAGATAAAATCAGTATCAATTCTTCTGCAGTTAAAAATCCACAGTTGATTTCTGATTTAGCCAAAGAATTTGGAAGCCAATGTATTGTTGTTGCCATTGATACAAAATTTGTCGGTGAGTCTGATTGGGTTCATATAAAAGGAGGAAGAGAAGTTACCCATTTAAAAACTTTAGATTGGGCAATAAAAGTTGAAGAATGGGGAGCTGGGGAAATTCTTCTGACTTCAATGGATGGAGACGGAACCAAGAATGGTTTTGATTTGAGAATTACAAAATTAATCTCCGAAAATGTAGGCATTCCTGTAATCGCTTCAGGTGGCGCGGGAAAAACTGAGGATTTTGAAGAAATTTTCAATCAAACTAAAGCGACGGGAGGTTTAGCAGCCAGTATTTTCCATTTTGGAGAGGTAAAAACCCAGGATTTAAAAAGTGAATTAAAATCTAAAAAAATTGCCATACGATGAACATTAATTATAGTAAAAATGAGGGATTAGTTCCTGTTATTATTCAGGATAACAGAACGCTACAGGTTTTGATGTTGGGCTACATGAATGAGGAAGCTTTTGAGAAAACCAAAAACGAAGGAATCGTCACATTTTTCAGCCGTTCAAAAAACAGGCTTTGGACAAAAGGTGAAGAATCCGGAAATTTTTTAACTGTAAAAAGTATTGATATCGATTGTGATCAGGACACCATTTTAATGAAAGTCATTCCTAAGAATATCGTTTGTCACACCGGGAGTTTCAGTTGTTTCGGAGACAAAGATTCTAAAGGGTTTTTATATGAACTGGAGGGAAAAATTAACCAGAGAATTGATAATGAAGTTGAAGACTCTTATACATATTCTTTATTTCAAAGAGGAATTAATAAAGTTGCTCAAAAAGTAGGAGAGGAAGCTGTAGAACTGGTGATAGAAGCTAAAGATAATAATGATGTTCTGTTTAAAAATGAAGCGGCAGATCTGCTTTATCATTATTTAATTTTATTAAGAGCTAAAACAATAAGCTTAGAAGATATCGAAGAAGTTTTGATGAATCGTAATAAATAACCTGTATTTTTATACACCATTAAAACTAAAATCATGTCAGAAAACGCAAAAAAACAAAATCCTCAACCTATTAAAAAATCCTTAAAAACTCCGAAAAAGTGGCGATTATGAAAGAAAAATAAAACCCGCCGAAACTGTAAAGGGCGGAACAAGAGGAGGATACAATATAAAAGAGCCAATCATGAAAATTGGCTCTTTATTTTTTCTATAGAAATATCTTATTTAATTAAAAACTTTCTCACCGCAGTTTTATCTTCTGATTTGATAATGCCTAAATAAGCACCTTTCTGTAGCTTAGAAACATTTATTTTTGTTTCATTTTCGGCTTTAAGTAAAGATCTTCCGGATAAATCTGTAATCTCGAAATTAAAATTTCTAACATCTTTAGGAAGTTCAATATTGAGAATCTCTTTTGCAGGATTGGGATAAACCTTCACAGCATCAAACTTATTGATCGTAATATCAGAAGTTGATAAAGTTGTACTCGCTATTGCAAAATGCTGAAGTGCCCCAACTGAAGCTTTTCCTACATTAAAAACATAAGTAGGATCTACATTCGCGAAAGTATCATTTACCGTATGCTCATTGTAGCTTCTTGTCGTTTCATAAAAACCGGTGATAATATCTCCTTTACCTTCAAAAGGCATATAATCCGAAGAATATGCGTTAGACATATTAATCTGAAGTGGAGAATATAATGTGGTACAATTTGCTAATTGTTGTGTAAAAGCCAGAGAAGCTGCATCGTTTCCTGATTGACCACTCTGATCGCTTTCACAATTAATCGTATTATTCGTATTCCCGATTTTTCCGCCTACCTGATCAATGTTAAACACTACACGCAAATTCAACTGACGGACATTGTTTTGAAAAACTACATTATTTACATAATGAGTACTTCCTACCAATCCTTGTTCTTCTCCCGAAAAATGAATAAACTTAATAGAATATTCCGTAGGAACATCTTTCAGAATTCTGGCAGCTTCAAGCATGATGGAAGTACCACTTCCGTTATCACTTACACCGGGTCCTACTATTGTATCGTAATGTCCGCAAATAATAACATAAATGTTAGGATATAAAGTTCCTGTTTTAGTAATAATCAGGTTTTTTGATGTTGAGCTTCCGTATGTAAAAGAATCTTCTGTAATTTGACTTGCATCATACCCATAAGACTGGTATTTTGATTTTAACCAATCCAATGCATTAGTATTCGCTGTAGAACCGGTAGTTTTCACTCCGAGATTACCAAACTCCTGTAAAAGAGTCGTAACATTCGTTTGGGAAACCTGATTGGCTCTCGTTTGATAAGCTTGAATAAAACTTTGTGCCTTACCGCAAAATCCGATAACTGATAACAATAGGAGAGTACTGATCTTCTTCACTGGAAATCCTTGATTTAACTTTATTAATAAAGGACAAATGTAAATAATAAAAAAATCCCGAGCAAAAAACCCGGGATTTATATTGATAACAAAAATTTTACATTATTTTACTTGATCTACAACTGCTTTGAAAGCTTCAGGGTGATTCATTGCTAAATCTGCTAAAACTTTTCTGTTAAGCTCAATGTTGTTCTTTTTAAGAGCTCCCATAAACTGAGAGTAAGACATTCCGTGTACTCTAGCTCCCGCATTGATACGAGTAATCCAAAGTGCTCTGAAGTTTCTTTTCTTCTCTTTTCTACCACGGTAAGCATATTGCATTGCTTTTTCTACCGCGTTTTTAGCTACCGTCCAAACGTTCTTTCTTCTACCGAAAAAACCTTTAGCTTGCTTAAAAATTTTCTTTCTGCGTGCTCTTGAAGCAACCGCGTTTACTGATCTTGGCATAATTTAAATTGTTTTTTTGAAATGTGCGGTAAATTGTTTCATTACTCTTAGCTGCTCCATTTCAGGGTTAAATTGTTGAATTTGTTTGAATTCTTATAAACCGAATATAGATTTATAAAAACTACTTAATTGCTAATTGACGTTGAACGCTTTTCTCATCCACTTTAGCTACGTAAGAAGTAGTAGTAAGATTTCTCTTCTGCTTAGTTTCTTTCTTAGTTAAGATGTGGCTTTTGTAAGCATTTTTTCTTTTGATCTTACCTGTACCAGTAAGAGCAAAACGCTTTTTAGCACCTGATTTCGTTTTTAATTTTGGCATTGTTTTGCTTTTTATTGTTTTGTTATCAATATCTGTATTGGCTATTCCTAAATAACATAGGAATAATAGTTTGCAAAATTAAGAAAAAAAAACGAGACTTGAAAAGAAAATTTTCTAGTAAGAGTAAAGGAAAAGTAGTATTGCTGTAAAAAACTTTTTAATAATTAAAAATATAAAAAGCTACAACCGGAAAATCCCGATTGTAGTTTTCTTTTAATATATTGATAAAATTATGACTGAATGAATTCTAAAAGATCTTTATTGATTGTTTCATGTTCTGTAGTTGGCATTCCGTGAGGAAAACCAGGATAAGTAATCAACTTTCCGTTCTTTAATAGTTTTGCCGATTTTATTGCTGAATTTTCAATAGGTACAATCTGGTCGTCTTCCCCATGAAGAACTAACACCGGAATATCTACAGCTTTTAGATCTTCAGTAAAATCTGTCTCAGAGAAAGCTTTAATCCCGTCGTAATGAGCAACAATTCCTCCCATCATTCCCTGTCTCCACCAGTTTCTCTGCACACCTTCTTTTACAGTTGCACCTTCTCTGTTGTATCCATAAAAAGGGAAAGTAAGATCTATATAAAATTGATTTCTGTTATTTAATGTCTGATCTCTGATATTGTCAAAGACTTCCATAGGAACTCCATCGGGATTATTTTCATTTTTTACCATGATTGGTGGAACAGCGCTTATCAATACAGCTTTTTTAGCTCTTCCATTAGCATATTTGTTAACATAACGGATAACTTCACCACCACCTGTCGAATGTCCGATATGGATAACATCTTTTAAATCCAAATAAGAGACAAGTTCAGCTGCATCAGAAGCATACTGTTCAATCGTATGATTATAAATATTTTGGCTTGAACGCCCGTGTCCTCTTCTGTCATGTGTAATCACTCTATACCCCCTCTGTAAAAAGAAAATTACTTGGGCATCCCAATCATCAGATGATAGAGGCCATCCATGGTGAAACATCAACACAGGTCCTTCTCCTTGATCTTTGTAATAAATTTCAGTTCCGTCTTGTAATTTTAGTGTGCTCATTTTTTTACTGTTTAATTTGTTATAATTTATTTTTGATTTAATAAGTTCTTATGTCTTATTTCTAAAGCAAATTTATAGCAAAAATTTTATCATAATCTTAACCTAGGTTAAATTTTAATATATAATTAATAAGTATTATGAATTTATATAAAATAGTAATTAATTTTTAATAACTTATTGAGCTAGATCAAGAAAAGATTTTTTAATAATATAAAAAACAAAAAACCTCAAATTACTTTGAGGTTTTTACTATTGTAATCAGATCTTAATGATCTGGCTGTAGATTATTTAGCCGGCTTTTTAGGACTCATCATCATAATCATTCTTTTTCCTTCAAGTTTAGGAAGCTGGTCTACTTTTCCAACATGCTCTAGTTCCTGAGCAAGCTTTAAAAGCAAGATTTCTCCCTGATCTTTAAAGATAATCGAACGGCCTTTAAAAAATACGTAGGTTTTCAGCTTTGAACCTTCTTCAAGGAATTTTTCAGCATGCTTTTTCTTAAACTCATAATCGTGATCATCAGTCTGAGGACCGAAACGGATTTCCTTCACAACTACTTTTACCTGCTTAGCTTTTAGTTCCTTTTGCTTTTTCTTTTGCTCATATAAGAATTTTTTATATTCTAATATTCTTGCAATAAACGGTTCAGCTTTATCAGAAATTACTACTAAATCCAATTCTTGTTCCGCAGCAATCTGTCTTGCTTTGTCAATTGGGTAGATTCCTGGCTCTACGTTATCGCCCACCAAACGAAGCTCTCTCACACGAATTTTATCGTTGATTAAGTGTAAGTCCTCCTGTACAGGACGTCTCTGTGGGCCCCTGTTGTTAAATCTTTGTGCTATTGTATTATAATTTTATTGGTTAATTACTATTTAATTTAAAATTAAAGGATTTAAAAATTAAAAGATTACTTAATGTATAATATTTTAATCATTGAATTTTTAATCTTTTAATAATTTTATTATATCGCTGATTCTTTCTTAAAATAAGCAACGAAGTCTTCTAAACTCATGACTCCAAGGTCTCCTTCACCACGTCTTCTTACAGAAATTGTGCCATCTTTCTCTTCATTTTCACCTACAACCAGCATGAATGGAATCTTATTCAATTCAGCATCACGGATCTTTTTACCGGTTTTCTCGTTTCTGTCATCAATCTGACCGCTAATATCGTGATTTTCTAAAAATTGTGAAACTTTTTTCGAATAATCTACATATTTTTCACTGATTGGAAGAATGATAAACTGATCCGGGCTCAACCATAATGGGAAATCTCCAGCCGTATTTTCAAGCAGGATAGCGATGAAACGCTCCATAGAACCAAAAGGTGCTCTGTGAATCATTACCGGTCTGTGCTTTTCATTATCGTTTCCTATATAGTGAAGATCAAATCTTTCCGGTAGGTTGTAGTCAACCTGAATCGTTCCAAGCTGCCATTTTCTACCCAAAGCATCTTTCACCATGAAATCCAGTTTCGGACCGTAGAATGCCGCTTCACCATACTCAACAATAGTTTTCAATCCTTTGTTTGCTGCTGCTGTGATGATCGCATTTTCTGCTTTCTCCCAGTTCTCATCAGAACCGATATATTTTTCTCTGTTCTCAGGATCTCTCAACGAAACCTGAGTCATGAAATCTTCAAAACCTAAAGATTTGAAAACGTACAATACAAGATCGATTACCGCTTCAAATTCTCCCAACAACTGATCCGGAGTACAGAAAAGGTGAGCATCATCCTGAGTAAATCCACGAACTCTTGTTAATCCGTGAAGCTCTCCACTTTGCTCATATCTGTAAACCGTTCCGAATTCTGCATATCTTTTTGGCAAATCTCTGTAGCTCCATTGTGAAGTTTTATAAATTTCACAGTGGTGAGGACAGTTCATTGGCTTTAATAAAAACTCTTCACCTTCGTTTGGAGTTTTAATTGGCTGGAAGCTGTCTGCTCCATATTTATCCCAGTGTCCTGAAGTTACATACAATTCTTTTGAACCGATGTGCGGAGACATTACAAATTCGTAACCTCCTTTTTTCTGAGCCACAGAAAGAAAGTTTTCTAATTTTCTTCTTAAAGCAGTCCCTTTTGGCAACCATAATGGTAAACCGGCACCTACTTTTTCAGAGAAAGCGAAAATCCCTAATTCTTTACCTAATTTTCTATGGTCTCTTCTTTTTGCCTCTTCAACTCTTTCAAGATATTCAGTTAGTTCCTTCTGTTTAGGGAAAGAAATACCATACACTCTTGTTAACTGAGGGTTTTTCTCATTTCCTCTCCAGTAAGCTCCTGCAGCATTTAAAACTTTAAAAGCCTTTACAATACTTGTATTCGGAATATGCCCTCCACGACAAAGATCTGTGAAATTGTCATGAGTTACAAAAGTGATCTCTCCATCATTAAGATTAGAAATCAATTCTACCTTATAAGGATTATCCGCATAAGTCTTTAACGCCTCTTCTTTAGAAACTGGGTATAATGAGAACGTTGAGCCTTTTTTAGCATTTTCCAATACTTTTTTCTCAATTTTCTCAAAGTCTTTATCAGATAAACTTTCGTCACCGAAATCTACATCATAGTAGAAACCGTTTTCGATCGCAGGACCGATTGTCAGCTTAGCATTAGGATAAAATTCAAGGATAGCCTGCGCCAAAAGGTGGGCAGAAGAATGCCAGAAAGCTTTCTTTCCAAGATCATCGTTCCAGGTTAACAACTGTACGGTAGAATCCGTGGTTATAGGTGTGGTCGTCTCTACTTGTTTGTCGTTTACAACTGCGGAAATGGTATTTCTAGCCAATCCCTCGCTTATAGATTTTGCCACATCTAGCGGAGTAACTCCCGCCTCGAATTCTCTGACGCTATTGTCTGGAAGTGTAATTTTTATCATTGTTTACTAAGAAATTTTAAGATGCAAAAATACGTATTTTTTAGTTAAAATACTATATTCGCACCTACTTAAACCCAGAATTAATATTAAATAATGAAAAAAATATTTTTAGCATTTGCTATTCTCATTTCAACATTCAGTTTTTCCCAGAACAAATCCTCAAAATTTTCAGTAACTTATAATAAGAATATTGAAACTTATTTTTTGGCAGAAATCCTTTCAGCAGATCACAGAAGAAACAATAAAGATTTTGAATTATATAAAATCAAAGAATGTTCAACGTATCAACCCATTGTTAAGAAGGCATTAAATAAATTCAGCTATTTAAAGAATTCTCCAATTGCTATTGCCACTGCAGAATTGAATGATATTATTATGGAAAAGTATGGTTTGGGGAACGATGCCTTGATGAAATCTTTAGTCTATCACAAAGAATTCCCTTCAAATGATTGGCTCAATGATTATCAATTTGAATTTTCCCGTTTGAGTAAAAAACAAAACGAAGAAGTAACCGTTTTAATTAAAAACTATCTATCAGAACTTTCAAAATTCTATACTCAAGAAAAAATTGGTGATTTTTTCACAGAAAATAAAAGCTTTTATCAAGGAGCAATTAATGAATACAACAGACAGATTCCTGCAGGTTTTACCAATGCAATGGAACAGTTCTATGGTGAGAAATTCAATCAGTACGTTATACTTATTTCTCCCGTGATGATGTGGCCCATTTCTGATGGGGAAGGAAGAGGAATTGGGACAGATCTTGTTTTAAAATCAGGGGCAAAAAATATCTATGAAATTGCAAGTCCGTTTGTAAAGGTTGAGAAACAAGGACAATTTGGGTATGATAATCAGTTCCAGGCCAGATTTTTAAGCGTCCATGAATTCGGACATTCTTTTGTCAATAAGGAAGTTTATAAGCATTCTTCAAATCTTCAAAAGTTTAAAAATTTATTCGAAAAATCGAATTTGAAAGAAACGATGATTAAAACCGGCGGCTATGGAGATTACGAGACCTGCGTTGCAGAGCATCTGGTAAGATTAGGCGAAATTGAAACTGCAAAAATTCAGAAAGATTCTGAGAGAGCGAAAAGACTTGAAGAATACCATTTAAAGAATAGATTCATCTTTCTCCCTCAGCTGGAAGAGAAAATAAAAGAATACAATTCGAACAGGGCAAAATATAAAACCTTTGGCGATTTTGTACCGCAATTACTTGAAGTTTTTGAAAACAGCAATATTGAATTCATTAATTCCGAACTGGGAAAAGTGAAGAAATGATTTTAATTTTCATTTCCTTTCAGAAGAAATTGAGTAATATTGATATTTAAAAAGCTATCTCTATGACCAAAAAAAGCTTATTAATAAGTGTAATTATTTTAATTATAAATGTTTCGATTATTAAGATTGTTGTAAAATTTTTTAACATTAATATAAATGACAATCTTTTGGTTATACTATTTACAATATGCTTTGTTGTATTTAATCTATTTTATTATAAATCGAAGAAATTGTAACATAATTTTAGCTGTAAAAGGGTTACTTATTTGTAGTCCTAATATTTTTAGGATCAACGTCTTCTTTTATATCTTACTTTTTCCTTAATAATTTCAATCACATCCACATTTCTCACCTTAGCTTTAACCCAACCGTGAATATCTATGTACAACAAAGATCTTCTATAATATTCATTTTCAGAAAAAAGCTCTAGTTTTTCATCAAATTTCTTAAAAGCTTCCAGCTGTTTATCAGGCGTTATACTATTTAGATTTTTAAAAAAATGAATACTTTCAAAATGAAATTCATCCGGTTTTTTCATTTTTTTAGCAAACTTCAGGGTAGCCTTTATAAACTCGTCATAATCTTCATCATTTCCCGATTCATGTTTTGCCATTAAAATCAAAATCCTGGTATGAAAAAGCAAATCTTCCTGCACATTTCCTTTCGACTCAATTACTTTTAATGAATACTTTACCGTTTCTTTAAACTTCTTGCTTCCAAAGAACATGGCCGCCATTTTCAGGTAAAGAATCATAAAATGATGTTCATCAATTTTATCACGAAGCTTCTCCATTTTCAGCTCAATTTCAGGGGTCAATTTTGAACCTGAAAAAAATTCACCTTTTACAAAATGAATATTCATTAAAGTATTATAATGCGTCAGAAAAACAAGGGATTGTATATTTTCATTTTGAGCAAAACTTGAAGAATAAACCACTGCGTTAAACTCTTTAAAGCTAGCCTCCAGAATATCAATATTTCCATACAGAAATAGAATTTTTAAAAGGTAGGTATTGCCTTTGATATACCAAACAGGATGACTCATAATCATCTCAGGGTTTTTGTGAAACAAATCCACCCACTGGTAAGCATATTTCAATGTATATTTATAGTCCTGAAGCAGTTGATTTTTCCAGACATGTGCTTTAAAATACCATAGTTTCTCCGTAAAATTCAGTTTTTCAAAGTTTATTTTTTGAATCTGGGCATTGAAAATTTCCATGATTTCAGCTCTGTCTTCATCATTTTTCACATAACCATGTGTCAACATCTCGCTGTATAATTTCAATGAAAGATTAGATAATTCTGTAGCATAGTGATTCTGTTTGCTGATTTCTGTAGACTGTTGTATCAATTCATCCGCTCTGCCTTCAATACTTCGAGTAATAAATTGTGACTCAATCACTTTCTCTAAATCAATAATTTCAGAAGCAATACTTTTTTCGTCTAATTCCAAAGCTGTTTGCTTCGTTTTATCTAAAATTTTTAATGCCTGTTTATAAAGCCCTTTCTGATATAAAATATTCGCAAAATCTAGCTGTTCACGGAGTTGTATTCTATAATTCTGATGACTCGGGTTCATTCTCAAACTCACCAGAATCTGTTTGTAAAGATGAGCTTTCAAATTGGATAACTGTTGTTTGGTTGAAATTTGCTTGTCAATGATAATATTTTCATCATATTCCTTCATCTTGTCAATTTCTGAAAACAAGAGAAGAAATTTTGCATCTACATTAATTCCGAGACGGTTTACATACAGCTTGAATTGCCTTTTTTCGGAAGTCGTTAATGACTTAACCAATACAAATAAAAAATCTTTCTGCAATTCTGCCATTGTAAATTATTAGGATTTAAAATAATGATAATCAAATTATTAATATGAAAAATCAATATTTTGAGTATTGTAATTTTTATAAAAAACGGAAATTCAAAAACCTTTCAACTTTCTAGTTTTGAATCAAAATTAAGTAAAAACTTCATTATGAATTCCGAAAAAGTCGAAATTTTTGATACCACATTGCGTGATGGAGAGCAGGTCCCGGGTTGTAAATTAAATACCGAACAGAAATTAATAATTGCCAAAAAACTGGACGAGCTGGGTGTAGATGTTATTGAAGCTGGTTTCCCGATTTCCAGTCCCGGAGATTTTCATTCCGTTTCGGAGATTTCAAAATTGGTGAAAAACGCAAAGGTTTGCGGATTGACAAGAGCCAATCAAAAAGATATTGACACTGCTGCTGAAGCTTTAAGATATGCCAAAAGACCAAGAATACACACAGGAATCGGCACTTCTGATTCTCATATCAAATTTAAATTCAATTCCAACAGAGAAGATATTATCGAAAGAGCGGTTCAGGCTGTAAAATATGCTAAAACTTTCGTAGAAGACGTAGAATTCTATGCCGAAGATGCCGGAAGAACAGACAATCACTATTTGGCAAAAGTTTGTGAAGCCGTTATCAAAGCCGGAGCTACCGTTCTGAATATTCCGGACACAACAGGATATTGTTTGCCGGAAGAATATGGAGAAAAAATAAAATTTTTGAGAGAAAATGTAAATGGCATTGACAAGGCAATCTTGTCTTGTCACTGTCACAACGATTTAGGAATGGCAACCGCAAATTCTATTGCAGGAATTGTAAACGGCGCCAGACAAATCGAATGTACTATCAACGGACTTGGGGAAAGAGCCGGAAATACAGCATTGGAAGAAGTAGTAATGATTCTCAGACAACATGCACATTTAAAATTACATACTGACGTTCAGTCCAAAATGCTCAACCCTATGAGCATTTTGGTTTCTGAACTAATGGGAATGCCCGTTCAGCCGAATAAAGCGATTGTAGGAGCAAATGCTTTCGCTCATAGTTCCGGAATTCATCAGGATGGTGTGATTAAAAACAGGGAAACTTACGAAATCATCGATCCTGAAGAGGTAGGTGTAAACGCTTCAACAATTATATTGACAGCAAGAAGCGGACGTTCTGCATTAGCTTACAGATTCAAGCATATTGGGTTTGATGTTACCAAAAATGAACTTGATTTTCTATATCAGGAATTTTTGAAGGTTGCTGATATGAAAAAAGAAGTCAACAATGATGATTTAAGTTCAATCATCGAAAGAGTAACCAGAAAAATAGGGTAGAGTAATTTATTAAATGTGATAAAAAATTAAAATGAACACCAATAAAAAGACACTTTTTGATAAAGTCTGGGACGCTCACGTTGTAGAAACCATTCCGGACGGACCTCAAATCATATACATCGATAAACATCTGATTCACGAGGTAACAAGCCCTCAAGCTTTTGCAGAATTGGAATCGAGAAATCTTGAAGTTTTCAGACCTAAACAGATTGTTGCAACAGCCGACCACAACGTTCCTACGTTGGATCAGGACAAACCAATTCGTGACGATTCTTCAAGAAATCAGGTGGAACAATTAACGGAAAATTGCAGAAAAAATAATATTGAATTATATGGATTAGGCCATCAATATCAAGGTATTGTTCATATTATTGCTCCGGAATTGGGCTTTACACAACCCGGAATGAGCATTGTTTGCGGTGACAGTCATACTTCAACACATGGTGCTTTTGGTTCCATTGCTTTTGGAATCGGAACCAGTCAGGTAGCACAGGTTTTCGCAAGCCAGTGTTTACTGTTGAACAAACCAAAATCGATGAGAATTACCGTAAATGGTAAATTAAATAAAAACGTTCAGCCCAAAGATGTGATTTTATACATCATATCAAAAGTCGGAACCGATGGAGGAACGGGATATTTCTGTGAATATGCAGGAAATGTTTTCGAAGAAATGTCTATGGAAGGAAGAATGACGGTTTGCAATATGAGCATCGAAATGGGAGCCAGAGGAGGAATGATTGCTCCAGATGAAACTACTTTCAGCTATGTTAAAGGCAGAACTTTTGCGCCAAAAGGGGAAGAATGGGAAGAAAAATTAGAATACTGGAAAACACTGAAAACAGATGATGAAGCGGTTTTTGATACAGAATTTTCTTTCGATGCTTCTGATATTTATCCTATGATTACTTACGGAACCAACCCCGGAATGGGAATTTCCATTCATCAGAATATTCCAAATCCACAAAATGAATCCGAGGAAAAAGCTTTGAAATATATGGGATTAAAAGCCGGACAAGCGCTTTCCGATATTAAAGTAAACTATGTTTTCATAGGAAGCTGTACCAATGCTCGAATCGAAGATTTCCGTTCTGCAGCCCATTATATCAAAGGAAAAAATAAATCGGAACATGTTCAGGCCTTGATTGTTCCGGGCTCTCAGCAAGTGGTAAAACAAATTTTTGAAGAAGGTCTGGATAAAATTTTCAACGAAGCAGGTTTTCAAATCAGACAACCGGGATGTTCGGCTTGCTTAGCCATGAATGATGATAAAATTCCGGAAGGAGAGTATTGTGTTTCGACTTCCAACAGGAATTTTGAAGGAAGACAAGGACAAGGAGCGAGAACGATTTTAGCAAGTCCTTTAACAGCTGCAAAAGTTGCGATTGAAGGAAGAATTTCCGTCTTTGAAAATTTAAATTAAAACGAATTAAAATTATTTGATTTCAGATAAAATGCAAAAAGTAACCATCATAAAATCCCGGGCAATTCCTTTACCGGTTGAAAATATAGATACAGACCAGATTATTCCTGCCAGATTTTTAAAAAGTATTGATAAAAACGGTTTTGGGGAAAATCTTTTCAGAGATTGGAGGTACAACGTTCATACCCATGAGCCTAATGCTGATTTTGTTTTAAATAATCCTAAATATTCTGGTGAAATTCTGGTTGCAGGGAACAATTTCGGTTGCGGGAGCAGTCGTGAACATGCAGCCTGGTCTTTGACAGATTATGGTTTCAAAGTCGTTATTTCAAGCTTCTTTGCAGATATTTTTAAAGGGAATGCATTAAACAACGGATTATTACCTGTAAAAGTTTCTGAAGAATTTTTGAAAGAAATCCTAAAGGATGTTACAGAAAATCCTGAAAAAGAAATTCTGGTAGATGTTAAAAAACAAACTATTACTTTCAATAATAAAACAGAACATTTTGAAATTGATTCTTATAAAAAAATATGCCTGATAAATGGGTATGACGATATTGATTTTTTAATCAGCAGAAAACAGGCTATTCAGGAATTTGAATTAAAAACACAAAAAGTATATGAAAACTGATTTTAAAATTGCAGTTCTTCCCGGAGACGGAATCGGACCGGAAGTCGTGAATGAAAGCATTAAGATTTTGGATGCCATTGCCGAAGCTTTTCATTATACATTCGAATTTAAGTATGGATTGGTGGGTGCAGAAGCTATTTTCAAAACAGGAAATCCTTTGCCGGATGAGACTTTAGCTATCTGCAAAGAAGCTGATGCTTTATTATTCGGAGCTATTGGAGATCCTTCTTTTGATAATAATCCGGATGCGAAAGTTCGTCCCGAACAGGGGTTGTTAAAACTTCGTAAAGAGCTTGGACTTTTCGCCAATATCCGACCTTTAAAAACTTACAATTCTTTAATTGAAAAAAGCCCTTTAAAAAAAGAAATTATTGAAGGAACAGATATTCAGATTTTCAGGGAATTGGTGAGCGGAATTTATTTTGGTGAAAAATTTACGGATGAAGAAGCGGGTTATGCTTATGATATTTGCAAATACAATCGTGATGAAATCGCCCCAATCGTTCATATGGCTTTTCAGGAAGCCCAAAAGCGCAGAAAAAAATTAACCTTAATTGATAAAGCCAATGTTTTGGACACTTCCAGATTATGGAGAAAAGTATGCCAAGAAATCGCAGCAGAATATCCTGATGTAGAACTTGATTTTATGTTTGTAGACAATGCCGCGATGCAATTAATTTTAAATCCTAAACAGTTTGATGTCATCGTTACGGAAAATATGTTTGGTGATATTATTTCTGATGAAGCGAGTGTGATAGGAGGTTCCATCGGTTTACTTCCGTCTGCTTCTATCGGGAAAGAAAATGCGATGTTCGAACCTATTCACGGTTCTTATCCGCAAGCGAAAGGGAAAGGAATTGCAAATCCGGTTGCTTCAATATTGAGCACAGCGATGATGCTTGATTATTTAAACCTGGATCTTGCTGCTGAAAAATTGAGAGAATCTGTAGAACATGCCATAGAAAATAAATATGTTACAGTAGATTTAAATGCTGAACAGCCTTATTCTACAAGTGAAGTGGGAAGCTTTATCGTCGATTATATTAAATATTCCGAGAAATATTATAATGTTGAAAATGTCAAGATCGGAAAATCAACCATTGTATAAAAGTGATTTGTCAATTTTGCTTCGTAAGTCAATAGTCAAATAATTAGGGTAGTTCACAAGCGGAGCGAATTGACCACTGTCAATCATCAACATATTTGACTTTTATTTTTATATTTTTTTAAAAAGGTTCTGTCCATATAAGACAGAACCTTTTGTATGATAAGATTATTCTTTCGTATTATCTGTTTTCCCTGATTTGTTTTTTGAAGGTTTCTGAACATCTTCTTTATCAATATCAGGCGGATTTGTTTTTTTTGACGAAGCAGGAATATTGGGAAAATCCTGGTTTTGTTTCTTTGTTTCTGCACTGTTAGCAGATTCTTTTCCTTTTTTATTTTCTTTTGAGTCCATAACTTTTGAATTTATAGTCCTAAAATGCCCAGCTTGCCGGTCTGGTCTTCTATTTTATAATTCAAAGCCTTTGCCAAAACGAAAATATTATTAAGATTTTCCATTAATTGTTGATGACCTTCTGATCTTAATTTATTCTGATCTACAGATTTAATGGCAGTTTCTTTTGCTTTTTGAGTTACACTTTTGATGTCTTTCTCAGAAATTCTATTGAAAAAAGAATCATCCAATGATTGAATTTCAACGCTTGGTGTAATTCTTATATTGGCTTCCGGAAGATCTGTAATAATCAGTTTTTTATTGATTGAATCAACCTTAATTTTCATTTTATTAAGATCATAAGAAACCTGAGCATTTGTCTTGGTATAGGTAATAATGCTGTTGCTGGAAACTTCTTTTCCGAAAAACTCGTAGCCCATTTTGGTCTTCTGCATAGAAGAAAAATCCTGCTCAATTACCACCATTTTATTCATTTTGGAAATCTGATTGGTCAGAATATAATAATCTGACTGCTCTGTTTTTCCGCCAAGATTCAAACAGGATTTCAATCCAAAAAACAACACGATCATCAACAGAGCTCCTGCTATAAACGGTATTATGAGTCTGATATTTTTCAAATCTATTATTTTAAAATTTCATTGATGACAGATTGGTCATCTTTCTTCAGAATATTTACCAAATCTCTTTCAATATATCCTGTGGTAGGCATTTCTATGATTCTTCCGATTTCTTTACCATATTTTTCAACAATAATGGTCGGAACTTTCTGAATATTATAACGGCTTTCGTCTCCGGTTGGAGATTCTTTTTTACGATTTACGGCAATAATGGTCAGCTTATTTTCAGGATATTTTACTTCCTCCAGAATTTTCATTAGTCTCGGAAAGTCTCTGTGACTGTCTTCACACCACGTTCCCATGAAAACGGTAATATTATAGGAATTGATTTTATCTTTTTTAAGATCATTGATTGCTTTCTGATCCATTGCATATTCATCATGCTCTTTCACATACCAGTCTGCATAGGGAGCTTCCAGGAATTTGCTTTTCAGCTGGTTTCCTAAAAGCATTTTGCCGTCATTTGTAGTTTCCACTTCGCGCCCCACTACAACTTTCTGGGCGCTCAGTTGTTGGCTTGCTAAAAATAAGGCTGAAACAGCAACAATATTCGCAATAATTTTTTTCATACTATTTTTCAATAATGGTCTTCAAATCAGCCGGAGAATAATATTTATTTTTCAGAACCTTATGATCTGCCTGTCTGTAAACATTGAATTTCTCGCCTGATTTTTCATAAAATGATTCTACCTCTTTTGCTTTGTAAAATTCAACAGTTTCCTGTGCCTGTTCTTCATTATCGCAAGCTTTCGACATATTGGAACGCTGAACTTCGTTGAATAGCTCTACAAATTTGCTGCCAAGTCCGAATTCTAATACAGCACCGCTTAAAACATATTGCAAATCACATAATGCATCGGCAATTTCTACGATATTATTATCTGCAATCGCTTGTTTTAATTCGTTTAATTCTTCCTGCAAAAGTTCAACTCTAAGGTTACATCTCTCCGGAGAAGGAATTTGTGGAGTATCTAAAATAGGGGCTTTAAAGGTGGTGTGGAATTCTGCTACCTGGTTCAGACTATCAATTTTATCCATGAATATTTTTATTTAAAGCAAATATAGAAAACGATTTTGAAAATTGACAACGCTTCTTGGAATAAAATCTCATCCTGTTGAATTGCTGCATATTTTAATTACAAATTCACAGTGCGTCATTGTGGAGCTATTAAATTACCTGATATATTATCGCCTTAGATTTCTCCTTTCGTCGAAATGACAGATAATTAATTCTAATCAAGAATTTTTTCAAATAAAAAACTGCCTGTTTTCACAGGCAGTCACATAATTAAATGAATGTTATTAGTTTTTAATGAATCTCTTAGAAACCTCTCCAATCTGAATGATATAAGCCCCTTTAATAAGACTGCTCACATTTACAGAACCTCTTTCAAGTTTTCCTGAGTTAATTAGTTTTCCGCCCATATCGAAGATTTTATAATCTTCAGAATTCGAATTTGAAACATGTAACACATCTCTTACAGGATTTGGATATATCTTCATGTCAGTTACTAAATCTTTAGTATTAAGTGTATCTCCTCTTCCCGATGAAACAATATTTAAAGTATAATCTTCAACCTGTCCATAGGTATAGGTTCCGCAAGACGAAGAAGGTACTGAGCTGTACTGCATCATGACTCTCATTCTTGTGTTTCCAAGGGTTGCTGTTGACGGAATTGTGATAGATCCTGTTACAGGTGTAGTTGTAGAACCTGTTTTAGACCAAGCTAACTCTCCACTATCCGCAAAATCTCCATCTCCGTTGTAATCAATATAAACTGCGTAAGCTTCGCTATAAACTGTTGATGTCCAAACCGGAGTGACAGAAATTGTATAGGCAGAACCTCTTGTTACGTTTGTTGAAACTGAAGTAAAGTTTTCATACCCTGCAGTTCCTGTTGAAGTATTATTAATGGTTCCGAATTTCACATTTCCGATTCTTTCATCTGCTGTATTATTTGCTGAAGCAGAGCAATAAGAAACTGTACTTCCAGCTAAAGTTGTTACACTTACTGTATTACTTGACACTGAAACATTTCCTGCTGCATCTTTTGCTTTAACAGTGAAGCTATACGTTGTAGATGGAGTCAAACTTGTTACAGTATAAGAAGTAGATGCTGTGGAACCGATCAACGAAGCGCCCTGATAAACATCGTAACCTGTAACTGCTACGTTATCTGTTGCTCCTGACCAAGAAAGATTTGTGCTTGTAGAAGTAGTGCCTGAAGCTGCTAATGTAGGTGCTGTAGGAGCTACAGTATCTGAAGTTCCTGAACCTGCATTTACAGTAATATTTGCGTTATTAACATCGAAGAAAATATGATTTGAACCTTTTACCATGATTCTTCCTGTAGTGGTAGAAACATTCGGAATCGTTACAGCCTGAGTTCCATCGTTTGGAGTTCCTGCCAATAGAGTAGTCCAGGTATTTCCGCTGTCTGTAGACCAAAGAATATCTACATTTGCTGCGTTTACATTATTAGCAGTAGTTCCAGCTACGTTCCAGGTTATGGTTTGGGAAGTACCTCCTGAATATGTTGTTGCTGTATTTTGCGAACTTACACTGAAAGGTCCGGCTGTGCTATTTACGGTAATTACTGCATCATCGGAATTATTTCCGGAACCTCCGGCTCTGTTGTCGCGAACTGTAAATCTGAAATTATACGTTCTTGCTACATTCGATAAAGCTTCAACTGTGATTTCAGAACCTGCTGTTGTAGTTGCTCCGGCTAAAACGGAAGCCATTCTTGGGAAATATCTCGTTGGAGTTGTTTGTGGAGTCCAAGATCTGAAAGTTGGACCGGAAGCTTTTGTTGCACTCGCTGCAGAGCTTGCTGCCGTTTGTGAAGAAGAAGCATTATCCATTTGCTCCCAAATATAAGTTAATGAATCTCCGTTCGCATCAGTTCCGGTACCCGTTAACATAAATGGTGTTCCTTTCGGAATAGTATAATCTGAACCTGCATTTGCTGTTGGAATAGAATTTCCGGTAGAAGTATTTACAGAGCAGGTTTTAGCCTTAATATTATTGGTAATCTGCTGAATACTGAATGCATGGAAGAAAGCATCGGAATGCGGCTGAATATCCTGGCTCGTAATTCCGGCATATCCCATAATCGTTGATCCGGAACCCGGTTCCATATTCGCACCCGTTCCTTCGTTACTCATTGAGAAGGTATGGTTTCCTCCAAACTGATGTCCCATTTCGTGGGCTACATAATCAATATCAAAGTTGTCACCTGACGGAATTGCATCTGCAGGAGAGGTATAGCCGCTTCCTTTTGAGCCGTTCGTGCAAATACAACCGATGCAACCTGCATTTCCGCCTCCTCCTGAAGCTCCGAATAAGTGACCGATATCATAATTGGCTTCACCAATTACCGATGTTAAAGTACTTTGAAGCTGAGAATTCCAACTGCTCATTCCGGAAGCTGCAGAATAAGGATCGGTAGAAGCGTTGGTATAAATTACAGCATCATTATTTGCAATTAAAACCATTCTAGCAGCAAAATCTTTTTCAAAAACTCCGTTTACACGGGTCATGGTATTGTTCATCGCAGCTAAAGCATTGGCTTTTGTTCCTCCGAAATAAGTGGTGTATTCTCCTGTACAAGATAATGCCAATCTGAATGTTCTCAACACAGCATCATCTGCGTTTGGTCTTGCCGCAAGATTTGATGTATTGGCAACTCCTTTTTGAGCCACATCTATTACGCTACATTCAAATTTACTTAGATCATCTTTCTTATCAGATTTTTTGTACACTACGTAAGTAGAAAGATCCTTTGTATAAGGCTCAATAAAAACGGCAGATTTATCTCCGTAAATTTCCATTGAAGACAATCCTAATGGGGAAATACTGAAATACACTGTAGAATTAGGATCTTCTAAACCTGTTCCTACATAAGACTTAATGTCGGGATACTTTGCTGCGAGTGCAGGATCAAAATTTGAATTTTCTTTTACTTTAAAGTTTTCCATTTTCCCTTCAGAATTCGGGAAAGAAATGATAACTTGTGATTTTTCTCCTACTGCCAATCTCTTAGGCGCTTTTGCAAGAACATTTTTCAGTCCATTAATATCCAGGCTAAAAATCCGGGGAATGTTAATAGAGGACTTGTTTTCAAAAATTTCAGAAGTTGTTTTTCTTGAACCTTCAGACCAAAGACGATCTGTTTGCGCGAAAGAAATTCCTGAGATCAGAAGTACTCCGATCATGGATAATTGTTTTCTCATATAATCTTTATTTTGTTTGTGGAATATCAAAGCTAATAAAAAAAATATTACGGAAAACAAATTTTTTTAAGATTTTTTTAGACTATTCATTTAAAATATTATGCAATACATTGAAAACACTTAAAATAATATCGGATTATAAAAAGAAAATAGCACACGCAAAATACGTATGCTATTCACTTATTAATGATATAATTCTAAATTTCTAAAACTTATCTAGATTATTTTGTAATATCTCTACCGATCACTACTCTTTGAATCTCAGAAGTACCTTCTCCGATGGTGCAAAGTTTAGAATCTCTGTAGAATTTTTCAGCAGGGAAGTCCTTTGTATAGCCATATCCTCCGAAAATCTGAACTGCATTGTTAGCAATTCTTACACAAGCTTCAGAAGCGTATAGTTTTGCCATAGCTCCTTCTTTTGTCATTTTCTGTTTAGCATTTTTCAAGGTTGCTGCTCTTTGAATCAATAGTTCAGAAGCATCTATTTCAGTCGCCATATCTGCCAACATGAAGTTGATCGCCTGGAATTCTGAAATTGATTTTCCAAACTGATGTCTTTCTTTAGCATATTTTAAAGCAGCTTTATAAGCTCCTCTTGCTGTTCCTAAACTTAATGCAGCAATAGAAATTCTACCTCCATCAAGAATTTTCATAGCCTGTTTGAAACCTTCACCCACTTCTCCTAAACGGTGAGAATCTGGTACACGAACGCTATCGAAAATTAATTCTGCTGTTTCGGAAGCTCTCATTCCCAGTTTGTTTTCTTTTTTACCGGAAGTAAAACCAGGCATTCCTTTTTCTAAAACAAAAGCCGTTGAATTATTTTTAGCTCCTTTTTCACCCGTTCTTGTCATTACCACTGCAATATCCCCGGAAATAGCGTGAGTAATAAAGTTTTTAGCCCCACTAATGATCCAGTCATCACCGTCTCTCACAGCTGTTGTAGACATTCCTCCTGAATCTGAACCTGTATTATGCTCTGTTAATCCCCAAGCTCCGATTACTTTACCAGAAGCTAACTGAGGAAGCCATTTATTTCTTTGCTCTTCATTTCCGAATTCATAGATATGATTGGTACAAAGTGAATTATGAGCTGCAACTGAAAGACCGATAGAAGGATCTACCTGAGATATCTCGTCAAGAATCGCAACATATTCATGATAACCAAGACCAGAACCACCGTACTGCTCAGGAACCACAATCCCCATAAACCCCATTTCACCTAACTGATGAAATAAATCTTTAGGAAAAGTCTGGCTTTCATCCCACTCCATAATATTAGGTCTGATATTCTTCTCAGCAAACTCTCTTGCTGTTTCTGCTATCATTTTAATGTTGTCAATAGTCTCTGTATTCATAATAGATAATAGTTAGTTCCCAAAGATAAATAAATTGCCGGAACGCCCAAAAAATTATTTCTTCCATAATAATTGATTAACAAATCTTTAGTTTTCAAATTCTTACATTCTAATATTTAATGATTTTTTAATAAATTTTTCTGAAAAACAAGTTTAATAATTTACTATTTTTGCCTTCCAATACTAAAACATGAAAAAACTTCTACTTCCTGTAATTTTGATTTCATCATATTTTGCAGCGCAAGCTCCTGCAGGATATTATGATGGAACCGCAGGTTTGACAGGTTATGCCTTAAAATCAAAAATTCATGATATTATTTCGGCGAAGAATATCAACTGGAATTATAGTGATCTTACCAACTATTATAATCAGACTGATTTAGATAAATATTATGACTATGGCCCAAGCAACACAACCATATTATTAGATATCTATTCTGAAATTCCGACAGGTCCGGATGCTTATGAGTATACCTCTGCAAATATCATCGGAAGTGCCAGTGCAGAAGGACAGGGCTGGAATCGTGAACATATGATGCCTCAAAGTACATTTTACAGTAATTATCCAATGTATTCTGACTTATTTTATGTAGTTCCGACGGATGCGAGAATCAATCAGCTGAGAAGTAATTATCCTTACGGAATTGCAGGTTCTACTATATATTATACATTCACCAATACTTCAAAAATCGGAAATTGCGCTATTCCAGGCATGACCTATACTGGTCGTGTTTATGAGCCTATTAATGAATTTAAAGGTGATGTCGCCAGAAATTTACTGTATTTTGCCGTACGATATGAAGGAAAATTAGGAACTTTTAATTTTAACAATAATACAAATCCTGCTTCCGATACCAATCCATTGGACGGAACGGAAGAAAGAGCCTTTGATCCGGCTTATATCGCCATGCTTCTTCAATGGAATCAGCAAGATCCTGTTTCTCAAAGGGAAATCGACAGAAACAATGAAGTGTATGCAATTCAGAAAAACAGAAACCCTTTTATTGATAATCCAGCTTGGGTAAATGCAATTTGGGGACAGACTCCCGATACTGTAGCTCCACAAACTCCTACCAATTTAACAGTAACTCAAAACAGTGCTTATTTTACAACATTAAGCTGGGCTCCAAGTTCAAGTACAGATGTGATTGGTTACAACATTTACCAAAACGGAACTTTGGTGGGAGCAACGAAAAATACAACATTTAGTGTAGATCATTTAACCCCTTCCACGGCTTATACTTTTACCGTTAAAGCTTATGACAACGGGTATTTACTTTCTTCAGACAGTAATGTAGCCTCTGCAACCACTTTAGCTTCTGATATCTATGCTAAAGATTTAATGGTTACCAAATACTTGGAAGGAACTTCAAATAACAAAGGATTAGAAATTACCAACAAAACAGGGCATCCTGTAAATTTGAGCGATTACAGATTATCTATTCAGTTTTCAAGCGGAAGCAATTATTATTTTCCTGCCCCTTACGAACTGGAGGGCATTGTTCAGAACAACGAAACATTTGTAGTATTACATCCTGAAGCTAATTTTTCTTGTTTTACCATCAATCAGGCAAAATTTGTGACAGCCGCTCCTCAAATGACGTATTCCGGAAGTCAATATGTGGAATTAAGATATAAATCAGCAACAGTAGATGCGATTGGAATTTCCGGTACGGGCAATTCTTCAACGTTAGGAAACGTTTCTTTATACAGAAAAGCAAGCGTGAATCAACCCACAACAAGTTTTACTCTTTCTGAGTGGGATTCTTACGCAAGCAATTACTGTCAGAATTTAGGATCGCTATCAACTTCAGATCTTATTGCTTCTCACAAAGAGGATGAATTTAAAATTTATCCAAATCCAGCTAATGAAAACATTTTCGTGAGCGGAAAAACTGAAGATATACAATCTGCACAAGTTTTAGATTTCTCAGGAAAAGTAATTTCTACAGAAAAAACGCCGTTCAAAAATAAAAAGAATATTTCCGTTCAGCATTTGTCTACTGGTTCTTACCTGTTAAAACTTGACGACAAAATTTATCCGTTTATCAAAAAGTAAGATCATATTCTTCAATATAAAATAAAAACCGTCAGAGATTTTCTGACGGTTTTTTCAATTTTTCAAAAACTAATTTTAGAAATCTAATGTAATTGAAGCTCTTACAGCAGCACCCATGATTGGTCTTGCCATTCGGATGTCTCCCGCTCCTGTAAGCGGAGATCTTGGATCTCCTTCTGTAATGCCGATCGTGTTGAAAATATTTGTTCCGTCAACAGCCAATCTTATTTTTCCCAGCTGATAAGAAGTTCCTGCCCCAAATTCTGAAAAGGAAGGCAAGATATTTTTATCCGTATTGGCTTCATCCTGGAAGCGTTTTCCATAATAATTCATACTTACATACGCTCTCCATTGCTTTGTAATATTTACCGCCGGAGCAATATTGAAGTAGAATTTTGGCATTCTTCTTACGGTATTACCATCATAATCAAAGAAATTTCCTGCTCCGTCTGTTCCGGTGAAGTTTTTATATTTCGGATTTTGAATCGTTCCATTGAAGGTCACTTCCAATAGATTGTTGAATAGTCTTGCATACCCTTCCAATTCAACTCCGAAGTTGGTTGTGTTTGCAAATTTATTTTCTGAAGTTCCGTCAGAGAAAACATCGGTAAACGAAAGGTTCTTCAAAGTAGAGTAGAATGGAATCACCGCCACATCAAATGCTCTTGAATAGTATTTGTATCCAACTTCCAATTGATTGGTAGTTACCGGTTTTATGGCAGACAAATCATTCATATTATTGTAGTAGGCTTCTTCATTCGGTGATCTGAAACCATTGGAAAAGCGGGCATAGACCGCATTTTCTTTATTTATTTTATAATTCAAAGCGGTTGTAAAAGACACTCTGTCTACATCATAATACCAATAAGTATATCTATTTCCTAGCACAGCCATATTATCATCGGCAGTAGTTGTTAAGAAAGAATGTGTTCCATCTGTTGTCAGCCCGGAATTATTTAGGTTCGAAGTAGTCGTGTTTACACCATATCCTTTATAAGAATCTTTACTGTAACGAATCCCACCATTGAAACTTAAATTGTCTGTAATATTATAATCTAAATTTAAATAAAGATCATTTAAACTCCCTTGAATCTGAGAATCCCTGATCAGGAATGACATATCTGTAACTCCGTTGTATGTTTTTGAATAACCAGTACTATTGGGTGTTAATGAAGTATCAACCAGATTCAGAAGTTCCGGTCTGTCCGTTGCTGTTGTTAAAATATTACTCCAGTTCCAGTACTGATGAGATTTCCAGTTGGATTTGTAGAAACCTGCCGTTACATTTCCTTTATCAAATTTATAATTGAACTGTAAATCATTGACAAAATTATTCATCTGCTTATCGATCGCCCAGAAACCTAATTTTTGAACATAAGCCGGATTTACAACCGCTCCGTTGCTTACTAATGAATATTGAAAAGTATTTCCTGCAATCCCTTCCGATTTAGCAAAATCAGCCATTGTTTGAGGTCCTCCAGCCGGGAAAATCCCGGTATAATTCATATTGATATTAGTATACCGCGTTTTATTGATAACAGAAAAATTATTTCCTAAGTCATATTTAAATTCGGCACCTAAAACATCAACTCTCGGATGAATTCCGTCTTCTAAATTCCTATTGAAAAAGCCTCCTCCGGCTTGTGGAATATTCAGCTGGCTGATTGCTCTGTAACTGTATGTTCCGTAATTAGCATCAAAACCGGGGAATTCCTTCAGATCATTTCCATTTTGTACCAAAGGAATAGGAAGGAAGAACGTGTTTCTGTCATCAAGCTTTTTGTAATAAACTTTAGCATATCCTTTATCAAAAACATATTTAAGATTCATCCTCACTTGCCCGCCATTATTTGCTTTAAAGCCGGTTTTCCTGATTCCGTTGTCTGTTCTGTAGAAACCACCAACGTTGAAAAACAATTTATCTTTCACCAAAGCACCGCCAAGGTTAAGATCAGTACGCATTAAACCATAAGTACTGGTTTCCAGTTTCGCAGTTCCTTTGAAATCATTACTCCCTTCTTTTGTAATAAAGTTAATCAAACCTCCGGGGGAATTGTTAGCATAAATAGATCCTGAACCCCCTCTCAACGCTTCCAGCCTGCTTACCGAATTATCCACCCGGAAAAAATTATCTGCATTGGCAAACTGCAAAGCTCCATCTTCAAAAACAGGGAGCCCATCTTCCTGAACTTGTACAAATTCATATGCTCCCGCAGAAGGAATCCCTCGCGCAAAAAGATTATTTCCGACTTCACCGCCCGAAGTTTCCACCGCAAAACCAGGAACCCTCTGTAATAAAGCAGCCGCACTGATCGGGTTTTGTTTCTGAATTTCTTTTGCTGTAAAAGTAGAAATTGCTGTACTGGATTCTATTTTCTTTTTTGGATTAGAGTTACCTGTGATTACCACCTGATCAATAGATGCCGTTCTCGTGGAATCTTGTGGAGCCGTTTCCTGAGCATACGTATTATTAAAATAAAGTGTTGCAATTCCGGCAAGTAAAAAGATCGATTTTTTTTTCATAGCCTTGTTAATTTATAGTTAGTTTAATTTTGTTTCAATTTAAGATACACTCCATTTGTCCATCCAAAACCATCCTGATTAGGATATTCTCCGCCTCCCGCAACAGTTTCTATGTCTAATGCATTGTATTTTTCCATCAGTTTCCCCGTGTTTTTGTAAACTCTTTCAACATTCGCACACCAGCCATTTTTAATTTTTTCAGCTAAATCATCAAAACCGTAGTTTTTCATAGATTTAAAGCCAAGCCATTGATATGGCGCCCAAGCATTCGGAAGGTCCCATTGTTGTCCTGTTTTCTTCGTGGTTGTGACCAAACCTCCCTGATACAGAAACTTTTCTTCAATATTTTTCGCGACAGATTTTGCCTGCTCTTCACTTGCTAATCCGAGAAACAGAGGATAGAGAGCAGCAATATGTTCTGATGATGTTGTTGTATTTTTTTTCGTGTGATAATCTTTATATGTTCTGGAATTTTCATCCCAAAAATATTTATCAATCGCTTGTCTTCGCTTGTCTGCTCTTTCTCGGAACTCATTTTCTTGCTCAGGTAGATTTTGAAGCGATGAAGATTTTGCTAATGCCATTTCCAAATGCCATAAAAGACAGTTCAGATCAACTTCGGACAAATTCAAAGTTTCAATTGTCTGTATATTTTCTCCGTCTGCAAACCATCTGCTGGAAAAGTCCCAACCCGATTCGCAGGCACTTCTGATATTTCTGTAAAATTCTTCACCTGCATTTTCTGCGTCCTCAATATCAATCAAATAACTTTCAGGGCGCGGTTCGTTTTCCGCATCGTAATACCTGTTTAAGATAGTTCCGTCAATAGTTTTCAATACTCTTTTTGAACTTGAACCGTTTTCCAGTTGTTCAGCACCGTTCATCCAGAAAGCATATTCTTTTTCTAGCGTGTCATGGTATTCGATATAAATATTTTCATCTCCTGTGGTTTCAAAAAGTAAATCCAGCATCAACGAAAAATAAGGAGGCTGAGAACGGCTCAAAAAGTGAGTTCGGCTTGCATTCGGCACAAATCCGACAGTCTGAATTAAATATGAACAATTTTCAATAATATTTTTCATCATTTCCACTCTTCCTGAAACCTGTAATCCAAGCATGATGAAATAGCTGTCCCAATAGAAAAACTCATTAAAACGACCTCCGGGAACAATGTAAGGCTTCGGAAGTTTCAATAAAGTGCCTTTTTCTTCATAGGCGGTTCTGGTTAGCTCATCCCAAAGCTTTTCAATATGCTCTTTAATCGGCAGCAGATCTTTTCTCTGAATGGACACTCTTGCTCCTAGAAAGTCAAAATTTGACATTACAAATTCCTTCAGATCAAAATTTTCTGACTGCTTTTCTATTTTATATTTCTCATTAATTTCATTAATTTGAAACAATGGAACTGCATCGGCCATCATCTTCTGATCCTCAAAGATCTTTGACCTTTGAACATCATCAAAAAGGGCCTGAATTTCGTTTATATATAATTGCTTGTTCATTTTATTTTTTTGGATTTATTTTTAATTTATTCATGAAAATTGCTGAAACAATCAACAATGAAAGTGGAATTAATGACAGGTAAAATGCCCGCTGTCCGCTGAATTCCTGAAAGACAAAGCCAGTAATAATTGACCCGATTGTTCCTCCAATTGCAGAAAATACCACAATTAAACCTGACATTGCACTATGCAAATATTTTGGAATAGATGCTAAAATCACAGAGTTAATACTTGGATAGATGGGAGCTAATAATCCGCCCATTAATGGAAATAAATACACGACCAATGGCGCATTCAGCCAACTCGTTGCAGTATCAATATGAATATTATGAGTTAATGGAAGTACCAATAGAATACTGACTGCAAAACCAACCACACAAAAAGAAACCACATAGATCCAGCTGAATTTTTTCGAGAAATACCCTGATAAAAATCTTCCCAATGCGAAAGCTCCCGCCAAAACCGCTCCCGCCTGAATACTCATAGAAGTAGGAACTTTTAAAATTTCTTTATAAAAAGTAGGCGTCCATGTCTGGAAACTTTGTTCAACCAATACAAAAAGAAAAGCACATAATAAAAAGAACAATACTTTTTTATAGCTGAATAAGCTTACACTGTTCCTCAAATCTCCGAGCAGATCTGTTTTTTCACTTTTTGCTCCGTGCTCATCTAATGTTGTGAAAAATAAAAATAAAAACGAGAGGGTTGAAATTCCCCCTAAAACCCAATACACATTCAGCCAATGGGTAGATCTGGGATTATGATCATCTATAAATAAACTGAATAAAACATTTCCCATTAACACGCCGATCATAAAAAAACCTTCAAGATATCCCATAAAGCTTGAATGTTCCTTATCTGTATTTGTCACTAATCCAATCGAAGTGAAGACGGAAATTTTAATTAAAGCAAAAGAAATTCCGACAATGGTAAATAAGAGTTTAAAAAACCAGAAATCATTGGTGAAAGGCATCACAAAGCACATACAGCTTACCAAAAACAAAGCGATGAGCATCGAATTTTTAATCCCTATTTTAGGTAAAAAAGAGGCCAAAATGAATGAGCAGATCGCAATTGGCAGATCTTTAAAACCCTCCAAAACACTTGCGTGAGATTTTGAAATTCCAAAATTTTGCTGAACCTGTAAAATCACCGTTCCTACGGAATTCAGAAGAATCGCAAAAACGAAATAATTTAAAAATAAAACTGCCTTAATATTGAAATTTTTCATTCATATAATTTCTTGTAGGCTAAGATAAAAGCATTTGACTTCACGTTAATTTAACATCATAAATGAATATTTGAACTATATTAATATAATTATTATTTTAGAGAACAAAATTTGATTAACTAGATGAAAGTTACTTTTGAAAGAGTAGTTCCTGATGAAAAGAGCTCTTTTCACACCATTCACAACAATTCTCCTATTTCAGAATTTAAATGGGAATATCATTATCATCCCGAAATTGAGCTGGTATGTGTGATTTCCGGAAGTGGAACACGGCATGTCGGCTACCACAAAAGCAATTATACGAATGGAGATTTGGTATTGATCGGTTCCAATATTCCACATTCGGGTTTCGGGCTGAATTCTATTGACCCTCATGAAGAAATTGTACTTCAGTTTAAAGAGGAAATTTTGCAGTTTCCTCAACAGGAAGTAGAATCAAAGTCAATTAAGAACCTTTTAGAATTGTCTAAATATGGAATTCATTTTCATCATAAGATCAAGAAAACTATGCTTCCGAAATTAAAACTGTTGCTAGAATCTGAAGGGTATAAAAGATATTTACTGCTTCTTGAGATTTTGTTTGAACTTTCAAAATGTACAGATTATGAACTTTTGAATAAGGAAATTATGCCCTATACCATTATTTCTAAAAATAAAACACGGCTGGAAAATATTTTCACTTATGTTGAGCATAATTATGATAAAGAAATAAATATTGAAGATGTCGCAAAACTGGCAAATTTGACATTACCAGCATTCTGTAATTTTTTCAAAAAAGCAACACAGATCACGTTTACAGAGTTTGTGAACCGATATCGTATCAACAAAGCCTGTTTACTGATGGCACAGGATAAGAGCATCTCAGAATGCAGTTACAGCTGTGGTTTTAATAACGTAACCTATTTTAACAGAATGTTTAAAAAATATACCGAGAAAACACCTTCGGAGTTTATGAAGAATTTTGCACCTAATAAAGTAGATATGAAAGTAGAGGATGAGCTAAAAATTAAGGTGCAATTCTAATTACCCTAAACATGTATGTTACTTTAAAATCCTTTAGATATAATTTCTGAAAGAGATTATTGATATAAGCAGATTCACTAATAATCAATATCTATAAGTGTTTCTGCTTATATTTTTTATTTATAAGTAATTATGCTTATATTTGCAAAATGATAGCGGTCATTACCGGAGATATTATAAATTCACAGCAAGCGGACACAGAAGTTTGGATCACCAAGCTTAAAAATCTTCTCGAGAATTGGGGAAGCGCTCCTCAAACGTGGGAAATCTACCGAGGAGATGAGTTTCAGTTCAAATGTAATATCGATGATGTTTTCTGGCGTTTCTTAGCCATAAAATCACTTATAAAAAGTCAGGAAAATTTAGACGTAAGAATAGCCATCGGGATCGGTGAAGAAAACTTTTCCTCTGAAAAGATTACCGAATCCAACGGAACAGCTTATGTGTATTCCGGGAGGTTATTGAACGACTTAAAAAACGACGGCCATACCGTTGCTATCAAAACCTCTAATGATTCTGTAAATAAAGATCTCAATATTCTGCTCAAATGGTCTTCAAAGGATTTTGATAACTGGACAATGGCGACTTCAGAAATCATCCATGAGTTGATTATGAATCAAGATAATACACAGGAAGATTTAGCTAAAAGGTTTAATATCTCACAATCCTCGGTAAGCCAGAGGCTGAAGCGCGCAAACTACGAGCTTATCGTAGAAACCAATCAATATTTTAGAAAGAAAATTTCAGAACTGTAAGATGATTTTTATTCAACTCATATTGGCACATTTACTTGGAGATTTTATTCTTCAGCCAAATTCTTGGGTTGCAGAGAAGGAAGACAAAAAACTAAACAGTAAATATTTGTACCTTCATGTTCTGATTCACACGGTTTTAAGTTTTATTTTTTTACAGAACACAGAACTTTGGTGGGTAGCTGTTTTGGTGGGAATTTTACACCTTATTATTGATGCTACAAAACTGAGTTTTCAAACCATTAAAAATAAAAAAAGCTGGTTTTTCATCGATCAAGCTCTACATATTGCAGTCATTGCAGTCATTTCTTTTTATTTTAATGAATTCAATGTTGAGTTTTTAAAAGATCAAAACTTTTTAAAAATAGTAATGGCAGCCTTGTTTTTAACAACACCTGCCTCAATTTTTATTAAAATAATATTGTCTTCATGGACACCCGTTCCGGAGACAGTAAGCAATATACAAACCGAATCTTTATCGAGCGCAGGGAAATATATTGGGATTTTAGAACGTTTACTCGTTTTCACTTTTATCATGGTGAACCACTGGGAAGGCGTAGGTTTTATGGTCACCGCAAAATCTGTTTTCAGATTCAGCGACTTGGCACAGGCCAAACAGAGAAAGCTAACAGAATATGTATTAATAGGTACATTGCTGAGCTTTGGGATGGCAGTTTTAACAGGAATTTTAATTAAATAATAAAAATAAATCTAGTAAGAAATGGAAAAGAAAGAAATGTTGTACGAAGGTAAAGCAAAACAAGTATTTGCTACCGATAATCCTGATCAAGTAGTAGTACGTTTTAAAGACGACGCTACGGCATTTAATGCTCAAAAAAGAGGGTCTGTTGATTTAAAAGGTGAAATGAACAACGCCATCACAACTTTGATTTTTGAATATTTAAATGAAAAAGGGATTAAGACTCATTTCATTAAACAATTGAACGAAAGAGAACAATTGGTAAGAAAAGTATCTATTATTCCTTTAGAAATGGTGGTAAGAAATTATTCTGCAGGAAGTATGGCTCAAAGATTAGGTGTGGAGGAAGGAATCAAGTCTCCGGTTACAATCTTCGATATCTGCTACAAAAAAGACGAATTGGGAGATCCGCTTATCAACGATCACCACGCAGTTTTCTTAGGTGCTGCAACATACGAAGAGCTTGATGAAATGTATGAATTAACTTCAGACATCAACGAAATCCTGATTGATCTTTTCGACAAAATGAATATCATCTTAGTTGATTTCAAAATTGAATTGGGTAAAACTTCAGACGGTGAGATCATCTTAGCAGATGAGATTTCTCCGGATACTTGCAGACTTTGGGATAAAGACACCATGAAGAAGTTGGACAAAGACAGATTCAGAAGAGATCTTGGTGAAGTTACTGAAGCGTATGTTGAGATCTACAACAGATTAAAAACGGTTCTTAACAAATAAGATTTTAGATTAAAATTAGAGGCGCTATAATTTAACATAATATTTAAATTGGCATCCAAGTTAAAATCTATCAAAATAAATCTAGATTAGAAAAAATAGAAATGAAAAGTTTAGACATTCATAAAAGTGAATATTTAAAACAATTTGAAACTCAAACCTACGGAAGAAATCTTTTCAGAACGCAGGAAGAAGAAAGGCTAGATGCTCCCAATGAGGAGTGCGGTATCTTCGGAATGTATTCTGACAATGATTTGGATACGTTTTCTCTTTCACAGTTCGGGCTTTTTGCACTTCAGCACAGAGGTCAGGAAGCATGTGGTATTTCTGTATTAAAAGACGGAAAAATTACCAACATGAAAGATGAAGGTTTGGTTTTGGATGTTTATAAAGAGATCCACGATCCCGAAACTTTTATGGGAAATTCTGCAATCGGACACACCCGTTATACGACTGCAGGAGACAAAAAGAAGTATAATTTCCAGCCATTTTTCGCGAAAAACGAATATGACCAGATTATCCTTTCTATAGCGCATAACGGTAACCTTACCAATGCAAAAGAATTAAAAAAAGAATTGGAAGCCGAAGGTGTAGTTTTTCGTGCGACTTCGGATTCTGAAGTAATTTTAAGATTAATTCAAAAAAATCTTGATTTAGGACTTCGTGGAGCGATCAAAGCGACAATGGAAAAAATTGAAGGAGCTTATTCAGTTGTCGGAATGACGAGAAATAAATTCTTTGCATTCAGAGATTTCAACGGAATCAGACCTTTGGTTTTAGGAGCCATCAACGAAAATTCTTACGTTGTAGCTTCAGAATCTGTAGCTTTAGACGCTGTTGGAGCTCAATACGTTCGTGATATTTTACCTGGGGAGATCATCTATACCAACGAAAACGAGCCTGGAAAACTTCACTCAATTATGGTGGATGAAGCAAGGGCTAAGCAAAGAATCTGTTCTTTCGAATATATTTACTTTGCAAGACCCGATTCTTCTTTAGAAAACATCAATGTTTACGAAATCAGAGAAAAATCTGGAGAGAAGATCTGGGAACAGGCTCCTGTAGAAGCTGATTTGGTAATTGGAGTTCCAGATTCAGGAGTTCCTGCTGCCATTGGTTTTTCTAAAGCTTCAGGAATACCTTTCCGTCCGGTTTTAATTAAGAACAGATATATCGGAAGAAGTTTCATCGTACCGACTCAGGAAATGAGAGAAAGGGTAGTGAATTTGAAACTGAACCCTATTATTTCTGAAATCAAAGATAAAAGAGTCGTAATCATCGACGATTCAATCGTTCGTGGAACGACTTCTAAAAGATTGGTTAAAATCCTTAAAGATGCAGGCGTGAAAGAAATTCACTTCAGAAGTGTTTCTCCGCCAATTATCGCACCGTGTTATTTAGGAATCGATACTCCATCTAAAGATGATTTGATTTCTGCAAATATGACCACCGAAGAACTTAGAAATTATTTAGGAGTAGATTCTTTGGAATTTTTAAGTATAGATAATCTAAAAGTTATTTTAGGTTCTGCTAATCATTGTTTTGGATGTTTTACAGAAGAATATCCTGTAGGAAAAGGAGAAGAGGTAGAATTATTTAATTAAAATAATTCATATATAATGAAAAGGTCAGGTTTCGTAATGGAAACCTGACCTTTCTCTATTGAAATCAAAATTGTTTAGTTAAATTTGTATGCTAAACCAATTTGGAATACATTGTTTTTTCCTTCAGGCTGAGTTCCTCCAGTCTTTTTAGCAATATCTACTACACCGGCAACGTATCTTGTAGTCACTCCAAAATTATCCGTAATATAGTATCCTGCACCAATACCGATTCCAAAATCAAAGCCTTTGATATAATCGTTACCCTTTACAGATACAGACTGATATTTGAATTTAGAATCTATTAAAAAGCTAAATTGCGGTCCTGCTTCTAAATAAAAGTTAGGGAGAGCATTATACTGAAGCATTACTGGAACAGAAATATAGCTTAAATTTACTTTTAAATCTTGCATTCCATCTGCTTTTGCTCCCAATCCGTTATATAAAATTTCTGGCTGAACGCTAAAACTTGATGCAACGGGAATATTCGCAAATGCGCCTCCGTAAAACCCTGCTTTAGCTTTAGAATCTCCTCCAGAAATAGTTGATACGTTAAGACCTGCTTTTACACCAAATGATACTGGTGAAGTTGATGCTTTCGCTTTTTGTTGAGCGAATGTTAAAGAACTGATTGCAATTGCAAATCCTAAGAATACTTTTTTCATAATTATTAATTTTTTTTAATGATTTATAATCTTTTCAAACTTCAATATGCAAATTTCTTGCCAAAATTTATTAATTTAATTTAATATCGATAATAAATCAAACATATTTTACTAAAAATAAAATACAACTAAAAGTTTTTACTTTCAATTATCTCCATAAAAAAATGTCAGACTTAAAATTAAGCCTGACATTTTTATTGAAATTAAAATTTGTTACTGATTATTTTGAGCCTTAAAATTTAAATGCTAATCCAACTTGGAAAACATTATTTCTTACAGCATCTCCATTGTTATTCTTGTAGATATCTGTAGCTCCTGCAACATATCTTGCAGTAAGACCGATATTATCCGTAAAATAATATCCTGCACCGATACCAACTCCAAAATTGAATGAATTGAAATCATCTTTATTCAATTCTGTTGTTTGAGATCCATTAGAGTTTCCGTTTGTAGAGCTTTTGAATTTATCTTTAGCACTCACTATGAACCCAAACTCTGGACCTGCTTCCAAATAGAAGTTAGGAACAAATTTGTACTGGAACATTAAAGGCACTGTGATGTATCCTAAATTTCTTGAATATTCAGTAGTATAGGTATTTCCTAAAATAACATCTTTTGTAGTTACTTTCGCACCTAAATCACTGTACAAAACCTCTGGCTGAATGCTGAATGAACTAGCAACCGGAATATTAGCAAAAACACCTGCATTAAAACCAATTTTGGATTTCTGATCATCTAATCCTTGGTCTTTGGAAAGTGAAGAAACGTTCATTCCTGCTTTAATACCAAATTGAACCGGGCTAGATGAAGATTTTGCCTGCTGCGCAAACGCCAATGAACTTGCCGTTACTGCTAATCCTAAAATTAACTTTTTCATAATTTTAATTTTTTAATATTACTATTTCTAAATTTTAAATTTTACTACTGTCTAAGTTTTTCATCAGACGCAGAGTATCTTTCAAATTGCTTGCCAAAAATAAAAACAGGAAATAATCCATAAAAAAACCGTCAAATAATTTGACGGTTAAATTTTATATAAATTTGATAATCAACTAAATAAAAATAAACTTAAAACAATCTTTAGAACAATTCTAAATTTTATTTTTCATTAAAAATGGCTTAAAAATTAGATAAATTAACTAAGCATTATTTAGTTTTCTATAGAAATTCAATGAATCTGCTATGTTTTTTGGACTACATTGATGATCAAAAACACATGTTCCAATTCCAGAAAGTAAAGAAAAGTTGATATTGCTGTCTGCATTCTTCTTATCGTTTAATAATAAGGCAAAAATATCTTCATCTTTAAAATCACTGATATCTAAGTAAGGATAATATTTTTGAATCTTTTCAATGACCATTTTAGATTCTTCTTCTGAAAGTAAGTCTTCAAGATAGGAGAGATGTGCTTCACAAATCATCCCGGCTGCAACCGCTTCACCATGAAGAATAGGATTTCCCTGATTAAGGCATAAGCTTTCAATCGCATGACCAATAGTATGGGCAAAGTTTAGGGTTTTTCTAATATTTTTCTCATGAAAATCCTGATCAACAATAGTCTGCTTAATATCCATTGAGGTCTGAATATGAGGAATTACGCTTTCAGTATCCAGTTTACTGATCTGAATAAGGTTTTCCCAATGCATTTTGTCAGCAATCAATCCATGTTTCAGCATCTCGGCAAAACCGCTTCTTAGTTCTTTAAAAGGAAGGGTATCTAAAAATTTAGAATATATAAAAATCTGTTCAGGGAAAGTGAACGTTCCCACCATATTTTTAAAGTGCATAAGATCAATCCCTGTTTTTCCTCCTATAGAAGCATCACACATCGACAGAAGAGTGGTAGGAATATTGATAAACTGAACTCCTCTTTTATAGGTAGAAGCTACAAAACCTCCCATATCTGTAATCACACCACCTCCGAGATTGATAACCAAAGCTTTTCTGTCGGCCTGCATTTCTGTCAGAATCTCCCAAAGCTGATTTGCTGTCTGAATGTTTTTCATTTCTTCCCCGGCCTCTATTTCAAGAATTTCAAAACCCAGATCGGTCTCCATATTTCCTAAAAGAACAGGAAGACAATATTCATGTGTATTTTCATCGACCAGAATAAAAATTTTGCTAAACGATTTTTCGTGTAAGAATTCGTTTAATTGAGAAAAATTATCATTTAATATTGTTATCATTTTCAGATTTTCTGTAAGATTAATTATAAACTATATTGCAAAGTTATGATTCTTAATTTTTAACTCGTAACTAAATTAACTATCTTTGCACAAATATTTAGCATGAGCAGAGACAATAATTCAGGAAGACCCAAGAAACCAAGAAGTTCAACAAGAAATAATTCTGATGATTCTCGTGCTTCAAGATCAGGAAATTCCGGGTCAAAACCTTTCAAAAAACCTTTTTCTAAAACAGGAGAAAGAAATTCTGATTCAAAGACAAGCGGTACAAGTTACCAGGATCGAATGGATAAGAAATTTGGAAAAACAACAGACCAAGATCCATTTATAACCAGCCCGGGTGAAGAAAGAAAGTCATTCGGAAAATCTGCACCTAAAAGAGGTGGCAGCAGACCGAATAGTTTTGACACCAGAGATAAATATGAAAGAGGCAGCCTGAAATACGGAAGAAGACCAGGAAGTGGGGATGACAGAAATCAGGATGGAGCAAGATCTTTCGTGCAGAAAAGAAGACTGAACAAAATAGAAAAAGATGTTCATAAAGATACAATCCGTCTAAATAAATTTATTGCCAACTCAGGAATTTGCAGCAGAAGAGAAGCGGATGAGCTTATCACACAAGGTTTAGTTGAAGTAAACGGAAAAGTGGTAACTGAAATGGGTTACCAAGTTCAGAAAACAGACAAAGTTGTTTTTGACGGACAAAATATCACTCCGGAAAAGCCTGTTTATGTTCTTTTAAATAAGCCAAAAGGTTATATTTCTACTACAAAAGACGATAAAGCAAGAAAAACGGTGATGGATTTGGTAGCAAACGCTTCTCCTTACAGAGTTTTCCCTGTTGGAAGATTAGATCGTTCTACAACCGGAGTTATTTTATTGACAAACGACGGACACATGACGAAAAAATTAACGCATCCATCTTTTGATGCTAAGAAAATCTATCATGTGACTTTAGATAAAAAATTGACTCATGAAGACATGAAGTTAATTGCTGAAGGAATTCGTTTGGATGAAGGTGTAGCCGTGGTAGATCAGATCTCTTTCATTGAAGGAAAACCGAAAAATGAAATTGGTATTGAGATCCACATCGGATGGAACCGTGTGATCAGAAGAATTTTCCAACGATTAGGATACGAAGTGGAAGCTCTTGACAGGGTGATGTTTGCCGGATTGACGAAGAAGAATATCAAGAGAGGACACTGGAGAATCCTTACAGAACTGGAAGTGAATAACCTTAAAATGCTTTAAAAGCTATAAGTTTTGAATGATGAGTTATGAATTTTCATGATTTATATTTCAAAATGTTAAATAATTTTAAGTTTAAAATAAATAAAAATACGCTGAATATTTTCAGCGTATTTTTATTTAATTAAGATTTTTATTCAGTAATTCGGAAAGTTCTTTTTCAGAAATGTTCTTAACTAAAATACTCCCATTTTCGTCTAAAAGAAAATTGGTTGGGAAAGAAGTAATTGTCCACTTAGAAGACTGTGTTCCATTTTGATCCCAATAATTATTCCATGGAATTTTAAACTTTTGAATTGTATTTTCAAGATTGCTTTTATATTTGTTTTGATCTGTAGCAATACCAATTATTTGAAAACCTTTAGCCTGATATTTAGAATAAAGCTCAACGTATTGTGGCATTTGTTCTAGACAAGGTTTACAGCTACTGAACCAAAAATCTACTAAAACATATTTAGCTTCAGGAAGTCCAAATTCTTTATTATTCTTAATATTTTTAATTTTTAAAATAGGGAACTTTTTACCAACTTGAAAAACACTAGCTTGCTTTATTGCTAATCCTAAAGTTTCAGCTGTTGGCTTTGCTTTCAAATCTGGTGAAAATTGATTGAAAACTTCCTCATAAATTTCCGAATATCCATTCCTTTCAAATTTTTCAATCAGCTTCCATAATGCTACAAAAGAATTAGGATTAGCTTTCGAAAAATTCAACAATAAAGAATCTTCTTTTATACTATACTTTTTTTCTGAAATTTCATATTCATCCCAAAATTTTTGTGGAATCTCTTCTTTATTTTCAAACTTTTCATATTCTTTTCTGGATGTTTCAAAAAAATTATTTCTATCAATATTCAGTTTTTCAAAATAATTTTGAAATTTCAATACTTCTTTATTAACAAAATCATTGTCTGTAGCCACTTCAAAATTTTCAAGGTCATTTTCCTTTCCCACAACTACTTTTTTCGTTTTTGAATCAATGAAAAAAGTACTACTTTTATAAAATGATTGGGCATTTATTTTATCCGAAAATTGATAGGCATATGGAATATCCAAAGTGTGGGCTGGAACGGTAAAATTAAATTTTCCATCTTTTACAGATGCAGAATCTCTTGTTTGATTTCCGTTATAATATTTATTCTGAAAGGAATTTGACAGCATTATTTTATACTTGAACGGCCTAAAACTTTTTCCAGAAACTTTAATGTTTTGACTAAAACAAATCATATTCAAAAGAAATGAGACAGATAATAATATTTTTTTCACTAGATTAAGATTTAATAAAATCAAAATTAATAGTATTTTCAGCTTGATACTAAAATCAAATTATAATTTTTTCACAAAAAAAGTTTTGAACCCATCAGATTCAAAACTTTTCATTTACAGTTTATATTATATCTTATCCTAAAATGGTCACCCCCTTCTGAACCATTTCATAAATAGCATCTCTTCCGTTGTCTGGTTTTACATTCACAGCACGCGTCCCATTGAAATGCAGGCAAGTTATATAACCGTTTGCTACCGCATCTGTACATGTAAACTTCACACAATAATCCATTGCTAAGCCTACGATTTCCACTAATTGAATTTCATGATACTTTAAGAAATCATCTAATCCTGTTTTCATAAAGTGATTATTATCCTGAAAACCGCTATAGCTGTCGATTTCAGTATTTTTACCTTTCTGAACAATATGGGTTACTTTTTCTCTGTTTAAATCTTTGTGGAATTCTGCACCAAAAGTCCCCTGCACACAATGATCCGGCCACATAAACTGAGGAACACCATTTAAAATAATGCTTTCTCCAACTTTTCTGCCATTATTGCTCGCAAAACTTTTGTGATCTGCAGGATGCCAGTCTTGGGTAAGAACAATTTGATCATATTCATTTTCTTCCATAAGAAGATTGATATAAGGAATTACTTCATTGGCTCCCGGAACAGCCAATGCACCTCCTTCACAAAAATCGTTCTGTACATCGACTATTATTAATGCTTTTTTCATATTTAGAATTCTCGAATTTTTGATAAATTTACAAAAACTAATCTTCAAAAATTTGTCCAAAACTGAATTATCGGACAAATCGGCATTTTAATAGTTCAACCAATCATTATCCGGTATTTCAGATATAACAGATCAATAGCTTATCTTTGCACAAATAAGTTTTTATGTCATTTGAATCTCTGGGATTATCACACAATATTATTCGTTCTGTTAAAAAATTGGGGTATTTAAAACCGTTTCCCATTCAGGAGCAGGCTGTTCCCGTTATTTTACAGGGAAAAGATCTGATGGGAATTGCTCAAACCGGTTCCGGAAAAACAGCTTGTTTTGTAATGCCAATCTTGGAAAAGTTACAAAATACTGAGGTTAAAAAAGATCGTAATGTTCAGGTTTTAATATTGGTTCCTACCAGAGAATTGGCGATTCAGATTGATGAGGTTTTCAGGGCTTTCACAGAAAATTTAAAGCGTGAAATCCGTACAATGGCTGTTTATGGAGGTGTTTCTATCAATCCGCAGATGAAAGGAATGCATGGAGTGGAAGTTCTCATCGCCACACCAGGTCGTTTATTAGATCTTATTGATCATAATGCATTAAGTATTTCCAAGATCCAGCATTTAGTCATAGATGAAGCAGATAAAATGTTTCAATTAGGATTTGGAGAAGAGATGAATAAGCTTTTTGCCATGATGCCTGTAGCGAAACAAACCACTTTGTTTTCTGCGACTCTTAATGACAAAGTTTCCGAAATGAAGGAACGTTTATCAATCAATCCTACGATTATTGAAATCAAAAAAGAGGAAGTTGAAATTGATAATATCGAGCAACTGGCTTACCACGTTTCTCCGGAGAACAAAGGTCCTTTTTTACGATATTTAATTAAAGAAAAGAAGGTTGAAAAAGCCCTTATTTTTGTTTCATCTACAAGATCTGCAGATAATTTGGTAGAAAAACTCAAGAAGAATAAAATAAAAGCTGTTGCTATTCACAGTCAGAAATCACAGGGTGCGCGTAGAAATAATTTAGAAGAATTTAAAGTAAACGGCGCTCAGATCTTGGTTGCTACAGATTTGATTGGTCGTGGTATTCACATCGAATCTTTGCCTTGTGTCATCAATTATGAACTGCCACGCTCGCCTTTGGATTATATTCACCGCATCGGAAGAACAGGTCGTGCCAATGAAAAAGGAACAGCCATCAGTATTCTTACGGACGACGAATTACAGCATTTCCGGGTGATTCAAAAGAAAATGGGAAAAAAAGTGACTTTACAAAGAACAGAGGATATTAATTTACACGGTTATTAATATAATTTTTAAAATAAAAAGCTTCAATTTTAATCGAATTGGAGCTTTTTTTATATTTAGAATTCTCGAATTTTTGATAAATTTACAGAAACTAATTCTCAATAGTTTGTCCAAATTAAATTTTTATGGACAGGTCAACATTTTATGAAAACATTTACAATTGTTCGCGGATTATTCGATACCAGAAAACGATCATTACTGATCAGCGAGAATTTTATAAAATTTGAAAATAAAGATTTAAAAGATAACTCCTTTACTACTTTCAATAAAGAAGATATTGCAGGAATTCGATATGGCATTCACTTCATTAAGGGGCTTGAATTTTATATTGGCAGAGAATATCAAATTTTTATCCGTAATAAAGAAAATAAAGAACTTAAAGTTTTTTTCAAACTCTTTTATGCCAGAAAACTCAACGAAAAACATCAGCTTTATTGCGATATTGTAGATGAATTGTGGAAGAATTTCTTTGGTGAAATCTCTCATAACTATTTTGAAAAATTTAAAAATAACGAAGCATTTAATATTGCAAATGTTCATATTTTTGGAAATAAAATTACATTTGATAAACAAGAAATTTTATTTGAAGATTTAGGGATAAAAAGATATAATCATCATTTTATAATATATTCCAAAGAAGATCATTACAAAAACAAAATGCTTTATTATTTAAAAGATAAAGATGCTGTCATTTTATTAAACCTGCTAAGTCAAATAACCCATTATGAATAGTTTAGACCAAAAAAGATTTCCGATAGGCGAGTTTCTACAGCCTGAAAACATTAGCCGAGAAGAATTGTCCGATGCCATAGATACTATTAGCGATTTTCCTAAAAGATTAAAAAAACTGGTAGAAAACTGGTCAGACGAGCAATTAGATACTCCTTACCGAGAAGGCGGCTGGACCGTACGACAGCTTATCAATCATCTTGCAGACAGTCATATCAACAGCTTTACAAGGTTTAAACTTGCTTTAACAGAAGATAATCCTACGATAAAACCTTATGATGAAGCAAAATGGGCTGAATTGGCAGACAGTGCAACCATGCCTATAAAATCTGCTTTAAGAATGATTAAAGGAACTCATCAAAGATGGTCCGTTTTATTAAAAAGCTTATCTGAGGAACAGTTTAACAGAACTTTCCACCATCCGGAACAGAATATTAATTATACTCTAAAAAACAGTGCTGCTTTATACGCTTGGCATTGTAATCATCATTTTGCCCACATAGAAAATCTGAAGAACGAAAAAGGTTGGTAAAGAAAACCCTTCATAACAAACATTTTTTTGATGAGATTAAACTAAGAATCTCAAAACTATCTGCTGATTCTGAAAGAAGATGGGGTAGGATGAATGTTGCCCAAATGCTGTATCATTGCGATTTGGTATTACAGGTTCCGCTTCAGAAAATTGAGCTTCCCGAGATTAATTATATTTTCAGAGCAATAGGAGTTCTCACAAAAAAAGAAATGCAAATTTTTAATAACGGAATTCCTCATAATATGCCTACTTTTCAAAAACTAATCGTTAATTTTGAATGTAGTTTTGATGAAGCAAAAAATAATCTTCTAAAAACATTGGATCTCTATAGAGAAGCCTTTGAAAAGAAGCGTTTACCCAAAGAACATGTTCTTTTCGGGACCATGAAAGAAAAAGATTGGGGATTTTTGGAATATAAACATCTCGACCATCATCTTAAACAATTTAATGTATGAGTTTTTTTGATAAAATATTCGGCGGAAAAGAGGAAGCAAAAGAGCAGAAATCATTTTGGAACAGCATAGAATCCGAAGATGATCTGAAAATGGCTATTGAAAATTCTTATACCCATAAAATTGCCATATTTAAACATTCAACAAGTTGCTTTATCAGTAAAATGGTATTGAAAAACTTTGAAAAGGATATAGAAAATGTTGAAAACATTAATGAGATTGCCTCTCTGTATTTTTTAGATCTACTAGCTCACAGATCTCTTTCCAATAAGATTGCAGAAGATCTTGGAATAAGGCACGAAAGCCCGCAATTGCTAGTCATAGAAAATGGGAAAGTAATTAATGATGCTTCTCACCAAAATATATCTATAAACCAACTATCATAATGAAAAATATTAATACCTATTTAGCAAACATTCTCGAAGTTCCCGTAGAAAATGTGAATACATGCAGCCTTCATTATGAGATAAAAAAAGTGGCTAAAAATGATTTTCTTTTACAATACGGAGAAGTCTGCAGATATAATTTTTTTGTAGAAAAAGGATTGCTCAAGATGTATTCTATCGATAAAAACGGAAAAGAGCACATCATACAGTTTGCTCCGGAAAGTTGGCTGATCTCTGACAGAAGCAGTCTTTACTTCAATGAAAAATCGGTATATTATATTGAGGCGGTAGAAGATTCTGAAATCTTATTATTACAGCCCGATTTTTTTAAAAAACTGGTAGAGCAGTTTCCTAATATTGCTTCTAAGAACGATATTTTGCTTCAAAAGCATGTAAGAAGTCTTCAAAACAGGATCAATTCTTTGCTGGGAGAAACTGCGGAGGAAAGATATCTGAGATTTATTAAAATGTATCCGGATTTGTTATTAAGAGTTCCACAATGGATGATTGCTTCTTATTTAGGCATTACTCCTGAAAGCTTGAGCCGCGTAAGAAAAGAACTGGCAAAGAAGAATTTTGTGACAGATAAATAAAATAAGATTGTTTCTTTTTGAAAATATAGTAAATCATTCTCTAAAAAGAGAATGATTTTTTATGCACTAATTTCAAAGCTTGGCCGCTTATTCTCGTTTACAAGACTTTTATAATACTCCGAAGGAGTTTTACCAATGATTTCTTTAAAATATCGATTAAAAGATGATTTTGATTTAAATCCGGCTTCATAGGCAAAGGATAAAAAATTGATATTCTCTTCTTTCTCAATGGCTTTTTCTACGATATTCTTAAAATATTCAATGCGATATTCATTAATGTAACGGTAGAATGGCTTGTGTTTATACCCATTCAGCATTTCGCTGATCTGATATTTATTGATTTCCGTTTGTAATGCCAATTGATCAAGATTGAGATCACAATCCCTGTACAACTGCTTCTGTCTCACAGACTGATCCATCTTTTGCCAGAGTTCACTGAATTTTATTTCGTAATCAACAGTATTTAATGTTAAAGTATCTTCATTAAGATCATGGTTAACAACCGTTTGAACACTTTTATTTAAATTGATTTGCTGAACAAAACCATTCTCGGTTTTTAAGCTTTTTCTTACAATCAAAAGGCAGATCACCAATAGTAAAAAGTAAGCAACGCTTCGTATTGACAGATTGATTAATTGGGCTTCTTCGGGATATAGATAAAGCATTGTTTTGGAAAATACCACCCCCAATTCCATACAAAGGATACAGTAGGAAATTCTCGTAATTACATCATATTCAATCTTATCAATTTGGGCTTTTCTGACAATTAAAATACTTTTTAAAGGATAATATAAGTTGATGGTAAATATTAAATATAAACTGAAATTATTATACAAATCAAGCAGCTTCTGATCTGCATGATTTAAAATCACAAATACACATGAAATGGTAAAATAAGCGATCATAAGTACAAAAAGCGGAATGAAAATAAACCATTTACCGGCAATGGAAAAGTCCTTTTTTGTTTTACTCAGCGTATATAAATAGATCAAAGGACCGTAACAGACCCCAATAAACGTATTCATCTGCTGTCTGATACTTTCGTCAAGGATAAAATTAAAGATCACGAACTTAATCATCAAATGAACAGCAATCGCCGAAAGCAGGAAAATAAACAGATAATTCGATACTGACTTTCTTTCTTTGAATTGTAAAAGCCAAAGCGCCACAAGTGCCTGAAAAGCCCCAATAATAACTATATATTGCATTCTTCCTTAGGTTTTCACAAAATAAATACAAAATCATCATTTTATCATTCACAAGTCTATTATTTATCTATTAAAAATTCAATATGTAATTTAATATTGGGTTCATAAATAAATAACAAATAGTTAAACAAATATAAAACGCTGTAAAACAAACAATTAAAAGTATAAATCCAACGAGTGACACGTTCTACAATCTGATTTTTTCCTTCGGACGAATAGAAGTAATCGGTGGCGCAAATTTGCATCAAAAAAAATCTATGAACAATTCAATTGGTTTTTCAAAACAAAAGTCAAGAATCATTCAGATATCTGCATTTTTCCTGATGGCTTCTTTGGGAACCATTCATGCACAGTCGATAAAGGGAACCGTCGTCGGGAAAACAAACGGAGCGCTTCCCGGAGCAAATATTTCAATTGTAGATGCCGACGCAAAAGCAATTTCATCATTAGACGGAGATTTCAATCTTCTTTCTCCAAGATTAGGGGAAGTAAATGTGAAAGTAGAATATATCGGATATGAAACAAAAATTTTTCCGATCACCATAAAAGAAGGAACTAACGATATCGGTTATATTACCATTTCTCCTGAAGAAAAGAAGAGTAATGAGAAAGTGAGCGATATTCAGCAGGTTGTCATTTCGAGACCGAATGCTTTAACTCAGGCAAAAGCTTACGAAATCAAAAAAAACAATAACGCCATCATGGAAGTAATTGCTGCCGATGCGATCGGAAAACTTCCGGACAGAAACGCAGCCGAAGCGGTACAAAGAGTTCAGGGAGTTGCAGTGGCAAGATACCATGGTGAAGCAGATCAGGCAACGGTAAGAGGAACTCCTTTTGCATGGACTTCAGCATTATTCAACGGAAACAGACTTCCAAGTGCGAATGTTTTAGGAAACAGATCTTTCGTTTTAGACGTTATTCCATCTGAATTGATTCAGTTTGTACAGGTTTCAAAAGCTGTAACTCCGGATATGGATGGTGATGCGATTGGTGGAAGCATTAATTTCATTACAAGAACTGCACCGGCTAAAAAAATGTTGAGTGTAAGTGGAGCAGGAGGTTATAATACTTTTTCACAGAACGCTACTTATAACGGATCAATTGTGTATGGTGACCGTTTTTTTAAAAACAAATTAGGAGTTATCCTTTCAGGTGCAATCTGGGACAGACAATGGGGAGCAGATTCGTTTGACGTAACTTATAATACAGGTTCTTCCAATAGTGTTCAAAAAAATTCCATCAGTACCGTTATGATGAAGCGATACATGGGAACAAGAAGAACGATTGGTTTAAATGGAGGACTAGAATATAAGTTTAATGCAAATAACAAAATCTATTTCCGAGGTATGTTCAATAAATTCGATGATATTCGTCCGGTTTATGAATCCTATGTAGATTATAACAACAGTCGTTATCAGTATAATTTCAGATATTCTCATTATCAAACCGAATTATACGGAATGGAATTAGGAGGAGAGCATTCACTTTCTAAAAAACTGAACCTGGATTGGATGGTAAGTGATTATCAGGCAAAATATTTCCTTGATACTCCTCCCACTAATGATACAAAAGGGCTTCCTATTGCAACATTCAGACAAAAAATTACCGGAGGCTTTGCCAATCTTTCGAATGACGGAAAACGCTATTGGAGTTTTGACTCACCGAATGGAGTGGGAGGAGAATATTTAGATTTCGGTTCAGAAACAACCAATCCGAATGAAGTGATGAGTGCAGATAAATTGCTGCTTTCTCAATTGGTGATTGCAAAATTAGATAATAATGAAAGAGACAAAATCGCAAGATTAAACTTGAAATATGATGTTAATTCAAATATTACCTTAAAAATCGGGGCAAAATACCGTGAAAAGGACAGAAACAGTACTTATGGATACAACGCTGTTTATATTCCTACCACCTCTTCATTATTGAGCCTATCTCAATTAGCTATAACAGAACCCCCAAAAGGAACAACTTTTCTAAACGGGATGAATGGTAATTACAGTTCATACATCATGAATCCGCCCACAAAAGATCAGCTTTTCCAGATGTATTCTCCTCAGTTTCTGCAGCAGAATGGCTTTAAAGACTTTTCTAGTGCAGATGCCAATGCCACCAGTGTTTACACCGGAGAAGAGAATGTTTTTGCCACTTATGCAATGGCAGAAATTAAAGCAAGTGATAAATTTAAAATTGTCGGAGGTTTCAGAAACGAAACAACAAGGCTGACTTTATACGGTTCAAAAGCAACTAAAGAAAATACCACTTCAACAGTAATCAGCGCATCAACTGTAGAAAGTAATTATAATGCTTTTCTTCCGATGCTTCATTTACGATATACTATTTCACCAAAATCAAATATCAGGTTTGCGTATACAAGATCGTTCATCAGACCAAATTTCGGAGATATGTCACCGGGTTCAAGCATTGACAATACAACCAGCCCGAACACAATCACCAGAGGAAACCCCGATCTAAAACCTACTTTCAGTCATAATTTTGATTTGATGGGTGAGTATTATTTTGACAATATTGGTATTCTTTCAGGAGGTGTCTTTTACAAAAAGATTTCAGACATTGTTTTTTCAGACACCTCCATTATGAATCTTAACGGAACGGATTATAAGGTAACTCAGGCCAAAAACCTTAAAGACTCTAATCTTCTTGGTTTTGAAATGGGAATCAATAAACGTTTTGACTTTTTACCGGGGTTCTGGAACGGGTTCGGTGTAGAGTTTAACTATACGTATATCGATTCTAAAGTGGATGTTTCAAGAAATGATGCTAACGGAGCCTTAGTCGCTACAGACCGTACTTCACTTCCTAATCAGTCAAAAAACCTGTTTAATACTATTCTTTATTATGAAGGAAACAAAGTAATGATCCGTTTTGCCGGAAACTTCAGAGGAAAGTCTTTAGAAACGATTAATAAGGATCTTGGTCCTCAATATTATATCTGGTCCGATAAAAACTTCACTATAGATTTTTCTGCAAGCTATGACATCAGCAAAAAGGTTAAATTATTCATTGAATTAAATAACCTAAGCAATGAAAGCTTAAGACTTTATATGGGAGACAATAAAAAAAGAATCACTTCCAATGAATGGTACGGAAGCAGAGGACAATTGGGAATTCGTTGGCAAATATTTTAAAATTATATGAGAAAATTAGTATTAACAATGGCTATTATAGCTTTTGGGACAGTAGCAAATGCACAGATTAAAGACAGTCTTCGTAGAGTTGTGAAGATGGAAGGAGCCTACAATTTCAGAGATACAGGAGGATATAAAACTGCTGATGGAAAAGAAGTAACGTTGGGAAAAGTATTCAGAAGTGACGCTATCGATAAATTATCTGATAAGGATTTAAAAACTTTTAAAGATAAGAAAATCGTAACCGTAGTAGATTTCAGAGGAATTGAAGAAGCTAAAAAAGCTCCGGACAGACTGCCTCAAAACACCAGCTACGTTCTTTGTCCGGCAGGAAGCAATAATCTTCCTACAGCTCAGGATATGGCCAAGTTTTTAAAAGATAAGAATTTCCTGTTTGATATGTATGGAGAAGGAGGATTGCCTTATTTTGGAGAAAGATACAGATCTTTATTCGTACAATTATTGACTTTAAAACCGGATGAAGCATTGCTTTTCCATTGTACGGGAGGTCGTGACAGAACCGGAATGGCATCAGCATTATTTCTGAATATTTTAGGAGTTCCTCAGGATGTAATTGAAAATGATTATGTAGCTTCTAATTACTATCTGGCAAAAAATCCTACTATGACAGGAATGTACTCAGGACTTTCAAAAATGTCGGGACTGACGGAAGCAGAAATCAAACAACAAATGGAATTAAAACCGGAACTGATCAGAAACTTCTTTGCAGCGATTAATAAAAAATACGGAAGCGTAGAAAATTTCTTCCAGGTAGAAATGGGGATAGGACCGAGAGAAATTGCAGTTTTAAAACAGAAATACCTTAAATAGCCAGCGCGAACAGTCAATTTGCTTTGCCCTCAATTTTAAAACTTACTTCAAATTCAGTATATGACCTACAAAGCAAAACTGACCATTGATTATTAGAAAAAGACCTAGTTAGATTTTTATTAAAATAAGCCGTGTAGACTATTCTCACGGCTTATTTATTTTCTGATATTTTCAGATTAAAACTTTTCTGCAGATCACTCCACACCCCTCCGTTATACACATTTTTAAAACCTTTTTCTTTTAGAATGGTTTCCACTTTTACACTTCTCAAACCATGTGAACAAACCGTGATATACGTTTTATTGGGATCAAGCTCAGTATATCTTTCTCTCACAGTTCCTAAGGAAATATTCTTTGATCCCGCAATATGACCGGTTTCGTATTCTTTTTCAGTTCTTACATCAAGAATTATTGCTCCTTTTTTAATCAGTGTATCCAGTCCGTCATCCAGTGTTTGATATTTATATATCCGATATATCATATAAATGATCAGGGTAACCCTAGAAAAATTAATATATTTCTCATAGTTTGCTTAATATTTTTCTGTCAATATAAAATGTTCCGAACGGAATAATACATGCCAAAAGCACTTTCCAGGTCGTTTCTTTAAACTTCCAGTTTTGTTCAACTCCAACACTTAAAGTATTGAATAAGAACAATAAAAATAAAGAACCGTGAATAGGTCCCATCATCTTTACAAGAGCAGGATTATCAAATCCATACTTCATAGGAACGGCTATGAATACTAAGGTTAGCAAAGAAATTCCTTCAAGAATCGCAATAATTCTTAAACGTCCGATTTTGGTTTTCAATAAATCAAGCATAATTATCTGAAATAAGGTCTGTTGGCAAAAGGAGAGAACGGCCACGGAATAGCTATAAAAATGATGAGTAAAGCAAGAACAAAGTAAATCAGCATGATTTTAAACTTCTCTTTATCCGATGTTTTCCTTTTTGAAACTGCTGATCCGATGGTAATTAAAACAATAGAAAACAACATCAGGAAAATATGAATGAGACCGAAAAATAAAAGATCAAAAGATTCTTTTGCCTCGTTGAAATTTTTCCAAAAGTATTTAACGATCGGGCTTTGAGAATATAATATGATTCCCAAGACCAATTGAATATGAGCAATGGTTGCAGTCCAATGTCTCACAGCATCATCTGTTCTTGAAAATATTTTATTTGAAAAATACCCTTGATATGCTCTGAAAACAGCATACAATAAACTCAGTAAAACCAGCCATCGAAAAGTGGAATGCAGAAAGGTAAGTGTCTGATACATGATCAAATTTTTATGAACACGACAAAGGTATAATAAAAACATACTAACTAGTATGTTTTTATTGAAAAAAATTATTTCAAGGTATCAAAATAAGACTTAAGTCCTTTTAAATAAACAAGATAAACTGATTTTGAATTTTCTAATTTTCCTAAATTTCTTACCCCCCAATAGCCGGATAAGACAAAAATAGCTACTTCTTTTGCATTCACACCTGCTTTTACAATACCATTTTCTTTTCCTTTTTCAATAGATTCAATCATCGTGTTTTCCCACTGCTGAGAAAGTTGATTTAAAGCTTTCGTAAATTCGATATTCCAGGGAGCCATTTCCTGTGTAAAATTGGAAGCGGGGCAACCATATTCAACCTTTAGGCTTTCATTTTCAATTAATAGGTTGTACATTAAGTTATAAATAGCATCCAACGGATTTACAACACTTTGAAAAGGATCAATAAAAGTATTTTTGAAGCTGGGAATCATAAGCTCGTTGATGATTGCCAATCCCATTTCATCCTTTGTTTTAAAATGATAATAGAAAGCTCCCTTGGTTACCTGAGTGGTTGCAATAATCTCATCAACACTTGTGGTCTGATAACCGTTTACATAGATCAGTTCAAATGCTTTCTGAAGGATAGTAAGGCGAGTTGCTTCCGATTTTTTCATAAATAGCAGTTAGTCTCTTTACAAAGGAACGATATTTTAAGTAAGAAAAAAAGAGCTGTCAGAAAACAACTCTTTAACCTAATTTTTTTAAGGTTTATATTATGCTCTTATTTAAGATTCAAACTATAAATTACATTAAAAGCTTTTCAGTTTCTTCATAAATTCTACCATGGCAGGTCTGAATTCTTCGAATAATGGATGCTTTTTGCTTTTGAGCATCACTTCTGTAAAAAGCTTTAAGCCTAAAGCAAATTCATGAGCTGTATTTTCATCTTCAAATAATTTTTTTGATTGAATGACTTCAAAAATATGAAACAGATCGTCATGATTTTCGAAGCTAAATTCTAATGTTTTGCTTCCTTCCGATCCATCTTTTAATGACAATTCTTTAAGCTCAAGATGATATATATTATTTCTTTTTTCCATAATTTTTAAATTTCGGAAAACTTACGGAAATTTGCAAAAAAGAATTAATGAAGGTAATAGATTTTGAGAGCTGGAACAGAAAGGAGCATTTTGAATTTTTCTCAAATATGAAAAGTCCGTTTTTTGGCTTTACGACAGAAGTTGACTGTACAAAAGCATATAATGATGCAAAAGAAAAAGGACATTCTTTTTATGCTGTTTATCTTTATAAATCAATGGTGGCGATCAATACGGTAGACGAATTAAAACTCAGAATTGTTGATGGAAAAGTAATTTTATATGATGAAGTGCATGTCGGAGGAACCATTGGAAGACCGGATGGCACGTTTGGGTTTTCGTTTTTTCATTATGCTCCGGATTTTGAAACGTTCAATGCAAGTTTACAGCAAGAAATACAATCTGTTCAAAATTCAACGGGATTAGGAATCAGCAATGATGTTTTACCGATTAATCATATCAGACATACCACAATTCCCTGGAATTCTTTCAGTGCATTAGTACATCCGACTAATTTTGATCCCAAAGAATGTATTCCTAAAATTGCATTTGGAAGATTCAGCATTAAAAACGGAAGAAAATTCATGCCTGTTTCTATAGAAGCTCACCACGGATTAGCAGATGGACTTCATTTAGCAAAGTATATTGAAGAATTTCAAAAACAGCTAAATCTTTAAATGACATAATAGAAAATGGGCAAAGATACTTTGCCCATTTTCTATGTTTAAACACATGCTAAAAACTGTAGTTTATTCTTTTAATTCTAAAAATTTAAGACTTTTCATTTTTAGGAATGATATATTCTTCATTGAATAAATGATTGGGCTTCAGATACACTACATTTTTCTGAAAATCCAGAATGGTATTGAAACGCTTTAGAACTTCACCGCCTAAAAAATGAGTGGTAAAACCAGCAGGTTGGCTGTAAGAATTGATTTGGGCAGGTATATTTTTCAAAATATACTTTCCAAAGATTAGTTTTTTATTGAGCACCGTTTCTACAGGAATTTCGTCTTTATTAGAATTATACATCATCATTTTTGCAATCACCGGTAATTCAGCTTTAGGATAACCACTTTTCTTTATTAAAGCATTATCCAGCATCAGTGTTTTTTGAAATCCTGAATCAAATAAAAACCTGCTTTTATATTTTTTATTATTGACTTCCATTTCAACATTGATGCAGAAATGTTCCTTCATGAGCTCCATTTCAAACTTTTCATAGTCTTTACTTATTTTAGGACGTTTAGAGTGTACTATGATTATATTTTTGTCATAATCTATCTCTACAACTTTACCATCAAATACATTCCAGCCAAACATTCCTTCACAGCCATGTCCCGTTGTTTCAATCGGATAAATTTGCTCGTGCGGCCATTCCATATCTCCAATAGCAAAGTCATTATCGCTGATGTCCTTCAGGGTTAATTTTAATCCGTTAGGATTTAGATATTTCTTTATTGCATCTTTTATGAGATAAAAACCTGATGCTCCAGTATCAAACATCATATCTACCTCATGTTTTTTATTAAGTTTTCCTTTAATTTTTATATTATTCTGCTCTGTAAGAACAAAAGGAATAGTATCTCTCAGAACAGGTTTCATTTTAGAAAAATTTTTGATCTCGGGACTTTCAAATCGGGTAAGACAAGAGTCTTTCCCCTTATAAAGTACTATAAAATCGAATTTTTCAGTAGGTTTTAATTTTACATCAATAGAATCTATATCCGTTTTTAATTTTACATGTTTAAACTTTACATTTTTCCCGGTTGTATAAGTATCCGGTTTTGCTTCAGAATTTAGAAACCAGTTTGTTTTTAACTCATTATTTTCAATGATTGTTACCTCCTGTGTATTGGATTTCACAACAGGAAATTTTTTCTGCGAATATAATAGGGGAGAAACCAAGAGTAGAAGAGTAGATGTTGACAATTTCATTTTTTTTCAATAATTATATTTAAATACAAATATAGCTACACCCATTAAATGAAAATAAAATAGATTCAAACTAAATAAAATTATCAGTTTTTTCCTACAATCTTTCGCCAAATTCAAAATTTTCTCAAAATTTAGTGGTTACTTTACATTTTTAAAAATAACTATGTCTTCAAAAAGTTTTTCAAATCTGACTCAGAAGATCTTCAAAGGTCGATTTTCTGCTTTATTTAGTATTTTAGTGCTCTATATTTCATTGTCTTTTTTAATAAGAGCTGGATTTCTTATTGTTTCCATAAAAGATATAGACTTTAGTATTTTATCCATTTTCAGAGCTTTTTTTACAGGCTTTCTTTTTGATTTTACAATAGGATCCCTATTTCTACTTTTATATGCAACGTATCTTTTCGTTCTTCCTAAAAGGTTTATCGGTTCTGTTTTTGACAAAATTTTCAGCTATTTCTATTTTACGCTTATTTTTATCATCATTTACTTCAGCCTTTTGGCAGAAATTCCGTTTTGGGATGAATTTGGAGCAAGATTTAATTTTATTGCGGTAGATTATCTGATCTATACTTATGAGGTGGTAGAAAACATCAACCAATCTTATCCTTTACCTCTTATTGTCGGAGTTTTGATTCTTTTAATTGTTCTGACGTTTGTGGTATTCAAAAAGCTAAAAGTTTTCAGAAACACTTTCACAGATAAAAAACCATTTACATCAAGAGTAAAATATTACCTGCCACTTGCAGTAGTTACCATTCTTTTAGCAGTTGTTCTGAAAAACAAGCAGGCAGAATTTAGCAACAATCTTATTGTTAATGAATTAGGGAAAAACGGTGCATTTTCTTTTGTCACAGCCTTTAAGTCAAACGAGCTGGATTACCTGACTTTCTATCCTAAAGTATCTGATCAGGAAGCTTACAAAACGCTTAAACAAAACCTTTTACAAACTAATCAGGCATATACTTCTACTCAATATGATGATATTTCAAGGCTTACAAAAGGAGAAAATGAACAAAATCCAAATATCATATTGATTGCTATTGAAAGTTTCAGTGCAGATTTTTTAACAGCTTTCGGAAACAAGAATAATATTACGCCGAATTACGATAAAATGGCCAACGAAAGTATATTCTTCACTAACTTATACTCAACCGGAACCAGAACGGTAAGAGGCATGGAAGCACTGACTCTTTGTGTTCCTCCGACTCCCGGTAACAGTATTGTAAGAAGGCCGAACAATCAGAATTTATTTTCAATTTCTACGGTTTTGCAATCAAAAAAATATCATCCGTATTTTATTTACGGAGGAGATGGTTATTTTGACAATATGAACAACTTCTTTGGAGGACAAGGTTTTGACATCGTAGACAGAGACCGAGGAAACCCGTTGTCTGATGAAATTAAGACCAAAAGATATGCGATAGAAGATAAGGAAGTCAATTTTGAAAATGCATGGGGAATCTGTGATGAAGATCTTTATAAGCAGTCTATAAAATATGCTGATAAAAGCAGTAAGGAAAACAAGCCTTTTTTCCAGTTTGTAATGACAACGTCTAACCACAAACCTTATACTTTCCCCAAAGGTAAAATCGATCTTCCACAAGGGGACAGAGATGCTGCTGTAAAATATACGGATTATGCTTTAGGACAGTTTATTGCTACTGCTAAAACTAAACCTTGGTTCAAAAACACGGTATTTTTAATTGTTGCAGACCATTGTGCAAGCAGCGCCGGAAAATGGGAAATCAATATTTCCAAGCATCATATTCCTGCTATTATTTACAACCTTAATCATACTCCGGAAAAAATAGACCGCCTGACTTCGCAAATCGATCTTATGCCAACATTATTCGGGTATTTAAACTGGAATTATAAAACAAGTCTGTATGGAAAAGACATCAATCAGACAAAACCAGGAGAAGAAAGAGCTTTCCTTGGAAATTACAGAACATTAGGGTTATTGAAAAACAATGTATTTACTCAGATTGATGACAGAAAAAGAGTAAAACAGTTTGATGTTACCGGAGCAGATCAGTCTTTATCTGAGGTAAAATCTAAAAACAACAATTTGGTTACAGAAACAATTTCTTACTACCAAACAGCAAGTGAAAGATTTAAAAACGGTAAAATGAAGCAAAAATAAGCTGATTTTAACTCATAAAAAAGCTCTTCTTTTTACTTAAAAAGAAGAGCTTTTTATTTATAAATAATGCTTTTTTAGTTGAATTAAAATTCTAAAACAGCTTTATCAAGATCATGATACAGCAATACTTTCCAATGATTTTCAATAGCCTCCTGCTGCCATTTTATTCTTAGCTCCATTGCTTTTCTGCCATCAAAATCACTTTTATAGGCAAGATGGTATTTTAAATAAGATTCCTGAGGAAGATTATCCGCACCGTAAAAAACAGTTTCATCATTTTCTTTGATCCAGAAAACCTGCATAAACAGAGTGTGACCACCAACAACTTCATAGGAAATTTCGTCTGTAATATTTCCTTTATCTTCCGCCATCCAGACAATATTATCTAATTCAATCAGTTTTTCCAGAGTATCAAAATCAAAAGAATGGTTTCCTTTATTTTCCATCGCAAAGTCTAATTCCCGTTTTTGGATATAGATTTCAGCATTAGGAAAAGTAGCTTCAAATCCGTTTTCATTTCTTGTAATTACCATTTCTATATGATCTTTATGAAGATGCGAAAGTAATACTTTAGTGATCTGACCCGGATTAATATTTTCTTTTTTGAGAATTGCAGAAATTACCGTTTCCCCGCTTTCATTTTTCCATCCAATTCCTGCATCCAGCAGAATAACATCTTTTTCTGTAATAATTAAAAAGGGGGTAACAGACATTTTGATTCCTTTAGCAGTGTCTTTGGTTTCATCTGTTAACAGAGTAAAATCTTTGGTCTTATTGGTAGAAAAATTTCCTTCTTTTAATGGTATAATTTTCATGCTGCAAAGTTCTTCATTATTTTTAAAATAGAAAAAGCTTTTTCTCAATACAGATCATTGGTAAAACCGATGAACTCTTAAAGAATGCTTAATCTTAAAATGAGTATTTTTGTGTTGCAAAATTCAAAACTTACACAAAATTTATGCAGATGAATTCTACCAGCGGTATCTCACGTACTGTAATTTGGTTGATGTCCGTGATTTCAGGGCTTGTTGTTGCTAACAATTATTATAACCAGCCGTTGTTAGCTCTTATTTCAGAAGATGTACATGTTCCAGAAGCTGCTGCCAGCAAAATTTCAGTTCTTACCCAACTAGGATATGCAGCAGGATTATTACTGATTGTTCCTTTGGGAGACAAACTTTTCCGTAAAAAATTAATTTTGATCGATTTGGTTTTGGTTTTTGCTTCCTTGCTATGGATGACTTTCGCTCAGGAATTATGGATGCTGTATGTAGCCAGTTTATTAATTGGAGCGACTTCTGTAATTCCTCAATTATTTGTTCCTATTGCAGCAGAATTATCTTCGGACAAAGAAAAATCTTCCAATATTGGGATTGTCATGTCCGGATTATTGCTGGGAATTCTTTTATCCAGATTCGTAGGAGGAATTGTGGGGGAAATGTGGGGTTGGAGAGCCATGTTCGGTATTGCAGCCGGAATCATGGTTTTGGTATGGATTGCTGTTTATAAAATGCTGCCTGATTTAAAACCCAATTTTAAGGGAACTTATGGTGAACTTATGAAATCTGTATTTCACCTGGCCAAAACACAGCCCGTTTTACGACTGGCATCTTTCCGCGGTGCGATGGCTTTCGGATCGATGTGTGCCTTATTTACAACATTGGTTTTCCATATGGAAAAACCTCCTTTCAATGCGGGATCATCAGTGGTTGGAAGTTTTGGATTAGCAGGAGCGGTCGGAGCTTTGGCTGCTGCGAAGGTAGGAAAACTACAACGTTTTTTAGACCTGAACAGAATTATTCTGTATTCTCTTTTAATTGTTCTGGGAAGCTGGGCTTTTACCTATTTCGCAGGAGAAACTTATTGGGGATTAATTGTCGGAGTAATTTTAGTTGATTTAGGCGTTCAATCCAGCCACATTATGAATCAAACCAATTATTTCCTGATCAAATCCAATGCAGTCAACAGGCTGAATACGGTTTATATGGTTTCGTATTTCATCGGAGGATCTTTAGGAACCTGGACTGCTTCAGTCGCGTGGCAATATGCACAGTGGAGCGGAGTTTGTCTGGTCGGAGCAACGATGGGCGTATTGGCCTTAATAGCTCATATCATCTTTAGCAGAAAATTACGCTTACATTAATTATTTACTATAAATTCGAATAAAAATAAATACAATGAAAATAGAAATCTGGTCGGATGTGATGTGTCCGTTTTGTTATATAGGAAAAAACAATTTTGAACAGGCGTTGGAAAAGCTGCCGTTCAAAGATGAAGTGGAAGTAGAGTGGAAGAGCTTTCAGCTTGATCCTACACTAGATCCGAAAGAAACCAAAAATACCATGGAATATTTCAGAGAAAAGAAAGGCTTTCCTGAAGCTCAGGCACAGCAAATGATAGCTCAGGTTTCACAAATGGGAAAAGGAGCAGGGATTGATTTCAACTTTGAAAAAGCCTTAATTACAAATACTTTTTCAGCTCACAAGCTTTTGCATTTAGCAAAAAAGTACCATAAAGCCAACGAAATGGAAGAAGCGCTTTTTGTTGCTCATTTCATTAACGGAAAAAATGTTGGAGATGTAGAAACGCTGGTTTCTTTAGCAGCATCTTTAAACATAGATAAAGAAGAAGCAAGACAAGCTTTAGCATCTGAAGAATTCGATTACGAGATCAACCAGGATATTCTGGAAGCAAGAAATAATGGAGTTTCCGGCGTTCCTTTCTTTATCTTAAATGGGAAATATGCCGTTTCGGGAGCTCAACCTGTTGAACTTTTTGAAAATGCACTTCAGCAAACCTATGATGAAACGGTAACTCCGCTAAAAAATCTTTCAGATAACGGAGCTTCTTGTGATGCAGATGGATGTGAAATTTAATATTTAAATTTAGAGAATGATAACGATTAATAGTGATCATCAATTTGCTATTGAAGATACTCTTTTTGTTTTTGCTTTAGATTCGGAAGCCGGGAAGGTTTTTAATGATAAAAACAAGCTGATTACAGGGATCGGAAAGGTAAATGCAGCAATGGAACTTACCAAAGAAATTCATAGGAAAAAGCCAAAATTAATTGTCAATCTGGGATCTGCGGGAAGCAAAAACTTTCATAAAGGAGAGGTTATTTGCTGTACCCAATTCATTCAGCGCGATATGGATGTGAGAGGTCTTGGATTTAATTTATATGAAACTCCGCTTTCCGGAATTCCTCCCGTTTTAGAATACGGACTCAAGAAGAATGACCTTCCTGAAGGGATTTGCGGAAGCGGTGACAGTTTTGAAATGAATCATTCAGAAACTGTTTACAATATTGTGGATATGGAAGCTTATCCTTTAGCATTAATTGCCATGAAAGAAAATATTCCTTTTCTGTGTTTAAAATATATTTCTGATGATGCGGGAAGTGATGCCGCAGATGACTGGACAGTACAGGTTCATTTGGCTTCAGAAGCATTTAACAAAATTTTATTTTCTTAAAAACTCAATTTTATCATGCCATCATTAATTATTAATAAAGCTGATCTCAAAGATCTGGAAACTATACAAAGCCTGGGAAGAGAAACCTTTTACGAAACTTTTGCACAGCATAATTCTGAAGAAGAAATGCAAAACTATCTTGATAAAAGCTTTGCTTCAGAAAAATTAACCTCAGAATTAAATAATCCGGATTCTCAGTTTTTTATTGCATGGGAAGATGATCTTCCGGTTGGTTATTTAAAAGTAAATACAGGAAAAGCACAAACTGAATTGCAGGATGAAAACTCTCTGGAAATTGAAAGGATATATGTAAAAAGCAGCCATCACGGTAAAAAAGTAGGGCAGGTTCTGTACGAAAAAGCAGTAGAGATTGCTCAAGAAGAAGAGAAAAAAAATCTTTGGTTAGGAGTTTGGGAAGAAAACCTGAGAGCTGTTAATTTTTATAAAAAGAATGGTTTTGTGGAGTTCGATAAGCATATTTTCAGATTAGGAAACGAGGAACAAACTGATCTGATGATGAGGAAAATAATGAATTAAAAGATCTATTTAAGAATTGTAAAGGTACAAATTTCTCTTTGTGTTTTTACGATTCTTATAGCAATAGTTTCTTGAGGTTTTCAGAAAGAATTTCCACACTTTTTTTCATTTCATGGGTGTTCAGATTTCCAAAACCCAATCTCATTGCTGTTAATTCTTTATTTTGATATAAAAGCGTCTTGGGAATAAAAAGATTATTTTGAGCACAGTTTTTACTAAGTTGCATTAAATTAATTTTAGTATTCAGCTCCATCCATATTGCAAGACCTCCTGTCGGTTTCTGAAAACGTACAAATTCTCCGAAACTTTCCTGAATTAACTGGGCAAAATGATCCCGCCTTTCCTGATAAATTTTTAGCGATTTCTTCAAATATCTGTTAATTTCTCCTTCCGCAATCATTTCCCCTAAAACATGCTCCATTAAAATATCTCCCTGCCGATCGATAATTCCAAGATATTTTCTCATTTCGGTCATAAGGTTTTCAGGAGCCACAATAAAGCCTGTTCTAAAACCCGGAGCCAAAGATTTTCCGAAAGAACCTATATAAATTACCATCCCATTGGTATCTGCACTTGCAAGCGGAAGAATAGGGCTTTTATCATAATGAAAATCGTAATCGTAATCATCTTCCAAAATAATGAAACCAAACTCATTGGCAAGATTCAACAATTCTAATCTTCGCTGAGCGCTCAAGGTAACTGTTGTAGGATAATGATGATGCGGGGTAAGGTACAGCATCCTTATTTTTTGCCGTTTACATATTTCCCGTACTTCTTCTACGTTAATTCCTTCATCATCAATAGGAATCGTAACAATTTTAACCCCTGCTTTCTGAAAAATCATATTCACAGAAAAATAACTCAAAGCTCCTACTAAAACAGTATCTCCTGCGGACAATAAAATTTCAGAAACAATATAAATACTCATTTCCGTGCTTCGGGTGATAAGAAGATTATCATTGGAAATTGGTAATGCTCTTGATAAATTTAAATATTGAGAAAGATGTTTTTTAAAAAACTCACTTCCATCCTGATTATAATGCCCCATTTTATGAGCCCTTCTTTTCAATGTTGAACTATAGATTCTGGATTGCTGATCAATCTGAGTCAAACGGATATCCGGAGTTCCGTCATTTAAAATAAACTCACAGTTTGAATGTTCGAAAGGATTATCTAAAATATTGGAAGTTTTAAAGCTGAATCCGGTTGATTTAGGATAATTTTTAAGATTTATTTTATTAAAATCAATAGATTTTTCTTCATTTTTCCCGATAATGAAAGTTCCTTTATTAGGAAAGCTCTCTACCCAGCCTTGTGCAAAAAGTTCATCATACACCGCAACAATGGTATTTCTATGAACTTCTAAAACCTGACTTAAAGTTCTGGTTCCCGGAAGTTTAGTTCCAAAAGGTAAAAAGCCTCTCTGAATAGCATTAATCAACTGATTCGTGATCTGCATATAAATTGTAATCTCAGAATTTCTGTCAATTTTAATGAAACTTTTATAAGGAATCTCAACCGGACTATTCATAATATAAAAACTGGCACCATTGAACCATCCGGCAATATACTACTTTTGACTCAAAACAAAAAAGAATGGAATTTTACAATCTTTTAGAAGAGATAGTTCAGCAAAATGAAACTCATGCAAAATGGCTAAATACGCTCTCTTTCATGGAAAATGCAGGAGCAAGAAAAATTTCTGCCTGCGAACACCCTACAGAAGTTAGCTTAATTCAGCTAAAGCACGCAGCTGAAGAACACCGTCATGCTTACTATCTAAAAAAACAAATTTTGAAAATCAGTCCGGAATTTTGTAAAACGTACAATAGCCATGAACTTTTAGCTTCAATTGCAACCAGGCAATATCTTCATTCACTGGACATTAAAGCTTGCAAATACCTTCAGCAGGCTTTTCAATTAACAAAAGAAGAATTAAAATATGCAGCCTATCTTTTCGTCACCTATGCCATTGAAGTCCGCGCCGATGAATTATATCCCGTTTATCAGGAAATCCTGACGAAAACATCTTCAAAAATCATGGTAAAATCCATTATCCTGGAAGAAGAAGGACACCTGGAAGAAATGATCAATCAGCTTAATGAATTTTCAGAAAACTGGAAAAAGCACGCTGAAATTATTTTAACGATTGAAAAAGAACTTCATGAGCAATGGATCAACGCTATTTCTCAGGAAATTTTAGAGCTTAAGTATGTTTAGCAAGTTTCATCATTTTCAGGAAGCTTTAGAAAAAAGAAGAGAAAACGGAACATTAAGAGTTTTAAAATCCGAACAAAAAGGAATTGATTTTTATTCTAATGATTATTTAGGATTAGCGGGAAATACAAATTTCCAAAACGTATTATTAAAAAATGTTTTAGAAAATCCAGCATTACTAAAAGGAAGTACCGGATCAAGACTGATAAGTGGAAACAGCGCTGTCATAAACGAAGCGGAAGAATATATTGCCAAGAAACACCAATACGAATCCGCTTTGCTTTTTCCTTCCGGATATAATGCTAATCTTGCTTTGTTCTCAACACTTCCAACACGTCACGACACTATTATCGTAGATGAACAGATTCACCGTTCAGTAAATGATGCCTGCAAAATGTCGCTTGCTAAAAAATTAAAATTCAAGCACAACAACCCTGAACATTTGGAAGAAATTTTAAAAAGACAAAACAACCATTGTTATGTTGCAACAGAGAGCCTATATTCAATGGATGGCGATATTGCTCCTCTTCAGGAAATTGTTCAAATCACCGAGAAATACCATGCAAGTCTTATTGTGGATGAAGCACATGCTTTTGGTGTTTTCAGATACGGTTTGATTGATACATTGCGATTGCAAAATAAAGTTTTAGCAACAGTTGTCACCTACGGAAAAGCATTGGGAACGCATGGAGCAGCCATTTTAACGAGTAAACTTATTAAAAATTATCTCATCAATTTTGCTTCTCCTTTTATTTATACCACTTCAGCCCATGATTTTTTATGGATGAGTATTCAAGAAGGATATGAATTTATAAAAGCAAATAGTCAATTAGCGCTCGGATTGCAGAAAAATATTCAAGATTTCCGTGAACAGAATTTACAAAGTCCTTCATCAGAAAGTAGTCCGATTCAAGCTATTGTAATTCCAGAAAATCATCAATTAAGAGCCTTGAAAGAAACTTTATTTGAAAACGGATTTTTAACATATCCTGTTTTTAGTCCGACTGTGAAACAAGGAACGGAGAGATTAAGAATTTGCCTGCATAGCTTTAATACAGAAGACGATATTCTTGGATTGACAGGGATTATTAAAGAATTTATTTAAGAAAATAGGGAAGCAATTTGTCATTCTGAACTAAATGCAATGGAGTGAAGAATCTATTATTTAAAAGATTTCTCCTTCGTCGAAATGACAAAATAGAGAAACAGTTTGTCATTCTGAACGAAATGTAATGGAGTGAAGAATCTCTTATTTAAAAGATTTTTCCTTCGTCGAAATGACAAAACAAAGAATTATAAAGTGGTTAAGTATTTAAAATCATGAATTTGGAAATAGAAACAAAAAACATCCAAGGAAAACAAATTTTTGTAACCGGAATAGGAACGGAAGTTGGAAAAACTGTATGTTCGGCAATTTTAACAAAATATTTCAATGCAGACTACTGGAAACCCGTTCAGTCGGGCGATTTAGATTTTTCAGACAGTCAAAAAATCAAAGAATGGGTAGGAGAGAACACTCTTTGTCATCCTGAAACTTACCGTTTTCAGCTTGCCGCTTCACCTCATCAATCTGCGTTGGAAGAGAATATTTTAATTGATTTAGAAAAATTCAAACTTCCTATAACTCAAAATAATCTAATCGTAGAAGGAGCAGGAGGATTAATGGTTCCATTGAACGAAACAGATTTTATCATTGATTTGATTAAAAAACTAAATCTTCCGGTTGCTATGGTCGTAAGAAATTACTTGGGCTGCATCAATCATGCTTTATTATCATTCTCAGCTTTAATTCAAAATAAAATAAGACTTGAATATCTTATCCTTAACGGAGATTTCCCACAAGATACGGAAAAAATTATCCGCAAAAACATCCAACAGGAAACAAAAATTATCAAAATTCCTGACCTGAATCATATAACCAAAGAAAATATAGAAAGTATCGTAAAACAATTAGAAAAAATAGAATAATGGATAAAACTCAACTCAGAAACAACTGGACCAAAAAAGAAATTGAGGAAATTTATAATCTTCCCCTTCTTGAATTAATATACAAAGCAGCAACGGTTCATCGCGAATGGCACAATCCTGAGGAAGTACAAATGTCTACTTTATTATCAATAAAGACTGGCGGTTGTCCTGAAGACTGTTCGTATTGCGGACAGGCTGCCCGTTATCATACCAATATCAAAGTTCAGGCATTACTTCCTACAGAACAGGTAATTGAACACGCCAAAAAAGCTAAAGAAGGAGGTTCGTCCCGATTCTGTATGGCGGCAGCATGGAGAGAAGTTCGTAATAATCGTGATTTTGACCGTGTAATCGACATGGTAAAAGGCGTCAATGATCTGGGAATGGAGGTTTGCTGTACTTTAGGCATGCTAACAGAAGAACAGGCCGTTCGTCTTCAGGAAGCCGGATTATATGCTTACAATCACAATTTAGATACTTCAGAACAGTATTATGAAGAAATCATCTCCACAAGAACTTTTGATAACAGAATTAATACCATCAACAATGTAAGAAAGGCAGGAATCACCGTTTGTTCAGGAGGAATCATCGGTTTGGGAGAAACTCATAAAGACCGAATTTCCATGCTTCTGACTTTATCAACCATGCCTAAACATCCGGAATCCGTTCCGATCAATGCATTAGCCAGAGTAGAAGGAACTCCGCTTCAGGATAACGAAAAAACAAATACTTGGGAAATGGTGAGAATGATCGCAACAGCAAGAATTATCATGCCCTCGTCTATGGTCCGTTTGAGCGCCGGAAGAATTGAAATGACAGAATTTGAACAGGGATGGTGTTTCATGGCAGGAGCAAATTCTATTTTTACCGGAGAAAGAGAAACCTTATTAGTAACGCCTAATCCGGGAGTTTCTGAAGATATGCAACTATTGCAGACCTTAGGATTGAAACCCATGAAAAAGGCAACAGAAAAAGCAATGGATCAATTTGAAACATGGAAATCAACTTGTTAATTTAAAAATATGAATTTACAAGAACGCGACAAGCTTGTCAATTGGCATCCTTATACACAAATGAAGACCGCAGAAGATGCAATTCCTATCATAAAAGGAAAAGGAATCTATCTTTTTGATGATGAAGGAAAACAATATATTGATGCAGTCTCTTCCTGGTGGGTAACACTGCATGGTCATGCTCATCCGTACATTGCTCAAAAAGTTTCAGAACAATTACATACATTAGAACAGGTTATTTTTGCAGGTTTTACGCACGAACCAGCAATCCGGCTTTCTGAAAATTTATTAAAGCTTTTACCCGACACTCAGGAAAAAGTTTTTTATTCTGATAATGGCTCGACCGCAGTGGAAGTAGCTTTAAAGATGTGTATTCAGTTTGCATATAATCAAAGAAAAGAAAAGACAAAAATCTTGGCTTTTAAAGATGCTTATCATGGAGACACATTCGGAGCAATGTCAGTAAGCGGAAGAAGTGTGTGGACAAAACCTTTTGGAGAAATGCTTTTTGATGTTATTTTTATTGATACTCCCACTTCTGATAATCTGGAGAGTTTACAATCTCAAATCAAAAATATTGCCGATGAAATTGCCTGTTTTATATATGAACCTTTAGTTCAGGGGGCCGCAGGAATGCTCATGCATAATCCGGAAGATTTATCCGGATTGATGAAGTGTTGCAAAGAACAAAATATTCTATTGGTTCAGGATGAAGTTTTCACAGGGTTCGGAAGAACAGGAAAATTATTTGCAGCCGATTATCTTACAGAACAACCCGATATTATGTGTTTTTCAAAAGGATTAACAGGGGGAACTATGCCAATGGGAATTACCACTTCTTCCAACCAAATTTTCAATGCTTTTTTGTCGGAAGATAAATACAAAACATTATTTCACGGGCATTCATTTACCGCAAATCCATTAGCCTGTACCGCGGCTTTAGCAAGCATGGAGCTATTGTTAAGTAAAGAAACACAGGAAAGTATTCATTTAATCACTAAAAAGCATAAAGAGTTTTCCCAAACTCTACAACAGCATTCACAAGTTGAAAATGTGCGCCAGACAGGAACCATCCTAGCATGGGATTTTAAGACAGAACAAGGAACTTCTTATTTCAATACGATTGGAAAGTTTTTTTATAAAGAATTTCTAAATAAAGGTATCATTATGCGACCTTTAGGAAACATCATGTACCTGGTTCCTCCTTATTGTATCACTTCTGAAGAACTGGATTATATTTATCAAATTATTTTACAGGTTTTAGATATAAAATTTATTTAAAATACCCTACAATATTCAAGTAAAGGTCTTCAAATATTTTGGAGACCTTTATTATATAATTTGATAGCTTTCTTTAATGCTATTCATGACAAAAATGCTTTTCGTCTGCCCAATTCCTTCTATCTCAGAAAGTTTATTGACAAAAAATTCATGAAAGTCATCCATATTTGCGGCTAAAATTTTGAGCATAAAATCAAATTCTCCGCTGATGTTGTAAAACTCCACAACTTCTTTCAGTTTACTGACTTGCTCGATGAAAACACCTGCTGTTTTTTTATTATGAACATTTAGGGCAACCATACAGATGACCATCATGCCTTTATCAATCTTTTTACGATCAATAACAGTAGTGTACCCTTTGATAATTCCCATTTTCTCCAACCGCTTTATCCGCTCATGAGTCGGAGTGGGACTCAAATTAATTCTTACCGCAATATCGCGAATACTCAACTTTGCATCTTTCTGCAATATCCGTAAAATAGAGAGGTCTTTCTCATCCGGTATGTAAATTTCAGCAGCCATACGTTCTTTTTATAATTTTAATTTGCAACAAAACAGAACAATTGATCTTTTAATTAATCAAATATAAATATATCGTTCTTAATTTAAACTAAAATTTCATAAAAAGTTCTATTAAAATTAATTTTGCAACACAAAAATATTTACAATGCAGTCCAGAAAAAACCTCATTTTAATATTAGCATCCATCGGAACCTTTGTCGAAGCGTTGGATATTGCGATTATTAATTTAACGATGCCTTCTATTCAATCACAATTTAATATCACTGCGAGTACAGTACAATGGCTGCAGACTTTGTATGTACTTTTCTTTGGCGGCTTTTTAATTATCGGGGGAAAACTTTCTGATCAAATTGGACGTAAGAAAATCTTTATCATTGGGGGAATAATCTTTATGTTAACTTCTTTAGGAGCAGGACTATCACCTAATTTTGAAACTTTAGCCGTTTTCAGAGCACTTCAGGGATTGGGAGCAGCCTTTATCATGCCTTCCGCATTATCTATTGTTACTCACACCTTTCAGAAAGAACAGGAAAGAAACCACGCATTAGGTATTTTCAGTGCTTTTGCAGCCATCGGATCGGGAAGCGGACTGTCGATCGGAGGGATCATCAGTACTTATTTAAGCTGGCATTGGGTATTTTTGATTAATGTTCCGATTCTTTTAATAACAATTATTCTATCTTATACATTTCTTCCTTCAGATATAAAAAACAGCAATCGGAACAGTAATCGGGAATCCGCTGATACGGTTTCGGGCATTCTATTAGTTTTGGGATTATTACTATTGACTTATGGAACTCACGAATTCATTCATATCCAGGAAAGACCTGTTTTAATTGTCGGTTCTATTATTCTATCTATTTCTTTATTATGTACATTTATTTACCGCTTAAAAAACATTTCCAATCCATTAATTGATCTCAAGCTTTTTTCCCATCAATCTTTAGTTGCTTCAAATCTTGCATTTTTCTCTTTAGGTGCGTTTTTTATTTCCTTTTTATTTCTAATCTCTCTGATGCTACAGAAAGATATGGGCTACAGCGCCGCAAATTCCGGATTAATGCTTGTTCCTTTCAGTATATTATCAGCTCTGATTGCCAAATTCGTTTTGCCCAATATTTCAAAAAAACTTAGTGCTGTACAAATTGGACTTTTAGGCTGGTCATTTATGCTTACAGGAGCTTTATGTTTAATTTTCGCTATCTACCTCCATCATCCAACGGTTTTGGTCTTAATTGGCGCAGCTTGTATTTCCGGAATTGGAATGACTTTATGTTTTACCAGCTTATCTGTATTAGGTATTCGTAATGTAGAACCCAAACAATATGGAGTCGCCTCCAGCTTAACCAGCACAAGTTATTTTCTCGGAGCAGGAATTGGTTTATCATTTATGACATTAATGACTCAATTTTTCCCTTCTGACTGGGCGGTCAGTAATTTGTCAGTATCTATTCTTTTTATCTATGGTATTACTGCCATTGTTATCCTGTTGTTTTTCATAATAAAAGAATATAAATCTCTAAGAGAATCTCTTCATTATTAATACAATTTATAACCAATAAGTGAAATAATATTTTTAATTTTATAAAAATTAATAGACTATGAAAAAGATTTTATTCCCACTTAGCATCTTTTTAGGAGCTTTACTATATGCTCAGGAAAAGTCTGAAACACCTGTAATTGATACCACAAAAGCTTGGAGCATACAAGGTCAAAATACATTAATGTTAAACCAGGCCGCATTCTCCAATTGGGTTGGTGGTGGAGCTAACAACGTAGGATGGCTTGCCGGAGTTAATTATAATCTTACCTATGAAAAAGGAAAAGACCTGTGGGAAAACATAATCATTTTAGGCTATGGACAAAACAATACCAAAGGAATAGGCACTAGAAAGACACAGGATGTCATTAATCTATCCACCAATTATGGGAGAGAATTCGCAGAACATTGGTACATTTCTGCAGGAGCAAGTTTACAGACTCAGTTTGCAGCCGGTTATGAAGACGGCAACAATCCTGAAGCTCCAAAAATTTCCAATTTCATGGCTCCGGGTTATTTCAATCTGGGTGCAGGTGTTACTTACCGTCCGAATGATAATTTTACAATGACTTTACGACCTGCCAATGCAAGATGGACTTTTGTATTGGATAAGGATTTACAATATGCAGGAACTTATGGTCTTAAAAACGACGGAGATTCTTCATTATTTCAATTCGGTTTTTTAGGGACTGCTATATATAAGGTAAAAATCATGGAAAATATTAACCTGACCAATACGGGTTCGGTTTTTTCAAATTACCTCGACCACCCCGAGAGATTGGTACTTTCATACAGTGGCGTTCTTAATATGAAGATTAATAAGTTTATTTCTACCAATGTGACATTAGATCTATTATATGATCATAATCAAATTCAGAAAACACAGCTAAAACAAACATTAGGAGTGGGGTTTGCCTACAACTTCGACAACGGGAAAAAGAGATCTGAGAAAAAAGACAATCAATCCTGGCTTAAAAAGTAAATAGATTCGTATTTTCATCCATAAAAAGACCATCTATTCACATACTATTGAAATAACAATTCAATTCGTGAACAAAAAAATTAATCTTAAAAATTAGCTTAATCTATACTTTCAAATTTTTAATATTTAGAAAATCAGCAAAATAGCTACAAAGCGAAATATTCATCAAATAATGTTTATATTAATGAAATATTAAATCATAAAAAAAAATCATTATTTTTTTTAAAAAGATATAAACATATCATTATTATTCATATCTTAGTGATGTATTAATCATATAAAATTACAATCAAATGAAAAATTTGAAAAAATTAAACAGAAACGAGTTGAAAACTATTTCAGGAAACGGACTACTTGACAACATTACTGGTGTTGTTAATGGTTTAGGTGGTGTTGTTAGCGGTACAGCTAACGGACTAGGTAATGTTGTTGGTGGTGTTGTAGGTGGAGTAGTAGGAACAGTAGGTGGTGCTGTTGTTGGTACTGTTGGCGTAGTAGGAAGTACATTATGCAACGTTCAGTGCGTTGTTAATGGTATTGTTACTATCAAGGTGCTAGCTTGCGGATCTACTTGTTAAGAAAAAATCAAGTTTAGTAAGGTATAACCGCTCTTTAAAAGAGCGGTTTTTTTAATAGTAAAAATTTGAGTTAGAATACATCTCATTTATTTCAAATGAGCTTGTCAGTAATAGTATTTGAGCTTCAGAGAAAAGCACAGGAAATTATTAATATTTATTTTTACTAACTTTATTATTAATTTTTAGCAATGGATCAAACACAAGCCTTACAAACAATAAGTTATTCAGGAATTTTCTTATCCTGTTTTTCTGAGGAAAGCACAAAATGTATCCATTCAACGCCGGAACACGTTTTAGTTTATTTGTATTCGGGGGAGCAAATTATTGAAGACAGAAACAAAACAATAAAACTGAAAGCAGGAGACTGCGCATTGATCCGCAGAGATCACAGACTGAAAATGTATAAAAATGGTAAAGGAAATGATTTGTATAAAGGTATTTCTCTAACTTTCAAACGAAATATTCTACGTGAATTTTACGGTAATTTAAACAAAACTGAAATTCCAAAAAACATAAGCATTTCAGATACCAATGTTTTTAAAATAGAACCGGATACAGCAATTACAAGTCTTTTCCAGTCTTTAACGCCCTATTTTGACAGTAATGTAAAACCTACGGAAAGCATTACACACCTTAAATTACTGGAAGGCATTTATGCACTGTTAAATACCAATGAACAGTTTTATCCGATATTATTTGATTTTGCTGAACCCTGGAAAGTAGATATCCTGGAATTTCTTAATGACAATTATATGGACGAGCTTTCCATGGAACAGATTGCTTCCTTCACAGGACGAAGCCTGGCTACTTTCAAAAGAGATTTCAAAAAAATAAGTGCTCTTACTCCTCAGAAATGGATCATTAAAAAACGGCTTGAAATGGCTTATATAAAGCTAAAAGAAGAAGGCCGAAAAGTAAGCGATGTATATTTTGAAGTAGGCTTTAAAAATCCTTCTCACTTTTCAACAGCTTTTAAAAAACAGTACGGCTTTGCACCTTCTGAAATTTAATTTTTATCAAGCGGAAGTCATTTCTTTTTTTATTTTTTCTCTGTGCTGCATCCCCCATTTTGTAAGAGCTCCGACAACTTCTTCCAGAGTTTCGCTGTAAGGAAGCAGCTCATATTCAACACTTACAGGATAGCCGACCTCCACTTTTTTAATAATAAATCCATTGAGCTCAAGTTCTTTAAGCTCGTGGGAGAGTACCCTAGCCGAAATTCCTTTTACCTGTCTCTGAATTTCAGTAAATCTTTTATTTCCTCTTGCCATCGAAATAATGATCATTAATTTCCATTTTCCGCCAATCACATATAATGCGTCTGAAACTGCCATTAAAATGGTATTGCATTCTTCTGTGAACGCTTTTGTATCTATTTGATTTTCTTCTTTTTTTGCCATAAGTATGGTGTTTGTTATTCGCTAACCTTTTAGTAACAACTAATAAATTGTAAGCAAATATAATATAGTTTTGTCCTATAAAACAATTAAGTAAAATTTAAAATTATGACAACAGAAATTTTCAAAATTAAGGAAGAACTAAGAAATTTAATTGATGCTTATGCAACTTTAGGTGATGAAAAAAAGATCTCGGAACAAATGCTGTTATTCACACCGGATACTTCATACAGAGTTTATATGGGAGATTTTTTAGCTGCAGATGTTTCAGGCAGAGAGGCTCTTGAAAAAGAATTTAATCTCCACGCATCACTTGTAAAAACATATTTTACACTTAACGGACAGCATATTGTAGAAACAGACGAAGATACAGCAAAAGGAGTTTCATTTTCCCAAATTAAAATGGTTCGTGAGACAGACGGAAAAGAAAATATTACGGATTACAGCGTAAAATATGAAGACCAATACGTTTTACAGAACGGTAAATGGCTGATAAAAGAACGTATCGGATATTTTATTGTGGTAGAGACAAGAGTATTGGGATAAATCATTGATTTAAAACCTATTTAAAAGAATCTATTTAACATTATTTAGTAAACTGAGCTTTGCAGAAAACTAATTTGAGCCTTGCAGAAAGATTACTGCGAGGCTTTCTTTTTAATTTTGTATAAAGAAATTAGAGATGATACATAAAGATATTTTTACAGAATTATTAAATGGCGAAACAATTTTGCCGGGTCATCCGCAAATGAGCAGACTAAGAGAAGAAGCGTACAAGACAAAAGAATTGTTGGTACAGATGAACAATTCTTCCGATCCTGAGGAAATTTCAGAATTGCTTGGCAGGATATTAGCTAAAAAAGTAGAAAGCGTTGCTGTATTTACGCCGATCTATATTAATTACGGAAAGAATATCAGCATAGGAAAAAATGTGTTTATCAATTTCGACTGCACATTTCTCGCATTGGGTGGAATTACCATTGAAGATGATGTTCTGATCGGGCCGAAAGTAAGCCTTATCACAGAAAACCATCCAACACAACCTGAACAAAGAAAAGGATTGATCGGCAAGTCGATTCACATTAAAAGAAATGCATGGATTGGTGCCAATGCAACGATTTTACCGGGAGTTACCATTGGAGAAAATGCTATAGTCGCAGCGGGAGCCGTAGTTTCAAAAGATGTTCCTGATAATATGATAGTCGGCGGCATTCCTGCAAAAATTATTAAAGCCATCTCTTAAAAAATGAGTCTAAAATGTTTAACAAAAGCTACCTGCATTGGTGGATTATTCCTTTCATTACTATGTTGCAGCTTTATAAAAAACCAAAATAAAATGAATACAGAAGTTCCGAAAATAAGCGATTTTCCTACGGGAGAAGAAAACACAGGGTATGCACAATATTTCACTGGGAAATCATGGCTTGCTCCTTTAACAAAAAACAGCAGCCTGAATGTTCCTTTATCCAATGTGACCTTTGAACCACGAAGCAGAAACAACTGGCACAGTCATACCGGTGGACAGCTTTTGATTGTTGTAGGCGGTGAAGGACTATACCAGGAAAGGGGAAAACCTGCGAAACATCTCAAAGCTGGAGATATTGTTGAAATAGCTCCTAATGTAGAACATTGGCATGGTGCAACTTCTACAAGCTGGTTTTCGCATTTGGCTACAAACGGCAATCCGGAAACAAATGAAAATAAATGGCTTGAACCGGTAACGGATGAAGTTTATGATGAAGCCAACAACTCAATAAAAAAATAATGAATACAGAAAAGAGAAAACTCAATATTCTCCTTCTGATATTCACTTTAATTACATCGCTCATGAATGCACAAAATAAAACAGAGCTGAATATTAAACAGCAAAGCCTTGTCAAAATTTCGTCATCAACAGCTACAGGAAATATTGAGCAGCTTAAAATTCAGCTCAATGAAGGGCTCGATAACGGAATTACCATTAATGAAATCAAAGAAGCCTTGGTACAACTTTATGCTTATTGTGGCTTCCCGAGAAGTTTGAACGCCATTACTGCTTTTAAAACTGTTCTGGATGAAAGGAAATCTAAAGGTTTAAAAGACAAAGAAGGCAAAACAATCATCGTTGAAAATAATCCGCCTGACAAATACGAACAGGGAAGAGCAGTTCTGGAAAATCTGACTCAAACTCCACAATCAAAGCCTGCTCCGGGATTCGGAGAATTTGCTCCAAGAATTGATACATTTCTAAAAGAGCATTTATTTGCCGATATTTTTGCAAGTGATGTACTGAGTTTTCAGCAAAGAGAATTGGTTACGATTGCTGCATTAGCTTCCATGGAAGGTGTAGCATCTCAGTTACAGGCACATCTCAATATGGGAAAAAACACAGGCATTACAGAAAAACAATTTTTTCAGATTGCTGAAATCATACAAAATGCAGGCAATAAAAATCAGGCAGATGGTATGAGAGAAATTATTAATACAATTCATTCGAAATAAATGAAAATTATAAAATTATTATCAATAGCTGCAATGCTTTTATTAGCACAAAAGACATTCAGTCAAACGAAATCATTAACAATGAACACTACAGCAGAACATTATACTTTTCAATTAAGCGATAAAGTTGTCCGTCAGAAAGTTACCTTTAAAAACAGATACGGGATTACCTTATCAGGAGATTTATATCTGCCAAAAAATACAGGAAATGAAAAACTTAGCGCACTAGCAATCGGTGGTCCTTTTGGAGCTGTAAAAGAACAATCTTCCGGATTATACGCCAATCAAATGGCAGAAAGAGGTTTTATAGCGATTGCTTTTGACCCTTCCTATACAGGAGAAAGTGGAGGAGAGCCCCGTAATATAGCTTCTTCCGACATTAATACTGAAGATTTCAGTGCCGCTGTAGATTTCCTGGGACTTCAAAAAAATGTTGACAGAAATAAAATTGGCATTATAGGAATCTGTGGTTTCGGAGGCTTCGCATTGAATGCCACAGCCGTAGATAAACGTGTAAAAGCCGTAGCTACAACAAGTATGTACGACATTCCGAGAGTTACTTCAAAAGGATATTATGACAAAACCACATTAGAAGAACGTACAAAAACCTTAGAACAAATGAGCCAACAGCGATGGAAAGATGCCGAATCAGGAACCACTGCACCCGGACCACGTTCTAACCCGGAAAAACTAAAAGGTAATGAGTCTCAATTTGTTAAAGATTATTTTGATTATTACCGAACTCCAAGAGGCTTCCATGAACGATCCATTAATTCAAACGGAGCATGGAAAGTTACCAGTGGATTTTCTTTGATGAATATGCCGATTCTGACTTATATTAAAGAAATTTCGCCAAGACCGGTTCTGATTATAGCAGGTGAAAATGCCCATTCAAGATATTTCAGTGAAGATATTTACAAAATGGCTGCTGAACCTAAAGAACTAATGATTATTCCTAAGGCAGTTCACGTAGACTTATATGATAAAATTGATATCATTCCTTTTGATAAATTACAGAACTTCTTTAATAAGAATTTAAAATAATCTTTAATCAAATGATAGAAAAGCCTCTTTTAATAATTTTAAAGGAGGTTTTGTTTTAATGGAGGTCGGTTTAAAATTAAATGGAAATGAGAAGCTGTTAATTGATTTTGGTTTTCTGAAATAATTACAATTTAACATAATATAAATTATAGGACTTATTTTGAATCAAACATAGGAGAGTCTACTTTGCTATTTTCATTCATTTTTCCTACATTTGACTTCATTCAAAATAAATATGAATCACTCGAGCTGTTTACATCCACCAGTAATCTAATATTTTCAAATTCGATTTGAAGTATTTCACGCAGATAAATTTTATCGGCTATTTTTTTATGCTTCAGATTTTGACTTTATATTAATTACTAATCTTTTATACAGTTCATTTTTCAAATGAAAAAATCATATTTATTATTGCATCTGGCCGTAATTCTGGCTGGATTCACAGGTATATTCGGAAAATTAATTTCTCCTAATGAAGGTCTTTTGGTTGGGTACCGACTTTTATTTTCCTCCATTATTTTATTCGTTATTTTAAAACTGCTGAGAATCCGCTGTACGATTTCCGCCCAGGAAAAACTGCGTATATCCAAAGTTGGATTGCTTATTACTTTACATTGGATTTTCTTTTATGCAAGTATCAAATACTCCAATATTTCAATTGGTGTGGTTTGTTATTGCCTTACCAGTTTTTTCACAAAGAAAAGTTCAAAGTTTCTGAATTATTACTCAGTACGATCACGCTTTTGGGAATCAGTTTGATTTTCCATTAAAAGATACAGGATATTTGGTGATTTTAGCATCATTTTGTACTGTAGGCCTGTATGTTACATTTGCTGAAGTTCTTAAGAAAATTCCGGCATTCACGGTAAATTTGATATTCAACTTAGAACCGATATATGCGATCATCATGGCATTTTTATTCTTTGATGAAAGTAAAGAAGTCAATATTTCCTTTTATATAGGACTTTTATTCATAATTACATCAGTTATTTTACAGACCTTAATTTCGATTAATAAGAAATAAAAAAAAATCCTGCAAATAACAATTATTTCTTCCTAAAATCCTTGTCATTTGCAGGATTTCTAAATTCTATCAAAAATTTATATAATTAAATTTGCGTAGCTAAATAACTACATATATATTTGTAGTCAAATAACTACACAATGAATTTAAGACGAGATGTATTTCAGGCCATTGCCGATCCTACCAGAAGATCAATACTGATGCTGGTTGCTGCTCAATCTATGACTGCAGGTGCGATTGCTTCGAATTTTGATACCGCAAGACCTACCGTTTCAAAGCATCTTCAGATTCTTACAGAATGTGAATTATTGAGGTCTGAACAAAACGGTCGTGAGATTATCTACCATTTAAATCCAATAAAAATGAAAGAAATTGCAAATTTTATTGAGCCCTTCCGCAAAATGTGGGACGACCGATTCAACACATTAGAAGATCTTATGAAAAATTACCAATCAAAAAAATAGAAATATGGAACTCAAAACAAAAATACACGCTGAAGACGGGAAACAGGAAATCTTCATTATCAGAGAATTTGATCTGCCTGTCGAATTGTTGTTCAAAGCTTACACAGAAGCTGAACTTTTTGAACAATGGATGGGAACAAAAGTGACAAAATTTGAAAATAAACAACACGGAAGCTATCGGTTTGAAACATTGAATCCACAAGGTGAAGTTGTTTTCAGTGCCAACGGAACCATTCACGAAATTGTTCAGAATGAAAAAATTACAAGAACGTTCCAAATGGAAAACACTCCTTTTCCTGTACAGTTTGAATTTTTAGAGTTTGAAAAAGTCACTGATAATACCAGTAAAATTACGATCCAGACGATTTATAAATCGGTGGATTTCAGAGATCAGATGCTAAAATTACCTTTCGCACAAGGCATCAATATGGCACACAACCGCCTACAGGAAATCATTCAGAAACTTAGCTAATATTATTCATTACCAATCACTTATTACTCATACATTATGAATCCAAAAGTTGATTTTTTCTTTGATAAAGCCCAACAATGGCAAAAAGAATTTGAAAAATTACGAGCAATCGCCTTAGATACAGAACTTGTAGAAGATCTGAAATGGGGATGCCCTTGTTATAGGTATGAAGGGAAAAATATTTTCTTAATTCATGGTTTTAAAGAATATTGTGCACTCCTCTTTTTTAAAGGGGCTTTGATGAAAGATCCCGAAAATATTTTAATTCAGCAGAGTGAAAATGTGCAGGCTGCAAGGCAAATCCGTTTTACAGATGTGCAAGAAATCATTGATTTAGAAAAGGTTCTCAAAACCTATATGTTTGAAGCGGTAGAAATTGAAGAATCCGGTGCAAAAGTTGAGATGAAGAAAACGAAGGAGTTCGAAATGCCTGAAGAATTTCAACAAAAATTAGATGAAACCCCTGCATTAAAAGAAGCTTTTGAAGCCCTGACACCGGGAAGGCAGCGCGCTTACCTACTCTATTTTTCTTCTGCAAAACAATCCCAAACACGAGCATCAAGAATTGAAAAATACATTCCGGAAATTCTTAACGGAAAAGGCTTAAATGATTAAAATCTAAAACCTCAAAAAATGGAAACACAAAACAAATTTCAGAAAAGAAATAAAATCATCTACTGGATTTTCACACTTTGGATGTCCTTGGGAATGATTTCAACAGCCATTGTTCAGTTGATAAAAAATAAAGATGAGCTCGCCAATTTCACCAATCTAGGGTATCCTTCTTATCTAATGACCATTATCGGAATCTGGAAAATTCTGGGAGTGATCGTTATTTTAATTCCGAAATTTCCATTACTGAAGGAATGGGCTTATGCAGGATTTTTCTTTGTGATGTCAGGAGCTGTTGTGTCACATATTATTGTTAATGATGCATTTAGCAACACTTTTCCTGCTGTTTTATTGCTTGTTTTAGTAATTATTTCTTGGTATTTTAGACCTGCCGACAGAAAGATATCTTTTTCTGATTAATTCAACGAACCATAACAACATTCAGTATGAATAATAAGAAACTTACTCCCACCCAAAGCGAAGAACTGTTAAAAGTTCTGAAAATCCGTTTTGAGAAAAATATGAACCGTCACAAAGGTTTGGCTTGGGATAAAATACAAGAAAAACTGGAAAAAAATCCTGAGAAAATATGGGCACTGCACAGAATGGAAGAAACAGAAGGCGAACCGGATGTTGTTGATTATGATAAAAAAACAGAGGAATACATTTTTTTTGATTGTTCTCCGGAAAGCCCGAAACGCAGAAGCCTTTGTTACGATTATCCCGCCTGGGAAGCCAGAAAAGCCAACAAACCGGAAAGTAATGTTATTGATGTCACAGCAGAAATGGGAATTGAAGTCCTGAACAAAGAGCAATACCGCCAACTTCAGGAATTAGGAAAATTTGATCTGAAAACTTCAAGTTGGATCAAAACTCCGCCAACGATCAGAGAACTCGGAGGTGCTATTTTCTGTGACCGACGTTATAATACCGTTTTTACCTATCACAACGGAGCTGATTCTTATTATGCTGCAAGAGGATTTCGAGGATTTTTGAAGGTATAATTTTAATATTGCCTCAATAATAAAATTATTATTTTAGCAACTTCGAAATTAGCTAACACAACAAAAAGGATTATGAAAAAGTTGATCTTATTAAGTACACTATCCGTTTTTTTAATGAACTGCAATAAAAAAACAGAAACAGCAGCTCCAAAAACAGCAATAGATTCTACGGCAACTCCTGAAAAAGTAATTGATACTTTGGGACCTAAATCGTTCTGCTATATGGGAGTAACGGGAAAAGACTCTGTATTTGCCAATATTGATGATAATTTGGGAACCATTACCGGGAAAATGTCTTACAAAAACTTTGAAAAAGACAGCAGCAAAGGTAATATTTCAGGGTATAAATCTGGAGACACGTTAAAACTGACTTATGAATTCGAGTCTGAAGGCAAAAAAAGCGCAAGAGATATTTTCTTTATTCAAAAAGGCAATTCTTTAGTAGAAGGTATTGGAGATCATAAAGAAGAAAACGGACAGGTAAAATATGCCAGCGAAAAAAACATCAGCTATAAAGATGGTCAAAAACTGGAAACTACCGATTGCAACATTGTAAATAAAGCTTTGAAATAAGAAAAAGTATTTTGAACCCTTAAGATTATTGAAGTAATTAACTTAATATTCTTAATCCTTCAAAATCTTAAGGGTTCAAATTTTGTTTAATTTATTTTTCAATAATCAGCTCTTTCTGAATAATTTCAATAAAATCATCTACTGGTCTATCCTCAGTATTCCAGGAAGTGATAAGGCGGATGGCTGAAAAGTTTTCATCTATTTTTTTCCAGACGTAAAACTCAAATTTTTCGGACAGTTTTTGAATAAGTGCATTACTCAAAATCGGGAAAATCTGGTTGGTATAAGTATCCGATAAAAACTGAACTCCCCTTTCTTTCATTGCATTTTTGATCTTCATTGCCTGCTGATTGGCATGTTTAGCCAACTCAAAATAAAGATCATTTTTCATCAGTTCTAAAAACTGAATTCCCAACAATCTTCCTTTCGCCAATAATGCTCCTTTTTGTTTGATATTAAAAGCAAAATCCTGCTGAAGTTCCTTATTGTTAATCACAATTGCCTCTCCAATTAAAGCTCCGTTTTTCGTTCCTCCCAAATAAAAAACATCGGTAAGCTCTGCTACTTTTTCCAAAGTCAGATCACTTATTTCAGAAGTTAAGCTATGGCCCAATCTCGCACCATCCATAAACAATAATAAATTGTTTTCTTTACAAAATCCCGAAAGCTCCTGTAATTCCTTTAATGTATAAATTGTTCCCAGCTCGGTTGAATTAGATATATATATCAATTTGGGCATGACCTGATGGGGAACATTTTTATGATTTTCCAACACCGGAATGATATCTTCTGGAGCCAGCTTTCCGTCTTCCTTTTCTATACTTAAAATCTTATGTCCGGTTGCTTCAATCGCGCCGGTTTCATTATTAAGAATATGCCCTGTAGATGCTGAAACGGCACATTGATAAGGTCTTAAAATAGAAGAAATTACAATTAAATTGGCTTGAGTTCCGCCAGAAACCAAATAAACTTCTGAATCTGATTTTTTTATTCTTTGTTTAATTAATTCTTTAGCCTGTAAAGAATATTGATCTTCTCCATAACCTGCCTGCTGATCTGTGTTGTGCTCTAAGAGAGCCTGTAGAATATTAGGATGGCAACCCTCCGAATAGTCATTTTTGAATGAAAATTTCATAGAGTAAAATTAAAAAAACTTAAAATACCAAGCATCAATAATTAATAATATTTTGTTAGATTTGTAATGAAAATCATCTAACATTTTGAAAACAACATTAACCGAAGAAAACTATCTGAAAGCCTTATTTCATTTGGTAGACAACGAAAGCAAGGTAACGATTAATGAGCTCAGTAAATTTTTAAATGTAAAAATGCCGAGTGTTAACAATATGATGAAAAAGTTTGCGGAAAAAGGCTGGGTGATTTATGAAACCTACAAACCGCTTATCGTTACTGAAAAAGGACGTCGTGAAGCGGCTTTGGTTGTAAGAAAACACAGACTTACGGAAATGTTTTTAGTGAAAAAAATGAATTTTGGCTGGGAAAATGTTCATGAAATTGCAGAGCAGCTAGAGCATGTACATTCTACTATTTTCTTTGATAAAATGGACGAAATTCTCGATTATCCAAAATTTGATCCCCACGGAGAACCAATTCCAGATAAAGACGGAAACATCATTGCTCAGGATTTACAAAAACTAAGCAATTGTGAGCCTGGAGAAATCGTGATCTTTGCTTCTGTAACACTTTCCGATGATGCTTTTCTTAATTATTTAACAGAAAGAAATTTACTGCTGAACAAGAAAATAAAAATTATTAAAATTGAAAGTTTCGACAAATCAATTACCGTAGAAGTTGATAAAAAACAGGAAGTTTTAAGCCGAAAAGCAACAGAAAAAATACTGGTTAAGAAATAAATTTAAAATCATTAAGATTTTATTCAAGCCTGACTTTTAATCTCTTAAATAAAATCTTAATGGCTTAAAAGACTATTACAGGCTATTTTTCAATATTTCGGAAACCGTCTCAATTTCTTCAACGGTATTGAAGTAATGCGGTGATAATCTTACAATTCCATTGATTTTTTTATTTGTAAAATCAATTAAAGCAGAATTTTTATACGTTACAGAAAAAAAGACATTATTTTCTTTCAACACTTTCTGAATATTTTCAAGATCTTCATCCGGACCACAAAAAGTAATGATGCTACTTAGGTTATTTCCATGATCCCAAATCTGGAAGCCCCAATTTTTCAGATTTCCACGAAGTCTTTCAGACAACCCTTTATTATAATGTTCAATTGCATGCAGTCCAATAGTATTGGCATATTTTAAAGCTTCTGTGAAACCGAGTAAAGAAGCATAAGAAATTTCCCAGTGTTCAAACCTTTTTGCTGTTTTAAACAATTCATAATCATTACATTCAGTCCAATTGGCGCCTCTCATGTCTAATAACAAAGGAGCATAATTTTGTTCCAAAACTTTGTCTGAAACATATAAAAATCCCGTTCCTCTTGGTCCTCTCATGAATTTTCTACCTGTTGCAGTCAGAAAATCACAACCTATTTTGTCAACATCTACAACCATCTGTCCAATAGACTGGCAAGCATCAACCAAATACAGCACATCATACTTTTTACAGATTTTTCCGACACTTTCAACATCTTGAATCAATCCTGAATTCGTTGGAATATGAGTAACAGCAACTAATTTTGGATGATGTGTTTTGATTAAATTTTCAAGATCTTCCAGATCAAGTTCATGATTGACAAGTTTTTTTGCTCTGATAATTTTTACCTTTAATTTTTTCTGAAGCGAAATAAATGTAATCTGATTCGAAATATAATCATCAATTGTTGTAATGATTACATCTCCTTCTTTAAAAACAATACTGGATAAAGCCTTGGTATAAGCATCTGTAGCACTTGTTGCAAAAGCGATATTTGAAGGTTTACAATGAATAAGCTTAGCCGTTTCATCATAAAAGCTTTCCAGCAATTCAGCATTTCTATTGGCGACTTCATATCCTCCGGATTGTTCTTCCTGCTGTAAATAATCAATCATTGAATCTACAACCTGTATCGGCATTAATGAAGAGCCTGCATTGTTTAGAAATATTTTCCCGTCTGCTAATCCTCTGATATCCTGTCTTATTATATCTATATTCATTTTTATAATTGCTGTTTCTGTAAAAATATTAAATATCACATTATGTCATTCTGACGAAGGATCTACTCATCTTAGATTCATATGATGACAAAATAGATTTCAATTTCAAATTAAAATTAAACAATTTTACATAAAAAAATCCCGAATTAATAATACCGGGATTTGTTTTTTAAAAGTTACAGTATGGTTAATCCAAAACACTCCAACCTCTTTTTGGATTGGTATTGGAAGAAACCTCCTGTTCGTTCACAATAATATTTTCTTTTCTCTGACCAATATAATCCAGCTCGCTCAGTTTTGAGAAGATAATTTCTAAACTTCTCAACATCTGCTGAATATACAGTAAAGGTTCACCGCAATTATGATGGTCATAGTTGGTTTCCGCTACAATTGACAATTGGTTTAATAAAGTGTGAGGAGCAATTTCACTCCATTCCAAGCTATAGTTCAGCATTTCTTCCAGTTCAGCAGGAACAAGAACTTGGGTAGCATTGTATAAATTCAGAGCTAATTTTGCAAAAGATTCGATCAGAAACACCGGTGGTTGCCAAGGCGTAATATTTCTAAACTGGAAATACATATCTGCAAAAGTAGTAACCATTGTGCTGCACAAAAATTTTACATTCTGTGCTAATGCTGTATTCTGGTTTTTATGAGAGGCTTTCTGAATAATTTTAAAAGCATATTGCTGCAAATTACCAATTGATTTTGCAAAACCATTGTAATAGTTCAGCAATGCAGGATGGCTCTGAATGGAAGTACAAGGCGGAATAAAATTCGAATCTACCTGTGCTATATTTCCTTTAAGATCAACTTTCCCTACAATCAGATAGTTTCCTCCTGAATAGCTGCTGTTTAGAGACGTTACCGGAAGTAATTCTATATGGTAATTAGACTGTGCATTTGGGTGTCTCGGTGGGATTTCTTCAGGATCAATATCTCCAAAAGGGACCTTATCAAAAGGATTTACAGAAATCAAAATGTAGTATTCTCCATCTATCTGTTCCTCATTCATAGATTTTGCCAATGACTTTACGCTTACTCGCCTATCATTGAGCTCTACTCTATATCCGGCTAATGTAACAGCGCTGCAATGCTTTATAACTAGCTGTACATCATTCGTTGCTGTATTATGAACATCAAAAATAGTTTTGTCGGTAAAATCGTTGGGAATAGGTAAAAGCCCGTAATTATAGTTGGTAATTCCTAACGAATTTGAATCTCTGATGGTATCAATTAAAAAATTATCCTGATCATTCAAATGTCTCTGGGAAACTTTCATCCCATCTACCCAATTGATCGCAAAATGTTTAATCGGCTGTATCATAGTAAATACTTTTAAAATTTGTGTGTGTTATAATTTTTTAGCAATTCCTTCTTCTTCATGTTGAATTACTCTCTTACAAATAACCACTTCATTTTCTGAAATGCTATTTGCTGAAATATCCTGATCGAAATTGATATATTTTCTAAAACTGAAAAATGATTTCTTAGTATAAAAAATCCAATAATAAGGTGAATTTTCATTATCCGAAAGATGAATAATAGAGCCCGGGTTTTTGTGGTTGTAATCATCTACTACTCTATAAAACCAATCACCGAAAGTGACTCCGGTCGGCAACGTTTTGGCTTTTATCCTGAATCGGTTAGATTCTTCCAGGTTTTTGCTTAATTCTACATTTAATACCATTAGTCTGTCAAAATCTGCCCCTTCAAAATCCGGAAGCTTCTGATCCGGTGAATACCTCCATGTTTTATAAATATCAACAGGAATACTGATAAACTGAACATAACAATAATGGAATACCAACGGAACAAGGAATATAAATACACTCGTTGCAGCCATTACAGGATAGCCTGTTCCTTTGCTCATCCAAGTAAAGATGAGTGTAAAAAGATAGCCTCCAAATACAATGCATGTCAAAGAAAGCACCGACTCAAACAATATACTCATTGACAAAGAATCAATATGTTTTTTAAAATATCGGTCTAAAAGATTAACATGGATAATCCCAAAAATGAAATAAACAATCTGAGCGATCAGATACCAATAAGGATTAAAAGAATTTCCGGCAAAACCAAAAAAACCAGGTACAGCTATACACAAACTGCACAGAAGAACATAGATAATAATGGTCTTGATTTTAATCGCAGGTTTATTTCTTCTGATTATTCCTAAAATAATCATCATGATGACCGCAATCAAAGGCATTAAAATATATCTTAAAAATATACCTTTTACTGAAGAGATTTCCATTTGTCTTTTTTCAATTAATAATATATGTATTGGTGCTTGTAAATATAATAAAATAATTTAGAGGAATGTAGAGTAACCAAGGCGGTTTGCATTTCTTTCATCATCTTCCAAAGCGAATGAATATTCCTGCTTTTCTGTAATGAAATTTTCTTTCACATCTACACTTACCGGTAAAAAATAATCGTATAATGTATGAAGAACTTTCCTAAACGGACTTCCGTCAATAAACTTTCTCATCTCAGGATAAGGAATAGGTCCGATATTCACTACCCAGTTTCGCTGCCCGTCCATGTGGCTTCCGCTCGGAATATACGTAACGCCTAATCTTGAATTTCCTAACAGCATCGAATCATCATTCTCCTCTATTTTGTCTATTACATTGGGAGCAAAACTAACCTCTACCGGAATCTGAAGAAAAGCAGTCATACATCTTTCAAACCATCTTTTATCCCCTCTGATCTGGTGGAAAAATGGCAAAATATAAATAAAAATATAAGCATTTTGCTTATCCAGCATCGTAATTAAAGGCCAAAGCTCACTTATGGTATCAAGTAAGGCATCTGTATCACTTGAAATATCAAAGTCGAATTCCTTTAATAGCGAACTGATTTCAGTAAAGAAAATCTCAAGCTCAAAGGGTTTGAAGAATTTTCTGGCATCCTCTTCTACCCGTTTTTGTTTGCGGATTTCTTTAACAACCGTTTCCACATTTTTTCTGGAAGCTCCCAATGATGGCGGATGAAACAATCCTTCAGGAAGATAATCATAAATTCCCTCCCGATACGTTTCTATAGTAAAGACTTCTTCATCAAAGCCTAAAAAGTGACTTGAAATACCTTTTATATCCTTAAGGTAAGCTCTATCATTAATTCCCAGACGGTCTATAAAAATATTACTTACAGCTCTATGGTACTTTAATAAATTCACGGCCACAGCTTCAGCTTTGAAATCTGTCTGCAGCTTATTATAATGCATGTCTACAATATGATTCTCATACATAGTGTTTCCTGTGATTTTGGGCATGTAAAGGTAATATATCTCGTATTATTGAAAAAATAATTTTTAAAAAATAATTTCACACTAAAAATACTAATTTAATCCCATTAAAAAGAATAATCCCTACAAATATCCGTGAAAATACGGTAAAAGAGTATCAAATTGTCAGTTTTAGGGTACTCCTCTATTCTAAAACAATTAAGAAATAAATTAACAAAATTCTTATTTAGATTAAATTTTATTAACACTATTTAAAGCAAGAATTCTGTCACAATTAATTCTACTTCGAAAAGTGAGCCGTATCTTTGCACCTTGAAAATGTTATTTACAATGAAAAGTATTTATTCTAAAATTCTGATTTTAGCTTTCATGGCATCTTCGCTTTATTCTTATGCGTGGGGACTGACTGGACACAGAATTATTGCAGAAATCGCAGAAAATCATCTTTCCGGAAAGGCGAGAAGAGAAATTAAAAAAATTATGGGGAAAGAGCGCCTTGCCTACTGGGCAAACTGGCCGGATTTCATCAAATCTGACACTACAGGTGCATGGAAGCAGGCTTCAGCATGGCATTATGTAAACATCGATCCTCAGACCGATTTCAAAGCTTTTGAAAAAAACTTGGAAGCTCAGGCCGGACCAAGTTTATATACACAGGTAAAAGTATTATCCAGCCAGATTAAAGATGAAAAAACATCTGAAAAAGACCGAAAAATTGCTTTAATTTTCCTGATTCACATTATGGGAGATTTGGCACAGCCATTACATGTGGGAAGAGCTGAAGATCTGGGAGGAAACAAAATAAATGTCACTTATTTCGGAGAAAAAACAAATCTACACTCCGTTTGGGACGGCAAATTGGTAGATTCTCAAAAATACAGCTACACAGAATATTCAAAACTGTTGGATATCAAATCTAAAGATGAAGTAGCAAAAATTCAATCCGGAACTGTAGAAGACTGGTTGTATGATTCTCATAAGATTGCCAATACAATTTATGCTCAGACTCCCAATGATTCAAAATTAGCATACGATTATCAGTACAAATTCAATGATACAATGGAAAGACAGCTTCTATACGGAGGTTTGAGACTGGCTAAATTGTTGAATGATCTTTTTTAAGTTATTTTTAAAATCATAATTAATTATATAAGCGGAACTTCGGTTTCGCTTTTTTGTTTTACGTCAGTTCGAGTAAAAATTATTTATAGTGAAATGAGGAATAATTTGGTATCGAGAACTTATACTCGAAAATGATATTGTTCGATGGAAAGTTAAATTCAATAACTTCCTGATACGATTTTCTCAAAATTTACTAAGCCATAAATGGCAAAATCCCCATTCTGTGACGTGAGAGCCTTAATTTACAACTAATTTTCTAATTTCAATTGAAATAAATACAAAATAATTGAAATAGGTGTAACCTTTTTACCTTTTGATACGTATAATATATAGTAACTCTTTTTTGAGGATAAAATAGATGAGACAATTAAAAATCACTAAGCAGGTTACCAACAGGGAAACTGCTTCATTAGACAAGTATTTGCAGGAAATTGGTAAAGTAGAACTAATTACTGCGGACGAAGAAGTTGAATTGGCACAAAAAATCCGTGCAGGCGACAGAGCAGCACTTGAAAAATTAATCAAAGCCAACCTTCGTTTCGTAGTTTCAGTATCGAAACAGTACCAAAATCAAGGTCTTTCTTTACCCGATTTGATCAATGAAGGTAACTTAGGACTTATGAAAGCGGCAAAAAGGTATGATGAAACAAGAGGTTTCAAATTTATCTCTTACGCGGTTTGGTGGATTCGTCAATCAATTTTACAGGCTTTGGCTGAACAGTCGAGAATTGTAAGATTACCATTGAACAAAATCGGATCGATCAACAAAATTAATAAAGCTTACGCTCACCTTGAGCAGGAAAATGAAAGACCACCTTCTCCGGAAGAATTGGCTGAAGTTCTTGACATGAGCGAGGAAGACATCAAAGAATCTATGAAAAACTCCGGAAGACACTTGTCTATGGATGCGCCTTTAGTAGAAGGGGAAGATTCGAATCTTTATGATGTATTACGTTCAGGAGAATCTCCAAGTCCTGATAAAGACCTAATGCTAGAATCTCTACAAATTGAGATCGAAAGAGCATTGAATACTTTAACTCCTAGAGAGGCTGACTTGGTAAGATTATACTTCGGATTGAACGGAAAACATCCAATGACTTTAGAAGAAATCGGGGAAACTTTCGACCTTACAAGAGAGAGAGTTCGTCAGATCAAGGAAAAAGCGATCAAGAGATTGAAACATAATACCAGAAGTAAGATTTTGAAATCTTATTTAGGTAAATAATTTTACGCAAAAATTACCAGGCGGAGTTTGATTTTCAGACTCCGCTTTTTTTGTAACAAATTTTGAATTATCTTCAACTTATCATAACCTCTTTGTCATTCTGAACGAAGCAACGAGAAGTGAAAAATCTTTAAAATAGAAAGCATATTCAAAGATTTCTCCTATCGTCGAAATGACAATGATATATTTATAATATCCATGAAAAAAGCACTTATTACTTCCCTTCTATTTTTATTAATCCTTTCTTGCGGTGAAAGCAGATTTGAAAATAAACCAATTGCAGAAAATACTGTTGACAATACTGATTCTTCTATAAAAGGCTCATTTGGGAGCAGTAGAGATGGAGATAATATAATCGATAAAATTTATTCTGAACTCATCAAAAATGATAAAAAATTATCCGATCTTGATGACAGAATGCTAAAATCGTATGATCATCAAAGAAAAATTCTCGAATATTATAACGTCGTTCTTAATAAATCAGAAGATTACTATCGAGATGCACATTATCAGGCAAATTCTATTACTGATTCGCTTTTAAAACATCAGCTTGAAAATCAAATTAAAATAAATGCCGAAAAATATGATTAAAAATAAAAAATGTTAAAACCTTAATTTCTCAACTTACTAAAAATTCTGAAAGGATAGATGATTTATATAACGCTTTCAAAATCAGAAAGACTCTTCCAGAAATCGAAAAATATCAGAATGCACATCCTTTAAAAACAGACAGCTTAGAAAATTTTATTAAGAAGCAAAATCAGTTATTGAACGAATTGAAAAATTTAAAATAATGAATTCAATTTCCAGGGTCGAATTGATATAAAAAAGAAACTCAAATTGAGTTTCTTTTTTTATTAATAGGTTAAAGTAATTCCTGCTCCCCATCCCATTTCATTATCATAATTTCCGGAAACGGATACCCATTTCTGTAGGATATATCGTAGTCCTGTGCTAAATTCACCGTCAGAATTTAAGCTAAAATTACCTCTCCATCTTCCTGAAATCGGAATATCTTCTCTACTCAGTTCCAGCAAAACTTTACCATTTTGATCTACACTTGCATCCGCAGTCACCAACATCGGTAAGAGATATTGCATTCCGACAATAAAATTCGCTTTATTTTTAGATGCTTTTTGCTGACCAAACCAGCTTTTCTTTCCATGAAAATCCATTCCCATCTCTTCGGTCATCTGTCTTTCCATAATTTCATGGTTTTTCTGAATCCTAAAGCCTGCATAAGGGAGTGCCCATTGAAATTTTCCTAAAAACCTACCTACTTTTACATTTCCTTCAAAATGATCGAAATCCCAGTTGGAATGAAATTCATTAAGGTTTGCCCATCTCGGTCCGAACATCGTCATGGTTTCCGCATGCAATTTATTGCTCTGAAGATCCAGCATAGCCATAGAACTGATCATTCTGTTATCTTTCAAAAAGTTTTTCCATGCTAATTTTCTATTAGGAAGCTGCGGATTCGGTTGTGAATTTTCATAGCTGAAAATTCGTCCCATTCCTGCCATCATGTGATATAGGATATGACAGTGGAAAAACCAGTCACCATCCTGATTAGCCGCGAACTCAATCGTATTGGTTTCCATCGGCATAATATCTACCACGTTTTTAAGCGGAGAATATTCTCCTTTCGAATTGATCAATCTGAAATCATGACCATGCAGGTGCATCGGATGACGCATCATCGAATTATTATACATGGTAATTCTCAGAATTTCTCCTTTTTTAACTAATATTTTATCTGTTTCCGTAACGGTTTTATTATCCAAAGTCCACAGATAATGATTCATATTTCCTTCCAGTGTAAATTTCAATTCGCGAACATTCTCTGTAGGAAGTATTGTTTTTTCAGGAGATTTCAAGATATTATAAGACAGTCTTTTAATTGATTTTTCTTCCGGCATATTCATTCCTGAATGATCAGCATGATCTTCACTTTCTTTTTCTTTGGTTTTCATTCCCATCATTTCATTGATATGCTTCATCGTCATTTTTCTCTGATTTTCGGAAAGTTCCGGATACATCACTTCATTCATATCCATCATCTGGTTGCTCATCGTCATATTCATCGGCTTCATATTTCCACTCATTTCCATCATTCCGTTCATCATTTTCATCCCTTCAAAAAGCTTTAATCTTGGTAGATTAGGAGCTTCAATTTTTTCTCCAGATCCCAACCAGAGTGAAGCATGACCAATTCTGTCTTCTGAAGTCGCACGGAATTCAAAACTTTTGTTCTCAGGAACAGTCACTTCAATATCATAGGTTTCGGAAACTCCGACAATCAAACGGTCGACTTCTACAGGAACAACATCATTTCCGTCATTTCCCACAACTTTTATTTTCCCTCCTCCATAATTTAACCAGAAATAAGTGGAAGAACCTCCATTAGCCACTCGTAATCTAACTTTATCTCCTGCTTTTAACTGTTCATATCCAGAACTTGGCTGCCCGTTGATAAGAAATTTGTCATAATACACATCACTTACATCCATGGCTTCCATTCTTTTCCATTCGTTCAGTGCTTTTGTTCCGAAGTTTCCTGTTTTTATAGCTTCCCAATAACTTTGCACAGCATTTTTCTTAATGGCGTACCAATCTGTATTTGCCATATGAAGCCTTCTCGCAATCTGCATAGGATCATCATCGCTCCAATCGCCCAATAAAACAGGGATTTCCTTGGTATATTCTGTTTTAGGCTCTCCTTCTCTTTTTTGAAAAACCAAAATTCCATTCATTCCGATCTGTTCCTGCAAACTTTCATGGGAATGATACCAATAGGTTCCGTTTTGAGAAATTTTAAATTTATACAAATGTGTTTCTCCCGGCTTTACCGGCTTTGTCGTTAAATAAGGAACTCCATCGTGTTCATTGGGCAAAATCACGCCATGCCAATGAAATCCCGTATTTTCTTTTAACATATTATGAAGATAAATTTCAGCGGTATCTCCTTCTGTAAAATATAATGTAGGAGCCTGTAATTTTCCGTTCACAGCAATAGCTCTTCTATTTTTACCTGTAAAATTTACGATTGTATCTTTTACATAGAGATCATAGCGAACTGTTTTTCCTTTAAAGCTAATCTTACCATTTTCTGAATTTCTTTTTAAAACAGAGCTTTGAGATTCTTTTTCAGAAGGTTCAGGCTTGGCTTTACTCTCGATTTCCACTAAATCCATTCCGCATTTCGGGCATTTTCCAGGTTGATCGGAAATGATTTCGGGATGCATGGGACAAGTATATTTTTGAGATGGAGACTGTTTAAGTTTAGGTTGAGACTTTGATTCTGCTAAACCTTTATTTTTAGTATTTAAAACAGGTTTAGCTGCATTAACTTTTTCAGCCTTTTTTACCTTGCTTAAATCATTCTTCTTCTCGACTTTAAGATTCACTTTATTTTTAATTTCTGCCGGCTTTGTTTCTGTTTTTAATGAAGGTGTAGCTTGTGGTTTTGCAGCAACTTTTGGCTTTATCACTACTGTTTTTTTCACCAACGTCATGCCGCATTTTGGGCAATCTCCCGGTTTTGAAGAGACCACTTCAGCATGCATAGGACAGGTGTAAAACGTTTTCGTAGTTTGTGCAAAAGAGAAAACAGAGAACAAAAGCATCAGAAATAATATCAATTTTTTCATAATATTTCGAACTTTTCTTTAAGTTGTACAGTTGATTTTAAAATTAAAGTTAATTCTAATTTAAACTATACAACTCGTTATTTTTAAATAAAATAGACTAATTATTTAATCTCTGACTTCACACTTCCACATGAAAGCATAGCACTTCCGTAGTAAGGGTTCAGGATTTTCTTTTCGTCGCTCAACCAGCTTCCGTCTGCCATAGGACAGTATTGAACGTAGATAGGGTTTTCAGATAATTTAAACTCTTTAGTCAGATTAATCATATTATCAGAAAGATTGAAAAAAGTTTCTCTTTGCGTGTTTATATTTCTTGCTTCTGAAATCGCTGTAGCATCTTTTCTAAGGATATTTAAATTGCCTTCGGAAACCTGCTTATAATCTATTGCAGAAGCTGTTTTAATGAATTCTGTTGCCGCTTTTGAAGTTTTGTCTGCATCATCTGAAGCTAAAGCTGATTTTATGGCAATATAATTTTGGTAAAGCTTAGAAACCTGAGCATCTTTTTTAGATTGCGCCGAAAGAGAAATGATTGAAAATAAAGATAATGCTGCTGTAATGATATATTTTTTCATTGTATTAAATTTTAGAATTAATTTTAAGTATAGATTTTTTTTAAATCGCGTAAAGCGACAAACCATGTCGTTCGTAATGATAAGAATATCAAACGACTGACAAATTCTAAATTCTAAAATTACAATGATTTATATAAATAGGAACCGACCGGTTTTCCGGTGGCGCATTGATTTGAATCTGTGTAAATTTTGTAGCAGAAAAAGAGTGATCTGGAAAGAAAAATTCATGATGCTGAACTTCTGAGATCTGTTTTAGAAAATCAATTTTAAGGAAGTCTGATTTTTGGGAATCATCAACTTTTACAATTTTGATTTCGGTTTTACAGCAGTCTTTTTTGGTTTTAACGCCACATTTACTGCAAACATCATCCACTTTCTGGCTTATAGAAGCGAATTCCTCCATACAGTAATGTACGCTGAAAACTGCTCCGGAAGAAAACCCGAAGTAGAAAACAGAAAACAATATGGCAAGAATCTTTTTCATTGGAGCAAAGTTAAAAATATCTTTAATAGGATGGTTATAGAATTTTGTATTGTTGTTATAAAATTCGGGAAATAAAAAAGCTTCTGAACTTTCAGAAGCTTTTTGTTTATAGCTTGAATTCTAGTTTAACATTGAAGAATCTTCCAGTCAAACGAACAGGAACGGGATACATTAAGTTGGAATTATAATCCGTGATCCACTGATTGGCAACGGTATTATTGATATTAAAGGCATTGAAAACCTGAACTCCCAATGTCAATTCTTCGAAATTACTCCAGAAACCGTATGTTTTTTTATTGTCTTTTCTATCGATAAATACCTTGGAAAGTCCTAAATCGACTCTTTTATAAGAAGGCAATCTATTCTGATATTGGTAAGGATCTGTAAATACAGGAGCTCCGTTTGGTAATCCCATTGCATATACCAAAGTAAGGTTTACACGCATTGAAGGAAATTTAGGCATATAATCCTGGTAAAACATGGCAAATCTCAGTCTTTGATCTGTAGGTCTCGGAATATTTCCTCTTCCGTCAACATTTTCATAGGCTCTTGCATAACTCGCAGACAGCCAAGAATCTATTCCGGGAACAAATTCTCCGTATAATCTGGTATCAATTCCGTATGCATAACCTGAAGCATTATTTTTGCCTGAATAACGGATTCTGACATTATCCATATAATAAGGGATAAGGTTATCCATTTTCTTATAATAGAGTTCTGTGGTCAGTTTAAACGGCCTGTCATACATCTCAAATTCGTAATCGTTTGCCAATACAAGCTGTATTGAACGTTGAGATTTGATATTGCTGTTGAAATTACCTTCTAAGTCCTTAATTTCTTTGTAAAAAGGAGATTGGTAGTAGATACCTCCATTCACTTTAAACAACATATCGGAATCCCAATCCGGTTTTATGGCAAACTGAAATCTAGGAGAAAAAATAGTTTCTTTATTAAAGCTCCAGTTAGCAACCCTCGCTCCGACATTTAAAAATACTTTACTGCTTCCCCAATAGAATTTTTGAGAATATTGTACATATGCAGATAATCTTGTCGGCTGAATATGATTTTTTCCTGCTATGCTGTAAAACAGTTCAAGATCTCCTTCATCCATTCTAGGGTTAAGAATATTAGCAGGTCTTGGAATACTGTAGCCTGCAGAATCTACCAATTTCCATTCATTGGTAAGATCTTTCAGGTTTTCTTTTTCGTATTTAAAACCAACTTCAAAATCAGAATTTACATTAGGAGAGAATTTTGCTCTGAACTGTGTTCCGTAAGTTCTTACAAAAAGATCATTTCTAGCACTTTCAATCTGGCCTCCTACATCGTACGAAACCACAGGAGCTCCCGTTGTTGGGTCAAAAGTCTGAAGTTCATATTGAGAATGGATGGTATAGTATTCTTTTTCCCTGTTCTGATATGAAAAGCTGTCTAAGGTAAATCTCCATTTATCGGATGGTTTATAGTTCATAGAGAACGTTCCCATCATATTCTTATACATATCCTGCTCCTGTCCTGCATATCCTATATTAACCGTAATCGGCTGCTGAAGGCTTCCAAAAGTTACACTTTTCGCCTTAGGAATCATTTCATAATCATTCTTAGAATAGTATCCTATGAATGAAAGTGAAAATTTATCGCTGACATGATAGTTGATATAAGACTGAAAATCCCAATACGTAGGGTTAAAATCGGTATCTTCATTTAAAGTGTTCAATACCAAATTAGTATTTCTGTACCTTCCTGAAAATAAAGCCGTCAGTTTTTTATTCTTGGAAGCTAAACCAGCCGTTAATCTCCCTCCAATAAGACTCGCTTCTCCGGAAAGCTCAAGCTTTTTAGGTTCTCTATAATAAATGTTCAGGGCAGAAGACATCTTATCTCCGTATCTTGCCTCAAAACCTCCCGCTGAAAAGCTGACTGTAGAAACCATATCCGGATTAATGATGCTCATCCCTTCCTGCTGAGAATTTCTGATCAGAAAAGGACGGTAAATCTCAATATCATTAATGTAAATAAGGTTTTCATCATAGTTACCACCACGAACCATATATTGGGAAGAAAGCTCTGTATTGGAGTTTACAGAAGGTAAGGTTTTAAGAATTCCTTCAATACCCCCTGAAATACTCGCTACATTCTGAGCATCTTTTGCTGAAATTTTCACAGCGGAAAGGTCGGTTGTTTTTCCTGATTGTCTCTGGAAAACGACTTCCTCTATATTGGTAACTCTAGTTGTTGTATCTTTTTTCTTGGTCTGAGAAAAGACAAACAGAGGAGCCATTAAGCTCAATGGTAAAACTAGTTTTTTCAAAAGAAATATTTTAAAATTTCAAACGGTTAATTTATAACTTTTATTTTATTATTTGACTCTGAAGGAAAACTTTTGACCACTCCTCTACAAATTTCTTAGGCAGATTCTTCTCTTTTACAGCAGCAATGCACATAAATACATCATTATCTCCTTTTGCAAAGTAATAAACCTGAGACTCTGTAGTTTTTGAATCTTTATAGGAATCCGCCTCCATAGTAAAAAGAATATACTCTCTTTCCCCCTTCTTATTTCTGGATACTTCTTTTATTCTTAAATTCTTGGTTTTGGACTGCACTCGCTTTTTAATATTATCAAAAAAAGTTTGCAGTGGAATTGAAGCCGCATTTTTAGTGACCACTTTTGTTACAATAATATCATAATTATCCCAATTTTGACCTTTAGGAATATATTCCATCATTATCATCTTGTCATTTTCTTGTTTTTCTTCCAGATGAAGATTGTATTTTTCAGGTAAAGAAAATTGTAAAGAATCTATTTTCTGAGAATATATAGACAAAGAAAAAGAGATGGATAAGAACAATAAAAATTTCTTCATTATAAAATAGCTTCTCTAATTCTTGTGAGTTTTTGTAATAAATCTTCCAATAAATCTAGTCTTAACATATTTGCTCCATCAGATAAAGCGGTTTCCGGAGTTGGATGGGTTTCTATGAAAATTCCGTCTGCACCTACAGCAATTCCTGCTTTTGCAACTGTTTCAATAAGATCCGGTCTGCCTCCTGTAACTCCAGAACTTTGGTTGGGTTGCTGTAAAGAATGAGTAACATCCAGAATTACCGGAGCATATTCTCTCATGGTAGGAATTCCTCTGTAATCAACGATCAGATCCGTATATCCGAAAGAGTTCCCTCTTTCAATAATAGCAACTCTTGGATTGTCGGAATCGGTAATTTTCTGAACTGCAAATTTCATAGATTCCGGAGAAAGGAATTGTCCTTTCTTAAGACTCACACATTTTCCTGTTTTTGCTGCAGCTATCAAAAGGTCTGTCTGACGTACCAGAAAAGCAGGAATCTGCAGAACATCAACATATTGAGCCGCCAAAGCAGCATGTTCATTCTCGTGAATATCTGTAGTCGTTGGAATATTGAAAGTTTCTCCAACTTTTTTAAGGATTTCTAAAGATTTCTCTTCTCCAATCGTCGTAAACGAGTCTACTCTACTTCTATTGGCTTTTTTGAAGCTTCCTTTAAAAATGTAGGGAATGTTATATTTATTTGTAAGTTCTATCACTTTTTCAGCAATTCTAAGTGCCATATCTTCGCCTTCAATAATGCAAGGACCGGCAATAAGGAAAAAGTTTTTTGAATCTTTGTGATGAATATTATCTAAATACTGAATCATTTTATTTTTTATTAAAAAGTTCAGTAAAAATACTGAGAAAGTTTTAGAATCGGAAATTATTTGAAGGCTTTAACAGACTATGACTACAATAGCTTTAGTCTTTTAAGTTTTTCTATTTTTAAAATTTATTTAGATGCTTCGACAAGCTCAGCATGACATCTCTAATACTGATTGTTCTAATTTAGCGAAAAATTTAAAATAGTGTCATGCTGAGCGAAGCCGAAGCATCTATTTTTTTATTCTCACTGAATAAACAGCCTCATTTCTTTTTTAATTAAAACTTTTTCAGAATCTTCTCAAAAGTATTAATATTTCTACTGGTAAACTGGTCTTTCAGACTTTTCTTACCAAGAATTTTTCCAAAAGTAGAGTCTAACGTGTCTCCTTTGGGAACCTGCCAATAGAAAATATTATTTACGATTTTAGCATCTTCATTATCTACTTTTGAGGCATTTTCGAATTCCTGCATGAGGACTTTTTCAATACCATCATTTCCGATAAAAGTATAGGAATGAAAATTCTCATTTTTTTCAAAAGGATTTCCGTTCCAGAAGTTTTCTATTTCTTCCTGAGATTTAATGAACAGATAGGCTTCATAAGAAAAATGTTCTGACATCGCTTTCTCAAGAATTTTCTTTAGTTCATCTGTTTTTTTATCTGATGAAAAGATAATATTTCCGGAAGCCAGAATAGAAACTACTTCATTCATGCCGGCCTCTTTAAATACCTGACCAACTTCTGCCATTTTCATATTGGTTCCTTTTACATTAACTCCGCGGAGAAAAGCACAGTATTTCATAGTATTTATATTAATAGAGATTTTAGTTTCTTAAAATTATTTAATTCTTTCGTATAAATTATAATCTGTTCCGGATGGTTTCAAATGATAAATTTTCTCAAGAATTTTATTCTGGCTGTTCAGATGGTCTTTGATGCGGAATTCTTTTAAAAGCTTATAATGGGTTTTATAATACTCAGCATCTTTTTCGGAAAACAGATCTTTATAGGAAAGCAGATATTTGGGGTTTCTTTTCTTTACAGTATTAATCCAATAATGGGTTTTATCTTTTTTGATTTCTTCCTGAATCTGTTTGTCAACCAATCCAACTTCATCAATCGCTTTCAATCCGGAGAAATAAGGAATATAACCTGCAGGTTCTAATAGAATCCATTGTTTTTTATCTTTTTCGTATAAGTCTAAATACAACCCGATGGATCTTCTATAATTCCATTCTCCGTTTCCTGTTGCAATGGAATGCACCGTTTGAAAAGCCAGCATGGGAAGAATATAGAAAACAATAAAAGAACTCAGCCAAAGGTTTCTTTTTTCTTTCTGTTCTAAAACAAAAATAAAAACCGGAACAAAAAGTAAAATCTGAGGAACCCAATAATACCAATCGAAAAGACTTTTCTGCGAGAGAAAAATAATCTGTTTCGCCCAAGCAAAAATAAAAATCATCCACAAGAATTTATTTCTCTCCGTTTGTTCTTTCTGTCTGATGATAAAAATGAAACATACAATTTCAAAAGCAGCTATAATGATCGTAAAGGGATTGAAGTCTCCCGGTAATTTGAACATGCCCCAAAAATTACCATAATTCAATCTGAAGTAATCCCAATTTTGTTGAAGGGTAAAATTATTGTCATATCGTAGCTTTTTAGCCACAATGGTGTTATTGACAAGTTCTCCAAAATAAAACCAGTTAAAAGCCAGTGCTACACTGATTCCTAGAATACCTCCAAAAACATAATTCCATTTTATTTTTCGGTTCCAAAAGATATCTACCAGAAAAACAATTCCTAAAAAAATTACTGAATCTATTCTTGTAAATAAAATTAAAACCGGTAAAATAAGTAACGCCCATTTTTTTTCTTTTTTGAAACCGTAGTACAACAAAGCCATTTCTAAAAAGAACAGGATTCCATATTCCATTCCCAAAATAGAAATCTTTATAGAAGGTGGAAGAATACCAAAAAGAAATATAAAGATTGCTTTATGCCAAGCGTTTTTAAAAATTAAATGTGAAAGGAATAAACTTCCTATAGTAAACAGTATGGTATTAAAAATAAGTAAGGGTTCTATGAAGTTTTCCTTTCCGAAAATAAGGTTGAAAAAATAAGATACAAAGACATATAAATGGGTAGTAGAAGCCGAGATTTTAGTCGCACCGTTAAAACCTATAACTCCGTAATCCATAAGGTTCTGTGCTACTCTCCAAGTAATAAAAGCGTCTTCCTGAATATGATGGGTAAGTAAAAAATACAGTTTTACAATAATTGCAAAGAAAACAGCATAAATGGGAAGATATTTATTTTGAGATTCGGTCATTATGTATTTTTAATTGAGACAAAGATAATTTTAAAATTTCTGAATATCAATAAATAAAAAAACGGAACCGAAGTTCCGTTTTAATAAATATTTATTGGGTTGCTTTTATAATCGCGTTGGTAATCTGTTCTTCTTTTTCTTTGGAGTAAGTAGAATCATAAGGTTCCATTACATCAAATAAGTACTGATAGAAAGGCGTTATCTTTTGTACTTTTTCAGATTCTTTCATTGCTTTTTCTTTACCCATTTCTTTAAGGTTCTCAATAAACCTATTGAATCTGCTGTCTATAGGCTCTAAAGATTTTACAAGATAATTATAGGCTTTATCTTTTTGTCCTACTTTCCTGTACCCATCGGTAACAGCAGATACAACCAATGAATATTCCATAGGCTTGCTTCTCATTTCTCTGCCTATTAATTTCTGGTCATGAGGACTTAGCTTCAGATAGTATTCATATTCTTCAAAGATTCCTTTTTTAAGCACTTCTGCCAGTTTTAAGGCTTTTTGCTCCTGCCCTGCAACAATATATCCGTATACCATAGAGCTTAATGAACGAGGATCATTGTATTTTTCTGCAGGAATTTCTTTTGCAGCAAGATCCAATAATTCTAAAGCTTTTGCTTTTTGACCGCTTAATGCTAATGCTGCTGCTGCTCTACTTGCAGAGCTTCTATAGCTAATAATATTTGAAGTAGCCGTTTCATCAAAATGGGTATTCAGATCTTTAAAATTACCCCATCTGTAGTTTTTAACCACATTATAAAGCGAATTTCCGTCTACTCTTCCTAAATCTCCGTCTGAAGTCTGAGGCGTATGAATTGGAATCAATCTATAGCTAAACCCGTCAAACTGTAAATATTCATCCAGATAGAAAATATTCTCACTGTCGTAGATACCTCCTGAAGAGAAGCTTACAGGTCTCTTCCAGTCAAAGTTTGCAAGCAGATCAAGCATCATCAGATTGCTCTTATATAATGTATTGGCTTTATAATCGATCATAATTTGATTTGCCACATTTGGAAGATCTGCCGCATTAATGATCCCTGCTTTTACCGCATTTTCTTTATTTACTGGTAAGATAAATTTGGTTACCGGAAGGATATTGTATTTTTCATATTTCTCTTCTCCAAAGTACATTTTCAAAAGCTCATCTTTTTCAGGCGATTTCATTTTAATGAAATTAAGAGCCTCTTTCAATGTTATAGAATCCTGAGTAAGGTATTTTCTGAATGACTGGAATTCTGTTTCCGGAGCTCCCTGCTGTTTTAGCATTGAAAATACTCCTTCCCAGTCTTCTTTTTTCATTAGATAAATCTGGTCATTTACACCGTCTCTGTAATCATCGTGAGTAAGGATACCAGGAATTCCTGCTGCATTGTACGTTCTTCTTTTTACCTGATCCAAATTCCAAGGAGTGGATGCTAAAGTAAAGTTAACCACTTTCACATCATCACGGAATCTTTCCGTTTCCTGAATTGCCCAAACCGGATAGGTATCGTTATCTCCGTACACGAGTAAAATATCATTCTTAGGTAAAGATTTTAAGATTGAATATCCATAATCATAAGAAGTATATCTGTTATGTCTGTTATGTACATTATAATTCTGGAAGCCCATCATAAAAGGAACTCCTAATAATATGACACCTGCAACAATATTTGCCGCGTTAGACTTTATTTTTGATTGTAGCAGCCAGAGAATCGCTCCGGCTCCCAAACCTATCCATATCGCGAAAACATAAAACGAACCTACCATTGCATAGTCTCTTTCTCTAGGTTCAAAAGGCTTAACTCCTGTATAGAAAACAATCCCAACACTCATTAAAATAAAGATTGAAAGCATAGCATAGAATCTTCCGAAATCTCTGTTTAACTGGAAAAAGAACCCGATCAACCCTAAAATTAATGGTAAGAAGAAAAACTTAACCGTACTTTCATTTTTATATTTTGCAGGCATTGCATCCTGATTCCCCCACATTGCATTATCAATAAAAGGGATTCCCGAAATCCAGTTTCCTCTTGTATTTTCTGTGCTACCTTCCAGGTCATTCTGTCTTCCTACAAAATTCCAGAATAAATATCTTACAAAATAATATCCGTTTTGGAAAGTAATGAAGTAATCCATATTCTGAGCAAGTGAAGGCTTCTGAACATTAATCAGATCATAAGGCTTTACTTTAAGATAATCTGCTGCTGTGATGGTTCCGTCTTCATATTTTCCTCTCAGCTCTTCAAAAATCTGTTTTGCCTGCGGATCATCAGCAATATCTGCGTTGTCATAGTTGAAAGTAAAATCAGGCGCTCCATACATAGAAATGTAGTTGGCCATTACCTGCTTATCTTCACTAAACATTCTCGGCATTAAGCTTACATGCGACTTGTTAAATACATAATTGAATCTGTCACCGGTTTTTCTATAGGTTCCGGTTTTTTCATCTTTTTCGTAGATGTCACCTGTTTTAACTGTTTTAAAGCTTCCGTCTTCATTTTTCTCAATTCCTTTTGCATCTAAAAATGCAGTATAGTTTTGTCCATATATTGTTGGCCAATCACCATATTGCTCCCTGTTATAGTAATCTAACATACCGATTGCTGTATCAGGATCATTAAGGTTCATTGGCGGGTTTGCATTTGCTCTGATAGGAATTACCATCCAGCAAGAGAAACCGATAATCATGTATACAACGGATAATGCGATCGTCTGAAATACATTTCTTTTTGATTTTCTTGCATACTTAATAAGGAAATAACAGATTGCAATCATTAAGATGAACGCAACGATCGTTCCGGAGTGGAAAGGAAGTCCTAATCCGTTTACAAAGAAGATCTCAAGTCTTCCAAACATCGTCATGATCAATGGGAAAATAATTTTGAAAACGATAATTAAAATCCCCAAAGTAATTAAGTTAGCCCAAATAAAGTTCTTCCAGGTAAACTGATAATTTCTTGCATAATATACTAAACAAACTGCAGGAATTGCCAACATACACATCATATGCACCCCTACAGAAAGACCAAGAATAAAGAAAATAAGAATGATCCATCTTTCGCTAGCCGAATCTTTATATTCATTTTCCCATTTAGTAATCAACCAAACTAATAAAGCAATAAACATAGAAGCCATAGAATATACTTCACCCTCTACTGCAGAAAACCAGAATGTATCTGAAAAAGTAAAACATAAAGCACCTATAACCCCTGCAAAAAGAATAGAGATTTCCTGATGTTTTGTAACTTCTTCAAAATCTTTGTTCAGAAGTCTTCTTACAAAATGAGTGATCGTCCAGAACAAAAACAAAATAGTAAATGCACTGAATAATGCAGACATCCCATTAATAACAATTGAATAATTTTCACCATTTCCAAAAGCAAAAATAGCAGCTACCGCTCCCACAATCTGAAACAATGCTGCTCCCGGTGCGTGCGTCACTTCCAGCTTTACTGCCGAAGAAATATATTCCCCACAATCCCAAAAACTAAAATTGGGCTCTATGGTCGAAAGATAAGTGAAAAATGCAATGACAAAAATCACCCATCCGAGAAGGGTGTTCCATTGCCTAAAAGTCCAGTTTTTCATAGTATAAAATCAATTATGCGAAAATAGCGTTTTTAGATCATTCTATAGGGATTTTAACAAAATTTAAAGATTTGGCTTAGTATTTGTGACGTGTGTATAGCGCAAAAATTACAAAATAAAAATATTTTTTTATTTAATCAATACTTTCAAACCCAACAAAAGTTTAGAAATTATTTATTTTTTTGTATTTTTGCCGTCAGATTTTTATTGAAAATAACAAATAATGAGTAATGTTTACGATAATATCCTTGGCCTAATAGGAAACACTCCTATGGTGAAGCTAAATACTGTTACAAAAGATATTCCTGCAACCGTTTATGCCAAGTTAGAATCATATAATCCTGGACATTCCACTAAAGATAGAATTGCACTTCATATTATAGAAAACGCTGAGAAAAAAGGCTTATTAAAAGAAGATTCTGTAGTTGTAGAAACTACTTCCGGAAATACCGGTTTTTCTATTGCAATGGTTTGCATCATTAAAGGATATAAATGTATACTTGCTGTAAGTGACAAGACAAAGCCAGAAAAAATAGCTTATCTGAAGGCACTTGGAGCAACAGTCTATATATGCCCTGCCAATGTACCTGCAGATGACCCAAGATCTTATTATGAAGTTGCTAAAAGAATCGCTTCAGAAACACCAAATTCAGTTTACATCAATCAGTATTTTAATGAACTAAATATTGATGCTCACTACCAGACAACCGGACCTGAAATTTGGGAACAGACAGAAGGTAAAATCACACACCTTTTTGCTTGTACTGGAACGGGTGGAACTTTATCCGGATCGGCAAAATTTTTAAAAGAAAAAAATCCTGATATCAAAGTGATTGGTGTAGATGCTGATGGATCTATTCTTAAAAGCTACCACGAGACAGGAAAAATTCACAAAGAAGATGTTCATCCTTATCAGATTGAGGGAATGGGGAAAAATTTAATTCCTTCTGCTCTACTTTTTGATAAAATAGATGAATTTGTAAGGGTAAATGATGAGATGTCTGCTTATAGAACCCGTGAAATTGCTTTGAAAGAGGCTATTATGGGAGGTTATACAACAGGAGCGGTTACTCAGGCATTAATGCAATATGCACAGTCTCATGAATTTTCTGAAAAGGATATCGTTGTTTTAATATATCCGGATCATGGGTCAAGATACATTACCAAAGTGTACAGCGACAAATGGATGGCAGAACAGGGGTTCGTAAATAATTGTGTTCATAATTACGATGAAGTTTTCAAAACGGAATTCATCAAATAAGAAGAAATAAATTTATTATACAAATCAAGCCTTTTTTGTAGATCACAAAAGGCTTTTTTACTTAAAAATTACTAATAAAATGTTGGATATTTTTGAAAGAATAAAAGAAAATCCAGGACCTCTTGGACAATTTGCAGACTACGGAGAAGGTTATTTTATCTTCCCTAGATTAGAAGGTCCTATAGGCCCAAGAATGCAGTTCCAAGGAAGAGAAGTAATTTTCTGGAGTGCAAATGATTACTTAGGAATGTGTAATCATCCCGAAGTTTTAGAAGCTGACGCAAAAGCGGCTGCGGAATTCGGAATGTTTTATCCTATGGGAGCAAGAGCTATGTCAGGAGAAACAGAACAGCACTTGCAACTGGAAAGAGAATTGGCTGATTTCGTTCAGAAAGAATCTGCTTATCTTTTAAATTTTGGTTATCAGGGAATGGTTTCTACTATCGATGCTTTGGTAGGAAGAAATGATGTAATCGTTTATGACGTTGATTCTCATGCTTGTATCGTAGACGGAGTAAGACTTCATGCAGGTAAAAGATTTACTTACAAGCACAACAATATTGAAAGTTTAGAAAAAAACCTTCAGAGAGCAACAAAAGTAGCTCAGGAAACAGGGGGAGGAATTCTTGTTATTACAGAAGGGGTTTTCGGAATGAGAGGACAGCAAGGTAAACTGAAAGAAATCTGTGAACTAAAATCAAAATATCAATTCAGACTTTTGGTAGATGATGCACATGGTTTCGGAACCCTTGGTAAAACAGGAGCCGGAGCTGGTGAAGAACAAGGATGTCAAGATCAGATTGACGTATATTTCTCAACTTTTGCAAAATCTATGGCTGGTTTCGGAGCTTTCCTTGCAGGAGACAAAGAAATTATCAGATATCTGAAATTTAATTTAAGATCTCAAATTTTTGCAAAATCTTTAACAATGCCAATGGTAATCGGAGGTTTAAAAAGATTGGAACTATTGAGAACAAGACCAGAGATCAAAGCTAAACTTTGGGAAAATGTAAATAAATTACAAAACGGTCTTAAAGAAAGAGGATTCAATATTGGAGACACCAATACTTGTGTAACTCCGGTAATGATGCAGGGAACTCCCGTAGAAGCTACTCTACTTGTAAAAGACTTGAGAGAGAAATACGGAATCTTCACATCTGTAGTCGTTTATCCTGTAATACCTAAAGGAATGATTTTACTAAGATTAATTCCTACCGCATCTCATACCGATGCAGAAATCAATGAAACTCTTGCGGCATTTGAAGCCATTCATGATAAGTTAGCAAGTGGTTACTATAAAGAGCAGGAACAAAAATTATTAGAAGAACAGGGTTTGAGTTTCAAACCGATTTAATAATAAAATAAAAAAACCACTGAAATTCACTCAGTGGTTTTTTATAAATAATATTCTATAAAACTGAATTTATACAATAAATAATTAATGAAGCTGAGAGGATATGTTTTGGGTATTATATCTGCAATTTCTTACGGATTGCTTCCTATTTTTATTCTACCGATCAAGCATGCTCACTTTTCTTTAGACATTACTTTATTCTATAGATTTCTGTTTTCAGCTTTAATGATTTGAGGGTATTTATTGTATTCCAAAGAAATTTTTTCGATCAGCAAAAAAGAATTGCTAATATTTTCAGTTCTCGGAATCTGTTATGCCCTTTCCTCGGAATTTCTATTTTTAGGATACGATTATCTTACCGCAGGAATTGCATCTACCGTTTTATTTATTTATCCGGTTATTGTCGCATTAATTATGTTTTTCTTTTATAAAGAGAAATTAACCAAGCTTTCCATAACATCGTTACTTTTAGCATTTGCCGGAGTTATTATACTCTGCTTAAAAGGAAATAGTCTGGAAATCAATTATCTGGGTTTAGGAATTGTGATGTTAAGCTCAATTTTCTATGCATTGTATATTGTGGTGGTAAACAAATCCAAAATACAAGCTTCAGGATTTAAACTTTCGTTTTATTCCATGCTTTTTACCTCCGGATTTTTTATGGCAAAAGCAATTGCGGGAAATGAATCTTTTGCAATTCCGTCAGTGAATACTTTTTCCAATTTATTAATTTTTGCTTTCCTCACAACTGTCATTTCAAGTTTGTGTCTGGTATATGCAATTAAAGACATTGGCTCCACTCCTGCTGCAATTTTGGGAGCTTTAGAACCTGTAGTTGCCGTACTGATTAGCGTTTCAATATTTCATGAAAAGTTCACTTATAATCTACTCATTGGAATTACTTTAATTCTTTTTGGAGTTATCCTTAATGTAATTAGTGATCAAAAGAAAATAAACCATGTGTAAAAATTAATATAAAAGCCAAGCTCCATAAGGGAGTCTGGCTTTTGTATAACTTTATAAAGGTTACTTTAACTTATTAAACATATATCTCGCAATTTCCCATTTCGAATGGTTTTTCTCTAATACAAACAATTCTCGATTTTCTTCCGGAGTCGTTTTGTTATCAGCATAGAGCAATTGCGTTCCTCTTGACATAGTACGTGCTATAGCATAATTTTCATTAATGACAGTGATCTCTTCAATTTCAAACTTTATATTCAGCTTAAGAGTTTTAAATACAAAATTATAAGATTCTTTAAGCTGTTCTTTACCTTCAGCAGTTGGGCCACCTAATGGCATGAAAATACCTGTTTCGCTATATAAAGCAATGACTTGCTCAGTAGATGAGCTATTAAGTGCATTTTGATAACTATAAAGTAATTGCTCTATATCTTTTTTTACTGTTGCTTCCATATTTTTGTTATCAGATATTTTAAGAGTTGGATTTTGTTTTTTTGAACAAGATGTTAATATTAACAATATCTGAATGATAAGAAGAATATTTTTCATCTTTATTTTTTTAAAGTTTTGACTTAGCTTCAGAAAGATTCACCGCTTTTCCCAATGCTCCAAATTCATGCAAATCTCCAAAAACTTCAAGACGAATTGACTGATTAATTCCACCTACTTTTAAAGGACTAAACCCTGCATTTTCAATCACTTTTTCAATATCCTTATCAATGGATATTTCATCCGAAGCATAAAATAATACTGCCTTTTCAGGGGTTCTATTAGATGCTCCCGTAAGATTTCCAGCCCCCAATGTTCCAAATGCTTTTACCAGCTTAGCTCCTTGAGGAAGTACTGCTTTATTAAGCTCTCCTGCAGATTCTCTTTCTCCGATAATCTTTTTAAATCCACCATTTCCATCCGGAGCAATAGGATTTGAAACATCAATAATAATTTTACCTTTCAGAATATCCCCATGATCATTGAAAAATTCCTTGAAAGCACCAAACCATATTGCTGGTATAATAATATCTGCCGTATTGATCGCTTGATCAATATCCATACTTTGAGCAAAACCATTGGATTGTTGAGCGAAGCCAACAGACTCTTCATTATTTCTTGATGCTACAATTACTTCATGGCTGTTATTAATTAAATCGCCTGCAATTGCCTTTCCAATGTTTCCCAGACCGATAACGGCCACTTTTTTTAATGTTTCCATTTTCTTTTGATTTTCAATATTTATCTATGTCAAAATTAGGGGGAAAGCCAATTAAAAAAGGACAAACTAGTTTAAGAAATAATCTTGATATTTGGTAAGATGAAACATTAAACTAGTTTCATATAAACATCAATTTTTGATTCTTCGCTGCCGGATTTTGCTTAAAAATTGTGGCGTAATTCCAAGATAGGAAGCAATCTGTGTATTGGGAAGCCGATTTGCAAGCTGAGGATAATGCCTGAGGAAAAACTCATATTTTTCTTCTCCTGTTGCACTTATATTTTGGAGCACCCGATTTTGAAGCTCTATAAATTTTTGCTCGATAATCACTCTGAAGTTCCGGTCAAATTTAGGATAATAGGTATAAAGATACCAAAGGTCATTTTTTTCAATCTGCAGAACAATGGAAGTTTCAATAGCTGCAATATACAACTGACTCGGTTTTTTATTGTGGAAACTGTCTATATCAACAATCCAGTCGTTTTCTGCAGCAAACTGGAGGTTATGTTCTTCCCCATTACCATCTATATTGTACATTTTTAAACAACCTGAAACGACAAACGTATAGTACTGACAAATCTCATTTTCTTTCAGGATAAACTGTTTTCGCTTGATTCTCCTTTCAACAAACCGTTCGTTCAATACCTCAATTTCTTTCTTTGAAAGTGGGATATAACTTTTAAAATATTCGACAAGCGGAGTGGTTTCTTTTGGCATTGTAAATAAATATACTAGTTCTATAGATTAAAATAAAATCATCAATGAGTAAATTACTATGACAATATATCAAAAAAAACTGAACCAGATATGCCTATGAGTAAGTTACAAAATACAATATTAGGAAAACAATTAAATCATTATAATAACGTAAAACTCTAAAGACTTTTTTCATTGCTTATAATCAGAAGAAAAAATTTTTTTCTAAAAAAACTTTAGAATAACTTTGCAAAAAATTTCTGTTGAAAGACCTGCTTCTTATTACTCCGCCTTTTACCCAGCTTAATACTCCTTATCCTGCGACAGCTTATATCAAAGGTTTTTTAAATACCAAAAATATTTCAAGCTATCAGGTAGATTTAGGAATTGAGGTTATTTTAGAATTATTTTCAAAAGACGGGATTCAGAAAATTTTTAATAAAGAAATTGATTTACAATCTGTTTCAGAAAATTCACGGAGAATTTTTGCTTTAAGAAATGAATATTTGAAAACTATTGATCAGGTCATTACTTTTCTTCAAGGGAAAAGCCCGACCTTGGCAAGACAAATTTGTTCCATGAATTTTCTTCCGGAAGCTTCCCGATTCAATCAGCTCGATGACATGGAATTTGCTTTTGGAAATATGGGACTTCAGGATAAAGCTAAACATTTGGCTACCTTATATTTAGAAGATTTATCAGATTATATTGTTGAAAATATTGATTTTGATTTTGGATTCAGCAGATATGCAGAAAAATTAGGAAAAAGCGCCAATTCTTTTGATGAGTTATATTCAAAACTGTCAGATAATCAAACATTTATTGATGGTTTTACATTAAAAATTCTTCAGGAAAAATTAGAATTAGCTCAACCTAAATTAGTTTGCTTCTCAATTCCTTTTCCTGGAAATTTATACTCTGCATTCCGATCTGCAAAATTCATTAAAGAAAATTATCCGCATATAAAAATTGCTATGGGTGGTGGTTTTCCCAATACCGAATTGAGAGAAATAAAAGATAAAAGAGTTTTCGAATTTTTTGATTTCATCACTTTAGATGATGGTGAAGTTCCTCTTGAATTACTTCATCAACATATATGTCATGCTGAGCAAAGCGAAGAATCTCAATTTAAAAGAACCTTTTTAATTGAAAACCAAGAAGTTGTTTATAAAAACAATTCTAAAAAACATGATTATAAACAATCTGAAATCGGAACACCAGATTATACTGATTTACAATTAGATAAATATATTTCCGTTATAGAAATTGCCAATCCGATGCACAGCTTATGGAGCGACGGAAGATGGAATAAGCTAACCATGGCTCATGGCTGTTATTGGGGAAAATGTACTTTTTGTGATATTTCTTTAGATTATATAAAAATTTATGAGCCCATTTCCGCTAAAATTTTAGTGGATAGAATGGAAGAATTGATCCAAATGACTGGTGAGACCGGATTTCATTTTGTAGATGAAGCAGCTCCACCCGCTTTGATGAGAGAAGTAGCTTTAGAAATTTTACGAAGAAACCTGGTGGTAACCTGGTGGACCAATATTCGTTTTGAAAAAAGTTTCACCCGTGATTTATGTTTTTTATTAAAACTTTCCGGTTGCGTTGCTGTTTCGGGAGGACTTGAAGTAGCAAGTGATCGATTGTTAAAATTAATTGACAAAGGAATTTCTGTAGAACAAGTTGCCCAAGTCACACGAAATTTTACAGAAGCAGGAATTATGATTCATGCTTATCTGATGTATGGGTATCCAACTCAGACTATTCAGGAAACTATCGATTCTTTGGAAATGGTTCGTCAGTTATTTGAAATGGGAATTTTACAAAGCGGGTTTTGGCATCAGTTTGCCATGACTGCTCACTCACCTGTCGGATTAAATCCTGAAGAATTTGGAGTGACGCCAATTAAACAGGAAATTCTTTTTGCAAATAACGATATTGATTTTACAGACAAAACAGGAATCGATCATGGAAAGTTTAGTTTCGGTTTGAAAAAGTCTTTGTTCAATTATATGCATGGAATCAATCTCGAACTTCCGCTTCAGGAATGGTTTGATTTTAAAATTCCAAAAACAACTGTTCATCCGGACCACATTCATGATTGTTTATTAGAAGAGACTAACTTTAAGTTTAAAGGAAACTCAAAAGTTGTTTTTTTAACAAAAAACGTAATCGCTGAGAATCGCGTAAAAACAAAAAAGAAATATCAATACCCGTACACACAGCTTACATTCCACTTAAAAACGAATATTGTAAGTGTTGATCTGGAACAAGAACAGGCTGAATGGTTGATAAAAACAATTGGAGAAAACTCTATAGAAATAACAAAAAGTATTACGCTTCAACAACTTAAGATAAATTTTGAAGAAAATTTTGAAGATTTTGAATTATTCTGGTTTTCAAAACCTATACAGCAATTAAAAGAAAATGGAGTGATTTTGAGTTTATAATTTTTTAAATTTTTGAACTCTAAATAATAAAATAAAAATCCTGAAAATGATTTCAGGATTTTTATATTTAAAAACAGTAGCTTATTTTTCAACGCCATCTTTTTTAACTTCACCAACAATTATTTTATCTTGGTTTTTAATAAAGTTCGGATCCAAAATAGCCATTCGTTCTGCAATTGCTTTATAAGTTGGGAATTTTAAAATTGATGCTCTGCCAGACATTTGCCTATAAAGAGTAAAAATTTTTCCACCAGCAGTTTTGATTTGTTTGGTGGTAGTAATATATTTACCAATATATTTACTATTGGCATCGTAAATTTCAATATCAACAAAAGTTTTTTCAGAAATGGTATCGTCTGATCCAAAGCTGACAGGCAAATTTGTAAAGTAACCAACTGGTTTTCCGTTACTTAAAATTTCTCCAACACTGTTTACCGTAATATTCAGCTTATCAATTTTACTTCTTGTGGTATAAGCATCTTTAGTTTTTGTATCCAGCTTTCTTTTAGGAGCATTACTGAAAAGTTCATCAAGATTTTTAACATTAATTCCCTTATTATCAATCAGTTTCAATCCTTTAATCGAAGTATAGACCGCCGATTTTTCTTCACCCGAAAATGCAGATGGCGAAATATAATCGAGCTCTAAGGTCTTATCACGATTATAAACCCTATTTAATTTGATGTAACTATCTCTTACAGAATCTACTACACTTTTATCTACAAATTCTATAGTATAAATAGGAGTTTCTTTCAAATCTAAAAAAGTATATTCATTAGATTTATTTGAAACCTTCGCTACATGTACTCCGTCGATGCTGACAATTCCTCTTTTGGTTTTAATTTCCTGAGCTTTTAAGAAAAATCCCAGAATTGTAAATAAAATGATTAAACTTTCCCTCATAAAATCAGATTTTTACATGAAATAAAAAAAGTGTAACCAAAGTTACACTTTCTTGAAAATATATTTAGCTTTTCATTTAATTATTCACAAAGGATAATTCCTTTATCATGATTAAATTCTACAACACCGCTTTTGATTGGGTAAGAAAAAACAGATTCTTTATCGCTTTCCTTAGTAAAGTTTTTAGCATAAGCTTCATCAATCGAATTAGCATATAATTTTACTTTACCACCAATTAAAGAAGAAACAATTCCTGCGTGGTTTTTCATGATGTGAAACTCACCATTTTTTCCAGGCAATAATACTGAATTTACCTCTCCTTCAAAAACTACGTATTCTGGTGTTAAAATTTTTATATTCATTTTAATTTAGATTAAAAGATTAAAAGATTGAAGATTAAAAGATTTTTGACAACTAATGTCTCTTATCTCAGGTCTAAAAATCTTGTGTCTAATTTATTAAGCGTTATCCGCTAGCATTTTTTGTCCAGCTTCAATAGCTTCCTCGATCGTTCCTTTCAAGTTGAAAGCAGCTTCTGGTAAGTGATCTAATTCACCATCCATAATCATATTGAATCCTTTGATAGTATCTTTGATATCTACTAAAGATCCCGGAATACCTGTAAACTGTTCTGCTACGTGGAAAGGCTGAGATAAGAATCTCTGAACTTTTCTTGCACGGTAAACTACTGATTTATCTTCTTCAGAAAGTTCTTCCATACCAAGAATTGCGATAATATCTTGCAATGCCTTGTATCTTTGAAGAATTTCTTTTACTCTTTGAGCACAGTTATAATGTTCTTCACCGATAATTTCCGGAGCCAAGATTCTTGACGTAGAAGCCAATGGATCTACCGCTGGATAAATACCTAATGAAGCAATTTTTCTGTCTAGTACTGTTGTAGCATCTAAGTGAGCAAACGTAGTTGCAGGAGCCGGGTCAGTTAAGTCATCCGCAGGTACGTAAACCGCCTGTACTGAAGTAATTGAACCATTTTTAGTTGAAGTAATTCTTTCCTGCATTGCACCCATTTCAGATGCTAATGTTGGTTGGTAACCTACCGCAGAAGGCATACGACCCAAAAGCGCAGATACCTCAGAACCAGCCTGTGTAAAACGGAAGATGTTGTCTACGAAGAAAAGTACGTCTCTACCTTGTCCCGCTTCACCACCGTCTCTGTAGTACTCAGCTAAAGTAAGACCAGAAAGTGCTACTCTCGCTCTTGCTCCAGGTGGCTCGTTCATCTGTCCGAAAACGAATGCAGCTTTAGATTCTTTCATAGCTTCTAAGTCTACTTTAGAAAGATCCCAACCTCCGTTTTCCATAGAGTGCATGAAATCATCACCGTATTTAATAATACCTGATTCCAACATCTCTCTCAAAAGGTCATTTCCTTCTCTCGTTCTTTCACCTACTCCGGCAAAAACAGAAAGACCACCGTGTCCTTTTGCAATATTGTTAATCAACTCCTGGATCAATACTGTTTTACCTACTCCAGCACCACCGAACAAACCAATTTTACCTCCTTTTGCGTAAGGCTCAACTAAGTCGATTACTTTAATACCTGTAAATAAAACTTCTGCAGAAGTTGAAAGTTGATCAAATTTTGGAGCTGGTCTGTGAATAGGTAGACCACCTTCCTTAGAAATATTTTGAAGTCCGTCGATAGCATCACCAACAACGTTGAAAAGTCTTCCGTTTACAGCCTCTCCGATTGGCATAGTAATAGGATCTCCATATCCAATTACATCTTGTCCTCTCTTAAGACCATCAGTAGCGTCCATTGCGATACATCTTACTGTATCTTCGCCAATATGCTGTTCTACCTCTAAAACTACTTTTTCACCGTTTTCTTTTGTAATTTCTAACGCGTCGTAGATCGCTGGAACAGATTCCACATCACTGAAGACAACGTCGATTACCGGACCAATAATTTGAGAAATTTTACCTTTAATTTGGTTTGCCATTGCTAAATTTTTTCTTGGTGCAAATATAATGATTCTTCATAAACTCGCAATTGGTAAAAAAGAGATTTTTATCATGCTTTTGAAGGAATTTAAATTTGGATTTTAATATTTAATTTTTGCAGACCTTGCACTAAATAAATACAATTTACAAAGATCTCATAAACTAGAAAAATAGTATGCCAGATTCTGTAATAGATATCATAAAAAATCATAACTTGAAAATAACTCTTAGTATATAATAATAGATAATTTTAAAGGCTTTATATTTGCACTCAAAATTTTTCCCGTTTTGAAAGCTTTCAAAAATTTCACAGATTATACTTCTCAAAAACCTTTGGCATTGTCTTTAGGGATGTTTGACGGAGTACATCTGGGACACAAAAGTATTATTGATGAATTATTAAAAATAGGTTCTGAGAACAATCTTGAAACCGCAATCCTTACTTTTTGGCCCCATCCAAGATTTGTTTTTAATCCTAATGAAGATTTAAAACTTCTGAATACATTAGAAGAGAAGAAATCATTGATGGAAAAATACGGAATCGATAATCTATTTCTAAAAGAATTCGATGATGAATTTAGAAATTTAACCGGAGAAGAATTTGTACGTCAAATTTTAATTGAGAAATTAAACGTAAAATATTTAATTATCGGTTACGACCATTCTTTCGGAAAAAATAAAAGCGGAAACTTTGAATTGCTCCAAAAACTTTCAAAAGAACTTAATTTTGAAGTGGAACAAATGGAAGCTATTAATATTCACGAAAATAATATCAGCTCTACTAAGGTTCGCAATGCACTTTTAACAGGCAACATCAAAGAAGCAAACGAAATGCTGGGTTACTCCTACTCTGTTTCCGGAACAGTTGTTCATGGAAAAAAAATAGGACGAACCATCGGTTATCCGACCGCCAATATCGAAACGGAATCTATTAAGCTTTTGCCTAAGAAAGGTGCTTATATTGTTGAAGTGTATGTAAAAGACCAACTATATAAAGGAATGTTGAGCGTTGGAACCAATCCTACAGTCAATGGAGAAAAACTAACGGTAGAAGTTTACATTCTTAATTTTGAAGGGGATATTTATGATGAAAAAATTACTGTAAAATTCAGAGATTTTCTTCACGATGAAATAAAATTTGAAGGACTTGAAAAATTAATTGAAAGACTGGACGAAGATAAAAGACTGACGGAAGAGTTTCAATTTTAACTGTTTAGAATCTCTTCCTTTACTTTTTTTGTCAAAGAATTAAACACTAAATCATACGACTGGTCAATCATTTTTAAAATTAAATCTCTTTTCAAACCATCTACCATTACTGAATTCCAATGGGTTTTATTCATATGATAGGCTCCCGTAATTTGCGGATATTGCTCGCGAAGTTCTGCGCTCCATTCCGGATCAGTCTTGACATTAATTCCTAACGGTTGTTTTTCTAAAGCCATTAGTAAAAACATTTTTGTTCCTACCTTTAGTACAAGAGTTTCATTATCAAAAGGAAAACTTTCAGTAACTCCTTTTTTTGTAAGGCAATAATCTAAAATTTCGTTAGCATTCATGTTTTTATAAGGAATAAGGAATTGGTAATGAGCAATTTTTATCAATCATAGATGCTTCGACTCCGCTCAGCATGACACCGTCACAAATTAATCTCTAATAAAATACTTAGTATTAGAAATGTCATGCTGAGCGGAGTCGAAGCATCTCAATTTTCTTTGTTTTAAATATAAAACTTTCCACCAAATTTAGTAAATTTAAGAAAGAAACAGCATCACTACAAACAACATTATTTTATGAAAGCTTTAGTAATCGGCGCTACAGGTGCTACAGGAAAAGATCTGGTTAATCAATTACTTAATGATCAGGATTTTGAAGAGGTAGATGTTTTTGTCAGAAAACCGATTGAAATTCAGAATAATAAACTCAACGTCCATATTGTGAACTTTGAAAAACCGGAGGAATGGAAAAATAGGGTAAAGGGAGATGTTGCATTCTCATGTCTTGGAACCACTTTAAAAACTGCCGGAAGCAAAGAGGCACAAAGAAAAGTAGATTATGATTATCAGTATGAATTTGCAAAAGCCGCCAAAGAAAATAATGTAGAAGATTATATTCTGGTTTCAGCTTATGGAGCCAATCCCAACTCAAAGATTTTTTATTCTAAAATGAAAGGTGAGCTGGAAGAAGCCGTAAAACAACTTCATTTCACTAAAATAACCATTTTCAAACCCGGAATGTTAGAAAGAAAAGATTCTGACAGAGTCGGAGAAGTTTTGGGAAGCAGGATTATAAAGTTTGCCAATAAATTGGGCCTTTTGGAAAGTCAAAAGCCTTTACCAACAAATATTTTAGCTAAAGCGATGATCAAATCTTCAAAGATAAAAAGCAACGGCTACTCTAGTATTAAACTGGGGAATATCTCTTGTTTTGCTGAGAAAAGCAACGAATAAAATGAATTTGTAAATTCTTATTAAAAGTTTCGGCTCCGTTTAGAATCTAAAATATTGACCTAAACAGAGTCAAAATTATGTTGTTACTATTTTATTTAAAATACTTCGTAATCGCTTCATCCGTAGGTTTGGTAGTACTTACAAAAGAGTCGATAAGTTTTCCGTTTTCGTCAATTAAGAATTTTGTGAAGTTCCAAAGAATGGTTGAGTTTTTCACTCCGTTTAATTCTTTTTCAGTTAAATATTTAAAGATAGGAGCCGTATCATCACCTTTTACAGAAACTTTTGCCGCCATCGGGAAAGTTACCCCATAATTTTTTTGGCAGAAAGCCCCGATTTCATGATTCGTTCCAGGTTCCTGACCTCCAAAATTGTTTGCAGGGAAACCAACAACCACTACTTTGTCTTTGTATTCTTCATAAACCTTTTCCAGATCAGCATATTGTGGAGTAAATCCACATTCTGAAGCCGTATTTACAATAAGGATTTTTTTACCTTTAAAGTCTGCAAAGTTGATTTGCTTTCCTTCTTCCAAGGCATCAACTTTAAAATCATAAATCGATTTTCCCATAAGTTCTTTGGTTTTTGCTTTAGATGCATCACTTTTTTTCTGAGCACAACTATTGAAAAATGCTACAAAAGAAAGTAGCAATAAAAAGATTTTTTTCATTTTTAAATATTTTTAATTTAGAACTTGAAAATATTCGCCGGAAATACTTTATTGATCTCTATTTTATTCAGTAACATCACATAATCTCCGTCTTTTTTGGTACTTGAAGATTCTATTCTGAAAGGCATCAAGAGGTTTCCGACTTTTTTATAATCAGAATAATCCAAAGTTTCGTCTTTCTTTATTTCTCTGAGCAACATATAGGTTTTACTGTCAAAATAATAAATATTCTTGTTTACATTTTTAATTAATTCAACTTTATAACAATAAATATTTCCTATTTTCTCTTTTCCTACATTTTTGGCTTCAAAACCTTTATTTTCCCAATCTATAAAATCATTATCAAAACTTTCAGGTTTATAATCTGCATATTCCTGAAGTTTGTTGGTCGCATAGTTCATAGCGTACCCTTTTACTCCATCATAGCCTTCAATAGCAGTTTCTTTATTATTAATGGTAAGAACCGTTTTGGTAAGATTAGGACGTTGCTGATAAATTTTAATCGGATATTCATCTTTGATTCCTAAAATTACTTTTCCTTGAAGTAATACTGAATTTAACAGCTTCCAGTTCGTTAATCCTCCGGACAATTCAATATTTTTATCTATAATTTCCTTTGCCGTCTGAGCAAAAGAAAAATTCGAAAATGCCAGAACGAAAACTAAAAGTAACTTCTTCATTAATTTTATTTATAAATTCAAATATAAGGTTTTTACGGTGAATCTGTAAAAATGTAAAATCTTAAAACTGTTTTTGTGTAAGCAAATGGTTAAAAAATGTAATCTATTTTAAAATTTTAATTGAGATTCTTCATTCCACTATGCTTCTTCAGAAAGACATCATCCAAATTATTAAGCAATTAGATCAGTTTTCTTGCTTTTTCAAGGTCTTCGGGCGTATCGATGCCAACTCCGATGAAATTGGTTTCTATGAGTTTAATTTTCATTCCATATTCAAGATAACGGATACATTCAATCTTTTCAGAAATTTCCAGAGGTTTCATCTCCAGTTTTGAAAACTGAATCAAAGCATGTTTTCTGAAGGCGTAAACTCCAATATGTTTGAAATAATCTACATTGTAAGAAATTTCCCTGTGAAAAGGAATCACAGAACGGCTGAAATACAGAGCAAAACCATTATTATCGGTAATCACCTTTACATTATTGGGGTTTTCAATCTCTTCTTTTTCAATAAGTTTTATTTTTAATGAGGCTAAAGATATTTCCTGATTTTCATCGTTATGGAAAACTTCAATTAATTGTTGTAAAGGTTCTAATTTAAGAAACGGTTCATCCCCCTGAACATTAATAACAATATCACAATCAATATTTTGTACAGCTTCTGCAATTCGGTCACTTCCTGTTTCATGTTGACCGGTCATCACCGCTTTTCCCCCGTTTTTTACAATTTCATCAAAAATAATTTCTGAATCTGTTGCTACAAAAACTTCATCAAATAAACCTGTTTCCACAACGTTATGGTAAGTTGTTGTAATAACTGTTTTCTCACCTAAGATCTGCATCAGTTTTGCGGGAAAACGGCTTGCTTCATAACGTGCAGGAATAACCGCTATTATTTTCATAAGTTAAAATCGTTATAAGTTATTAATTATGAATCTTCTTATTTTGAAAGATGCTTCGACAGGCTCAGCATGACAACTCTAATACTAACAATTTATTTAGCTTTTTTAGCAATGTCATGCTGAACCCTGTCGAAGCATCTATATTTTAAAAAATTACTTCAAATTATTTAAAGCACTCTCCAATTTCGGCATCATGAGTGAAATCTCTTCAGTTGCCAAACCTCCAACAGAAGCTCTGAACCAAGGCTCAGATTTTTCTTCTCCAAAAGCAGAGAAAGGAACCAAAGCAACTCCAGCTTCATTGATTAAGTAGAATACCAGATCAGAAGAGTTTTCGATAACTGTTCCGTCCGGTTTTGTTTTTCCGATATAATCTAATTTGATGGTAAGATAGAGCGCTCCCATTGGCTCAATACTGTCAACAGCAAGACCTTTTCCTTTTAGATCCTGAATTCCGCCGTGAAGAACTTTTAAGCTTGCTTCCAATTTATTTTTGAAATCTTCTACGAAAGCATTTACTTCCTCAGGATTTTCGTAATATTTTGCAGTGGCTTCCTGTTCCGGTTTTGGTGCCCAAGCTCCAACGTGTGTTAAAAGGGCCTTCATTTTATCTAAAATATGAGCCGGACCAAATCCCCAACCTACACGAACACCAGTTGCAGCAAGACATTTAGAAATACCATCGATATAGATTGTATAGTCTCTCATTTCAGGGAAAAGAGAAACGGGATCTACGTGTTGTGCTCCAAAAGTAAGATTAGAATATATTTGGTCATACATTAAGTACAATGGCTTTTCATCCTCACCTCTTTTTTTGTTTTCTTCTAAAATCAATTCGCAGATTTCAGAAAGCTGTTCTTTTGTGAACATTGTTCCTGTAGGGTTCAACGGTGAACAAAGGGCAACTAAAACAGCGTCTGACAAATGTGGTCTTAAATCGTCTGCAGTGGGAAGGAAGTTGTTTTCAGGAGTAGTCTTAACTTCCACAGCATCCGCTGAAGTAAGGTAAGCATAATGGTTGTTGTTCCAAGATGGTGTAGGATACACTACTTTATCACCTTCGTCAACGATTGTTTTATAAACTGCATAGATCAATGGTCTTGAACCGGCTGTGATCAAAATATCATTCGGTGAATAATCAAGATTCCATCTTGTTTTTAAATCTTTAGAAACTTCTTTTCTTAAAGATAAAAGTCCATTTGCAGGCGGATAATTTGTCAGATTATTCTGATAAGCTTTCTGAATTTCCTCCTTCAATTTGGCAGGAATCGGATAAATATTAGAATTTAAATCACCAATCGTAAGATTCGCAATCTCCGCTCCTTTCGCCTTTAAATCATTTACTTCATTACCAATTTTTACAATTTCAGAACCAATCAGGTTCGCCGCTAATTTTGAAACTTTCACTTTATTTTTAATTTAAATTTATTTACTATTCTCTCTCAATATTGATTCTTTTATGAATCTCTTCTTCCGGAACTTTTGCATCAAAAAGACTCATTAATTCTTTTGATTTTTTAGCCACATTAGAATTCGGATATTTTTTTATTATTCTATTGAACTCTTGTCTGTTTTCATCATATAGTGTTCCGTCTGAATGCTCATGAGTAGGTGTATTCTCCATTCCGAATAAATAATCATACAAATAACTATTGTACATTACCTTTACTCCGGAAATCAGAGGACTTTTAGGGTATTTTTTTATGAAATTTTCCCAAAATATCGTTCTTTCTCCCAATTCTTTCCAGGAAATCACCAATCCCGCATCTGCCGAATAAAGACTTTCGCTCTCTTTCGACAACTGTTCAATGTAAGTATTATAATCCGGAGTTACTTTATTTTTAAATACCGAAAAATAATAATCAGGAACCGACCAAATTTCGGTATACCCTTCTCCTACTTCTCTAAATTCAAGACTTCCTTTCTTAAGTTCAGCACTCAACTTTCTGATGTTTTCAGGAAATTTGTAGCTGTTACTTTCGGAATCATAATAATTAACATATTCTTCTAAGACTTTGCCTAAAGTTTCACTTAAACAAGCGATATATTTTTCACGAATTTTACTATAATCTTCGTATAATTTATCATTTTGTTCTGGTAAATTCTGAGCAATTTCTTTCTCTGTTTTCTGTTGATACCATTGAAGAGTTTCAATATAATCTTCCGTTTTATTTTTAGAAGAACACACAGTATCAATAGGTTTAAACAAATCTTCTTTCTTTTCTACTGTTGAAATAGTGTCTTTTTCAATTTTCTCTTGAGAAGTTTTTGTTGCTTCTTTTTTACAGGAAAAAATGGAAACCAACAGAATAAAAGCTGCTAAACTCTTTTTTATCATGAAATAATTTTGAAATTAATCTAATTTCAAATCTTTTCTTATTTCTCCAATTTTTGCTTCTAAAGATTTTAATTTATCTCTGAAATCTGCTTCAGAAGTAATAGAATCTTTTACGGAAACATAAAATTTAATCTTAGGTTCTGTTCCTGAAGGTCTTACACAAACTTTTGTTCCATCCTGAGTGTAATAAATCAATACATTCGATTTCGGAATATCGTTCATTACTTGTTTTTCTCCTGTTGAAACAATGAAATTTGTCTGTTCTTTGAAATCCTTTACTTCTTCAACTAATGAACCAGCCAGTTCTTTTGGTGGATTTTCACGGAAATTCTTCATCATATTCTGAATTTCTTCGGCTCCGTCTCTACCTTTTCTGACAAGATTGATCAAACCTTCGTAATACATTCCCAATTCCTGATAAATCTCGATCATGTATTGGTACATCGTTTTTCCGTTAGCTTTACACCAAGCGGCAATTTCACAAGCCAAAATGATACTTCCGCAAGAATCTTTATCACGAACAAAGTCTCCCGTCATGAATCCGAAACTTTCTTCACCACCACAAATGAATTTTTCTTGTCCTTCGAAATCACGGATCATTTTTCCAATCCATTTGAATCCGGTTAATCCAACTTTACAGTCAACACCGAATTTCTGAGCAATATCAAAGAAAATATCCGAAGTTACAATTGTAGAACCGATGAACTCTTTTCCTGTAATTTTTCCTTGCTTTTTCCATTCATTTAGAATGTAATACGTAAGAATTGTATTGGTCTGGTTTCCGTTTAATAATTCTATTTCACCATCCAGATTTCTCACCGCAATTCCTAATCTGTCACCATCGGGATCAGTTCCGATCACGATATCTGCATTCGTAATTTTAGCAAGATCCATCGCCATTTCCAAAGCAGCCGGCTCTTCCGGATTCGGAGAATCTACGGTAGGGAAATTTCCACTAGGAATCATCTGTTCTCTAACTAAATCTATTTTTTTAAAACCCGCTTTCTCTAACGCTTTAGGAACTGTTGTATAGGTAGTTCCGTGGATGGATGTGAAAACTATATTCAAATTTTCTTTTCCTACGTTCTGATAGGTAGAATTTTCGATACAAGCATCGATATAAACATCATCCTGCTCCTCTCCGATCCATTCGATCAAATCATCATTTCCATTAAATTTAATTTCTTCAAATTTTACAGAATAGACTTCATTGATGATCGCTTCATCATGTGGCGGAACAATTTGTGCCCCGTCATTCCAATATACTTTATAACCGTTGTATTCTGGCGGATTATGAGAAGCCGTCAAAACAATTCCCCCGTTACATTTTTTATCACGTACAGTGAATGACAATTCCGGAGTTGGTCTGTGATTTTTGAAAAGCAATACTTTAATTCCGTTTGCTGTTAAAACATCGGCTACCAATTTTCCGAATTCTTTTGAATTATTTCTTACGTCATAAGCAATCGCAACTTTGATTTCTTCTCCTTCAAATTGCTTTAACATATAATTCGCAAGTCCCTGTGTTGCTTGACCTAACGTGTATTTATTTAAACGATTGGTTCCAACTCCCATAATTCCTCTCATCCCTCCTGTTCCAAACTCCAACTCTCTGTAAAAAGAGTCTTCTAGATCCGGCGAATTGCCATCAATGAGCAATTGAACAGCATCTCTCGTCTCCTTGTCGAATGTGTCACTTAACCAAAGCTTCGCTTTTTCTAATGTTGTCATATTTGTATTTTGTTCTTTTATAGTTTGTAAAGTTCCTTTATTTTTCGTTTTAATCTCTGTCATTTCGATGAAAGGGAATTTTTTACTTTAAAGAGATTCTTCATTTCACTTCGTTTCATTCAGAATGACAAAATTGTAATTTAATTACAGCAATTAATTTACTCCAGTTTTTTGTTTTCTACTCGTGTATCTTTATCAATTTTAAATGCACGAATCGGATCATTATAATACAAGAATTTTGCAGTATTCTGAATGTGTCCTTTTAATGAATCTTTTACATTTACTTCTGCATAATTTCCATTTTTAGAATCAATATTCAGGTTCTCGATTTTCCAATAAGGAGCAATCAAACTTGCTGTATCTGAGATCTTTATTACTGCATTTCTAGTTTGTCCCAAGAAATTCGCCCGGCTTCTATTCAGCATTTCAACTTCTGCTCTTCTTGTGTTTACAGAACCCATAAATGTAGCATAATTTTTTAAATTCAATCTAAAATTATCCGTCTTTATTTCGCTTGAAATGTTCATTTCTACTGAATCTGATATGGCAACTTTCTCCAGATTATATTTTGAATAAATTGTAATATTATAAAAATCCACACCTCTTGTTCCACGTTTTTCTTTAATAGAAAGTGTTTTATCATTTACATCAACATCAAGATTATCAGCAACATTCGGATAGGTTTCTATTTCAACAAAGTTTTTAGATCCTCTTGCATAAAAAACCCTGAACTTTCCTTCCAAATCCAGATTTACAAATTCTGAAACATCCACATCTTTTCTTTCAATCTTTCCTTTTGGAGAAACTTTCCCGCAAGAAATCACAGTAACTAAAGCCAATGTGTACAATATTTTTTTCATATCCAATTTAAAATATTTCATATAAAACAGCAAATATTACGAGACCTTCTATTCCCATTAAAACATAAAGAACCGATACTCTCCACAGTAAGCCTGATTTTGAGTATGATTTTTTAAAAGCATTCCAATAAGTAATTGCCGGGAAAAGAATAGAAAGACCGAATAAGATTTTATCAATGATATTGAAAAATTTTTCAACAGGTTTCCATAAACCGATCAAACTTACCATATCACTTAGCAAAAATAGGATTAAAATTCCTAACAGACTTACTGTTCCTATGATAAAATGTTCAGCAATATTTAATTTTATTTTTTTGAACAGGAAATAGCCATTCATTCCCAGCATAGGAATAATTACAAACAATATTACTTTAGAATATTTCGAGAAAAAATCCTTCATGTATATCACATCGTCTGTAAGAATTTCCGCTGGAGCAAATTTTTCGTAATAATGGTAGCTCAGGACATTAAAACCAAAAAGAATCAGTAACAACGAAATAAAATTGTTGTATCTGATTCTTTTTCCTGAAATATAATTCATCGCCGTTGTTCCGGGACTGAATACAATATTTTTTAAAGTATGGAAAAATTTGGCTTCAACATGCCAAATCGATCCTAGAATATCATTTTTGATAAGTGAATGTACTGTTATTCTTGCTGTGTCGGCTTTCTGTCCGCAATGAGCACAAAACTCATCGGAGATTGAATGACTACAGTTCAAACAACTTTTTTTATTCATTGTGATACTAAATCACTTCATCAATATTATAATTCTTATGTTCTCTATTTGTTCTGATAATCATTTCTCCTAAAAATCCTGCGACGAAAAGCAAGGTTCCCATAATCATCATTGTTAAAGCGATGAAAAACCAAGGATTATTGGTAATTAAATGTCCATAAATTCCTCTGGCAACATCAATTAATTTTGAAATTCCCAACCAAAGTGCCGAAAGGAAACCAACAATGAACATCAAAGTTCCCACAGCTCCAAAGAAATGCATAGGTCTCCCTCCGAAACGACTTACAAACCAAAGAGTTACCAAGTCTAGAAAACCTCTGATAAATCTTTCAGTTCCGAATTTTGAAGTTCCATAAGGTCTTGCCTGATGCTGAACTTCTTTTTCTGTAATTCTTCTGAAACCTGCATTAGCCGCCAAAACGGGAATGTAACGGTGCATATCTCCGTATACATCGATTGTTTTTACAACCTGTTTTTTGTATGCTTTTAATCCGCAGTTGAAGTCATGAAGATAAACTCCCGAAACTTTTCTTGCCGCTGCATTGAATAATTTTGACGGAACATTTTTGGTCATTACGTTATCAAAACGCTTCTTTTTCCAGCCGGAAACAATGTCATAATTTTCATTAATAACCATTGAATACAATTCTGGAATTTCTTCCGGAAAATCTTGTAAATCAGCATCCATGGTAATAATAACATCTCCGTTTGTTCTTTCAAACGCAGCATGTAATGCCTGAGATTTCCCGTAATTTTTGGAGAATTTAATAGCATGAACCTGAGGATGCTGAACCTTCAGGTTTTCAATAATGCTCCAAGATAAATCTGTACTTCCGTCATCTACAAACCAAATTTCGTAGGATAAATTGCTTGCGTTGCAAACATGATCAATCCTAGAAAAAAGCTCTTCCAAAGAAGCTTCTTCGTTTAATAACGGAATAACTATAGATAAGTTCATTTAATTTTTAATAAAATTATTATTGGTTTTCTGTTGTTTCGGGCTGAATCGTTTTTGTTCTGAAAAATGCCCCGAAAAATACTGACAAAACTACGTAAAATATCAGAATTGCTGCAAAATATCCAGAAAAATGACTTGCCGTAAGCATATCTTTTCCTTTAATTGCTTTAGGATTGAATCGCTGAAGTCCCTCTTTATATTTTTGATCAAGCTCATCAATATCTTTTTGATGCTTCAAAATTTTCTTTGCTGAATTGTATTCTGCGTCAAGTTCTGCCTTTTGTCTTGTTACATATTGATAATTCAAGAGCTTTTTTGCATCTGTATCTACAAAATTTAGGAAAGCAAAAATGCTGAACACCGAAAGAATTCCTCCAATAAACATTGGAACAAACGCCCTTTTGAATGCTTCTCTGAAACTCACCTCTCTATGGTTGTTCCAATAAGATTTTACCGACCAAAAAGCCGTAACAGCATATAAAATAGGTAAAACGAAAGCATTGGCTTTCAATGAAATATCAAAATAATTGATCCCTGAGAAAAAGTAATACACTACAAAAAAAACAACCATTGTAGCGATAAAAAGTATAATTCCTAATGTTGATGGACTTTTCGTCATATTTAAATTTTTTGAAAAAAGTTGAAAAATTATTGTTCTAAATCTCAATTATTTAGCCTTGTCATTAGCGTTTTCCAACTATTTTTTCTTTAATAATGTTTTGAAGTTTATAAAATATTCCTACCTTTGCAACGGCAAGTCCTAAACAACCAGCTCCTGAGAATCCTCCAGGGTGGGAACGCAGCAAAGGTAATTGGTCGTAGCGGTGTGATTTAGGTAGCTTGCCATTTTTTATTGGTTTAAGTTGAAGAGAGGTAATTTGAAAATTATCTTTTTTTGTTTCTAAATACTTCAACATTTTAATTCTGATTTTCAAATTACCGATCAATATTTATTTAAAATTCGAACTCTTCGCCTAATTTTGGTAAAACAAGTTCTACATTTTTATCTGCAAAATGCTTCAATGCACTTTCATGGTTAATTTCAATAGCAGGGAAAGTATCAAAGTGACATCCAATAACTTTTGGAGTTTTTAATAATTCTGACGCTGCAAAAGCTGCTTTTCTTGGGCACATTGTATAATGGCTCCCAATCGGAAGGATAGAAAGATCTAAATGACCATATAATCTTGGAAACAGCTCCATATCTGCCATTACCCCTGTATCACCTGCCAAATAAACGTTTTTACCTTCAGGAAGCCTGAAAATATATCCTACAGGAACGCCTCCGTAGCTTCCATCAGGAAACGAACTTGTATGATGAGCCGGAACCATAGAAATTTTAAGATCGTCGATTTTTGCCGATCCTCCTAAGTTCACATCATCCGTGTTTTTTGCCATTTTGAAATATCCACAGATTTCCGGAACAGCAACAATGGTAGCTTCAGGATGAAACTGCAATACTTCTGCTACATCTGCAATATGATCTCCATGTGCATGAGTCAATAAGATATAATCGATTTTCTGAGCGGAGATATCAAACCCTGATTCTGCTTTTTTATAATTGTAGAAAGGGTCGCTCAAGATTGTTTTGTCTTTATAGGTGAACAAAAAACAGTTTTGTCCTAAGTATTGTATTTTCATAATTTTATTATTTTAAATTTATGTTGAAGATGCTTCGACAAGCTCAACATGACAACAGCGCTAATACTAACCGTTATAAACTTTCTATATTAATTTTACACTGTCATGTTAAGTGAAGCCGAAATATCTTTTTTATTTTGAGGGGAATTTATCTTCGATTAATCTCAGATTAATTCCGTGTTCCAAATAGGCTTTACAGCCATCTAGAACCGTGGTGAAACCTCCTGTATTGTCATTGATCGTTTTTAACAAATCTTCTCCTTCCTGAGAATATCCGTAACTTTTAATAACCACCAAAGTTCCTTTTTCCATTTCTTTGAATTCATAGTCAACATTGGTTGAAGGCTTCCCCCAAACTGTTTTTATCATTTGATTTCTAACCATTTGATTTACGGTAACCTCTGTTTTCACTCCATACATCTCCCATTCCCAAGTCACTGTTTTTCCTTCTTCTAATTTTCCGGTTGATTTTGTAAACCAAAAATGAGTAGTCACTTCCGGATTGATAAATGCCTCAAAAACCTCTTTAATAGGCTTTCTGATAAGCATTTGAGCTTCAACATAAACTTTTGAATTCATAGTTTTTATTTTTAATGAAAAAAGTTAAGTCCAAAAGCAGTAAGAACTGCCATTACAAAAGTCATAATCCCGACTTGCTTTAAAAATGGATCAAGCTCTCTCGGATTTTTTACAGCCATAATCTGTCTTCTCAGTTTCATTAACGGAAGCATGAGAATCATGACAATAAAAACGTAATAGTTTTGTGTCTGAAAGAATCCGTTTACTGCTAAAAACATTAAAATTAAGATCAATGGTAACTGCAGCAGAATCATTTCATAAATCATTGCATTTTTGAATCCAATTCTCAATGCAAAACTATTTTTACCTGATAATTTATCACTTTCAATGTCTCTCATATTATTGAGATTCAAAACAGCCATACTCATCATTCCGATTGCTGTTCCAGGTAATAACATATCCCAGCTGAACGATTTTGTAAATAAAAAATAACTTCCGCAAACAGAAACCAATCCGAAAAATATAAATACGAAAACATCTCCCAATCCCATATATCCGTAAGGTTTCTTACCTACTGTATAACCAATCGCCGCTAAAATGCTCGCCACACCCAAACCAATGAAAATATAAAATTCTCTCATATAATTTGGAATAAAAGCAACGTATAAAAGCGCAATCGTTGCTACAAAAGATAAAACTGAGAAAAGAATTACTGCATTTTTCATTTGCTTTGCCGTAATTTTTCCTGAGGCAACCGCTCTTACTTCTGCTTCTGAAGCTCTTTTTGCGTCCGTTCCTTTTATTCCGTCTCCATAATCATTGGCATAATTGGAAAGCACCTGATACAGCAAAGTCACTACAAGTGCCAATGCAAAGATTTTCCAGTCCCAAATTCCGCCTTCACCATAAAGCCTCCATTTTGCAATGAAAGCTCCCATTATAATTCCGCTTAAAGAAAGCGGCAATGTACGTAGCCTTGCGGCTTTTATCCAATCTGACATAGTTTATAAGTAATGGGCAATGAGTGATAAGTAATGAAATATTGCTCATTACTTATTACTCATTACTTATGTTATTATGAAATCCATTTATCTTTTCCGAAGTCTGGCTTTCTTTTTTCTAAGAATGCGTTTCTTCCTTCCTGAGCTTCTTCCGTCATATATGCTAAACGAGTTGCTTCTCCTGCAAAAACCTGCTGACCAACCATACCGTCATCTGTAAGATTCATAGCAAATTTCAGCATTCTGATTGAAGTCGGAGATTTTGCTAAAATTTCCTGAGCCCATTCATAAGCTGTATCTTCTAATTCATCATGAGGAATTACGGCATTTACCATTCCCATTTCAAATGCTTCCTGAGCAGAATAGTTTCTCCCTAAAAAGAAAATTTCACGAGCCTTTTTCTGCCCTACCATTTTTGCTAAATATGCTGAACCGTAACCACCGTCAAAACTTGTAACATCTGCATCGGTTTGCTTGAAAATAGCATATTCCTTACTTGCCAATGTTAAATCGCAAACTACATGAAGTGAATGTCCTCCACCAACAGCCCATCCCGGAACTACCGCAATCACAGCTTTTGGCATGAAACGAATCAAACGCTGAACTTCCAAAATATTCAAACGGTGTCTTCCGTCTTCTCCCACATATCCTTGGTGTCCTCTTGCTTTTTGATCTCCCCCGCTGCAGAAAGCCCAACCTCCGTCTTTTGGACTTGGTCCTTCTCCTGAAAGCAATACAACACCAATTGACGGATCTTCCGATGCATCATAAAAAGCGTCGTATAATTCTGAGGTTGTTTTAGGTCTGAAAGCATTGCGAACTTCCGGTCTGTTGAAAGCAATTCGTGCTACACCATTACATTTTTTGTAAGTAATGTCATCGTATTCTTTGACGGTTTTCCACTCGATCATTTTCGTAAAAATTTTTCTCAAAGATACGGAATTACAAAGAATTTTAACATTGATTTTTGATGAGAATAATCGGGAAAAGTTGATTGATTTTATTGAAAGATTATTTTGTAATACTATTGAGTCAATAAAAAAAAACCGGAACGACTTGGTTCCGGTTTATATTTAATTTCAAGTATTTGAAAATTATTTAGCAAGCTGTTTTGCTTGAATCTCAGCTTCTTTAGCTTTCATTTCATTATACTTTGTCATATTCTTAGTAATACCATATATATCTTTCAATGTCGAAACAGCATCTAAACTTTCAGGTTGAGCTTTATACCAACTTTCAGCATAAGGTAAAGCCTGATCAAATCTAGCTCTTCTAGCTTCAATTAACTTAGTTGCATCATCCGGCTTAGCTTTTCTTAATGCATTAATTTCTTTTACAGCAGCATCATCGTCTCCAATCGTTGTATATACTAAGTTTTGATATGCATTACCAAGTAATTTAGGATCATTAGCAGCTAATCCAATTGCTTTTTTAAATGATTCAAATGCATCATTTTTACTAGCTGGATTTTTAGATTGTAAAACTCCTAAGTTGTACCAGTTTGTAGCATCATTAGGATTTTTAGCTAATTGATCTTTTAAGTTCTGCATAAATTTATCTGTATTTCCAGTTGAATATAACGCAGTTCCCTGGTATTCTTTTAATTTAGCATTATTAGGATATTTTGCCAATCCTTTTTCGATGATTGCTAAAGCTTCATCATTTTTCTTAGCATTTAAAAGCAACGTTGACAAAGTTTCATACAAATCCGGTTCCACACTTTTAGTCTGCTCAGTTTTAAAATCAGAATAATCCGGATTCTTTTTCATTAAATCCCAAGTATTTTTATCTAAAGGAACAACCTGTCCGGTTTTTTTATCTTTTGCTGAATAAGTTGTTTGAATACCAGTATATCCTGAATTAATTAAGTCAGTATAAATTTTTATAGCAGGATCTATATTATTTGCTAATGCATAGCTTAGACCTGCATAATACATATAAGTTTTATCGTCTTGTCCGCTGCTTTTCAACAATTCATATACCTCTATAAACTTAGGAGCTGCACCTGCATAATTTTTAGCATTATAAGCATCCATTGCCATTTTGTTAGCAGCTTGTAGCTTCGCATTTACATCTTCTTTCTGTCCGAAAGCAAAAGTAGATGCAACAATAGCCATACCTAAAATTAGTTTCTTCATAATAACTTAATTTTTATATTAATTGTACAATTTTATTCTTCTGAATCAGAATTCTCAGTTTCCTCTGCAGAGTTTTCATTATCTACCTGAGGAGTTTCTGTATTGTTTTCTTCGTTATCAGCTACAATTTCTGCTCCTTCTTCATTTTCTTCATCTTCTTCTGCCACATCTTTATCCATTTCTACTTTTGCGATAGCAGCAATTTCGTCATTTTTCTTAAGGTTAATCATTCTTACCCCTTGCGTATTTCTACCCATCACTCTCATCTCATCCATATTCATTCTGATCGCAACGCCGGATTTATTGATAATCATCAATCCATCTTCATCTGTTACGTTTTGAATAGCAATCAGATTTCCTGTTTTTTCGGTAATGTTTAGAGTAATAACTCCTTTTCCTCCTCTGTTGGTAATTCTGTAATCTTCAACAGCTGTTCTCTTTCCATATCCTTTTTCAGATACTACAAGAACTGTTTCTTTCTCCACATCATTCACAACAATCATACCAATTGCCTCATCATCGTCTTCCATGGCAATACCACGAACTCCAATAGAACCTCTACCTACTTCTCTTACTTTCTCTTCAGGGAAACGGATACATTTACCATTTTTGGTAGCAATCATGATCTGAGAAGTTCCGTTTGTTAAATAAGCACCTAACAACTGGTCATTATCTCTAATTTCAATCGCATTCACACCATTCACTCTTGGTCTTGAATAAGCTTCCAATGATGTTTTCTTAATAGTACCGTTTTTCGTTACCATTACAACGCTCATTTGATTGACGTATTCAGAATCTTTTAAGTTATTGGTTCTGATATATGCTTTAATTTTATCGTCCGGTTCTATGTTAATTAAGTTTTGCACCGCTCTTCCTTTAGCTGTTTTAGAGCCTTCAGGAATCTCAAATACTCTCAACCAATAACATCTACCTTTTTCCGTAAAGAACAGCATATATTGGTGGTTGGTCGCAGAAACAATATATTCTAAGAAGTCTGCGTCTCTTGTTGTTGCCGCTTTATTTCCTACGCCACCTCTACTTTGGATTTTATATTCTGAAAGGGAGGTTCTCTTAATATAACCTGCGTGAGAAATAGTAAGAACAACAGATTCATTCGGAATAATATCTTCGATAGACATTTCACCTCCTGAATAATCAATTTCAGTTCTTCTTTCGTCACCGTATTTTTCTTTAACCTCAATTAATTCATCCTTAATGATCTGGAATCTTCTTGGTTCATTTGCCAAAATATCCTCCAAGTCAGCAATTTCTTTCATAATGGTATCATACTCATCACGGATTTTATCCAACTCCATTCCCGTCAAACGAGCAAGACGTAAATCAAGAATTGCCTGAGCCTGAATTTCAGAAAGTTCAAATGCTTCGATCAATCCTTCTTTCGCAGCCTGTGGATTTGAAGAGTGACGGATAATTGAAATTGCTCTGTCTAAGGAATCCTGCGTTCCAATCACTTTCATGAAACCTTCCAAGATATGAGCTCTTTCTTTCGCTTTTTTAAGCTCGTACTGAGTTCTTCTTACAATTACTTCATGTCTGTGCTCCACGAAATGGTGGATGATATCTTTTAAGTTTAATTGTTCTGGTCTACCATGAACCAAAGCAATATTATTAACACTAAAAGATGTCTGCAGCGAAGTATATTTATATAATAAGTTTAAAACAACGTTTGGAATCGCATCATTTTTCAATTCATAAACAATACGAAGACCTCTTCTGTCTGACTCGTCTCTGATTTCGTAAATTCCAGGAATTTTTTCATCTTTAACAAGTTCTGCAGTCCTTGCAATCATTTCCGCTTTGTTCACTTGATAAGGAACTTCGTTTACGATAATTGCGTTTCTGTTTCCGATTTCTTCGAAAGCAACTTTAGCTCTAAGAACTACTCTACCACGACCTGTGTGAAAAGCATCTCTCACCCCATCATATCCATAGATAATCCCACCTGTAGGGAAATCCGGAGCGATGATGTGCTGCATCAATTCATCAATAGTAATTTCTTTGTTATCAATATAAGCACAGATTGCATTTACAGACTCTGTAAGGTTATGAGGCGCCATATTTGTTGCCATACCTACTGCAATACCGGAAGTTCCGTTTACCAAAAGGTTAGGAATTTTTGAAGGCATTACTGTTGGCTCCTGTAAACTATCGTCGAAGTTATTCTGGAAATCTACGGTTTCTTTGTCTAAGTCTGAAAGAACCTCATCAGAGATTTTTTTCAATCTTGCTTCGGTATAACGCATTGCTGCAGGCGGATCACCATCCATTGAACCAAAGTTACCCTGTCCATCAACCTGAGGATAACGTAAACTCCAATCCTGAGCCATTCTTACCATTGCATCGTATACAGAGGAGTCTCCGTGTGGGTGATACTTACCTAAAACATCCCCAACAATTCTCGCAGATTTTAAATATTTTCTATTAGAAAAAACCCCTAATCCATACATACCATAAAGCACTCTTCTATGAACGGGTTTCAGGCCGTCTCTTACATCAGGTAACGCTCTTGAAACGATAACCGACATCGAATAATCGATATAAGACGACTTCATTTCATCAACAATGTTGATAGGGATCAGTCTTTCTCCTTCTTTTTGCATAAACAAATTTTATTATAATGACAGTCAGACCCTTAGATGTGTGTCTGAAAATTATTCTTTTCGAATTTTTATTAACGGGCTAATTTACGAAAAATTTGTCGATTTTTGCAGTAAAATTTATCCACAGAATCTTAAAAATTCATAAAATATGAGCGTATTAAGTATAACTTTCCACTGTACGAAAAACAACCTTGAAGAATGGGAAAATTATATTGATGAAACCATGGTTTTAATGACCGAAAATCTAATGGATGTCAATAAATATATCTTATCTGAAGTTCACAGTGATTATATTGATGATGGGAAAAACTATAATCTTCTTTTAATTTTTGATAATGATGATCTGAGAGATGATTTTGTAAAAAGTGAACTGGAAAATATTGCTGAAAGAATTGAAACGAAATTTGGGCAGGAAGTCATGATTTTTAATACTTTTCTCAATCCCAAAAAATCAAGACTTTAATTTAAAATAAATAAAAAGCACTGAAATTTCAGTGCTTTTTATTTTTTTACCATCTGTGATGTCCAAAACCTCTATGGTACCCATTGTGATGCCAACCATGATATCCTCCGTGACCATACCCATATACTCTATCGACATATCGGGGTCCATACATTCTGTATCCATATGGCTCCCTTCCTACATAGTCCCCGCTGACCATACATGAGGTAAGGGTAAAAAATAATACCAATACACCCACGATTTTGATTAAATTTCTCATTTTTACTTTCTTTCAATTCTACTACATAAAGACCAATAGGAATGCCTAAATAGGGATAAATTATTAAAATAAAATTAAAAAAATCTTAAATAAAATATCTGCAAGTCAGTTTCAAGAAATTAAGATTCACAAAAAAATGACTGTTAAAAAACAGCCATTTATATTCTTTTTATAATTTTACTATAATTACCGGTCTACTATGATGAACACGGTACGGTCTGTCAGAATAATATCTAGGTCTTACAGGTTCATAATAGTATCTTTTTTTATAATGATGTCTTGGTCTCTCATACACTACAGGTCTGTAATATGGTCTATACGGACCTTGATAATAATATTTTTTCGGACCGTGACCATGACCGTAGCCATGTCCATGACCATGCCCTCTCTGCATAGGTGAAGCCTGATAGAAAGCAAAAGAAAAGATGATTAGGAAAAATCCTAATACTTTAGTTAAAAAATTCATAGCAAGTTATTTTCAAATTTACATTACGGAACTTGCAAGACTAATGCCAATAATGCATTATTGTTGAATTCTATGAATATTTTAAGAAACTTTATTATTTTTTTTGTTAAAAAATAATTTCACTCCTTCTTTCAAGCATCACAACATCTTTCCATTCATTATTTAATTTGCCAATTTTCTTTCTCATGCCTACTATCCGGAAACCATTTTTTTGATGAAATCTCAGGGAAGCTTCATTTTCAGAGAAGATGTTAGCCTGTAACGTCCAAAATCCGTGACTCTCGCTATCCAAAATCAACTTTTTAAGTAAAACAGAACCCAAACCTTTCCCTTGGTACTCATTATCAAAATAAATACTTACTTCTGCGACTCCTTTATAAACCTCTCTTTTACTTACTGGTTTTAGAGCACACCAACCTACAACTTCATTAGTTTCATTTTCCAATACCCAACGACAATCATTGAAATAATCCATATTCCAGGCTTCTGCAGTAGGAACCGTGGTTTCAAACGTAGCCATTCCACCATTTACTCCCTGCTGAAATATTTCCAATACTCTTGCTTCGTCACTGGGAAGCATTTCTCTCAATTCGTAGTTCATTGTATTTAATGATATTTGCGTTTATTTTTTCTTTTAATTCTGGAATAGTGGGTTTGCTTGTCTTTTTCATCTTCAGATACCACACTTATATTTCCGTCTACTTCAAGAATTGAAAGTTTTACATTTTTTATTCCGTCGACACCGTGTTCTCTGATTGATTCTTCTAATTCATCCTCAGTTATCTTCACTCTATCCAAAGCTTCCTGAATCACCACTCCATCCTTTATCAGAATTACAGGATCCTCTTCCATAAAGGTTTTAAATGAGGGACTTCTGAACATCAATCTCTTTAAAATAAAGTTGGCTGCAAAAAGTACCAAAGCAGCAATTAACCCACCTTGTAAAGAGGTATCCTGACCTACCATTGCATTCTGCACAGCATTGGAGATCAATAAGAGTAAGACCACATCTCCTGCATTAAGCTGAGAAAGCTGATTCTTACCAAATAAACGAATAGCGATTACCATGAATAGGTAAACACAAAGTGAGCGGATAACAACATTTAAAATGGGATTCACAATAGTTTTTTATACTATCAAATGTATTAATTTTTTGTTTTTGAATCATGAAAAAATAAAATTTCAGTTCACAGGTTCTATTTTAATGGTATAAATAAAAAACCGCTTTATAAAAAGCGGTTTAAATTGTTAAGGACATTGCCCGATGGGAACTGTACTGCAAACTGTTTTGTTCAGTTTCTCACAGTAAACACAGTATTGTTTGGGCTCTCCTCCATACACTGATTTTAATTCTGTTTTTGTTAGTTTCTTTAAATTTTTCATATTGTTTTAATTTGGTCGTTTAAATATAAACGAAAAATCATTTTCAGTTATTATAATTTTCAATTTAAAGTTTTCACAATTTACATCTCAAAATAAAAACCACACAGAAATCTGTGTGGTTTCATTAATTATATATGATAGATTTATGAACATTATCTGTTATTGATTTCTACCGATACAGGCATTACATAAGTATAAGCGACCATGTTTTCGTTTAATTTTTTGCGGTCTACTCTATAATCCAATTCGCTAAGAACAGTTTCAATTTCTTTGCTTACGCTTTTGCAGTCTCCATTTGAATGAACGTTGATGATTTTCCCATTTTTAGAAATATCAAATTTCACGACAGAGTTTACAGTTCCTTGTTTATAATCTGTATTGGTAAGGTCGAAGTTTTCCATCAGTCGACTTCTTATATCATTAAAAGTAGCTTCGTTTTTATTTAATTGTACTTCTTCAATAACATTAGAGGTTTGTGCTTTTGCAGTATTTGTAACAGCCATCAACCCACAAACTAAAAATAAAGCGATAAATATTTGAATTTTATTTTTCATAACTCTCTGGTTTTAAATGTTGTTTAAACTTATTTACTATTTCTTTACCAAAGATATATAAATTATTCATATTAATTTTACATTCAGTTAACATTCAGTTAACATTAAAAATTAAACAACTGATTACCAATACTATAAATTTAAAAAATTAATATTGGAAAGTAAATATTAGATATAAAAAAGGCTAAATCTCATCGATTTAGCCCTGTTTTGTATTTTAGAAAGGTGTTTATTCTAATTCTCTCTTTAAGAACTTCCCCGTCAAACTCTTCTTCGACTTCACAATTTCCTCAGGCGCTCCCTGTGCAACAATTTGTCCGCCATGTTTTCCGCCTTCTGGACCGACATCGATAATATGATCAGCAAGTTTTATCACATCCATATTATGTTCAATAATAATAAATGAATTTCCTAATTCCACTAATTTATTAATAGCTTCCATTAAGATTTTTACATCTTCAAAATGAAGTCCTGTTGTGGGTTCATCAAGAATATATAATGTATTTCCGGTTTGTCTTTTTGCTAATTCTGTTGCTAATTTGATACGCTGAGCCTCTCCTCCTGAAAGCGTTGTCGACTGCTGTCCAAGTGTGATATATCCTAAACCAACATCCTGCAATGTTTTCACTTTTGAAAAAATCTTAGGAATCGGCTGAAAAAATTCTACCGCCTCATCAATCGTCATCTCCAGTACATCGGAAATTGATTTCCCTTTGTAACGAACTTCCAGTGTTTCTCTATTGAAGCGTTTCCCGTTACAGGTTTCACAATGAACATAGACATCCGGTAAGAAATTCATTTCAATTACTTTCAAACCGCCTCCCTGACAAGTTTCGCATCTTCCTCCTTTCACGTTAAAAGAGAATCTTCCGGGTTTATATCCACGGATTTTACTTTCGGGTAATTCTGCAAAAAGGTTTCTGATATCTGTAAACATTCCTGTATACGTCGCAGGATTTGAACGCGGTGTTCTCCCAATCGGAGTCTGATCTACATCTACAATTTTATCAATGTTTTCAAGACCCTCAATTTTTTTGTACGGCAGAGGTTCCTGAACTGCTCTGTAAAAATGTTTATTCAGAATCGGGTATAATGTTCCGTTGATCAAAGAAGATTTTCCGCTTCCTGAAATTCCTGAAACCACTACTAATTTTCCTAAAGGAATGTCAAGGGTAACATTTTTAAGGTTATTTCCCGTAGCTCCTTTTAATACTATGTTTTTACCATTCCCTTCTCTTCTTTTTTCAGGAATAGCAATCTTTCTTTTCCCATTAATATATTGAGCGGTGATCGTATCAGCTTTCAATAAATCTTTTGGTTTTCCCTGCCAAAGAATCTCTCCACCGAATTTTCCGGCTCTCGGACCAATATCCAACACCTCATCGGCTTCAAGAATCATGTCTTTGTCGTGTTCTACCACTAAGACAGAGTTTCCGATATCACGAAGGTTTTTTAAGGAATTAATCAGTCTTTCATTATCTCTCTGGTGCAATCCGATACTTGGTTCATCTAAAATATAAAGAACATTCACCAACTGAGAACCGATTTGTGTTGCCAGACGAATCCTCTGGGATTCTCCACCAGAAAGTGTTCTCGAACTTCTGCTCAGACTTAAATAATCCAGCCCTACATCCAATAAAAACTGAAGCCTGGTTTCAATTTCCTTTAAAATCTCGTGAGCAATGATTTTATTTTTCTCTGAAAACTTATCTTTAATATCAGCTAGCCAATCTTTTAGATCAATTAAACTTAACGCATTAACCTCAGCGATATTTTTGCCGTCAATTTTAAAACTTAAACTTCCCGGCTGAAGACGTGTTCCTTTACATTCCGGGCAAGTTTCTTCTGTCGTAAAATGTCTTTCCAGTAAAATAGCTTCGTAAGATTCTCTTTCTTCAATAATCTCCTCCATAAAAGGAATTAATCCATCAAAACTGATCTTGATTTTCTTGGTAATTCCTGCGTATTTTAAGTCTTTATTAAATTCTTTGTGGCATCCATTGTACATATAATCTAACGCTTCCTCCGGAATATCCTGAAAAGGAGTTGTTAAACCTAACCCAAAAATTTCCAGAATATTTTTAATCTGAGAAAGAATCCATTTATTAGATTTAATATCTTCCAAAGGCAACAAACCTCCCTGATTGATCGATAATTTAGGATTTTCAACAAAATAATCAGTATTGATTTTTTTAATGGTTCCTAATCCTTTACAACTTGGGCAGCTTCCTTTCGGAGAGTTGAAAGAAAATGTATTGGGTTCCGGTAAAGCCAATGAATGACCTGTTTCTGCATCCATTAAATTTTTAGAAAAATATTCAATATCCGTACTTCCCAGTTTTTGAATTCCAATGAGACCCTCTCCCATTTCCATTGCTGTTCGCAACGATTTTTCCATTCTGGCTTCGGAAGCACTTTCTCCGATAATCCAACGGTCAATTACGATGTCAATATCATGGGTTTTATAACGGTCAAGCTTTAAGTCATATTCTATATCCTGAAGCTCACCATCAATTCTTGCCTGCCCGTATCCTTTTTTGGCCATTTGTACGAAAAGCTCGTGATAATGTCCTTTTCTGGAACGTACAACAGGTGCCATCAACATAATCTTTTCCCCTTTGTAGTTTTCTTTGATAGTTTCCAGGGTTTGTTCTTCGGTATAACTTACCAACTTTTTCCCTGTCGTCTGTGAATAGGCGTCTGAAACTCTTGCATATAAAAGACGAAGAAAATCGTACAGTTCGGTAACAGTTCCTACGGTTGAACGTGGGTTTTTGTTGGTGGTTTTCTGTTCAATGGCAATTACAGGAGACAATCCTTCGATTTTGTCCACATCAGGACGTTCCAAGCCTCCTAAAAATTGTCTTGCATAGGCAGAAAACGTTTCGATGTAACGACGCTGTCCTTCTGCAAAAATCGTATCAAAAGCCAATGAAGATTTCCCGCTTCCCGAAAGTCCGGTAATTACGACCAATTCGTTACGTGGAATTTTTACATTGATGTTTTTAAGGTTATGCTCCCGCGCACCGTAAACTTCTATATATTCTGTTGATTTACTCATAATTTGGTGTGACTTTACCTGAAAATCACAATGTGCAAAAATACGGAATTTTATGGAATTTCTGATGCTAAAAAATAATACTTAATTATCCTTTAAAAGCATTTTTTCATTTTTCTATCTGGGTTATTTTCGAATAAGTAAGATCCTTCGACTGCTTCGCGCTCAGGATGACAGAGTAATAGCTATTTTGCAAATGTAACAAAATGTTATGCTGAACGCAGTCGAAGCATTTCACTGTTTTTTTATAAGGATTTCTCCGATGTCGAAATGACACTGATAAAATTTATCTATTCTGCCAATTATTTCAAACACCATAAAAACAAGTATCACAATTGTCGTGCTGAGCGAGATCGAAGCATCTTAACTTCGTTATTCAAAGAAAACCGATGAAAAATTCACCGGTTCACTTATATCTTGTAAAGATTAAATCTTTAATAATCTCCAAAATCAGAATCTTCATTGGTTACTTTTACAAGATATTCTATTCCGTCGATTGCTTTTGAAATAATACGGTTTCTGAGCATATTGGCCATATTCTCCCAATATACTCTTCCATAGAAAGAATAATTTTGAGGAATAATCTCTACTTCTACCGTACGTACAAAACCTTCTTTAGGTTTGTTGCTAATCATTGTTCCTCTGGTTACTCTTACTTCTTTTAGCTCATCTTTAAGCACCATTCTGCAATAGTTTTTCACATCTTCCAAAGAAATAATCTTATCTCGCGTTGTCAACGCATATTTATAGGCCTGAATGCTGTCTGTTCCCTTTTGTTCTTCTGCTCCTCCAATGGTTTCAGTAAGAAGTACCAGCATTTGAGATTTTAGCTGATTGGATAGTTCCGTTCCTGGGCGCATATGATTCGCCAATGTGGAGTGCGTTACCCAAAATGAAGCATAAGTATGATCTGTTTTATCAACAGGCTCCATGATCACATAATTCAATTCCTGCTTAATACTTCTTTTAGCATTATTTACTTTTTGAATCATAGACTTCATTCTGTCTGACATTTCACTAAGAATGCCTTTTACGTTATCCCTGTTCAAAAGTGAGAAAGCCGCGATCTCGTCTCTGGTGAGTTCTAAGACACTTGCAATCATATCTACTGCATTTCTGTTGGAAAAACGTTCCATTCCTCCTTTTCGAACAGTATAAAGTCCTTTCTTTAAATCATCGCTTGGAGTAAACGGAATTTCCGTATATCTTCTTCCGTCTCCGTCCTGAACTTCATCTACATACAAAAAATGCTCACCATCATCGGTTACCAAAGGAATATTGTTTCCCATAATATCCAGACTGTATTCGGTTTTCTTCCAGCCTCTGTTATAAATAGGGAATGCATTGAGCACAAATGAAAAATTATCTAAGATCTCAGCAGAAAACTGGGGAGGAAACTCAAAAGTAAGCCATAAGAATTTTTTCCCGTCTATGTACTTATTGATTTCTTCTTTATAATCTAAGAAATTTAAATTTTCCGGCAGTTTTCCGGGTTCGGTAAACAGGCTTTCTGAAATTCCTTTTACTTCTATAAATTTATGATGATAGACACTCTTAACATCTTCTATCAATTTATTTTGAATAGACTGTTCTTTAAACATCTGTTCATAGCCATCTGCTTGGTTATTTTTTAAATAAGTCAAGCCTTCCCTCACAAATAAAGGATTGCCATTACTGGTAACTGTAATATAAGGCAGCAGTTTATAAACAAAATCCATATGTTCAAAAGCAGGATTTGAACAATAGATACTTAAATTTTTAGGAAATTTTTCACTGTTGTATTTTGAAACATTAATTCCAATTGTAATTTTTCTATAATCTTCAGGTCTTCCCTGAAATCTTGCAATTGGAATCTTATTGAGCCTTTCATCAATACCATAACATGTATTTCCGACAAACATTACGGAGGTCTGAGCTTTGTTAATCCTCACATTTCCTACCGGAGTAAAGGGAATGTTAATTTGCTTATCAGACTCTGATTTCACCGTAGAAATCATCTGCTTTCTGAAGAAAAATTCTGTATGTTCCAGCAAAATCTCAGAAGATTCTGTCGGATTTGTAAATGCAACAGCATGTGCCGGAACAGGATGGGTATAAATAGACGGAGTAAGAAGCTTAGCCAGCTTTTCTAATATTCTGGCATTTACCGTCTGTATTTCGTTGTTTGCTTTGAAGACTTCTGTGCTGAATGCATCGATCAATAGCTTTACAAAAGGATCTAAAGACTGCGGACTTTTAAGCCCCCAAACTTTAGTTGCATTCTGAAGCATTCTGGCTTTTACTGATTCTTTGGAATATATATTCTGATCTAAATTCATAATTTGTGATTACCATTAAAAAATTTAATCGATAGACATCGGGCTCAAAAATAATTCTGTAGAAAAGCTGAACCGCTCTCCCGTCATTTCCATTTTTGCATTAATGGCTATTTTTACTTTTTTCTTAACTTCTGTGTGCTCTTTTGTATCGTAGCTATGTTCTACAAACTGAATATGTGCTTCAATTTGAGGCTGAACAATTCTGGGTTCGTATTCCTGTATCTGTCTCTTCAGACTCTTAATGAAAACGTTTTCCCAAACAGCACTGGTAACTCCATTATCGAATTCCAGATTCCAAACATCATTTCCGTAATTTTCATCATATCTATTTTCGCCTTTTTTGGTTGTTATGAGCAACATAATGTTATGAGCAATACTTTCACCCATATCGCAGGTGTCAATACTTCCTCCTTCTGTCATTAATGTTGATGGAACAAAAGGCATTCTGTAATTTGGTGTGTCCATGATTCAACTTCTGTGTTTTACTTCATAATTATGGTTTAATTGAAAAGAAATACCAAATTAAACATTTTTCACGAAATAGAGTATTACAAAATTTGAAAATGCATTTATAAAAAATAAAGCTGCCCGATCAAACGAACAGCTTTTTAATATTATTCTTTAGCTTTTTTATTGAGATTGATAAAATAATAGACCGGAAGTCCTAATAAAACCATCAGAAATCCTGGCCATGTATATTGCTGTTTATAAATTAAAAGTAAAATACAGAAACCTGTTCCGATTACTAAATAAATAATCGGTGTGATAGGATATAACCATGTTTTGTAAGGTCTTTCTAAATTAGGCTGTTTGTATCTTAAATAAATTACTCCAAAAACAGTAATCATGTAAAATAATACGATAACAAAGGAGATCATATCCAGAAGATTCCCGTACTGACCACTCAAACACAGCAAAGAAGCCCAGATTCCCTGCATCCAAAGCGCATTGGCAGGAACTTCATTTTTATTGTTTCTCTCCGCTTGTTTAAAGAACATTCCATCTTTAGCCATTGTTTGGAAAACTCTTGCTCCGGCTAAAATTAATCCGTTGTTACACCCAAAAGTAGAGACCATTACCAACACCGCAATAATTACTGTTCCCGCACTTCCGAAAATAAAATGGGATGCTGCAACCGCTACCCTGTCATTTTCTGCAAAAGCAATGGAATCTCGGTCTAATGCATTAAGATAAACATAATTAACAGCAATATATAAAATCATAACAGCCGTTGTTCCGTAAATCATTGATTTCACAACATTTTTCTTTGGATTCTCAATTTCACCGGAAACGAAAGTGACACTTTCCCAGGCTACAGAACTAAATACAGAACCTACCATTGCTGCAGCAATTCCGCCCATTAAAGTCATTTCGCCAATAGGTTCCCAACCTTCTTTTAAGAAGTTTCCAAGCGCATCTTTTTTAAGATTATTAAAAGAATCCATCCCAAAGCTGAAATTTTCTGCCATATGCGAAATATCTACCAAAATAAAACCAGCAGCAATTAATCCTATTAAAGCAATAATTTTAGACCCTGTAAAGATATTCTGGAGTAATTTTCCACTTTCCACTCCTCTAGTATTGATATAAGTAAGCAAAAGGATAATGGCAATTGCTAAAATCTGAATCCATGTAATTTTAAACTCTCCACTTTGAAAAATAGGTGCTGCATCATTTAAAGTCGGAACTAAATAAGCTGTAAACTTACCGAAAGCCATCGCAACGGCAGCAATTGTTCCCGTCTGAATGACCGTAAACAATCCCCATCCGTAAAGGAAACCCATCTTTTTTCCAAAAATTTCTTTAAGGTAAGTATATTGTCCACCAGCCTTGGGATACAATGCAGAAAGCTCTCCATAGCTGATTGCTGCAGCAACCGTCATGATTCCCGTAATCACCCAAACGATTATCAGCCAGAATCCTGAACCCAGATTCCGCATCATATCGGCGCTTACGATAAAAATTCCGCTTCCGATCATAGATCCCATTACAAGCATAATGGCATCCCAAAGTTTTAATTTTTTCTGCATAGTGAAGTATAGGCCTCAAATATAAATAAATATGCAATTGAGTTGGGGATTTTGTTTTAAATTTCAAAATAAACCTGTTTTTTATCAATTTTTCGGGCGGTTATGATTCAATTTTTATTAGTACTTTTGAAAAAAATATAAAAAATGAAATTCAAAGCAATATTATTTGCAGTAGCAGTAAGTGCCTCTACTTTAGCTTTTGCACAGGAAACAAAAAAAGCAGGTCCACCGGCAGGAAATGCTCTTGTAGGTGATACTTACGGAGGAGGTATAGCTTCCAATGTAGAATCTAAAGCGATCTCCGTAGATAAATTAAGCAAAAAGCTTAAAAAAGAGAAAAAAGTAGAAAATGTTGCGATAAAAGGAAAAGTAACTGATGTTTGTGATAAGAAAGGATGTTGGTTAACGATCCAAACGGAAGACAACTCTCAATTTTTCGTAAAAATGAAGGATTATGCATTCTTTGTTCCTACTGCCCTGAAAGGTAAAACCGTGGTAATGGATGGAACAGCTGAAAGAAAAGTAACTTCTATCGACGAACAAAAGCACTATGCGGAAGATGCTAAAAAGCCTCAATCCGAAATCGATGCTATCACGACACCGAAAGAAGAGATCAGATTCGTAGCTAACGGAATTAAGGTTGTAAACTAACTAAGAACAACTCTGTCATTCTGAACGAAGTGAAGAATCTTAGATTTCTCCTATCGTCGAAATGACAGTTATATAAAATAAAAGCGGAACAAATTGTTCCGCTTTTTTTAGTCTTCTATAGTAAAACTTACTTCTGCATCCAGTTTAGGATATTTAGTAGCCGAAACAAATTTCTTTCCCGTACAGTCAATTTCTAACCAGCCTTTTCGCTGCTTTACATCTCCTACTTCCATTACAAAAGGGACAAAAGATATTTCATCATTCCCCTCTTCTTTTATTTCTCGGTATTGCACCGCTATATCTAATATGCATTCATGCTCTGTATTCAGCTTTACATTTCTGTAAACGATGTCATAGTGTGTTTCTCTATTCTCCGGAATAGTAAGATAATCTTCCCATCCATCAATTTCAGAATTCAGTTCACTAATTGCTTTTAATGCATAATATAGTGCAATGGTATAATATTTTCTTGTTCCTTGTCTTGTATAGTCATCTACAAAATGTCCTCCTTCAAACAAAATGGTAGGCATACCTGCTTTAATAAAATTATCCCCTGTAGAAGTCGGATAAAACTCATCTGAATATCTTCCGATCTGATTAGGAATCATTTCTTTCAGGTGATTATAAACATCGGCAATTACTGCCATACATTTTTTCCTGTTTTCTGTCACAGCTCTTTCCACATCTTCAGAAGGAGCCAAAAAAGATAGTGTTGCAGGATGAATTCCATCTGTAGTAAAAATAGTTCTCTGTTCATGAAGATTCAGGGCATAGTCGTATTTTTTAGAAGCTACTGTATTTTTAAGAAATTTAATCTCAGTACTTGCCTCAGTATGAAAATCCCTGTTTAAGTCAATATCTGCTGCATTAAGCCTTGTCCATCTTTCTGAACCATCCGGGTTTAGCATAAAAATAAAATCCAGTTTTATTTTACTAAATAGATCTTCTTTCAATTCCGGAGCTTTATTTAAGGTAATGAGCAAATCGAGCATTGCATGGGTTGCATTCGATTCATTTCCGTGCATTTGTGACCACGCAAGAACCGCAATGTTTCCGTTTCCGATCGCTAATTTATAAATAGGCATTCCTAAATAAGACTTTCCAATCTCTTGAATATAATCGCTGAGATTCTCCCGTAGGTAAGAAAATAATTTTTCAGGGGAAATATAGCGATTAGGAAAATCAGGGTTCTTCTGATAAATCTGTTCAAAGTTCATTCTGTCATAATTTACAAGAGTCAAATTTAGCCATTTTTAAGAGAAAAATAAAATTAACATTTGTAACTATATTAAACAATGTAAATAGACAGAATGTCTGTGGATAAAATTGTGGATTAATAATAATTCAAAATATATTAATTAAATATATGTAATTCATATAGTTATAAAGTTTACCTAAACATATATTTTAAATTTACTTTAAGATGTATTTATCCTGTTTATCAACATTTGGGTGTAATTCTATTAAACGTGGAAAAGTGTGGAAAATATTATTAACATCCAGAATGTACAAATGTAAATTGTTGATAATTTAAGTTCAGTTCTTGAAATTTCGGAGGTATTTGGACTGCACTTCAAATCTCTAAGTAGTTTAGAAAGCTTAATAAATGTGTTAGTATTTGTAGTTTAGTACTATAATTAAAAACTAGCTTATAATGGTTGTTTAAAGGTAAAATATCCATTTAAATTAATCTCTGAAAACGGAATTTAGCTAGGTAATCAGTCATTTACATCATCTCCTACCCTAACAGTCAAAATAACCTTCATAAAGGCTCCTAAAATACTATTAATAGGATGTTTATCAAATATTCTATCTTACAAATAATAATTATGTCATTTATCTCATCTTTTACTTGAAGTACAATGTAAAAAAATGAGTTTTGGGGAAAATTTGTTTATTAAAAATTGTAATTTAATTTTATAAACAATATAACCAGCTGTTTATAAGCACATTATATTAATTTACAAATGTATTGTCAATAACTTTAAATTTGTTTACTTTTGTATTTTGCAATTGTAAACTTTATTTTTACATTTGTAATTCCATTTAAAACTGTTTTTATGAGTTTAAACGAGAGAATTTCCAAGGTTATAGAATATTCTAATCTTACTCCTTCCGAATTTGCTGATGAGATCGATGTTCAACGCTCTTCTATTTCTCACATTACTTCGGGAAGAAACAAACCTTCTTTGGAATTTATCATAAAAATAAAAGCGCGATTTCCTGAGATACTTTGGGATTGGTTGGTAACAGGTGAAGGGCAAATGCTAAAATCTCATTTACCCGAAGCTAAAGAAATGGTAGAGGAAAAAGTTGAAGAAGAAATAAAGCCTACTTCTCTTCCTGATCTTTTCACCATGATGAACAATGATGAAGATTTCGGAACAGAGGAAACTGAAATTGCAGCTCCAATACAAAGTCCTGGAGAATCATTTATACCGCATCAAAGTACAGCACAGGAAAAAATATTCGATTCTCAGCGATTAGAGATTTCACAACAACAAACAACAAGTCAAATACCTGTAAACCAGCAGAGTAAGATCAAAAGAATTGTTTTGTTCTACGAAAACGGAAAATTTGAAAGTTTTGAGCCATAAAAAGCCTGATCCAGAAAAGATCAGGCTAAAAATATTTGAGAAGAAACTAAAGCCAGAGCTTTATTTTTTTCAGCTTATTAAGATAAAATGATTCAATCATTTCATTTGCTTCATGGTGAACAACTAAAATACAAAATAATTATTAAATAATCAATATAAACTAATTTTAATTATTAATTATTTATATTTAGAATACTTTTAATATATATTATCAATTATTATATCTAAATTATAAAAAAAGCTCTGCAAATTTGCAGAGCTTACTATTTTTAGGGATGAAAAAGATTATTTTCCTTTTCTTCTTTCCAATTCTTTTTTAATAAGACCTAGTTCTCTTCCTGTTTGACCGGCAACAGAAGTATTCTCCTGCGCTCTTCTTGTAAGGTATGGAACAACATCTTTTACAGGTCCGTAAGGAAGATATTTTGCTACATTATAGCCTTTATCAGACAAATAGAATGTAATATTATCACTCATCCCGTAAAGCTGTCCAAAATACACATGAGCGTTCCCGTTTTCCAGGTTTTTAGCCTTCATTTTATCCATAATTAATTCTGAAGAAATCTCGTTGTGTGTTCCGAAGAACGCAGAAACCTTATCTAAATGATTCATTACAAAATCAATTCCCGCATTATAGTTTTGGTCTGAAGATTCTTTATTCGGCTGAATCGGATCTGCATATCCTTTTTCTGCAGCTCTGGCTCTTTCTTTTTCCATGTAAGCACCACGAACAATTTTATATCCGATAAAGTACCCTTTTTCCCTTGCTCTCTGAAGATTTTCTTCCATGTATTCCAATCTTCCGGTTCTGTACATCTGGATCGTATTCCAGACGATAGGTTTTTCCTGATTGTATCTTTCCATCATTTCTTCACAAAGGTGATCTGCTGCATCCTGCATCCAGGTTTCTTCTGCATCTACCATCACTTTTTTATCATTTTCATGGCATAGTTTACATACTTCGTCAAACCTTTTTACCACTCTTTCCCATTCTTCTTTCTGGCTGGAAGTAAGTTCTGTATTTTTACCAACAGCTTCATACAGATCTATTCTACCAAAAGCAGTAGGTTTAAAAACAATAAAAGGAATTGCAGGATTTCCTACAGAGAATCGTACAATATCTTTAATTTCATTACAAACTGCATCGAAAGTTGCTTCATCTTCTTTACCTTCAATAGAGTAATCAAAAATGCTTCCTACTCCTCTTTTGAATAACTGCTTCACCACTTTCATACTTTCTTCGCGGGTTTCTCCACCGCAAAACTGCTCAAATAAAGTGTTTTTTACAATTCCGGTAACAAAAGGAAAGTCATTATGAACGGTGAAATTAAGAACAGAAGTTCCAATTTTAGTGAGTGAAGGCTGTTCGATCATTTTGAACATCCAATACGCTTTCTTTAACTGTGCATCGGATTTATCTGCGAATGCAACTTTAGTATCGTTAAAAATGGGCATTACAATTATATAGTTTAGGGTTTTGCAAAGGTAAGCATAACCTGAGTTTTTTTAAAGAATTTTTTCTATAATTTACTCTCTATTCCGTTGAGCAACATTGCTATAATTCCTACAAAAACCCAAAACCTTAAAATATTGAGTGTTAAAGATTTACTTTTTTTGGAATGGTTTAACAGAAGATAAATACAGAAGATGAATACAAATAATCCGCTTGTAAAATAATACGCCATAAAACCGGAAATTCCGGTACGGGTAATCAATTTCATTGAAACCGCCATCGTGATGATCAGTAATGAAATGATTATCATTTTGGTACTCTTACTTGTAAAATAATTAGGAATAGTAACGTAATCAAAGACTTTATCTACTCTTTTCGTTAATGTATCTTTTACAATATCAATACATAAAAGAATCAAAAACAGAAAAACTGCCATCAACAAAACTTTCTTTGAAAAAGTTCCGTAATACACCATCATTCCAAAAAAAGGATATAAAGTAAGACTTACAAATGTGAGGTTATTTAATATTAAAACGCGGCTTAATTTGTGGCTATAAAACCACATAAAAAACTGATAGACAACAAAAAATAAAAATACTCTATGTGAAATTAGCCAAGCCACTCCCAAAGAAAGAATGCTTAAAAATAAATAAGCATATAAAAAATATTTCTGTTTAATGAAGCTTTGAATTCTGGTCCTGAATGGTTTTACAATATGATCTTTTTCAAAATCATAGAACTGATTAATGATTCCTCCTGCAAGAATGGTGAGAACAGTGCAGAAAATAATGCCATGAACCTTAAAATCGAAGACAAATTTTCTGAAATTTTCATCCTGATTAAAAAGAAAAAATGTAGAAACATATAAAGCAAATGTAAGCAGAGCAGCAACAAAAAAGCGAGCCCCTAAAAGAAAGCCCACGAATTGTGAAAATCTGTAAAATAAAGATTTTTTGATATAATTTGTTTGTTGGAAAGTTTCTTTTTCAGAATTCATTCCAGGCTGTTTAAAATCTGTAAATCACCTCTTTTTGGAAACCGTCAAGCATTTTTTCAGCTTTTTCATAATCTTGAGTGAATCCCAAAATATATCCTCCACCGCCACTTCCACAAAGTTTCAAGTAGTAAGCGTTGGAATCTAACCCTTTTTTCCAGATATTAAAAATACTTTCGGGAATCATCGGACGGAAATGTTCATAAGCCCAATGAGAAAGCTTTTTAAGGTTTCTAAAGAAAGGATTCATATCTTTTTTAAGGAAAGATTCAATACAAGCATTATTATAGCGAATAAACTCTTCTTTCAAGGTTTTACGGAAACCTTCGGTCTTCATTTTTTCAAAGAAAATCTGAATCATAGGTCCTGTTTCTCCTGTAATTCCAGAATCTATCAGGAAAATAGCTCCTTTTCCGACTTGACCGTCCGGAATAGCTACTTTATCTAAGTTTTCTTTATTTTCGATAAGAATCGGAAGATTCATATAACAAATCAAAGGATCCATCCCGGAGCTTTTCCCGTGGAAATAGCTTTCCATTTCTCCGAAAACGACCTTCAAGTTCTTTAAATTTTCTTTAGAAATTGTTTCCGGATTCAGCTTTTTAACAGAATATTTTTCAAAAATAGCTGCTACCAAAGCTCCAGAACTTCCTACTCCATATCCTTGCGGAATATTAGAATCAAAGAAAAGTCCATTGGAAATATCTTTCTTAAAACGGTCTATATCAAGCTTAAAGTCTCCTGAAAGACTTAAATCAGCTAAATAATCTGAATATTTTTGTAAATGATGATTAGATTTTTTTTCAAATTCTGAAGCAAGATCAGAGTATTTTAAAGTTCCTTTATAAAAACTGTAAGGTACTACCAAACCTTGGGAATCTTCAATCATTCCGTATTCACCGAACAAAATTATTTTTGCGTAGAATAAAGGGTTTGTCATTTCTTTAAAACAATTTTAAAACTTTCTGCAAAGTTACATATAATTCGCTTCATTTTAAGCAAATACCAAGCCAATTACAAGGTTTCTTTTTCTTTAAGGGTCTTCAGATTTAGGAAACGTATCAAAATCAGTCCGACAAAGAAAAACAATGCCATTGAAAAAGCCGCAAATCTCATCCCGGAAGCAGATGGTAATGCAATGTCAATTTTTGCAAAAATATCGATTAAGGTATCATATTTATCAATAAATAGAGCAAAGACAAATGTTCCGATAATGATTGCTAATTTTTCAAGCACATCATAAAAGCTGAAAAATGTTGTATTTTCCATTGAATCTTCAGGTAAAAGTTTAGAATAAGTAGATCTAGACATCGCCTGAAGACCACCCATTACAAGCCCCACAACAGCTGCAACCCCGTAGAACTGATATTCTACCGTAGGATTTTCTTTGTTCAAGAAAAATGCCCAGATACAGGCTACAATCCAAAGAATAATTGCAATGGTAATTACATTTTTATTTCCGATTTTTTTAGATAATCTGGAGAAAATTACTGCCCCAATAATTGCTTCTATCTGAATAACCAATAGAGTGCCTATCAGTTTATCCTGAGGAAGGTTGATTTCACTTTTCCCGAAAAGAGTTGCCATCAGGAAAATAGTCTGCATTCCTACACTGTAAAAGAAAAAACTCGATAAGAAAAATTTCAGATTTCTGTCTTTAAACAAATCTTTACCTACTTTAAAAAGCTCTCTGAAACTTTCTTTGGCAATATCTTTATAAAAGCTTATGTTATCTTTTAATACTTCAAAAAATCCGCCTTGTTCTTCATGTTTTTTGAAGATGTTCTTATAATTCAGAAGCACCAAATCTTTTGGAAGCTTTTCTTTAACATCTCCAAATTGAGGTAAGTGCTTGAATGTGTATTGAGAGAATCCGAACCACCACGCCCCTGTCAATAGGAAGCTTATTCTCGTAAATAATAATTGCTGTGCCGCACCTTTAGCAAAAACCTGAATCAATACTAAACAAATAATTACCAACACTACGGAACCAATATATCCGTACACATATCCTTTTGCAGACAGCGCATCTTGCTTATCACGTGTTGCAATATCGGGTAAGAATGAATTATAAAATACCAAACTTCCCCAGAAACCGACACTCGCCGTAATACTGAAGAGAAGTCCTAAAAATACATTGTGCATCCCTGTAAACATGGCTAATCCCATACAAGAAGTAGCTCCTAAATAACAGAAAAACTGTAAGAATGATTTTTTGTTTCCGATGGTATCTGCCAAAGATGATAAAAATGGAGATAAGAGAACCACAATAAAGAATGAAATAGTTAATGAATATCCGTATACAGCATCCGGCTGATATTCTTCTCCAAAGATCTTGATCATGTGTCTTACCGGAACATTAATCCATGATTTTGTTTCTTCCACATATTCTTTCTTCTCGTAAGCAGTAGTAAGAATAGAGTAATATATGGGAAAAATTGTAGACGTGATTACTAAGGAATATACTGAATTTGCCCAGTCATAGACAGCCCAGGCTTTCATTATTTTAGGATTATTCTTTATAATTTGAGGCTGTTGATTCTCAATTTCAGACATTTCAAAAAAGTATTAGTAGCACAAAAATAACAAAACCTCTGAATATTCGGGAGTTTTTATTTTTTTTCAGTGAAATTTTATTATTGGGTTAAAATTCAGATGTTTTTTTGAGGGAATTTTAGATTAGTTTTAAGACTAATTTAAAACAAAAAATCCGAAAGCATAACTTCCGGATTTTTACTATTTAAAATAAATATTACATATTCTCAATCACAATTGCTGAAGCACCACCGCCTCCATTACAGATTGCTGCAGCACCATATTTAGCATTGTTTTGTTTTAAAACATTGATCAAAGTAACAATAATTCTAGATCCTGAGCTTCCAAGCGGGTGACCCAAAGCAACGGCTCCTCCGTTTACGTTTACTTTAGAAGCATCTAATCCTAAGATTTTGTTGTTGGCTAATCCTACTACAGCGAACGCTTCATTAAATTCGAAGAAATCGATATCTGTAAGCTCTAATCCCGCTTTTTTAAGAGCAATAGGTAATGCTTTTGAAGGTGCGGTTGTGAAATCTTCAGGAGCCTGAGCCGCATCAGCGTAAGAAATGATTCTTGCCAAAGGCTTAAGACCTAATTCTTCCATTTTTTCTTTAGAAACAAGGATCAAAGCAGAAGCACCGTCATTAAGAGTTGATGCGTTTGCAGCTGTTACTGTTCCTTCTTCTTTTTTGAAAACTGTTGGAAGAGTCGGAAGTCTATCGAAATTTACTGCTTTATATTCTTCGTCTTCTGCAAAGATAACAGGTTCTCCTTTTCTTTGAGAAATTGAAACAGGAACTACTTCTTCTGCAAATTTCCCTTCGCTCCAAGCTTTTGCTGATCTTTTGTAAGATTCAATCGCAAAATTATCCTGATCTTCTCTTGTAATACTATAATCAGTTGCACATTTTTCTGCACAAACTCCCATATGAACTTTGTTGTAAACGTCTGTAAGCCCATCAAGAACCATTCCGTCCAACATTTTTACATCTCCTAATTTAGTAGCATTTCTTGCATTGTAATAGTGAGGAACTGAAGACATATTTTCCATACCTCCAGCTACGATTACGTCTGCATCACCAGCTTTAATTGCCTGTGCAGCCATAGAAACAGCTTTCATTCCTGAAGCACAAACTTTGTTTACTGTAGTAGAAGGTGTTTCGATAGAAAGTCCAGCTCCTAGCGCAACCTGACGAGCCGGAGCTTGTCCTTCACCTGCCTGTAAAACGTTCCCCATATAGATTTCCTGAACCAATTTCGGATCAAGACCAATTTTATCTAATGCTCCTTTTACAGCCACAGATCCTAATTTTGTTGCCGGAACTGTTGATAAGCTTCCCATAAAACTTCCCATAGGAGTTCTTACTGCGGAAACAATGAATACCTCTTTCATGTCTATACTTTTATTTTTATTTAATTTTTGAACCTTTCGGTTATATATTTTTAATTTTTTGTATTGTCTTTAACGAAAATCATCAGGAAAGCACCCAAAAATTCTACCATCCAGCCCCATTTTAACTTAACTATACGAGCAAATGTTTCTGTCCAGGATTTAAATGGTAAAAAACTAAAATATTCCTTAGCCTGAAATTTAATTGCAAATAGGGTAAAGCAGAATAACACTAATAAAAGAATTCCAAAGATTCTTCCTATTTTGATATTATTGTTTACAATACCAAAAACGGCGCAGGCTGATAAAATCCAGCACGTAATGGCTAAGTAATAATTAAGATTCCAATAATTCCAATTTCCAACAACGGGAACGTGAACTAAAGGCAAAAAACTACCAATAATCACTAAAATTAACCCTACTAATTGAATATTTTTCATATTTCCTAAAGTGCCAAAATACAAAAAAAAACACACTTAAAATTAGTGTGTTTTAAAAATGTGTTATTTATAGACAATCAATTATTAATATTAAAATTTTCAAAACAAATTTAAATAATTGACAATAAAACATATTAAATTTTGTTAATTTAAAAATTAATATAAAGCAATTCTAATCCAATTTGTATCCCATATTTATTATTTATTTGGGCATTCTCATTAAAAATCGGAGTAAAATCTTTCTTTATAAATACATTTAGTGCACCATATCCTAAAGATAGCTTTCCGCCAAATAAAAAATTATACACAGAACCGTTAATGTTTTCTCTGTAATTCACTTTATGGTCTTCAAAATTCTTATATAGGATCTGACTTTGGGAAAGAAACCTTACCCCTCCGTAAATTCCTGCCGAAATTCTAAAGTTTCCTTTGGAATTATCCAGCATTTTTTCATTATTTTCACTTGTATATTTCGGATTAAGCACAAAAACAAAATCAATAGGAACTGTAATATAATTATTGCTAATTCTTGAATTTCTCAAATACCCGGCAGTGAAATCTTGTAATGATATGTGGCGATCATCCTGAACAACAACCTTAGAATCTGCAAGTTTGTACATATCACTTCTGAAACCTAATCCGATACGGTAAAAAACCGGTGAAGTAAGCTTTCCAAACTGTCTTGTAGCACGATATTCGAAAACAAGGGAAGTAGACCTTCCAAACATCGCTTCAGAAGAACTGTTTCCCAATGCCAAGGAACCAGCCGATTTTGTAAGATTAGTAAATCCAAAAGAAATATTAAAATCATCTCCTTTCAGCAATTCTTTTTTAGTTTTTTTATAGTCTCTAAAACTCAAAATGGCATTATTCTGTGTAAATCCTACTCTGTCGAAAACCTTTCCTTTTCCCATTACAGAGCTTTTAACAAGTTCTTTGGTAGCTTCTTCTAAAGCAACTTTTTGACCGTCTACTTTATCATTAATAATTTGTTCGTATTTCTTTGCTACTTCTGTCCGTTGTTTTTGTTTTTCGTCTGCAGAAAGCTTATTTTCCTTGATGGTTTTGTCTAATGCATTCAATTCATCATTCATTTTAGCTTTTTCAGAAACGATAATGCTGTCAATTTTCTTTGAATAATTACGCATCTGAATATCTGTATACGGTGTTTCCTGGGATTTAGCATAAGAAAATGCTAATACGGCTGAAATTAAAGTAAGTTTCGTTTTCATGTTATATTTTTCATTTTTTAGGCAATATTTTACTTCCGTCCGGGTTTTTCCAAGGACGATTGTTTAATAATAAAATATCTGATTTATTTTGTCTTTACCGAATCTGAAATAACCGTAAACCCAAGAATTTTTAAAGAATTTGGTCCTTTAATTTTTATTTTACTCATATTGATTACCCCAAATTTTCTCTGATCGTTATAATTTTCTTCTCTGGTTTTATCCAGCTCTCTTCCAACAAGCAAATCATCTGCACTGATGTAGGATACTTTTTTCCGATCGGCTACAAGAGGTTGTAAAGAATTTTCCTGTTTTTCAGCTAAAATTACGGGAACTTTCGTAATGATATTTTCTTTTTCTGTTACCACTATATCTTGAGAATGTTCTATTTTTTCGGATGTTTTTTCTAAAGAATAATCCGATCGGATATTATTTTTATCAGGTTTAGAATACATCTCGTTTTTGATTCGATTTTGATTTAAAACGATAGTCTGACTGTGCTTTTCTATTGGTTTCAGAACATTTTCCGGTGTTTTTTGAATATTCTCTACTACACTGATTTTAGCCTCCTGACTAGAATCAAAATAAAATAAAGTTCCCAAAGAAATTAAAACAGCAATAACCGCGGCATATTTCCACCATTGAAAAGATGGTTTTAATACAATTTCAGCCTTTTTATCCAACTTCCCTTCCAATCTATCCCAAAGATCGGAAGAAGGCTTTATTTCAAGCTCTTCGTAGTCAGATTTTAATTTATTTAGCATATTGTTTTTCATCTTTCTTTTGTTTTAAAAAATCTGCAATCCATTTTTTAGACTTACTGAACTGACTTTTACTTGTCCCTTCGGAAATATTGAGAATTTCTGCAATTTCATGATGCTTTTTTTCTTCAAAGACATATAAATTGAAAATCAGCCTGTATCCATCCGGCATTTTAGAAAAAATTTCATCCATATTGATTTCATCCGTTTCGTCTTTCCAATCTTCATCACTATTTCCGATTTCATTCATTTCAATGTCTGTATACAGAATGTTTTTGTTTTTCCTAATGAAGTTTATCGAATTATTAACTACGATTTTCCTCAGCCAAAACTGGAAACTTTTCCATTCTCTACATTCATCAATTTTTGAAAAGCAGATAAAAAAAGAATGCATCAGAATATCTTCCGCATCATGGAGATTATTCACGTAAGAATTAGAAATGGCAAACATTTTCGCCGAAAACATATCGTAAAGAACTTTCTGTCCTCTGCGATCCTGCTTTTTTGCCAATTTAAAACTCACTTCCAAGTTCTCCATGTATCTGTTTCTATCTATAAGACCATCTTTTTTTTAAATGGTTGCCTGAGAAAATAAAAAAATTGCACTTTTTTTGAAAGTGCAATTTAATATATTAATTATCAATGATATAAATTAATGTTTTACGTCAGAAACTTCTTCCGGATTGTGTTTGTGTTTAAAAATTATTGCAAACAAAATAGTAACAATTAGGGCATATCCTGCAAAAATGTACCAAGATGTCTGCCATCCTGCAAGTTGCAAAATTGGATCTGTTTGTGAAAAAACATAATGATTAACTACTTCCTGTGCTCCCAACATTCCAATAGTTGCTCCAAAACCATTTGTCATCATCATAAATACTCCTTGTGCACTAGAACGTATACTTTTATCTGTTTCTTTATCTACAAACAATGAACCTGATACATTAAAGAAATCAAACGCAATACCGTAAACAATCATAGAAAGAATAAACATCCAAACTCCTCCTCCAGGGTTTCCAAGACCAAATAAACCAAATCTTAGGAACCAAGCAAACATAGCCATCAACATTACTTTTTTAATTCCATATCGCTTTAAAAAGAACGGAATTAATAATATACAAAGTGTTTCTGAAACTTGTGATAATGAAATAAGTGCATTGGCATTATTTGAGCCCCAAGTATTTGCATATTCAGGAATTTCTTTAAAACTCGTAATAAATGGATTTGCATAGCCATTAGTGATTTGCAGCGATACCCCCAAAAACATGGAGAATATAAAGAAAATTGCCATTTTTTTCTCTTTAAACAAAGCAAAAGCTTTTAAGCCCAATGCATCAGATAAAGATCTTTTTTCAGCACTTTTATTCACTTCACATTTTGGTAGGGTAAAAGAATAGATGAACAGAATTATGCCTAAAATTCCAGACACAAAAAACTGGCTGTAATTGTTTTGGAAGCTTGAAAAATTACTTTCATTAGAGAAATTAAACTGAAAGCTACCATTATGTATTCCTGCAAAATTAACAAACAACATTGCACAGATAAAGCCTACTGTACCCAAAGTTCTGATTGGAGGAAATGACTTTATAGTATCAAAATTATTATTAACTAAAACCGTATAAGCAACTGAATTGGAAAGCGCGATAGTTGGCATATAAAACATGACACTTAAACTATAAAGTGAAAAAAGCTTAGAAAATTCAACATTAGCTCCAGCTGACATTCCGTAATAGCCAGCCCATATTAAAAAAAATGCCGCAAAAAAATGACAAATCCCTAATAATTTTTGAGCTTGAATCCATCGGTCTGCAATAATCCCCATAATAGCGGGCATAAAAATTGAAACAATTCCCTGCATTGCATAGAAAAGTCCAATTTTGGACCCCAAACCTACTGAGCCTAAATAATTCCCCATGGAAGTAAGATAAGCTCCCCAAACTCCAAACTGCAAAAAGCTGAGAATGGTCAATCGTAATTTTAAATTCATAAGTCAGTATAAAGTATCTCTTTAATCAATTTTCTTTTTTCTCCTTTTGATTTCTTCCTGAATCTCTAAAGCGGTATCATAATCTTCTTCTTTTACTGCTTCTTCGAGTAGTTTCTGAAGTTCTTCCATAGAAACAGATTTCAAATTATCTTCTGTAGAAGCTGTATCTGAAAACGATTGATCTTCTTTAGCCACTTCTTCCAATTCAAGAAGGATTCCCGCTTCATTCAGGACTTGCTGGGTCGTAAAAATAGGTGCATCAAAACGTACTGCCATTGCTACCGCATCAGAAGTTCTGGCATCAAGAATAAGCTCTTCATCATTAGCTTTATTTTTAAAGTTAATATTTGAGAAGAAAACTCCGTCTACAATCTGATAAATGATGACAGAGACCAGTTCATAATTGGCAGAAACTACAAATTTTGTGAATAAATCATGCGTAAGAGGACGAGGCGGATGAATATCTTTCTCCAGACCAAGAGAAATGGATTGTGCCTCGAAATTTCCTATAACAACAGGTAATTTTATATGTGTTTCTTCATTCTCCAATAACAATGCGTACGCTCCTGATTGGGTCTGGCTGTACGATATGCCGCGAATAATTAGCTGTTTATAATCCATAGCTACAAATATAGATTAATTTTTCAAAATTTTTTTTACTTTTTAGACAAAAATAAAAGCCCGGAAGCCGAGCTTTTATTTGTATTCTGAAGGTTTATAAATCGTGAATTATTTACACTTTATCAGTTTAGAATTCATCATTAACTTTATAAAATAAATTCACTTTTACTTTTATCCTTTTAATGCTTTAATTTTCTCTGTTAATGCAGGAATAATCTGGAAAGCATCTCCTACTACACCATAATCAGCTGATTTGAAGAACGGAGCTTCTGCATCACTGTTAATGACTACAATCGTTTTAGAAGAATTAACTCCTGCCAAATGCTGAATCGCTCCAGAAATACCTACAGCAATATAAAGATTTGGAGAAATTGCTTTACCCGTCTGTCCTACGTGCTCTGTATGAGGTCTCCAACCGATATCTGAAACCGGCTTAGAACAAGCTGTAGCAGCACCTAAAACGTTTGCTAATTCTTCGATCATTCCCCAGTTTTCGGGACCTTTTAATCCTCTACCTGCAGAAACTACGATTTCAGCTTCTTTCAAGTCTAATTTCCCTGAACTTTGTTCGTGAGAAATTACTTTTGTATCTTCATTAGCAACAGAAAGATTTTTCACTTCTTCTGAACCAGAAACTGCATTTTCTTTAACACCAAAAGCATTTTGAGAAACCGTAACTATTACTCCTGATCCATCAGCTTTTGCATGCATGAAACCTTTTCCTGAAAAAGACCTTCTTTTCACCTGGAATGGAGAAAGACTTTCCGGAGCTGCAATGGCGTTAGTAATTAAAGAATGTCCGTTCATAATCGCCAACATTGGAGCGATAGAAGAAGCATCTGTTGTGTGAGGGAAAACAATGATATTTCCGTTTGCCACTTCACTTACCGCCTGTGCATAAGCTTTAGCTGAGAAGCTTTTTAGACCTTCGTCTTTGATGTTGATCACATTTGATGCTCCATATTTGTATAATAAATCTGAAGAATCTGTTGGGTTTATAGAGATCGCAGTCACTGTTTCACCAGCTTGATCTGCAATAGCTTTAGCATAAGCAACAGCTTCAAAAGCTGCTTTTTTGTAAACTCCGTTTATATTTTCTGCGTATACGAATACTGCCATTTTGTTTAAATTTAAAAATTAAAAGATTTAATGATTAAAGATTAGATCACTTTCGCTTCTTCGTGAAGTAATCTTACCAATTCATCCAAATTATCAGGAGAAACCAATTTCACAGCTGCTCTTGGTGGAACGCTGTCATAAGAAACTCCCTGAACTTTCACTTCAGAAGAAGTTGGTTCAACAACCTGCAAAGGTTTTGTTCTTGCAGACATAATACCTCTCATGTTTGGAATGATCAAATCTTTTTCATCTACTAACCCTTTCTGACCAGCAATTACAGCAGGTAATTTTACAGAAATAGTTTCTTTACCTCCTTCAATTTCTCTTACTGCAGTAGCTTCGCTTCCGTTTACATCAAGACCTACAGATGCATTTACGAAAGGCTGGTTCAATAACTGAGCCACCATTCCCGGAACAGAACCTCCGTTATAATCGATTGATTCTTTACCACAAAGGATTAAATCATATCCGCCGTTTTGAGCCACAGCTGCAATTTCTTTTGCTGTAGAATAGCTGTCTTTAGGATCAAGATTTACTCTTACCGCATCGTTTGCTCCGATTGCCAAAGCTTTTCTTACTACTGGTTCTGTAGCAGCATCACCTACATTGATTACCGTTACAGTAGCTCCTTGAGATTCCTGAAGTTTAACCGCTTTTGTTAACGCAAATTCATCTAAAGGGTTGATTACCCACTGAATTCCGTTTTTGTCGAAAGCAGATTTATCTGCTGTAAAGTTAATTTTGGAAGTAGTATCCGGAACACTACTAATACAAACTAATATTTTCATGTGTACTATTTTATTGTTTCTCTTTTTGTATAAAAAATTAGGGAATTTTATACCGAGATTTTGTTTGAATTAATTTTTGCTAATATAACTAAAATATATATTATGCATGCATAATACTTATTATTTTACTATTCAGCGCATTAGATGTACCTATTTCCCTGGTTGAGATGCCCTAAACTCAATCTTACTGGGTAAAACCCTTGGATTCATTTTTAAAATATCCAAAACCAGATTCCCCATATCTTCGGGCTGAATCTTCCAAGCATCTTTTTCTGATGGAATATTTCCATTGAAGTTGGTAGCTACCGAACCAGGCATAATTACGGTAGATTTGATATTATACTTTCTTAAATCAATCATCGCAGCTTGTGTGAAACCTACGACTCCAAACTTTGAAGCATTGTATCCTGTTCCGTTCTCGAAGAAATTGGCTCCTGCTAAACTTGAAACGGTAATATAATACCCTTCTGTCTTTTTTAATTCTTCTACAGAAGCTTTTAATGTATAGAAAACGCCTGTTAAATTGGTCTCAATCATATCATTCCATTCTTCAGCAGAAAGCTCGTCTACAGGTTTAAAAATCCCCAAACCGGCATTTGCAATCACAAAATCCAGTCTTCCGAATTTCTCTTTGATATATTTTACCGCTTCATTTTCACTTTCAAGACTTCTTACATCAGAAACGATTCCTAAAACATTTTCAGAGATTTGTTTTAAATCTTGTTCAGCTTTCTCCACATCATCTCTTTTTCTTCCCGAAAATGCTACCGAAATGCCATTTTCAAGTAAAGTTTTCGCAATTCCAAAACCTATGCCTTTCGTTCCTCCTGTTATATAAGCAACTTTATTCTCTATCATAATTTCTAAATTTAGGTTCTTAAAAATAACAAAAACGCCCCAAATGGAGCGTTTTTATATAGGTAAGATTTATCATCTTATTTTTTAATGAATTTTTCAGTAGAAATACCATCTTTTGTTTCAATATTTATCAAATAAGTTCCAGAAGGTAGATTTTGTACATCCACTTTATTACCGTCTAATTTAACATTTAGCTTTCTTCCTGTAAGATCAACAACAGAAACTGAATTGATTTTTGAATCTGTTTGGATATTTAAAATATCCGATGTTGGATTGGGATAAACTCCCACTCCTGCACTGCTAACAACTTTAACGTCTTGAACACCTAATGATGCAGTATTTGTGTATTGTAAATTAAGATTATCAACCCCAGCTATATTAGCAACAGTATTACCCGTTAGTGTTGAAGAAATAAAGTCATATTCAAGAGGATCTAATCCAGAACTTAAACTGTATGAACTATTAGAGAAAGTAAATGTTCCTTCCGGAGTAATCCATGAATAAGCACCAGTTGTTTTATCATATGTAAAAGAAACCGTTACCCAAGTATTTGCAGGATAGGTGTTAGTTTGGGTCAAAGTAATAGAGTAATATGAAGTTACTCCCGTTGACACTACCGTTAGTCTCCCTTTTCCTATAATTTTTTTGGTCGCATAATCATATCCTACCCCTACAATTCCACTGGTTGCATCATACAAATCCACTGATACTCTTCCTGCTCCAGTAGCAGGACCAGTATAAATATCGATAGATCCTTTAATGATATTATTACCTAAATTAGGTATAACAGGAGTTATACTTTTAAATGCAAATCTATTATAAGTATTTGCTGTAGAACTATAATTACTACCACTAGTCAATCGTAAAGAATTACCATGTGTTGCATCTATCGCCGCAATTTGATAATCCGTAACGGCGCCACCATAAATATAATATCCTCCTTGTCCGGCTGTTGCACCTGTAAGGTCTGTAGCTAGATTACCCAATGTAAGTGAATTGAAATTCTCAGTAGCAATTGTCTGCGCCGACAACGTAAAGCATACTGAAAGTAACAAACTCAATAGTAAAATTTTTTTCATAATATCTTCATTTTAAGTTAAATATATGCTAAAAATAAAAAAAATATTTTAATAAAACAAAATAATTCTATCTAAAATAAAAAATCCTCAAGAAAAATTTCTTAAGGATTTTTTATTTTCAATTCAAAAACTATTTCGAATAATTCTCAAAAAACAAAGGAATACTTTCAATCCCTTTATAGAAATTGAATAGCCCGTAATGTTCGTTTGGAGAGTGTATCGCATCAGAATCTAATCCGAATCCCATTAATACAGATTTAGCACCTAAAACCTGCTCAAACATTGCCGTAATAGGAATACTTCCACCCCCTCTGTATGGCAGAACTTCTTTTCCGAATGAAGATTCCATTGCCTGTTTTGCTGCCAGAAACTCTTTGGTATCCGTAGGCAATACGTAAGGCATACCTCCATGATATGGTGTAATTTTTACTTTTACATTATCAGGAGCTATTTTTTCAAAATATTTTGTGAATTTTTCTGTAATTTCTTCCGGAGTCTGATAAGGAACTAAGCGCATGGATATTTTAGCAGAAGCCTTAGAAGGAATTACTGTTTTAGCTCCTTCTCCCGTATAACCGCCCCAAATTCCATTACAGTCTAAAGTTGGTCTAATTGAGGTCCTTTCAAGCGTAGTATAGCCTTTTTCACCTTCTACTCCATTCAATCCGATAGATTTTTTGAATTCTTCAGGATTATCTTTCAGTTTATTCATATCCGCTCTATCTGCATCAGATACTGCTTCTACATTGTCGTAGAAACCATCAATTGTGATATGTCCATCTTCATCAATCAACTTAGCAATCATTCTTGAAAGCACATGAATAGGGTTTGGAACCGCCCCACCATAAAGTCCTGAATGCAAATCTCTGTTTGGACCTTCAATTTCCACTTCTACATAACTCAATCCTCTCAATCCTGCTGTAACCGTAGGCTGTTCGTTGCTATAAATATGGGTATCCGAAATCAGAATACAATCGCATGATAATTTCTCCTTATTTTCGTTAACGAAATCTCCTAAGCTTACAGAGCCAACTTCTTCTTCACCTTCTAAAATAAATTTAACATTACAAGGAAGAGCATTGGTCTTCATCATTGCTTCAAAAGCTTTCAAATGCATGAAGAACTGTCCTTTATCATCTGCAGAACCTCTTGCAAAAATTGCTCCTTCAGGGTGAAGTTCAGTTTTTTCAATATAGGGCTCAAAAGGTGGTTTTGTCCAAAGCTCCAATGGATCTGCCGGCTGAACGTCATAATGTCCATATACCAAAACCGTTGGTAAACTTTTATCTAAAAACTTTTCACCGAAAACGATAGGATATCCCTTTGTCTGGCAAACTTCTACATTATCCGCTCCCGCATTCTTAAGGTGTGTTGCCACTACATCTGCACATTTCAAAACGTCATCTTTATACGCAGGATCTGCAGAAATAGAAGGAATTCTCAATAACTCAAATAATTCATCCACGAAACGTTGTTTATTTTCGTTGATGTAATTTAATGTCTCTTGCATTGTAAAATAATATTTTGTTAAAAGTAAAAAATTTGCCCCGCAGGAACAAACAAAAACATATAATTTTCCTCAGGTTTGTTATTTGCTGAGAGTTAAATCTTTATCAATTTAAATCCACAAAAAAAGTCTCACATTTCTGAGAGACCTTCCTTATATTGTACTACTAATTAGTGTTCAGCTTTAGGAGCCTGAGCTTCTGCGGGTTTTGCAGGAGCAGCAGCACTGTCAGTTTTCGGAGCTTCTGCTTCATGCTTTTCAGCAGTTGCTTCAGTATGAGGTGCAGCAGCTTTATGACCGTGACCTTCACCTTGTGGATCATCAGAATATCTTTCCGCTCCTTCTTCAAGTTTCAAAGTATTCTTATTTCCTCCAGCCTGAATTTTTTTACAGCTTACCGCAACAGTCGCAAGAGCTAAACATATAACTAATTTTTTCATATGCAAAATTTATTTTTTAAAGATCAAATGGAATCGCATTATTTTTACTGACAATAATCATTTTAACAGCAAGCGATTACCTGTTTAAATTTTTGATTGCCCAAAATTAAGAAATCCTACATTTTTCGGCAACATTTTTATACTGATTTTATTATTATTTTTCCTTTTTTGGATTGTGTAAAAATAAGATAGCTATCACCACCATCTTTTAGCCCATATTTTTTCTTGATTTCTTCGGGTTTTAGCGGATAATTTTTTGAAATAATATTAAACTGGCTTTTCTTCTTAATCTCCTTATGATCAACAATTTCAATCTCTAAAACCCTTCCTGGAAACGGTTCTATTTTTTCGGATGAAGTATAAAGATGCGTATTCGGATGAAGTTTTTTTACCTTAAACCTTTCTGAAACTAAATTAAATACTCCTGCTTTCAAAATTGAATGGTTAGGAATATAGATAAAATTCTCAGGTTCAGCATATTCTGCCTGAGCATTTTCTTCTTCCCCGAATTTAAATGTAAAAACAGACTCTTCGCTTTCTAAGTTCACACAATTACAAATAATCTCTCCCGAAGTTTTGCGAGATAAAAAAATGACAACCTCTTTTACATCATTTTTCAATGCAATAATATCAATCCGTGTAATATTTTTTAAAACAGACACCAGATACTTCAAATCGATCAACGGAGATAGTTTTATAACGACCTCCTCAGAAATTGAAAGGAGTTCATTTTGGATTTCAAGAATATTGGGGGATAAATCCTCCAACAAAAATACTTTGTTTTTATTATTATCTCTTCGGGCAGGATCTAAGTAAATGACATCAAATTTTTCTTCATTTTCATTAAGGAAATTTTCCAGTTTCTGATTGATAAATCGAGCTTTTCTTCCTAAAATCGTCCAGTTATTTTCAACAATTTCTAAAAGTTCGATATTTTGTTCAATTAAAGTAACTTTATCAAAGTTTTTAGATAAATAATAAGCATCAATCCCAAAGCCACTCGTAAGATCAATAAACTTTTTCCCCTTTAAAATTTCAGATTTATAGAGTGCTGTTTTTTCTGAAGATGCTTGTTCCAGGTTAAGTTGTGGAGGAAAAATGATTCCTTCTTGTAATAAAAACGGAAACTTTTTCTGGGCAACCTGCTTGCCTTTGATCTGCTGAACGATTTCCAGCATAGAGACTCCGGTAAACGGAGTTTTTTTCAATAATAAAGTATGCAAATCTGTATTTAGATTTGCATTGATATAATTTTGAATTTCTTCTTTTAAAATTTCTTTATTCACAGATTTTTTAAGATTAACACAAACAATTCCGTTTTATCTTTTATAAAAAATATAATCCGTCAATATCGGATCTACGCCTTTTTGTTTTAGCTGAGAATTTATTTGCCCTCTGTGATAAGTTGAATGATTAATCGCCTGAAAAAGCATTTCAAAGATTGTATTTTCGAACTCGGTTCCCCGCGAATTTTGATATATTATTTTTTTATCTAAATCTGAATTTTCAACAATTTTGATACTTTTCTCAAAGTTTTGCCGGTTTATTTCATTTAAATCTCCAAAAGCATTAGTCTGCCAGACTTCAAACGATTTTTCATTTAAAACTCTTGAATTCCAGATTTGCTGGGCATTCAAAGTATGATTGATTAAACCGATTGTCTTTTCATCAATCTTTTCAAGGTTTTCAGCAATAACTTTTATCATCTCTTCATTGAAATGATAAGTATATTCAAATAAATCAATCAGCTTTTCTTTCATTATTCAAACATTTCAGCCCAACGAACCGCTTTTATTTCGTTTTGATTATACAGTTCGTCAATAGATTTTTTAATGTCTAATTTTGGATATAAATTAACTCCGATGAGTTTTATTTTCCCTTCTTCCACCCATTTTTGTTCTTCTACAGCATGATCATAGATCTTTTTCTGAACAATCCCTTGTTTTAAAAGCTCAAGATACCCTCCTGCTTCTTCAATTTCCAAAAATAAAGCCCATGATTTTTCAGCGATTTGCTGCGTAATATCTTCCACATAGTAACTTCCATTGGAAGCATCTTCAAAGACATTAATGATACTTTCATACGCCAAAACAATCTGCTGTTTAAAAGAAATTTCTTCTGAATTTTCTGTACTTCTCTCAACTAAATAATTATTACTGAAAACAGCATCCGCCCCTCCAATCATTGCCGAAGCCAGTTCCAGTGTCGAACGAATCAGGTTATTTTCATTATCCGAAACAGCTTTATTTCTCAAAGAAGTCTCTGCAAAAATATAGGGAATTTCATCCAGATTGTATTCTTTAGATAATTGGTTAAAAATTATTTTAAAAGCTCTCAGCTTTGCCATTTCAAAGAAATAATTCCCTCCTATAGCGAGTCTGAAAATCAGCTTATTTAATATTTCTGCTCCATATATTTCAACCAGCTCTTTTGTCTTTGCTAAAGCAATTCCTAATTGCTGATATATGGCTGCTCCGGCATTTTGATGAAGAGAAATATCTACACAAATGTTTCTTCTAAATTCTTTTGCCAACAGTTCTTTTACAAGCTGGTCATTGATGGCAACCTCTTTTTCATCAAAAACATCAATCAACGAAAAGTACTGATCTTCTTCTTTAGGACTGATATGTCCTGCCAAATCAACATTATTAACAAAAATTGTTTTCTGTTCAAGATTTTCTACATTTTGATCTAAAATAAATGCAAAAACATCTTCTTCCAGACTTTCGTGATATCTTGCTACCAAATGGGTACTTTCTTCTATTTTCGGTACGTTTACCAACGGTTTTTGTACCGAGTCATAGTAAGGCTTCACTTGAATCCCTTCCAAATTTTCTTTGGAAAGCACCGAATAAATATCTTCTGTTTTAAGTTGTTTTTTTACTAAATTTTCCCAGGCTGTATTTGACATAGTATTGTTTTGAGTTGTGAATTGTCAATTCTTATATGTACTTGCGAATAAAATTCAGGATTGACAATTCATTTTAAAAATTATTTTTTTGCAACATGGGCACTATCCACTACCAAAATGAAGATTTCTTCATTCGGCTTTTTCATAAAATAATTTTCTCTTGCGTATTTTTCTTTTTCAGATTTATTATTCATCAATTTTTTATAAAACGCGTCATTTTTTTCATATTCGGTTTTATAATATTGAAGTTGGTCTTCGTATTTGCTAATTTCCCCATTCAGTTCGTTAATTACCAAAAACGAAGTTTTATCAAAGAAAATCATCCACACCAGAAACAGGCAAATGGTAAGGGTATACTTATTCAAAACATATTTTTGAATAAGCTTAAATGTTTCAGACTTTGGCTGGATGTCTTTAATAAGTTTGTTTTCTTTCATTTTAATGTTTTCTCAACGAATTTTTAATAACAGTAGTTAAAAAATCAATCGCTACGGAATTTTGCTTCATATTCGGGATAATCAAATCGGCTTCATTTTTTGAAGGCTCAATAAATTCCTGATGCATCGGCTTTAAAGTTGTCTGATAACGGTGCAGTACTTCGTTCAGATCTCTTCCTCTTTCCTGGGTGTCTCTCCTGATCCTCCTGATTAGTCTTTCATCAGAATCTGCATGAACGAATACTTTTAAATCAAATTCTTTTAATAATTCTTTGTTCGTAAGTACTAAAATTCCTTCTACAACCAATACATTCTTAGGTTCTACAGTTACATGATCTCCGGTTCTTCCATGGGTTACAAAGCTATAGATCGGCTGTTCAATCGGTTCATGTTTTTTTAAAGCTTTTACATGTTTTATCAACAGATCAAAATCGATGGATTTAGGATGGTCATAATTTAAAGCTTCTCTTTCGGCTAATGTAAGATTATGATTATCATGATAATAATTATCCTGTGAAAGGATATTCATTCCTTCGATGTCAAGCTGCTGAATGATCTTATCAACAACCGTAGTTTTGCCGGATCCTGTACCTCCTGCAATTCCTATTACAAGCATTCTTTTTTGTTTCTTTATAGTTTTTACAAATATACTATTTTAGATGAATGCAAATAAAATAATTGAAGATGCTTTTCATTCTGTGCTAACTGTAGGGTAATATTCATAAAGTTATATCTCATTAAAAAATAAAGAGTCTTTTACCTGATAAACAACACCAAAAGTATTTCGTTAATTTAAAATTTCTTCCGAAATTTGATTGCTTTAGTAAAAAATTATGGAAATAAAAAATATAGATCACCTTGTATTAACAGTCGTGGATATTGAAAAATCCATAGAGTTTTATACTCATATTTTAGGTTTTGAAGTAGTTACTTTTGGAGACAACAGAAAAGCGTTGGCTTTCGGAAATCAAAAAATCAATCTTCATCAAAAAGGAAAAGAGTTTGAACCTAAAGCAGAAAACCCAACTTCTGGTTCAACAGATTTATGTTTTATTTCCAATACAGATATTTATGATGTTCTAGAAGAACTACTGCAAAAAAACATTGAAATCATAGAAGGAATTGTTGACAGAACTGGAGCGATGGGAAAAATAAAATCAGTATATTTCAGAGATCCGGATTTGAATTTGATTGAAGTAAGTAATTATTTATAAATGATAGATATAAACCATCCCAATTCTGAATTTATCTTTCAGGCTAGTACATTTACAGATAGAATCAAGAGATTTTGTCAGAAATATATTTTAGAAACATTTGAACAGCGAAAAATTACTTTTCGGGATATGAAAATTGAAGCCTTGCTATTGCAAGAATTTTCAGAAATCCATTTTAAAGAAAATTTATCTTCTATTTCTGAACTAGTAAATGATTTGCATAAAGAAATTGATAAACTAGAAGTTATCAATATTGTTAGTGAAGAGGGAAATTGTACTGTTTGTAATACAAAACTTAAAACATTCGATACTTTAATCAAAGAAAAAAATTTCAGATTTATGACTGTATGTGAAAAATGCCCTAATGAAATTTATAATATTATCAATCAACTTGATTGGGCAACAGGAGCGGCATTTATATAAATACAAAACTATATGACACCAATTGAAAAATATCTTGAACATTTAGATAACATCTTTCAACAAGAACCTGAATTTTATAATAATGACAGTCTAATTGAAGGCATTAAAGGTGTGACTTCAATTGTTTACAGAGATATTCCCGAAAAAGGTTTTATAACAGCAATTACTTATGGATTATCACTTGCAAAACATCCGGATTGGAAATTAGGAAGAGCAGAATTATGTATTTCTGTTGAATCTGAAAATTTAGATTGGGGAATTGTATCCGGCTTTATTGCCAATCAACTTAGAGGAAAGTCAGCATTTTGCTATGGAGAAACAATCAATTTTGGCGAACAAATAAGTGAAGATTCTGAAATGGATGCTTTCTTAATATTTTCCCCTTGCACTTTAGATAAAAAAGAAGATTACTTAGATATCAATATTGGAACAGATTATAACATCAATATTGCAGGTCTTCACCCGATTTATTCTGAAGAAATCGAAGTTTATAATCAAATCGGTTTAAAAGAATTTTGGTTTCATCCAGATTTTGACATTTATAATGTGAAAAGAAAAAAAATCAAAATCTAAATATAATTTTGGGATTTCTATAGGAAGTTACAAAACACCAAATAAATTAATAATCAAAAACTTACACTTTTATCAATTAATTTCCTTAATTTTGCACCCCGAAAATAGGGATAGAAAATATGAAAAAAATTGGTGAGCACAGAAAATTATTGGGAGTTGAACAAAATGTAACGCTAAAAGAGTTGAAAACCATTTACAGAAATGCGATGAAAGATACGCATCCTGATAAATTTATCAATGATGAAGCCGGAAAAATTGAAGCGGAAGAGAAAAGCAAATCAGTTATTGAAGCTTATCACTTTTTAGTAAGCATCAATCCGGAAACGCAGGAAAAATATAAAGAAGAATATACAGAAACGATTACGACCTCTAATATTCAGGATTTTTATCTAGAGAAATCAATTTTAACGGTTCAACATTTGAACGGAGTTTCGTATGAATATATGGGGGTTCCGAGAAACACGTACATCAAAATGATCAACGCTGATTCTCCAAGCCGTTTTGCAAGAAGACATATCTATGGAAATTTCGTTTACAGAAAGGCAGGGGAAGTGATGCAGGACTAATTCTGAAACAACGAATAGCATACAATAAAAACCGTACCTCAACGAGATACGGTTTTTTATTTATCTTTTTTTAAATGTCTAAATTCCGTTCAGATATGTTTTTATTGTTTCCATAACTCCAAAACGATCATTGGAACAGGCTTCAAACTTTGCAACTTCTTTTACCGAAGGATGGGCATTTTCCATTGCGTAGGAATAACGGGCATTTTTAAGCATTTCAATATCGTTCAGGTAGTCTCCAAAAGCCATAGTCTGTTCTGGAAGAATATTTAAGGATTTCTGTAATTTTTCAATGGCGTTTCCTTTATTTGTATTCTTATTCATAATGTCTAACCAGTTTTTCCCGGAAACTACAACGACTAAATCTTCGTTTTCAAACTTTTTCAAAGCGGGATACAAAAATTCCTCAGCACTCACGGGATGATAAACTGCAATTTTAAAAACCGAATCATCCACTTCCAACGTAAGGTCATCTTTTTTCTGATTTTGAATATAATATTTGGAAAAATAGTCTACAAACGTGTTATCACTACTTTCATAATATGAGTTTTCTTTCGCACTTAAAACCGCTCTTGCATCCGGAATTTCTCTTACTGTACGAACAATATCAGCAATTGAATTCTGGCTAAGTTTATCCGCAAAAATCTCTTTATTTTTATAGACTATATATCCTCCGTTTTCGGCGATGAACCCAATTTCGCTTTGAATTTCTCCGAAATATTTGGTAATTCCCGACATCTGTCTCCCGCTTGCAGGAACAAAAAGAATATCGCGTTTTTTCAGTTCTTCATATACCTTTGGAAAATCCGGACTTACTTCGTATTTTGAATTCAGAAAAGTCCCGTCCATATCGGTTACAATCAGCTTAATGTCCTTCATAAAATTCTTTTTTTCTTCTTCTTATTTCTAAACCTTACCCACAAATATAGACTTTAAAACTTTAAAGGTTAGTTCAGTATTTATTATAAATGAGTTGATTCGTTTTAATTTTTTTTTAATATAACCTATTTAATCAATCAGATAGTTAAATTGTTTTCTGTATTGTGAGGGGCTTTTTCCCATGTATTCTTTAAACGTTTTATTAAAATAACTGAAATTATTAAACCCTGATTCAAAACAGACTTCAGTGATACTTAACGGCTGTTCTGCAAGAAGCTTCAAGGAATGTGTAATCCTGTATTCATTAACAAACTGGGTAAAGGTTTTATTCGTAATTTTTTTAAAATAACGGCAAAAAGAAGGCACTTTCATGTTTGCTAAATCAGAAATCTCCTCCAGCGTAATCGGTTCTTTGAAATGATCTTTCACAAAATTGAAAATATGATTAATTCTCTCATTGTCTTCTACCTGGGTCTGAAGATAATATTTCCCGGCATTTAAAATTCTATATTCATTTGTAGAAGCCAAATCTTCCAGGATTTTAAGAAATTTCATCAGTTTATCAAGCGCGGAAGATTCATGCATTTCCACGATTTTTAATCCTATTTCTTTTTTAATTTTTTCAGAGAATACAATTCCTGCTTTTGCCTTTTCCAGTAAAATGGTAATTTTCTGCATTTCCGGTAAGTTCCAAATCTCTTCACCCAGAAAATCTGGCTTAAACTGAATCACCATTTCGTAATCATTATTGGTATTTTCATTGGTCATTCCACAATGGGGAAGATTAGTTCCCATTAAAACCAGATCGCCGTCTGAGAAATAAGATATATTACTCCCAATCTGTCTTTTTCCTGAACCTCCACATACGAAAATGAGCTCAATTTCAGGATGATAATGCCAGACATGAGATTTAATGTTTTCATTTTTCTGAAACTTTAAACTCGTAAAACTGCTTCCTATATTAGGTTTTACGGCTTCGAAAGCGGGATGGGAATGTTTCATAGCAACCAAAATAATTTCATACACAAAATTAACAATTAATATTTAAATAATTAATTTAAAGGTTAAAATAACACATAAATATGAAAATTGTATGGTAGAATCCCATCCGTAACTCATTTAAATTTGCAGTAGTAACAAATGAAAAAATAAGTAGTATGAAAAAAGTATTTCGATCAGCTATAATGATAGGTTTCTTATCTATTTCTGCAAGTATGATGAGTAAAGACAGAGACTTTTCTCTTTCATTTGGAAAAACCGAAGCAGAAACGGTAAGATTTGAAGTATCTAACGCCAAAAATGTATCTGTAATCATTTATAATGACATTTATGGTGAATTGTTTTCTGAAGATTTAGATTCAGATAAAAACATTAGAAAGTCTTATAATTTTAAAGATCTTGATGCGGGAATTTACTATTTACTGGTAGAATCTGACACCAAAATAGAAAAATATAAGATAAAGGTAAGCGCTGATAAAAAAGTTATCATCGATAAAAAGCCTATTGCTGAAATCGCAAAACCAGAATTTCTTGTAAATGGTAATAAAGTAAAATTACTGTTGTCCGGTTTAAAAAATACAGCAAAGATTTCTGTATCTGATTTCTCCGGTACTGTATATTATAATTCTACAAAAACAGCCATCGACGGGAAACTGCAAGTTACTTTCGATTTAAATCCGGAAACTGCAGATAACTACATCATCAGTGTAGAGGAAAGCGGAAAGGTTTTCAACAAAACAATCAGTCTGAAGTAAAAAACTTCTGATAAAATATTTTTATATAGTTTAATTTTAAAGTTAGGTTTTCAATGAAATTTTCAGAGAAAACCTGGCTTTTTTGTTTTTACGCCTGAGGTGATTTGATTAGCTATCTTGACTTATTTAAATTATATAACTTATCACTTCTTTAAGGCCTTTCGACAAGCCCATAATGTTTTTTATTTTAGGCTACTACATTGGTTTCAGAATAATAACTTCTATGTCAGAATATAATGAGTTAGCATAGGAGAGTTTTTGAGATTCCTCCTTCGTCGGAATGACACATTTTATATAATTTAAGGTAATTATACGTTAGTGTACACAAACATAAAAAAACAAAACAACAAAGACCAACTATTAAATTAGTTAGGTCTTTTTTTATTAACAATTAAATTCAACATTATGAAAAATAAAAAAATGACAAACAAAGAATTGCTTGAAGAATTAAGAAATAGAGGATTTTTCATATTACCAACTGGACTTAATAATAGTGAAAATGTTGAATGGATTATAGTCTCTGTTGAAGAACCAAAAAGAGATATTTATTATAACTGGCAAAAAGACTATGATAAAAAGACAAGAGGTAGTGGGAGTTGTAATTAAGATCTCAATTCATCTAAACCTGTAAATAATATTCCTGCTGATTTTGTCACAAGAATACTATGTTTTCTATTGGTTTTAATTGTTGCTCTTTCCGCTTTTGTTAATATCGTATCTCTATCATCAATATCACCCACATAATTATATTCTGCCGTAGGTAAACGATAGTATTTTTCTGTAGTATTATCTTTTATTATTTTATAGAAATCTTCATCAAACATAGCATCATGAAGTAAATCATAATCTTCTGGAGTAGCATTTTGTAATTCAACCCTTACAATGAATTGAGGCATAATTTTTTAATTTTTAGTTTATCCAAATATAAGGAAAAAGGTATAATTTTTGTATTTTTGTAGGAATATTTATCGAACAAGAAAGCGTTAAGCTATTTTAATCTGGGTTCTGAAATCTGACAGTTTCTACACTTTGCCCCACACGATTAAAGTAACTGATGCTCACTCCATATGGTGTGGGTTATATGTTGCTATTTATCATTGGGGCAGGTTTTGTCAGAACCTCAGAACAGGATTAGTAGTCTACAAAGCCCACGCCTTTCTATTTTAATATCAAAATATTTCTACTTTGGGTTTTGAGTGGATTAGCAAATTCACCAATGAAAAAAATTATCTTTTCCTTATGCATGTTAATGGGAACTTTTTGTTTTTCCCAAACAGTAACAAAGAAGTACAATTCATATTCAAATAGATATGATTATTTCGATTCTTCATCAAACCTTATAGGTTATGAAAAATACAATAGTTATTCTGGGAGATGGGAGTATTACAGTTTAAGAAGCCCCCAACAATCAAGGCAACCTTATCAGTATAAAGATCCTGAACAATTAGATATTTCTAATTTGGGTAATGCTGCAACAACTTTGCAGAATAGATATAATGATAATCGAAGAAAAGCTCAAACTGTAATAGACGATATTGTTTATCAAATAAAATCTATGAATATATCAGATTCTAGAAAATCTAAGATATTAAATGCTTTTAATGAAACAGTTAATATGAATATACGAAGAATTTCTAATGGTGAGATTGATTGGCTTTATGATGTGTCCAATATTATTGTAAAAAATACAACCGAATAGATTATGTTTAACACCAATATAAAATCAGTATTTGAATTAACTCAAACCTTTTCAACAGAACAGGATTGCATTGATTATTTGGAGATGTTGAAATGGAACAAACTTCCTATAAGTCCTTTTGATGAAACTTTAAAAGTATATAAGTGTAAGAATAATCAATATAGATGTAAAAATACAGGTAAGTATTTTAATGTTAAGACGGGAACAATGTTTGAGAATTCTAAAGTTAGTCTTCGTAAATGGTTCATGGCTATTTGGCTTGTTACATCCCACAAAAAAGGGATTAGTTCTATACAGTTAGGAAAAGATATTGGGGTGAGACAAGCAACAGCATGGTTCATGTTACAAAGAATTAGAGCATGTTTCGGTATCGAAAACAATAATGAGCTTGAAGGTGTTGTAGAATGTGATGAAACTTTTATTGGAGGTAAGAATAAGAACCGTCACAAAGACAAGAAAGTTCCACACTCACAAGGGCGAAGTTTTAAAGACAAAGTTCCTGTGATGGGTATGCTACAAAGAAATGGCAAAATGAATGCTTTTGTTATAACTGATACAAAAAGAAAAAGTATTCAACCTTTGATTTGTAGATATGTAAATCCTGAAAAAACACTATTAATTAGTGATGAATGGTGGGCTTATAAAGGCTTAGATAAATATTATACCCATAACGTAATCGACCATTCAAAAAAAGAGTATGTAAGTTTGCAGGACAATAATATACACACAAACAACATAGAAGGAAGTTGGAACATACTTAAAAGAAGTGTTTCAGGAATGTATAATCATGTTTCTAAAAAGCATCTTCAAAAATATGTTGATGAATTTGTGTATAGATTTAACCTGAGAAAGGTCACAGACCAAGAAAAATTCAGATATTTGTTGTCAAATTCAAATGTCCGAACTAAGTATAAAGAATTATGTCATTAGGTAAAGTACTTAAAGAAAAAAATGTGAGATACATTACAAAAGATGGTGTAGACTATTTTTATGTTGAAGATATAGAGAAAAATTTTGAATACTATATGTTTCACGGAGGCGAAATAATTTACATAGATAATATTCCTGTAATTGATGGCAAATATGTAGTTAAATTATCGGAATTTGACATACATATGAAAAAGGTTTTAAACTTTAAACCTAAGAAGAAAGATAAAGAATCTTAATTTTAAAATCAAGGTTTTTGGTAATATAAAATAATGGTTCTATATTTGTATTCAATTGTAAATATGGAACATAAAGAAAAAAAAGTTCTTGAATGGACTGAAATAAATGGTAAGAAATATCCTAAAAGGGTGGTATATTATGGTTCAAAACCACCTAGTGTAGATAAAAATAATGGAAAACTAATTGATACAGTTTTTGGCGATGGATATGTACACTTGGGAAGAAAGAGAAAATAATGTATTTGAAATTATAACCGATAATTATGATGTTTATTATTTGATATTAAAACCTAAGGAACATCATATTCATCAATTTTGTGCCGAATGTAATGATATTTATGAGATTGATCTTAAATGTACCTCTACTAACCCACAAAAAGATTTCAAATTAAAACGAACGGTCATAAATATATTAAGAGAACAACTTACTTACAAATGCGTTAGTTTAGTTTATGTCTGTGATGATATAGATCGATTAGGTTATTGTAGAGAATACTTATTTGATAAATGGTTTGATGAAGAAGCTGATGAAGAAATTGAAAAATTTGTAAAAACTCATTGTGGTGATGTTGAAGAACAAGAATGTTTAAATATGTATTTTATTGCAGATAAGAATTGTAGTAATTATGAAGAAAATGCAAATGATTTCTTATGTGATCATCTAAATATAGAACAAGAGGACTAAAATTAATTAGTCCTCTTTTATTTTTAACTAAGCTAGTGTAAAATAACGTATAATTACCTAATTTAATTATATATTCAAAACTAGTTCCGGTTAATTATTATAAAAAAACCATATCATTTCTGATATGGTTTTTTAGGTTAATTAAAGATTGTTATATTAGTCTACATGCTTCGAAGTGAATCCATCTTCACTAAGTTCTCTGTGTACATAATCGGCTTTCATTTCAGCTTCGTAATCTACTTTATCATGTTTACCCATTCTTCTTAAAACAGAATCAAACAATGAATAAACTACCGGTACAATAATTAGGGTTAGGAATAGTGATGATGTCAAACCACCAATAATTACCCAAGCTAATCCGTTGTTCATCTCTGCTCCTGCTCCTTTTGCAATTGCAATCGGAATCATCCCGAAGATCATCGCAATTGTTGTCATCAGGATCGGACGAAGACGTGCATGGTTGGCCTGAATCAAAGCATCATGCGTATTCGCTCCTGCCGCTTTTCTCATATTGGCAAAATCGACAATCATAATCGCATTCTTCGCCACCAAACCAATCAACATAATCATCCCCAACATCGTAAAGATATTCAATGAATTTCCGGTGATCGCAAGAATTATCATTACCCCGATCAATGCTAATGGAATGGAGAATAATACTACAAACGGATATACGAAAGAGTCATATAGTGAAACCATTACGAGGTAAACCAATACAATAGCCGCCATTAAAGCAATCCCTAAGGTACCAAAACCTTCGGTCTGGTTTTCCATATCCCCACTCCAGATGTAGCTTACACCTGCAGGTTTCGTTTTTTCATTATTCATGAACATGGCAGCCCATTCGTTCGCTACATCTCCTACAGGACGACCTACTACTTTAGATTTTACCTTTACAGAAGGTGCTTTATCTCTACGTTCCAGCAAACTTGGTCCAGAACCCATTTTTACATCTGCAAACTGACTTAGTCTGACCTGTTCTCCCTGAGGATTTGTAAACATCAGGTTTCTTACATCATCGATTGACTGTCTATTAGCATCTCCAAAACGGATATTGATATCGTATTCATATTCTCCTGCTCTGAATTTTCCGTCTGTATTTCCACTGAATGCAGTCTGCATCGTTTGTCCCACACTAGAAAGATTTAAACCTAAAGAAGCCATTTTATCTCTGTCGATATTCACCTGAACTTCAGGGTTTCCTGAATCCGTTGATAATTCTGCATCTACAGAACCCGGAACTTTCTTAAGCAATTCCAGAATTCTGTTGGCTTCTTTATTCGCCGTTTCATTATCCTGAGCAGTTACTACCATTTCAATTGGTGCATTATCTGCTCCCATCAATCCGATTGGTGCTGTTTTAAATTCAACTCCTGTGAATTTTTCTTCTAAAGCTCTCTTAATTCTTGCAGACTTAATATCTGTACTCTCATTACGCATAGATTTATCTACCAAGATCACCTGGATCTCTGACTGGTACAAAGTTGCCTGTGCTCCACCAAAACCTGATGACTGCTGACCAACTGTTGTAATCATATCTACTACATCTTTATCATTTCTAAGATATTTCTCAACGGCTAATGTTACCTGGTTGGTTTTTTCTACTGATGCATCTTTTGGCAATTCCATCTGAACAAGGAATTGTCCTCTATCCATTTTAGGGAAGAATTCTCCACCAATAAATCCGCCACCCATTAATCCAACTGTTGTAACGATAAGAAGTACAAAGGTAAGTACAACCGTCAATATTCTTCTTAAAGTTGTTTTTAAAGCCCACTCCAAGATTCCGGTAATCCAGTGTGTGAATTTTTCCAATTGCTTTTCAAACCAAAGGATAAATTTCTCAAAAGGATTTTTACCTGACAAGTGAACGAGTTTTCCAAATCTTGATGATAACCAAGGAATGATCGTAAATGATGCCAACAATGAAAACAAAGTCGCAATAACCACAGTTACACAGAACTGCGCCAAAATATTAGACACCAAACCGGAACTCATTGCAATCGGTAAGAATACCACCACAATTACCATTGTAATTGCCGTTACCGTAAAACCAATTTCTGATGCACCATCGTACGCAGCACGAATCCTGCTTTTCCCCATCTCCATGTGACGGTAAACGTTTTCCAATACTACGATCGCGTCATCCACAAGAATACCTACTACGAGTGATAGCCCTAATAAACTCATTAAGTTTAAGGTATATCCCATCAGATACATTCCGATTACCGTTGCTATTAATGACATAGGAATCGAAACCATTACGATAAATGCGTTTCTAATGTTATGAAGGAATAGTAACATTACTACTGCCACCAAAATAATTGCCAAGAATAAATCGAAAATTACGTGATCGGCTGCCTCAAGGGTAAAGTCTGTTGTATCATCTACAATATTTACTTTAATATCCTGGGCTTTATAATTATCCTGAACCTGAGCAATTGTTTTCTGAACTAATTCTGAAACTGCAACCGCATTTGCGTCAGACTGTTTTTTAACCTGAAGTAAAATTGTAGCGTTCTGATTGTATCTTGCCACTTTCTCAACATCTTTCTGAGTATCAAAAACCGTTGCAATATCAGATAAACGAACCTGTGCCCCATTTTTATTGGAAACTACAAGGTTGTTCATTTCTTGTACATTTTTATACTTTCCTGAAAGTCTGATGGTAGATCTTGAGGTTCTAGTTTTCAGAGCTCCTGTAGGGAAGTCTAAGTTTGAAGAAAGAATTGCCTGTTGTACGTCTGCAATGGCAAGACCATATCCCTGCATTTTCTTTTCATCAAGATTTACCTGAATCTCTCTTTCCTGTCCACCCACAAGAGTAACCTGAGCAACTCCGTTTACACGGGAAAAAATCGGTTCGATTTTCTTATCTAAAAGATCATAAAGCTCTTTGTTATTCAGCTTATTACTTGAAATACTCAATGTCATAATCGGTAGATCATCTAATGAGAATTTCTGTAAAGACGGAGGATCTGCATCATCCGGAAGGTCTGCCAAAATAGCATTTACCTTTCTCTGTGCATCATTCAAAGCGTAGTTTACATCGGCACCAGGATTTAGCTGAACCATGATTACCGATAAGCTTTCGTAAGATGAAGATTCTACTTTTTTCACATTTTCCAAAGAACCTACGGCATCTTCAATTTTTCGGGTTACCGATGTTTCCACCTCACTTGGTGAAGCTCCCGGATATACCGTAGAAATGGTTACCATATTGGTTTCAAACTTCGGAATCAATTCGTACCCCATCATGGAGTAACTTAATAAACCACCCAGCGTAAGTATCGTAAATAATACGATAACCAGCGATGGCCTTTTAATGGATATTTCTGCTAACTTCATCTTCTGCTTACTTTACGATATTGATTTTTGAACCGTTATCAAGGTTGATTTGTCCGCTGGTAACGACTTGTTCCCCACCATTCAATCCACTTAGGATCTGAACTTTATCTCCATATACTTTACCAGTCTGAACCTTAATTAATTTAGCAGTACCATTGCTTACAATAAATAGTTGTCCTGAGCTTACCCCGTTTACGAAAGCTTCTGCAGGAACGGTTAACATATTTTGAGTTTCGGCACCGTGATTGGTTTTAAATGTCGCAGTTGCATACATACCCGCTTTCAGGTTTCCTCTGTTCTGAACTTCAATTTCAACAGGGAAATTTAAAGAAGCATCACTTTTAGGAGCAATGAAGGTAATTCTTCCGCTGAAAGATTCTCCAGGCAAAACATTTACATTAATAGAAACTTCTTGTCCCAATGCGATTTTTCCTACCTGACTTTCGTCTACTAAAACAGAAAGTTTAAGGGAATTAATATTTACAATTTCAAACATTGCAGTTCCTATTGATACAACAGTTCCAGGCTCTACCATTTTTTTGTTAATGGTACCGCTGATTCCTGCTCTAACGTTGGTATCATTTACTTTAACACTCTGAGCTCTTACTGCAGCCTGAGCATTTTTCAGTTGCAATCTTGAGTTGTCAAGCTGTTGCTTTGTAACTCCTCCTGTTTTGTATGCGTTTTCATAACGCTGATTATCGATAATCGCATTTTGTAAATTGTTCTGAGCCTGTGTAACATCTACTTCAATAGCATCTCTTTTAATTGTTGCTAATGTTTGCCCCGCAGAAACTCTTGATCCTTCTTTCACCAAAACATTTACAATACGTCCTGAAATTTCAGAAGACTGATTCATTTCCTGCTTAGGAATGAAAGTACCGTTGGCAGAATAATCAGTGTCAATATTCTCTCTTGCAACAGTTATTACATTTACATTGATTTTATCAACCTGTTTAGCAACCTCTTTTACTTCCTGCGTCTGCTTTTCTTTGTTGCTGGCAATTTTATACGCTGCCAAACCTATTAATACCGCCGCGACGATAATATATATTAAAGTTTTTTTCATTTTCGTTTATTATAAGTTTTGTAGTGTGTTTAATTCTCCTTTTGCTTTAATAAGTTTTATTTCTGCCTGTTTATAGTCTAACAAAGCGTTTGCATAGTTTTGTTTAGCCTGAGTAAGTGCATTTTCTGCATCTAATAATTCTGTAAGTGTAGCCAACCCGTTTTGATAGTTAGATTGAGTATTTTTCTGAACCCTTTCTGCCAATCCTACATTGTCTTTCATGCTGTCGATATTGATCAGTGCATTTTCCATATTCGTAACGGCATTTTTATAATCTAAACTTAAACTTAGCTGTGTATTCTGAATATCCTGATCTAGATCCTGAATATCAATTTCTGCCTGATTAATCTTTGCTTTTGTAGCTCCACCCGTAAAAATCGGAATGTTCACATTTAAACCAATTGCAGAATAATCACTCCAAAGAACTCCATTCTTAAGACCATTTGTCAGTGGAAATTTTGCTCCGTTTGCTCCCCATCCGTAGTTGGCAGTCAAGCTCACAGTAGGATAAAGATAAGCCTCTGTTGCTTTTTTATTGAAAACTAAAAGCTCCCTGTTTTTATTTAAAACTTTAAGCTCCATACGCTCATCAAGATTTACAGTGCTCGCAATCAGCTCAGGTTTTGGCTCAATTGATTTTTCCTCCAGTTCAATATCTGTACTAATTGGAATTCCCATATAAAATTTCAAAGCATTTTTTGAAAGTTCCACTGAGTTAATCAATTGCTGCTTGTTGGAACTGATATTAGTCAATTGTACGTTCGTACGATCCAAATCTATCGCTTTTGCCAGTCCATTCTTCACCAAACTCTGGATTACATTTCTTACTTTCTCCGTGTTGGCATAACTAGCCTCAATGGTCTTAAGATTTTCTTCCTGTACAAACACCTGATAATAAGCTGTTGCCACATTTTCAATCAATTGCTCATTGGTCAACTGAGCATTCAAAACATAGAATTCTCTTGTTGATTTTGCCGCTTTTAAACCTGTAAATACTCTTTGATCAAAAATAGCCTGCTGAAGCTGTACAGAAGCTGTTGAATTCCAAGGCTGACCAAATTGTGCTCTGATCTTCTCTCCTCCAAATTCCAACAAAGACTCCTGAATAATCGGATTGTACGTTACCCCTGCTGTAGCGCTTATCTGCGGTAAAGCACCAGCTTTAGCTTCATCAATCTTGTATTCGGCTTTTTTGATCTGTAATGCAGCTTTTTTTGCCTCTGTTTTGTTCTGAAGAGCCTGTTTTATGGCCTCCTGTAGAGAAATCTGCTGCTGTGCAGATACTGATGAAAAACCGAAAATCATACATGCAGCCGCTATCCCTATTTTTAGCTTTTTTGCAGTTATACACTTTCTTTTCATAATTTTATACTCGTTTATTTTTTTAATGTAATTGTTACCTTGAATGTTTTTATTTCTAAAGGACGAATCATTTCTTAAAATACTTTAACATTTCTTTAATTTTTAAACAACATATTCAAAATAATTTCCTTTCTCTCTGAAATAATCTTATCAAATTCTTCATCGCTAATCATCAAGTTCTCCATTAATAAGGGTCTAACCGCACTTGGAAAGACTAATAATGAAATCATATTTAGAACAAACTGAATGGGTGCCATTTTCTCAATAGTTCCCTGTTCCATTTCTTGTTCTATATCTTCATATAATTTCTTCAATTCATCTTTTTCAATGTCTTTTTTATGACAATTTCCTTTATTAATCTGTGATACAATATAAGTTTCCAAATAAGGATACTGAAGACTTGTAGATAAACTCCCCTCTATAAACAGACCTATCTTTTCTTTAAAAGGCAGATCAGAATTCATTATTATTTCAGATTTTTCCTTCTCTACTTTCTGCGCTTCATCAAAAATGATTTGAATCAGATTATCTCTGGAACGGAAATAATAATTAATAAGCGTTCTGTTAACACCTGCTGAATCAGCAATTTCCTGAGTAGTGGCGTCAAACTTCCCTTTCACAAAGAATAAATTCTTCGTGGTTTCTTTGATCAATTCTTGTGTTTGGTCTTTTTTGGCTTGATTTGACATTTTTGTTAAACAAATTTGTGCAAATTTAATTCAAAAAATATTTTTGACAAAATTGTTAAACAAAATAATTAAACAAAATTGTATGATTTGCATCATATTTTAAAAAACTTAATTGAGCAGAAATAAAAAAAGCGAGCAGAAATTTCTGCTCGCTTTTTTATTTTTATAATATTTAAATTACAATAATTTGATTTTATCCTCCTCAATATCAATAATCTTATCTTTATAAAGTCCTCCAATTGCTTTTTTAAAGTTCTTTTTACTCATCTGAATTTCATCTTTAATCTCTTCAGGAGTCGATTTATCAGAAAGATAAAGTAGGCCGTAATTTTCTTCTAATTTGTCTAAAATTTTCTTTTTAAACTCATCAATATTTTCAAAACCTTGAGGCTGCAAAGAAACATCTATTTTCCCGTCTTCTCTGATTTCTTTGATATACCCTGATTCTTCTGATAAAGGATATAGTTTTTTGAAAACATCGGAAGCATAGATTAGCCCAATATATTGTTTATTAATAACTACATTCCAACCCAATTCGCTTTCGTTCATCATAATCAGATCCACTTTATCCCCTTTTTGGAAAGGTAGATCCTCATATTGTGGATTTCTTTTGAATTTCGTTGTCCCCGTAATTAAATCTAAATCTTCATCTACATAAATATTAACCAAATATCTTTTTCCTTCAATAATTTTGGTTTTTTGCTGTTTGTAAGGAATAAATAAATCTTTAATAATTCCCCAATCCATAAAAGCACCGCTCGGAAGACTCTGAACACAACTCATCACCGCAAACTCTCCTACTTCAGCCAAAGGAATTTCTGTAGTCGCCTTCAGTTTATGATCGTCCTGATATACAAAAACTTCCATTTCATCGCCAATTTCTTTTTCATCCTGCGTGAAAATCTTAGGTAAAAAAGCCTTTTCACCAGTATCATCCGTTAAGATCCATCCTGAATTGTTTTTATCTGAAATTTTTAAAGTCTGTGTTTTTCCGGGTAGCATGCATGTAAAATTAGTCTGCAAAGGTACGGAAATTGAAGATTTGAACCTACTTATATTGCTTTAAATCTTTTTATAAAGTTTAAGCTTCTTGTACAACAATACAATATTTTACAGCCTGATCAATAATTTCATCAAGGTTTTGCAGCACATTAAATATAAAATACCTGTGTAATAAACCGAAAATTTAAGCACCTCCATTAGTTCATACTTAATAAGTTAAATTTCAAAAAATTTTAATTAATAAGAAAAATAGTCTTAGTTTTATAAAAAGCATACACATGACGATAGCCAAATCAGTTATTTACCTTCTTTTTACAGTATCGATAGCAGTTTCCTGCTCAAAAACTCCAAAAGCCAATGATGAATTTCGAAATACTGTAATTTCAAAAATGAATCTTCATCAGGATACACTACAGGTTTTCAATCAGTTTTTAGACCAGCTGGATTCCAAAAACAAAACTTTTGGAGATTATTACATCAAAACCCATCAGAGTATTCAGGATTCTTGCGACAAAGTGTTGGCCGCTAAATATGAACCAGACTATTTTGTTTATAATAATCATACACCAGAAGACTTTGAATTCCTGCATAAGATTACGGTACAATCACTTAATAATTATTATAAAAAATTAGAAATTGATACCAGCAAAATTTATACGATTGAATGGGTGACTAATTCTAGTACTGATATTAAAAGATATTTAAATCAAAAGCATAATTTAAGACTTTTTATTCCGGAAGATCAACCCCAAGATGCTGCAAAATAAAGTAATCTTCAGTTTTAATATGATTAATTTATAATTTTCTCAAATAAACCTTACAACCGTATTGATATAAACAAAAAAGAGAAGCTAGAAACTTCTCTTCATCAATATATTAAGAGTTTGCTATAAAATCCATCAACTCCCTTTTGCTACTTTCAAAGTCGAATGCGTCGTACACTAAAAAATACCTGCTTTGATCAGCACATTTAAAATACATAGATTTTGCTAAAGACAATTTATTTTTATCAAAACTCATTTCTTTCACCAAAACCGCAATCTGTTGGGAAGTAAACATCGTTGAACGTGCCTGCTGCTTAATTATAGATAGTCTGCTGTCGTCGAATCTTGCATTTTCATGAAGCATTTCAAGAAACTGCCCAAAAGTATTATTATCCATCACATTGGCATAATTTCCTGAGTCATTCCAGTTATTTCCATGATTTTCATAAGGATTATTCCAGACATCATTCCAATCATTAAAACCATAAGACTGATTTTTAACCGGATAAGAATCCAATAAAAATAAACCTTTATCAGTAAAAAAATCTAAGACCATTCTGCTGTTATTACGAACATTCAAAGTTGTTCTGTAAAGCAAATATCCATTATCATAAATAGAAATCGGAATTCTTCCTGATGGCAAATCGAAAAAACGGAATTTACCTGAATTGTTTGAAATAAACTGATCACCTAATTCTATGCTGAAATATCCCTGCTCTGGAATTCTAAGAAAAACTTCCGAATATCCGTAGTTCTGATTCCATTGATAGTTGGGATTTTTAATCTTTGATCCTGAACTGTTTGGATTTCTGAATCCTGAATTATTGCTATTTCTTGAACCTGTTGTTTTAGACCCCAAAGTTTCTATCTCATTTTTAGAAGCTTCATTTCTTAGCAACTCACCTACTTTTCCGGCTTCTTGTGCAAACGAATGAATTCCTGTAAGAAGCATCAAACCGATAAAAATATTCTTCATAAGTAATTTTTTAATTTACGATCTCCATTTTTATGCCAAAAAAAAGAGAAACCAAAAATTGATTTCTCTTTATATTAATTTTTAAGATTTAAAATCTTTACTATTATTACATATGAATTGGTCTCTTTGCCGTAGCATCCAATGCCGCTTCCTTAATCGCTTCTGCATAGGTTGGGTGAGCGTGAGAACTTCTTGCGATATCTTCAGCACTTGCACGGAATTCCATAGCAATTACTCCTTCCGCAATAAGATCAGCTGCTCTAGCTCCTACAATATGCATTCCTAGAACTTCGTCAGTTTTTTCGTCAGCAATAATTTTAACTAATCCATCAACATCACCACTTGCACGGCTTCTTCCTAACGCTCTCATTGGGAAAGATCCGACTTTATAAGCTACTCCTTCTTCTTTTAATTGCTCTTCCGTTTTACCAACTCCTGCAACTTCAGGCCAAGTGTAAACAACTCCAGGAATCAGGTTATAATTAACGTGAGGTTTTTGTCCTGCCAATGTTTCTGCAACGAAAACACCTTCTTCTTCCGCTTTGTGAGCTAACATTGCTCCTTTGATAACGTCTCCGATTGCATAGATATTAGCAACATTTGTCTGTAAGTGATCGTTTGTTTTTACTCTTCCTCTTTCGTCAAGTTCTACACCTGCTTTCTCCAATCCAAGTCCGTCTGTAAAAGGCTTTCTACCTACAGAAACTAAACAATAATCTCCTTCAACAGTTACTTCTTCTCCTTTTTTATCTTTAGCCGTAATTTTTACGGTATCTCCATTTCTTTCAACCGCAGAAACCGCCGTAGAAAGCATGAATTTCATTCCTTGTTTTTTAAGGACTTTAGTCAATTCTTTACTTAAAGCGCCATCCATTGTAGGGATGATCTTATCCATAAATTCAACTACAGTTACCTGAGCTCCTAATCTTAAATAAACAGAACCTAATTCAAGACCGATAACACCACCACCTATAACTACCAAATGCTTAGGGATTTCCTTAAGATTTAAAGCTTCTGTAGAAGTAATTACTCTTTCTTTATCTAAAGTAATAAAAGGCAAAGTAGATGGTTTAGAACCAGTTGCAATAATTGTATATTTAGATTCGATCGTTTCCGTAGAACCGTCGTTTTTTGTTACTTTGATCTGAGTAGCAGATTCGAAGCTTCCAACTCCTTCAAAAACAGTGATTTTGTTTTTGTTCATCAGATAGCTGATTCCGTCTGTATTTTGCTTGATCACCTCATTTTTGCGCTCGATCATTCTTGCTATATCGGCTTGAGGCTCATTGATAATGATTCCGTGACCTGCGAAATTGTGCTTTGCATTTTCAAAATGCTCAGAACTATCCAAAAGTGCTTTTGACGGAATACATCCAACATTAAGGCAAGTTCCTCCTAAAGTTGGATATTTTTCAATAATTGCTGTTGTAAAACCTAATTGTGCAGCACGAATTGCAGCAACATAACCACCAGGACCAGAACCGATTACGGTAACATCGAATTGACTCATGTTATTTTATGAATTTGTTTATTATTAACTTACTTAGTTCTTACAAATTTAACGATTAATTACCACGTGAGAAAGTGAGATTTGTCAATTTTCTTTTTAAAAATTAAATCCTCTTTATAAATTAAGACTTTGAATTTCTTCTCCAGTATTTCCATTAACACCTTTTATTTCAAGAGGCTTTTCAATATTCAGATCTCCTTTTACTTTTATCAAAAATTCATTTCTTTTTGTTTCAGGATTATGCAGCCAAATCGTATCTTCATTATATTTCACTACTTTTATTTTTGAATTATAATTCATGAAAGTAAATGTAGAATCATTTGCAACTCCCCATCTGTAAATTGATTCATCATAAGGATAATCATTCCAGATTGTTCTCCTGTTTTTAATCTTACTGAAAGACAGTTTTTGCAGTTTATTCTTTCTCATAAACTTAAAAGTAAAGCCATAATATTCCGCCCTTTCTCTTGGCCATTCATAGTTCCAACATCCAATACTATCCTGATAAAGAACTACATCTTCTATTTGTTCTTTGGGACTTTTACAGCTTATTAATAAAATAATAAAAACTAAAGATGTAGTAATTTTCTTAATCATTTCATTAACTATTGTTAGATCAAAAACACCCTGACTACCAAAATATTACTAATCCAAATTTAATTTACCCTGCCCAAATTCTCCCGTACTTTCAAAAAAAGAACCTCCATACACGTACCATTCAAGACTTTCCAAAAATTCTACAGCATTTTCGGGAGTAATGTTCGGGCGATCTTTTTTCGAAACGATTCCTTTATACCATCTTCCTGATTGAGAATAATGTTCATATTCAACGAAATAACGAACCCAGATTCTTTGACAAAGTTTGCACTGCTGAATAGTCACTTCTCCATATCTTCCGTTTGTCTGATCTATTCCTAGCTCAGAACTTCTATATTCTGTATAGTCTGAGGTCGGTTTTTCACAGGAGCATCCTAATTTCTGAATTGTATTCATTGAAAATTTTTGATTTAGATAAAATTAATGAGGCCAAATGTAAGAAAATATGACCTTTTAAGACAAATTATGGCAATTTCTATTTCATCAGATCTAGCAAAACCTTCTCATATTTGTCCAGAATAATCTCTTTAGAAAACCTTGATTTTATAGAATTTTTAATCGACTCACCATCATAACTTCCATGCAGGATCTGAATGATTTTTTGTGAGAAATCGTCATGGTTTTCAATATCTGAAATTTCTCCGTTGATGCGATTCTGAATAATCTCATTAATTCCTCCCGGACAGTTATTCACCAAAGAATATGTTCCGCAAGCACCTGCTTCCAGTAAAACATTCGGAAAACCTTCGTATCTTGAAGAAAGAATAAACAGGTCTGCATATTTCAGAAATTGATAGGGATTTTCTTGTCTTCCATGAAAAATAACTTTTTTCAGATCTAAAAAATCTTTCATCTGATGTAATATTTCCCGATCTTTCCCATCTCCTAAGATATGCAATAGAATATTTTCATTTTTGAGTCTGGAAAATACTTTCAGAAGATTATCAAAACCTTTTCTTTCTGATAAATTACCTATCGCTACAACGTTTTTGTAATTATACTTAAAACACTCCGGTTTATTGGAAAGAGCCAGTTTTTCTTCAATAAAATCAAAATCAACTGGATTATTTATTTTAATGATTTTCTTTTCTTTTACGTTGAAATTATCAATCAGATCTTTTTTCATATCATCACTTTGTGCAATGATTTGCTGATAGTTATTGTAAAAACTATAAAAGAATTTTATTTCTTTTCTGGTAATATGGTGAGAAACTACATTAGTTTCTCTTGCTATAAATTTTGTTCTTGGAAAAAGCTTGATAAATAATGATAAATACGCATTTACTTCTCCAAAACCTGAAAATACTACATCAGGTTTTCTTCGATAGATCTCTCGCAAGATAGGCTTTAATGAATGTCGGATTCTCTCCGTATCTACATCAATGATCTCTACATCTTTTTTAAGAAAATCAAGATATCCTCCTTGTTTACGTAAAAGCAATATCTTAGGTTCGAACTTATCTCTGGAAAGATGGTTCGCAATGGTGGTAATGATTCTTTCTGCACCTCCGGTTTCCAAATCCGGCAGAATAAATATGACAGAAATCTTGTTCATTATATCAAAAAAACCTTACCTATAAATCAAGGTAAGGCTTATATTTTTAGTTAGCAACGTCACTAATAAATTTTATTCTCAACATTCTTACTTCTTCATCAGAAAGTTCGTCTCCGAATTCATCTAATAAAACCTTCATACTATCGCTTTCAGATTCGTTCATGAATTCCATAAAACCGTCTACAATATCTTCATCAAAATTGTCTTCAATATAATAATCTATATTCAATTTGGTTCCCTGATAAACAATACGTTCCATTTCTTTCAACAATTCATCCATTGAAAGGTTTTTAGCTCTTGCAATATCTTCAAGATCAATTTTTTTGTCTGTACTTTGGATAATAAAAACCTTGTGACTCGATTTGTTAGCCACCTGTTTCAGTACCATATCCTGAGTACGTTCGATATTATTGTCTTCTACATATTTATTGATAAAATCAGCGAATTCTTTACCGTATTTTTTGGCTTTTCCTTCACCAACTCCATAAATTTTCGTAATCTCATCAACAGTAATCGGGTACTGAACCGTCATATCTTCCAAACTTGGGTCCATAAATACTGTATATGGAGGAATCCCATGTTTTTTAGCAACTTTTTTTCTAAGATCTTTCAGGAGATTGAATAAATTCTGGTCTAATCCGCCTGCAGATTGCTGTTGAATCTGGTCACTTTCTGCTTTAGTTTGCGATAAATCAAATTCTCTGTCTTCTGCAATTAAAAAGGAATGCTCTAATTTGCCCTGCAAAACCAATTTTCCTTTTTCTTCAATCTTTAAAACGCCATAGGTTTCAATATCTTTTTGCAGGAAATTCTGAACAGTTGCCTGTCTTAAAATAGTTTTCCAATGATTATCCTTTTCTTCTTTTCCAAAACCGAAATAGGAAGTTTGTTCTAATTTATAAGACTTTGTTACTGCATTTTCCTTCCCTCCGATCACAGAAATCAAATCCTTAGATTTAAATTTTTCCCCGGTTTCATTAATGAGTTCTAACACTTTCTTCAAATCATCTGTGGCATCTTTCAGCTTTGGCGGATTTGATGAATTATCACACATTTTGGCACCGTCACCATTAATCGGATCAAAATTTTCACCAAAATAGTACAATATATATTGTCTTCTGCTCATTGAAGTTTCGGCATAACCTACCACTTCATTTAAAAGCTGCAATCCGATTTCTCTTTCAGAAACAGGTTTTTGAGCTAAGAATTTTTCTAGTTTTTCAATATCTTTCGGATCATAGAACGCCAGACAATGCCCTTCTCCACCATCTCTTCCTGCACGTCCGGTTTCCTGATAATAACTTTCTAAAGATTTCGGGAAATCATAATGAATGACAAAACGAACATCCGGCTTGTCAATTCCCATTCCGAATGCAATTGTTGCTACAATCACATCTACTTCTTCCATTAGAAATTTATCCTGATTCGCGACTCTTATTTTTTGGTCAAGACCAGCATGATAAGGCAAAGCATTGATTCCATTTACCTGCAAAAGCTGAGCAAATTCTTCTACTTTCCTTCTGCTTAAACAATAAACAATTCCGGATTTTCCTTTATGCTGATTAATAAATCTAACGATTTCCTTATCTACATTTACTTTTGGCTGTACTTCATAATAAAGATTCGGTCTGTTGAAACTTTCCTTAAAAACCAAAGCATTGCTCATGCCTAAAGTTTTCTGGATATCATCCTGAACCTTAGGTGTTGCAGTTGCTGTTAAGGCAATTACAGGTACATCTGCAATTTTATCGATAATCGATTTCAGATTTCTGTATTCTGGTCTGAAATCGTGTCCCCATTCTGAAATACAGTGTGCTTCGTCGATCGCAAAGAAGGAAATTGTCACATCTTTCAAAAAGTCTAAATAATCATCCTTAATTAAAGATTCGGGAGCTACATAAAGAAGTTTGGTTTTACCGCTTTTAATATCATCGAAGACCTGTTTGGTCTGTGTCTTATTTAAAGATGAATTTAAAACATGGGCTACTCCATCGTCAGATGACAGTCCGTTTACTGCATCTACCTGGTTTTTCATTAACGCTATTAAAGGCGAAACCACTATGGCAGTACCTTCTGAAATAAGAGCAGGTAACTGGTAACATAAGGATTTTCCTCCTCCCGTAGGCATCAACACAAATATATCTTTCCCCTCTAACAGGTTTTCTATAATTTGTTCTTGCTGCCCTTTGAAAGTAGAAAACCCGAAATATTTTTTCAATTCGCCTGATAAATTGGCTTTTTTTGCGCTCATCTAATTTTCTATTGCTAAATTTGCATCTAACCCAAAGTTATGATTTTTTTGCTTAAAATAAAAGCAAACGAATTTATAAAAAATAAAATTCATATTAAATATTCTTTTTAAAATATAACGTTTTTTAAAAATTTTTTTGTAGACCCTATAAAAATAAAATGGAAAAAGCCAATATCATTTCGATCGCAAAAAGTACTTTAGAAATAGAAATTTCGGAACTTGAAAAACTAAAAAACAGACTTGACGAAGATTTTGTAAAAGCCGTAGAAACGATACATTCTGCACACGGAAAATTAATTGTAGTAGGAATCGGAAAATCGGCTCACGTTGGAAATAAGATTGTTGCCACTTTAAATTCTACTGGAACTCCTTCTCAGTTTCTTCATGCTTCAGAAGCGATTCACGGAGATTTAGGAGTGATTCAGAAACAGGATGTTGTTTTATGTATTTCGCAATCCGGAAACTCACCGGAAATTGTGAATCTTGTTCCTTATTTAAAGGATTATTCTTCTGCATTGATCGGAATGACCGGAAATAAAAACAGTAAACTGGCAGAATTTTCCGACATTATTTTAGATACTCATGTTGATTTAGAAGCCTGTCCGAATAAACTGGCTCCTACAAGCTCGACAACGCTACAAATGGCTCTTGGAGATGCTTTAGCGGTCTCTTTAATGGAAATAAATGATTTCAGAGCAAATGATTTTGCAAAATTCCATCCGGGAGGAAGCTTAGGTAAAAACTTAATTTCAAAGGTTAATGATTTTCTTTCTTCACAAAAACCACAGGTTACGGAAAATGACACCATTAAAGATGTCATTATTTCAATCAGCAGCTCAAGACATGGGATCACTGTTGTAACTAATGAAGATGAAATCATTGGGGTAATTACAGACGGGGATTTGAGAAGAATGCTGATGAAAGGGGATGATATTTCTAAAGTGTTAGCCAAAGATATTATGTCTGCACGACCAAAAACGATCGAAAGAACAGCTTTGGCAAAAGACGCCATGAAAATTTTAAAAGAAAATAACATCGGGCAACTTGTGGTAACAGAAAACGGAAAGTATTTCGGAATTATTGATCTGCACAAACTGCTAGACGAAGGAATAAACTAAATTCTAATCTCTAACTTCTTTAAATATTTCATAAATTTGAAGCCTTAAAAAATATTATTCTGTGAGTGATGTTAAAGACATGTCCTTCCTTGGGCATATTGGAGAACTAAGAGGTCACCTTATCCGCTCAATTATTGCTATTATAGTTGCAGCTTTTGCTGTTGGTTTTAATATCAATTGGATTATGGATCACATCTTTTTTGGCCCTACCAGAAATGATTTTCTGACTTTTAGGGTTGTTAATCATTTTTCCCAAATGCTCTTAGGTGAAAACAGCATTCACCTTCCGAAAGATTTTCCCGTTCGTGCCAGTAAGCTTTACCAGCAGTTTAATGTAATGATGGCGGTTTCCATATTTGGAGGTATGGTTGCTGCATTTCCTTATATTGTTTGGGAACTTTGGAGATTTATCGGTCCTGCATTACATCCGAAAGAAAGAAAAAATTCCATTTTCATTATCAATTCTGTCTGGATTTTATTTATGACCGGAGTTTTATGCGGGTATTTCCTGATTCTTCCTTTTGCCGTTAATTTTGGGGTGATTTTCAAGATTTCAGATATTATTGTTCCACTTTATGATCTGAGCGATTATACGACCTTATTTTTACAGGTTGTTTTAGGGATGGGAGTGATTTTTCTGTTTCCAATCCTTATTTATTTCCTTACATCGATTGGGATTTTAACCCCTCAGTTTATGAAAACCTACCGTAGACATGCTATTGTTTTAATTATGGTGGTAGCGGCAATTATTACTCCTGCAGATGTTTTAAGTATGATTATGGCTGCATTACCATTGTTGTTATTATATGAATTCAGTATCATAATGTGTGCTTATACTTACAAAAAAGCTCAGAAGCGTGGAGGAAATCTTCCGGCAGTTCAGCAATAGTGTAAGCGAATTATTAAAATATATTCCCGCAGATTATTCTGCGGGATTTTTTATTATATCTGAATTAACAGTCTAAAGATTTTATAAGAATTCTTCTCCTCATAAAGTAACAAAATTTCACTTCCTTCGTCTAATCAAAGAAGCATAATAATTAACACTTTCTAGATTTAGAAACAATTAATTATTTATTTTTGATAGATTAATTTAATTTCAAATGAAAAAACTGACATACACCCTTTTATTTGCTTCAGGACTTGTTTTCGGACAATTCTTTGAAAAGGATAAAACGTTCACCAAACAGGATACTTTAAAAGGTTCAAATACAGAATTCCGAAACTTCTGGGATGTAAAAAAATATGATTTATCTGTTGAACCTGACTTTGCTCAGAAAAGCATTAAAGGAAACAATACCATCAGTTTTGAAATTATTAAAGACGTTACCAACCCAACGTTTCAAATTGATTTACAGCAACCTATGAAAGCGGATAAAGTAACAGGAAGCTTCCCGATTTCAGAATATAAACAAGACGGTGATTTCATCTGGATTAAAGCGAAAAAAAGCTTTAAAAAAGGGGAAAAATATACGATCGACGTAACGTATTCCGGAAATCCTACGATTGCTAAACGTGCACCTTGGGACGGAGGATGGGTTTTTACAAAGGATCAAAACGGAAATCCCTGGATAAGTGTTGCTGATGAAGGAATCGGTTCTTCAATCTGGTTACCGACAAAAGACATCTGGAGCGATGAACCGGATAACGGAATCGTCATGAAAATTATTACTCCGAAAGATTTGGTAGGGGTCGGAAACGGTAGATTGATTGATACAAAAACGATTGGAGATAAGACCACCTATACCTGGGAAGTAAAAAATCCGATCAATGCCTATTCTATCATCCCGAATATTGGTAAGTATGTGAATTTTAAAGATACCTTCAACGGTGAAAAAGGTAAACTTGATCTGGATTACTGGGTACTGGATTATAATTTAGAGAAAGCTAAAAAACAGTTTCAACAGGTAAAACCGATGCTTTCTGCTTTTGAGTACTGGTTTGGTGCATATCCGTTTTACGAAGATTCTTATAAATTGGTAGATTCTCCGTATTTGGGAATGGAACACCAAAGTAACGTAGCTTATGGAAATCAATACCTGAACGGATATTTAGGAAATGATCTTTCAGGAACAGGAGTCGGGCTCAACTGGGATTATATTATCATCCATGAAAGCGGTCATGAGTGGTTTGCGAATAACATCACGGCAAAAGATCAGGCAGACATGTGGGTTCATGAAGGATTCACCATGTATTCGGAGGTACTTTTTACCGAAAAATATATGGATAAAAAGTCAGCGGACCTTTATGCTGTAGGAATTAGAACTAGCATAGAAAATGATGTTCCGATTATCGGGAAATATGGCGTAAGAAACGAAGGAAGTGGAGATATGTATTATAAAGGAGCCAGTATGATTCATACCATTCGCCAAGTGATTGATAATGATGAGAAATTCAGACAGATTTTAAGAGGTTTAAATAAAGACTTTTATCATAAAACAGTAACTACTGAAGAAGTCGAAAATTATATTTCAAAAAAAGCAGGGATCGATTTTTCAAGTGTATTTAATCAGTATTTAAGAACAACAAAAATCCCGACGTTAGAATATTCCCAAAACGGAAATACTTTGAAATTCCGATATACGAATGTGGTAAAAAACTTTAAACTTCCTATAAAAATTGATGGTGAGCAAACTATTACCCCAACAGAAGAATGGAAGACAGTAAAACTGAAGAAAGATACTCCTGTGGAATTTAATAACGCTTACTATATCAATTATATAAAAGCTTAAGAAATAGTTATAAAAAGGAGGGCAAAAATGAAATTTCGCTCTCCTTTTTGGAAACTTAGTTTTAATTTTTAAGAAAACTTTAATAGCTCAACCGTAACAAAATCATTAAAAAAACTACTATTTAACTATAAATTAAACTCAATGAAAAAAATTGCACTCAGTTTAGGGATTTTAGCCACATTTTGGGCTAATGCACAGTCCATTAAAACGACAATTGATCTGGTGAATGTAAAAAATGATAAGGTTGCCGTAACCATGGAGTTCCCGAAAATGAAGTCGGGAGATGTGAAATTCCATTTTCCTAAAACTGTTCCCGGAACGTATTCGGTAGATGATTACGGAAGATTTGTAGAGGGCATCAAGTTTTTTGACAATAAAGGAAAAGAAATCGCTTTTACGAAAGTTAATGAAAATACCTATTCACTTAAAAACGCTCAGAATTTAAGCAAGGTCACTTATCTTGTGAATGACAGTTTTGATGATGAAATGGATACTTCAAAGCATAAAGCGGTATTTTCCCCTTCAGGAACAGATATTGAAGCAGGAAAAATTTACCTGATCAATACTCACGGTTTTATCGGATATATTGATGATATGCAGGATGTACCTTATCAATTGATTATTCAGAAACCGACCGATTTTTATGGAACAACTGCTTTGGTAGATCAGGATAAATCTGAATCTACAGATACATTTACTTTAGCGAATTATGCAAAAGTGACCGATTCTCCGTTAATGTATACCAAGCCTGATTATATTACTTTCAATGCAGGAGGAATGGATCTTGTGTTAGGAGTGTATTCACCAACAGGAAAATATAAAGCGGCAGATTTTAAAGATAATTTAGAGAAAACAGTCATTGCCCAAAAGAAATTTTTGGGTGATATGAATACCAATAAAAAATATGCGATCATGCTTTATCTTTCCGGAGGAGACGGACCGCAGATTAAAGGTTTCGGAGCATTGGAGCATCATGAGTCTACAAGTGTAGTTTTGCCGGAAATGATGCCTAAAGAAGCGATTGACAAAACAATTACTGATGTGGTTTCCCACGAGTTTTTCCATACGGTAAACCCTTTAAAAACACATTCTGAAGAAATTCATTATTTTGATTATGCAGATCCTAAAATGTCTCAGCATTTATGGATGTATGAAGGAGGAACAGAATATTTTGCCAACTTATTCCAGATTCAGGAAGGATTGATTACCAAAGATGAATTCCTTCACAGGATAAGTGAAAAAATCGCTAATTCTAAGAACTACAACGATACGATGCCATTTACGGTAATGAGTAAAAATGTTCTTAAAGATGAATATAAAGACCAGTACAGAAATGTTTATGAAAAAGGAGCCCTTCTTGCCATGTGTCTTGATATCGAATTAAGAAAGCTTTCCAACGGGGAAATGGGTTACCGCGATATGATCAGAAAACTGTCTCAAAGATTCGGTGAAAACAAACCGTTTAAAGATGATCAGCTCATTGACGAATTGGTAACGGTTACAGGCTATCCTCAGGTAAAAGATTTCTACAACAAATATATTGCAGGAAGTGAGCCTACTCCGTATGAACAATATCTGAAAATGGCAGGGATAGAGATCAGAAAGCAAGAAACACCTCCTATTTTCTGGTTTATCAAAGATCCAAACCAAACAGGCTATAATGACAAGAACAACACGTTTGTTTTTGACGAAAGTGCAGCATTGTCACCATTTGCAAAAAGCATAGGTTTCAAAGCGACAGATGAAATCGTTGCATTAGACGGCAAAACGATCAATATCCAAAACGTACAGGCATTTATAGATTATTCTAAAACAATCAAGGAAGGACAAAACGTTACAGTTACCATTTTAAGAAACAACAATAAAATGGAGCTGAAAGGGAAAGCGATTCTTGACAAAATGACTATGGAAACTCTCCAGTTCAAATCCAATCCGACCGCAGAAGAGCAAAAATTGCAAAATCAATGGTTAACTGGTAAAAAATAAACGAAAAGCGAGGAAAATTTCCTCGCTTTTTATTTTATAAGATATTTTCTATCCAAAATTAAATTTTAATTTATTGCTAATAACTTCACCATTAAGATGTTTTAAGATTTTAAGAATATTAAGTTGAGCTTCACTTTAAGCCACTTACATACGTTCCAAAAAATCTTTTATTTTTCCTTAATTAATCTTAATGATTTAATATATCTTAATGGTTGAAATAAATTCTTAGAGTCTAAACTTTTTCATCTTCAACTTTTTTAACTGTTATTCTAAAAGTAGTTCCTTTTCCTACTTCTGTCTGAACAATTTTAATATCTCCGTTATGATATTCCTGAACCACTCTTTTAGCTAATGACAGTCCCAATCCCCAACCTCGTTTTTTAGTAGAATAACCAGGTTTAAAGGCATTTCTTGCCTGTTGTTTGGTCATTCCGCTTCCATCGTCTTTTACTTCAACAATAATATTTTTATTTCTTTCGAAAATGGTCATCAGCAAATTTCCCTGTCCTTTCATTGCATCTACTGCATTCTTCACCAGATTCTCGATCACCCAGCTCATCAATATTTTATTGTGCGGAACAAAAATAGTATAAGTAGGCTGATGTAATGTAAAATTGATTTTCTTAGAAATTCTTGTTTTCAGATAATCATAGTTTTCCTGAATAGTTTCATTAAAGTTTTTATCATTCAGCTCCGGAACCGAACCAATTTTAGAAAATCGTTCTGAGATGGTTCTTAAACGTTCAATATCTTTTTCAATCTCGTGTATTCCTTCAGATTCAGGATTATCAAGCTTCATAATTTCCATCCATCCAATCATTGAAGAAAGAGGAGTTCCGATCTGATGCGCCGTTTCTTTAGCCAAACCAGCCCAAAGATAGCCTTCATCTGTTTTTTTGATGGTTCGCAGAAACCAAAAAGAAAATAAAAAATAAGACAGTACAAACAATCCTAGTAAAAACGGGAAATACTGAAGATTATTAAGAATTCTTGAATTATCATAATAAACAAACTGATTATTTCCGTGCAGAATTTTTATTTCAATTGCCGGATATTTTTTTTCCATTTTTTTTGCCAAAGCAATAATTTCGTTCGGATCGTCATGGGTTTCCTTTGGCAAATTCTTATATTCTATAAGCTGATCATTTTTATCTAAAATAATTAACGGAATTGTTGTATTTGAGCTATATATCGTCAAAAGCAATTCCTGAACTTCCAGGCTGGGAGTAGTAACTTCCTGTTGAAATTTTATAGCATTCACCAAAATATCAACTCTTTTTACTTCTTCTTTCTTTAAATAATTAACAATGAGCGTTGATGCTATAACGATAGAAACCACGACCAGAGTCATGAGAGAAAAAATAAACCAGTTGTTGAATCTGGAAAATATGGATTTCTTTTTCAAAGCAAGTTATTTTAAAACATTCAGGATTTTTTGAAGCTCTGTACTTCCGCTTCCCTGATAATTGTTGATAATAATCGAAAATACGTATTTTTTTCCGTCTTTGGCAGTATGAAAGCCTGCAAACGATTTGGTATCCTTCATGGTTCCACTTTTCATTTTAAGACCGTTATCCTGAACCGGAAAACCATCATAATAAGCATCAAACCAAGGCTGTTTTTTGGTGTACAGCAAGGCCTGAACTTCTGCTTTTGCAGAAACATAATTTTGAGGGGAAAGCCCACTTCCATCCGCAAAATTGATCATATTCCCGTTGATTCCCTTTGATTTCCAAAATTCTTTTAAATAAGCCACTCCGCTTTTAAAACTGGCATCTCCCCTTTTCTCTTTGCCTAATGTTTTAACCAAAGTTTCACCATACATATTCACGCTTTTTCTTAAAAACCAAAACACGATTTTGTCTAATGTGGGTGATTGGTAGGTAAGAATAATATTGTTTTTGGGTGAGGCCTGTATTGACTTCCCATCAATTTCTAACTGAGAATTAGTCATCACTTTTCCTGAAAAGTCTATTCCGGATTCTTTTAACCATTGTTTTACTTCTACTCCCAACTGCAAAGGGGGATTAGGTACTGAACCTGAAACGGTAGTAACTTTTCCGGCAGGTAAAGTTCCGTTAATCAGTGCAACATCGGAATAAGGTGCTGTAAACACCAGACTCTGATCAGAATTTCCTCCGGTTTTCAAATCATTCAGCCATTTTATGCCAGCTAAAGGATAAGAGAAGTTCTTAAAATCTGTTCCGCTGATATTCACATCGAATTGATTTTCTCTCCAGTTTACACTCCACACTCCCGCTCCGTAGTAGTTTCCTAAATCATCCCAAGGCCAGCCTCCGGGAATCGTTTGATGATCGAAATACGAATCATCAATAATCAAATCTCCAGAAATTTTTGTAATTCCGGCACTTTTTATGGCTTCAAGAAGTTTCTTTTTAAAATTCTCGGGTTTATAAGATTCATATCTCCAGCTTCCTAAAGTAGGATCTCCGTTTGAAGTGATAAAAAGATTCCCGTTCAGATTACCTCCTGAAATATTTCCTGAGTAGCTTGATGTCGTTTTATAAGTATAGTCTTTTCCTAATGTTTCTAAAGCCGCTGCTGCTGTAAATATTTTCTGGGTAGAAGCTGTAGAAAACCCTTTATTCCCTTGATATTCATAAATAAGCTTCCCCGCTTCATCCGATACATAAAATGATAAATTAGAAGCAATAGCTCCTGAAGAATTCATCAGATCTTTTGTGGCATCATCCAGTTTTTGGGCAATATCCTGAGCAAAAATAACCTGCGTTGATAAAATGAGAACTGCAAATGTTTTTTTCATTGCGCTTTTTTGTTTTCTTTTTTGTGAGATGCTTCGCTTCGCTCAGCATGACACGTTACAAAATGACTTTTTAGTATTAGAGATGTCATGCTGAGCGAAGCGAAGCATCCTTTTCATCTTAAACGTGATCTAAACCACATTCTCTCATTCAAATATAATTAAAATTACAGTTCAGAGCCTGTTTCTATTTCGTAAGGTTCTTTATCTTTTTCAAAAATTCGTGTCAATTCCTTCCCTTCTACAGTAATTTTATCTCCAACTCTTCTGATCCAGTTTCCTTCACGAAGCCCTACAACTTTCACCTCATTTTGCGTTAAAAATTCTTTGATTCTTGTTTCTCTTGTTTCTCCGTTATGCTTCAAATCCGGATTCGGATCTAAATAATGCGGATTTAAATTGAACGGAACCAATCCCATACAATCAAAACTTGGCGGATAGACAATAGGCATATCATTCGTTGTTTTCATGTTTAGTCCTCCGATGTTGCTTCCTGCACTGCATCCTAAATAGGGTTTTCCGTTTTCAATATTTTGCTTCAAAACAGACATTATTCCTTCTTCATGTAATGTTTTTACCAACAAAAAAGTATTTCCGCCTCCTGTAAAGTATCCTTTTGCATTGTTTAAAGCTTCGGTTTTGTGCTCAAATTCGTGAAGTCCTCTCACTTTGATATTGATGGTTTCAAAAAAAGAGCTTGCTTTTGCAGTGTAATTCTCATGGGAAATTCCGCTTGGTCTCGCAAAAGGAACGAATAGTATTTCATCTATTCCGTTATATAACTGAATTAATTCTTCTCTTAAATATTCCAGATATTCTCCGCCGAAAAGCGTAGAAGTTGAAGCCAATATGATGTTCATATAAAATATATTGATTAAAAAAGTTCAAATACAAAGATAACTGAAACCGCCTCGAATCAAAAATTTCGATAAAAAAACATTTGATCCTCTTAATTTTTTCTAAAAAAACTTAAGGGTTCTAAAATTTAAGCTTTTATGGAACTATTATTGAATTTTCTCCATCACAATCCGAAAATATAAGATTATGAAAATGATTAAAATGAACACAAAAAGCCTGTTTTTAGGTTTATTATTCGCAGGAGGTTTAGGTTTGGTAAACGCTCAGACCACGCAAACAGATCAGACGACAAAAACAGCTCAAACTGAAAATAATGCCACAATTGATGGTCTTAAAAAACAAGTTGAAGCCAATCCAAAGGACACAAATGCTTTAGCAAAATTGGCTACCGCCTATCAGGAAGCTTCAGATTGGACAAATGCAGTCGATACCTGGAAAAAAATATCTGTTTTGCTGCCAGATTGGGCTCCTGGATATTATAGTCAGGCGTATGCTTATCAATCTGCAAAAGATGATACCAATGCAAAAATTGCCTACGAAAAATATATTGCCACTATAAAGCCTGAAGAAGTGGAACAGAATAAGAAAAACCTAGCGTATGCTTATTTTTATCTTGCTTTTTCTGAACAGAAAAGTAATCCGGATAAAGCAAAAGAGCATATTGCCAAATCGATACAGTATGATCCTACCAATCAGGATGCTGTAAAGCTTAGCAAAGCTTTAAATTCATAGTTAAAAAAAGGTTCAGATATCTCTGAACCTTTTTAGTTTATTTTCTTTCCGAAAAAATCGGTTTCCCCATGCAAATGCCGGATGATCTTTTCAATATTCCTCTTAATGCTTGCTTCGGTTTTTAGATTGTTGATGTAGCGGATAAGTTCTGATCTCCTTGAAGGAATTAAGCTTTCAAAGTTTTTTAAAGCAACGGGACTTTCCTGTATTGCTTTGTCCAGTTGTGGATGAATAGAAATTGTTCTGTCCGCATTATCATATTCCACACGTATTTCTAGAATTTCGCCCACTCTTTTGGGAGAATCTTTCAGCATGATCATATTGATATATAACCGCCATTCTCCGAGATATTTCATTAGATTTTGTGTAAATTCTTTCCCGTTTACAGTTCCTTTAACAGGAATCGGACTTTTATTCTTTCCCGAAGTTTCAAATATTTCTTTTAAAATTTCTTCAGGAATAAAGACAAAAGGATTAATTCCGATGATTTCTAGTTTTGCCGTGAATTGGTTTTTCATTACAATAAATTTAATGATTTTTCACTGATCTCCTAATGATTATTCTTAAACCACCCCGTCAAAAAAATTCTTTGAATTTTCGCCACCCTTCTAAATAAGGGGAATTTAACATGACCAGTATTTAACTTTAATTTTGATTGTAAAATTGTAATTCCGAATCTCGCCTTAAATTAATTTTCCACTCACACAGGAATGATTATCTTTGTATAAATAAATCTAGAAAACAAATGAAATTTTTTATTGACACAGCCAATTTAGAACAAATTAAAGAAGCTAAAGACCTTGGAATTTTAGATGGTGTTACTACCAATCCTTCATTAATGGCAAAAGAAGGAATTCAGGGAGCTGAAGCGATTAAAAATCATTACAAAGCAATTTGCGAAATCGTAGACGGAGATATTTCTGCAGAAGTTCTTTCTACTACGTATGAAGAAATGATTAAAGAAGGTGACGAATTGGCGGCAATCCACCCAAACATCGTGGTAAAAATCCCGATGATTAAAGATGGTATCAAAGCGTTAAAATATTTTTCTGATAAAGGAATCAGAACAAACTGTACCTTGATTTTCTCTCCAGGACAAGCACTTTTAGCAGCTAAAGCTGGGGCTACTTATGTTTCTCCATTCTTGGGAAGATTAGATGATATTGGTACTGACGGATTAAATTTAATTCAGGAAATCAGATTGATTTTTGATAATTATATGTATGAAACTGAAATTTTAGCAGCTTCTATCCGTCACTCAATGCACATTATCGATTGTGCTAAAATTGGTGCAGATGTGATTACGTCTCCACTTCCTCCGATCTTGAGTTTGTTGAAACATCCATTAACAGACAGCGGATTGGCTCAGTTTATTGCAGATTCTCAGAAATTAGCTTAAAAGAAAGACTCTTTTAAGTCCAAATAAAAAACGCGAAACTTTCAGTTTCGCGTTTTGTTTATTTAAGTAAATAGAGCTCAAGAACATTATTATTTTTTGCATTTTCTTCTTTCGCTTTCTTTTCCCGTTCTCTAAAAAGTTTCTCAGGATCCAGAGGCTTTCCGCTTTCGTCTACGATGTTTACTTTTGTATTTCCGGACATCATTTGGCGCATCTCTTTGTTTGGATTATTTCGGTGATCAACAAACTGTTTTTTATATTGATCAGGATCTACTTCAACCAGGCTTCCGAAGATTTTCTTTTCCGAATCACTTTTCCATTCCTGATTATTGGGAATTTTTGCAATCCCCTTCAGCACAAAAGAATGAGATTGGGTTTTATCTTCTATTTTAACAATCATTCCCGGTAACCCATGGAATTTATAGGGACCATCCTGAATAGGAAGATCAGGGACAAACCAGGCAGTCCATTGTCTTCCCGCAAAGTCTGTCTTTGCTTTCTGAGCATTAAATTCACCGATTTTTTCTTTTTCCGGAAGTATTTTCCAATCCATTTTTCTATGGTCAGTCACCTTATAATAATCCACCTCTAAAGGGTTAAAAAATAAAACTTTATAATCCGGATATGATTTTTCAACTGCAAAAGATATTTTTCCATAATCTATACCGCTAAAATCGTGTATCCCTTTTGTTACTCTATCTTCTCTTATTGAGTCTGCGTCAAAGATTTTTTTACTGTAAAATTTTGATCCTTTTTTAGCAATATCCAGGTACATGATTTCCTGATCTGCTTTACTTTTATCTGTGGAATCTGTCACAAATTTATATTCATAAATAAATCGCTGGTTTTGAGCCAGCATAAAAACGCTAAAAAATGAAAAAATTCCAAAAATAATTCTCTTCATATTGATTTTTTTTCAAAGATAATTTTTTAAAATAAAAAAGCAGAACAAATCTTGATTTATCCTGCTTTAATAGAAAATATATGTATTTTAATTTACTAAATCCGGTTCGATAGGATTATTGTTTTTAGCTAAATTTTCTTTGGTTCTTTTTTCCATTTCCCTGAACACCTGATTGGGATCTGAAATTTCTTTTCCGTCAGCTGTTTTCGTTTTAAAGACCATTTTTGTATTTCCATCATTCTTCATCATCATTTCCCTCATGTTTTTTGTAGGATCATTTACATAGGCTTTCCATGCTTTTTTAAACTGATCTTTTGTAACTTCAATTTCTTTGCCCCCTATTCCGAATAATTTGACATTTTCAGGTAAAGAAAGATCTTTCTCTTCTGTTTTATGCTGAAGCACTTTATTTCCCACCAAAGTCATTATATGGGAACCTGTTGCGTCTTCTACTTTAACAATCAGCCCCGGTAATCCATAAAAAGTATAGGGCCCGTCCTGAAAAGGAAGATCACTGGCAAACCAGGCAATCCATTCTCTTCCGCCAAAGCTTGTTGTGGCTTTTTGAGCCATATATTCCCCAATTTTCTGCTTATCGGGCTGTATTTTCCATTCCGGTTTTTTATCTTCTTTTATCTTGTAATTATCACTGGAAATATTTCTGAAAACATACGTCTTAAAGTCAGGATATGATTTGGTTACTCTATAAGACACCTGTCCCGGTTTTTCTCTTTTATTGATATTGATATTTCCTGAGAATGCTTTAATCTGTTTTTCCAGATCTGCCCTTTGAGTGGAATCTGCAATATATTTGTCACGGCTGTAATAGGAAGATCCGCTCTTATCTATATCCAGAAACATCATTTCAGTTTTTACATCTGTTTTATCATTGGCATCAGGAATGAACTTATATTCATAAAAGAATCTGTTGATCTGAGCATTGGCAATAAGCCCAACCACAATGAAAGTAAAAGCTAAAAGTTTTTTCATTTTTTACAAATTAATTGGTGATAATCTCCATTCTTTTGGCGTAAGATCTGTTGTTATTCCCTGCTACACGATCTACTTTAAAAACTTTGATATTAGCTGGTAAATTGATGTCTTTCGGATCACTTTGATAAGCCATAAATTCTTCTCTGCTCACTTTTTTTCCATTAACATACAGTTCAGGTACATCTACATTAATAGCCAGTAAAGCAGTTTTACCTACAGGAGATTTTTTATCGTTTGCATCTTCAAGATCAGCACCATGTATATCAACAATCTTATTTAAGGAATTATCTATTCTGAAGATTGCAAAATTGCTTTTATTAGGTGTATTTTGATGCAAATTCTGTATTTTTTCAGCTTCTTTTTTCAATAAGTCTTTTTCAGCTTGAGATAAAGGACTTTTTTCGTAGTCTCTGTTTTTAGGAAACTTTTCATCAAAAGCATATTCTCTTCTGCTTGCTTCTATAGTTTTTGTCAGTTTTTGTTTATCCTCATTAGATTTTTTTATGGCCTCCAGTCTTTTCTTCTCCGCTTCATTATAGAATCTTTCTAAATCTGTTTGTGCTGTTTCCCCTATTCTTCTTGCCTTTTTCTCCGCTTTTCTGGCTGCTTTTTCCGCCTCTTTTATTTTTCTCTTAAATGCCGGAGAGTTTATCATAGCCTCTGCTTTTTTGGCTGCTTTTTCTGCTTCTTCTATTGTTTTTTTAAACTCAGGAGAGTTCACCATAGCTTCCGCTTCTTTGGCTTGTTTTTCAGCTTCTTCAATTCCCTTTTTGAATTCAGGAGAATCATAGTATTTTTCAACACTATTATAATGATCTTCAACAGCTTTCAGATTATTCTTATATTTATCTGAGTTTATAATTTCATCTATTTGACTGGATAAAGCTTCAATTTCATTTTGTTTAGCCTCAAATTCCGGTGTTTTAGTTTTATTAGCTTTTATCAGCTTTTGAATTTCCGCACTCTTTTCGTTAATTTTTTGGCTGATTTTGCTAATCTTTTCATGATCTTCTCTCAACGCTTCATTATAAAGATCTCCTTCTTTGAAAAGTTCTTCATCAGCATTGGGTCGTATTGTATCCTTTTTGATCTGAGAAACTGCTTTCTCTATTTCAAGATTTGTCTTTGCTATTTCTTTGTTCTTGGCATTTACCATGTAAGCAAATGCAATGGTAAACACTACCGGTAAGGCTAATATTCTTCGCGCATACCCGAACTTCGTCTGTGATTGTTGTAACATTGTTAATCGTTTTTTAAGATTGGAACTTAGAAACGGACTGGTCGCAGGTAACTCTACTCCGGAAAAGTGACTTGCTAAAAGCATCTGCGCAAATGCTTTGGTATCCGATTGTTTTACGGCTTTTTTATCGGCCAGATATTCGTGGATTAAATTAATTTCTTTCTTGATAAGATGATAAAAGGGATTGAACCAGAATACCGAGGTGATGATTTCCAAAATGATCTTATCAAACGTATGTTTCTGTTCGATATGAACCATTTCATGTTTTAAAACCTGCTTTCCTATTTCTGAATTCAACGTGATGGAATTCTTCCAGAAAAGGTTTTTAAAATAGGAAAAGGGGGCATCGGTAAGATCGGTACGGTAAAAGTTGATCCCTTCTATGTTTTCTCTTTCAAATTTGCTTTTCAGTTCATAGATTTTAAAGGTTCCGTAAATGAATTTTCCTAAAAAATAGACCGAAATGAGCCCTAAAACTAAAAAAGCAAGTGTATAATATAAGTTTTCATGGGTATTGGTGTTGTCTGAAGGACTGAAGTTCTGCATTGTATCAATCAGCATATAGATATTCTGATTCACTTCAATGGTAAAATCTTCAAGCCTTATTAAGGGAAGCAATAAAGAAATCAGTATCGAAAACAGCAGGTAAAACCTATTGTAATGGTGAAACGTTTTGTCCTTAAGCGAGAGATAGTAATATCCCAGCAAAACACCTGAACAAATGATCACTTTTAGAATGTAGAATAATGCTTCCATGATTGAGAATATTATAAGTCGTCTTTCTTATTTTTCGTATGGATTGAAATTTCTCCTGTCATTTTTCCGTTCTCCATATTCTTTTTTACGTTGACAGATTCTATCTGGTCAGGTTTCAATATTTTCATATCATCTTTTGATGCTTCTTTTCCGTCAATAATAATTTTCAGATTCTCTTCGGAAGCAGCTTTTCCGTTGATATAAATTCTGGAAATATCTCCATCCACTTTAGTAACGCCGGTAGCTGAAAAATTACTTCCATCAAGATTTGCTCTCATTGAATTTGAGGTAATTTTCATCACACCGGGAGTAGAATAATTGAAATTATACGAAATCGACTTTCTCATCTTATCTCCCTCTAATCTGGCTTCATGATTATCCCATCTTGCTTTTTCATTTTCAAATCTCGCTTTCTCGCCCTGAATTCTTGCTTTTTCACCAGCTTCTCGTGCTCTTTCAGCCAGTTTCTTAGCTTTTTTCATTTCTCTTTCAGCTTTTTTGCTGTAAGCCGGATATTTAAAATCATTATTCTTAAATACTCTTATTTGTGGAACATTGGGTACACGTGGTGCATTGGGAGGCATAGGTGGTGCAGGAGGCATAGGAGGAACTACAAATACAGTCCCCTTTTCAAATTCAGGAAAATCAACCATTTCAACTTTCAGATTTTTTAAATCCTTCATTTGATTTTTCCATTGATCTGACTTGAAAAATTCATCGGCATTCATCTCTTTACCATTAATCTTTATCCTCGTTAATGATTTTTGAAAATCTTCTGAATTGGTAATTCTTGCTATTTCTCCAGAAAGCTGTGCTATTTCTTCTACATTTTTATCGAATTCTTTCGTTTCTGGCTTTAATTGTTTCAGCGCTTTACTTTTTTCTTCGATTTTCTTGCCCAGCTCTGTTATTTTTTTCTCATCATTTGTTCTTTTGTAGATTTTAACTGATTCATTTCTAGTATCATCAGGTCTTATCGTATCCTTTTTAATTTGAGAAACGGCTTTCTCTATTTCAAGATTTGTCTTTGCTATTTCTTTGTTCTTGGCATTTACCATATAAGCAAATGCTACCGTGAACACTACCGGTAAGGCTAATATTCTTCGCGCATACCCGAACTTCGTCTGTGATTGTTGTAACATTGTTAATCGTTTTTTAAGATTGGAACTTAGAAACGGACTGGTTGCAGGTAACTCTACTCCGGAAAAGTGACTTGCTAAAAGCATCTGCGCAAATGCTTTGGTATCCGATTGTTTTACGGCTTTTTTATCAGCCAGATATTCGTGGATTAAATTAATTTCTTTCTTGATAAGATGGTAAAAGGGATTGAACCAGAATACCGAGGTGATGATTTCCAAAATGATCTTATCAAACGTATGTTTCTGTTCGATATGAACCATTTCATGCTTTAAAATCTGCTTTCCTATTTCTGAATTCAACGTGATGGAATTCTTCCAGAAAAGGTTTTTAAAATAGGAAAAAGGGGCATCGGTAAGATCGGTACGGTAAAAGTTGATCCCTTCTATATTTTCTCTTTCAAATTTGCTTTTCAGTTCATAGATTTTAAAGGTTCCGTAAATGAATTTTCCTAAAAAATAGACTGAAATGAGTCCTAAAACTAAAAAAGCAAGTGTATAATATAAGTTTTCATGGGTATTTGTGTTGTCTGAACTGAAGTTCTGCATTGTATCAATCAGCATATAGATATTCTGATTGACCTCAATGGTAAAATCTTCAAGCTTTATCAGTGGAAGCAGTAAAGAAATCAGTATCGAAAACAACAGGTAAAACCTATTGTAATGGTGAAAAGTCTTGTCCTTGAGCGAGAGATAATAATATCCCAGCAAAACGCCTGAACAAATGATCACTTTTAGAGTGTAGAATAATGCTTCCATGATTTGGTTATTTCTTTAATCAAATGATACTATTGCTTACATACTCTTTCACAGGTTGGTTTTCCCTAAAATATAGTGATCAACCAATCCCACAACTGAAAAAATAATTCCATAATAAATGCCGTCATTGTGTATGTTTTTAAGGTTATTATTCTGTACTTATTGCTAACGTATTGTCTTTTAAAGACAACTGAACCTATCAAAATGTTACAGGGAAACCTTTTTAAATATTAGCTTTTCTTTTTAAGCTCATTTAATAACATTTCCAAATCTTCAACACTCATTTCATTTTTTTCTACCAGAAAAGAAACTGCACTTTTATAAGAGCCTTTAAAATAATTCTTCACAAGACTTTTCATCGTCTTCCCAGAATATTGTTCTTTAGTTACTAAAGGATAATATTCATGCTGTCTTCCGATCACATTATACTCTACAAATTCTTTATCCTTCAATACTTTTAATATGGTGGAAACTGTATTGGTATGAGGTTTTGGTTCCGGAAATAAATCAAGAATGTCTTTTAAAAATCCTTTTTCTATTTTCCATACATATTGCATTACCTGTTCTTCAGCTTTTGTAAGAGTGTGAATTTTCATATCCCGATGTTTAATACTACTTTAATTAAATATAGACATTTTTCTATATCACTAACAAATTAGTTATACAAATATAGAATTAAATTATATTCGAACAACTATTTTTTTAGTGATAAAGGGTTATGAAATTATATTCAATTGAAAATCAGCACAATAATTTTACATTCAACTTAAGAAATTTATAAAAGGTTAACGATTGTATATATTTATTCTTCACAGAAAATGCTTTATTACACTAAAAATCCTTAAAACATGTTAAATTTTATTAAATAAAATTAAAATGAAGTTGTAAAAACTGAGAAAATATATTTATTTTAGTGGCTTAAAAATTTCTCATGAAAAGATATAATTTATTGATTGTACTATTACTACTTGCTTTTAATGTAGCGACTGCACAAAAAAGTTCTCCAGCGGCAGACTTCAGCGCGATAGGAGAAGCTAAAACAAAAATAGAAAACACGGTTCCTTTGGTTCTAGAGCATCTTAAAAATATTGCGGATAAGGAAGGAGATAACAGCATTTATACCAACGGTAAAACTGCATTAGGAAAAGAGTATGCAACTTTACAATCTGAATTTTGGTTATACAACGGAAATATGTCTAACTGTATTATGAATAACTCTTCAAAGAAGGCTAAGAAATGTATGCAGTACCACACTCAGTATTTAAGAAATACTTTTATCAACTATAACAACTACATCAGCTATATCACAAAGAAAAACGGATATATCGGTGTAGACAGTGATATTAAAAAGGATTTTACACCGTCTGAAATTACTAAAAAGCTGGGTGACGCTTATTATGCAGCAAGTGAAGCAGCACAAAGAATGAAAGGCGCTCAGAAAAAAGAATTCTTGGAACAGCCAAAATCTGATGATTATAAACTGAAACCTTATTCTGAGGTAGCACCATAATATAAAATCCCACTGTTTAAAGTGGGATTTTTTTTATATAATAAATTTCTAAAATACAAGGATAATAAAAAAGAGAACTACAAATTGTAATTCTCTTTTTATTTAGTAGCGGGAACCGGACTCGAACCGATGACCTTCGGGTTATGAGCCCGACGAGCTACCTACTGCTCCATCCCGCGATATTGTGATGCAAATATACAACAATATTTTTAAAATCCTAATTTTTCTTTTAAATAAAGGATTTTTATGCAAACTATTTTATTATTTGTATCTTTGTTATATGGCAAAAATACTAAGAATCTATCCAGAAAACCCACAGGAAAACCTTATTAATGAGGTTATTAAAACCTTGAATAACGGAGGACTTATTATCTATCCTTCCGATACAATTTATGCATTGGGCTGTAATATTTTTGACATCAAAGCCATGGAAAAACTGGCCCAGCTGAAAAAAATTAAACTGGAAAAGGCTCAATTCTCTATAATCTGTAACGATCTAAGCCATCTTTCAGACTTTACAAGACCAATAGATACTTCGGTCTTCAGATTTTTGAAAAGCCACCTTCCCGGTCCGTTTACCTTTATTCTTGATGCTAATAAAAGTTTACCTTTAGCCTATAAAGGCCATAAAACCATCGGGATTCGTGTTCCAGATCATTCTATCCCACAACTTATTGTCGAAAAACTTGGCCATCCTATTGCCTCCACCTCCATCAGAGACGATGATGAGATTATTGAATATTCTACCGATCCTGAGCTTATCGCAGAAAAATATGACCATTTGGTAGATATCGTCATCGATTCCGGCTATGGAGATAATGTGGCTTCTACTATTGTAGATCTTACTTCCGGTGAGCCTGAAGTTATTCGTCAGGGAAAAGGAATATTATAAATATCCTCCTCAAAGTTCAATGTTGGAACCTGAACTTTACAATTTAACTTTAATTTTTTTATGAAAATAATTACATCTCCTGCAAAATTGATGAATGTAGAAAATTCAACCGATCTGTTGAGAACTACGACACCAAAATTCATTGAAGAAGCAGCATTCATACAATCTTATTTAAAACATAAGTCTCCAAAATACCTTTCTGAACTGATGGAGATTTCGCCTAAACTAGCAGATGAAAACTGGGAAAGAAACCAGAAATGGAAAGCAAAGCCAACCGCAAAAGAATCTGCTCCAGCAATGTATGCCTTTACCGGTGAAGTTTACAGGGGATTAGATGCCAAAACATTACATAAAGACGCTGTAGATTATTTACAAAAAAACTACAGAATACTTTCCGGTCTATATGGGCTTTTAAAGCCTTCTGACAAAGTAATGTTGTACAGACTGGAAATGGGACGTCATTTTGAGTTTGATCAATACAAAAATCTTTATGAATTCTGGAGAGAAAAAGTAACAGAGCAACTGAATGCTGAAATGAAAAAGAATGAGGTTCTACTTCACTTATGCAGCAACGAGTACGGAAAAGTAATCGACAGAAAAAAACTGAATCATAAGGTCATCGATTTTGATTTCTATGAATTAAAAGACGGAAAGCTAAAGACTATCGTAGTTTATACCAAGCATGCAAGAGGTTTAGTGGTAAGATTCTGTGCTGAAACCCATGCTAAAACATTAGATGATGTAAAAGCATTTAACTACGAAGGATATAGAATTGATGAAGAAAAATCTACAGATACAAAACTGGTTTTTACAAGATAAATGACGATTTTAGAGTTTAAAAAACATTTTAAAGCTGAGCTTTCTGAGCTTTATACCGAATCTGAAACTGCTTTTTTGTGTTCTGTTTTTGTGGAAAAAATGGTAGGTTTTGATAGTTTCCATCAAAAGAGATTCTCTGATCAGGAATTACTTATCCATGATGAGCAGAACCTTTTGCAGATTATTTCAGCATTAAAAACAAACAAACCTTATCAGCATATTTTAGGGGAAACGGAGTTCTATGGAATGAAGTTTTTCGTGAATGAACATGTATTAATTCCACGCCCAGAAACTGAAGAACTATTGGAGCTTGCTATTCATAAAATACAGCAAGCAATTGTCATTCTGAATGCAGCGGAGCGAAATGAAGAATCTCAAACTCTAATCACAAAAGATTCATCGCATTCAGTTCATAATGACAGCAAAAACATTTTAAAGATTCTGGATATCGGAACCGGAAGCGGAATTATTCCTTTAGTGCTAAAAAAACATTTCCCACAAGCGGAAGTTACGTCTATTGACATCTCTGAAAAAGCGTTAGAAATGGCTAGAAAAAATGCAGATTTTCATCACCTTTCTATTGACTTTATTCATGCTGATTACCTGAATTTCGATTTGAAACAGAGTTTTGATGTGATCATTTCAAATCCGCCTTATATAGGAATTGAGGAAGAACATGAAATTGCTGATTCCGTTAAGGAATTTGAGCCTAAAATGGCCCTTTTCTCTCCTACTTCTGATGCTTTGATCTTTTACCGGAAAATTGCAGAAGATGCAGAAAAACACCTTAATAAAAATGGATTATTGTTTTTAGAAATTAATCAGAAATTAGGCCCCGAAACATTGGCACTTTATAGCAATACTTTTTCTGAAGCTTTATTAATAAAGGATCTATCAGGAAATGACCGGTTTATTTTTGGAAAGAAATAATGTATGGAAATCAAAGCACACGAAATCAACACTACAAAAATAGCAGAAGTAATTTCTGAGGAAATCATTATCAATTCTGCTCAGGATGGATTGGATTTTTTAGGAAATATTTACTACCAAGATTTTGATACAGTTGTAGTATATGAGAAAAATATCACTTCTGAATTCTTTGATTTAAAAACAAAGATGGCCGGCGATATTCTTCAGAAATTTTCAAATTATCGAGTAAAATTAGCCATTGTAGGAGATTTTAGTAAATATGAAAGTAAAAGCATTAAAGATTTTATTTTCGAGAGTAATAAAATTGGGCATATTCACTTTGTGGAAAACCTGAAAGAAGCTTTGGAAAAACTTTCCCGTTAAAAATAAAAGGTCAGCAAAATTGCTGACCTTTATTCTGTATAATTTTTAAACTTTATCTAATTTTCTTGTTGATAAAAATCTGATATGCCAAGTATATCAAAGGAAGTGACATGATCCCTAAGAACAACAAATTGCTCATCGCCAATTGAGGATGCATTACAATAGAATATACCAATCCGAAAAATGCACCTCCCAAATGCGCGGAATGTCCCAGATTATCCCATTGTTTAGGATTGAGCATCATATACACCGAATACCCGAAATATATTGTCCCGAAAAGCCATCCAGGTAAAAAATTTACACTGATTTCATTCGGAGCCATGGCAATAGAGGCAAAAATAATCCCTGAAACAGCTCCTGAAGCTCCAATCGCAGAATACCACGGTTGATTTTGATAAATTAATAGGCTAAAGAGATTTCCGAGAAGCAAAGATCCAAAATAGATGATTAAAAACCCGATATCTCCAAAAAACAAGGTAACGGCCTCCTGAAATAAATATAAAGAAAGCATATTGAAAAACAAATGCATAAAATCTGCGTGTAAAAAGCCAGAAGTTAATAACCTTATGTATTCTTTTCTGTTTTTAATTGCACCGACATTGAATTTGTATTTCTCAAAATACTGCGTATTATTTAGTCCAATATAGCTATATATACAGGTCGCAGCAATGGTAACTAAAACAATAGGACTCATCATATTTCCAACATTTAATTTTCTGTATTCTCATCACTTTGGAACAGGTCTCCGATGGTACCTCCCTCGTCATCTCCGTCAAAGCGCTCCGGCTCTTCATATACTTCAGGTTCTTCCTCTTCAGGTTCAGGAACTGTAATATTGATAGATTTTACCTTGAACTTTGTAAACTGATTTCCGATAGCTTTTATCCCTTTTACAGTAATGAATTCGTCAATATTTATGGTTTCAGGATCGCGTTCTTTTCCTTTATCTTTCGCAAAAATAATTTCAGCTGTAGCATTATTTGCCACAATAATACTTTCTATAAAAGACTTTGGATGTTCTGAAGGCATAAAAGTCTGAGGATTTGTATTATTTTCCAGCAAGAATCTTTTAATAAAATAAATTTCTTTCTCACCGTCATAATAAATACATGTTACCGGCTGTTGCGGCTTCCATTTTTCAAGAATCAAATATTCGTCATCAAAACGGTTTCCGAGATCAAAGCTTACCAATTTGGCTTCTCCGTTTGTATTGATCGTTAAGATCTTATCATCTCCTTTAAAGCTTCCCAATAAAGTTCCTCTTACATCTGCGTTCAGTCTTCTTACGGTTTCATCAAACCATATTTTTCTTGGTGCTAACGTAGAAACTCCTTCTTCTTTCAGGTCTACTTTTTTCACTGAATATTTGGTGACCAGATTTCCTTTTGAATCTCTTCCTTTAATAGCCAATTCAGAGAAATCAATATCCATTTTATTCTTTCTGATTCTAGGATTCGGCTTCAAAAGCACGGTTACGGTTTCTGCTTCTCCATTTGGATTGGCTGAGAAATAAAGGGTTTCTGAACCTTTTTTATCTGAAGCCAAAGGATAATCCGTATTTCGTGTTACTCCTGTTACGGAAAAACGTTTCATATAATAGGGTCCTTCTCTTCCTTCACGATAAATCATGTTATAAACGGTTCTCTTATCGTTTTTCTTCCATACCGCAACGTGAAGGATATCTTTCCCGATAAAGGTTTTTGCCTCTACTTTTACCACCTTCATACTTCCGTCTTTTCTGAAAGTAATGATATCGTCAATATCTGAGCAGTCAAATAAATACTGATCTTTTTTCAGGGAAGTTCCTATAAATCCTTCTTCGAAATTGGCGTAGAATTTTTCGTTAGCCACGGCTACTTTAGTTGCATCTATGGTATCGAAAATTCTTAATTCTGTTTTTCTTTGTCTGTCTTTCCCGTATTTCTTCTGAATATTCAGGAAATAATCAATAGCATACGTGATAAGATGCTCCAAATGATGCTTTACCTGTTCTATTTTTCCTTCAAGAGCAGCAATATTTTCTTTAAATTTATCTAAATCAAATCTTGAAATCCTCTTGATCCTGATTTCCGTTAATTTTAGAATATCTTCTTCGGTAACGGCTCTCAAGAGATGCTTGGTATGAGGTTTTAGTCCTTCATCAATCGTCTTTAAAACTTCTTCCCAACTTTTAACTTCTTCAATATCGTGATACACTCTGTTCTCAATAAAGATCCTTTCTAATGATGAAAAATGCCAGCTTTCCTGTAGCTCATGAAGTTCGATTTCCAGTTCTTTTTTAAGCAATGAAACGGTATGATCCGTATTCATTCTGAGAATTTCGGAAACATTCAGGAACATAGGCTTATCTCCCACAATAACACACGCATTCGGAGAGATGGTAACCTGACAGTCCGTAAATGCATACAGTGCATCTATGGTTTTATCAGGAGACATATCATTATGAAGATGAATCAGAATTTCTACTTTATCTGAAGTATTATCTTCAATTTTTTTAATCTTGATTTTTCCTTTTTCGTTCGCTTTTAAAACCGAATCAATGAGATCTCCCGTATTTTTAGAGAAAGGAAGCTCAGTAATCATCAAGGTATGCTTGTCAAGCTGATTGATTCTGGCTCTGGCTCTTACTTTTCCTCCTCTGTGCCCGTCATTGTATTCGGAAACATCTAAGAAGCCTGCGGTAAGGAAATCCGGAAAGAGCTCAAACTTTTTACCCTTTAAGTAGGCAACAGAAGCATTAACCAGCTCATTAAAGTTATGAGGAAGAATTTTTGTAGAAAGTCCCACCCCGATTCCTTCCACTCCTTGTGCAAGAAGCAACGGGAATTTCACAGGCAAGTCTATCGGTTCGTTATTTCTTCCGTCATAAGATTTCGTCCAGTCTGTCGTTTTAGGATTAAAAACGACTTCTAAGGCAAAAGGAGTTAATCTGGCTTCAATATATCTCGCAGCGGCGGCAGAATCACCGGTATAAATATTTCCCCAGTTTCCCTGAGTATCTATCAGTAGTTCTCTTTGCCCGATTCCCACCATGGCATCGGTAATAGAAGCATCACCGTGAGGGTGATATTTCATTGTATTTCCTACAATATTGGCAACCTTATTATAACGTCCGTCTTCCAGCTCTCTCATGGAATGCATTATCCTTCTCTGAACCGGTTTAAAACCATCGTACACTGATGGAATTGCACGGTCTAAGATTACATAAGAAGCATAATCCAGAAACCAATCTTTGTAAAGTCCGGAAACTTTTTTCAGGCTCTCACCTTCATGCGAGTTCTCGTCTGTCATCATTTAATTAACTCTTTTTTCTCGTTATTAGTTGTTACTACTTTATTTAAAGAGAATTTTAAATCTTTTATTTCTTTTTTAGAAAGGTATGATATTTCATATTTGAGCATTGTAGAGCCTGTATTCTTGCTGGATACTTTTACATACAGCCTCTTAATCAGAAACATATCTACAATTTCATAGCTGATCAGCTTGTACTTTGGAAACTCATCACTTAACGGTTTATTGATAAAAGGAACAATATTCCTATTCTTGAAATTCAAAGCTTCTCCGTCACTGTCATATTCAAAAATCTGCCTTCCAATAAGATAAAATACGATCAACATTATAGCTGGAATTGCTATAAAGAGATAACTAAGATCTCCTAAAATATTGAATCTGTCTTCTAACAAAAAAGCAAATATACCACCTGCCAAAATCAACACCAGAATCATATTGATGAAATTATATATTGAAATTTTACTGCGGTTACTTATTCTCATATAGCTGTTCTATTTTTCTACTAATTTTAATCTAAAACTTCTTTATTTTGAATATCCTGATCTTCCACTACCAGATTTTCTAAAATGAAAGTCTGTCGATCGGGAGTGTTTTTCCCCATATAGAATTCTAAAAGCTGGTCTATCGTCTGGTCTCTTCCTAAGACAACAGGCTCCAGTCTTATATCTTTTCCTATGAAGTGTTTAAATTCATCCGGAGAGATTTCTCCCAATCCTTTAAATCGGGTAATTTCAGGGTTTTTCCCTAATTCATTCAGGGCTTTCACCCTTTCCTGTTCACTGTAGCAATATCTGGTTTCTTTTTTATTTCTTACCCTGAACAAAGGGGTTTGCAGAATATAAAGATGTCCGTTTTTAATAATATCCGGGAAAAACTGCAGGAAAAAGGTGATCATCAGCAATCTGATGTGCATCCCGTCAACATCAGCATCGGTAGCAATAATTACCTGATTGTATCTTAAATCTTCCAGACTTTCTTCAATATTTAAAGCAGCCTGAAGTAAATTAAATTCTTCATTTTCGTAAACTACCTTTTTGGTAAGGCCATAGCAGTTCAGCGGTTTCCCTTTTAAAGAAAATACAGCCTGAGTTTCTACATCCCTGGATTTTGTGATGGATCCTGATGCAGAGTCTCCCTCGGTAATAAATATCTGAGTTTCAGCCTTTCTTTCCGCTTTCTGATCATTATAATGCTGTCTGCAGTCACGAAGTTTTTTATTGTGAAGCGATACTTTTTTCGCTCTTTCTCTTGCCAATTTCTGAATTCCTGAAAGCTCTTTTCTTTCTCGTTCAGAAATTAAGATCTTTCTTTGGATCGCTTCGGCAACTTCCGGGTTTCTATGTAAGAAATTATCTAATTTACTTTTTAAGAAATCAATGATAAAAGTTCTTACCGTGGGTCCGTTTGGTCCTATATCGTTTGATCCTAATTTGGTTTTGGTCTGAGATTCGAAAACAGGCTCTTCTACATTAATGGAAACCGCAGCAACAATTGATTTTCTAACGTCTGATGCATCGAAGTTTTTATTAAAAAACTCACGAATCGTTTTTACATAGGCTTCACGAAAGGCATTTAAGTGCGTTCCTCCCTGCGTTGTATTCTGTCCGTTTACGAAAGAAAAATAGGTTTCAGTCTGCGATTTATCGGTATGTGTAATGGCAACTTCTATATCATTATCTCTTAAATGAATAATGGGATACAAGGTTTCATTTTCAAGTTCTTCATCCAATAAATCTTTAAGACCATTTTCAGAATAAAATTTTTCTCCATTGAAAAGAATGGTAAGCCCCGGGTTCAGATAGGCATAATTACGAAGCATTCTTTCGATATACTCTTTTCTGAATTTAAAATGAAGGAAGATATCACCATCCGGAACGAATGAAATTTCAGTACCGTTTCGGTCTGAAGTATCTTTTTCATCAAAGTTTTCAGTAATCAGACCGCGAGAGAATTCTGCCACTTTCATTTTTCCTTCCCGGAAAGATCTTACCCGGAAATACTCTGACAAGGCATTTACAGCTTTTGTACCTACCCCGTTCAGACCGACTGATTTTTTGAAGGCTTTGCTGTCATACTTACCTCCTGTATTCATTTTAGAAACAGCATCCACTACTTTCCCTAGCGGAATACCACGACCAAAATCACGAATGGTAACTTTACCATCATCTACTTTTATTTCAATTCTTTTACCCGATTTCATTCTGAACTCATCAATAGAGTTATCCAGAATTTCTTTAAGTAAAATATAAATACCGTCATCAGCAGAAGATCCGTCTCCCAACTTCCCGATATACATTCCGGGACGTAAACGTATGTGTTCCTGCCAATCGAGGGTTCTGATATTATCTTCGGAATAGATTGGGTTTATTTCTTGTGACATATGTAATTTCAGCAAACATACAAAAGTACGAAATTGGATAAAATTATATGAACAGAAATAATTTATTTTTTCTTAATTTGAATCTATAAAAACTAAACAATTAATACAAAAACCAAAACTCCTTAATGAATACTTTAAAGAAAGAGGAAATTCTAAATAAAATAACTATTCTATTATTTATTCTATTCTTTTCTTCACTTTATTATTGTCAAATTCCGGGCTTAATTAATTATAACGAAAGTGATGGATTAACCTGCTCCTACACTTACCGTATGAAACAGGATTACAATGGCTTTATGTGGATAGGCACAGATAATGGTTTATTTCGGTTTGATGGAAAAGAGTTTAAACAATATGGAAGAAAAGAGGGAGTAAAAAATATTGAAGTCATCACCTGTGTCCCTTTACCGAACGGTGAAATTTTCATCATTCCTTTTCTGAATGATTTTACCTATCTGAAAAATGGTAAAATCATTAATTCTACACTTAATAAATATTTATCCAAGCCTTTTTCCGGGTATGTTCCAATTATAGCTCACAATGGTAATACCCTTTATTTACATAGTGCAAGAGATCCTAAAGACATTTTTGTCTATGAAAATGAACGATTGAAGAGATATCCCGTATCCATTGATTATAAAAACCGTTTTTTACGAGCTTTCAAATTTGACTATCATACCCATACTTTATACCTGAAGGGAGATAATGACGACTATGCTACTACATATAATATCGTTAATAAAAAACAGAAAACAGTGTATACTGGTAAAAACGATATTATTTGTGATAAGGATAATCTAATAGTATGCTATGACCTAAAAACGTTAAGTGTTTATAAATTACAAACCCCATCTCTATTAAAACAAATTCATTCTTATCCATTGAACGGACAAATTATTCATTCTATTATCGATAAGAACAATAAATTATGGCTCAATATGGCCAATGGTGGTGTGTTATACTTCAACCAATCATTACTCGATGAACATAAATCATTAGCACCTCCTATAAAGCTTCTAAAAGATTATGTTATTCATGATTCCTTTGTTGATAAGGATGATAATGTTTGGTTTAATTCAAGAAACAATGGTATTTTTTTTATAAGTAAAGCTTTTTTTGCCAATTATATCAACCAACCCTTAAAAAACAATTCTGAATATATAAAAACAATTACCCGAAACGGTGAGGATATTATTCTGGGATATGATAGGGCTGCTGGTGCTATTTATAAAAATGGAAAATTAAAAGAAATTGTATTTGACCCATCAGATAGAACAGAGAATAGGGCTATATATGCCAATAAGAATATCGTCATCTTCGGGCTTGCTTCTAAATTTATCATATATGATATTTCTAATGATAAAAGCCATGTATTAGGGCAATCCCCTAAAAACATTGTTCCCTACACAGCTAATACTGTACTTTTATGTGATAGTTCAGGGCTTTCTATTTATGATATAAAAAGTAAGAAAAAGGATGCTATTTTCACAGACAGAGCTTATACCGCACTATCTTATACCCAAGACGGTATATTCGTCGGAAACTTTAGCAATTTATATAAGCTTAATGTAAAAACAAAAAAGAAAGTCTTGTTTTTAAAAGGATATTACTTTACCGATCTTAAAAAACTAAAAGACAATTTATATATAGGAGCCACTAATACCAATGGAATTGTTTTTTTTAACAGTAAAGGAGTTCTACAAAAAATCACTGAAGACGATGGTTTAATCAGTAATCAAGTCAAGAGAATAGATATTCAAACTCCTACCATTTTTTGGGCAAGTACAAACTACGGAATTTCAAGGATTGAACTCGCCGGAAAAAGTGTAAGAATCAATAATTTCACACAAACAGACGGTCTTCCTTCTAGTGTAGTTGCCGGATCTGTTATAAAAAATGATTCTATTTTTATAGGTACTTCTAAAGGGTTAGGTATTTTCTCCATTAAACAACTTCTTACACAGGAAAAGTTTATTAATAAGAAAGTAATCATCAATTCTGTAAAGATTGGAAATAATGAATATTTTGACCTGAATCGAAAACTGGAAGGGCTCACTCCCGATGATGTCGTTTTCAACCTCAGCTTTCTTGATTATGCTTCGCAAGGAAAAATTAGCTATAAGTATATGGTGACGGGACTCAGTAACGAATGGCAAATCAGTAATTCATCTAAGATTATTCTAAATTTCTTGCCTCCGGGAAAATATGTCTTGAAGGTTTTTGGCTTAGGCTATAACGGAAAACAGTCTTATACTTCCACAGATCTCGCTTTTGAGATTAAACCTCATTTTTGGCAGACATGGTGGTTTAAATTATTATTATCTCTTATTATTCTAGTTATTTTAGTTGTAATTATCAATTCATATTTCCAAAAACAACGTAATAAAAAACTAGAGACCCTTAATTACGAAAAGAAAATTGCAGAGTTGGAATTACAGGCTATTAAAGCGCAGATCAATCCTCATTTTATTTATAATTGTCTCAATTCTATCCAATTTTTATTGTATAAAAAAGATTACAAGGAAACAGAGAATTATCTGGATGTTTTCTCGCAAATGATTAGAAAAACGCTTCATTACTCAGAGAAAACCTTCATGCCTGTACAAGAGGAAATGGAATATCTTTCTTTATATTTAAATATGGAAAAGCTTCGTTTAAAAGATCTGTTCGACTATAAGATAACCGTATCCGAAAAAGTAAACAAAAACTGGGTGATTCCATCTTTATTGATACAGCCTTTTGTAGAAAATGCTATAAAACATGGGATTTCCAGTCTTAAAGACAGAAAAGGCTTTATTGGAATTTATTTTGACCATACAGATTCAACTCTGAGCATCACGATTGAAGATAACGGGATCGGGATCGGAAACCAATCTGAATCTATTACTAAAGCAAACTCTTTTGGCGTAAAACTTTCTCAGAAAAGAATTGAAACCTTCAAACAGCTTTTTGAAACCAATATTATTTTAGAAATTACGGATCTTTCGGAATATAAAAAACAGGGAACACAAATTAAACTATACATAACACCTTATGAAAACAAGAACACAAACCTGCATCATTGATGATGAACAGGATGGCAGAGATTATATTGCTTTGCTGCTGGAAAATGAATTTCCTGAGATTCAGATTAATTTTCAAGCCTCAAGTGTTGAAGAAGCATTTATTTATCTTACCAGAAACTCACCGGATATTTTATTTTTAGACATCCAGCTGAATGACGGTACTGCTTTTGATCTTTTATCTAAATTTAAAGACCTTCCTTCACAAATCATTTTTATCACAGCTTATGAAAATTTTGCTATCCAAGCTATCAGAAACGGTGCCACAGATTATCTTTTAAAGCCTATTAAAAAAATGGATTTCATTATTGCCGTTCATAAAGCTTTAGAAAATATCGCAAAGAATAAACTGATTTTATCAAGCACAACACCGCAAAGTAATAAACTTAGCTTACCCACTCTACAGGGTTTTAAAATGATCAACATTCCTGATATCATCCGTTGTGAAGCAGATTCCAGTTATACTACTTTCTACCTAGCTGATAAAACAAAAATCATGGTCTCCAAAACCCTTCATGAGTTTGAAGAAACGCTTATTGAGTATAATTTTTTCAGAATTCATCATAAACATCTTATTAATCTTGATCATCTACAAGAATATATTAAAGGTAAAGGTGGACAAGTCGTAATGAGTGACTACTCGATCTTAGATGTGTCTGTTCGTAAAAAAAATGATTTCCTTCAAAAAATAGAAAATATAGAGTAAAAAATTATCCTTTAAATAAAAAGCCGCAAAATCTTCAATTTTGCGGCTTTTTTTATCTATAATATTGGGTTCTACAAAAACATTCAACTATCACACTTATTTGAAAAAAAATCACATTTACATTTCCGATGAATACACTTATTAATTATAAGTATTCTCCAACTCTGTTCCTTTCTACTTTTGGAATGCTAATCAATAAAAAATCTATTACAATGAAAAACAAATCAAAATTAATTACACTAGGAGTTTTTTTTCTTTTCACGCTTTCCTGCAGTACAGATAACAACGAAATTACGAAAGTTATAGAACCATCCAGTCTAGCTAATAATACGATCCAAAAACCAGCAAGTAATATTAATAATCCTTTTGAAAATATTGGTGAACTCCATAATCAATTTCTTACACAAATGTATACAGCAAATGTAACATCAGAGGATGTTATTAATAATTCAGCTTTATCATTTGCTAATTCAAATGGATATGACACCAGTATGATTTCAACGGCCGATGTAAAGAATATTGTAGATCAAGCATTAGCTCTGGAGCCTACAACTGATAATTTAAATGCTTTAGCAGCAACTTATAATTTTTCCGATGCTTATAAAACAGAATTAAATAAGTTATTTTTATTCTTGAGTTATCAATCTTACATCTCAATAGATGAAATCCAAAATAGTTTGGTCAATATAGAGGTAGAATATATGAATGCTCCCGTTACGGCTACTGAAAAAGAAAATCTTTTGAGACTTATTGTCATAGCAAGGTATAGTACAGAGTACTGGATTAATAGATTACCAAGCGAATCTTATACAATGGCCAAAGGAAAGTTATTTAATAGGCTTCTTGGTGTTATAGGTTGTGATGTTCTTGGTGCTGCAGTGGGGGCTTTTGTACTTGGAGCTGTTTCAGGAGGCACACTAGCACCTCTCGGAGCGCACCTTGGTGCTACTGCCGGCTCGGCAGCTGCTCAGGTCGAAATATCCAAAAACGGACTCTAAATTTTGCAAAAACTAATAATCTCTAAATAATCCTTACATCATAAAAATCAAAAGGCTGTCTTTTGACAGCCTTTTATTGTTTTCCAATTATATATATTAAAATCCATCCCCATCCAAAAGATTTCCTATACCTCCCAGAATACTTCCTTGCTCTTTATTTTTTGTAGTTCCATATTGTAAAATTCTGCTGGCTAATCTTGAAATTGGTAATGTCTGAATCCAGACTTTTCCCGGACCTCTTAATTGCGCAAAAAACAATCCTTCCCCTCCGAAAATAGTATTTTTGATCCCTCCTACAAACTGAATATCATAATCTACAGTATGCGTAAAAGCAACGATACATCCTGTATCAATTTTCAGGATTTCTCCCGGCAGAAGCTCTTTTTCAATAACGTGTCCTCCACTGTGTACAAACGTCATTCCGTCTCCTTCCAGTTTCTGCATGATAAATCCTTCCCCGCCAAAAAGTCCTGTCCCCAGCTTCTTCTGGAATTCAATTCCTACTGTAACTCCTTTAGCTGCACACAGAAAACTATCTTTCTGACAGATTATCTTTCCTCCAAGCTTACTCAGGTCAAAAGGAATGATTTTTCCGGTATAAGGAGCTGCAAAAGTCACTTGTCTTTTATCTGAAGAGGTGTTTGTAAATACCGTCATAAAAAGATTTTCTCCTGTAAGCATTCTTTTTCCCGCAGAAAACAATTTTCCCATGAGTCCTTTTTCTGTTCCGTCCCCAAATAAGGTTTCCATCTGTATCCCATCCTTCATCATCATAAAACTTCCCGGCTCTGCAATCACACTTTCTCTCGGATCCAGCTCAATCTCCACACATTGCATTTCTTCTCCGTAAATTTTATAATCTATTTCATGATTAATCATAGTGTTCAAAGTATTTTAAGTTATTTGCTGCAATATTAGCATTTTTTATATTCCGTTTTGAAAAAATAAATTAAATTCGGTGTGATTAAAAAATCCAGTTCATGATTCAACTTCCTATATCCAAGCTTTCCAACGTAGGTACTACCATATTCAGCCAGATGACTCAACTTGCCAATGAAAATGAAGCCATCAATTTATCTCAGGGATTTCCTGACTTCATGCCCGATGCTGAACTGCTAAACAATGTAGATCAGTTTATTAAAAAGGGATTCAATCAATATGCTCCTATGGGAGGAATGATCGGTTTAAAGGAAGAAATTGCTCGAAAAATAGAAAATTCTCATCACGCGGTTTACCATCCGGATACAGAAATAACCATCACAGCCGGCGGAACTCAGGCTATTTTCACCACGATCGCCACTTTTGTGAAAAAAGATGATGAAGTGATTATCTTTGAACCCGCTTATGATTGCTACGAACCTACCGTTGAGCTTTTCGGTGGAATCATAAAACGTTTTGAAATGAAAGCTCCCGATTATGAAATTGATTGGAATACGGTTAAAAATCTCGTTTCGGATAAAACCAAAATGATCATCCTGAACAATCCCAACAACCCTTCGGGAAGGATTCTAAAAGAAAGCGACATTCAGGAATTAATAAACATTGTAAAAGGAACTTCTATTTTAATCCTGAGCGATGAAGTTTATGAAAATATTGTTTTTGACGGGAAGCAACACTTAAGCATTTGTAAATATCCTGAACTAAAGGAAAGAAGCCTTTTGGTAGCCTCATTCGGAAAATTATTTCATGTTACAGGATGGAAAGTCGGCTATTGCGCAGCTCCTAAAAACCTGACCGATGAGTTCAGAAAGATTCATCAGTTCAATGTTTTTTCCGTGAATACACCTATTCAGATGGCGTTGGCTGAGTATATGAAAAATGACGAACATTACAACCAGCTTAATCAGTTTTTCCAGGAAAAAAGAGATTTTTTAAGAAAAGGTTTAGCAGGTACTTCTTTTGAACTTTTAGATTGTGAAGGAACCTATTTTCAGGCTTTAAAATACGATAAGATCTCCAATAAGAATGATTTCGATTTCGCTAATGAATTAACCATCAGTCACAAAGTGGCAAGTGTTCCTTTTTCCTCTTTTTATAAAAATAAACTGAATGAGCATGTCATCCGTCTGTGCTTTGCCAAAAAACAGGAAACCCTGGAAAAAGCGATTGAAAATCTGGCTAAACTCTGACAACACAACACGAGTGGAGAAAGAAGCCTTGCTGTTCAAAAAACACTTTATATTTTGGTCTTTTTCTCCACTCACTTAGTGACAGCTCTTTAGAATCTTTCATATCTTCAAGGAAAACAACTTCCTTTTATTTTTTCTAATTCAATTCTTTTTATATCTTGTAATCATTTGATTTTAAATTTATTCAGACCCTGAAAAGCAGATAACCTAACACTGCACCACCCAATATAATAAATGCGCTGTTAATTTTATTAAATTTAAAAACAAGGAGCAAACTGATTATAGCAATAACCACAGTACGCCAGTCTTCAATACTATCTCTTGCCATTTCATAACAAACGACAAGAATAATAGCTACTGATGCTATATTTACAGCATCTAGAAATGCAGAAAGTAATTGCGAATTACGTATTTTCCGCATCAATAGATGAAGCATTGCCACAAATACAAATGATGGCAGGAAAATAGCAATGGTAGAAAGTATTGCTCCCGATAAACCATTAAGCTGATATCCGATAAAAGTAACTGAAGAAAAAACAGGACCAGGCGTAAATTGCCCTACTGCAATTGCATCTATTAACTGTTGCCGGGTAAGCAAACCCGTTGTCACCAATTCGGCATCTAAAAAAGCGAACAGTACATAGCCACTGCCATACAAAATGGCTCCTATTTTGAGGAATATGAGAAAATAGTGAAGATTTTTTGCTGAAATAAAATTTGAATCCGGAACCTTTAAAAACATCAAAAACATCATGGAATGAAGTCTATTCTTCTTGTTTATTAATTGCAGCAGCATGGCTAAAAGGCCTGCCCCAAATAAAAGAAGGATTTCATTGACCCCCAATAAAGATAAAATCAGGACGGTAATTCCAATAGTCCAAAGTTGTAACGTTTTCAATGATTTCTTTGCCAACGGATAGACAGCTGATAAAATTACGGATATGATTGCAGGTTTTATCCCATAGATAAAAGGCTGTACTGCCGGAAGCTGACCATATTGTCTATAGAAATATGCAATCAATAAAGTGATCATGACCGCTGGGAAAATAAAGCACAGACCTGCAACAAGAAGTCCTTTCCAGCCTGCCCTTACTTTCCCAATATGAATAGCCATTTCCGTACTGTTAGGTCCGGGTATTAAATTTGTACCCCCTATCATATCCAGAAAATGTTCTTCTGTTATCCACTGACGTTTTATCACAATTTCCTGTCGCATCATTGCGATATGAGCTGCTGGTCCCCCAAAAGCGGTGGCTCCCAATTTGAGAAAAACATAGGCAAGCTCTTTAAGTCTATCCTCTTTTTCCATGTTCTGGCAGATATTTGTCTATCAAATAATCAATGTTTTCTCAATAAATTAGTAATATCATTGTTAAATATGCTTAGTATTCGTGAGCAAAACCCAAAACCTTTCAAGGTCAAAAGTAAGTATTTCATATTTATAATTTTTACCCGTAATAAGCTGATCCTTAAATGAGTGGAGAAAGAAGCCTTGCTAAATGTTCAAAAAACACTTTATATTTTGGTCTTTTTCTCCATTCACTCAGTGACAGCTCTTTAGAATCTTTCATATCTTCAAGAAAAACAGCTTCCAGTTTTTGATTGGTTTCCTGATCAAAAATCAGGGTATTGACCTCAAAATTGAGCTCCTGACTCCGGACATCCATATTGGCTGTTCCCACACTGGAAAAATCATCGTCCACAATCATCGTTTTGGAATGAATAAACCCTTTCTGATAAAAAAATATGCGGACTTTATTCTCCAAAAGCCCTTCATAATAGGAATAAGCAGCCGAGTTTACGATAACGGAATCTCCTTTTTCGGGAACCATGAGCCTTACATCCAGTCCCGCCTGTGCCACCTGTTTTATTGCATTTAAAATCGTTTCTACAGGAATGAAATATGGGGTAACAATATAAACTCTTTTTTTAGCAGATAAAATAGCCGAGCTTGTACTCAGCATAATCACCGGACTCGTATCTGGTCCGCTTGCAGCCGCCTGAACTAGTTTACTCCCTCCGTATTCACCATCATATTCGAAATAATCTCTGGACAGCTGAGGAATTTTTTCTGTAGCAAAAACCCAATTGGTCAGAAATAAAAACTGAAAATAAAAAGCTGAATTCCCTCTTATATATAAATGGATATCCCGCCAGTATTGTTGGGAATTAGGATTGATATATTTATCCGAAATATTGATTCCTCCTGTAAAAACCTCTTTTCCATCAATGATTATTATTTTGCGGTGATCTCTGTAGTTTACCCGGTTCGCCAAAATTCTGAATGTAATTTTATTCACCGGAGAAACCTCAATTCCCGCATCCCGAAGCTTCGAAATCAGCTTTTTACCGATCTTCCCACTTCCCAACGCATCATACAAAAAACGGATAATCACGCCTTCTTTGGCTTTAAGAATAAGCAATTCTGCAAGCTGGTTTCCAATGACGTCATTTTCGTAAATGTAATACTCCAGATGAATATGATGTTTTGCCTTTCGGATGCATTCTAAAACTTTCGCAAATTTTTCTTCTCCGTTCACCAGTATTTCCACTTCATTTTTTGATGATAAAGGAGAATGCGCCGCATTGTACAGAAAATTGATGGTTGTGATATATTCCTTCAATTCGTTTCCACTTCTGTTTAGAGATTCAAAATGGGTCTTTTCGACATAATTCTGAATATCGCCATAGATTTTTTCATTGATCTCAAACTTAAAATTGTAGAATTTGTTTTTCCGGTAATTGACTCCAAAAACAAAGTAGATAACGATTCCGACGACCGGAATAAAAATAATCAGCAATAAATAAGCTAAGGTTTTACTGGTGGTTTTGGTATCCATAATAATTTTACCCGCAAGGAGAACCACTGCGGCAAAATAGATTACTTCCAGAATAAGTAAAATATAGGGAAACTGATCTAAAAACTCTTTCATCATAAGGATATGATAGCCCTGTTTTTACATTAACCTACTAAAGATATGAAAAAAGCGGTAGAAAACTACCGCTTGATTTTTAAAAGAACATTCCTCCCGAAACTTCTATTCTTTGCGCAGTAATCCATCCTGCGTCTTCTGTACATAAAAAGGCTACCACTCCCCCGATATCGTCAGGCAGACCAGCTCTTCCCAACGCTGTATTGTTCGAAACCATTGCATTGACATTTTTATCGTCTCTGGTTCTTCCCCCACCGAAATCGGTTTCGATAGCACCGGGAGCCACTGCATTTACTTTAATTCTTCTCGGTCCCAATTCCTTTGCCATATACTTGCTCAGCTGATCAATCGCAGCCTTCATAGAACCATAAACCGAAGAGCCCGGCATTGCAAATCTTGCCAAACCTGAAGAAAGATTGATGATTCCGCCATTGTCGTTCATAAATGGTAAAAATTTCTGAGTCAGGAAAAATACTCCTTTGAAGTGAATATCTACCATATCATCAAGCTGCTCTTCTGTAACTTCAGCTATCGGTGAATATAAAGCAGTTCCTGCATTATTGATCAGATAATCTATATTTCTGCTGCCTGTATTTTCTTCCAGATGATCTCCTACTTGTTTTATAAAAGCATCAAAACTTTTAGTATCCTTCGTATCCAGCTGATAAGCGATCGCTTTTCTTCCCAGCTCCTGTATTTCAGCAACTACTTTATCGGCTTCTTCTTTATTGCTTCTATAAGTAATGATTACATCCAATCCTTTCTGAGCAATTTTAAGTGCCGAATTTTTACCTAATCCACGGCTTCCACCTGTAACTAATGCAATTTTGGTTCTTGTTTCCATTTTTCTGTTTGTTTTTGATGGGACAAAGTTCTGACAATTCTCCATTGAAGTGTTTGCTCGAATCAAACTGAAATTTGCAAAATTCAAATCATGAGCGAAATTCCAGCGGAGCCAATGAAGTTTTCTTCTTAAAGAAATTTGAAAAATGGGCAATTTCTTCGAAACCTAGCGCGTAAGCAATTTCGGAAACATTCCATTGGGTTTGTTTTAAAAGTATTTTGGCTTCCTGAACTACTCTTTCAGCAATAATTTCAGTCGTCGTTTTACCCGTACTTTCTTTTAGTTTTTTGTTTAAATAGTTGACGTGAACCGACAGTCGATCTGCATAATCTTTTGCACTCTTCAGCTGCAGTCTCTGATCTGAATTTTCGATAGGAAACTGTCTCTCCAACAATTCTACAAACAATGAAACGACCCGCAAAGAGGCATCATTTGACGTTGATAACTTAGAAGCAGGCTGTAGCTTCTGACCATAATGAATCAGCTCCAGTACATAGTTTCTGATCAGATCATATTTAAAAATATAGTCAGAATCGATCTCCTTCTTGATCTTGGCATACAACTGCTCGATCTCGTCTGCCAGTTCATCATCAATTTCAAATAAAGGAATATTTCCCGGCTGAAAAATCGGTAAGTCTTCAAGCGTACTGTGAGATTTGTCCTTGATAAAAAAATCTTCCGTAAATACACAGAAGCTCCCTGATTGCTGCGGATCTTCAGGAATCCAGTGATAAGGAACTTTAGGTGTAGCAAACAATAAAGCATTCTTCTGAATCTGAATGATTTTATCGGCATATTCCGCACGGTTCCGTCCCCGGATCAGGCTTATTTTGTAATACTTTCTCCTGTTATAAGGCATTTCGGAGGTATTTCTTGCCCTTTCAATGGTTTGAGCAATATCAAATACATTAAAATGACCGATGTCTTTATGGAGACCTTTTGGAAAAATGGTTTCAATATCCGTTCCTAACTTCTCGGTCATTTCTCTATAGAAATCATCGAGAGAGGTATATGAGGTATGCGCTGTCTTTTCCATACTACCGGTTTGTAAAAATCAAATGTACAAATAAAATACAATTAAGATTTTAAATTCCCATTGTATTCTATATCACAATACCTCCAATTATTTCCAAAATCCACTTCCCGTCTTTATATTCAGCTGCATAATCATTCTCATAGCTACTTCCTGATTTGGAAATATAAAATCTGTTCGGATTATTTTGATCTCTTTTCATTTTGGAAATCCCATTTCTCCTTACATCCGTAATTCTTGTATAGTATGTTTTTTTCTTATCATTTGAAGGGATAAAAAGCACTCTTATTTCAGGATTGATCTGATGAAAATAATCACAATCACTCTGGAATACTTCAAATGTATAATGGCTCTTTTTAAAATCCAGATCTCCGGCATAAGAAGGAAGCAATAAAGTATAAAGTTCGGAAAATTTGTTTTTTTCAGATTTATATAACGGATTCATATCCTCAAAATCGTTGATTCCGTCACCATCTGTATCTTTATTATCAGGATTTAAGGCAAAAGTCTGTTCAAAAATATCATTATAACCATCCTGATCAGAATCTTTCATGAGATCTTCCAATTTCATTTTAAATAATTTTCCATCTTCCATAGCAGAATAATCATCATATCCGGGCAAACCCGGAACCTTAATGATTTTCACCAAACTGCCTTCAAACTGCAGAAATCTATCTTTAATAATAGGTCTTTCCTGAATATCATTGATATAATAATGGCTAAAACTCAATCCTAAAAAATATGCGGAAGGTTTATCATTTTCAATTTTCACCAGCCAAAATCCTAATTCGTTTCTTCCTAACGCATATAAAATATTTCCAACCTGATATTTCCCTGAATAAGAAAAATAGTCCGAGAATTTTTCATTGAAGAGTTTATATTTTTCTCTTTCCGTCTTCGATTTTTCTTCAGAAAACCCATTTCTGAACTCTATACTGTCTTTCTTAAAGCTTCTATAGTTTTTAAGATCAATAATCTGAAGATAATCCGGTTTTTCATTTAGAATTTCTTTTACCGTATAAGGCACTTTCTCAACATATACAAGCTTTTCTTCTTTTTTAATAAAGCAATTATCTTCAATCGTATTTTTGGAACAAGAAAGTAAGAAAGCGAGAATGGCAAAATATAAAATCTTCATCCATTAAAAGTTTTACATAGGAATGCAAAAAGCGCTCCCAAAATACTTTGGCAGCGCTCTTCAATTATAACTAACTTTAATATTTTCTTATACGTTGAATCTAAAGTGCATGATGTCGCCATCTTTCACGATATATTCTTTACCTTCTACAGAAAGTTTTCCGGCTTCTTTTACTTTGGCTTCAGATCCGTATTGCATATAATCATCATATTTGATTACTTCTGCACGGATGAAGCCTTTTTCAAAGTCTGTATGGATTACTCCTGCCGCTTGAGGCGCTGTCCAACCTTGTCCGATCGTCCAAGCTCTTACTTCTTTAACTCCCGCTGTAAAATAAGTCTGAAGCTTCAATAAATCGTAAGCTTTTCTGATCAAACGGTTTACTCCAGGTTCTGTAAGACCCAGTTCTTCAAGGAAAATCTCTCTTTCTTCGAAAGTTTCCAATTCATTGATATCTGCTTCAATCTGGGCAGCCAACACTACGGTTTCAGCGCCTTCACCTTTCGCCATTTCTTCAATTTTACCAATCCACTCGTTTCCGTTTTTAATAGAGTTTTCATCTACGTTACAAACATAAAGAACCGGCTTATTGGTCAACAACTGAACTTCTCCTATCACTGATTTTGCAAAATCATCTGTTGCAAATTCTCTGGCATTTTTACCATCCTCAAGGTGCTTCTGAAGGTTTTGAAGTATTTCATAGGTCAAAAGATCTTCTTTCTTTCCAGACTTGATGAATTTCTTAGCTTTTTCAACTGCTTTTCCTACAGTTTCCAAATCTTTCAGCTGAAGTTCAATATCAATAATTTCTTTATCTCTTAGCGGATCTACCGAACCTTCAACGTGAATGATATTTCCGTTATCAAAACATCTTAAAACGTGGATAATTGCTTCACATTCGCGAATATTGGCAAGGAACTGGTTTCCCAATCCTTCTCCTTTACTTGCTCCCTTTACAAGACCTGCGATATCTACAATTTCTACAACAGCAGGCAATACTCTCTCAGGTTTTACTATTTTTTCCAATTCAAACAATCTCTGATCCGGTACAGAAACCGTTCCCAGGTTGGGTTCGATGGTACAGAAAGGATAGTTTGCCGACTGTGCTTTTGCATTGCTCAGACAGTTAAAAAGAGTTGATTTACCTACATTCGGTAAGCCTACGATTCCACATTTCATAACGTTAGATTCAAAGTTTAAGGGTTAAAGTTTAAGGTTCCCAACGATGAGTTACCTTATTACTTTCAGCGTGCAAAGATAGTGAAGTTTACCGGGATTTGAAAATGATTTATTTATTATTAGATTTTTGAATGAAATCGTATAAAGATTCAATAATAGATACAATCTTAGGATTCTTCTTAAAATCTTCCCATGTAATTTCTCCTTTTTCTGTAAGCTCTAACACTTTATAGCTTACCTCAGATTTGTTTATAAGAGTTCCCTCCCCTTTATCCCATATCTTATTTAATTCAGGAACATCAATTTTAATTTCACTTAATAGTTTTCCAACATAAACATCTTGATAAATTTCCTCATTTTTTCTATTCAAAGAATCTGAAATTTGTTTTTGTACTCTTTCTACACCCTCATCTGTTTTAGTTTTTCTTTTATCACAGAAATGTATTAAAATCTTATCCCAAACTTTAAAAGATAAAACATTTTCTATTTCTTTATACTCTTTGGTTGTTTGATAATTGAAATTTTCATTTTCTTTTGCTATTGCTTCGTAAATTTCATGCTTCTTATTTCTGTATTCACCATCATAGTCGGAAATTAAAAATATCTTGTTGTTAATTGAAAATGCATTAATCTTTTCTTTCAGCTCTTCCTCATCAAAGTTATAGTGATCAATATTGCTTCCTGCATATTCAATAAATGCAAAATCAATATCCTCTTTAGGGTAAATTTTATTTGAAATATCTCTACAATATGCTTTCAAAAAAGCTTTCAAATAATTACGATCTGAAATTCCTTCAACCCAAATCGAACAATTTGCAAGAAATACGGAAGAATTCGTAACTCCTAAATATTGAAGCGCCGAATTATCACCATGATTTACATTTTTAACAACAAATTTATCTTTGGCAATTTTATTAAAAAGAAAAATAGAAATATTGTCTTTTTCAATAGTTAAATCTAAAAAGTGATTAGAGTGTGTAGAAATAAAATAAGTCAGCTTTTTTTCTTTTAAAAATTCATTTGTGGTAATCTGTTCCAAAAATAATCGTTGCATTCCCGGATGAAGATTAATTTCTGGCTCATCAATAAAAATCAAACTTTCATTTTCACAAGTATAAATTTTATACATTAAAACAAATAATGCCTGAATTCCATCACCTAATTCATGGAGATCATTACTTTCACCATCAATATAAACGTTTATAATTTCGGAATCATCCTTCCCATCATGTTTATCATAAATATTGAATTTGGCGACAATTTCAATTCTTTTACTCTGAAAAAAGTTCTCTGAAAGAAATTCTTCAAATTTTTCGAAAGATTCTCTTTTGTCTTTTACATCATTCCTAATATTTACAATCTGATAATAAAGATCTAATCCAGTAAATATTTCAAGTGCTTCTGATGATTCTAATTTATGATTATGAGAAATTGTTTGCTTAAAAATGTCTTTTGCTATTTTTGAATAATATTGATTACTCTTTCTTTCAAAAAGAGAATGTGCTGTTCTTAATACCGGAAAGAAAATTTTTTTATGTTCTTCTGAAAAGTTTTCATTTAATTGACTACTAATTTTTATTAGTAAAGAATTAATATTTTTTATATCAATTTCTGTTACAGATTTAAAAACATCACCACCATATGACAACATCAATTGACTTTTTTCTTTCATTAAAAAGTTTAATATTGCTAAATTATGGTTAACACTTTTTAAAATTTCAGAATGCTCTTCTGAATATGATATTCCTTCAAATAAAATTTGTTGTTTAGAGTTTTGAGAAGGAAGAAATGCTACATTCTGATTATAATTAAAAGCTCCAAAGTTATTTTTTCCTATATAAAAATTGAAATTCTTTATTGCTTTTTTTAGATTATCTCGATCTTCTCTTCCAATATTTGATGATTTTAATATCTTTCTTATAAATCTACTCTTCCCACTATTATTGGCACCTACTAAAATATTTATACTAGATAAATCTTTTAATCTTCTTAATTTTTTATCATTATCATCAAAATAATTTTCATAATCTTTTTCTTCTGAAAAAATAATATCAAATCTGTTTTTCATTATTCTTAGTTTTCTCAAAAATATCAAAAACTAAATCATAAAAAAAATCCACCGGTATTCCGGCAGATTTTAAAACTGTAAAATATTATTTTTTTATTAAGGATTGTCTCCAGTCGCATCCTGGGCGCGGGGAGCATCATTCGGTGCTTCCTGTAAGGTTTTATCCAAAGTGAATAAAGATTCATCTGTGGCTCGGTCACCTCCTGCAATTTTTAATTTATCTATTAAATTAGAAGCTAATGTTTCTTCCTCTATCTGCTCCTGAACAAACCACTGCATGAAATTCCAGGTTGCCCAGTCTTTTTCTTGCAGTGCCATATCTACAATTTTATAGATTGCCGTGGTATTGTCTACTTCATGCTTAAATATCCCGTCGAAACAGGCAGATAATGATTCCGGATCGCCTGGAGGAGCAGGAATGGCATCTACTTTTGGTTTTCCACCTCTGTTTAATACATATTCCATGAACTTTATGGAATGGTTTCTCTCTTCCTGAGCATGTCGGTAAAGAAAGTTGGCAATTCCCTGATAGCCTTTATCATCTGCCCATATTCCGTACGATAAGAAAATGTGTGATGCATGAATTTCTTTATTCATCTGTGCGCTTAATGCCTGTTCCAGCGTGGGCGAAAGTCTGTTGGTATTCATAACTCATATTTTTTTGTGATTATAAATAGATGCAAAAATGATTCCGATACGATCATCAATCTCACTGACATTTCAAAAACAATAACCATAATCAATTGAAAAACAATATTTTAAAATACAATTTATAGTTATTCTAAAAAACAAGCCCTGATTCTATATGAACCAGGACTTGTCTTAATACCTATATAAATACAGTTTTTTACTCGTAACTGCATTAAATAATGCAAAATTTATTTTACTTTTTTTGCTAAGTAATCACTTTCATTTCCTAATCGGTCAATTGCTTTAATGGCAACAGCATTCAGTGTTTTTCCTTCTTTATATTTAGGAATTTCTTTAGAGAGCTGGTCTACGGTCAGGATTTCGGTTTCCCAAATTCCGTTATACTGCGTGAAAAGCACCCACTGGAAAACTTCTTTAATGTTCTTCACACTCCAATTGGTCTGTACAGAACTTCCATTATCTGTAATAAATAATGTTGGAACCTGTAATGGAACTGCTTTCAGCCAAGGAGTTTTCGGAACCAAAGCTTTTTCTTTATAAGGCCCGTTTTTCAAAGTGGGAAGCATATTGGCATTTTTCGTTAATCCTGCAATACTCCAATGAATTTCTCCGGCATCATTTTTTAAGATCTGTCTCGAAATTTCAATCTGATTTTTAATTTCTGTCGGACGGTCAGGAGATCTCACCTCAACGGTATTTAATCCCGGCCAAAGATGACGTTTCATTGTATTTTCAGATTCCCACCAATTCAATAACGCTTCAAAACCTTGTCCTTTAGAATCTATCGTCCAATACAACTGAGGCGAGAAATAATCAACCCAGCCGTTATTGAGCCATAGTTTAGCATCTGCATACAGTTCATCGTATTGTGAAGATCCTGTAATACCTGCCGGATAGCCGGGTTTCCAGATTCCAAACGGACTGATCCCGAATCTTACATAACTTTTCTCTGCGTGAATTTCCTTATAAATTCTTTCAACAAATTTATTGACGTTATCTCTTCTCCAGTCTGCTCTTGATAAGGTTCCGCCACCACTTACATAGGCATTCCAGGTTTTATTATCCGGGAAATCGGCTCCTCTATTGTATGTTGCGTAAGGATAAAAATAGTCATCAAAATGCACGGCATCAATATCATACCGCTGTACAATATCTTTCACCACATTAGAAACATGACCTTGTGTTTTAGGATCAGCAGGATCAAACCAATACATTCCGTTTTTTAATCGGACCACAATGTCCGAAAGTTTGTTTACCATCGATAGACTGTTCGGCGAACCTCCATTGGCGTGATGGGCGCGGTAAGGATTTAACCAAACATGAAGCTCTAATCCTCTCTTATGGGCTTCTTCAATCCAGAACTGTAAAGGGTCGTAGTTCGGATAAGGAGCTTTTCCTGTTTCATTGGTTAGAAAATAGGACCACGGTTCAATATTACTGGTATACAAAGCGTCCGCTGAAGGTCTTACCTGAAAAATTACCGCATTGAAGTTATTATTCTTCAGCATATCCAACATGCTGATTGCTTCTGCTTTCTGCTGATCGACTGTTAAGTCATTTCTTGAAGGCCAGTTGATATTAGCTACACTGGCTATCCATGCTCCTCGAAATTCTCTTTTAATTTCAGGAAGATTCGTTTTGAAAACTTCTTCCGCAGATGGTATTTTCGCCACCATAGAATCTTTTTTAACAGAAGTTACCGGTTGGGTCGTATTTTGATTTCTTATTGGTTTTGTACTGTCTGCTAACGTTTTAGAACTGCTGCACGAAACAAAAGCTCCTGATAAAAATATTAATTTTAATGTATTCCCTCTCATCGTTTAAAAACTGCCTTAACTATATTTCGATTATTTAGAATGAAAAATAAACATTTTCTTCTGTTTTACAATAAAAAAGCCCCGAAAGTTTCGAGGCTTAGTATATATATGAGAATAGGATTACGCTTTCGCTCCTCTTTCAACTCTTTTTCTTTCTTCTTCAGAAAGTAATTTCTTTCTCATTCTAATGAAGTTTGGAGTCACCTCGATCGCTTCATCACCCTGGATATATTCCATACATTCTTCAAGAGAGAATAAGATTTTTGGTGCTACCCCAGTATCTTTATCTTTTCCAGAAGCTCTCATGTTGTTCAACTGTTTTGCTTCAACGATGTTTACCACCAAGTCACCCGGCTTGTTTTGCTCCCCGATGATCATCCCTGCATAGATTTCCTCACCCGGATCAACATAAAACTTACCTCTATCCTGTAATTTAGCGATAGAATATTCTGTAGCAGGACCTTGCGTTTTAGAAATCAATACCCCATTACTTCTTCCAGGAATAGCCCCTTTGAAAGGCTTGTATTCTGTGAAACGGTGAGCCATAATAGCTTCACCGGCAGTAGCCGTTAACATCTGAGAACGTAATCCGATCAAACCTCTTGAAGGAATTTCGAATTCCATATGCTGCATTTCACCTTTAGTTTCCATAATGTGAAGGTCACCTTTTCTCTGAGTTGCCAAATCGATCACTCTAGAAGCATATTCTTCAGGAACGTCAACCACCAAAGATTCGTAAGGCTCTAACTTCTCACCATTTTCACCTTCTCTCAAGATAACTTGCGGCTGACCAATTGTCATTTCGTACCCTTCTCTTCTCATCGTTTCAATAAGAACTGACAAGTGAAGAATACCTCTACCGAATACCAAGAATGTGTTGGCATCATCAGTCTGCTGAACTCTTAATGCTAAGTTCTTCTCTAATTCTTTATACAATCTTTCTTTCAGGTGATTTGAAGTAACATATTTACCGTCTTTACCGAAGAAAGGTGAATTGTTGATTGAAAATGTCATGTTCAAAGTCGGCTCATCGATAGCCGTTCTTGGCAATGGTTCTGGGTTTTCAAGATCTACGAAAGAATCTCCGATCTGGAAAGCATCGAAACCTACCACAGCACAGATATCACCTGCCTGAACTTCAGTTACTTTTTTCTTTCCTAAACCTTCGAAAACATAAAGTTCCTTTACTTTTCCTTTCACCACTTTTCCGTCTGCCTGCGCAAGACCAATCCATTGAGATTCTTTAAGTTCCCCTCTTGTTACTTTACCGATCGCAATTCTTCCTAAGAAAGAAGAGAAATCTAATGAAGTAATCTGCATCTGAAGGTTACCTTCTGTTACTTTAGGCTCAGGAACATATTCTAAAATACCATCCAATAATGGCATAATGTTGTCAGTTTGCTCTAATGAAGTGTTGAACCAACCTTGTTTTGAAGAACCGTAGAACGTTGGGAAATCCAACTGCTCTTCAGTCGCCTCCAGATTGAAGAATAAATCAAATACCTGATCGTGAACTTCGTCCGGACGACAGTTTGGCTTATCTACTTTATTAATAACCACTAATGGTCTTAATCCTAATTCCAATGCTTTCTGAAGTACGAATCTTGTCTGTGGCATTGGTCCTTCGAACGCATCCACCAACAAAATAACCCCGTCTGCCATTTTCAATACTCTTTCTACTTCCCCACCAAAATCGGCGTGACCAGGAGTATCGATTACGTTAATTTTCGTGTCTTTATAAGTAACAGAAATATTCTTAGATAAGATCGTGATCCCTCTTTCTCTTTCAAGATCATTGTTATCCATAATTAATTCTCCACTCTCCTGATTTTCTCTGAAAATATTGGTAGCGTGGATGATTTTGTCAACCAAGGTCGTCTTCCCGTGGTCAACGTGTGCGATAATCGCAATATTTCTAATGTTTTGCATAAAAGATTTTTACGGGTGCAAAATTAGTGATTTTTAATGAAAAATCTATCATGAATACGAATTAATTAACAAATTCATAATGAGAAAGTTATTGAACCACAATAATCTGCTGCAAAAAAATAATTAAGAATAACAAATAAAATAATACGTCAAGTTATGGCGTCATGCTCTATTATTTTTGCTTCAGTTTCTTACAAGAACAAATTATTATAACCTATTAAAACAAAAAAAATGGCAACAATTGAATTAAATGACCCTTATACTGGAGAATGGACCGTCTTTTTAGAAACAACTAAAACTTATAATGGAATAGATATTACTGATGGAATGTGTGATGATATCATTTATAAGAAAATTAGTAATAAATATTACAGAAGAGTATTAGTAGATGATACTGTAAATGTAAAATGGTTCGGTGCCTTTGGTAACGGAACAACAGATGATTCTGATGCAATACAAAAAGCAATCAACTCCCTGCATTCAGTCAGATTTGATCCCGGAAAATTTATTATCAACACAACTATCTCAATTCCACAGGCGTTTTCTGGTCTCAGTATCGTCGGAAGCGGCAGTGACATATGGGAAGTAAGCAGTACAATTCTTACAACGACAGCTTCAGGAACTATTTTTAAGGGAGAACAGGGACTTAATACAGCTAAAATTTCAAATATTATATTTGACGGAAAACTTAATGACAACTCCCCTGTTTCAGGAGCTCTCGCTATGGACTTTACTTATGGAGGGGTACTTAATCTGGACAGAATCGTTGTGAAAAATTTCTCCGAATATGGACTATACTCCCAAGAAGGGCTGCTAAGAATAGAAAATTGCTATTTCAGAAATAATAAGATTGGAGCCCAGATCTATTCTGACAGCACTATTTCTAATTCAGAATTCACAGAAGGAAATACTCCGTTAAGGCTGGTTGCAGGAGGAAACAGACTGACTAATGTATGGTGCAACAGCGGTAAGGTATCATGTTTGGATTTACAGCCTCTGGATAGTTCTACAGGACATCAGAACACCTCTATTATGAATCTCTATATTGGCGAGGTTAAAAGTGGTTCTAGCGAAGGGTATGCGATCAGAATTATTGGTAATGATGTAAAGAGAGTACAGCAGGTGCAAATATCCAATTCGTTCTTTGTACATGCCGACACACAAAATACAGCAGTGAACAGCCTGGTATATATGGATAAAGCAGATGAGATTATTTTAAACGGAATCAATGTTTTGGGCCAAGGGTTATATGCAAGTTCCAATGCTTACACCAATCATTTTGTACAAGGTATTAATTCCAACAGAATTACAGTCACATCCTGTGTTATTAACGGTATTAATAAAAATGCAATCTATCAGGGTAATAACAGTTATGATTGGGAAATTTTCAATAATACCTTTAACAACTGCGGGGACAAGATTGCGGTAAATGATGAAGGAGCCAATATTTATGTATTACCCGCAATGGGAAGAACATCTGTCCTTGGAAATAAATTTTTAATCTCTAGCGGAAGCAATATTCCATATGCAGCATATGTAACGAGTGTGGAAAGTTTAAACTGGGACAATAACTTCATTGTTTATCCAAATGCAATCATTGTAAAAGATCCTACCTATACCTCTGGTTTGGAAAATAACTTTTCGGGTTCACATTACAGAAACGGAGCCCATTTTAAAACAGTTAACAGTATCGCTTTAATCTCCAGTACTTTTGAGGACGGTTATACCCGACCAACTAAAAACCTTAGGAATGCACAATTTTTTTACGATAATGTAATCAAAAAACCAATCTGGTTTGATGCTCAAAATTCGCAATGGAAAGATAGCGCAGGGACAGTAGTATAATAAAATAGTAATACATTCGCTTAATGAAATAATAAAGGCTTAGATTTTAGATCTAAGCCTTTATTTAATCAAACTTATAGTTCCTGTTTTTCTTTTTTTATTTCCTACATATTATCAAGAAGGCTTCACGATCTTCTCAATGAACTACCGCATGTATCATCTCTTTACTGATTGAATTTATGAGATTATATTCCTATTAAAAAAATACGAATATGAGATTAAATTTTTATTACCAATCTCAATAGTTTTTTTCAAAAAAGTAAATCAAAGCGGCCTGAATTAAAACAATACATCCGAATTTCAGTAAAAAGGAAGTCTTGGAGATCTTATGCCTGAAGATCAGCATTGCCAGTATAGCCCCGATGCTTCCGCCCAGCAAAGAAATCCCCAATAATGTAGTTTCCGGTATTCTCCGCCGATGTAAGGCCGCTTTTCTTTTGTCCAGCCCGAACATGATACCACTGAAAAGGTTGATAATAAGGAATACATAAATCATTGCGGCAAAGCTAAATAAAAAAAGAGTGTTACAAAAACACTCTTCTTTTTTCTTTATGCACATATCATGACTTCGCATGGATCCTGTGGTGGAGCGTCTCCACAGACAATGTCAAAGGAGCCGCAGCTGCTTGGATCACCTGTCCCCCATCCCCACTGAAGTACGCATGTTTGCGGGTTTTTACATCTTACCATTCCTTTAGCAATTCCTCCCTGAATGGATCTCATTTCACTGCGTGAAACTTTTTTTAGTTTTTTCATGATCTATTTTTGATTCGTTTGAATGATAAATGTATAAAAATATTTTCAGGAAAAAAGGATTTTGATAAAATATTTCATTTCGTGATGAATTATTAAGCTAAAATACAGAAATAAACCACTATGAGTAAAGGAAATAAATGACATATTAAATCTATATTGATATATAAATTAGTGGATTTACATTATTTAAGTGATCTAACTGGTAAATACAACCCCATTTTATAAATATTCTGATAAGCCTTTATTTCAGAAATTTTCAATTCAGTTTCCTTATTTATTGTTGGATAAATGATAAGACAATCAATTATATCTGAATTATTAATTTGACCAGAAAAATAATGATACACCTCCTTTAAACGTGCATATCCCGCAACTTGTCTCATATCTTGATGTTCTTTGCTATGCTCATAATGTAACTTGTATTTAGCATCAATTATGATTGGTGAAATTTCCTCTTTTTTAAACTTTTTATAGAATCCAATAAAATCCACTTCATTCCCAAATGTCTTCCAATGATATTTAATTTTATTAAAATCTGGCAAATCTATTAATCGTTTATAAGCATATAACTCAAACAAACGGCTCATATCAATCCAATAAGGCGGTGTTTTTCTTTTGAACTGTGTAGAATTTGTAATAGAAAAAGAAAAGTTTTTCAATACAAGTTCACCAATTTGTATAGCATCTTGATATTCTTTATAAAATTTATTGTGTTTAACTTTTTTGATCTCCAAACTGTTGTCAAGAGAAGGAATGAATTGAAATGCAGAAGAAATAAAATTCAGATCATGTTTAATATCAGGAACCGAAGAGGATAAAAGTTCTATATTATGATTAATATAATTTTTTGCAAATTCTAAAACTTTCTTTAGAAAACGATTTTCAATACTGTTATATCCAAACTCTTGATATCTGCAGTAAGTATTGGTAAGTTTATTTTTAAAAAGGTTTTGCCTAATCGTTTGTGAAACTAAAATTTTCCCTTTAATTCTGCTATTTAAATTTTCTTCAACAGTATAATATGATTTCTTTAAGCCTTTTTTAACAATGACTTTCATTAAATGAATAAATTGAATGACCAAGAAAGGAGATAAATAATCATTCTCTAAATGCTCTATTTCTATTTCGGGAGCAGTCCAGTCAATATCTAGAAGATTTGAAATTTCTTTTGTGGCATCGGGAAGCTTTACAATTTCTGAAAGCATTTTAAAAACATCAACTTCAGGCAGGCTTCTAACTTCTTCTTCAGATTTTATTTTGGTATCAGGAGTATAATCAACTTTCTCGTCATCTAAATGATTTTGAACACATTCCAAAAGTTTATTATTTACTTTTGGTGATATAAAAATATGATGATTGGGAGATATAGCTCCTACACCTATATAATAATTAGCTTTTAGAAAACATTTTTTAACATTATTTTCTAATCTGTTCTCATAATAAAAGATAGAACAAGCACTATCTTTTTTGAAATATAAGCTTTCTTCTATTTCAAGAAATTCTTCACTATGATTCCAGTGTTCATAAAGCTGAATGATTTTAGGCAAAATACTGTTCAATTTCTTTAATTTTCGTAATTGCTTTTTCGTTGAAAACTCCGTCTTTCATATATTCATTAAGAATTGGTAGAACTTCATAATGCATTCGCATCTTGAAAAAATTCTCTTTTTCATCTTCCGAAACATCTTTCCTATCAGCAATGAAGTAACTATGACCTAATGCCACATCTTTTGCTGAAAAATCATTTGAAAGAAATTCAGAATCTTTTGCGTTTTTAAAATCTGTGTCGTTATCATTTTCAATGTCAATAAATAATTTTGCAACTTCCCTAAAGCCTGTACTATTGAAAAAAATCTCTTTATTATCTTCTAATTTTTGTGGTAATACATCTACAAAAGCGAATCTCCTTCTAATGGCATAATCAATATGACCGACACTTCTATCTGCAGTATTCATTGTTCCAATGATATATAAGTTTTCAGGTAATCGTAAAGTATAATCTTCTTTCTGTTTCAAATCATCCATAATTCCATACATACTTTCTACTGTAGCTTTTTTATGTCCTCTATCTGAATCATCAAATTTATATCTATACTCAAGCGCATAAATCAATTCCCCTAGAACCGTGGATAGATTTGCACGATTAATTTCATCAATAATTAAAACATATTTTTCAGTCTTATTATTTAGCGCTTTATTTGCTAAATCAGCAAGAATTTTGTCTTTAGCTTTATAAACTACTCCTTCACCCCAAGGCTCAGCAATAATTCCCCTTACAAAATCTTCATAGGTGTAGCTTGGATGAAACTGAACTATCTTATATTCTCCACCTTTAGAAACCTTCTCGGGAATAACTATCTCATTAAAATCTTCATTTTTTAAATCAAACTTTTCATACAGATGTCTCATTAAGACGATAGAAGAAATAGAACTGTTTAAAGTATTTTTCAATTCATTAAATTTCTCATTAATAGCCATATTTATTTGAACATCATTGAGACCGGTTGCATTTACTTTAAAAATTTTAGTGAAAACTTTAAGGTGTTCCTGGGAAAGGACAGGAAAATAATCATTCGGAAAATAAGAATGTAAAATTTTTAAGATAAAACTATACCGAAATTTCATTTCTCGGGCGTTAGAATAATCCTTCTGAGATACTAAATCTACAAGCATTTTTCTTAATTTAACCATATAGGTTTCAGGGCTTTCATTAAGATCAACCCTGATCTCACCGTTATCTTTATCAAAAGAAATACCATATACCGTAGTTCCGGCGGGCCCTGGGCTAAAACGGCAAGTAGATGATAACCTTTTTTCAATCAAATAGCAGAATGATTCTTTTGATCCGTTACCCAATGCATATTCATCAATTCCAATATTTTCCAATCTGGAAATAGGAAAAGATTCCTGAAATTCTCTTAATAATCTTTCCGCATTTTTTTCGATCTCTTGCGATTTTTCGGTTGGTTCAAATTTTTCTATATAGTCTATTGTATAATATGAGATTGAAACAGTAGACTTAGTATCAATAAAACTATTTACTAGTTCTTCAGCAAGCCTCGTTTTACCTGTTCCAGGGGGCCCCTGTAAAATAATTTGCTTTTTATATTTTAAAATATTTAGTATCTCTTTCATTTCATTTTTTTTAATAATATGATAGTACCATCTTTTGATTTGAGTCAATGTTGGCGAATCATTTTTTAACAATGAAAATGTTCCATTATGTCCGACAGTAAAATCATTTTCGAAAACTTTTTTATTGATTTTTATTTCTTCATACCAACTTAGTATTTCAACTTTATAATCGTGGCCAAAAGAGGTGCCTACAATTTCTGAATCATCCTCAATCTTATTTATTATTTTAACTAGACATACAGGATATGTTCCCTTATGGATTAATACAACATCCCCCATCTGTACATTAGACAAAAAGCCCTGTGCATAGTCTTCATGAGTAGTTATTCTTTTATCTTTTAATGATTCATCAACAAAGTTTTTTCCTGTATCTCCGTTACGGATTTGTAATTTCCAAAAATTCATGATGTTGGTTTATCAATTAATAATCAAAATCTGATCTCCAAAATGCGATTCAAGCATTCTTTCTAATAATTGAAAAGCTCGTGAGTCAGCAAAATCACTTGTATTACTAGAATGAAAAACAAATTCTAAAATCCCTTTGGGATCGTTAATATTGTATTCAAAATAAAAATGATTTGCATACTGTTCTCCTTTATGGGAGATAGCCTTCCCTGAATCATCGAGCTCCCAAGACCTAATTTCATTGTTTGTAATTTTATTATTGATGTCATTTTGCAAGCCTTTTGGACTTTTTGTAGATATTTTTAAAGTTTTCATTGGTTAACATTTTTTATTTTAATATTTAGAGCTTCATCATTTTAAAAAATTATATCAAGCCCAACTGTTTAGCGAGATCTTGAGTATATTTTGTCATTGGTCTCTTAAATGTGTCGGAAGAATTAGCGTAGTTTCCTAATATGAGATTTTCCAGAATCTTCTTGTCAGGAAACAAATCATTAAAGTTACTGACTAAACTTTTATTATAGGCATCAGTATAAACCTTAGCCTTGTGTAAAAGTTCTTCAGCAATGTCATTTTGAGTATCGTAGATTCCTTGTATTCCAAAAATTTTATTATATTCATTTAAGAGATCATAATCACCCTCTATAGATTGAAAGTAAATTTTTAACTTAGATAAATCTGGTGTTTTTTCTAACCAATAATCAATAACAGTTTTATCATCAATCCAAAAATTAAATACGTCTAGCTTACTTGGATCATCAGTGTAGAGTTCAAATTTTATATCTAATTTATATTTTGCCCTATTACAATTTCCGCAAACAGGATAAAGATTATAAAAGGAAGTGCATAAAAATGGATATTGTGATTTAGAATGATAATGATCTAATTCAAATTTTGCCAATACTTTAGGTTTCCTTTTCTTCTCTTTTTTATCATAAAATGCAACCTCAGAAATAATTGCTAATTGAGAATTACAATACACACAAGTCTTGATTCCGGAAGAACTAACAAATTGACGAAATTCTGAACTTCTTAGCTCATCATACCTCATTGCTTTTACTATTAATTCATGAAATTTTAATTTATCCTTTGTCTTCAGCTTGCTTTCTAGTATGTCACTTTTAGCAATTGTTTGAAAAGAAGTTATTAACAACCTCATTTCTTCAGGAGACGCTTTTAAAATTTCTTGATATTGATCAATAATTTTTTGAACATATTGTTTTTGTCCTCTATGTTTCATTGGTTGCAAACTATCCCTCAGTTTCTTGAGTTCATCCAGAGGAGTTTTAAAATTTGCATTTCTACCTGCAAATAAGTTTTTACTGTAGTTTTCAGCCTTAATCTCTAATTCACTATCTATCAGAATTTTTCTCATTTAATTCTTTAAGTTTTTGTTGAAGTTCATTGATCCTAGATTGTAAAGCTTCTTTTTCAGAGATATTAAATTTAATATCGAATAAAGATTGTAATCTCTGTTTAATAACTGGCTCACCTACGATTTCAATTAATTGCTGGGCTGAGTTTTGATCCCACGAGCCAATTGGTTGCTCTTCATCTGATGACTCCGCATCAAATGTTAAAAATAAAACCAAATCCTTAATTTTTTCTTTTGCAAAATCTCCCATTAAACCATCTGAGATAAAAAAGCTATCAGCTAAAAGATCATGAATATTTGCACCGAATGTTTCTATATTATAATCATTAATAATAGTTTGTTCATCCTCATTTTTATCTAAAAAAACAACATTTTGCATAGGGATATCAGACAAAGTTAAAGGGTCATGAGTAGTAAAAATAATTTGTATTGTCGATTGCTTGTCCGAAATTTTAAAAAAAGCTGGAAGACTTTTCACTATTGAATTAATAAATTTCTTCTTCCATTGTGGATGATATCCTAAATCAGCTTCATCTAGAAGTAAGATATATTCATCATAAATTTGTTCTTTATTAATATTTTGAACACGTTCATATAGTACTGAATAGAAATTTAATAATGCGTTTTCCCCAGAGCTAAGTTTTCTATCAGTAGATTTAAGTCCTAAAAAATCACTTACCCTTACCTTTTGATTATAATAATTACTAGAGAGATGATTAACAATTTCTTTTTGTAAGACTTCTATTTTTTCTAGATTGATATATTCTGTATTAAAAGCTTTGTTATTTATCAAATTATAATCTTGAATTTCATCTACTATCTCGTAAATAAATTCAAAAAGTTCTAAAACTTGTGTATTAAAAACAAGTTTAGCTTTTGCTGATGATTGACCATTAAAATGAACTTTAGCATTTGTAATGAAATGATTAAATAATTCTATCGCAGTATAATTACCTCTTTCCAAATCATCTATTACTCCCTCTCTCAAGAAAGTATTATTTCTTTCCATCAGGTTAAATACAATTGTTAGAAAAGAAGAAATGAGGTTGCGTTTAAAAATATATGTATTTATCTCATGTTGATTCAGTACATTCCCTCCTTCCATTCGACGGATTTCCACCCAACTGTCTATTTCTGCATCACATTTACTAAGAATATCTAATATTATTTGTCTAAATTGTTCGGGTGTATTATGAAATGAATCTCTAGAAATCTCCCTTTTATTAGAACCTCTTAATATTACAGTACCTATTTCGAACTTTAATCCCTCAAAAATACTCGAAAATACTGAATGTTTTTCTCGCAAACTTGACGATAAAAAGCTCATCTGTCTTGCAATATTTAAATGCTCTAAATCTTGCTTTGGATTTAAATTCCAACCATTTTCATTAGGTTCTTTTTCATCATCTGTTATATTTTCTAGATCTCTTCTAAGAATTGTATCTAAAGAAATATCATTAGGATCAACATCAAAATTATAATTGTCAACATAATCTAAATGCGGACTGAAATAAATTATATTATCTTCATAGTTATAGGGAAATGTGCTTATTCTACTATTTTTTATATATCGTAAAATACTAGATTTTCCCGTTCCGTTTTTACCAACAATGGCTGAAACCATAGAAATGTTTTCGCCCCAAAAATCTCCATTTATTTCACCTAAATTTATTTCAATTTCTATCTCCTCATTACCGAAGACGTGAGGTATTTCATAAGCATAAAATTTAATTTGTTGAATCATTTGTTATTAGTTTATTTTTTAATTTAACTATTGTTTATTAACTTTCAAAACACGTAGAATTTGACTATATTTTAGTTTTCCAGATATTAATCTTTACATATTGGATTCAAACCATTTGAATAAAAAAATTTTAGTGTTTTTGTAAGGTTTAATTTTGCAGAGATTGAATATTTACAAAACTATCAAATACAATAGAGAAAAACTTATGGAAAACCGTAAATAAGATTAAAGATTATGAAGCCACCCCATCAATAAACACATCCACAAAATCTTGCACTTTCTTAATGATTCTTCGTCCAATATTATTTCTTTCAGTTAGCTTTGGTTTTATCTCAAGAAGCTTTAGAGTGTCACTTATTTTTGGAGTTTTGGAAGTGAAAAGAAAATCGTCAATAGCATCTCGGAATTTGTCTTTATTCAAAGATTCTTCAGTTGCTATTTTTTCAAAAGCAGAGTTTTTTTCTTTATTCCAGTATTTTTCAAATTCTTCATTGACGTTGTCTCCGTCAGAAATATGAGGTAGATTTTCTTCGATGAATTTTTCTATGAGTTCTTTTTTGCTTCGCAATTTGGCATCGCCGGAAAGAATATCTCTGATTTCTTTTTTCTTTTGTTCCAGCTTATTGCCTTTCAGATTAGAATCCGTCAAATTGGCCAGTAATGAAAGAATATAACTTACATTGATTTCATCTCGATGAATCAATTCTAGCTCAAAGTCGACGTCATCCAGAATACTTACTCTTCCTTCGCCTCCCTGCGGTCTTGTTTCTTTCCAAATATCCAGATACTTGCTTTTATAACCGTCAAATTCAAATTCGGTCATCTCCAGTTTATCAAAATCAAAATCTGCAAATGATTTTAAGACATTAAGAACACGCATCACTTCGCGGAAAGCAGTGATAAATTCAAACTTTTCCTGTTCGGTTTGATAACTGTTGACACTGTCAATTTCGGGAGCGATAATCTTTAATGTATCCAAAGCAGCATTAAAAAGCTCAATATAATCTTCAATAGGCAAAATGATAATTTCCTGAATCGCTTCTTTATTAGAAAACAAAGTCACGGCATCGTCGGTTGCAGACTTTAGATTTCTAAAACAGACAATATTTCCCTGTGATTTTTTTTCGCCTAATAATCTGTTGGTACGGGAGAATGCCTGAATCAATCCGTGGTATTTCAGGTTTTTATCAACAAATAAAGTGTTCAATTGCGGACTGTCAAATCCTGTCAGAAACATATTCACTACAATGATTAAATCAATTTCTTTATTGCGGACTCTTTTAGCAATATCATTGTAGTAATTGTAAAAACTCTGGCTGTCTTTAGTTGTAAAGTTGGTTCCAAACATTTCATTGTAATGACCGATATATCTTTCCAGTACATTTCTGCTGTGAGACTCTCCATATTGTGCCTGCGGTTCTGCAACCATTCCAAATTCGGGTTCTTCATAGATTCCGTTGGCATCCTTAGATTCTTCATTCGTTCCATAGCTGAAAATAGTCACAATTTTTAACTGATGCTTACCTTCTTCTTTTTTCTTTTGGAAAAGGTCATAATATTTCTGTAAAACATCAATACTGCTTACGCAAAACATTGCATTGAAAGTACTGCTATGCGTTTTTCTTCCATATTCTGCAATGAGATAGTCGGCGATTTTTTCAAGACGTTTTGGGCTTTCCAGAAGTTCCTGTGTGTCGATTGCTTCAACATCAGTGTCGATGTAAGTATTGCTTCCTTCTTTCTCTTTATATCTTCCAACGTATTCTACGGAAAATTTCAAAACATTATCATCCCGAATGGCATCTGTAATCACATATTTATGCAGACAATCTTCAAAAAGTCTATTAGTGGTTGCCGGAGCTCCATCTATTTTCCCAATTGAATTAACTTCAGAAATCGGAGTTCCCGTAAAGCCAATCATTTGGGCATTTTTAAAATATTTTTTGATATTCTGATGTGTGTCTCCAAACTGACTTCTGTGACATTCATCAAAAATGAAAACTACTTTTTTATCTTTCAGTTTTTCAATTTTATTACCGTGCTTTTCTTTGGTAATTGCAGTATTTAACTTCTGTAAAGTCGTAACAATCAATTTTGTATTATCAGAAAGTTGTTTAACTAAATGTGCTGTATTTTCAGTGGCATCAACACTCCCTTTTTCAAAAGCATCAAACTCTTTTTGGGTCTGGTAATCCAAATCTTTTCTATCAACCACAAAAACAACTTTCTCCACTTTCGGAATTTCTTTCAGAATCTGACTGGCTTTAAAGGAAGTCAATGTTTTTCCCGAACCTGTTGTATGCCAGATAAAACCGTTCTTGTCGGTATTTCTTACTCTGTCAACAATTTTCTCAACGGCATAATATTGATAAGGTCTTAGAACCATCAGTATTTTGTTCGTTTCATTCAGAACGATATACTTGGTAATCATTTTGGCAATATGGCAAGGCTCTAAAAATGCAGGAGCAAAATGGTCGAGTTGAGTGATGTTATTGTTATGTTCATCCGACCAGAAGAAGGTTTGCTTAAAAGTTTGCTTTGCGTTGTTGGAATAATATTTTGTATTGACTCCGTTACTGATGATAAACAACTGAACATAATTAAACAATCCACTTCCAGAATTGAAAGACTGATGATGATAACGATTGATTTGATTGAAAGCCTCTTTCATTTCCAGACCGCGACGTTTCAGCTCAATCTGTACCAAAGGCAATCCGTTGATTAGGATCGTTACATCATATCTGTTTTTAAAGTTTCCTTCCTGAGCAATTTGATTCGTTACCTGAAACTGATTCTGACACCAATGGTCCTGGCTGATAAATTCAATCCACTCAGAAGTCCCGTCATCTTTAAAAAAATGAAAACGGTCACGTAGTGTTTTAGCTTTTTCAAAAACATTTCCTTTGGAAAGATGATTGAGGATTTTTTCAAACTCAGTATCTGAGAATGTTTTTTTATTGTGAATTTCGAGCTGAGTCTTTAGATTTTTAATAAGGTCTGCCTCATTACATACCGTAACTTTTTTGTGACCTAACTGTTGTAATTGTTCTACTAATTTCTGCTCTAAAATATATTCCGGCTGACTTGACATTCGGTTTTGAGTTTTTGGTTAAAAACTTTGTCAGAAGTATGAGTTCTGACAAAGTGATTGATAGTTTTCCCAAATGTAAGAAATTATAAATTATAACTACAACTATTTTAGCGCTTTAAACATCTGATCGATTGCTTTTTTCTTCTGTTCAAGATTGGGATGCACATACAGATTCAAAGTTGTACTGATATTCGAATGACCAAGCAAAACGCTCACTGTTTTATAATCACATTTGCTTTCGATACAGCGGGTTGCAAAACTGTGTCTCAGACCGTGAAATTTGATATCAGGAATTTCAAGAAAACGCATCAGATTTTTATAATAACTTCGGTAAGTTCTTGGTTCTGTAGGTTTAGAATCGTTGGTTAAAACATAGAACGCAGGATTCACAATTTTCTTAAAAGGCTTCAGCATTCTCAATAAATCCCTGCTCATCGGGATTTCCCGGATGGAATTTTTGGTTTTTGGCGTATCAATCAACAATTCTGTTTTTCTTTCTCCATCCTCAATCACATAAATTCTTTGAATGGTTTTTCGAATATTGATAATCCCGTTATCCGTATCAATATCTTCCCAGGTCAATGCACAAATTTCACCAATCCGCATTCCCGAACAAAGACAGATATAAACCCCCAGATTTCTAAAGGTAAAATGCTCCTGAATATAGCTCATCACTTTTTTCTGATGCGTTCTGCTCAACACTTCAATCGTATGCGTTTCTCTAACTGTAGGATATTGCACGTCAAAATTGATAAACTCAATCCATTTGTTCTTTGCTCCGAACTTCAACACCATTTTCAAAACAATGAGAATATCTTTGATACTTTTCTGACTTAATCCCTGCTCCAGCTTTTGAAACACAAACTTCTGTACATCTTCGTCCTCAATCTCAGAATAGTCTTTAAATACAGGCAACAAATGATTTTCCAGCAACAGCACATAAGCCGAAAAGGTTGATTTTTTCACATACATCTTTTTGTCATTCTTCCATAGTTCAGCGATTTCTGCCAATGTTTTCTTTCTTGTCATAATTTTTGATTTTTTTAATGATTTTCTAACTAATCTCAAAAGTTATGAATAAAGGAAGTTTCTTCGAGGATTTTAATTAGTGAACAATTCTTTCCTCAATGTAGAAGTATGAGGATTAATCTTTGACTTTCCTAATTTACGATTTCCGGGGTTTGAAGGGGAATGG